>Ga0070734_10000410_pt1 | contig 94646 bp, 83 predicted proteins | sample Coa_R1_8_FD_66444 | JGI IMG/M metagenome (GOLD analysis project Ga0070734, IMG submission 66444) | Surface soil microbial communities from Centralia Pennsylvania, which are recovering from an underground coalmine fire - Coalmine... | ecosystem: Environmental > Terrestrial > Soil > Unclassified ...
CCAGCGATTGACGGTGATGGCTTCGATGTCGCGCGAGGGATCGAATCCGCCGGCGGAAAGCGAACGCGCGAGTTGATCGCGGATATTGCGCTCAAATATTTCAAACGACGTGACGAGAAGTTCCATACGGCCGGCTTTGTGCTGTTCGCGCGCGGGGAGACCAGGTTTGCAAGGCGTGCGGCTCATGTGGAGGAGAATTGGCTCATCGGGCGAGCGCGGACTCTTGTAGTCGCCCATGTCGACGGGCCAATTGAGTTGGAAATTGTTCCAGTACGCGCCCGGAGCATGGACAGAATGAATGCCAAGATTTTGGAATGAATTCCAGTTGCGCAAGCCGACGCTCGCATAGACCAAAGGAACTTTGACGAGATAGTGAAGAGCGTCCTTCTGTTTTTCGGGAAGGTCCGTGCAAAGATATGGGATTGCCATGTTCCAGCAAGCAAGCACGCAATTGCCCGCGCGGACGTTGCAGACCTTACCGTTAGAAGTGTAGCTGACCAGGACCTCTTGAGATTTTGCGGATGACAAAACGTTTTGTGCGCGGACGACGGTGCTGTTGAGACGGATGCGAATGGGATTTTCGGGACGATCGAGACGGTCGTAGACGACTTGCGCGGTTACGACGTCTTCCGCGCTATGGCCCGGGACTGCATCGGGAATCAGCTCGCGGACGAGAAGGCGAGCGATGGAAGCGTTGCCGTCGGGAAAATGAAAACGGGGCGAACCGCCGGTGGAGTATCCAGCCGCGGAATAGCTCATGCGAGGCGCGGGGCCGGCGTCGAGATGCATTCCTTGAAAACCGGGAAGGCCGAGCGCCCAGCAATCGAGAGCAGGTTCGGCGTCGATGCCGACGCCCCATTCGCCATTGGTGCGAGTCTGATAGAAGGCGACGATACTAGGATCCACTTTCGCGATGGTGAGGAGAAAGTCTTTGTAGCTGAGGCGCGAAAGGCGGTCTTTTTTTTCAGCGGACGTCAGTCCCGGAAGGTAGTCGGTCGCACCTGTTTCGATGCGCAGGATGTCTGTTTTAGCGGCATCGGAAAGAGGCGATTTCTTTAGAAATTCGGCCCAAAGAGATTCCTTGGCATGCGGTTGTTCGGACTCGCTCCATTCGGACGGCGCGCCGGTGACAAGCCGATCGTTTCCAAACGTTTGCTTGTCAAAGAAAACCGCTGAGCCAAGATTGTGCGATGAATAGAGATCGTGCAGCGGGTATTTTTTTTCAAAGGCGACAGGGTCGATGCCAAGTTTGGCCATGAGCCCTGCTGCTTCCTTGCTGTAGACGGTGGGGCTGTCAATGAGCATCGTCCCGCCATTGAGAAGCTGGAGTTTGCCGCCAAGGTGAAATTCGTTTCGTTTTGCGTGGCCGCCAAAGTCGTCGTGATTTTCGAGAACGAGGATGCGTGCATTGCGACCAGCGCGTTCGCGAAAGAAATAAGCTGCGGCGAGACCGCTGATTCCGCCACCGACTACGATGAGGTCGTAGCGCTCATTAGTTTCGACAGTAGCCCCCGCATTTTTCCAGAACGTGCCGTCCCGCAGGCTATGTGCAATTTCAAAGGAGCCGGGATGGCTGCCGCGAAGGCCGGTGGAGACAGGTGGATTGTAAGTTGACGAGTTCTGCCGTTCGGCCGACTGTGGAAATGCATGAGCGGGGAGCACGGCAGAGCCGATCGCCATGGCCGCGCCGTTCAAGAAATCGCGGCGCGTGATGTCGCGATCCATGCCAAGCTCACGATCGCGTTCTTTATTGTCGTCGTTAGGCAGTTAAGAGCTCCTGAACGGCGCGATGCGCCTGGTCGATTGCAGTGTCCGTGTAAGCGGCAGCGGCAGCGTCGGAATTTGCTACGGCGATTCGCCCGAACCGTTTGCGTGCAATTTCGATCGGGCTCTGGCCTGCGGGCCACTCGGGATCGAAGAGATAGTTGTATTCATAGGCGTAACCGTGCGGCCATCGGTTGACGGTTATGGCGTCGATATCGCGCGCGGGGTCGAAGCCACCGGCGCCGAGGACGCGGCCAAGTTGATCGCGGATATTTCGCTCGAAGGTCTCGAACGAAGTGGCAAGCAAATCACCTCGGCCGATTTTGTGTTGATCGCGCTCGGACAAGCCGGGATAGCAGGGAGTGCGCTCCATGCGCACAAGAATCGGCTCGTCGGGAGTTTTTGGCGATTTGTAGTCTCCAATGTCGACGGGGAGATCCAAATTCATCTGGTAGTGGTACATCCCTGGGCAGGCGATGGAACGAACGCCGAGCTTCTCAAAGGACTGCCAATTTTTGATGGCGACCGTCGTATACACGAGAGGAACTTTGACGCCGTAGTGCAGTGCCTCTTTTTGCGCGTCGGGTAAATCCGGACAGAGATACGGAATCATCATATTCCAGCAAGCAAGAACAGCCGATTTGGCGCGGACAGTTCTCAGTTTGTTGTCGCGGAGGTAGGCGATTTGCACTTCCTTGGCCGATTTCGCGTCGCCGACGTGTTTCGCGCCCACCACGATGCTGCTGAGCCGAATTCGCATTGGAGCATCGACCTTATCGAGTTGCGTGTAGTCGACCTTCGCGGTGACGATGTCTTCGGCGGTAGTGCCCGGCGTGGAATTAGGAATCAAGCGACGAACGAGCAAGCGCGCGATGGTCGCATTGCCGTCCGGAAAATGAAACTCGTAGCCTTCGCGAGGAGTCGCGTAGCCCATCGGCGTGTAACCCATACGCCGATACGGGCCGGGGTCCAGCTTGAGTCCTCTAAAGCCGGGCATTTGCAGCGCCCAACAGTCGAGCGCGGCGACCGCGTCAATGCCAACCCCGAACAGGGGATGAGTCTGCGTTTGATAGATCGGGATAACGCGAGGATCCACTTTCACTACATCGAGCAGATACTTCTTGTAGCTCATGCGGCTGAGCTTGTCTTTCTTTTGCTCGGACGTGAGGCCTGGAAAGTAATCTTCCTCGGCCGCCTGGAGGCGCCGCACGTCGCGGACGACTTCCGGCGCGAGCGGAATTCTTTCAATCAAGCTCACATCATCGCCGAACGTATCACTCGCGAAAAGACCTCCCGCCTTTCCCTTGACGAGGTTGTCGTGCCCGAATGTCTCTTTGTCGAAAAAAAAGCCGTTGGTCAGGTTTTTGTAAACACCTGTGACGTTACATTTTTTCGCGAGCGCTGCTGGATCGATGCCGAGGTCGTCCATTAAACCATGGGCCACCTTGCTATAGGGGAACGGCGATTCGATCGCCCACGTGCCACCGTTCGCGAGGAGCAATCGGCCACCCGGGCGAAACTCGTTGCGCTTGGCGTGACCGCCAAAGTCATCGTGATTGTCGAGGATGAGAATGCGAGCGTCGGGCTTTTGCGCCCGCCAGAAATAGGCCGCGGCGAGGCCGCTGATTCCGCCACCGACGATCACGAGATCGTATGATTCTCCCGTGTCCGCCGGCTTCCCTGCGGATTTCGAGAAATTGCCCTCGCGAAGTTTGTGTGCGTCTTCAAACGAACCTGCGTGGCTGCCGCGGAGACCGGTTAAGGCGGGCGGATAGTAGCCGGCTGTGTCTTGCGGGGCGAGGCCATCGCCAGCCCATGCAAGGCTTGGCAAAACGGTTTCCCCGGCGGCAGCGCCAATACCAATGGCGACACCGTTAAGAAAATCGCGGCGAGCAATCGCGCGGAACATTCCCAATTCGCGATCTCGGTCCTGGCTCATGACGTGGCCCCCAAACTACGCGGTTAGTGCGTTTCCGGCTTTGGCGCCGCGGAGTAGTGAACAAAAACAATCTTCCACTGGCCATTTCTTTTGAAGAGAACGTCGGATTCCTGGTTGTCTTCGTCGGTGATTTTTCCGTCCTTCAGTTTGGTCCGGACGTGGAGGATGTAGCTGGCGACGGCGCTATCGCCGCTCGGGCCGATCTGAACGTGCAAATCAGACAACGCAACTTTTTGCACGCGATTCCCTTCTCCGATATAGCCAGTCCATTCTTTTTTATAGGCGGCGAGGTCGGAGCGGCCTTCGGGCAAATACTGCGTAAAATCATCCGCGTAAAACGAAAAATATTTCGGCAAGTCGTTCGCTTCATAGGCGGCGTTGGCGCGTTGCTCCACGTCGCGGACATCTTGTTCCGGGGAATTGGATCCGGACCCGGCCTTGCTGAAGAGTAGAGCCGCGGCGGCAAAGATGGCTGCGGAGAACAGAATGAATGGCTTACGGTTCACGAAATTCACCTCCCAGGTGCGCCCTACCTTACTATAAATCGGTAATGTTTGGACAGAACGTTTGGCGGACGACCTCACGGCGGCGTATCAAATATATCGATTGCAGTAACTCACAGGATGAATCGATTTGCGGCACAGCGGAGAAAAATCGCGAATAGAATGCAACCGGCGCGGAGTTTTTTGGCTGGGAGGCCTGGACTCGAACCAGGATACCCAGAGTCAGAGTCTGGTGTCCTACCAATTGGACGACCTCCCAGCCGTTGGAGGTCTAGCAACAAAAACGAATCGCAGCGGTTCCCCGATGATCGGGACAGCCACGATTCATCATTATTAGGTTAAATGGGAAACGAAAATCCGTCAACCAAACTCGCAGTTTGAAAGGCCATTTGAGTCAGTGGGAACCGCGGACAGGGACCATTTGACCGTCCTTCATGATGAAGACGGATTCGCCCCAGCGGACGCGATTCGATGCAAAGCTCGCAAGCCAAACGGCGAAGTGAATTGCGTCGCGCAAAGGAATCAGCCACCAGCGGCGGCGAACCGTTGGATCGTTTAACACCAAGACACCGACGAAAAACGCGGTGAGTAAGCGAAGGACCAAATACAATGCGATGCTCGCGACCGCCCAGACAACTGAATGCGCGAGAAGCGCAGCAAAGACTGCCCACGGCAAGCCATGCGTGAAGATGAGTCCCAGATAGGACAAAGGCCGGCAGAGACGAACAGTCCGCGCCCAGCGGAGTTGGTGGTCCCAGAAACCGCGCAAGGTTTGCGCAGGGTACATCGTCTCGACTACTTCGTGTGACAGGATTACTTGCCCGCCCGCTTGAGAGATTCGATGGCCCAATTCGTAATCGTCAGCGAGCAGATGCGCAATCGGTTCGAGGCCGCCGATGCGTTGGATCCAGGATTTCGTGGTTACGATGGAGGCGCCGAGCGCGAAGCTTAAGCCGCGTCTGCCTTCCGCCACGAGAACACCTGCGGCAAAATCCGTCGCGGCGCCGAGCGCTTCCAATTCGCCGAAGAAGCCTGGCGCAGCGACACCGCGGTAAAGGCTCGTAACAGCGCCGGTTTCACTGCGCTCAAACGGAGCGACGACGTTGCGAAGAAAGTCCGGGCCGACGCGGACGTCGCCGTCGGTAATCACCAAAATTTCGTGACTGGCCTCGCGAGCCATGACCACAAGATTGTTCACTTTGCGATTCTCGCCCAGGAATGGCGCTCCGGTGAGCAACCGTATCTTGCGTTCTGGATACTTCTCAATGAGTCTTCGGATCAGGGGAACTGATGGATCCGATTCGTCGTTCGCGGCAAACAGAACTTCATAGCCAGGATAGTTCTGCGTGCAGAAACTGGCAAAATTTTTTTCAGACCCAAAGTCAACGCCGTGGACGGGTTTGAGCACACTAATGTTCGGCAAAAATTCAGTTGAGCTGCTTTCCGACTGGCGGTGCGAGAAACGAAGTGCCGAGAGAATGGATGCAAAATAGAAGCCCAACGAAGCGAAAAAGAGGATCCAGACAAAATAATGGACTAATACGGAAGCTGCATGTTCGAGATCGTGGGGATGCGGTTGGATTACCATGTAATCGCGAATTCCTAATTCCGGTTAAGCCACCTAAACAGCTTAATCGTGAGCGGAGGTCTCGCGAAGAACAATCCGGCCGCCTTTGACCAACTGATAGCGCTTGTCGCGCCAGACGGCTCGTTTGCTTAGGTAGCTGGCGCACCAGACTGCAAATCCGAGTAAGTCGCGCATGGGATAAAGCCATGCGCGATCTCGCGCAACCGGGTCGCGAACAACTCCCCAGCCAATCGCCCAGGACTCAATCAAGCGATTCAGAGTCGCGACGGCGAATAACAACAATCCCAGAATCCAATGACCCGCGAGCATTCCTGCGAGCAACGAAAGAATTCCGTAAGGCATTGCAAAAATCAGCCCCGTTCCCAAATGCCCCTTGGGACGGGACCATCGCGTGCCCTTCGCCCATCTGACCTGGCGATCCCACATTCGCTTGAAGGTCATCGGCGGAACGACATGGTCAATGATGTGGCGCGACAGTACGACGCGATATCCAGCCTTCTCGATAAAATTTCCGACGACGAAATCATTTGAGAAATAATCCGCGGTGACGCGATACCCGCCGATTTTTGCGACGGAGTCCTTTCGCGTCACAATCGTCGGGCCCAGTCCGAATTTCATTCCTTCCAGCAGATTCGCCGTCAGCACGCCCGCCGTCATTTCGATGGACATGCCAATCGCATCCATGCCTGACCAGAAGCCGCCGGCGTTCTTGCCGCGATAGAGGCAAGTAAGCATGCCAACGGTTGGATCGAGCATCGGCGGAACGACTTGCGAAAGATAATCCGGGGAGACTTCCACGTCGCTGTCACTCGTAACCAGGATGTCGTAGGCCGCGACTTCCGCCATGCGCGTGAAGGAAGAAGCCGGCGGATTCGGAAACTGCGGCGGACCGGTAACAAGAATCCGGCAATTAATTTGGGGATGGCGGGCCGCTACTTCCCGGATGATAGCCAGTGCGGCGTCATTTTCTTCATCCGCCGCAAATATGATTTCGTAGTTCGGGTAATTCTGGACAAAAAAACTTTCTATATTTTCGCGCAAGCGCGGTTCAGCACCGTGAACTGGCTTTAACAGCGACACAGGCGGAAGCGTCTTTAGATTACTCGCAACGCGCTTTTGCTCTCTCGCTTCGCGACGAAATTTCGCAGAGCCGATGAGGGAAAGTATCAAAAAGATGGCGGAAGAGACGGTTCCGATAAGAGAAATCGCGGCAAGGAAGAATCCGAGGTAATGGAGCGCGGCGGTCATCTAACGTCCCGCCGCAAAGATGTCGCCTGTGCGGAGATTCCAGAGAACTCTGTCGAATTTGCAGACGCAAGGAGTGCGCCGAAATATCGCACCGCGTCTTCCGAAAAGTCCGATATGACGTCATCGGCGCCAGCCCGGCGGAGTTCGTCGGCTCGTTCTGGCGAAGTGAAGCCTGCACATTTCATGCCGGCGGCAACGGCGGCTCGAACGCCCGCAACGGAATCTTCCACGACAACGCAATTTTCCGGCTGCACATTCAATTTCTCCGCCGCCAGCAGAAAAATGTCCGGCGCGGGCTTGGGCTTGTGAACATCGTCGCCGGTAATCACGACGGGGAAATATTCATTCAGACCCAAAAGTTCCAGCGATTCAAGCGAGCGCCTGCGTCCCGCGGAAGTTGCCAGCGCACACGCGATTCCTGCAGCTTTCAGCTGAGCGAGAACTCGAGGTATCCCGGGCTTGGCTTGCAACTGAAGGGCCGCCAACTCATAAAGCTCGTCCTTGCGCCGGCCCCAGCGTTGCAGCTCTGCATCGCTGAGGGAACCGAGATAGTGTTTCAGGATTTCCCGGCGCGGGTGCCCGGCATAAAGAAAATCAACGTTGATGGTTTCTCGGCTGAGCCCCGCTTCGGTGAACAGCGTCTTCCAGGCTGCTTCATGAATCGGGTGACTATCCGCGACTACGCCATCGAGATCGAAAATTACGGCTTTTAACATGGCGGAAACGAAAATGAGTCTCTTGAACTATCCAGCATGTGTCTGGGTCATGCGTTGGCGGACTGCGCGAAAAATCGCGTGGGTCGCGCAAAGATGCGCGTCTTCGATGTGCTGCATATCGTCCGACGGCACGATCAGACAGAGATCGGCAAGCGACTTCACAAGGCCACCGGCAAATCCCGTCAGCACCAGCGTACGAAGCCCGATCTTTCGCGCCACTTCCAAACCCTGCACGACGTTCGGCGAATTTCCGCTGCCAGATATCGCGAAGGCCATGTCATTTTTTTCGGCAAGCCCTGCAAGCTGTTCTGAAAAAATATCCTTGTAAGCCAGATCGTTGGCGAGAGCCGTCATCAGCGGTACGTTATCCGTCAGAGCGACCGTTCGCAGACGCTTGCGCTGCGGCGCGACGGTTCCCTTTCCAATGTCGCACGCGAAATGCGAAGCCAGCGCGGCGCTGCCGCCGTTTCCAAACACGTAAAGCGTGCGGCCGTTTTCGTAGTTTTCCCAAATCGCCTCGGTCATCCGGTCAATGACGGAAATATCCAGGCGCGCCAATACTTCTTGAAGCGAAGCGAAATACTCCCTGGCTGCGACCGTGGCTCCAGGCGCGATAGAAGTGCTGTTCATTTCTTTCAAGAAAACTCCACGAACGGGATAGCCCTTGAAAGTATAACTTGGCGGCTGAGGGCCTACAACGCAATCCGCGCACGGGTTGAGGAGCGTCGGCTTAAGTGGATTTGCCGACAGCGAGGATCGGATCGTTCTTGCCGTCATTGTGCAGCACCTGCGAACCTTCGTCGGTCAGTCCTATCGACATTTCGCGCAGTCCGCCAAGGGCTTCTCGCACCTGGTGCTGTTTTTCCGCGCGGCAACTCAATAGCAAAAATCCGCCGGCACCCGCGCCAAGGAGTTTGCCCCCTTCCGCGCCCGCCTCTCGCGCGAGATGATAATTCGCTTCAACCACGTCATTTGTGATTCCGCTGGCCACGCCGCGCTTCAATTGCCAGCCGCGATGAAGAATTTCGCCCAGAGAATTCAAATCTCCCTTTTCCAGCAAGGCGCTCAGTTCAACCGCAAGTTCCACCATCTCTTCCACACGGTGGAATTTTTCACTGTCCGCCATATTGCGCGATTGCTCGGTCAGGATGGAGGATGCTTCCCTTTCCTGCCCGATATAAAAAAGCATCAGGCGACGAGAGAGCGCCTCACGCGTTTCAAATGAGCATTTCAATCGCCGCACTTCCACGCTGCCATCTCCATGAAACTCAATAAAATTCAGGCCACCGAATGCGGCCGCATACTGATCTTGCTTTCCGATAGGAGCTTTGACGCGCTCCAGCTCGATTTCGCAAGCCGTCGCAGCCAGATGTTCTGCGCTGACCGGATTTCCAGACCGCGCAGAAAGCGCGTGCAACAGGCCAACCGTAAATGCGCTGCTCGATCCCATCCCGGTGCCGGCCGGAACATCCGCAAAGCTCGCGATCTCCATGCCGCGTTCGATTCCCAAGAGGTTCAAGCATTCCCGAACAATCGGGTGCTCGATCTCTGCCACGCTCGAAACGTCCTCCGTCCGCGAATACTTGATGCGGATTTTGTCGTGAAAATAGGGATGAATGGCTATGTACATCGCCTTGTCGATCGTGCAACTGACCACGGCGCCGGATTTGCGGCGGTAAAATTGCGGCAAATCGCTGCCGCCGCCCGCGAAGCTCACGCGAAAAGGGGTTCTCGTTAAAATCATGCGAGTTTCTCTTCCAGCGCCGCGAGACCCGCCGGACTGCCCATATCGTAGAAGGGCTGGGAAGTTACCCAGGCATACATCTCTCCTGCCGCGATCAGCTGCGGAAAGATTTCCTCTTCTAAAGAACACCTTCCGCCGTGCGGCAACATCTCCAGGATTTCTTTGCTCAGGACAATGGCTCCCGCATCGACGTGTGTCAAACCTTCCGGATCGCGTTTGCGATAGATCTCCACTCTCCCGTCGGAAGCCACACCCAAATTATTGGGAACATTATTGGCCGGCAGGACAGATGCGCCGTCGCTCGGCTTCTGGTAGGCGACGATCAGAGCACGGCGTTTCAGCGTCGCAAACTTGCTCAGCAAAGCCGAGTAGTCAATCGCCAGGTAGGTATCTCCGTTTAGAAGCACAAACGCATTTTGTAGCAAATCCCCGGCATTCCTGAGCGCTCCGCCGGTGCCCAAAGGCGTCGGTTCAAATGAATAAGAAATATTCAATTGTAATTTTGCACCGTTGCCGAAATATTCCTCAATTTGTTCGCCGAGGTACGCCACCAAGAGCAAAGACCGGTCAATCCCGCACGCTCTCAGTAATTCCAATTGGTGTTGTAGAAAAGGCTTTCCTGCGACGGAAATCATCGGCTTGGGAATTGTTTCAGTGACGGGCCTCATGCGCGTGCCAAGGCCCCCCGCAAGTATCACGGCTTGGGCGCTGGATACGGAGATGGAAGAGTGCGTTTGTTGTACTGCCGGCAAGTTGTCAGCCATCGGCGGAATAATAGTCAACCTCACGGGACAAAACTAGTCGCCTGCGGGCGGCGAACTACTCGCAATTTGACGAGATGGAAGATTGGAATAAACGGCCTTGCCCCCACTCTCCGCAATCAAGAACGTTCCCACAACGGGTAGGCGCTTACTGGCATCCTCGCGCTTTTCGGAAGGAACAAAAAGAAATATGCGTTGCGGACTTCGCCAGAATGCCAGAAAAGTTTCATCGGTCAAGAATATTGGAGGCGCATCCGGATAATACGAACCGGCTTCGAGATTGTTGTATCGTCCATTCCAAATAAGGAGTTTTCGTCCGGTATAGAAAGCCACGCTGGAGCTCGCGTCAAACTCTCCATAGATCGCGAGGGTATCCGTCGGCTGAATCTGAGCCTTCACTTTCATGACCAGGGGCTTTGAAGAGAGATACGGGCCGAACACGCCCAGCGCGCTATTTGCCGCAAAGAAGAATAGTGCCATCGTCATAGCCATGGTTAGCGTAGCTGCAACCGGTTTTTGCTTTCTACGCAGCAGCCATGCGGCTCCGAGCCCGACAAGAAACGCCACTGCGGCCAAGGCAGCAGGCAAGCGAAGGACGGCGAATGCTTGTGGCGTCAAATCCAAAATGTGCGCCATTGAAACCCGGTAAGCGTCCTGTTGTTGCCGCTCCAACAGCGAAGAAATATCTCCCTGTACTTGAACGTGCGCGGACTTTACGAGCATCGCAACGAGCACTGCCGCGATAATGAGCCCGATGAATGCGAGCGCTCCCTGAATCCATGATAGCCAGCGTTTGCTTTCTTCTTCGGCTTTCGCCAGGCCAATCCCTAGCAGCATGGCGATAGCGGGCCAGCCGCCGAAACTGTAGTACTCCATGCGAGATCCGAACGTAAGCGAAAAGAACAAAAGGATGAACCCGCCCCAAAGTATCAAGAGAAGCCGCGCTTGCTGTTCGGCGCTGAGGCTCTTCCAGGAGGAAGGCTTGCCGATGCTGCGAAACGCAGAAACCAGAAAAACGCTCCACGGGAAGAACCAGATGAGATGTGCGCCGAGCCAAATCCAGAGCGGCACGGCTTCATAGTCGGGCGGGTAACGAGTCCCAACCGCGCGCTTGAAATGCTCATTAATAAAATAGGACCAGAAGAATGTCTTGGCTTGGAGGCTCGCGAGAATGTGCCATGGCGCCGCGATGAGAAGAAAAATCAACAAACTGGAAACTAGACGCAGTTCTCCAAGCCGCCGCCATCCTCGCGTTACGAGGATGAACAACCCTAAAATACCAATCGGAAAAATGACGCCCACGAGGCCACGCGTAAGCATAGCAAGCGCCGTAACCGCCGCGGCGCCCCAATACGCCAATCGTGGATCGAGCGAGCCCGTCCAACCGCGCAGGAACAAATAAAATACCGCAGTAAATTCGAGTGCGTAAATGCCTTCCGGAATCATGATGCGGGTGAACAGAAAAAAGCCGGCACCGGTCAGCACGGCAAGGCCGCTGTACAATCCCGCGCGAACGCCGAAGTAACGACGTCCAAAGGCGTTGACGAGCGCTGCCAGTCCAATCATCGCCAGCGCAACCGGCAGGCGTGTGGCAAATTCATTGCGACCAAAGATTCCGTAACTGACCGCGACAGCCCAGTAGTGCAGCGGCGCTTTCATCAAGTAGCGGATGCCGTTCATGTACAGAATCACGGCGTCGTGCCGTTGCAGCATTTCCCAGGACACCATCGCGTGCGATGCATCGGCGTCGTCGAGCAACCCGGGGAAACTTGCGTTGCCGATGTAAATGATTGCTCCCAACAAGAACACGATCATCGCCGCGGTTGCGCGGTTTAGGTTGCCGTCCTGTGGAAGGGAGTTGAGTTGAGTGGCCATCGGTTAGCGAGCCGGAATGCTGTCGAGCGAAACGAGTGCGACGCCAATGCAGACCAACACCACGCCTGCCCAACGCGCCGCGTTCACTTCTTCCCTCAAGATATATTTCGCGCCGAGCGTTCCCACCACGTTGCTCAACGCAGAGGCCGGAATTACAAAGCTGATCGGCTGCCAGGAGAGGAGAATCAAAAGTGCATAAAACGAAGCCGCCATCAAAGGAACGCCAACCCAGAACCATCCGTTGCGGACGGCGCGACCGAGGAACTGAAGAATCTCCTTGGGACGCAAGCGAGCAGGTTCCCCCGTGGCTTTCATGCCGTAAGTCATGGCAATCTCGCCGGAGGCCGTAGCCACCAGGAAGAAAGCGAGAAGGAGGAAGGTACCGATCATGCGGCAACCTTCTGGGAAGCCGGAACCTCAGTGGTGCGAGGTTTGGTCTGCCCCACGAGCATCACGCCGACGCAAATAATGAGGACTCCGACCCAGCGACGGATGGACACGCTTTCGTGCAAGAAGGCCACCGCGCAAACAGTAAGCACCGCGTAGCCAAATGCTCCGGCCGGCATGACGTAGCTATAATCCGCCCAACTGAGGACCGTCATGTAGCAGATCATGAAACCGAGCAGGAAGAAAATTGCCATCCATATTGTGGGATTGAAGATAGTAAGCCGAAAAGCGTGGGAGAGGCCTTCGGCCGTGAACTCCACCGCGCCGATCGACGACATGCCGCGCTTCAACAACAGGTCACCGGTATTGGCGCACACCACCATCGCCAAGACCATGACCAGCGTCTTGATCCTCAACCTACTCTCGTGTCCCATCGCTTAAGTTCGAACTAGTCGTTGCCGGATGCAGAAGTCGTTCCGGGCACACTGACCATCGGCTTCGGAGCGTCTCCGCCCTGCCGAACCCACTTCCAGCGCTCCGAGCGCAACTTCAGGAAACTCGTCGCTTCATGGTAGAGCCGCTTGCGCTCATGGCTGTCCCAGAGAGCTTCTCTCACGATTCTCCATGCCACGCGTGGACGGAAATAATATTCGTCGTAGAAGCGGTTCACTGCTCCCATCATTTCCGTCTTCGAAAGGTGCGGATATTCGATGTGGGGCAACTGGTGGCCGCTGTTATCGGCAAGAGCTTCGACGCGCAGGAAGCCCTCCTTCGACATCTGATCGTGCAGTTCCGTGCCTGGCATTGCGTGCGCCAACGAAACCTGAATCGTTTCGCAATCGAGTTCCTTTGCGAAATCAATCGTCTTCTCGATCGTTTCCTTCGTCTCGCCGGGCAGGCCAATGATGAAATCGCCGTGCACCTTGATGCCGACCTTCTTGCAATTCTTCATGAACTCGCGCGCCATCTCGATGGTCGCGCCCTTCTTGATGTTCTTCAAGATTTGCGGATCGCCGGACTCAAAGCCCACAATGAACAAACGTGCTCCGCCGTCCGCCATCGCCTTCAGCTCTTCGTACTTGCTGTGGCAACGGGCGGTACAGGACCACTGAAATTTCAGGGGCTTGAATTTTTGGCTCAGCTCAATCGCTCGATCCTTGCGAATGTTGAACGTGTCGTCGTCGAAGAAGATTTCCTTCATCTGCGGGAAGTATTCCAATGTCTTCTTTACTTCGCTGACGACGTTATCCACCGAACGAGTACGCCACGCGTGGCCGGAAATCGTCTGCGGCCACATGCAGAAAGTGCACATCGCTGGGCAGCCGCGCGTCGTATAAAACGAGACGAATGGATGCAGCAGAAACGGCACGTTGTACCGTTCGATCTGCAAATCCCGCTTGTATATGTCCGAGGCAAACGGCAGCGCATCAAGCTCTTCGGTGTGCAGTTGCGGCCGCATCGTGTTGTGAACGATCTTGCCGCCTTTGCGATAGCTCGCGCCGGCAATCTGCTCAAGCGGCTTGCCGTGAGCGTATTCGGCAACCGCGTGGTCGAACTCGCCGCGCACGATGAACTCGATGTCTTCGCTGGCCATCAGTGTTTCATCAGGGCGAATGTGACCATGCGGACCCACGAATGCGATCTTCATCCCCGGGTTCGCTTCTTTAATCTTGCGAATCAGCTTGATGTCGCTGTGAAATCCAACTGTTGAGGTGTAAAGAACGAGAAACTCATAGGCTTTGCAGATTTCAATTGTCTGCTGCCAGTTCACCTTGTGAGGCGAAGCATCGAGCAGGCGGCTTCCGGGGATCAATCCCGCCGGGTAGGTCAACCACACTGGGTACCAGTAGGACTCAATCTCTCGGGTCGCAGGCCACCGCGAACTGGCTCCGCCGTCAAAATTCTCAAAACTCGGCGGATTCAACAACAATGTCTTCATTACATCAGGCATTCTTCATCCTCAGTTTGCTGCAGAAACTGCAACTAGATTACGGCGCATGTGTGACTGACCGGGGCCATGCCCCGCCGGACTGCGAAACGCTAAACTTCCACTATTCTAGTGTACCCGACTTACAATCAGAGCCAAACGACAAATCGAGAGTGTTGCGAACGACTATACGATGCCCCTGAGGGCCCCTTCGTTGTGGCTTTTCCGCACTTGAGTACGGAAATCAGGAGGTCGTGTCGCTGTGCGCTTCCGCCAAGCGCTCGATAATCTGCAGAATCCACTCGCGATGTTCCGGCTTCATCAGAACCGATCGAAGGCAGGTCACAGTTTCAGTAGTGGCCAAACCCGCAAGTTCCGTCTTGCTCCAAAATCGCGTGGGAAGCTCCGCGATCGCCAGATGAAGCCCTCGCCTCGCCGCCCCTGCGAAGATCTCTCGCGAACGTCCCGACGCAGCTTGGTTAGTTGTTTCACGCGCCAGGAAGACGACGATATCAAGTTCCGGCTCAAAGGCCGGCACAAATAGACCGCTGTCGCGCAGCAGCTTGTGAAATTGAAGAGCCGCTTCCCTTCCCGCTTCAAGCCCGGACGCAAATTCACCGCCCTTCACGAGCGGTAGCAATTTCTGCGTCGCCCAGAGTGCGGCCGCAGAGGCGCCAGGTCGCGAACATTCGAGACTGATCTCTCCCAAATGCAAATCTGTCGAACTGAAATACGTATAAGGCGAATCATGCTTGTAGAGTTTGCCGACTGCCGGATCGCGAAAAAGAACGCAACCGCAACCGTAGGGTTGCAAACCGTGCTTGTGCGGATCAATCACAATCGAGTCGGCACGCTGAATCATTTCGAATGCTTGTTTCGCAGAAGCCGTGAGATTCGATGCCAACTTGAAATATCCGCCATAAGCCGCGTCCACGTGCACGCGAAAGCCATATCGTTCGCCAAGCATGAAAATTTCGGGCAGCGGATCGACGGAGCCAGTCGCAGTAGTCCCCAACGTGGCGACCACGGTTCCCGCCTCACCCGCTCGCGCTCGCAGCTCCAGATCATTTAAATCCATGCGACCGCAGTCGTCGCATCGAACGGCGTCAAATTCGAGTTGCAAAACGCCACTGATTCGCTTGTGCGTGTAGTGCGCCTGTTCACTTGCAAAAACTTTCTTTCGTGGGCTGAGCTGCCCCGCAACCCACAGCGCTTCCAGATTCGCCATCGTCCCGCCGCCACACAAATGGCCTAGAAAATTCGACCAGCCGAACATAGCGGCGATTTCAGCGACGGCTTCCTTTTCCATGCTGGAGGTGGCCAGGCCGCCGTCGAGCGCGTGGTTATTGGGATTGATGTACATCGCAAGCGCATAAGCAAGCCGAGCCACGGGATGCGGCGGCTTCAGCATCTGCCCTGCGTACAACGGGTGAAAATAGGGGAAATTGTCGGTAAGGCGATCTGCCGTGGCGAGAATCACTTCTTCCAGCCGGCCGAGGTCGCAATTCTGCGAAGTGTGCTCCGGCAGCTCACGAAATCCGGCGCCAAGCTTGTCAACCGCCTTCGCCAAAACAGCTAATTCTCTGGCATCGAACATGAATTCCCCACGGCGGAGCGTACGAACTATTCCAGCACGCGATCAATCTGTCCGGCGGTGCGGAGCAATTCCACCTGAGCCTGCTGCCGCTGAAACGCCGCGTCGAGGTACGCCATCCAGCGATCGCTCTCATCCAAACGGGCGCGTTCCACATCTCTCAAATTCGTCTTTCCCTCTTCCAGTTGCGCTTGAAGCGCCGTCACATTTTGTTGCGCCAGTTGCAGCTGCAACCGAGCCACTTCTTTTGCCGCGTCCATCTCTCGCAAACGATGTGTTTTCTTTCGGACGTCGGCACTGACCAGGCCTTTCTTGTTTTCGAGCGTGGCCTTAGCGACCTGCAAATTGACTTCGGCGAGTCCTACGGCCGCCTTTGTCCTGGCGCTGAAGATCGGCACCTGAACCTGCACGCCGGCGTTGAAGTTGTTCCGCTGGAAATGATTAAAGTACAGGCTGTAGTTGTTATAGTCCGAAAGCAAACTATAGGTACTCACAAGCTCCAAGGAAGGCAAATAACCGCCCTTTTCGCCTTTATAGCGGAATTCCTTGGCCCGAACGTCCGATTGCGCCAAACGAATATCCGTATTGCTTTCCATAGCGAGCGCCACGAGATTCGCGCCCTCTTGTTCGGCGGCGCCCGGCAAATCATCCGCACTCAAATCGAATTGTTGCTCCGGAGAGAGTCCCAACTGGTCTCGCAGATAGGTTTCCAATTCCTCTTGCCGCGCTTCCAGCTGCAAGATGCGCTGCGCGACTTGCGCTTTCGTCAGTTGGGCGCGCGTAACTTCCATCGGCAACTCGAAGCCTTCTCCTGCGCGCTCTTTTGTCACGTCCAAAATCTTGTCAGCGCTGTCGCTCTCCTTGCGCAAGAGTTCGAGCGAATGACGCACTTTTGCGAGCTCAAGGTATCCCGTGGCTGTGCCAGCGATTACCGAGCTTCGCACATCTTCCAACACGATCTTTTGCGCTTTGGCTTGCTCTTGTTGCTCTTTAGCCGCGCCTCGCAGCGGCAAATTAAAAACCTGTTCGGTATAAGTCATATTAAAAACCGAAGGTGCGCGGCCGCCGGGCGTTTCGGGAATGCCATAGGTATAGCCAGCACCGGAGCCGACATACAAATTCGGCAGAAAGTCCGCCTTCCCGATCATGGCAGCGCGATCCGCCACCGACGCCTGAATCCGCGCAATCTTGATGTCTTTACTATTCTGAAGTGCCAACTCCAACGCATGCTTCAAAGTCAAAGCAACCGGTTCTGGAGCCTGCTGGCAAAATGCGTTGGGAATACAAAGCATCGCGAATCCGGCAATTATCGCCAATCGTTGCAACGCCCGCATGGAGACATCCCTTCCTTCTGCAAGAGTGCTTTCGCTATTCGTATCGCAGAGATTCAATTGGCTGAAGAATGGAAGCATTATTCGCCGGCAAGTAGCCAAAAAAAAGGCCGGTCGAGCAGGAAACTACAAATGCCAGTACTACGCTCAGCGGCGAAATCGGCACTCTCAAATTGTTCGGCAGGAAAAATTGCGCCGCCACCGGTACAGCAAGTCCGATGAGAATTCCCATCACAGCGCCGCCGCCGCTGATCAAAAAAGCCTCGATCAAAAATTGATAGAGAATATCCCGTCGCGGCGCCCCGATCGCCTTTCGAATTCCAATTTCGCGAGTTCGCTCCTTCACCGTCACCAGCATAATGTTCATGATGCCGATTCCGCTGATCAAAAGCGCGATGAACGCGATGACGATCAGCACAATGGTCAAAGCCAGCGAAATATTCTGCGCCGCAACCAAAATTGCCGTCAGAGTCTGAACATTGTACTCAGCTTCGGGCGGATGCCGGCTCCGCAACAGCGCGCCGAGTTGTCTTTGTACGCTGCCGACCTGATCCCCGTTGGCGGCCTGCACGTCCAGAACCCGCAGCGTGTCCGAGCCCGTATAGTTTTTCATCAGGCCAAAAGGAACCAGCACCGATTCTGCCTGAATGTCCGACAGTCCAAATGTCTCGACGCGTTCTTTGAAAATTCCGACGACTACAAGTGTCAGCTCTCCCATTCGAACTTCCTGACCGATGGGATTCTCACTGCCAAACAACTTTTCGGCAAGTTGCGGTGTGATGAGACAAACTTTCGCGCGGCTCGCCATGTCCGTCACATCCAGAAAGCGCCCGCGCAAAACAACGAGCCGCCGGATGTCCCGGTATCCGTCTGTGACACCGATCAGCGTGACAGGCCGAACCCGCCCCTGTGCGACAACGGACATCTGGATGTCGCTTGTTCCAGCAACCTGCGCCACCCCGGGAATAGACCGGGCCGCATCCATATCCAACAGTGTGAGCTGATGACTCAATGGCTGTGCCTTGTCCGGCGTCTTCACTGTCTCCACCCAGACAAGATTCGATCCCGTTGCTTCGATCTGCGAGAGCACAAACTTCTTACTCGCCAAAGCAACGGTAACCACGAGCACGATCGACGCGCTCCCGATGATGACACCGAGCGAAGTGAGCGCCGCTCGCACTTTGTTTGCGCGAAGCGCGTCGATCGCGACGGTAAAAGTCTCTTGGAGATTCATCGCTGTCGGCTACTGTTTCTTGGCTCGTTTCAATGCGTCGCTAGCGTAATGGTTTTTGGGTTCCAGCTTCAATGCGGTTTCATACTCGGTGATCGCTGCCGGAGTCAGTTTTTGCCGCTCGAAGAGGCGCCCTAGCCAATAGTGGCCCATTGCAGGCGAAGGATAGGTATTCCGCCGCGGCACCTTGTCCAGATAGTCGCGGATCGTTTTCTCCGCGCCGCCCAGTTTCTCCCCGCGTAAAATGTCGGCTACCGCGCGATAAAACGCGCCTCGCGGGTCGCGCGAATCCAGCCGCTCGCCAATCTCCGAGACTGTAATCAGACGATCCGCCTGATCCCGTTTCATCGCAAAGTCGCCAATGTCATACACCAGGTCCGCCGATTTCGGGTTGCTTTGCAACGCTTTCGTGAACTCCGCATCGGCTTCTTCGTAGTTTTTTTTCTGGCGACGGCAATTGCCGCGAGCGTAGTGCCCTTCCGCGACATCGAGCGCGGCGATCTTTTCAATCTCTTTTGCGGCTTTGTCTTCTCCGCCTCCCACCATGCCCGGAGCCGCGCAGTCAAATTCAATCAGCGCTTGCATCGCCGAAAAGTTTCGTTCGTCCAATTCGACGGCTGTCGCAAACTCCTTGCGCGCCTTTTTCGCAAGCGAAATTGCCGAAAACCAGCCGGCACGGTCGGCCCTTTCTCCATATGCGCGGCCAAGCCATTCGTGATTTATGGAATTTTGCGGATCGATGGCAATCGCCTTTTCGGCGCTCTCGCTCGCCTTTTCGAAATTCTTCATTTCATAGAAGGATTTTGAAAGCAGCAGATACAGTTCTGAATTGCCCGGCTCCTTGGCCGCAGCGGCCTGCAATATCTGGACCGCCTTGGGATATTCGCCTTCGGTATATGCGCGCAGCGCCGCCTCAACCGCTTCACTCCTGTTCATCGCGTGGACTAACGCGACACACGCCAGGAAAAACAACGCCAACCCAAATCCGAATTTAAGTTTAGTTCCCATTCGGTCGACCCAGATAGTCCGATGCATCGGGATTCGTGACCTGCACCAGCATCCCATCGCGAAGATCAAAGTCTCCCGGTAGCGCCACCAGATCGGTCGCGCTCAGTCCCGCGACCACCTCATAATTTGCTGCGTCGGCAATCCCCACAATGATCGGGCGCTTCTCCAGCGTGTTTTTGCCTACGTTGATTCCGCCATCCTTAATCACAAAAACAAATCGTTTACCCCCATCCACGGCCACCGCGGCGCGGGGCACCGTCAGTACGCCGTTCCGCTCACGGGCGCTGATCTTCACATCCACATTAATATTGGGAAGTAGCTCCAACTTGTCGTTGTTCACGGAACAGAGCAGTTCGCCGACACTCCGCGAATTCCGCGGCACCACTTGTTTCGGCACAACTTCCGTCTTCCCTTCCCAACTTCGATTCGGCAAAGCGTCCCACGTAATGTGCACGGGCTCATTCGGCTCAAGTCCGCCAAGCTCTGGCTCGTCCACAAAAGCGCGGACGCGCACTTTATGCAGATCCGCCATTTCCGCCAGAAGGTCGCCGACTTTCACGAAGTCCCCTTGGCGCACAGGAAAGGAATAGAGGGTGCCATCCACCGGCGCGGTAATTTTGCCGTCGCGCACTTTTTCTTGCAGCGCCGCAACTTCGTTCTGCGCTTGTTGCAATTGCAGAGCGTACTTCCCGGCGTCGAGCTTCACCGCCCGGTCAAACTCCTGCTTCGCCCCGGTAAATCGATCAACTTCCGACTGCGCCTTTGTCAATTCCAATTCGTTCGCCGCCAATTCGTCCTTGGTCGCGGCTTGCTGGGCAACGAGTCGTTGCAGCGCATCATGAATCCGCTTCAGGCGGTCCCGTTCCGCAATCGCCTTTGCCAAATCGCCCGCTGCCCGCGCCGCTGCGTCAGAACGCCCGCCGCCCTGCGCCGCACGCAAATCGTCCTGCGCCTGCAGCAATCTTGATTGCGCTTGCGCCAGCTGCGCCGCCGCGTCCTTCACATCCAATTCCAGTAAAAGTTGTCCCCTCTTGACCGGTTGCCCTTCGATCGCGTGAACCTTTTCGACAAACGTATCCAATTGTGCGCGCACGACAAACGGAGAAATCGGCTCCACTTTCCCGTTGCTTGAAACCGACGACACGAGATTCTCGCGTACCGGCTTCACAGCCATAATCTTCGCGACAGGCTGACGTTCGCTCAAGCGGACCAATACGTACGCCACGATTCCCGCGAGCACAAGAAAGATCAGAATTCGATTGCGAAGTTTGCGTTCCATATCCTGACTGGTTTCGCTCCAAGCCGTTCCGGCACACAGCGCTCCAGATACGCCACCGGCGTTAGCTAAAATTTCCCTGACTTTGGAATGCTTGCCTGCCGCCGCCCAGCGGGGTTTGCCCCCAACAGTCTACCAATAGCGCCGAACCTTCCACTACACAAAGCGGAGGCTATCTTGTCTTACATCAAAGAGATGCGGCCGGGGCGCCTAAAGATGCAACCCACCCGGCGAAGGCCTGTTCGCCCGGGTCAACATCCAATTGGCCTGTAATCTTTTCGCGGGTGAGCCGTATTACTATTAGCGCGGTTGCTTTCCTTGCCCGACCTAATAAACGAGGGGTTCCTGTGATCGAAGCGAAAGGCCTGTCCAAGCGATTCCAAGACAAAAAGCGCGGTGAAATTCGTGCCGTTGACAATGTCTCTTTCACGGCCCGCCCGGGCCAGATTTACGGCCTGCTCGGTGCCAACGGCGCAGGCAAGACGACCACACTTCGCATCCTCGCCACAATCCTTGAGCCGACAGAAGGCACCGCGATCGTCCAGGGCCACGACGTCGTCGAAGCTCCCGAAAAAGTTCGTGCGGAGGTGGGCTTTCTCTCCGCCGCCACCGCATTGTACCCAAGGTTGACCGCCCAGGAACTGGTCGAATATTTCGGCCGCCTGAACGGCATGGACGAACCGACGCTAAAGAAGCGTGTCGATGAGATCTTCAAACGCTTGGACATGAATTCCTTTCGCGATCGCCGTTGCGACAAGCTTTCCACCGGCATGAAGCAGAAAACCTCCATCGCGCGCACGCTCGTTCATGACCCGCCGGTGATGATCTTCGACGAACCGACTCTGGGGCTCGACATTATGACCGCTCGCAGCATCATCGCCTTCATTCGCGAGTGCAGGGACCGCGGCAAGACCGTCATCTTCTCCACACATGTGATGAGTGAAGTGGAAAAACTCTGCGACATTATTGGCATCATTCAAAACGGCAAACTCCTCGCCGAAGGCTCCCTCGCTCAACTGCGGGAGCAAGCGGGCGAAGATGACCTCGAAGAAATTTTCGTGAAAATAGTCGCGCCTCATTTCACTCCCTCGGAGGCTGCCTAAATGTCGTTCCGGAATATCGGCATCGTTTATCGCAAAGAACTTAGAGAGGCGCTTCGTGATCGCCGCACTGTTGTCACGAGCATCGTCGTTCCGCTCTTGCTCTTCCCCTTGTTGAGCGTCGGATTTGTGTCGCTGGTCGGTTCGATTGTGGGAAAGACAAAAGACTCCACGCCCAAAGTGATGATTCTCGGCGGCGAGGACTCGCCCAAGGTCGTCGCCGCCCTCAAAGCAACGCCGAAGGTCGAAATCGTTCCGGCCGCCTCGGACTGGAAAAACCAGGTCATCGAAAAACAGATCCCCGCGGTGGTCGAAATTCCCGCGGGATTTGATCAGGCCGTCGCGGACCAAAAAAAGCTTTCTGTGATGATTTACGGATATTCCGGCGATCTGAAATCCGACATCGCCGGACAAAAGCTCGAAAAATCCCTGAAGACGTATACGGACGACGTCGTTAAGAATCGCCTGCAGTCCCGGAATCTGCCGCCCGAAGTGCTCTCGCCATTCGAAATCAAGCAGCAGAATATTGCGCCGCCCGAGAAATCCGGCGCCGCGCTCTTCCTCGGCGGCTTCATTGCTTACATCGTTGTGTTTCTTTGCTTCAACGGCGGCATGCATCCCGCCATGGATCTTACCGCCGGTGAAAAAGAGCGGGGCACCATGGAGACAATCCTCTCCAGCCCTATTTCGCGCGCGCATCTCGTGATCGGCAAATTTTTACTGGTTCTTACAACCGCTTTGGCTACGGCCGCGCTTTCTGTCATCTCCATGGCTATCTCCTTCGCCCTAACAAACGTTGCGCATTCGAAGCCCGCGGAAGCCGGCAGCGAGGCCATGACGCTCCACATCAGCATCGGCGCTGCGCTTTCCGTCTTTATCATGGCCATCCCGCTCGCCGTTCTCTTTTCTTCCGTCTTGCTCATGATTGCGTCTTTCGCGAAAAGCTATAAAGAAGCACAGAGCTACATCATGCCGATGGTTTTCATCGTCATCATTCCAGCTATCGCCGCGATGTTGCCCGGCATCGATCTCAACGCAAAACTGGCTCTCGTTCCGATTCTCAACGTTAGCCTTCTGTGCAAAGAGCTTGTCATCGGAACGTACCATTGGAATTTTATCGCCATCATTTTTACTTCGACCTGTGCGTATGCGGCGGTCGCGCTATTCCTGGCCGTCAAAATGTTCCAGCGTGAGTCTGTCCTCTTTAGGACCTAGGCGCGCGAACACGGAACCCTCGCGCCCGAATTTTCGTATCTATCTGCATGAAGCGTCTCGGCCGTATTCTCGCGATTCTCGTTCTCTTTCCCGCGGCTCTTTCCGCGGTCGGTGGATGGTTTGCCGGCCCGATGTTTCTTCATCCGATGAAGCGTGCCCTCACTCCGGGCCTGATCCGCGAAGCTGACGAAAGCTTCAAACACACTCACGGCCATCGGGAAGACTTCAACGTCACCTCCTTCGATGGCGCGCCGCTTCATGGCTGGAAAGTTCGTGCGGAAAACTCGAACGGCTCATGGGTTCTGCTTTTCCACGGCGTTTCCGACAATCGCATCGGCGTTATCGGCCAATCCGAATTTCTTCTGCAGAACGGCTACAACGTGGTGATGATGGACGCCCGCTCGCACGGCGACAGCGGCGGCCCCATTGCGACCTACGGCTGGCTTGAGCGCAAAGACACGAGCGCCATCATCGACGCCCTCGAATCCTCGGAAAAACCGCAGCACCTGTTCGCTCTCGGCGAATCCATGGGAGCTGGCATCGCACTGCAATCGGCGGGAGCCGACTCGCGAATCGAAGCGGTCGTCGCCGAAGCATCTTTCGCCAATCTCCAGGAAGCGGCCTATGATTACGCCGGCCTGCGCCAATATCCGTTGCTGGGAAAAACATTATTCGCGCCCGGCGCGTGGCTCATGGTTTATCGTGGCGAAAAATTGGCGGGCTTTCCCGCTGCGGAGGTTTCACCGGAAAAAGCCGTCGCCTCCCGTGCGTTCCCAGTCCTCATAATTTGTGACGCAGAAGACCACGCGCTTCCCTGCCGCCACAGCGAAATGATTTTTCGCGCCGCCAAGGGGCGGAAGGAATTTTGGCGCGTGCCGCGTGCCTATCACACCGCGGCGCTCGGCTACGAGCCGGCGGAATTCCGAAAACGCGTTCTCGATTTTTTTGAACCGCTCCGGCAATCGGCTGCGGTACGTGCGGATTAAATCGCTTTCAGCACCATCAAAATTCGGTCGTCTTCGTAAATGCCGCCGCGCGCATGCGCGTTCACTGCTTCCAGCACGCCATCCAAAATTTCTTGCGGCGCAAGCGCCCTTAACCGCGAAACCAGTTCTGCCAGCCGCGGCCGCCCGAACTCCGTTCCGCTTGCATCCATCGCTTCCGTAATTCCGTCCGTGCATGCAACAAGAATATCGTCCTTCCCAAGCACCACATCTCCCGCAGCGTATTCCTGCTCGGGCAGAAGGCCCACTACCATGCCGCCTTCGGTCAGCCATTCCACGCCACCATTCGCGCGAATTACCGCCGGCGGCACGTGTCCCGCATTCACGTAACGCAGTTTTCTTCCGCTCTCGTCCACCGCCGCAAGGAACATGCTTAGATATTTCGTTCGTCGGCCGCCCGATTGTGCCGCGATCATTTTTTGATTGATCGTTGCCGGCAATTTTTCGATGGGCCCCGGCTGATCCGCCAGTGCGTGTAACGTCGCCTGTACGTTTGCCATCACCAGCGCCGAAGCCGCGCCTTTCCCCTCCACATCCGCCACGACGACCAGCAATCCGCCATTTTCCGTCGCAGGGAGCCGCACAAAATCGTAGTAATCCCCGCCTACCATTTGCGAGGCGCGGTGAGACACCGCAATTCCCAACCCAGCCATCACCGGCGGAGCATCGGGCAACAATCCCGATTGAATCTCACGTGCCAGCGAAAGATCGCGTTCCAACTTTTCCTTTTCCACGCGTTCGCGGTGCAGTTGCGCTTTTTCCAGCGCAATCGCAACATGCGCGCTCAGCGCATCCAGAAATGTCTCGTCCTCGCTCGTGAACGGTCCGTTCTTGTTCAAAAGCTGCAGCACTCCGACCACAACTCCCGCTTCATTTCGAATCGGCAAGCAAAGCAGGCGCCGCGTCGTGAATCCAAGCCTTCGGTCCACCTCGGGTTCAAATCGCGGATCGTCATACGCATTTTCCAGCCGCACCGAACGCCCATTTTGCGCAACCCACCCGGCAATGCCTCGGTCCGCGGGCAATCGGATCACTTGTTGCTCGAGTCCCAGCCCCACGAGTGACCATATTTCGTTCTTCTCCGAGTCCACCAGAAACACAGTGCCACGGCCCGCGCCGGTCTGCCGCGTCGCAATTTGCAAAATAATGTGGATCAACTCGCCAAGGTCCAGCGTCGAGTTCAGCTTCTTTGTCGCTTCAACGATGCTGGAAAGTTCCTCCATCGTTCCGCGCCGTTCGGCAAGCGCCAGCGCGAGCGCGGCAAACCTCGCCAGCAACGCGAGCTGCGATTTGCGTTCTTCCGAAAATGTGGTCTGTCCGTGGACTTCCAGAACTCTCACACGAAAATCATCGCTGCCCAGCGGCCCGGTCCAGACATTCGTTCGCGGGTCCGATTCACGCGCCTCCGGCTTCTCCGGGCGCGCAGGCTCCGGCAACGTACCAATCTCGGCCCAAACATCTGCCGCCTCATGTTCAAGTCTCCAAAGTCGCGCTCCGGTAACTCCGGGCAAAGCCATCGTGGCGCGTACGACGCTCAACGCTAGCTCATTCGCCGGAATGCGGCCCTCGAGATGGCTGAGGCTGTCTGAGAGTTCCACGGCCATACCCAGCCCGGAGCTTTTCTGTTGAATGGGATTCATCAAGTCTCGCGTCGGCGTAGCCGGCTCGCGCCGCATAGCCTAGCAAGAGAAGCTGCATCTGAAAAGAGCGGAAGAATTGCCTTACTTCGCGTGGGTCGCGGTTGCTTGCTTCGATTCCCATTCCTGGCTCAGCCGCCGTACGGTCTCCCGCAAACGCACCGCCAGCGCCGCAATCGTTTCGAGGCGCATCTGCCCGCCTTGCGGCAGCGTTCCGTCATTCTTGCGCCGGACTTCGGAAAGCAGCAACTCCGCGTTCCCTAGAATTCCCGTCAACGGATTGTTCATCTCGTGTCGCAAAAGCTGCCCAAAATCCTCCAGCGTCCGTAGGCCATCGTCTCCGAAAGGCTCCATCTTTGCGGCGCTCACTTGTTCCTCCACAACGCGCGACTGCCTCAGTCTGCGCCCGACTAGTTCCGCCGCGCTCGACAGGTTCGCGTCGGGAAGCCCTATATAGTCAGCAGCCCCCGCCGCTACCAGCGCGTCGAGCTCTGCGGGTCGCATCGCGTCGCCCATCACAACCACCGGCGCAAATCCTGCAAGGGAAGACACGACTGCATCGAGACGGTGACGCGGCGCCGAACTGTCTGCGCTGCGAAGCGCCGCTTCTTCCAGAACGATTACGGCGGGGGCTTCGTGCTCCACCGCTCGCCGGGCTGCGTCCAGGTTGTTCACCATCGCCACCCGCAGGTTCCCTTCGCGCGACTGCAGCTCCCGCCGCGTCTTCGCACAGAATTTCGCATCATCACTGATGAGCAGCACTGTCTGTTCCCGTGTTCCCATGGTTTATCCCGTAGTCGCAGAATTTTTTCGAATCGGACTCACTCGCTGCGGCCCGGCGCTGCCGGCTGGATGCAACACCTGGTGGACCTTTTCCAGCAACTCTTCCACTCGAAAGGGTTTCGCCACATGCGGTATTTTGTTCCTGGCTAAAAAGGACTGCGTCTTTGCACCCAGGACATCTCCCGTGACGAAAAGAAACTTCTGGCGCAGCAGTTCCCGTTCAGGCCCGAGCGAATCGTACAAGCTCTGCCCGTCCAGATTTGGCATACGCATGTCGCACACAATCAAATCAAACTGCCCCCGCAGTATCCGGTCTTTGACATCTCTACCGTCCAGAATCGTCTCCACTTCGAAACCTTCGTCATGCAAAACGTCGCTGATCAACTGCGCCACCGTCACTTCGTCTTCGACCACGGCGACACGCAAGGCCGAAACTTGTCTTGCCGCTGCCGACAGAACCTCTCCCTTTCCGGCTGCCGTTTGCAAATCCGGCCGCCGTACCGTCATCACGTTCGGAAGTTCCTGTTGCTCTGCAGATGGTAGTTCCACCGTAAAAGTGGCGCCCCCGCCGCGCGGACTTGCGACGTCAACTTTCCCGCCGTGCTCTCGCACCAGGCTCAGCACGATCGAGAGCCCCAGCCCCGTTCCGACGCCCGCAGGTTTAGTCGTAAAAAACGGGTCGAAGATTCTGGCCAGGATGCTCTCCGGAATTCCCGGACCCGAGTCGCTGACTTCCAATCGAACTCGGCGGTCCTGCCCGCGCTCCGTGCGAATCCGAATCGTTCCGCCGTTCCCCTGCGACTCGATCGCTTGCCGCGCGTTTCCCATCAGATTGATCAGCACCTGCTGCAGCTGACCGGCATCGCCCAATACATTGGGCAGCAGCGCGTCCAGGGACAGTTCCACACGGATGCGCTCTGCCGCAAGACTGAACCGCTGCAGTTCAATCGTCCGCTGCACCAGCTGATTCAGGTCGACTGGTCTGCGTTCCGGCGCAGTCTCCCGCGCCGCCAACAGCATGCGCCGCAAAATCGCCCCAGCCCGTTCGGCCTCCGCGAAGATCTTCCTCACTTCCTCAAAATGCTCGTCACCGTCGCTGCGTACCAGCAACCGCTGTGCGTAACCGAGAATGCTCGTAAGCGGATTGCTCAGCTCGTGCGCCACGCCGCTCACCATCTGTCCCAACGCGGCCATTCTTTCTGTCTGGAGCAATTTCGCGTGGAACACGCGCTGCGCCGTCAAATCCTTGTACAACTCGATCCGCCCAATTTTCCCGCCTTTTTCATCAAGCACAGGTCTCGACGCCCGCTCCAGCACTCGCGCGATCGGCCGCATCAAATGAATCTCTTCTCTCTCGCCTCCTTCCAAACGATTCGCTAGCTGCTTCCAATGCTGCGCAAATGTTTCCGGCTCGGCCGACTGGCTTTGCAATCGATCGATTAACTGATCCAGTGTCGTCAGGGTTGGAACGGTATCGGGCGCCATTCCCGTGAGTTGGGCGAAGCGTAGGTTGACCAACCGTATGTTGTCTTGCGCATCGTAGATAACGACACCCTGGTCCAGCCATTCCGCGAGGCTCAAAAGCTCGGCGGCGGCCCGCCCGTCTTTCTCGGGTCGCATGTGTTTCAGCGGAACCAGCGTTACCGTTTGACAATCTTCGTCCGCGAATCGCTGCCGCAGCGTAACCCTCGCTCCACATTCCAACGCAACTTCGGTGATCTCACGTTCAGACCGCGCCTCGCGGCTTCCACGTTGCCAAAGCAAGACGGCTTCTCGATCGGGTTCTGAAAAATACTCGGAGAAATCTCTTCCGATGGAAAATGCCGTGCCGGTGGACTTCACTTCGCCTCTCGTAGGGTCACCCAACTGCAGCAACGTCCGCGCCGATCGGTTTGCCGCAATGACTTTGCCGCGTTGGTCGAGCACGACAGTCGCGGCATTGTTCGCTTCAAGGAGAGCTTCCTCTTGCCTCTCTTCGCGTTTTTTTTCTCCTCGTTGCCACAATGCGGCAAGTACGTGACCGGCCAGTCTGGCCCTCAGTTCGATCCGCTCTAGCGTGGACAGCGAGGCTCCGACGGAAGGAAACGCAGCGAGCATCACAGCCTCAGTTCGTCCTCTTCGGAAGATCGGCACAGCCACCACGCGCAAGGGCGTTTCACCTGTCGACCCTCGCGTAACCGCGTCCCCTGAGGTTCGTTCTGTTCGCAGAGCCAATCTGCCCAACTCGTGGACAGTTTCACTTTCGAACGTCGCCCTCGCGCCTTCTTGCCCGGCCGCATGCAAGAGCTTCAATTCGATCCTGTCTGCCTTTCGCACATCCGCTTCACCCGGAACCTGCAACAGTGCCGCCGCGATCGCGTTCGGGTTTTCGAAGCCACCCTGTTGCACGACGCAGCTTTCCACAACCTCCCGCAACAAGCGGTCAAGACCAGTAGCATCGTCGATGTTCCCGAGCACCTTGTTGCACAGCGCAAGATCCGTGTAGCGCTCCGTCGCCAGCTTGTGCTCGCTTTCAAACGCAAGCGCGACTGCAAGCTTCGCCGCAACCGTCTTCATCTGTTCGATGGGAAGTGATGCGTTTGCGCGGATCGCGCCTCCCATCAATATGCCGCGCAGCTTTCCCGCGTGTTCGATGGGAACCCAGACCGCTTTCTGCAGGCCCACGAGTGGACCCATCATTGGCTCCGCGGACTTGTTTCCTAATTGCGATTCGAGCACGGCGCCAGCTACGAGCCGTGCCGCCGGCAAGACTCTTTGCGGTTCGAGTGAATTCCATTCCCGCGGGGGATCTTCATCCTCTCGATCCCAAGTCACACCATGCAGTGCTCCCGTTTGATCCGCTGCACTGGGAGTAGCCATCTCCAACCAGACGCCGAAGCGATCTCCGGTTCCCGTGCGAACTAACTCCACCACCGCCTGCTGCACAAGCTCTTCGTGAGTGGCTCCTCGCAGTGTCGATTCTGGAAGGCTACTTCTTCGCGCCGGATCATCGTTCTTTTTCCAAAACCGCATTGGACCGGAATAACCCTCTCGGGAAAGCCTTCTTCCCTACTGGGCTTATGCAGGCCCGTGCCCAATCTTTCGCACCAAAGTGTCTGTGATTCAGCGACTTACAAGGCATGCGTCAGAGCCTCGATTCCATGTCGAAACTTCGCAAGGCTCCCGTTCCATAGTGGGCAAATGCGGAGAGCACTTTTTCCTTCTCTCTGCCGCAGTGTTCCACGGAAAGATTCGCTTTAGGATGGATCGATTCAGGCGTCCGGCGGTTCCAGCTGATACTGTTTCAACTTCCGGTACAACGTCGTTTTGCCGATTCCCAGCATGCGCGCCGCCGCAACCTTGTCGCCATTGGTTTCCCGCAGTGTTCGCAGAATTGCCCGGCGCTCCAGCTCATTCAGCGGAAGCAACTCGTCCCGGGCCGGCGCCCGTTCGCTCGTCGAAACCTGCAGGTTAGAAGGCAAATCCGCGACATGCAGGATCGGTCCCGAACTCATCGCCACTGCCCGTTCAATCGCGTTCTCCAGTTCCCTTACATTGCCCGGCCAGTCGTGCGCCATCAACCGCCGCATCGTGTCCGCGGAAATGGAACGCACGGGCTCGTCGCTTGGCGAATATTTTTCGAGAAACGCGGTGACCAGCAGCGGAATATCGCTTTTGCGGTCGCGCAGTGGCGGCAACTTGATCTGTACTACGTTCAGCCGAAAATACAAATCCTGCCGGAAGGCTCCCGAGCGGATCGCCGCATCCAGGTCCCGGTTCGTCGCCGCAATGATTCGCACATCGATCCGCCGCCTTTCCGTCGACCCGACTGGTTTGACCTCACGCTCCTGCAGCGCCCGCAACAACCTCGCCTGCAAGTCCGTCGGCATATCGCCGATTTCGTCCAGAAATAGTGTTCCGCCGTTCGCCGCTTCGAGCAGCCCCTGTTTCGATTGCATCGCTCCGGTAAACGCCCCTTTTACATACCCAAACAGTTCCGATTCAATCAGCGTCGGCACGAGCGACGAACAGTCCACCGGCACAAACGGACCGTCTTTCCGCGGCCCCAGCATGTGCAGGCTTCGCGCAATCAGCTCCTTGCCGGTTCCGCTTTCTCCCAGCACCAGCACTGGGTAGTCGTGCGTGCTCACCTTCTCGATCGTCCGGTATACGCGCTGCATTTTCGGCGACAGGCCGATCAGCTTGGCAAAACCAGGCTGTCCATGGCTCACCTGCTCGCGCAGCAATCTATTCTCCTGCTGCAGATCCACCTCGTGCATCGCGTGTTCCAGCCGCGCGCGCAGCTCTTCGATTCGAAATGGCTTCGTTACGTAGTCCATCGCGCCGGTCTTCGTCGCTTCGATCGCGGAATCAATCGTGCCGTACTGCGTCAACACAATCACCGCGATTTCCGGGTGCAGCTCGTGCAAATTCTTCAGCAATCCCAAACCACTCGTCCCGGGCAGCTTCAGGTCGGTCAAAACGATGTCGATCGCCGATTGATCCACGACCTCCAACGCCTCCTCCGCCGATGCCACCGCCGTCGCCTTCAGTCCCGTCTGTTGCGCGACCGCCACGCACAGTTCCCTCGTCGTCTCTTCATCATCGACAATCAGCAGATGCATGGGAACCGATATAGCAGGGTGAACCGCCTCTTCCGTCGCAGCGTGAACTTTCATGTCATCCCCTCACTAACTCGTTTGCAGGTTCTGTACCGTTTCAATACACTCTCTAACCTATTCATAAAATAAGTAGTTGCCTTGTGGATTATCACAAGGTGACTGCCGCGTCAATTCCAATATGGGAGACCCGGAAGAAAATCTGAAGATAAATCGAGGTCTAACGTCTCTCTTTGTACAGCTTTACCAAACTGGAACTAGAACCAGTTCCAATTTGGGAATTGCGCGCCGTTTCCGGCACCAAAACAACCTTTTGCAGTCCGTCTGATTTCGTTAACACGTAAATTCGCCCCGGCCCTGCTTCTCGAACATCCACGGCGGCACCAACTGACTCATTCGGCAAACGTTCCCAGTCTTTACCCTCATCGCGCGAAACATAGACCGCCCCATTCGATGCCGGCACTACCCACAGCCCGTCCAGCAGTAACGCTGGCTCCGTCGCAATCGCCGGCAGTCCAGCCTGCGCAAGCCTCCACAAGTGGCTCCCCGCTACGGACGGGTCGCCGGCAAATATCCCGCTCTGCGTGCCTAAAAGAACCCGCATGGACTGCGTCGCATCCGTCCGCAACCAAAGCAAGTTCCCCGCCCCATCCGGCACCCCGAGCGAAGCCCATCTTTTTCCAACATCGCCCGACTCAAACACCGCGGAACCGGTTGTCGCAAAGATACGCTTCCCGTCACTCCATACGTCCTGCACTCGCCCGCCTATACTTTGCTCCCCCATCCGCCAAACCACTCCCTCTCGAATCCTGCCGCCCCACAGTCCCTCGTCCGTCGCCAGCAACAAAGTCTCATCGACAGCCGTCACCGCCAGCACTTCCGGCTTCACCAACCGATCTGCTAACGCCGCAGTTCGCTTTCCAGAAACGGGCTGCTTTCGCACCGCCGTTCGCGCCAAAAATCTGAGGTCGCGCCATCGCTGTCCCTTCGAATCTGAATACGCCGCGCCACCTCCCCTCAGGCTCGCAATCCACAAGTCTCCGATCACAAACACTCGAACGGCTGCTCCTTTCGGCGCCTTTGTCTCGCGCCAGTTCTTCCCGCCGTTCTTGCTCTCCAGAATTTTGCCGCTCCCGCTCTCTTCCACCACAAGCACGTGGTCCCGGTCCTCTTCCGCCACGGCGAATCCGCTCAACACGCGATGCGAAAATCCAGCCTCACTTGCGATAAAACTCTTCCCGCCATTCGCGCTCGCCCGTACTCCCTCATCCGTCCCGACCAGCAGTCTCGCCTCGCGATTCGCAAACGCAATCGCGTTCACCGCTACATCGCGCTCCGTCTGCCGTTCCCAGTTCTCGCCGCCATCAGCAGACTTCCACAATCCCTCCGTCGTTCCCGCGAACCAAACTCCCAAATTCTCCGGATCCTGCAAAATCTGCTGCGTCCTTCTTGACGCGTAGGGAATCCCTTGCAGCTTCGTCCATTGTTCTCCGCCGTTCTCGCTGCGATAAATCCCCGAACATGCGCTCGCAAAAATCTTCACCGGATTGCTCCGGTCGATCGCCAGACTCATGATGTCCGAATCGTCGATCATCCCCGCTCCGATCGCGGTCCAGTGTTGCCCGCCGTCTGTCGTTTTCCACGGCAGGTGATACGTTCCCGCATAAATCACGTTCAAATCTTGCGGATCAATCGCCACCGAATCCAGATTCTTCAGCTCCTCATCGCCCTCCGGCGAAATACGCTTCCACGTTTCACCGCCATCCGGGCTTCGAAACACCCCAGACTTCGTTCCCGCCACGAGCACCTTTGAATCCCGCCTCCATTGCGCCAGCGCTCGCACCGCTTCTCCCTCCAACCCGCGCTGTTGCCACGTCGCACCTGCATCCGTGCTCCAATAAACTCCGCCGCCCGCCGCCGGATCCTGATTCCACACTGCGGCAAACATCTTCTTCGGCTCCGCGGAATCCGCCACAAGCGCCTGCACCACCGCGTCCCACCTCTGGCCGACGTGCCCACGTACTGCCCAACTTGTTCCTCCGTCCGCCGATGCAAAAACATGACCGTCCGCCGTCCCCAGGAAAATCTCGCCGCTATCCGCCGTCGCCAGCGAAATCACCTGTCCGCCTTCCGGTCCCAATCTCTTCCACGTCTGCGCGAAGCTTCCCCCCGGCCAACAAACCAGCAGCATCGCCATCAATAGCAATCGACTCGCGTTACTCAAAAAAAGTCCTCACTCGAACACTTTCCTCGTTCCAAAAAAATGCGGGCCCTCCAGCGTTTCACCGAAGAGCCCGCGTCCCATCTGTTTTCAAACTCCAGCCGATCGCTCGGCCGCCGTTTTTAGTACGTCGCGCCTTCCGGCACAATCACAAAGTCCACGCGCCGGTTCGCCTTTTCCTGTCCTTTTTCCTTGGACGCTTCGCCGACGCGCGTCGAAATACGCGCCGCGTCGATGCCCTTTTCTCCAAGATATTTCTTCGCAAGTTCCGCTCGAGTCGAAGCCAGCTTCGCCGCTTTCGGCTCTTTCGCGTCCGCGTATCCCACGATCACCAGCTTCGCGGTCGGATCGTTCTTCAACCGCAACGCCACGTCGTCGCCCACGCGCTTGCACGCATTGTCGAACCGCGATGCGCCCACCGCGTTGTAGCCGCAGTCGCCCGCCTTGCTTGCTTGCGGAGGCGGTGGTGGCTGTTGCACATCCACATTCGTCGAAGATTCCGCCGTTCCGCCGCGTCCGTCGCTCACGCCGCACTTCACCGTGTAGCTTCCCGGCTGCAGCCCGGTCGAATCAAACGTCGCCTTCGCTCCATCGCCCGCCACCTGGCCCAACGCCGCGCTGTAGGTATACGTCAGCGGATCGCCGTCCGGGTCGCTCGCGACAGAAGTAATTCCCGTCCGCTCGCCCGGCATAATCGGGCTGCGATCTGTCGTGCACGAAATCACCGGATTCTGGTTCGGCTTCGGCTCTACTTTCAAATCCGCCGAGCAGCTCGCCGACCCGCCCTTACCGTCATCCACTTTCGCAGTCGCGGTATACGTTCCCGCCGCGAGCCCCGACGGAGTCCAACGTCCATCTGCGCCGGTCCCTTCAATCGTTCCTCCCGTCGCCGAATAGCTGTACGTGAGCGTATCGTTGTCCGGGTCGCTTGCGTTCACGTGCAACGTCACCGCGTCGCTCGAACCCGCGTACACCGAAGCCGGGCTCACCGAGCAGGCCGCAACCGGCGGATGATTTGGCGGCGGTGGCGGATTCGGAATTCCGAACCGGAACACAACGCCCGATCCCGCCCGGAAATTATTCTGCCTTCCGCTCGACCCCACGCCCGACCCGTTAAAATTCGTCATCAGGTAATCGATTTGCGCAAACCGCCACGCTAGCCATTTGTTTAAAACGATGTCTACGCCGCCGCCCGACGCCATCGCAAACGCCGTCTGTGTATTTCCTCCGGTCATCTCAACGCCGGACCGCGCGCCGCCAAACAAAAATTCCGTAAACGGCACAAAGTGGTCGAACCGCCGCAAATTCAGGCGCGGACCGAACAAAAACGACGTGAATGATCCTTCCACTTGATTGCCGCTGATGTTCCGCTTGAAGTTGTAGCCGCCCAATTCCGCGGTCAATCCCAAATAGCGATAAGGATTGAACGTAAACGAGCCCGTCGCTCCATGCGAGTCGAACGAATTGAACGGTTCGCCCGGGTGAACATTCACGTAGCTGTATCCGCCGCCAATTTCATAGCGCGGCAGCAAATGTCCCGGCGCCACATCGTCCTTCGCCGCAGCACCCGCCGGAAATGGCGTCAATCGGGGCTGTGCCGGCAGAGCCCATGGACTCCGGGCAATGCCGCTCGGCGCGCTCGAAACCTTCGCAACCGGCGCCGCTGTTTCATTCGTCGAATCGTTCTTTGCCGCGTCTTTCTGTTCGTCCTTCTGCTGAGCAAATAGCGGCGCACTCATACACGCCACGACCGCCAGGACTGCGATCCACTTACGCATCTTCATTCCTCCATAAATTCGTTGTGACAGGCACTCAATTCCTCTGCACACACGCTGCACAAACCGCCTTCCTGCTGCCATCTCAGGAAACCCCTGGCGTTGCCCCATCCCCTTGTGTCGTTCTCGTGGACCCGCAGTTAATTCGCGGATGTCTCGGCGAGAGAAAGCGTTCCCCGACCCCCTAAAGCACGATGGCAATAGCCTATTGCAGTCCTGCACGTTCCCGCAAGTCCTTCCTTCTTAATACTGCCGCCGGTCGCTCGAATCCTTTGGACCCCGCCTCACTTGTTGTTATTCTTTCTCTTCGCGAACTCGCTCAACCAAGGTGCCTCATGTGCCGCAGCATCAAACCGCTCTTCAATTTCGAACCGCCAGTCACTCCGGACGATATCCGCGCCGCATCCCGCCAGTTCGTCCGCAAAGTCTCCGGTTTTCATAAGCCGTCCAAGTCCAACGAAGCCGCCTTCGAATCGGCCATCGATGAAATCGCCGCGGTCACCGCAAAGCTTCTCCAGTCGCTCCAGACTTCCGCGTCCCCGCGTACTCGCGAACCTCAACTCACGCAAGCCCCTGCGCATCACCTCCACGCCGCAAAATAACTTGCGGGCCCGCCACGCCAATCTTCGCCCGTAACAAAATTGCTTCTTGACATTTCCGCTACATCGGCGGAATCTTCCCCCAGCAACTCTCTCCCACCGGTAGCTCTCCTCAAAATTCAGCGTACGAGGATGCCCCCATGTCTGCGCGTCTTTCATTCTGTTTTTCTGCTGTCGCGGCCTTATTGCTCTTTTCCGGTTGTGAAAACCAGCGAATCGCGGTCACCACCTATCACTACGACAATCTCCGCACCGGCTGGAACCATCACGAAGAACATCTCAAACCGCAAAATGTCCAAAGCCCGAAATTCAAACTGCTCCATCCCGTTTCGCTCGACGACCAGGTCGACACCCAGCCACTCGTCGTTCCCGAAATCAAAATCACCGCCGGCTCATCCATCGGTGAACACGAAGTCGTCTATGTCGCCACCGAGGGCAACACCATCTACGCCATCGACGCGAAAACTGGCGCCGTCCTTCTGAGTCCCAATTTCGGCCCGCCCGTTCCCACTCCGCTCGGTTGTGGCAACAACGGCCCCAATGTCGGCATCAATGGCACTCCCGTAATCGACCACGAATCGAAAACCATGTACGTCATCGTCTACACGCTCGAAGCCGGCAATCCCGCCTATCGTCTCCACGCGCTCGACCTCGGCAACCTCACCGACAAAATTCCTCCCGTTCTCGTCACCGCGTCTCATCAACTCTCCAATCACACCACATTCAACTTTGACGCCCGCTACCAGCGCCAGCGCCCCGCCCTCCTCCTTGTCAACGGAAACGTCTACGCAGGCTTCGGCAGCTTCTGCGATTTCTCCGCCAACCTTTCGCGCGGCTGGCTCCTCGGTTGGAAAGCGGGATCGCTCATTCCACTCCCCGCCAATCAACTCAACGACACGCAACCTTCCTCGCCCAACAATTTCTTCCTCTCCTCCATCTGGATGTCCGGCTACGGCGTAGCCGCCGACCATTCCGGCAGTCTCTTCTTCGTCACCGGAAATTCCGACTACAGCGGCACGACCTACGACGGTGTCACCAACATTCAGGAAAGCGTCGTCAAACTCTCCGGCGATCTCGCCACCGTTCAAAGCATCTTTACGCCGGCCGATCAGGCTAGCCTCGAAAATACCGACAATGACTATGGCTCCGGCGGCGCGCTTTTGCTCCCCGAACAATCCGGCGCAACGCCGCGTCTCGCCGCAGCCGCCGGCAAAGAAGGCAGCCTCTTCATCCTCAATCGCGACAATCTTGGCGGATACACTTCCGGCGGCCCGGACAAAGTCGTCGGCAAAGTCGACATTGGTGGCTGTTGGTGTGGCCCGTCTTACTTCTCTCACGATGGCCCGCGCATCGTCAGCAGCGGCGGTGACACCGTCAATCTTTGGAAGCTGGATACCTCGACGACGCCTTTGTCCATTACGAAAGAAGCCTCTTCACCCGCCCTCACCACCGGCCAGGACCCCGGCTTCTTCACTTCCGTCTCCTCCGATGGCGACGATCACATCATCATCTGGGCCGTCTCTCGCCCCATCAACAATAGTCCCGCCAACGTTTCGCTCTACGCGTTCGACGGAAAGCCCTCCGGCTCCAATCTGACGCAGCTCTTCAGCGGCGTCGCTGGCACCTGGCCAAACACCGGCGGCAATTCCAACATCGTCCCTGTCGTCGCCAACGGAAAAGTTTTTGTCGCCAGCTACAAACAACTTTCTATTTTTGGTTTGCAGTGAAGGGAGAACTCACCATGAAAAAATCATTCGCGCCGCTGTTCACTCACACCATTCTGATGTTCGCCGCCTCGGGCATCTTCGCCGCCGCTCCGTGCACTCTCGCTCAAAATCAGCAGGCCGCCGAATCCGCCAAAACGGAAACTCAACACGCCCTTTACGGAACCATCCGCTCCATCGAAGGCTCCGCGCTCACCATCGAGACTCGCGACAAAAAAATGGTCAAGGTGAACACCAAGGCCGCCTCCGAATCCCAACGCACCGGCGTCCTCGTCGTCGGTCGCACCATCCTCATCCACGGCTCCTACGACGCCAAGGGCATCCTCCAGGCCTCCGCCATCCAACGCGCCAAATCCTCCCCGACCCTCTGGCCCGAAGACAAATAACCAGCTCACATTTCTTTTCCACCAAACGCCCCGTAGCTCGCCCCTTCAGTGATGAGTACTTTCCTGCGCGGATCGGTTGGCCAAGACACACTTCGGATTCTTTCATCGCCGATCGCTGCCGCACTCGTGCGGGCGGGTGTTGGTTTGCCTCTTCTTCCGCCTGACCAAATCTCGGCACTCCATTCGAATTAACCGTAGAATTATCTTATTGACTTTGCCAACATCTTGTGCTACCATACTTTGTGTTTACGTCGCTCCAACCCGTCCCTCCGCGTCTAGCCCCGTTTTCCTATCCTCTTTGTTTTCACAACGATCCGTTTTCCCCGTCCGCTAACCCTCTTGTTTTGATAACCATCCGGACTGCCCGGGAGGGGCGCACCTCCGCCAATCCGCCTTCACTCTTTTGCTCTTTCCCTCGCTCTTTTGCCGTTCGCGGCAACTCATCTCTTTATTTATCAATAGCTTCCGCACTCTTTGCAAAAACACCCGGGGTGTACCCAATTTGTTCGTTATCCCAAACGACTTCGAGAGACCAGTGGGGAAATCGCCGCACTCTGTGGCAGGCGATGGGTTCAGCTAGGCAAATCCGGGCAACCGGGCCATTCCGCCCGCGCCACGTTTCCAATGTACTGCAAATCTTCAATCCCGATCTTGCTCGTGTAAAATCCGTCGCACGTAAAGTCCCGCAGGAACGCGAAAAACGCCACACCCTGGCTCAACGACGCGTCGGCCTTCGCATTCTTGCGGTACGCAATCAAATCCAGAATCTCTTTTCGCTGCTCCGCCGTGCATTCCAGATATGTCTTTCCGTACTGGTCTTCGCACCGCAAATCGAGCCACAACAATCCGCCGCCGAGTTTCACTTGAAACTCCTCATTTTCGCTCGTCAGCAAATCGATAAACTCCGGCGCGCCCGCTTCAATCGCGCCGCCCGATTTTTCATCCTTCGGAATAATGGTCTCGCAAAGCGAATTCAGCATTTCGTATTGATGCGCGTCGAAAAACTTCGGCGCGTACTTTCCCGCGGTCGAAGCGGCTTTTTCCTTATGCACCATCTGATGCGCGAACTCCGCCGCTTTCGCTGGAATCACGCGCAGTACGGATCCGCCCACGACTCCCGCCGCAAGCGTCCGCAAAATATCCCTTCGTGTTACTCCCTGTCCGCTCATCAGAGATTCCCTTTCTTCGCTTCGTCGAGCAGATATTCCGACGCGCGCCACGAAAGCGCCATGATCGTCAGCGTCGGATTTTTGTCCGGATTCGTAACCAGCGGCGCGCCATCCGTCACAAACAGGTTTTTCACGTCATGCGCCTGACAGTATCCATTCAGCACGCTCGATTTCGGATCGGCGCCCATTCGCGCCGTTCCCACTTCGTGAATAATCTTTCCGCCAGCCTCGATGCCAAACGCATTCGGCCCGTCGATCGGAGTCCGCGTTTTATACGTTCCGCCCATCGTTTCGATAATCGACTTGAACGTCTCCTGCATGTCCTTGGCTTGTCGAATTTCGTATTCCGACCACTTGAAGTGGAATCGCAGCACCGGAATTCCCCATTTATCCACTGCCTGCGGATCGATTTCGCAATACGAATCGGGATTCGGAATCATCTCTCCTCGCCCCGCGAATCCCACCGTCGTTCCGTAAACTTCCCGCGCGCGCTTCTTCAAACTCGCGCCGTACCCTTCTTCTTGTTCACACAAATCGTAAAACATTCCCGCTCCGGGCAATTCCCGCCCGCCGCCGATTTCGATGTGATACCCGCGCGGAAAATCATTCTTCCGGTTGTATTTCCACCACGGCATGTAGAAATGCATTCCGCCGGTGCCGTCGTGATTGTGCGGAGGCATTTTCGCCAGCGCCGGAATTTCGCCCCAGCCGTCGCTCCCGACCGAATCCATCAAATATTTTCCGACCGTGCCCGAACTGTTCGCAATCCCGTTCGGAAACAGCGCCGACTTGGAATTCAGCAACAGTCGCGCCGATTCGCACGCGCTCGCCGCAACCACAACCGCTTTCGCGTTGACTCGCTTCTCGCTCTTCGTCGCTTTGTCGACATACGAAACTGCTTCCGCCTTCCCCGTTTTGCCGACAAGAATTTCCCGCGCCATCGCTCCCGTGATCAGCGTCAACTTTCCCGTCTTCATCGCCGGCGGCAGCAAAACCTGGCTCGAACTGAAATTCGACGCCGTCGTGCAGCCCCGTCCGCACTGCCCGCAATAATGGCAAGCCGCGCGTCCGTTGTGCGCTTTCGTTAAAATCGCCAGCCGCGAGGGAATGCACGCGATGTTCAGCTTGTCGCACGCTTGTTTGACCAGCCGCTCGTGACAACGCGGCTTTGGCGGCGGCAGAAAAACTCCGTTCGGCGCGCTGTCCACATTTTCCTGCGTGCCAAAAACGCCGATGTAAGATTCCACTTTGTCGTAATACGGCGCAATGTCATCGTACGAAATCGGCCAGTCGTCGCCAAGCCCATCGCGCGTCTTCGATCTAAAATCCACGGGCGCAAATCGCAACGCGATTCTGCCCCAGTGATTCGTTCTTCCGCCCACAATGCGCGAACGGAACCACTGAAAGTCGTTGCCCGGCGCCGAAACATACGGCTCGCCCTCGATCTGCCACGCACCGTTCGGCGCAAGAAATTCGCCGAAGTCCGCCGCCTGTTTTCCGCCGACACCGACGCCGCGATGCGGCAAATCGTACGGCCACATCAGCATCTTGTAGTCTTTTTCCGGATGCACTTGCGGCCCGGCTTCGAGCAACACCACGTCGAGCCCGCCTTCGGTCAATATTTTCGCGGCCATGCCGCCGCCTGCGCCGGAACCGATAATGCAAACGTCGTACGTCTTCGGCGAGCGGTTTACTTGCGCCATGAATGGTCCCCCGGCAGAAATGTTTTAGAGTTCGTTCTTCTTCAGTTGCGACACGGCATAATCGCACGCACGCGCCGTCAGCGCCATGTACGTCAGCGAAGGATTCACGCACGCCGCGGAAGTCATGCACGCGCCATCCGTCATGAAGACGTTCGGCACATCGTGCACCTGATTGTGCGCGTTGAGCACCGACGTTTTCGGATCGCGGCCCATGCGCGCCGTCCCCATTTCGTGGATGCCGAGACCCGGCGAGGTCATATCGGAGAAAACGCCGATCTCTTTTGCTCCGGACGCCGCCAAAACCTCCGCGGCCTGCGTGGCGATATCGCGGGACATCGCTTTTTCATTGTCGTTCCACTTGCAATTGATGTTCAGCGTCGGAATTCCCCATGCGTCGAGCTTGTCCTTGTTCACCTCGACGTAATTCGAGTGGTACGGCAGACATTCGCCGAATCCCGCCAGCGTCATGCGCCAGGGCCCGGGCTTCTTCAGCATGTTTTTGAAATCCGCGCCGAAGCCGCTCATGAATCCGCCTCGGCCCCAACCGTCGCGCGCGCCGCCGCCTTGATAGCCGTAGCCGCGCACAAATTCTTTTTGCTTCGTTTTTTCATTCACGTTGCGGAAGCGCGGAACATAGATCCCGTTTGGACGATTCCCAAACGGAATCTTGTCGTCATGCCCCGGCATCACGCCGCCGGCGCCGCTGCCCATGTGATGGTCCATCAAATTGTGGCCGAGTTCGCCACTGCTGTTTCCCAGACCATTCGGAAATTCCGAAGTCGCGGAATTCAGCATCAGGCGCGTCGACTCCAGCGTCGAAGCGCAAAGAAAAATAATTCGCCCCTTGAATTCCGTGGTTTCTTTTGTCTGCGCATCGATCACGCGCACACCCGTCGCGCGCTTCTTTGCCGCGTCGTAGATCACGCTGTGCACCACGCTGTACGGACGAATCGTCAACTTGCCAGTTTTTTGCGCCGCAGGCAGCGTCGAATTCAAGCTGCTGAAATATGATTGCGTGATGCATCCGCGGTGGCAGATACCACAGTAGTGGCAGGCGGCGCGGCCCTTGTGCACGCGAGTCAAAACGGCGGAGCGGCCGATCGTGAGAATGCGGTCGTCAAAATGTTTTGCAAGCGCGTCGCGAACATCCTGCTCAACGCAAGTCAGTTCCATCGGCGGCAGAAATTTTCCATCCGGCAATTGCGGCAACCCTTCGGCCTGGCCGCTGATTCCCGCGAACTCTTCGACGTAGTCGTACCACGGCGCGATATCGGCGTAGCGAATCGGCCAATCAATTGCAATTCCTTCCTTCACGTTGGCTTCAAAATCCAGATCGCTCCAGCGGTAACTCTGGCGGCCCCAGGTGATCGATTTTCCGCCGACCTGCCGTCCGCGAATCCAGCTGAACTTTGTGCCGGCGGCATTTGTGTACGGATTTTCCTTATCGTTTACGAAAAATTTGTGCGACCACTCGTCGCATGCATAATGAACCTCGCGCTGCACCGGCTGCGTTTCCTGCCGCTGCGGGCGCTCGTCCCATCCGCGGAATTTCAGCTCCCAGGCGGGAACGTGCTCCACGTAGTCTTTCTCCGGAACGATCGTGCGGCCCGCTTCGAGCACGAGCACGTTCAGACCTTTTTCCGTGAGTTCCTTCGCCGCCCAGCCGCCCGTAATTCCCGATCCGACAATCAACGCATCGTAGGTATTCGTCGCCATGATTCTCCCCTGGAACTACGACTTAATCGCGTCCGCCGGCGAACAGCCATGCTGCGCGCCGGGAATAATCTGCAGCTTCAATTCTTTTTCAAACGCCACCTGCGACGTGTAGTAGCCGAAAAGTGTGATGTTTTTGAAAACCACCCAGAACGGGCCTTTCATGTGCGCGTCGGGTTCCGGCACGGTATTGCCGTGGCGCACGGGCCGCTGCCGGTTTGCCATGGCGACGTCGTCAATCGAGCGAAGCAACGCATCTTGTTGGGCCGCGGTGGCGTCGACAAAATTCTTCGCGTAAAGTTCGTTGCTCTTTTTGTCGATGTCCGCAACACCGTCGAGAAAATTCTTCTTCTCTTCCGGCGTTGCCCACTCCGTCAAAATCAGGTCGATGAACTCATTCACGCGCGCTCCCTTCGCGCCCGGCGTGTCCGTCTCGGGAAGAATCAGATCGATCATCGCGACGAGCGTCGCGTTCTGATGCGCGTCCAGAGACCGAAGCGAATATCCTTCCCCGGGCTGCACGTTGCGCAGCATCGCAAACAAATCCGGCGGTATCGCGGGCAACACCGCGCCCGCTCCAAGCAGCCGGAACAGCTCTCTTCGTTGCATGGATCCTCCAGGCATGAATTGTTATTCGCCGATCAGTTCCTTGCGGATATTTTTCAGGACGTACGCGGCGCGCTCGACGCCCACTTCACCGGAAAGAATGGGATCCTCGTTTTCGATGCTGAGGATGCCTTCATATCCGATGTCCATATACGCTTGCAGCACGGACTTCCACAACGAGGCGCTGTGGCCGTACCCAACGGCGCGGAAAGTGTCGGAAGCGTTTACGAGATCGTCTTTATCGAACGCGAAATTGAGCACGCCATACTTCGCAAGATTTTCCGGGAACAGGACGGTGTCTTTCATATGCGCATGGAAAATCGCGCCCTCTTTGCCCAGGAAATGAATCACTTCCACCGGATCGCAACCCTGCCAGAAAAGATGGCTCAAGTCGCAGTTCGCGCCGATTTCTTCGCCGACGGCTTCCCGCAATTTCATCAGCGTGCGCGGATTGTATACGACAAAGTTTGGGTGCATTTCAAACGCGAGCCGCTTGATGCCGTGCGACCGCGCAAATTTCGCCGCTTCCTTCCAGTACGGCACGACCTTTTCTTTCCACTGCCATTGCAGCATTTCGTTGAATTCCGGAGGCCAGCGGTAGGTAATCCAGTTCGGCTGCGTGTCCTGCGGCGTTCCGCCCGGGCAGCCGGAAAATCCGACAATTACTTTTACTTCGAGCATTTCCGCAAGCTGCACGGTCTTGCGGAATGTGTCGGCATCTTTCGCGGCGTGGGCTGCGTTCGGATGGACCGGATTTCCATGGCAGCTCAACGTCGCCACGCGAATATTCTTGTCTTCGAATTTCTTGAGCCATGCTTTTGCCTTGCTCTTATCCGCAATCAAATCGTCGAGCGGGCAGTGCTTGTTATCGGGATAGCCGCCAGTCCCAATTTCCATCGCTTCGAGCCCGAGCGCGCTCACTTTTTCGAGCATCGCGTCGAGCGAATATTCGTCGTAAACGGGATCGAAGACGCCGATAGGAATCTTTTTCTTCGCGCCAACGCTCGGTGTGCGGGATGGCGGCGGTGGGAACACAGCGGACTCCGCCGGGGTCTCGCTCTTCGGAGATGCAAGTGCCGCGCCCGCCGGCACAGCCACCGCTGCAAGCAAACCGCTGCCGGTTTTTGCCAGGAAGTCGCGGCGCTTCATCGATTCGGAATCGGAAACCTTGGCCATTCGGAACTCCCGAGGCGGTGCAGAAATAGAGCGCAGACCGACCCGCGGCATTATACGCCGTGTGACGCGGCGCACAAGCGCCGAAATGCCAGTAGAAAACCGATATAGCAACGGGCGTGCAATTTCCGTTTAGCGGGAAAGAAAAAAATCAGGAGAGCTTCGGCTTGAGTTCCGCCAACGCGGGAATGGAAGAAGGAGCGACCAGAGCTTTTTCCGGCAAGTCTTTCCCCTGCTGGATTGTTTGCAACAACATCTCGATGGCGGTGCCCGTATTCGGCGGCGAATAGACCGTCGCCGTGAGCAATCCGCTGCGGACCCACGCTTGTCCGGTTTTCGGCAGGCCATCGCAGCCGGTGAATGGAAGCTTCAGCCAGCGATCGCGGTCTGAATCGTTCGCAACTTCCTGAAACGCTTTGCGCGCGCCGATGGCCATCGAGTCGTCCTGCGCGCCGATTAAATCGATAACGGCCTTTTGCGAAGTCGTGAGTTTGAGCCAGGAACGCACCGCCTTCTGCGCGCTTTCTTCCGTCCACTGGCCCTTTAAAGTCGTGACTTGAATGTTCGCGGGCTTTACTTCCGTCATTCCCACGGTGCGGTCTTTCGCGGCGGAATTTTCCGACGGCCCCTGAATATAAAGGACCGAGCCGCCCTTCGACAGCAGCGCGGCAAACTGGCGGCCCTGAATTCGCCCGATTTCGGTGTGATCGGCGCTGATCGTAAAAACTGGCGCTTTTTTTAGCCCGCGCAATTCGGAGACATACGTGGCTTCGCGGTTGAGGACGGCCCATCCGATTCCAGACTGCACCGCGGCGCGCGCGACTTGCGGCAAAGCGGTGGAACCAACAGGCTCGAAAAGTATTGCGTCGGGGCGTTCCTGTGGAGCCGCTTGAATCGCCTGGAGCAACTGCGTGCTTTGGGTAATCGCGTCGTTGCCGGCGTAAATCAGCTGCACGGCAACGCCAAGCTTGCGCGCGGCTTCTTCCGCCGCGCTGGCTTGTTCAATTTGATAGTCGTTGTCGTTGTTCGTCAGCGAAACGAGAAATTTCAGCTTCTTCATAGCGAGAGTTCCGGAGCCTGCTCCTTCTTTTACGATACGCCCGCTTGGGGCCGGGGCCGCAATTTTCTTGCGGTTCGTTTCATGGAATGCACGTTTGGTTGCTCCAGCCGGCTTTGCGGCTGTACGCACATCCACGGCTTAGGTGGCGGGGCAATTTTGGCGTAACCTATTTCATTGCGAGTTTAAATCCGGGCCGTCCGCCGGAGAAAACTTTATGGCCGCAAACCACCACGACGAAAAAGAATGCCGCAAGGGACTTCGCGACGCGCGACGCATCGTGATCAAGCTGGGTACGAGCACGGTGACGGAGCCAACAGGCGAACTTTGCGAAAAACGCGTGCTTCCGATCGTGCGGGGCATTGCAGAGCTGCTGAAAGAAGGACGGCAGGTGGTGCTCGTAACATCCGGCGCGGTCGGCTTGGGCCGATGGGTGCTCGGTCTGCACCCGGCGCGATTGAAGGATATGGCGGTGAAACAAGCCTGCGCCGCAGCGGGGCAAGGCCTGCTGATGGCAGCGTACAAGCGTTTGTTCGACGAACACGCCTTGAAAGTCGCACAGGTTTTGTTGACCGAAGAGGACTTCAGCAACTGGCGGCGATATTCGAATTTGCGGCGCACGATGGAAAAACTGATTGGCTTCGGCGTGGTGCCGGTCGTGAACGAAAATGACACCGTTTCGACGGCGGAACTTGAAGAAAAAGGACAAGGCAGACGGGCGGCGTTCAGCGACAACGACCGGCTGGCGGCGCTGGCGATGAGCGGGCTCGAAGCCGATGCGTTGGTTCTGCTGACGAATGTGCCGGGCCTTCTGCGGACGAAATCGGGCGCGACTGAAACACTGCACTTCGTTCCGCAAATTACGGCGGAACTTCGCGCACTTGCGGCAGGGCCGTCCGTTGGCGGGCGCGGGGGCATGACGACAAAACTCGAAGCCGCAGAAATTGCGATGAATTGCGGCGGGACCGCGGTGATCGCGGACGGAAACGACGCGATGACGTTGCGCAAGATTTTTTCCGGTGAAACTCAGGGGACTGTATTCGCTCCGGGCCCGCGCATGAAGGGGAAACGGCGTTGGCTGGCATTTGCCGCCGGAGTTTCAGGGCGCGTCGTTGTGGACGGCGGAGCGCATCGCGCGATTACAGCGAAAAAGGCGAGTCTGCTCAGCAGCGGCGTGGTGCGCGTGGAAAAACAATTTGGCGCGATGGATGTCGTCAGCATCGTGGATGTGAATGGGCGGGAATTCGCGCGCGGCATTGCGAACTGCGCGAGCGCGGATGCTTTCGCGCAGAATGGCGCTGAGAAAAACGCATCGGCGGAGAACAAGAATCTGGTGGTCTTTACGCGCGATAACATCGTATTGCTCGAGGCGGCGCAATGAGCAACGCTCCGGCCAGCGCGGCGAAGCTTTCGGTGCGCGAACAGGCTCGCGCGGCGCGAGCTGCGGCGAGGAAGCTGGCGCAATTTTCGAACGACGCGCGCAATCGCGTGCTGCTGGCGGTTGCAAGTCGCACAAAGGAAAACGCCGGACGCATTTTGCAGGCGAATGCGGAGGATTGCCGCGCGGCGGAAGAATTGGTTCGCCTGGGAAAACTCACGCAGGCGGCGTTCGCTCGATTGCGCGTGACGGAAAAGACGATTCAGGAAATGGCGGCGCGGCTCGAAGAAGTTGCGCGGCAGGAAGATCCGATCGGGAAGCGGCTGGCGACGACGGAACTTGATGATGGACTCATCCTTTATAAGGAGAGTTGCCCGCTGGGAGTGATAGCCGTGATTTTTGAATCGCGGCCCGACGTTGTGCCTCAAGTTGCGGCGTTGGCGTTCAAGTCTGGAAATGCGGTGCTGCTGAAAGGCGGCGCCGAAGCGGCTCGTACAAATGAAGTGCTGGTGGAATTGTGGCATGAAACGCTGCGCGAATTTCCAGAAATTCCCGCGGCGGCGGTGACTTTGCTGCAATCGCGCGCGGATGCGATGGAGCTGCTGCAATTGAAGCGCGAGGTGGATTTGATCGTGCCGCGCGGCGGGCGGGAGTTGGTCGAATATATTTTTGAAAACAGCAAAGTGCCGGTGCTGGGACACGGGGAAGGCATTTGCCACGTGTACGTAGACCGCGCTGCGAATTTGGAGAAAGCGGAGGCGATTACGATTGATTCGAAGACGCAGTATCCCGCGGCTTGCAACTCGGTTGAAACGCTTCTGGTGCACAAGGACGTTGCGGAAAAGTTTTTGCCGCGCATAGCGGAACAACTGAAGAAGGCGGGGGTTGAGCTTCGCGGATGCGAGCGGACGCGGGCGACGCTGAGCGGCGTGGATGTAAAACCGGCGACAGAAGCGGATTGGTCGACGGAATATTCGGACCTGATTCTAGCGATTCGCGTCGTCGAATCTCTGGACGCGGCGCTCGACCACATCGCCGAATACGGGAGCCTGCATACGGAATCGATCGTGACGGAAGATGCCGCGGCAGCGGAACGATTTTTGACCGAAGTGGATGCCGCGGGCGTCTACCACAATGTTTCGACGCGCTTTGCCGACGGCTACCGTTACGGCCTCGGCTCGGAAGTCGGAATCAGCAACAGCAAACTGCACGCGCGCGGCCCGATGGGGATGGAAGGGCTGACGACGTACAAATACAAACTGATTGGCAATGGGCAGATCGTTGCAACGTACGCGCGCGGGGAGCGCACGCTTCGCGCTCGCAAATTGAATCCGTGAATTGCGCAAAGAAATTTATGGCGCGCCCGGGGCGATTCGAACGCCCGACCTTGTGCTTCGGAGGCACACGCTCTATCCAGCTGAGCTACGGGCGCGCCGGCGTGCTGCGAACTTTTGCAGCAAGAGTTCTATTCTAGCGTGATTTGCAGTGTTCTGCTGCGAAAACCTGGCCGAAAAAAACCGCATTTATCCCTTGGCTTTATCGCGAATCTGCCGCGCGAGCTTTTCAATCTCTTCGGTTTTGCGAAGCAGGGGCAGGGACAACACGGTCATGGCGTCGGATTTGTCCGCTTCGTCTTTCAATTCGGTGGCGAGCTGGAACAATTTCTCGACATCCTTTTTCATGTCTTTTTTGTTTTGTTCGAGGATGGTCTTCGCGCGCTTCGGATCGAGGTTCGGATCGGGCTGCTCATCGCCGCTGGCGGTCGATGGACTCCGCTTCGGCGGGGCCTGGCCGGCGGCGATCCACGAACCAATCGTTGCGGCGCCGGCGGCTCCCGCTGCCAGCTTCAACGCATGCCTTCGCGAATTCATCATTTTGGTCTCCCGGGTAAATGCCCAATCGAGCGAGCGCATTCGATTCCTCAATGCTATACTCCCCCTGCAAATTGCCTATGTCCAGAGTCGTCGACTTCCTGTCTGGCATCACACTTTCCACGGCGCTCCATCTTCTCGGGATCATTCTGCTCGCGCTGCTGGTGAACCGTTTCCTGAAAATCCTGACGAAACTGATTATCAAGGAAGCGAGCAATCAATCGCGCGCGGCGCAAGTGCGCGAACAGCAGACGCGGACACTTGCAGGAGTACTTTACAGCGCGCTGAGCAAAGTAGTGTGGGTCGTGGCGCTGATTACGGCATTGGACCTCTTCGGCATCAACCCGACGCCGGCGTTGACACTGGCCGGCCTTGCGAGCGTGGCAGTCGGATTCGGCGCGCAAAATTTGGTGCGCGACCTCATCACCGGTTTCTACATCGTGCTGGAAGATCAATACGTGGTGGGCGACACGATTCAATTCGGCGACTCGACCGGACGAGTTGAGCACCTGACGCTGCGCCGAACCGTGATTCGCGATGCGCGCGGGGCGCTTGTGACGATTGCCAACGGCGACATTCGAACGGTGGCGAATCTCAGCCGCGATTGGTCGCAGACGTTCATTGATATTGCGCTCGCTCCGGAACTTGCGCTTGATAAGCCGCTGGCGGGGCTTGAAGCGGCGTGCGCCGAGCTGCGCGCCGATCCCGCGTGGTCGCAGGCGCTCGTAGATGGGCCCCGCATTCTGGGCGTGCAATCGCTCGACCGCACGGCAACGCTGGTGCGGGTGCAAGCACGCACGGCGCCGACACGCCAGGATGAGGTGGCACGCGAACTGCGCCGCCGGATTCACCTGGAGATGCAGCGTCGAGGCATACCCCTGGCGAGCATCCAGCGCATCGAATTGGCAGGAGCGCCCGAAAGTGCCGCCGATGCCGCCCATTCCGTCCCCGGAAGCGCCCACTGACGCAAGGAGCCAGCCCATGACCAACATCACTTATGAAGAAGTGAACTTGATGCTGCGCTTGTACGATATGCGCCGCGAACCGAGGCTACGCCAGGCGCGCAACTGGTTCGTGGACCATTTCCATCCGGCGAGTGTGGATGAGCTGACGCAGAAATATCCGGCAGGCACCGAGGAGTACACGAACATCCGCATGGTAATCAGCTATTGGGAAATGGTGGCGAGCATCGTGAATCGCGGGCTGATCAACGACGAACTTTTTTTTGAGAGCAACGGCGAAATCTGGGTGGTGTGGGACCGCATTCGAAGCGTGGTGCCGACGTGGCGGACGGCGTTCAAGAATCCGACGGTGTTTGGCAATCTGGAAAATGTCTGCAAGCGATTTGAAGCGTGGCGGGAGAAACGCGCGCCGGGTTCGAATGCAGCGATGCGGCAAATGATGGAGCAGAGCAGGCCGAAGCCGTAAGCGGCCAATGCCGCTGTTCACGCCAAGCTAAGAAGCGTGCTCCGCGTTTCGCTGAAGCCTTCCGGCCGCGCAATGACGACGCGGTTTCGTCCACCGGCTTTTGCGCGGTAGAGCGCTTCGTCCGCTTTGCGAATAAAAGCTTCGGCTTCGAGGGCAGGCCAGTCTCCGCTATTGGCCATGCCGAGACTGATCGTCAACGGAATCCGCGCTTCTCCCGCGGGGACTGGGCTCGACTCAATCAAGTGACGAACATGCTCGGCTCTGTCCGCGCCGACTTTCGCATCACAACCCGGGAGCACGACCAGGAATTCTTCGCCGCCGTAGCGTGCCACCGCGTCGTAGTTTCTTACAGAATCGAGCAAAAGCTTGGCGACCATGCGGAGCGCCGCGTCGCCCGCGGCGTGGCCAAACGTATCGTTTACATGTTTGAAGTGGTCGATGTCGCCCATAAGGATGGTGACGCCGCCCGACTGCGAATCGCGCCTGCCGCGCTGAAGCTCGCGCTGCAGGAGTTCCAGAATGACGCCGCGATTCCAGAGGCCGGTCAGGACGTCGTGCGTCGCGCGATAGCGCATCTCTTCACGCGCTTCCACGAGAGTGTCTTCCAAATGAAGAATGCGTTCGCCGGTGCGCAGCCGCGCTTTCAGTTCCTGTGGATTGAACGGCTTCGTCAGGTAGTCGTCCGCGCCGGCATCGAGGCCCGCGATGACATCTTCCTTGGCCTGGCGCGAGGTAAGCAGAATCATGTGGACATACTGCTGGCCTCTGCGGACGCGCACCATTCTGACGACACCCGGACCGTCCATGCCAGGCATCATCCAGTCCAAGAGCGCGAGTCGCGGGCCGTTCGGTTCGCAGAGCGCTTCGGCCGCGGCCGAGCCGTCTTCGACGGCGATCACGTCGTAGCCCGCGCGCTCGAGGGTGCTTTTCAGCATGCGGCGGGAAAGCGAATCGTCATCGGCGATTGAATGCGTAATTTCATTTGTCCGCCCCCGTGAGCAACCCTTCTATTTCCGCCACGAGACCTTGCGTTGCGTTCTCGAATTTCGCGAATCCGCCGGCGAGTTCTTCGCGCTTTTCCTGCCGCGCGAGAAGTTCGAGCTCGCTTGCGGCTTTCGCCGCTGAGCCAACCGCGAAATTGGAGAGCATCCCTTTCAGCGAATGAGCGAATTCCGCTACTTGCGCGATGTTCCCGTCGCTGACCGCCTGACGGAGATTTGCGGTGTAGCGCGGAAAATCTTCGAGGAAAATTCCCGCGAGTTCGCGCAATAAGTCCCAGTCGTTTTCCACCCGAGCCAGCAGTTCGGACAGATTCACTGTCCCTGCCCCGCCGACGGCCGTACTCGGATTCTCTTTTTCGTTCACTGGCCCACCACCTTCACCTTTCTGCGTCAACCTCGCGATTTCGCTTTTCAACAGTTCCACGCGAATCGGTTTCGAAACATAACCGTCCATGCCTGCTTCCAGGCATTTTTCTTCGTCACCCTTCATCGCATGGGCCGTCATTGCAAGAATTGGCGTGTGTTTGCCAACCGCCAGTTCCTGTTCGCGGATTCTTTGTGTCGCTTCCAAACCACCCATCACTGGCATTTGCAAATCCATAAGGATGAGGTCGAAGCTTCCATTCGCGGCCATGTCGACGGCTTCTTTCCCGTTGACGGCAAGCTGCGTGCGGTGCCCCATCTTTTCGAGCAGCCGCAGCGCAAGCTTCTGGTTGACGGTGTTGTCTTCTACCAGGAGTAGATTTAGCGAAGGTCGGGGAGCAGGGCCGGGATGCACTTCATTTTTGGATTCAGGCCCGTGTTGCAGGACGGAGGCGATTGCGTCGTGCAGCTCGTTCCTCCGAATTGGTTTGCTGAGCTTTCGCGCAATCTGGATCTGCTCTTGCGCAACGTGGGGCGGCGCGGCGAGGCTCGATGACAAGATGACAATTGCTGTCTCGTTGCTGGGCGCCAGCTCGCGTAACTTTGCCGCGACTTCATACCCGTCGATCCAAGGCATGTTTACGTCCAGCAAGACCAACGGATACGTCTCATGCCGCTCGACGCTCCTGCGATACTCGTCGATCCCCTCGGCTCCACCAGGGGATAGCACTGGTTTCATGCCCCAACCCGTCAAAAGCTTTTCGAGGAGATGCCTATTGGCCTCGTTGTCATCCACCACCAGAACAGGTTTCTCTCTCAAATCGGCGGCTTGCCGCAACGGCTTAGGCTCCTCGCTCGCAACTTCGAATGCGGCAGTGAAAGAGAATTTACTGCCCACTCCGGGAGTGCTTTCCAGCTCGATACGGCCACCCATGAGCCGCACCAAACGGGCGGAAATGGAAAGGCCGAGGCCTGTGCCGCCGAATTCACGCGTCGTGGAAGTGTCAGCCTGCGAGAACGCGTCGAAGATTTGTTGGTGTTTTTCGGGAGGGACGCCGATTCCAGTGTCGGACACGTCAAATCGGATCGAAGCTTTGTGTCCTTCCGCCGGCAGACGCGTCGCGCGGACGTTTACCTCTCCCTGCTTCGTGAATTTGATGGCATTTCCTGCCAGATTGATGAGGACCTGGCGTAACCGCGTCGGATCTCCCTTGAGCAATCCCGGAATTTTCCCTTCCGTGGTCCAGGTGAGGTCCAGTCCTTTCTTCATTGCGCGCAAACTGAGCGGCCCAAGCGCTTCCTCGATGCAATCCTCGAGAGAGAATGTCGTCTCTTCGAGTTCCATCTTTCCTGCTTCGATCTTCGAGAAATCCAGAATGTCGTTGATGATGCCGAGCAGAGCTTCCGCGGAAGACTTCACCATTCCCAAATACTCACGCTGTTCGGGATGTAGCTCTGTCTCCAAAGCGAGCTCTGTCATTCCCAGAATTCCGTTCATCGGCGTGCGGATTTCATGGCTCATATTGGCCAGGAATTCGCTCTTGGCTTTGTTTGCCGCCTCCGCGGCTTCCTTTGCGCGCCGCAATCTTTCTTCGGAAAGATGGCGTTCCGTCACGTCTTGAATCACCACAACATAGCCCCGCCTGCCACCGACTTTCTGCCGAAATCCTCGTGCGACGGAGTGGGCCCAGACCACCGTCCCGTCTTTCCGCAGATACCGGTAGTCCATCGTGTAATCCAACTTGTGAGCGAGAGATTCGTTGCGAATCTGCTCCAGCTTTTCGATGTCCTCCGGGTGAATTGCTCGCCGCCAGGCGTTCGCCATCGCCTCTTCGTGTGTTAACCCCGTCATGCGAAGATATTGCTCGTTCACGTAGTTGAATTTTCCGTCTTCCTCCATGAGGACGATTCCTACCGGTGCGACAGCGCTTAGCGTCCTGAACCGTTCTTCGCTTCTCTTGATCTCGGCTTCTCGCTTCACACGCTCGCTGACGTCTTGGATAATCCCGACGTACCCAGCAGCCTTGTTGTCAGTCCCCAATACAGGGCGCGCAATTGCCTCGACCCAAACGGTCCCGCCTTCTCTGTCCCGGTACCTGTAGCCCTCGCGAAATTCATCTCGACGCGCGACTGTGTCTTTCCATCGAGCGACTACCCATTCGAGATCGTCCGGATGCATCGCCTTTGTCCAACCAAACCCTGCCGCCTCTTCGGAGCTCAAACCAGTCATCGTCTGCCATTTTTCGTTGAGGTAGAGCGCCGCGCCCTCGTTGTCCGTCCGGAAAATTCCAACCGGCGCAGCAGCCGTCAACGTACGGAACATCTCCTCACTTTGGCGAAGGGCCCGTTGCGCTCTGACCCGCTCGCTGATGTCCTGATACAACACGAACTGACCGCGCAGGACGCCGTCAGATACAAACGGAACACCGTAGGCATCGACTTCGACCGGCATTCCGCTCTTGTGCCTTCGCACGACGGATTGGTGAACAATCGTTCCGCTTAACACCTGCTGCGTTAGGGTATGCGCTTGTTCGTGAAGTTCGCCCGGCGAAAGCAGGTCATCGATGGATTGCCCTAGCAGTTCCTGCGCAGAGTATCCGAACAGTTCCTGAAATGCGGGATTGCTCAGTTCGATCTTGCCGTTCTCATTTTCCGCAACGATGCCGATTGGACAAACGTCTAGAAGCGTCGTCAGATAGGTCGACTTCTCTCGCAGCCGCTCTTCCGCCAGATGACGTTGCGTGACGTCTTGCACCACGCCCACATATCCCAGCAGCTTTCCCTCATCCGTCCGTAGTGGTTGAGCCTTACTTTCCGCCCAGCGAAGCGAACCGTCCGGACGCAGAATTCGGTAACTTGCTGCAAAGTCTATTCCGGCCTTCATAGCCTCGTTGCGATTTAGCAGGAAGCTGTCACGATCTTCCGGATGAATCCGGCCAACCCATCCCTGCCCTGTCGCCTCATCGCGAGTGAGGCCAAAAATTTCGCGCAAGGCCTCGTTCATGTAACTCGCGTTTCCCATCAAGTCGCTTCGATAGATGCCGACAGGCGCGGCCTCACTCACCGTACGGAACAATTCCTCGCTGTCTCGCAACGAACGTTCAGCTCGTCTCTTCTCTGCGATTTCTTGTTCCAGTTCATGCGTTCTCGCCGCGACTCGCAATTCCAGCGTGTCATTCGCCTCCACGAGGGCCTGTTCACGCTTTTGAATTTCCTGAAGCATCTGATTGAAGTCGAATGCCAGATGCTTCAACTCCAACGCACCATCAAGCGGAGCTCGCACGCCATATTCCTTGGCGATCGCGATCGTCCGTGTCAGCCCGGCGAGTCTTTCGATCGGCCGCGTAATCGAGCGCACCAACAAGGTCGTAATGAGATACACCACCAGCAACATGCCGACCGCTACCTGCGCGGTCAGCAACTCGATTCGTTTTGATCTTTCGTGAAGGTCGGCGAGATCCGATTCCAAGTAGAGGGTCCCGATGCGCTTGCCGTCCAGCAGCACCGGCGAGGTCAGCTTCAGCCGATCCGGCTCCCACGCCGCGCCATCGGTTACGTGACTCGGCGGAAGAAACAGCAAGCCGTCCGGTGCATCGTACGTGGCTAGTATCGCCCCCGACGCCGTGTACAGCACCCCGCCTCGGAACCCCGATCGAGTGCGCAGAGCGGCAAGATACTTGTTGGCGCTCTCCGCGTCGTCAAACGCTAATGACGCCGCCGAATTCGTTCCGATCAGATCCGCTGCCAACTCCAACTGTTGCAACTTTTGCTCGCGCGCGGTTCGATTGTCGTAAACCAGATATCCGGCGCTGCCGAGCGCGAGGCCAATCGCAGTCGTGACCATCGTCAGCAGTAGAATCCGCTGCCGGAGGGAGAGCTCTCGCGATTTGATTTGGTCTTGCACGTCAGCCCTTCGCCGCAACCGTGTGATTGATCACTCGCCGCGCCAATGCCAGCAGGCGCGAACTAAGTTTCAATTTCGACGCGGTCGCCGCTTCCAGATTCACTTCGAACGCCGGCGTTTTTCCGTCCGTCAGCAGAGTCACCATGCCCCCTGCGTCCAGAAAATCTTGCGTCTCCCCGACTGTCAGTCCACGCCCCGGCTTGGCCGCATCCAACACCTTCGCGTAGTGCGCCTGTTCGGAGCGGCTTATGAAAATGATTTGGCAACCCGAGAGTTCCGCGTCTTTGTGAATCCATTTCACCTCGGAACGCTTCCCATTCACTGCGACATCCCGCGTCATCTCCGCCAGCGACGTCCCGAACGAAAAAGTTCCGTAGACGCACCAGCGAAATGCATTTGCGGTCTGCAAGGGAGAATCGCTTGGCCACTCGATGAAATTGGCCGTCTTGGCGAGAAAATTCGCTTTCCAGGCGTATTCACTGGCAATGGAATCTTGCGCGGCTCCGAGTGGCTTCGCGTTCCCCGCGATCAGCAACCACACGCACGCCATCGCCCAAATGGTGCGAGCGCAAAAACGATTCCTTCTGGGCGCAGCCGTGGACACAAATCCCTCGGCGGAGCTTCACGCAACTCCGGCACCATTTCCGCAGCAAAGCTTTGAATTAGATTTATGAAAAGAAAGGACTTATCACTTTTGCGAGAAACGCTTTTCCCGCGACCATTCCCGCATGGGAACATTTTTGTGAAGGGAATTCAATTCGGAACACGCGGTCCATCGTGCCGACACGTATCCACTCACTTGGCGCACGCGAAAACAATATTTCTACCGAGGGGTAGGCCCTTCAGGAATTGCAATTCAGGCAGGAACGAAGAAGATTTTCTGGAGGCGCGGGTGAGAATCGAACTCACGCATAAAGGTTTTGCAGACCTCTCCCTTACCACTTGGGTACCGCGCCATCCTACAGAAATTATAGCCAAATTAACGTGGGCTGTCAGCCGGGCGGAAGCCGCGTTTTCTCACTTCTTGGCAGCCGTGGCAATTTTCGCCTCACGCAGAAACCGCGCCGCTTCCTCCGGCGGCGTCGGGTTGATATAAAAACCGGTGCCCCATTCGAATCCTGCCACCTTCGTCAGCTTCGGAATAATTTCCACGTGCCAGTGATAGTGATCGTTGATCTCTTCCCCGATCGGCGACGTGTGAATCATAAAATTAAACGCGGGCAGGTCCAACGCGGCATCCATCCGCATCAGCACGTCTTTCAGCATGCGCGAAAGGCTGGCGTACATCGAACTCTGGTTGTTCTCGTACGACGAGCCGTGCACTTTCGGCAGCAGCCACATCTCGAACGGGAAACGCGACGCGTACGGCGTCATCGTAATGAAATGATCGTTCTCCACCACGATCCGCTCGCCCGTATCCATCTCCTGCCGGATAATGTCGCAAAATATGCAGCGCTCTTTTTCGTCGTAGTAATGCCAGGAGCTGTCCACTTCTTCGCGCACTCTTCGCGGCACAATCGGCAACGCAATCAATTGTGAGTGCGGATGATCCACAGTCGCGCCCGCTGACTCGCCATGGTTCTTAAAAATCAGCACGTACCGGAATCGCTTGTCATTCTTCAAATCCAGCATGCGGTCGCGGTACGCCCACAAAACATCTTCCAGCGCTCGCTCCGGCAGTGTTGCCAGCGTCGCGGTATGGTCCGCCGCTTCGATAATCACTTCGTGCGCGCCCACGCCGTTCATCTTGTCGAACAAGCCTTCGCCTTCGCGGTCCAGTTCGCCTTCAATCTTCAGCGCGGGAAACTTGTTCGGGACAACACGCATCGACCAGCCCGGCGTGTTCGCAGCTCCGCCATTTCGTCCGTACACCAAAAGTTCTGGCGCTGTCTTCGCTTCATGGCCCGGACAGAACGGGCAATTCTTCGGGTCGCCCGCCTTCACTTCATCTCGCAAAAAATCCATCGGCCGCTTGCCGCGGTCGGTCGAAATAATCACCCAACGTCCTGTAATCGGGTCTTTCCTTAACTCCGGCAACTCTTCCTCCTGAGTCTCTATCGCTAATTCCCGTTCGCGCTAATCCTGTCTGCCGCATTGTACCGCGACTTCTTCCGCAGAAGCACCGCGCACCTCTACATCCGCCTGCTATTGCCCTTCAACCAGACTGCTCCAATTTGTCACCAGGGTTAGCGGTCTGGTGTTCTGATCCGCTGCTACATCCATCAAGAACCGCTTTCCGTCGCTGGCAACGTCATAATTGATCATGCCGATGCGAAAGATTCGCAACGCTGGATGATACGCAAAGAGGCGCTCAGGCTTGCCAACTTCCAGACTTTCGCCTTTTTCCTTGATTTGCACGGCCATCACTTCGTTGCGCTGATTCACAAAATAGAGCTCCTTGCCGTCACGCCTCCACCTCGGCCAGCGTCCGCCTTCCGTCGACACTTGCCACTTCCCTCCACCCCCTCTGAACGGCACCACGTAAACCTGCGGACCCGTGACAGACGAAACCAGCGCCAACCATTTTCCGTTCGGGGAAAATTGTCCGCTCGATTGCAGTTCATTCGACGAGTTCGTCGTCGCACCGAAAGGATGCGAAGGCTCCTGACCCTCCATATCCACCACCCAAATCTGAGACCCGCCGTTCACAAAGCGCTCGCAGAGCACATACCTGCCGTCGGGAGACCAATCTGTCGGCGAATTGATATCTGTCGTTTCCTCCAATACTTTGGCCCCACCAGATCCGCTTGCCGCTTTCACGTTCAGAGTAAAGCGCTTTCCGGGTTGCCCCAGGCTGTAGACGAAGCGCGTCTCGTCCGGCGACCATACGGCCTCGGACACCGACAAATTATCAAAGGTAAGACGCGTTTTCCTTTGTCCCGTGGAATCCAGCTTCCAGATATCCGCTCCTGGGTCGCCCATGGCAGCCAGTAGCTGTGTGCTGCTTTTCGAAAGCCGTGGACCAAACAAGATGTCCGTCTCGCTCACAAAGCTCAGATGTTTGCCCGTGCGGTCTACCCACTCCAATCTCGATTTCCCGGATGCCGCTCCCGTCTGGTAAAGCAACGTGTCTGTGTTCGAAACGCTGAATGTTGCATGCCATACGCCAATATCCGTTACTACTCCTTCGGCGATGATCGCTGGATTCCCCGTAACCATCAGCTTCCCCAAATCGAACGCCTGCGCCATGAATTTTGAATCGTGAATGTAAAAAATCTTTCCGGAGGCGAATTGTGCCCCCGCCGGCGTAGACAGCAGCGGCCGATTCACTTTCCCGTCGAGCGACGCAACGTAGATTCCGTTTTGCTCCGCAAGTGGTTTCACGTGATTCGCAGCCATGTACAGAAAGTGTTGTCCGTCTGGAAGAAAAAATGGCCAGCGGTGCGTCGAATGCAAATTCACATCAAGTTGTGTCACCGGTTTCGGCGTTCCCCCCGCGGCGGGAATCTGATAAATAATGTCGCGCGTCGTTGGCGTGAACAGAATGATTCCGCTGCTCCCCCACGATCCGCCCCGCGGATTCGATGCGTCGCACAAAGTCTTTGTCGCGCCGGTGCTGAGTTCCATCGTCCGCAGCTTGCCGTCGCCGAAAAATCCAATACTCTTGCTGTCCGGCGACCAGAACGGATAAGTCTCGTTTTTCCCCCGGGCCAGTTCGCGTTCTGTGCCGTCGCGAAGCGACCGGTACCAGATCGCCCCGCCCGCTCCGAAGATCACTCCGCTTCCGTCCGGGGCCAACTCCGGTGGCAGCCCCTCATCTCCTTCAATTTCGAAATACGTTCCCTGCGGCGGTGTGATGGACGCAAACACTGGCGGCTTCTGCGAATGCCTCGGCAGCAGCAATGCGATCACGGCCACCGCCAGCAGCACCGCTACTCCTGCCAGCCCGCGGACCAGCCACGGATTTGCGGCGCTTGCCTGCGCAGAACTCTTTTCGGTCTCCTCGGCGCCCTGCCTCGCTATCTGCTGTATCTCCATCTTCAAATCGAACGCGCTTTGCCATCGCTCATCCGGATCTTTCGCAAGGCATCGCTTCACCACTCGATCCAATGCTTTCGGGCATACCGGCATCAACTCCAGAATTGATCGCGGGTCCCGCTCCAGAATCGCCGCAATCACGCTCGCCTGCGACTGGCCTGCGAAAGCACGCTGCCCCGTCAGCATTTCATAAAGCACCGCGCCGAACGCAAATATGTCCGACCGCGCGTCCGCCGGTTTCCCTTCCAATTGTTCCGGCGACATGTAGGGATACGTTCCAAGAATCGTCCCCGCCGCAGTGTCTTTGCCCATTACCGTCGTGGGCGATCCGCTGTGCGAGCTGTCCGGCGCGGCCTCCAGATTTGTCCGGTCCTTCGCCAGACCAAAATCGAGGATTTTCGCGCCTTGTTTTGTCAGGAAGATGTTGCTCGGCTTCAAATCGCGATGCACGATTCCCGCGCGATGCGCCTTCGCAAGCGCGTCCGCAATTTGCTCGGCGTGTTTGAGCGCAACGTCCAGCGGCAACGCGCCGCGCTTCAGCCGCTGCTCCAGCGTTTCGCCTTCGAGCAGCTCCATCACCAGAAAATTCGTCGACCCTTCCGCCCCAACATCAAACAATGTGCAAATATTCGGGTGATTCAATTTCGAAACCGCGCGCGCCTCTCGTTCAAACCGCTCTCGCGCCATCGCATTTTCCGCCATCGCCGCAGGCAACACCTTCACCGCGACGTCACGGCCCAGCCGCGGATCCCGCGCGCGATACACCTCGCCCATCCCGCCCGCGCCAAGCGGAGATACAATCTCGTATGGCCCCAGTTTTGTCCCAGGATTCAGTGGCATGTGCGGCGAATTATACCCTCTCTCGCGGTTCTAACCACACAACCACACGCGCTCGCGCAGAGCCATCAGCGCAGCGCCTTCACCACCGCGCCAAAAAACGCGTCGTCGTCCACTTCCGTCGCGCCTGTCGGCTTCGGCCGCGCGCTCAGCACCACCGCCACAAGTTTCTCTTTCCGATTGATGTACATGTGCTGCCCAAAAATTCCAACCGCTTCGAACGCGCCTTCGTGTACGGGATCGCCCTTTGGCACCGGCCACCACAAATACCCATAATCCACATGCTTTCCGCCGACCTCTTTGCCGCTTCCCGCTTCCTCAAACCATCCCGGCGGCACAAGCCGCTTTCCCTCAATCACCCCGTCCGCCAGCACCAGCAATCCCATTCTTCCGAAATCCCGAAGCGTCGCCGACAATCCTCCGCCCGCAAAGCCTGCTCCGTTCGGAGATTCCAGTTGCCACTTCGCGTCGTACTCCATTCCCCACGGCTTCCAGATCTTTTCCGACAGATATTGCGCAAGTGGTTTGTGCGTCGCGCCTTCCAATACCGCGCCGACGACGAACGTCTCTCCCGTGTTGTAGTTCCAGATCGTTCCCGGCGCTCCCGCCTTCGGCAGCGAGGCCATAAACGCTAAAATCGTCCCCGGTTTTTGTTTCAATTGAATTTCGAGCATTTTTCTTCGGTCTGACTTCGGATCCGTGTACGTCTCGTCCCACTTCACGCCCGACGCCATCTGAATCACGTTGCGAACGCTCACACCTTCATACCCGCTGCCTTTCAGCGCGGGAACATACTTCGTAACCGGATCATCCAGACTTGCAATCGATCCATCCTGCAACGCCGCGCCAATCAGCGTCGACGACGCAGATTTCGCCATCGAATACGACGGCCAGTGCGTCGCCGGACTCGTCCCAAGCTCGTAGTCCTCCATCACGACTTCGCCGTTCTTCAAAATCAAAAGGCCCGCCACGCGATTCAGTGCCAGATAATCGAACAAGTCATACTTTTTCCCACCCGCTTCGAATCGCACATTCTTCAGTGCCGTCTTCGCCACCGGCAACGGCCTTGCCGAATTCCCTTTTTCCACCAGTCGCGTCGGAAATAACTCATCGCTCCGCGCAAACGTCCGCACTTCCAGGTCCGGCGTCATCGCTCCGTCATAAACCTGCCTCGGCGCCGCAATCTCCTGCCCGAGGGCTGGCGAACCTGTCACAACAGCCAATAAGGCGAAGACGATCATTTTCCCGAATTTGCCGCCGCTGAATACTGGATTCATGTTTTCCTCTCCGGACGGCGCCGATTATAACGTCCCTGCCATTCCGCCTGTAAAAAACCAGCGGGAGTGCGCTAGACTCAATGCGGAGCCTCACTTATGTCTTCTGCAATCATCGTCAGCAATCCCGCCGTCATGAGTGGAGAGCCGGTTTTCCGCGGAACGCGAGTCCCCTTCAAATCGCTTATCGACTACCTCGAGCATGGGCGGACGATTGCCGAATTTCTGGAAGACTTTCCGGGCGTCACTCATTCTGAGGCGATCGCTGCGCTTGAAGAAGCCCGGATTAGCCTAACCTCGACACTCAAATGAAGCTGTTGTTGGACGAGTGTCTGCCTCGAAAACTAAAGTTTGATTTTGAGAAGCGGGGTCATTCGTGCCAAACCGTGCGAGACGCGGGCTTTGGCAGCAAGGAAAACGGTGAACTTCTCGACGCAGCGGACGGACTGTACGACGTCCTCATCACGATAGACAAGAATATTCGTCACCAGCAAAACCTGACAGGACGCCGCATTTCTATCCTGGTTCTTCGCGCTAAATCAAACGACATAGACGATCTGCGCCCTCAGATAGCACCGGCCCTGCTGGCACTTGAAAAGATTGAACCCGGTCAAATTGTTGAGGTGAGAGAATCGCTGTGACACGAGAATCGCTTCTCAATATGTTCTTATCTGCGGACTGAAGGCATCTTTATGGAGGCGTACTTCCGGAGGGCTGCCGGGAACGTTGTCAATCGCCACTACGTCGAATCGCACGGGAATGTCCTTCACGTGGCGCTCGGCGAGAAATCGCTGTGCCGTTCGAGCAACAACGTGTTGCTTCGCTCCCGTCACGCTCAATTCTGGCAGCGCGCTCAGCTGGTTGCTCACGGTTCGCGTGCGCACTTCTACAAACGCCAGCGTGTCTCCGTCGTATCCAATCAGATCTATCTCGCCCTTGGCACCAACGGGATGGTAGTTCCTCGCCACAAACACGTAGCCCAGCTTCCGCAAATACCAATACGCAAACGTCTCGCCGCGAACTCCCGTTCGCTGTTTCCGCGTGTGATTTGCCGAATCCACAGCTTCGCTTTCATCGCGCAATCCTCTGCGTGACTTCCATCGAACCACCTGATACGCAAGCGCGGAAAACACTGGCACCGATTTACTCTCCTGCAAGTTCCCGCACTATAAAACAGAATTCCCGCGAAGGCCATTCTTTCTTCGCCTCCGCGGGCTTCTTCTTTCCGTCCTCTTCCTTCCGTTCTCTTCTTTCCTATTCTTGTTCTTGCTCTTCTTTTTTCTCTCTCTTTGTTCTTCTCTTTCTTTGTTCTTCTCTGTGTCCTCTGTGGCTCTGTGGCAAATCTATCTTCCGTTTTTCCCTAGCGTTGCAACTCCACTTCCACCCGCCGCATAATCTGTCTCGGTGTGGCCGCGCTGCACTGTGTCAGCGCTGCATCCGCGCACTCTCGGTGAATTGCCGTAACTGGATTCTCCATCGTTACCTGCAGGATTTTCCCATCTTCCAGACTCACCTTCAGCTCGACCGTAAATGTCTCTTTGCCGACCTCCGCTGCGTACTTCTCGCCGTTCTTTGACACTTCTACCCAATTGTTGGGCGTGTCGGCCACATTCGCTTTCATCCATTCCGCGGGAAGCCTCACTTTCGGATCTTTCGGCGGAACGTGTTTCGCCACTACTTTTGCCGTCTTCGTCGCCGCATCTACTTCCGCTAGCGTGAAATCAAAATCGATCGAATCTTCTCCCAGAATCACGTGGCTCCCATCGGCCCACGAATTCGGCCCGCCCACCGGCACATAAAGATGATCTCCGGCCTTCGACAATGCTCCGACCTTAATCGCAAGCCATAAATCGCTATAGAACGTCATCATGTCCGCCATCGGCCCAACCAACAATGGCGAAACTTTGCTGAAATCCGGAAGCTTCATTGCATAAGCCGGATCCAGAGACAGCTCCTGCCGGAAACTTGCACTCTCCGGAGGCAGTGGCATCGGATGTCCGCCGGAAACCATGTTCGACCAGGCAAATTGTTCTTCCCACGCTCCTTCCTTGTTTTTCCCAACCGTGGCGATTCCATCTATCTCATATTCCCAGGCGTCATTTTTCGCTTTCATGTGGTACTTCATCGTCTCGCCCATCTTGTACTGCCGGTGGATACCGCCTCCGGCCGCCTGCGCCGGGCCGCCTATATCAGGTTTCCCGGCTTTCATGCCTGCGAACACCAGCAATATTTGCAAAAATATAGACACGACCCTCATCTCGGCCTCGCCTCCAGTCCCTCGCAAAACAGTTTCATCTCATGCTTCAAAATCATTTCTGTACCTTGGAAAGGCGGGCCCTCCACTGCCCACAATCCTGTCAATCCCAGATGAATCGTCTTGAACACCGGCACCAGCAGCGCAATCTCCGCGTCCTTCCGCAATTTCCCGGCGGCCTGCAGTTGCCGAAACATCAGTTCGAGCGGCGTATCGATGGCTTTCTGCATCTCCAGCAAGTACGGCATGAACTGCGCCGTCCGCGAAAACATCTGTCCCAGAAACACGCGGACAAATTCGTGGTGCTTCTTTTTCAGCTGAAATTGATAACGGACGTACTCCGTCAATATGTCCGTCAGCGATTTTCCCTTGTAGCGGCTCAGTTTGTTTACTTTCGCCTGAATCGCCGGCTCCAGCCCTGCCATATACGCAACTACAATGTCTTCCTTCGTTTCGAAATAGTTGTAGATCGTCCCTTTGCCGATGTCCGCCACATCCGCGATGTGATCCACGGTGACGTTCGCCAGCCCGTGCCGCGCAAAAAGGCTTATCGCGGTTTCGACAATCCTTTTCCGTATCTCTTCTTTTTTCCGTTCTCGCCGGGATTTCTCACTTCTGACCGTAGTCATACATGACTATAGTCACCTTCCGATCGCTTCCCGTCAAGAAAATACTTCCCCAAACAACCGAAAGCCCGGAACGCTTGCTCCGGGCTTTCGAAAATTTCATTTCTGAGTTTCTCTGTGGTCTCTGCGCCTCTGTGTTAGACCTTCTTCTCCGCCTCGCGTATGCACTCTTCGAGTGTGTTCACCGCAAAGTCCGCTTGTTCTTCATCGATCACCAGCGGCGGCGAAAGCCGTATCGTGTTTTCGCCCGCGCCGAGAATTAGCAAACCCTTGTGGAAGGCCATGTCCACAATCGCGTTGCGCAAATCCGCAGCGCGCTCCTTCGTCCGCTGATCGCGCACGATCTCGATGCCGATCATCAAACCGCGACCGCGAACGTCGCCAACAATCTTGAACTTCTTCGTCCAATCGGCCGTTTTCGCAAAGATATAGTCGCCCACCTTCTTCGCGTTGGCCATCAAGCCGCCTTCGAGCAAATCGAGTGTCGCAATCGCCGCCGCAAGACACACCGGATTTCCGCCGAACGTCGTGCCGTGCGCGCCGGGCTTCCAGTTCATCACGCTCGAACGCGCAATGATCGCGCCCAACGGCATGCCGCTCGCAATTCCCTTCGCGCTGCAAACGATGTCCGGTTCGATTCCCGCGTAGTCATGCGCCCACATTTTTCCCGTGCGGCCCATACCAGACTGCACTTCGTCGCAAATCAGCATGATGCCGTGCTGCCGGCAGAGGCGCTGCAATTCCTGCAGGAAAAACTTCGGCGCCGGAACGTAACCGCCTTCGCCCTGAATAGGCTCGATGATAATTCCCGCGACTTCCGACGGATCGAAGAGACGCTTGAAAATCTGGTTTTCCAGTAACTCCAGAATCTCCTCGCCGCAGGTTTCCGGGCCATGACCGAGAGCGCAGCGATACGCATACGGATACGGAATATGTTCGATGCCGCCCAGCAGCGCGCCAAAATTCTTGCGCTGCGTCGACTTCGACGCCGTCAGCGAAAGCGAACCCATCGTTCGGCCGTGAAAGCATCCGTAAAACGCGATCATCTTGTCGCGCTTCGTCGCATACCGCGCGAGTTTCACGGCGCCTTCAATCGCTTCCGTTCCGGAATTGCAGAAGAAAACTTTCTTGTCTTCCGCTCCCGCAACCGTTTTTCCAAGACGCTCGGCCAAATACGGCAAACTCTCATAATAAAAATCCGTGCCCGACATGTGAATCAATTCGGCGGATTGCTTCTGAATTGCGTCCACAACTTTCGGATGGCAGTGCCCCGTCGAACAAACCGCAATTCCGGCGGCGAAATCGAGGAACACATTTCCATCCACATCTTCCACCATCGCGCCGCGGCCATTTTTGGCGACAAGCGGATAATCGCGCGTGAACGACGGCGACATGAACTTTGCGTCGCGTTCGACGATATTTTTTGCTTTTGGCCCGGGCAGAGCGGTGATGAGCCGGGGCGTTTTCGTTTCCGTTGCGGTCAACATGAAATCCTCCAAGTTGTTGATTAGCTGGCGGTTATTGTGGTGTAGGGGCCGCAGGGCAGATTTTTTGGCGCGCGGGCGTACTACTCCCCGGAGCGCTCTGCCAAAACAGGAGGTTTATTAATCGACGCCGTAGAGGTTGGGTCGAACGTCGGCGGGAGAGACGTAGATGCGTGGGCGATGGAGTTGTGTCATTTGCGTTTCCAACGGACGCTTCCGTCCTTTGAATCTTCCAAGATTATACCACGATCTGCAAGTTCTTTGCGGACGCGATCGCTGGTGGCGAAGTCGCGGCGGGCGCGGGCGGCATTGCGCTCGGCGATCATTTTCTCGATGTCGGAGTCGCTAAGCCCGCCTTCGGCAGGTCCAAAGCCAAGAGCTTTCAGCTTTGCCGCGTCGTCGTCCTGGATGACGGCAAAAACGTGGTCGAACTGGGCGAGGAAGTCCTGAGCCACGGCAACTTCGGCTTGTTTGAATTCGCCCTTGTCCATGGCGATGTTGGCTTCGCGGACAAAGTCGTACATCGCGGCAAGGGCAACGGCGGTGTTTAGATCGTCGGAAAGGCCGGCGTCGAAATCGTTCGCGGCTTTCGCGATGCGGTCCGCCATAGCGGAATTGCTTCCCTCCGGAAATTTGCTTTGCTTAAGGCGGTCCGAAAAGGTGCGGAGGCGTTCGACGGAACTTGCAGCTTGTTGCAGGCCGTCAAACGTGAAATTCAACTGGCGGCGATACGGCACGCTGCATAGCGCAAAACGCAACGAGGACGGCTTGTGGCCTTTACCGAAGAGATCGCGCAGCGTATAGAAATTGCCGAGCGACTTGGACATCTTTTCGCCTTCGACGAGCAGATGCTCGGCGTGGAGCCAGTAGCGCGAAAAAGTTTTACCGGTGGCGCCTTCGCTTTGCGCAATTTCGTTTTCATGATGCGGAAAGGCCAGGTCGATGCCACCCGTATGAATATCGAGCGTTTCGCCGAGATACTTCATGGCCATGGCGGAGCACTCGATGTGCCATCCAGGGCGGCCCGCGCCGATTTCGGTTTCCCAAAAATGTTCCCCGGCTTTGGGGGCTTTCCATAACGCGAAGTCTCGGGCACTCTCTTTTTCGTAGCGATCGTTGTCGACACGCGCGCCGGCTTGAATTCCCGTTAAATCAATCTTGGAAAGTTTGCCGTACTGCGGAAATTTGGTGATGCGGTAATAGATGGAGCCTTCGCTGTCGTAAGTGAACGATTTTTTTTGCAAGCGCTCGATGAGCTGCACCATTTCCGGAATGTGATCGGTGGCGCGAATCCAGTGTTCCGGCGCCTGAACGTTGAGCGTTTTGCAATCGTCGAAAAAGGCTTGCGCGTATTTCTCGGTGTACTCGCGAATGCCGACTTTTGCCGCGGCGGCATTGGCAATGATGCGATCGTCCACGTCGGTAAGATTCATGACGTGATTCATTTTGAAGCCGCGAAATTTCAGAAAACGGCGCAGGATGTCCTGGAAAATGAACGTGCGGAAATTTCCGATGTGCGCGTAGTCGTAGACCGTCGGGCCGCAGGTATACATCTTCACTTCGCCCGGAGTTTGCGGGACGAAGGGCTCGGTCTTGCCGCTGAGCGTATTGTGGAGCCTGATTTCGTTCATTGCGCCGTTTGTTGCGTGCAAAGGTGTAAAAGCGAACGACGATTGTAGCCGAGGCCCGCGAAGCTGAGCAAACTCCCTGAGCCTGGACCGTGTGTTGAAGCACCGGCAAGAACCACGATTGACGCTGTTGCGCGGCATGGTTAGAGTCCTTGCGGGGAAACCACAAAGGAGTTTGCGATGAAGCACTGGCGTGCAGTAGCTGGATTGGCGATTCTTGCGACGGCGGGAAGCTCCACATTCGCCCAGGAAAAAAAGGCAGCGGACGAAAGCAACCTGCTTGCGCCCGAAGATTTTTTGAATTTGCGCGCGATTCAGGACCCGCAGTTTTCGCCCGACGGGATGCATGTGGCTTTCGTCGTAAGCGATCCACTGACCGGACAAAAACGAACGCGGCACATCTGGATGTACGACACAAAGAACAAAACGGCGCGGCAATTCACTTTCTCCGACAAATCGGAGAATTCGCCGAGGTGGTCGCCGAATGGAAAACAGCTGGCGTTTCTTTCCGCGCGCGGGGGAGACGAAGCGCAGATCTATGCGATGCGAATGATCGGTGGCGAAGCGGAAGCGTTGACGAAGAGCAAAGGCAGCATCAGTGCATTTGAATGGGCGCCGGACGGAAAAGCGATCGCGTATTTGTCGCCCGATCCCAAATCGGAAGCGGAAGAAAAAAAAGAAAAGGACAAGGATGATTCGCGAGTAGTCGACAAGGACGACCGGCACGCGAGATTGCGGATTTTTGACCTGGTGAAAAAAGAAGAACGGACGCTGACCAAGCCCAGTTGGGAAGTGAAGGAATTGAAATGGTCGCCAAAGGGAAATTCGATTGCGATCGTGGCGACGGAAAAACCGGAATCGGATCGGGAAACGGACCGGTTGTACGCGGTGAGCGCCGCGGACGGCGATACAAAACAGCTGCTGGCGCCGCGCGGAGGATTCGGCGACGTACAAATCGCTCCGACGGGAACGGCGTTGTTGTTCCGGGGCTGTAGGGAAGACGGGCCGAATCCGCACGACTTGATGCTGCTGCGCGTGGGCGAACCGGCCGCGCAAAATCTTTCCGGCGCGAATCTGGACCGGCCGATCATGGATTACCACTGGCAGGCCGACGGATCGATTCTGGTGAACGCTCTGGATGGATTTCATTCGCACTTCGTGAATTACACCAGCGATGGAAGCCGGGCGGACGTGGCGCCCTTCGCGACGAATCCGCAACAGTTTGCGATTGGCGCGAACGGAACTGTCGCGTTTGTCGGCGGCACGGCGACGGAGGCGGCGGAGCTTTGGATATGGAACCGGAAAGACGCACCCGAACGCGTGACACATTTGAATGACGGCTGGACGAAGCACACGGTGCTGAAACCGGAGATTTACAAATACAAATCGTTCGACGGATTGGAAATTGAAGCAGCGCTGGTGAAGCCGGCGGACTGGAACGGAAAGACGAGGTTGCCGCTGATTGCCTACGTGCATGGCGGACCCACTGGTGCCTGGGAAGATTCGCTGGATGCATGGTCGCAACTGCTGGCGGCTCGCGGATTCGCAGTGTTCATGCCGAACATTCGAGGGTCGATCGGATACGGGCAGAAATTTATCGAGATGAATCGCGCGGATTGGGGCGGCAAGGATTTTCAGGATGTGATGTCGGGCGTTCGTGAATTGGTGATTCGCGAAGTCGCCGATGGAAACCGGCTCGGAATTGCGGGTTGGTCGTACGGCGGATACATGAGCGAGTGGGCGATTACGCAAACGGATGCATTCAAGGGAGCGGTGAGCGGCGCGGGGATGGCGAACCTGATTTCGGAATTCGGCACGGAGATGGGACCGGCGTACGACGAATGGTTCTGGGGCGTGCCGTACGAAAAGCCGGAAGGATTTTTGAATCATTCGCCGTTCGTCTTTTTGAGAAATGCGAAAACTCCGACGCTGATCTTGCAGGGAGAAAACGATCCGGTTGATCCGATCGGGCAAAGCCAAGAACTTTATCGCGGCCTGAAGCGGTATGGCGTGCCGGCGGAGCTGGTACTGTATCCGCGGGAGCCACACGGGTTTCAAGAGGCGAAGCACCGGGTGGACGTGCAGAAGCGGATGGTGGCGTGGCTGGAGAAATATGTGAAAGGAAACGGGCAATAAGGAGCAAAAAGCGGGGAGAGCGAGGGCACGGACGGAGGGGGAGTAGGTATAGGTTTTTTTGTAACTGCAGAATCCAAAGGACTTTAAGTCCTTTGTTTCGCAACTGCAGATTCTAAAGGATTTAGGGAACGATTTTGCGTAACTGCAGATTCCGAAGGAGTTAGCGGATTGTGAGAGCCGATTCACGAGAGAGCTTATCACATGTATTATCACTTGTCAACAGATAATATACTGGTAATTCGAATGACCCGTAGTTTTGCATGAAACTGACAGAAAACAAGCCGCTTCCTGACTATGCCAGGCGACGAACTGCCAATTGAGAAGCTGAAGAAAGCGTACCGGGTGCTGAATGTGCCGGAGTCTGCGTCCGCGCTGGCGATAAAGTCGAGCTACCGAAAGTTGATCAAACGGTGGCATCCAGACCGGCCCGCGACCCTTGCGGCGACGGCGGCGGAAGCGATGACGATGACGAAGCTCATCAATGACGCGTACGCGATCATCGAAAATGCGCCGCTGCGATACTACGAAGAGCGATCGGCGGCGGAATTCGTCCGCGAGATCCCGCGAGCGAGGGAAAAGCGCGGCATGTCGTCACTCAGCGACGCGGAAGTCGCCCAAATCGAGAAGCGCGCCGAATATGGAGTGCGGATCGTATGCGGATTGCTGTCCGGCGGGTTTATCGGGCTGATCTTTGCAGAAGATTTGCTGAGGAACGATCTGGAGACGTTTGCGTCGGCGCTGCTTTGCGCACTGGTCTTTGGAGCGGGGGCGGTAAAGCTGGGAGACAAGGTGTGGAGGGAAATTTTTGGGATTTGGTGGAAGTGGGAGTGAGGTGGACGTGAGGTGCGAGGTGGCACAGTTGATCGAAGAGGGCCGCTTCGGAAAGCGGCCCCTACAGCTGCTCTCGCGGCGCAAAATGGAATGGGGACAGGGACGATGGACGTAAGGGGCGAGGTGGCACGGTAGATCGAAGAGGGCCGCTTCGGAAAGCGGCCCCTACAACGCAGGTTGGTTACAATGAAGGAAGCGAGTGGAATTTGCGAAACGGGTGAGGCGTTGGGGCGATGACGAATCAGTGGGATGCGAAGAAGTACGACGAGAAGCATGCGTTTGTGTATGAGAAAGCGAAGGGACTGGTGGATTTGCTGGCGCCGAAGAAGGGCGAGCGAATTCTGGATTTGGGATGCGGCACGGGAGTGCTGACAGCGGAGATCGCGGCGCGAGGCGCGGAAGTGCTGGGAATTGACCGGTCGGCGGAAATGGTGGCGCAGGCTAGAAGCAAGTTCCCTGCAATGAAATTCGAGGTGATGGACGCGACAGCGCTGGAATTTGAAGAAGAATTTGACGGAGTGTTTTCCAATGCGGTGCTGCACTGGATTCCAGAGGCGGAAAAAGTGGCGAGCGGAATTGCACGGGCGCTAAAGCACGGCGGAAGATTTGTGGCCGAGTTTGGCGGCAAAGGAAACATCCAGACGCTGGTGAAGGCGTTTCACGAGGCGTTCCTGGCGCTTGGTATGAAGGAACCGGAGGGAGTAAGTCCATGGTTTTATCCCGGGATCGCCGAATATGCCGCGCTGCTGGAAAAACAAGGAATGGAAGTGCAGTCGGCGATGTTATTTGAGCGGCCGACGGTATTGGAAGACGGGACGCGAGGGCTGGAGAACTGGATTCGTGTGTTCCGGCAGACGTTCATCGAAAAGATAGGCGAAGAGGCGACGGCAAAATGGATCAAGGAAGTGGAGCGAATTTGCCGGCCGAAGTTGTTTCAGCGCGGGGATTGGGTGCTGGATTACCGGCGGCTACGGCTGACGGCCGTGAAACTCTAAAGCGAGCCAGTATCGTAAATACAAAACATCACTAACTGTGAGTGTAGCCGTTGGAACGCCCATAGGATTGCGGATGATGGGCCGAACGGGCACGCTTGCGATTCATCATTTCGCGATCGGCAACGGACAAAAGTTCGCTGAGCGAGAGCGGATTTTGTGGGTCAAACCGCGCGGCGCCTACGCTGAGCGAAAGCTTGTAGGGAGCGAGCACATCGCGATTCATCAACGCGATGGAGTCATTGAGGCGTTGCATAACGGCATCGCGAGCTTCTCCAGTGCCGCCCTGTGCGAGAACGGCAAATTCATCGCCGCCGATGCGAGCAATGATGTCCGACTCGCGAAAGGTCATTTTTAAGACTTCGCCGCAACCAACCAAGAGGGCGTCGCCCTGCACGTGACCGCAACGGTCGTTGATTGCCTTCAGCCCATCGACATCGGCGAAGAAGAGCAATAAGGGCTGCGAGCTACGTATGGCCAAACGAACGTTGTGCATGGCGAGCAGGAGGAAGCCGCGGCGATTGTAGAGACCGGTCAGCTCGTCCGTGAGCGCCATGGTGCGAAGCTGGTGGAGGACCTTCCAGCGAAGGAATACCGAGTGCGCGACCTGGAGAAGGAGTTCGCGAAATTTGAAAAGTTCTTCCGGGCCGCTGCCTGCGGCTTGCGAGAAGGTCTCGACCTGGACGAGGAGGCGCGAGAGTTCATCTTCCTGCTCGTCGAGAGATTCGGCGAGAAAATCCTCGCTGAACAAATCGCTGGCGGCGGGCCACGAAGAGGAAGCGGCGGTGAGCGCGGCAGAGCGACGCGAGACGGACGCGGCAACTTGATTGTGATGGATCGGCTCTTCCTCGGGGGGAAGCGGAAAGCTAATTCTTGCCATTGTTTTCTGTCCTCAGTAAGAGCCGGGGCAGTGGACCGGGTGGAGTATTTGCAGGCTTGCTTGTTCGGTGGCCACCCGGTCTGGAGAACGCCCCGTTGTTGCTCGAGGCGAGAGTAGCAAAGCAGGATTTTTTGAGAATCGGGTGGTGCGATGAAAATTGACTCGGGCGAAGACCTGAAGGGGTCGTCAGGCAAAGCCTGACGGTCAAACTATGGCTGAACGAGGCCGCGACGAATGGCGTAACGGACAAGCCCTGCGGTTTCATGAATATCGAGCTTCTGCATAAGGCGGGAGCGATGCGTTTCGGCGGTTTTGACGCTGATGAAGAGGAGCGACGCGACATCGCGTGTGGACTTGCCTTCGGCGATGAGCTGGAGAACCTGGCGTTCGCGAAGCGTGAGAACGTCATTCTTCTTGTCGATGCGGGAACGATAGGCGGAAAGTACGGCTCCGGAGATGCCTGGGCTAATGTAAACCTGGCCGCCGGAGACCTGGCGGAGGGCATGGAGGAGATCGCTGGAAGCTTGAGATTTGAGGACATAGCCGGAGACGCCGGCTTCGAGCGCGTCGGCGATGTACATGTCTTCGCTGTGCTGGGTGAGGAGAATGACCTTGGAATCGGAGCAGGTTTTCTGGATTTCGCGTGCGGCGTTGAGGCCGTTCTGCGAGGGCATGCTGATATCCATCACGACGATGTCCGGAGCCAGTGCGCGGCAGAGTTCGAGCGCCTCGAGACCATCGGCAGCTTCACCAACGACGAGAAAGCCTTCCCGTTCGAGCAGAGACCGGAGACCCTGTCGGACGAGGGCGTGATCATCCACGAGAAGAATGCGAGCGGACATGTTTCACCTCGGAAGAGTTGATGGGGACGCGGACGACGAGAGTCGTACCGCGGCCGGAGGAAGATTCAAAGTCAAGAGTGCCGCCGATCGAGTTGATGCGTTCCTTCATGCTGACCAGGCCGAGTCCAGTGCGGCGGCCGGACTTTTGCGCGATGGCCGGGTTGAAGCCAATGCCATCGTCCTGCACTTTGCAGCAGAGAAGGCCCGCCTGCAAAGAAAGCTCGACGGCGACGGCGGAAGCGCGGGCGTGTTTGACGACATTGTTGAGCGCTTCCTGCAAGACACGATAGAGGGCGATTTCGATGGCGGGCGCGACGCGGCTTTTGAGATCCGCAGAAACGCGGATGGGAACAGCAGAGCGAGCGGAGACGGAAGTGGCGAGAAAATGGATGGCGGGAACGAGGCCAAGGTCGTCAAGGATGGTGGGACGCAGCTCGTGAGAATACTCGCGCAACTGCGTTTCGACCTGCTTGAGGAGCATGTTCACGTTTTCGAAATCGGATTTGAGCTGTGGCGCGGATTGCCGCTCGAGACTGGAGAGAGCCAAATGGACCGCGACGAGGAGTTGGCCGGCTTCATCGTGAACGCCGTAGGCGATGCGCTTGATCTCTTCTTCGAGGAGTTCGTTCATGCGGCGCAGCGCAGATACGGCTTCCTGGAAACCGCGATTGGCCATTTCGAAGGGCGAGAGGACTTCAGCGAGGAACTCCGTGGCCCGAGGCGAGAGGCGGTCGAGACGAGTTCGACCGTTTCTTTTGTGGAGTGCCTGGATGAAGGTTTCCTGATGGACGAGGACGACTTCGACGAGGCTGGTGCCACCCGTCATGGCTTCGCGGCCGAGTTCGTAGCCGCGGCGGAGAGAAGATTCCCCACCGTCGAGGAGGTAGGAGCCCAGAGCGGATGCGTAGTTTTCCGCGAACGTCGGAACGCGTTTGCGTTTGGCGGCGGTAACCGATTTCATTGAGGCCGTCCCAGGAAACGAGCGACGAAAATGAGGGCATCGTCGCTGCCTTTGCAATGTTTGGCGAGGATGCGGTCTGCGGCGCGCTGCGGCGTCTCGTGAAGGAACAGATCGTCGGAAAATTCGCTGCGAATACCGTCGGTGGCAAAGGCAAGAGTGTCACCGGGGCAAATCGAAAGTGTGGCGGACTGGAGCGGTGGCAATAGCGAACCGACGACGCCGGGCCGAAGGAGAAGCGATTTGTTGCCGATTTCCGTGGATTTGGAGGAGCGAACCAAGATGCCCTGGACGTTGCCGACGCCGAGCCAAGTGAGCGTGTGCTCATTGAAGTCGATAGCGGCGAGACTGAAGACGACGCCGCGGCTGGAGCGCAGCGCTTCGTGACACCTGTGAACCAGGCTGACGAGCGGTTCGTCCGGAAAAGATTTGAGGATCTCGGCAGCGGTGCGAGAAGCGGACGCGGCGATCTTGCCATGACCGATGCCGTCAATGGCGGCAATGAGCGCGCGGTCGGGAGTGCATTCAACAAGAGACAAATCGCCGGATTCGACACCGACGCCCGGTGCGAATGAAGCGATGCCGAAATCGACGGGCGCTACTCTTCTTGCAGGTCTGGATGCCATTTGGTCACTTTCACGACGGTGCCTTGGCCGGGGGACGAGGCAATTTGAAATTCGTCGACGAGTCTGCGAACGCCGGGGAGTCCGAGGCCCAAGCTGCCGGAGGTGGAGAAACCGTCCCGGAGAGCGAGGCGAATGTCGCGAATGCCGGGGCCATTGTCGGACGCGACAATGAGGATGCCCTTGCGGCGGGATTGACGGAGAGTTTGCAGGGTGATCTCCCCTTTTTTTGCGTAGGAGACGATATTACGCGCGAGTTCGGAAATGGTGGTAGCGATGAGGGTGGCATCGACCGCAGAGAAACCAATCTCGGTGGCCAGCACTCTGCCCTTGTGGCGAGCGAGGACGATGTCTTGATCTGAGTTGATGGGCACCCGAATTTCCTCGGCCAAAACACCACTCACTTTCAGTTGATGTTTTTGAACTTCTGGTTCAAATACGCAAGCCCTTCTTCCAAGTCGAGGGCTGTGCCGACGCCTTCCAGCGTCAAACCAAGTTGAACCATGGCAAAAGCAACTTCAGGCTGGATGCCGACGATGACGGTTTCCGCGCCACGCAGGCGAATCATCAACGCAATTTCGCGAAGCGTGCGAGACGCGAACGAATCGAGAACGTCCATGGCCGTGACGTCGACGATAACGGCGCGCGAACGGAACCGAACGACACGCTGCACCAGAGCCATGCGGAGATGCTCCAAATCCGCGTCGGAAAGGGCAGCTTGAATGGTTGCGATCAAAAACTCGCCCTGCTTCAAAATGGGGACTTCCAAGTAGACCTTCTTCCAGACGGCCTATCGCGGTTCAGACGACGGCACGACTTTGTATCCCAAGAGTCGTTCGGCTTGTTCGATACCACCTTGCAAATCACCGACGGTGTTCATCTTTCCAAGATCCACACCGATGGTGACGAGGGTCTGGGCAATTTCTGGGGAAAGTCCGGTGACGATGACGGTTGCGCCGAGAAGCCGAGAGGCTTCGACGGTCTGAACCAGGTGGTTCGCTACGGTAACGTCCATGGCGGCGACACCGGTGATGTCGATAACGACGACCTTTGCGCGATTGGTGCGAATACCGCGAAGCAGCTGTTCGGTCAACTGGCGGGCGCGCTGCGGATCGATGACGCCGATGATAGGGAGAATGAGCAAGCGTTCGCGAACCTGCAAGACCGGCGTGGAGAGTTCGCGAATGGCTTCCTGCTGCTGGCGGATGACGCGTTCGCGCTCTTGCACGAAACCGACCGCCACCGTATTGGCGATACGGTTTGCCGCGGGTTCGTACGCGTCGAGAATGCGATTCAACTTTTCGAAGTCAGCCTGATACTTGGCGAAGAGGGAGCGGGCGAGGACGTCGCGCAGGAGGAGCACGATACCGATAACTTCGTGAGTTTCAACGCCTCGGGGAATGATGCGTTCGGAAAGGTTGCGAGCGTACGCCTGCAGAGCTTCGAACGTCCCGGTTTCGAGAGCTTCGACGTAGCTGTCGTAAACCGACGTGGCTTCCGCGAAGATTTCGTCCTTGGTCATCGCCGTAAGGAGGCGCGTTTCCGAAATCCTGCGCAGCCATTCTTCGCGGAGGTGCGTCCTATTCTGACGAAGGTGAGCAACAAGCTCTCGTAAAAGTTCCGGAGGTGCCTCGTTTCGTTCGAGTTCCGGAGTACTGAGATCGCGCGGCGACGATGCGCGGGGCGGGTTCTCACGTTTTGCCATAAAGCAACGCTCCTAGGTGTCATAGGACTTGCGCCGACAGTGGATAGGGCGAAAGCCGGACACGCCGAATTAAAGGAGAAATAACACGGCTAACTCTGACCTCTCAATCGAGCAAAGGCCTGCATGGTGCGTCAGGTAAACACCTTACGACATTGATGGAGAGACGCAATGATTTAGGGTGGGGGGTACAAGGATACCGCAAGAAATTAGGAGGAAACACGAATCTGGAGGGCTAGTGGCCTCAAAAAAAGTGCCACAAGGGGTTGAGTAGGGCTTTACACGAACCAAGGGTGGTGATACATTTTCTTCCCGTACCGCCATCTGATGCGCCAGGCGGCTGGGCCTCTGATAGAGAACCTGCCAAACGTGTGTCCTTTCAACGGCTTAGCGTTGCAAGGACCCCTCAACCGCAACCCGGTTGGGATGTTGCGAAAAGACACCTCCAAACGGGGAATACTGAGTCGTCTCTCTTCGCGCGTTGTGTGCCCGGCCCCCAGCGTATGGAAGGCGTGAAGAGACCAAAGGGGACACCTTGCTCAAGCTAAGAAAAGTCGAAATCACTGGATTCAAATCGTTCTGCGAACGAACGGTTGTGACGTTCAGCGGCACGGGTACGACGTGCATTGTCGGGCCAAACGGCTGCGGCAAATCAAACGTGGTGGACGCGATTTCGTGGGTGCTGGGCGAGCAGAGCCACAAGAGTCTTCGCGCTGGGCGGATGAGCGACTGCATCTTCAACGGCACGGTGAAGCGGCCGCCGCTGGGTTTGGCGGAAGTGACGATCACGATGGAAGATCCGGAGCTTGCCGAAGCGGCGCGGTTCGTAATTGATGGCGCGGAGAAAGACGAAAAAGCGCTGAGCGCAGAAACGCAGAACGGCACGGAAAATTCCGATATACCGATGATCGTAGAGACGGTGATTCCGCTGGATATGCCTGCGGATGAGACGATTCCGATGGTGGACGCGATCCCGGTCGAAGAAGCCGCGGAGGCTGCGGAAGCGACTGCGGAAACCGACGCAAAGATCGTTGCGACGGGCAGCGAACCCGCGTTTTTAAAGAGCAAGAAAAAGAAAAAAGCGGAAAAACCGGAAATTGTGGCGAAGCCGGGCGAAGTGGTGGTGAGCCGGCGTTTGTATCGCAGCGGACAGAGCGAATACCTGATCAACGGGCGCGTGGCGCGTCTTCGCGACATTCAAGAGATGTTTATGGGGGTCGGACTTGGCCCCGATTCCTACGCAATTATCGAACAGGGTCGCATCGGCCAGATTCTTTCGACGAAGCCCATGGAGCGGCGCGCGATTATCGAAGAGGCCGCCGGCGTAACGAAATTCAAAACGAAGAAGCGCCTTGCGGAAGCGAAGCTCGAGTCTTCCAAGCTTAACCTCGCGCGCGTGAACGACATTGTCGTCGAAGTGGAAAAGCAGCTTGGTTCGTTGAAGCGCCAGGCGGCGAAAGCGCGGCGCTATGCGGAAATCCGCGAGCAGATGCGCGGGATTGTGCGGCAGATGCTGGCGGGCAAAGCGCGCGAGATGGAAGCCGAAGCTGCGCGCATTACGAAAGCGCTCGAAGAGTTTGCGTCGGCCGAACTGCAACACGCCACCGCGATTCAGCAGCAGGAAGGCGAGCAGGACCGTCTGAATCAACGCGTCTATGAGCTGGACACGGAAATCCGGCAAAACCAAAATCAATTGAACTTGACGGCGCTCGAAGCGGATCGCGCGGAGAACCGGATTGCGTTCAATACACAGCGCGCGGAAGAGCTGGCGGCGCGGCGCGGACAATTGAGCGCGGACATGAGCCAGGTGAGCGCGCAAGCGACGGAATGGCAGACGCGGAGCGCTTCGCAACAGCAGAACGTGGCGATGTTGAAGGAAGAAGCGACCGGACTGGCGGCGAGAGTCGAAGAACTTTCGACGCGAGCCGCGACGCGCGCAACGCAGATTGCCGAGGCGGAAACGCGGATCGAATCGCTGCGGATGACGGCGGCGCAGGCGGGCGACAGCTTGTTGCGTTTGCACGGCGAACAGAAGCAAGCCGAAGAAGCGCTGGTTCATCAAGGCGAAGCGCTGCGGCGCCGCGAGGCGAGCGAACACGAATTGCTCGAGAGCTCAATCGGTTTGCGGGCGCAAGCCGAAGAGGCTGCGCATGAACTCGAAGCGGCAAACGCTCACTTGAGCCTGCTGAAGCAGCAGGCGAGCGAACTGCAATCGAAAATCGTGAGCTTGCGCGCGGAGCGCGAGACTTCGCGGAAGCAAGCCGAAACGCTGCGCGATTCGCTGGCGGGAGTTCGCGCGCGCCATGCGACCCTGACGCAAATTCTGAATGACCGGTCCTACACGGCGGACGCGGTGCAAAAACTCTTTGCGGCGAACGAACGCGGTGGCGGCCAGGATTTCCGCGCGGTGGGCGTGCTGGCGGATTACGCGGAAGTTCCGGAGGAACACGAAGGCGCGATCGAGCAATATCTGCGCGATGAACTGGAATACGTGGTCGTCGAGACGTTCGATCACGCGCGGGCGGGCGTTTCTTTGTTGCGCGATGAAGTCGGCGGGCGCGCGACTTTTTTTGTGGACTCGACGCGAAACATGAAGGTGGACGACTACGAACCGATTATTCCCTTCCGCATGGAAGACGGCGTGGTTTCGCGGATGGACAAGCTGGTCGAGTTCCGCGATCCGCTCGGCGCGGCAGCGAAACAATTTTTGCCGAGATTGCGTGCAGCTTATTTGACCGAGAGCGTGACCGCGGCGGAGAGCCTCGCGAAAGATAATCCGCAGTATGCGTTCGTGACGCCGGACGGGACTTGCTATCAAGGACGCATGGTGACGGGCGGACGCCCGGATGAAGCCGGCCCGCTCGGAATGAAGCGCGAATTGCGCGCGCTCGACGCCGAAGTGATGCAGCTCGAAGCGCGCATGAGCGAGATGCAGGCGGAGATCGAGCGAATCGCGGCCGCGCTGCAGGAAACCGAAGTGAGCATCGATTCCGTGTCCGCGAAACAACGCGACGCCGAACGCGACGTCATGGGCGCGTCGCACAAGCATCAAGGCACGCAAAGCGAACTGGCGCGCCTCGGACTGGAATTGACGGTTTGCCAGAGCGAACTCGCGCGGTTGCGCGCCGAAGTCGCCGGCGCGGAGCACCGCGCTTCGATGGCGAAGAGCCAGCATGCGACGGCGGCGGCGACTCGTGCCGAAGCGGAAGCGGAGAGCGCGCGGTTAACCACTGCATTGGCCGAACTGCGCGGGTCGGTGCAGACCGAGCAGGATGAGCTGGCCGCGGGACGCGCGGAGCTTGCCGCACGCAACGAACGGCTGAGCGCGGCGGAAGCATTGGCGGCGCGGCTTGCGGAAGAGCGCGAGGAACTGGAACGCCGTGAGATGGCGCTGCGTCAGCAGGAGACATCCATCGCGGCTGAGACGGAAACTCTCACGGCGCAGAGCGAAGAACTGGCGCGGCAACTCGAAGGATTGCAGGCCGAAAAGACGCGGCTGACCGCTCGGCAACAAGAGATGGAGCAGGAATGGGAAGCGGCGCGGACGCGCCTGACGCAGATGGAAGACCATTTGCGGATGGGCCGGCAGTCGCTGCAGGAAATGCGCGAACAGAGAAGTCATGCCGAAGTTGAGCGCGCGAAAAACGAAAGCGACTGGCAACACTTGCGCGAGACGTGCATGAGCGAAGTGAACGCCCAGCCGGAAGATTTGATTGCGAGCGAGACGGCGTTCATGACCGGCGAAGAATTGGCGCTGGCCGAAACAAACTATCGCGAGATGAAGCAACGCATCGAGAACATGGGCGCCGTGAACATGATGGCGCTGGAAGAGTTCAACGAGTGCGACCAGCGGTTCACTTTCCTGACGCGCGAGCGCGATGATTTGCTGCAATCGATTGCGGACACGCAGCAGGCGATCGCCGAGCTCGACCTGATTTCACGGGAGAAGTTCGAGCAGGCGTTCAATGCCATCAACGCGAACTTCTCGACTGCGTTCCACACGATTTTTGGCGGCGGCATGGCGGAGATGCGCCTGACCGAGCCGGACAGCAGCGGCGATGCGGGCATCGACGTCGTTGCCTCGCCTCCGGGGAAAAAATTGCAGAACGTGCTGCTTCTGAGCGGCGGTGAGAAAGCGATGACGGCGCTGGCGCTGCTGATCGCGATTTTCCGCTACCAGCCAAGCCCGTTCTGTATTTTGGACGAAGTCGACGCGCCGCTGGACGAAGCGAACGTCGGGCGCTTCACGCGTTTGATCGGCGAAATGAGCGCACAGACCCAGTTCATCGTCGTGACCCACAACCGGAAGACGATGGAAACCGGCAGCGTGCTCTACGGCGTAACAATGCAGGAGCCTGGCGTTTCGAAGATCGTCAGCGTGCGCTGGGAAGGCGACGAAGCGCCGGAATCGAAGAAAGCCCGCACAGCGGCGGCTTAGCAGAAGTCATCAGTTGTCAGTAATCAGTTTTCAGTTAAGAACCATCAAGGGGCGCAGATGCGCCCCTCTTTTTTATTAAGCCGCGTCATTCGGGAAACACCCGCGGAAAGTTTTCAAGATAAATTCACAGGCAAAAGTTTTTCAGTGGCTTGGCGCGAACGGCCGCCTGCGCTAGAATGTGCAAACTCAGTCGAGGGGTTGTTGTCTGTGTCTTCTGCGCCTGCCATGAAAACTTTACGGGAAACCCAGTTCGCCGGATTGACGCCGAGCGCGCGCGGAAAAGTGCGCGACATCTACGATTTGGGCGACAAGCTGCTGATTGTCGCCACCGACCGGCTTTCCGCGTTCGATGTGGTGATGCCCACACCCATTCCCGATAAGGGCAAAGTTCTGACGCAGCTTTCGCTCTTCTGGTTCGATTTGCTCAAAGATGCAATTCCGAATCACGTTTTAAGCGCGACGCAGTTCCCTACACCGTTCGACAAACATCAAGAGGAGCTTGCGGGGCGCTCGATGGTGGTGCGGAAAACGCAGCCGCTGCCGATTGAGTGCGTCGTGCGCGGATACGTCAGCGGTTCCGGCTGGAAAGATTACAAAGCGACGGGCGCCATCTGCGGGATTCCGCTTCCGTCGGGACTTGTGGAATCCGATAAATTGCTGGAACCGATTTTTACGCCCGCGACGAAAGCAACCAGCGGGCACGATGAAAATATTTCGTTCGAGGGCGCGGCGGCAATGATCGGAAGAGAACTGGCCGAAAGAGTTCGGGCGGTAAGTATCGCGATTTACAAGCGCGCGAGCGATTACGCAACGCCGCGCGGAATCTTGCTGGCCGACACGAAATTTGAATTTGGTTTGCTGAACGGCGAACTGATCTGGATTGACGAAGCTCTCACGCCGGATTCTTCGCGCTTCTGGCCCGCCGCGCAATACAAGCCGGGCGGAGCGCAGCCGTCTTTCGACAAACAGTTTGTTCGGGATTATCTGGAGCGGATTCAATGGCCCAAAACCCCGCCAGGGCCGGAATTGCCTCCAGACGTGGTGGCAGCAACGCGGGCCAAGTACCGGGAGGCGTATCGCATCCTGGTGGGCCGCGAACTCGATTAACAAAACAAGTTGTGGAGGCCCGGGCGGCCGGAGCGGAGTGTGCAATCGTGAGGGATCAACTCGAAGGACTGGTCACGCAGATGGTGGACCGCGGCATTCTGTTTGACGAAGCGGTCGGCGAATTCGAGAAACGTTTTATCAAGAGCGTTCTGGACCGGGCGGAAGGCAATCAATGCCGGGCCGCGAAAATCCTGGGGATTCACCGGAATACCTTGAGCCGCAAGATTGGCGAGTACAAGCTGAGCGACGGAAGAAGAGCGCGGCGATAGACTTTCGCAGGAAAGCGGCCGGCTTCGGAAAGCGCCCACGACAACAATTCGTGAAAAAAAAGAAGGCCTCTGGCGAACCAGAGGCCTTCTTCCATTCGGGATAACGATGATTCCCAGCTAATCCGTCAGTTGCTCGGCTTCTTGGGAGCAGGACGGCGCACGGGCGGCTTCTTCGCTGCCGGCTTCTCTTTTTCCTTGGGCAGGTCTTCGGCGTTCACCTTGGCCTTATCCCAATGGAGCATGAAAGCGGGAGCTGGATCATAGCTCTCGAGCGTGCCGGTGAAGCGCGGAGCCGGCGTGTCGTCTTTATTCAGCTTGCCCGCTTCGGGCTGGCCGGCGACCTTCACTTCCATATCTGGCGCGGTGGCTGCGTCAAATTCCGCCTGGCTGGTAACGAAAGCGAGCTTCAAGACCACTGGATCGGCGTCCGTTGCGGGAGCGGTGACTTCAAACAGCTTGCCGGGGACATCCGGGAATTCGAGGCCGCATGACGCAAACCACGTTACTTTTCCCTTGTCGCCGCCGGCTTTCAGGTCGGTAATGACGGATGCGATGGTCATATCTTTACGCGCTGCGTCGAGGTCGGCTGAGCTCAGCAGCTTGTAGGTGTCCGGACGATCCGCTGTGGAACCAGCGAGCTGAAGCAATTCATTGAATTCGGAATCGGAAAGGATGTCGCAAACCGTGCCGCCCTGGTAGGCCAGGATGAGCTTTTTCAAGTAGGGCGTCAGCTGCTTTTTCTGCGCGTCCGTCGCGGCCTTCGACGTGATGGCTTTGGCGACATGCCAGAAGCCATCCATCTGCTGCGGCGGAGTCATGGCGAGGTACGTCTTGCCGAGAAGATAGTGAGCGACGGGATCGTCAGGATTGATCGCGAGGACGGCCTTGAAGTAGCCGGCTGCGCCGGGATAATCCTTCTGCACGGTGGCGGCTTGCGCTGCGGCATTATTGAACAGCGTTGCATATTGCTTCTTCGAAGTGGCGAAAGCTTCGTCGGTCGCGCCTTCGGGCTTCTTCACATCGTCGAGCAGTTTGAGGCAAGTAGCAGTCGCGTCGCGCTGGCCTTTCGCCTGCGTCGATTGATCGGCGGCGGGCAGCGCGAGGTAAGAACTGGCGCGGGCGTAGCATGCCTGTGCACGGACGAGAGAATCGGCCTTGTCACCAAGCGAAACCAGCTTGTCGGCGGTTTCCATCAGCTTGACGTAATTCTTCTGCGCGCCGTAGGCCTGAAGATAGGCGGGGTAGACATAAATGAGCAGCGCGGAGTTCGGATACTTCGAGACGAAATCATCGAAACACTTCACCTGCGACGCGGGAACTTTGTCGTCGGCGCAAGCTTTGTAGGAGTTGTACTCCGCCATCGTGTACGGCTGCTTGCTGCCGCCTTGATCCTGGGCGCCGCCTGCGGCGGCGGCTTGGGCATACGCGCCCGAGGCGCTGCCAAGAACAAGACACAGGGTCATGAGTACCGCCAACCCTGTCATTCTGCGTGTTGCGTTCATTCCGATTCTCCTCGCTAAGGAACCTGGAAGATTAGACTCCGTTGCACCGCAGAAAGAGTCCAGCGGAGGCAACAAATCGATATTCGTAAGAAGTTTCGCTCGTTATTGAAACTTTGGGATTATAAGAAAAGGAAGTGCGCAACCGCAAGCCGTAACGTTGCTGCAAGGTGTGGAACGATTTGCGGCGACATCTATGCGGTTCGGGACGGACGCCAGGTAATCCCATATGCTCGCCTTTTCACCGTCGAATGTGGCTCAGGCCGGGGAAGCTTTGCCACTCGCACACCCTGAGGATAGGATGAGTTTCGCACGAAAAAAGTGGCCCGGGAGAGAAGAATTCTGATGGCGACGATAAGCGAAACAAATGCGGGACAACTTAATAAAAACACTCCGCTGGCCGGCAAAGTTGCGTTGGTCACCGGCGGCAGCCGCGGCATTGGGCGCGCGATTGCCATGAAGCTTGCGAGCCTCGGCGCGGATGTCGCAATCTGCGGGCGCGATGCAGCGAAGCTGGAGGAGGCGGCAGCGGCACTGCGCGCGTTCGGTGGACGCGCGGAAAGCTTTCGCGCGGATGTGACGAAAGCGAGCGAAGTGGCCGAACTCGTGCGAAACGTCGAAGCAAAATTGGCACCGATCAGAATTCTGGTAAACAACGCAGGAATGGGCTTATTTGGCCCAGTTCATGAAAAAACGGAAGAAGAGTGGGACCGTTTGATGAACACGAATTTGAAGAGCGTGTTTCTCGTTTCGCGGGCCGTCGTTCCCGGAATGATTCGGAACGCCGGCGGGGACATTATCAACATCAGTTCGCTGGCCGGGAAAAATGTATTCGCCGGCGGCGGCGTGTATTGCGCTTCGAAATGGGGCGTGCAGGGATTGAGCGGATGCATGGCGGAAGAGTTGCGCGAGCATCGCATTCGCGTCAGTACGATTTGCCCGGGAAGCGTGGCGACGGAATTTTCGGGACGAGGGCCGAAGGATGCGACGAAAGTGTTGCGGCCGGAAGATGTGGCGCATGCGGTGGCGATGCTCGCGACGCAGGGCGAGCAGAGTTTCCTGAGCGAAGTGCAGTTGAGGCCGTTGCGGAAGGCCTGATTTTTTCCTCTTGACAATAGTCGTTATCACGACTATAGTCGCCCCATGAGTTCATCCCCGAAAACCAACCGGCACCAGCCGCCCCTGGAAGATCAGGTGTTCGTGGCGGTGCTCAAAGCCGCAGACCATCTGGGCCAGCAAGCGGAACAGTTCTTGAAGTCGCACGGATTGACGGGCACGCAATACAACGTGCTCCGCATCCTGCGCGGCGCGGGCTCCGATGGCCTTCCCTGCAGATACATCAGCGACCGGATGATTTCGCACGATCCGGACATGACGCGCCTGCTGGACCGTATGGAGAAGCGAGGCTGGATTACCCGCGAACGGCAGAAGGACGACCGGCGCGTGGTGAAAGCGCGCATCTCTTCCACCGGGCTCGACATCCTGAAAAAACTGGACCAACCCGTGCATGACGTGCACCAACAACAGTTCGAACACATGAGTGCCAGCAAACTCAGGCAGCTTGCGGAGTTGCTTGGGGAATGTCAAAAGTCCGCACCAAAAGAAATCCGGGAAGCATCTTAATTTTCAGTCGAAGAAAAAAGGAGAAAACACATGGGCCATACATTTCGTAAGTTCGCAGCAGCAGTAATTTTGACGGGCGCGATGGCGTTGCAAGCCAGCGCGGCGTCCACGACGTGGCAGATCGATCCGCAGCACACGGCAGCGCAGTTCGCCGTGAAGCACCTGATGATTTCGACGGTGCGCGGCGAATTCAAAGGCGTCACCGGCATGGTCGTATGGGACGACAAGGACGTGACCAAATCGACCGTGGATGTGACGATTGACGCAAAGACGGTCAACACGGGCGAAGAAAAGCGCGACCAGCACTTGAAAAGCCCGGACTTTTTTGACGTCGAAAAATTCCCGACGATTACTTTCAAATCGAAAAAAGTGGAAGCCGACGGCGCAGGCAAGCTGAAAATTACCGGCGACCTGACGATTCATGGCGTGACGAAAGAAGCAGTTCTGGACGTCGAAGGCCCGACAGCCCCGGTAACCGATCCCTGGAAGAACACGCGCGTGGCAGCGACTGCAACAACCAAAGTAAACCGTCAGGATTTTGGAGTGAAGTGGAACGCGAATATGGACGGCGGCGGAGTGGTGGTCGGCGATGCGGTTACGATCACGATTGATCTCGAGATGGTAAAGCAGGCCGCGAAGTAACGCGATCCACGGGAGAATGCAATCATGAGCAAGCCGGCACCGGTAGAGTATCCAGTTCACGAATTGATTCAGAATCGTTGGAGCCCGCGCGCATTCAGCGACAAGCCCATAACCGCAGAAGTATTGCGAAGCTTGTTTGAGGCGGCGCGTTGGGCGCCATCGAGCAACAACGAACAGCCGTGGGCGTTTATCGTTTCAACGAAAGACGAACCGGAAAATTACGAAAAAGCGCTCGGCTCGCTCGTGGAGTTCAACGCGAACTGGGCCAGAAAAGCGCCGGTGCTCGTGATTGCAGTTGCGGAACTGGCGTTCGCAAAAAACAACGCTCCGAATCGCAATGCCCAGTACGACGTCGGCGCGGCAAGTTTGCAGCTCTCGATTGAAGCAACCGCTCGCGGCCTGGTGGTTCACCAGATGGCGGGTTTCGATCCGGAGACGGCGAAGGAAGCCTTCAACATTCCACAGGGGTGGGAGCCCATTGCTGCAATGGCAATCGGCTATCCGGGCGATGCATCGTCTTTGCCCGAACCGTATCTAAGCCGGGAGAACGCCCCACGAACCCGCAAGTCGATCCGCGAATTTGTCATGAGCGGACAATGGGGGCATACTGCTGAATTCGCGAAGTAAATCGGGCGAAAGCGGCTTTCTGAAAAAATCCGATTCCCAGGACGGAAGATGACAGGGGACCAGCTTGGCGGGATGCACGGCACACTCGAGTTTTTGTTGCGACACGGGTACGCGGTGCTTCCCGCCCTTGTTTTTGCGGAGCAGGTGGGGCTTCCCTTTCCGGCGACGCCGTTCTTGCTCGGCGCCGGGGCGCTTGCGGGGCGTGGCCACCTGAGTTTCTGGTTCTGCCTGGTGTTGTCGGCGGTTTCCGCGGTGCTCGCCGACGGTCTGTGGTACCAACTCGGCAGGAAAAAAGGCATCAGCGTTTTGCAGTTCCTTTGCCGGATTTCGTTGGAACCGGATTCCTGCGTGCGGCGCACGGAAGGCGTTTTTGCAAAGCAGGGGGCGCGGTCGCTATTGGTCGCCAAATTCGTTCCCGGCTTGAGCACGGCAGCTCCTCCGCTCGCCGGAATTTTTCATATGCGCGGCCGGAGGTTCTTGCTGTGGGACGCGCTTGGGTCACTGCTCTGGGCCGGAACATTCCTGCTGACCGGCTACATCTTCAGCGGGCAGATTGAAAAGATTGCGGAGCGCGCGGCGTCGCTTGGCAGCGGGCTGATGGTCCTCTTGGTTGGTGCGCTTGCTGCCTACATTGCGTGGAAGTTCATTGGGCGCCAGAGATTCCTGCGCGAGTTGCGCATCGGGCGCATCACACCGGAAGAGCTGAAAACAAAAATTGATGCGGGCGAGGAGCTGGTGATTGTCGATTTGCGGCACTCGCTCGATTTTGAAGCCGACCCGGAGACGATCCCGGGCGCGTTTCGCATGGACGTGAAAGAACTTGAGGAAAAGAGCGACCGGCTGCCGCCGGACCGCGAAGTGATCCTCTACTGTACTTGACCAAACGAAGCTACAAGCGCCCGTGTGGCGCTGCTCCTGAGAAAGCAAGGCGTGAGGCACATCCGGCCACTGCAAGGGGGACTGGATGGCTGGCGGGAAGCTGGATTTCCGCTGGAGGCGGTGAAGGGCGACGAGGATCAGAAAGAGCTTCAACGAGCGGATTAGGCTACCCACCCCCCTCCCCCTGTTTTTCGTAAGTATGAGGAATAAAGGAGTTAGCGCGAGGGTAGGGGGTAGTGTCGAGCGCGAATTCCCAAAATGGAACGCGAAGGGCCGATTAGTTGTCAAAGAACGAACAGGCTGCGGGCTGGCCGCCGCCGGGAAACAGTCCTGTTATAGCATATGTGTCAAGTTGACGTGATTCGAAACAGGACGAGAGAAGAAGAGCGCCCATCCTTTGCAAAACTCAAAAAGCGCAAAGGGTAGGCCACTCACGCTTACTGAATTGGATCAGTGCGAGTCTTTAATCGGCGGCATTCTAGGAGGCCCTGAGAATGAAAAGAATAATGATCGTTGTTATCGGTTCATTCGTACTCGCACTCAGTGGAGCTTGGAAAACCGCCACTGCGCAAACTTTCCCAGCCTCTGTAAAGGATCCATTTTTCGGGATCACATATAGTCCGGCCAATGTTCATTTTGACGCCATGCCACTCGCGATCGGCAAGCGCTGCAAGGACATAAAGCGCTGGAGATATGTTCACTCTTGGATCTACAGTCATGTGAAAAAGTCTGAAGCCGAGTACTTTATCGTTTATGGATTCATCAGAGCGGAAGATGAGAAGAACCCAAACGGATTCTCAGTGGTTCCTGAAGACGACGATGGACTCATAGTCGAATTACGCAGTGACGGATGCAAAGTCGACCAGTGGCAATTCGTGCTGCAGAGAGAGACCCATCCCACAAAAGATAAGCCGATCTTGCTTTCTGACCAGCTGATGGACGAACTAGCGGCAAATCTGCTTGCTAGGTACGCGCGGGCATTCGGAGGTAAGAAGAATTTTCTTTCGCACCTGACCGAAAAAGCCAAAGACGAACTCCCACAGTCATTGCGCGGACAACTCGAAAAATTCGAGCAGGAATAAGGAGCGAGGGCGGGGCGGATGGGACACTCGTTCGGAAGCGCCTGAAAACTGAGTGATCAACCACGGGCGAGTGGGCGGGTGGCCGCGAGATCGAGCGTCTTTGATGACTCTGGGTGCCGGACCCTTTGGTTTGTAAGGGTCCGGGTTTAGAGTCACCTTCATGCACGGCCTGTATTATTACCATGCTGAAGCAAATACACACCGCGACTCACCCAGCAGCGCGTTTGGATCTGCCGATTGCATCGGGAGAAAATGCGGCTGCAACGGCCTGAGCTAATCGAAGCCTTACTTCCACATTCACCGCGAACTTGAGCGATTATGGAAACATTGGCCATTGGTATCTATGGACTGCCCTAGCTACCATTCGTACACTTAAGTTAGTGCGAAAGAGAAGCCAACAGCCTGCGCCCCCTCCAGCGACTCCTTTGGCCGCTGGGGGAGTCCGCTTGGGCGCCAACGCCTCATCGTACAATCGCGCCAGATACTACGACGTGAGTTTCGGGAGGTTCCTAAGTGAGGATCCGGTTGGATTCGAAGGTGGGGAGAATTTCTACACGTACGTTGTGAATGACCCGATAAACTTTGTAGATCCTCGTGGGTTGTATACGAGAAATCCTCACGTTCCTGCCCCATCACCTGCCCTGGACACATTTTTGAAGTGCATGGATGGATGTGGATTTCACGTTAACGTGAGTGCCACGACAAATGGTATTCACGCCGACAAAGGACACTACCTAGGGTCAAGCGTGGACATCACTCCTCCGGTCGGAGTTGCGGCAGACACCGTGTTCTGTTGTGCTGGAAGGTGTGGCGCGGCGCGCGGCCTCAACGAGTCGGAGCCGAACGGCGGCGAGAAGCTGGCGACTACCACTGGGGATAACTATCACCTATCACTCAAGCAGTTGATCCCACATCCGTACACGAAGAGTGTTATTCCCAACAGACCAGAGTGCAAACCGGGCGGGTGTACGGAGAAGAAGTCGAGTTCGCAGCCATCACCGAAGAGTTCAGAGCCTTCATTATTGAGAGTCATTTTCAATGCGCTTCTTTAGGTTTTGGATCTTTCGATATTCGAGGAGAACTTCGATTGTGAAAAAAATATTCCTAGTGTTCTCTTGTCTGTTTGTATTGGTTAAAGTAAGCGCTGCTCGACCAACAGACGATCCATGTGACCTTCCAAAAGATCTGAAGGCAACTGTTGAACAAAAATATCCCGGGACCAAGGTAGTGTCCCTATCTGACCTCAGCGAAGGCGACAGAAAGCTATTTCAAAAAGGGCATGCTGGCTGTCCTGGTTTGGTGAATGTGGATTTCTATGGTGACGGCAAGCCAACCTTGGCGCTAGCGTTGACGTCAAAGGGCAATACCGAACCAAAGACAAAGTTGGTGATAGCTCATAGAGCCGAGGATCGCTGGCAAGCGACAACTCTTGATAAAACGGATGGCCCTATCCCTGTAGTTTGGAGCGAGGCTCCAGGTGAATACAAAGATGTTTATGGACGAAAAAGAATCATTGCTGCCACGCCCGTCATCGTGTTTTGCGGATATTCGTCCTGGGCAGTTCTTTACTATTGGACGGATAACAAAGTTTCTAAAATTTGGGTGAAAGATTAGGAGAATCAGGAGACAGACGGGACGTTTTCTGATGAACGAAACTGAAACGCGAGTTTCATACAACCGCGCCAGATACTACGATACGGCACCCGGAAGGTTCCTCAGTGAAGACCCTTTGCGCTTCTTTTCAGGGGAAGTCAACTTCTATGGGTATGCCGAGGGAAACCCGCTGAACCTGACCGACCCGCTAGGCCTTTCGTGTCACTGCACTTATTCTCAAGCAACTGGACACATCAAATGCGTGGATAACGCCACAGGAAAAGTTGTGGCCGAAGGAAACGGGTACGCAGGTTACGGACACGGAAAGAATGATCCTGACATGCAGAATGTCGGATACGTAGGGCCCTTGCCGAGAGGCGACTACCGAATGGGGCCAACGCTAGACCGCAAGAAAACAGGCCCGATGACGATCATGCTTATGTACATCGGTGGCGCTGAGCCTTTTCCCACCAATCGGGACAAGGACATGTTCCGGATTCACGGGGACAGCAAGAAACATCCTGGAGATGCGTCGGAGGGTTGCATAGTGCAGGGCGGCGATGTCCGCAAGAAAATTACTAACGGGTGCGGGAAGGGCAGCATTCTTTCGGTGGAGCCGTGAAAGCTTACGGGGAGACAACGATGACCCGAGTTAGGCACTGCACCGCTTTTGTCGCGATTTTGGTCGCGCTGGTGGTCGTTCCCATCTCTGCTACCAACGAACAGAGTCAAAAGCAGCCAGATAACTCCCAGTTCGCAATCTTGGGAGTAGTCATCGGCCAAGATGATCTCGGCACGCTGGAAAAGAAGCTCGGACCTTCCAAACGCTGTCACACAAAGGAGCATGTGTCTATTGTTGGCTATACGAGCGGGGAAGTAGATTTAGTGTTCGAGTTTAGTGAGGTCGGTGGAGGAGACATTACGGGGTTTTACTTGGACCATGCTTCTCACTTGCCGAACTGCTCCTTTTCACATTTGGGGACAAAAGTCCTCGCCACTGTTGGTGGGACCTACTTGGGCATGAAGGAGGAAGCGTTCCTCGGCGCTTTCGGACATCCCCAAGTGAAAAACAAACAGGGTGAATGGAGCTATCACTGGACCTGGAAAGAAAAACTGACCGAAGCCGAGAAACAAAAAGCAGAGATTGCGACTCCAGGATACGCACCGTCGGATGGGGCAATCGCTTCGGTTGATGTTAAAGCGCGATTTTCGAAAGGCATGCTTCAGTATTTCTATATTTCCAAGCTCGAAGTGACGTAGACCGAGTCGCACCAATGAGTGACCCGCCCGAACGCTCGGGAAGTTAGCTGGCTAGTGAACGACTACTCATCAACAGGGTGCTGCTGAAAGCGGCCATTCGACCAGAAGTAGAGGTCGGCTTCGTATTCCTGCTCCGCCGAATCGACCATCAAGATCGCCTCTGCGGCCTGTACCTGGAACTTCTTCTTGGACGCTTCACCGAAGAACCTGCTGACAGGCACGCTACGGATGAAATAGTTAGAGGCTCCCTTGTCATCCGACTGCTCAACGACCGCCGCTTCGTAGGACTGTCCATCCTTCCGGCTGAAAACCAGGAACCTGTACCCTGCATCTGGGTGGCCAGCGGGGACAAGGAGAACAGCGTAGGATCGCGTCTTCGCGCCCTGGAATAGCCCCACAGCGACACCAGGACATGCTAGTGGCTTTTTTCCCTCCCACGTTTTCCTGGCATGCTCGCTGAGAGTCTGGGCCTGCTGAATCTTCCAAGTACTGTAGTCCGCTTTGAGACGGCTTTGAAGGTCCTGAGGCAAGGAAGCAGAGCTGCAGGAAGTAGGTTCGTCTGTCGTCTTTGCTATCGCAGGCGAGAGAGAACCTGCCTGCCGAAAAAGCAGAGCCGCCAGCAGCAAGTACATCAGTCCAAGAACAAAGCGTAGCCGAGTCATTTTAGCCTCTCCCAAAATCATCGCTCGCAGTCGTGGCAGTTGGGCAGCGGAAGGTCTCCGCGCCCCCCCTTCTTACCAGCGGGGATCTGCAGATGGATGTGCGGCTTGACCCACGGATGTGATGGATGTTCCTTCTCGTCAAGACCGAAGCCAGCACCACAACCGGCGGCAGCACACAGAATGCTCTTTGTAGCCATTGGGTTGTCGTAGTGAAGATCAACCGCCGGGTGCCCCGGGATCGTTTATCTAAAATGGTTGACATGGCAAATGGGGCGAGAGTATCACTACGATACGTCTAAGGAAAGTTTAGAGAGGCGGAGGGTGCCCCAGGTTCCGGTGTTGGGAACCTGGGTCTTGTAGTTGACTCTGGGTCTCGGCGTGTCGTCCCGCGTTTGCGTTCTCCATTCTCTCTGCTTGAACCGCTTGCGATGCCCACTGGTCTAAAACGAATTTACGGCCGCGGCCATCTCCACTTCCTCACGTTCAGTTGTTACAAACGATTGCCGTTCCTTAAAACCGCACAGTCGCGCGACGTTTTTGTGCGGGAGCTTGGCCGGTTACGCGCGGAATTTGGTTTTCGCATCATCGGATATGTCGTAATGCCCGAGCATGTGCATCCAGGTCATAGTTGGAAGAAAGTTCAAACCCGAGACCCAGGTTCCCAAGAGCGGAACCTGGGGCACCCGCGCTGTTTTCATAATCGTGGGAAATCACTTTGACAGTTCCTCGGGGCGTCTCTAGACTGATGCTCATGGTCGTGCACCTCAAGCCGGAGACTGAATCGCGACTGCAAGAACTTGCCGCCGCGACCGGCCGCGCGCCAGAAGAACTCATCGAGGATGCAATGACAGGATACCTTTCGGAGCTAACGCAGGTACGTGGCATGCTGGAAGATCGCTATGATGACGTAAAGAGCGGCAGGGTTCAGCCGATCGACGGAGAAGAGGCGTTTGCGCGGCTTCGCGAAAAGAGTCAAGAACACCGCCGTTCATGAGCGGGTTTGTTTTCCATCCAGATGCGGCGAAAGACCTTGGCGAAATTTGGGAGTATATCGCCGCTGACAATCCTGGCGCAGCAGACCGTGTTCTCACAGAAATCCATGAAGCGATTCTCTCCCTCGTCCGATTTCCTCACGCTGGGTACAGCCGCTCCGAACTGACGTCGAGACCGCTGCGTTTTCATCCGATACGGGATTTTCTGATCGTGTATGCCCCGGATGAAAAGCCCATTCTGGTGCTGGCTATACTCCACGGCCGTCGAAACCCCCGTGTGATCGCCGCTGTCCTGCGCGCGAGAAAGTAAAAAACGGGACGACGATTAGAGGCGAGGGAGGACGATGCCCTGCTGGGACTGGTATTTGCCTTTTTTGTCCTTGTAGCTGACTTCGCAGTCTTCGTCGGAGACGAAGAAGAGGACCTGGCAAAGGCCTTCGTTGGCGTAAATTTTCGCCGGGAGCGGCGTGGTGTTGCTGATTTCGAGCGTGACGAAGCCTTCCCATTCGGGCTCAAACGGCGTGACGTTGACGATGATGCCGCAGCGCGCGTAGGTGGATTTGCCGAGGCAGATGGTGAGCACATTGCGCGGAATGCGGAAATACTCGACGGAGCGAGCGAGCGCGAAGGAGTTTGGCGGGACGATGCAGACGTCGCCTTTGTAAGCGACGAGCGAGCGAGCATCAAAGTGCTTGGGATCGACGATGGTCGAATTGACGTTTGTGAAGATTTGAAATTCATCGGCGACACGAATGTCGTAGCCATACGATGAAACGCCGTAACTGATGACACCTTCGCGGACCTGCCGGTCGGTGAAAGGCTCGATCATCTTGTGTTCGAGCGCCATTTTGCGAATCCAGCGGTCTGGCTTTACGGACATCCACGCCTCCTGTTTTGCGTGCTGCGTTGGTGTTGCAAAAATGTTTTGTGCGAAAGCTGTACGATGAGACAGTCAGTGTATTGCAGGGCGTTGCGTCTTGACAACCCGCGGCGGTGCCTCTAGCATCGGGCGACAGTAGAAGCGGAGGATTGCGTGATTAAGCTGGACATTGTGAACGCGGTGCTGGCGAAGCTGGAAGGAGCCGGTGTGAGCCGCGTGAAAGCCGAGCAAGCAGTGGAAACGGTGTTTGAATCGCTGAAGAACGCGATGGGTCGCGGCCAGCGGATCGAGTTACGCCGGTTCGGCGTGTTCAGCGTGCGGCCACGGAAGACCGGCATCGGGCGCAACCCGCGAACGGGCGAAGAAGTGAACATTCCGCCGGGGAAGGCCGTTCGATTCAAGCCCGGAAAAGAACTGCAGGGACTCGAAGGCTGAGCAGTTTCGGCGCGCGTCAAGCGCGTTTCAATTTCAACGACAATTCCCTATTGTGAAGTTATGATGCTGCGCGCAGCACCACGCCCGGTTGGCGATTCTGCTGCCGACACATGAGCAACCTCGTCCGCACGATTCGGCTGCGCGATCTTCTCTATCTTTTCGTTGGCTCCGTCATTGGATCCGGGATTTTTATTGCGCCGGGCCTGATTCTGCGTCAGGTAAATGGTTCGGTCGGGCTGTCGCTGCTGGTTTGGATCGTGGGCGGCGGACTCTCGTTGCTGGGAGCGCTGACCTACGCGGAATTGGCGGCGGC
>Ga0070734_10000411_pt1 | contig 94629 bp, 98 predicted proteins | sample Coa_R1_8_FD_66444 | JGI IMG/M metagenome (GOLD analysis project Ga0070734, IMG submission 66444) | Surface soil microbial communities from Centralia Pennsylvania, which are recovering from an underground coalmine fire - Coalmine... | ecosystem: Environmental > Terrestrial > Soil > Unclassified ...
AAGGTGATCGTGCGCTCCGGCTTCGAGGAAATGAAGGCCTCGCCTTGGGAAAAGGAAGACGCGATGCACGAGGGCATCCCGATCTTCAACTATCTCGTGCCGAAGGAAATCACCCACGAAGGCGGCAAGCTCACGGGCGTGCTCTTCGAAAAAGTCAAAGCCGTGCGCGACGCCAACGGCCGTCGCGAGCTTGTGCCGACTGGCGAGCCCGACGAGCATTTTCCCTGCGACGACGTGCTCATCGCGGTCGGCCAGGAAAACGCCTTTCCCTGGATCGAGCGCGATATCGGCATCGAGTTCGACAAATGGGGCCTGCCGAAGCTCGATCAAATCACCTTCCGCTCGACGCATCCGAAAGTGTTCTTCGGCGGCGATGCCGCCTATGGGCCGAAGAACATCATCTGGGCGGTCGCCCACGGCCACGACGCCGCCATCTCCATCGACAAGCTCTGCCGCGGCGAAAAGCTTTCCGATCGGCCGCCGCCCATGGTCAATCTCGTGAGCCAGAAGATGGGCATCCACGAGTGGAGCTACGACAACGATCCTTCGCTCGACAAACGCTTCAAGGTGCCGCTGCGCGACCAAGCCATCGCGCTGAAGGACATTCGCGCCGAAGTCGAGCTCGGCTTCGACCGCGCGCTCGGCTTCAAGGAAGCGCAGCGCTGCCTCAATTGCGACGTGCAGACCGTCTTTACGAAAGACCTCTGCATCGAGTGCGATGCCTGCGTCGACATCTGCCCCATGGACTGCATCACCTTCACCCCGAACGAACCGGAAGCGGCGCTCCGCCAGCACCTCACCGCGCCCGCCGAGAATTTGACGCAGGACCTCTATGTATCCGCGCCGCTCAAGACCAAGCGCGTGATGGTCAAGGACGAGGACGTCTGCCTGCATTGCGGGCTTTGCGCCGAGCGTTGCCCCACGGGCGCGTGGGACATGCAGAAATTCCTGTTCGAGATCGGTTACGCCGACGGAGGAAGATCGTGCAAAGCCGCCTAGAGCGCACGAACGACTTCGTCGTCCTCTTCGCCAACGTCAACGGTTCAGGCTCGGCGAGCGCCAACCGCATCTTCGCGCGCTCCCTGATCCGCATGGGCATTCCGGCGGGCTCGCGCAACATTTTCCCGTCGAACATCCAGGGCCTGCCGACCTGGTACGAGGTGCGCGTGTCGGCGGAAGGCCATCTCGGCCGCCGCGGCGGCGTCGACCTCATGGTCGCGATGAATCCGCAGACCTGGGACAAGGACGTAAAATCCATCGAGCCCGGCGGCTACCTCTTCTACGATTCCTCCAAGCCCCTGCCGCCGTCGAAATTCCGCGACGACATCAACGTCATCGGCGTGCCGCTCACCGAAATCTGCAACAAGCAATATTCCGACCCGCGGCAGCGGCAGTTGTTCAAGAACATCATGTATGTGGGCGCGCTCGCGGGCTTGCTCGGCATCGAATCCGCCGTGGTCGAAAAGCTGATCGGCGAACTTTACAAGGGCAAGGACAAGCTGATCGCGCCGAACCTGGAAGCCTTTCACATCGGCCGCGATTACGCCGAGAAGAATTTGAAGGGCGCGCTCGGCCTCAAGGCCGAGCGCACCGACGCTGTCCGCGACCGCATCCTGATCGAAGGCAACGACGCGGCCGCGCTCGGCGCGGTTTACGGCGGCGCTACCGTCGCCGCCTGGTATCCGATCACGCCGTCGACTTCGCTCGCGGAGGCCTTTCAGCGCCACTGCCGGCGCTATCGCCTCGACGACAAGGGCAAGAACCGCTTCGCCATCATCCAGGCCGAGGACGAATTGGCGGCGATCGGCACGGTGATCGGTGCGGCCTGGAACGGCGCCCGCGCTTTCACCGCCACCGCCGGTCCCGGCATTTCGCTGATGCAGGAGTTCATTGGCCTCGCCTATTTCGCCGAAATTCCAGCCGTGCTCTTCGACGTGCAGCGCGGCGGCCCTTCGACCGGCATGCCGACGCGCACGCAGCAATCGGACATTCTCGCCTGCGCCTATGCTTCGCATGGCGACACCCGCCACGTGCTTCTCTTCCCGGAAGATCCGCGCGAGTGTTTCGAATTCGGCGCGCTCGCTTTCGATCTCGCCGACCGGCTGCAGACGCCGATCTTCGTCATGCTCGATCTCGACATCGGCATGAACGAATGGCTGGTGAAGCCGCTCGCCTGGAACGACGCCAAGAAACTCGACCGCGGCAAGGTGATGACCGCCGCCGAACTTGAAGCCGGCAAGGAATTCGGCCGCTATCTCGACGTTGACGGCGACGGCATTCCCTATCGCACCTATCCCGGAACGCATCCGACCAAAGGCGCCTACTTCACCCGCGGTACCTCGCGCGACCGCTACGCGCGCTACAGCGAAGAGGGTCCGGTCTATGTCGACAACATGGAGCGGCTCCTCAAAAAATTCGACACCGCGAAGAAGCTCGTCCCCGCGCCCGTGCGCAAGAACGCGCGCGAGGCGACGAAATTCGGCGCCATCTATTTCGGCTCGACGTCGGTGGCGATGGACGAGGCGATCGGCGCGCTCGAGCGCACCGGCGTCCATCTCGATACGCTCAGGCTCCGCGCCTATCCGTTCACCGACGAAGTGCTCGACTTCATTCGCGACCACGAAAAGGTGTTTCTCGTCGAGCAAAACCGCGACGCGCAGCTCCGCACGCTTTTACTCGACACCGGCCGCGTCGATCCCGCCAAGATCGTGCCAATTCTGCATTACGACGGCACGCCGATCACCGCCAATTTCATCGTCAGCGACATCGGACGGCGCATGCAGGAACTCGGCCGCGCCGCCATCCGCGTGGTGGCCTCATGACCTACATCGCCAAGCCCAAGCTCCAGCACCCGAAGCTCGCGCACAATTCGCTCGGCTTCACCCACCGCGATTACGAAGGCAAGGTGTCGACGCTCTGCGCCGGCTGCGGCCACGATTCGATCTCGGCCGCGCTCATCCATTCCTTCTTCGAGTTGAACATCGAGCCGCACCGGGTGGCGAAGCTCTCCGGCATCGGCTGCTCCTCGAAAACGCCGGATTATTTCCTCGGCCAGAGCCACGGCTTCAATTCGGTGCACGGCCGCATGCCGTCGGTGATGACCGGCGCCAACCTGGCCAACCGCGACCTCATCTATCTCGGCGTCTCCGGCGACGGCGACAGCGCCTCGATCGGCCTCGGCCAGTTCGCGCATCTCCTCCGCCGCGGCGTCAACATGCTCTACATCGTCGAGAACAACGGCGTGTACGGCCTTACCAAGGGCCAGTTCTCGGCGACCGCCGACAAGGGCTCGAAGTCGAAAAAAGGCGCCGGCAATATGGACGAGCCGATCGACCTCGTGAGCCTCGCGATCGTCATGGGCGCGACCTTCGTCGCCCGCTCCTTCTCCGGCGACAAGAAGCAGCTCGTCGAGCTCATCAAGGCCGCGATCGAACACAAGGGCGCGGCGTTGATCGACTGCATCAGCCCGTGCGTTGCCTTCAACAACCATCCGGGCTCGACCAAGAGCTTCGATTACGTGCGCGAGCACAACGAAGCGGTGAACGCGGTCGAATTCATCGAGGGCAAGCCCGAGATCAAGGCCGACTACGCGCCGGGCACCGGGACGCTCGTGCGCCAGCACGACGGCACGTATCTGAAGCTGCGCAAGCTCGCCGCCGAATACGAGCCCACCGACAAGAGTGCCGCGCTCGCTTACCTGATGGCGAGCCATGCCAAGGGCGAAGTGGTCACCGGACTGCTCTATGTGGAGCTGGAATCGGAAGATCTTTGCGAGCGCATCGACATGACCGCGACGCCGCTGAACCGCCTGAACGAAGCCGAGCTTTGCCCCGGCTCCGCCGCGCTCGAAACAATCAACGCCGAGCTGCGCTGAGCCCGGCACGATCATTTCGATTCTTGCTTGGTGATTTTGGAGCGGGCGATGGGATTCGAACCCACGACCCCAACCTTGGCAAGGTTGTGCTCTACCCCTGAGCTACACCCGCATCCATACTTAATATAGGCCGCGATAGAGGGCGGTTCTATGCCAAAAGCAACCTGCCAATGCAACCGGCGCGTTATAGTCGCGCGATTGCTTAATATGCCGGACATCCGCTCGGTTAATGCCCGCGACGCCTGAAGAACTTATCGCTTTTCTCGCCCGCCTCGGCATCGAGACGGCGACCGTCGAGCATCCGCCGCTCTTCAGCGTCGAAGAATCGCGCCACCTCCGCGGCGAAATTCCGGGCGCGCACACCAAGAACCTCTTTCTCGTCGACCGCAAGGACCGCCTGTTCCTCGTTTCCGCCGAGGAAAGCACAGCGGTCGACCTCAAGTCGCTGCACCGCCGGATCGGCGCTTCCGGCCGGCTCTCCTTCGGCAAGGCCGAGGAGATGCGCGCCGCGCTCGGCGTGGAGCCCGGGTCGGTCACGCCCTTGGCGGCGATGAACGATCGGGAAAAGCGCGTAACCGTCGTCCTCGACAAGGCGCTGCTTTCGCGCGATCCCCTCAACTTCCATCCGCTGGTGAACACCCGCACCACGCGGATTTCCGCCGCCGGCCTCCTGCGCTTCCTGCAAGCGGTCGGCCATGCCCCGCTTATCGTCGCGCTTGCGGACGAGGGCAGGAAAAACCCCGCTTAATCGCCGCTTCGCGGCCCCGATTGCATTCGGCGCCAATTCCTCCCATTTATTCGTCGAGAATTCCGGCCCGAGCCGGAGCTTTTCGGGAACGAACGGGAATGCTGCTGAACCAGACCGCCGAGACGCCCGCGGGCGCCGATACCCTCGTCGCCGATGCGACGACCCAGACCTTCGTCAAGGACGTCATCGAAGAATCGAAGAAGCGTCCGGTGCTCGTCGATTTCTGGGCGCCCTGGTGCGGGCCGTGCAAGACGCTGGGGCCGGTGATCGAAAAGGTCGTGCGCGCGCAAAAAGGCAAGGTAAAGCTCGTCAAGATGAACATCGACGAACATCCGCAGATACCGGGCCAGCTCGGCATTCAATCGATCCCCGCCGTCTTCGCCTTCGCCAACGGCCAGCCGGTCGACGGCTTCGTCGGCGCGCTGCCCGAAGGCCAGGTCAAGGCGTTCGTCGATCGCCTTGTCGGGCCCGCGGGCAGCGATACCGCCGAGTTGCTCAAGGCCGCCGAAGATGCCCTGAAGTCGGGCGCCGCCGCCAAGGCCGCCGAGATTTTCGCAGAGATCCTCGCCAAAGAGCCCGAGAACGTGCAGGCGCTCGCGGGGCTCGCACGCTGCCATGTGGCGGCGGGAAATTTGGAGCCCGCGCGCGCAACCCTCGCGCTCATTCCGAAAGAGAAGGCGAGCGATCCCGCCGTCAGTGCCGCACGCGCGGCGCTTGAGCTCGCCGAACAAGCAAAGAGCGTCGGCGACGTGGCGCCGCTCGAAGCGAAATTGGCCGCGAACCCCCTCGATCATCAGGCGCGCTTTGATCTGGCGCTCGCGCTCAACGCCCGCGGCAAGCGCCGCGACGCGGCCGATCAATTGATCGAGATCGTCAAGCGCGACCGCAAATGGAACGACGACGGCGCCCGCAAGCAGCTTCTGCAGTTCTTCGAGGTCTGGGGCGTGAATGACGAGGCGACGATCGAGGGCCGCCGCCGTCTTTCCTCGCTGTTGTTCGTCTGAAGCGCGCTCGATTGACGGGCCGAGGCCGATGAGTCTGGATCGCGAAATGCAGGAATTGCCGCCGACGATGCCGGTCTTTCCGCTCGCCGGGGCGCTGCTGCTGCCGCGCGCGCAGTTGCCGCTCAACATTTTCGAGCCGCGCTACCTTGCCATGATCGACGACGCGCTCGCGGCCCCGCGCATCATCGGCATGGTGCAGCCGGACGAGACCAAAGGCGCGCCATCCGCCGCGCCCGCGCTTTACCCCACCGGCTGCGCCGGCCGCATCACGCAGTTCGCCGAAACGGGCGACGGCCGTTATCTCGTGACGCTCACGGGAATCGCGCGCTTCAGGATCGCCGGCGAGCTTTCGGTCGCGACCCCCTATCGCCAGTGCCGCGTCGACTTCGAGCCTTACCGGCGCGACCTTCTCCCGAATGACGGCGCCGACGCGGTCGACCGCGAAGCGCTGTTGAAAATCCTCTCGGCGTATCTCTCCGCCAACAAGATCGAGGCCGACTGGCAGGGCATCCGCCAGTCGCCGACCGAGGCGCTGGTCAACGGCCTTTCGATGCTGTCGCCCTATGGCGTGAAGGAAAAGCAAGCGCTGTTGGAGGCGCCTGATCTGAAGACGCGCGCCGAAATGCTGATCGCGGTGACGGAAGTGACGCTCGCCAAGGGCAGTGGCGGCGGCGACCTGCCGATGCAATGATCCCGTCATGCCCGGGCTTATGCCGGGCATGACAGCGAAGAAAGTCGAATAAGACAGTCATGAGCAACAACCCCGCCGCGATCGACCCGAAGCTTCTGGAAATCCTGGTCTGTCCGGTGACCAAGGGGCCGCTCGAATACGACCGCGAGAAACAGGAATTGATCTCGCGCGCGGCGAAACTCGCCTACCCCATCCGCGACGGCATTCCGATCATGTTGCCGGAGGAAGCGCGGAAGATTAGTTGATGCGTCATGGCCGGACTTGTTCCGGCCATCCACGTCTTACTTCTTGGTTTCTCAGCAAAGACGTGGATGCCCGGCATAAAGCCGGGCACGACAACGCGATCTAAAGCCCCTCGCCGCGCATGAGCTTCGGCATCTCGCCGGTCTCGCCCGCGGCCTCGCGCGAAAAATATCGTTTCAGCGCCGGCGTCCGCTCAACGATACCGAGCCCGACGTCGCGCGCAACGCGCAGCGCATCGGAGCGATTCGAGAAAAGCCGGTTCAGCCCGTCGCTCGCGCCCGCCATCATCATCGTGTCGAGGCGCCGCCAGCGCTCATAGCGCGCGAGCACGTCGGGCGCGCCCGGATCGAGGCCGAGACGCGCGGCGTCGGCGACGCATTCGGCGAGTGCCGCCACGTCGCGAAGGCCGAGATTGAGCCCCTGCCCCGCCAGCGGATGAATGACATGGGCGGCGTCGCCGACCAGCGCCAGGCGCTCGCCAACAAAGCGCCGGGCAACGGCGAACGACAGCGGATAGGCGCGCGGCGGCGAGAAGAACTCGATCTCGCCGAGCTTCAGGCCAAAACGGCGGATCAATTCTTCCTTGAATTCCGCGGGCGCGAGCGCGACCAGCCGTTCCGCCTCGCCGCTCTTTTCCGCCCACACGATCGACGACCGCCTGCCGGTCAAAGGCAGGATCGCGAAGGTCCCAACGGGAAGAAAATGCTGCACGGCGCGGCCTTCGTGGTCGCGCTCATGGCCGATCGTGGCGACGATTCCCGATTGGCCGTAATCCCATGAAACCATGCGAATGCCCGCCGTCGCGCGCAATTTCGATTTCGCGCCATCGGCGGCAACCAACAGGCGCACAGCGAACGACGCGCCGTCTTCCAGCCGAACGTCGAGCCCGCCATCGAGCGGCGCAAAGCTTTCGGTCTTGCTCGCCAGCAAGCGAACACCGGCCTTCGCCGCCGCTTCCCGCAAGGCGATCGCGAGTTCGCGATGCTCGGCAATATGCGCGAGCGGCGCGCCTGCATCCGCCGCCGCGTCGAAATGCAGAAAAGGCTGGCGCACCGCATCTTCGAGATGGCTGTCGGTGATTTCCATCGCGCGGACCGGCTGCGCATTCGCGGCGAGCTTTTCCCAAACGCCCAAAGCTTCGAGGATCTGGCGCGCCGCCGGCGCAATCGCGGAAACGCGCTCGTCGCGCGCGGGTTCTTTCGCCAGCGCCGGATCGCAGACCGCGATCGAGAAACCCGGCTTGAGCGCGCGCACGAGCGCCGTGGCGAGCGCGAGCCCGGCAATGCCGGCGCCCGCGATCAGTACGTCTAGCCGCTGGTTCGACGCGTCCATTCGCTTTGCCTGTTTCGCGCACGGTTTTAGCACGAATGGGCTCGCGCTTGACTGTCCCGTAGCGAGAGGGTCAATCCTGTTTGCCGGGGGCAATATGTCGAAAGCCGTCAAAAGTCTGCTGGAATTGCTCGATCTCGAGCCGCTGGAAGTGAACCTCTTTCGAGGGCTCAGCCCGCAATCGAACTGGCAGCGCGTCTTCGGCGGCCAGGTGATCGGCCAGGCGCTCGTCGCCGCCACCCGCACGGTGGAGGCGCGGCCCGCGCATTCGATGCACGCCTACTTTCTCCTCGGCGGCGATCCAAAAGTGCCGATCATTTACGAAGTCGACCGCATCCGCGACGGCAAGAGCTTCACCACGCGGCGCGTGGTGGCGATCCAGCACGGGCAGGCGATCTTCTCGATGTCGGTTTCATTCCACCGCGACGAGCCCGGCTTCTCGCATCAGGCCGAGATGCCGAAGGTGCCGGGGCCGGAGGAATTGCCGAGCGAGCAGCAGATCCGGGAAAAAGTCATGCCGATGATGCCGGCGCCCGTGCGCCGTTACTACGAGCAGGAGCGGCCGATCGAGCTGCGGCCGGTGGAATACAGCCGTTATCTGTCGCGCGAGCACCGCGACCCGCATTTTCACGTGTGGATCCGGGCCACCGCGCCGCTTCCCGACGATCCGGCGATCCACCAATGCGTGCTCGCCTATGCCTCCGACATGACGCTCCTCGACACTTCGCTCATTCCGCACGGCCGCACGGTTTTTCAAAAAACGATCCAGGCCGCGAGCCTCGATCATGCGCTGTGGTTTCATCGCCCGTTCCGCGCCGATGAGTGGCTGCTCTATGCCCAGGACACGCCGAACGCTTCCGGCGCCCGCGGGCTATCGCGCGGATTGATCTTTTCGAAAGACGGAACGCTCGTCGCCTCAGTGGTCCAGGAAGGACTCATTCGCGAGCGCAAGGAAGAAAGCTGAGGCCGAAAACCTGCTGCTCAAAAAGCGGTCAGATTTGCAACCGGCGTCTTTGCCTGTAGCCTAAAAACTAAGCACGGACGCCGTGCCGCTGCACCGAAAGCCGGGGTCCGTCGCAGGCATACTGACCGCAGCTGAAAAACCGCTGATTCTTCAATCGCCTAATCGGCGGTGCGACAAGTTGGCACGGGGTTTGATTCTCTTCTGCGCTGGTTCGATGCGAGCGGCGGGAGTGGCCTGCTTCTCGCACTGGACCCGATCATAAACGCCCGAAAGCGGCTTCGCCGCGAAGGGGCCAATGCGGGGATAGGAGCCACATGAAGATCGTCATGGCCATCATCAAGCCGTTCAAGCTGGAGGAGGTGCGCGACGCCCTTACCGGCATCGGCATCCACGGACTGACCGTCACCGAAGTCAAAGGCTACGGAAGACAGAAGGGGCACACCGAAATCTATCGCGGCGCCGAATACGCCGTGAACTTTCTGCCGAAGCTGAAGATCGAGGTCGCAGTCGCCACCGACCAAGTGAAGAAGGTGATCGCGGCGATCACCGGCGCGGCCAAGACCGGCCAGATCGGCGACGGAAAGATTTTCGTCTACCCGATCGACCAGGCTGTCCGCATCCGCACCGGCGAAACCGATGCCGATGCGCTCTGAACCGAACACCGACCTCATTCCAGCTACGGAGCTTCAACCCATGACGAACAAGAACTGGCTGCGCGCGGGCGTGCCCGCTTTCATCGCAGCGATGGTGGCTGCGGGGCCGGCGTTCGCCGACCCGACCATCAACAAGGGCGATACCACCTGGATGATGACCGCGACCGTCCTCGTCCTCTGCATGACCGTTCCGGGTCTTGCGCTGTTCTATGGCGGCCTCGTGCGGTCGAAGAACATGCTCTCGATGCTGTTACAGGTGTTCTACACCGAATGCATCGTGCTCCTGATCTGGGTGCTCTACGGCTACAGCCTCGCCTTCACCGGCGGCCCGAACGATTTCATCGGCGGCCTGTCGAAGGCGTTCCTCGCCGGGATCACCCCCGACACCCCGGCCGCGACCTTCACGGTCGGCGTCGCGATCCCCGAAGGCGTCTATGTGATGTTCCAGATGACCTTCGCGGCGATCACCGCGGCGCTCATTCTCGGCTCGGTCGCCGAACGCACGAAATTCGCGGCGATTGCGTTGTTCATGCCGCTGTGGATCACCTTCGTCTATTTCCCGATCGCGCACATGGTCTGGTACTGGTCAGGACCCGACGCCATTGACGCCGCCGCCAAGGCCCTTGCCGCCGCGACCGATCCCGCCGCCAAGCAAAAGGCGCAGGAAGCGCTCGATGCCGTGCTTGCGGATGGCGGCTTCCTTTACAAGAAAGGCGCCATCGACTTCGCCGGCGGCTCGGTCGTGCACATCAACTCCGGCATCGCCGGCTTCGTCGGCTGCTTGATCGTCGGCAAGCGCATCGGCTTCGGCCGCGATGTGATGGCGCCGCATTCGCTGGTGATGAGCTTCATCGGCGCCTGCCTCTTGTGGTTCGGCTGGTTCGGCTTCAACGCCGGATCGAACCTCGAGGCCGCGGGCTCGGCGGTGGTGGCCTTCCTCAACACCTTCATCGCCACCGCTTCCTGCGCGATGGCATGGATGTTCATCGAGTGGATCGTGAAGGGCAAACCAACCATGCTCGGCGCGATCTCGGGCGCGGTGGCCGGCCTCGTCGCCGTGACGCCCGCCTCGGGCTTTGCCGGCTCCATGGGCTCGCTCGTGCTCGGCATCGTCGCAGGCTTCGTCTGCTTCTTCTTCTGCACGACGGTGAAGAACGTCTTCAAGTATGACGACGCGCTCGATGTCTTCGGCGTCCACTGCATCGGCGGCATTGTCGGCGCGCTCGGCACCGGCATTCTCGTCAATCCGTCGCTGGGCGGCACCGGCATCTTCGACTACACGGTGAACAAGGTCGCCGATTACGACATGACGGCGCAGATGATCGCCCAATGCTGGGACGTGAGCGTCACGTTGCTATGGTCGGGCATCGGTTCGGCGATCCTGTGGAAGATCGTCGACATCATCGTCGGCTTGCGCCCGGCCCCGGACAAGGAGCGCGAAGGTCTCGACGTCTCCGATCACGGCGAGCGCGCCTACAATATGTAGGCCGCGCCTCGGCGCAGTACGGTCCTGATAATGGAAGGCCCCGGTTCGCCGGGGCCTTCTTCTTTGCCGCAAGGCCGATGGTTAACGAGCCCTTAACCAGCTTCTTCCTAAGGTCCACGAGCCGCCGCGCCCTTTCGAGAGTGTGCCGAATGCCCAGTTCCGTTTCTTCCCGCGCCGGTTCGTGGTCGGACGGGCTTGCCGGCGCCTTGCACCGGCGACTCGCCGAACTCAGCGGGCTGGCGCTGATCCTGATCGCCGCCGCCGCCGCCGTGGCGCTGGCGAGCTGGTCGGCGCTCGATCCGAGTTTCAATCTCGCGAGCGATGGCCCGACACGCAATCTCCTGGGCCGCCCCGGCGCGATCTTCGCCGATTTCCTGATGCAGTTGATCGGCCTTGCCGCGGTCGTCTTCATTTTGCCGCTCGGCGTCTGGGGCTGGCGCATCCTCACGCACCGGCCGCTGAAGCGGATCAGGATCAGGCTGGTCGCCTGGTTCCTGAGCGTCGTTTTCGCCACGGGCCTTGCCGCCTGCATCAAGTCGACGCTGAACTGGCCGCTTTCCACCGGATTGGGCGGGATTTCCGGCGACCTCCTGCTCGGCCTTCCGACCCTTGTCTTCGGCGGCGCGCTTCCTTTTCCGAACCGGCTGGTGCTTGCCGCTTTATTCGCGCTCCTTGCCATCGCTCCGCTCGCCGTCGCACTCGGCCTTGGCTTCACGGCGGAACCCGAGCCGGAAACCGATGACGACGCGCCGGGGAAAGTCGTGGTTTCGCTCGGCGCGCTGACCCACGGCCTGCTCGCTTTCAAGGCGCGGCTCTTCGGCAGCCAGCGCGGCGGCCTGCGCTCCCTCTTCAAGGAGATGCTCGGGCGCGACGAGGAGGATTTGCCCATGCGAACGGCGCGGCGCGAGCCGATGCTCGATGCCGATGACGCGGATTTCGATCGCGACGAGCCAGAACCGCGCCGCCGCGCGCCGCGCATGCCGCCGGCTCCGAAAAAACGCCGCGCGCCGCGCGGCCGCTACGAACTGCCGCCGCTCGATTTGCTGGCCGCGGCCCCGAAGGAGCGCGCGCCCGCTCTTTCCGCTTCCATCCTCGAGGAAAACGCCGAAATGCTCGAAAACGTGCTCGAGGATTTCGGCGTGCGCGGCGAAATCGTCAATGCGAGCCCGGGCCCCGTCGTCACGCTCTACGAACTCGAGCCCGCGCCCGGCATCAAATCCTCGCGGGTGATCGGGCTTGCCGACGATATCGCGCGCTCGATGAGCGCGGTGTCCGCGCGCGTCGCCGTCGTTCCCGGCCGCAACGCCATCGGCATCGAATTGCCCAATCCGAAGCGCGAGAAGGTCGTGCTGCGCGAACTTCTCGCCGCGCGCGAATTCACCCAGGCGAATGCGAGCCTGCCGCTTTGCCTCGGCAAGACCATCGGCGGCGATCCGGTGATTGTGGATCTCGCGCGCATGCCGCATCTTTTGATCGCCGGCACCACCGGCTCCGGCAAGTCGGTCGCGATCAACACCATGATTCTGTCGCTCCTCTACCGGCTGCGGCCGGAGGAGTGCCGGCTCATCCTCATCGACCCGAAGATGCTCGAGCTTTCCGTCTATGACGGCATTCCGCATCTTCTCGCCCCCGTCGTCACCGATCCGAAGAAGGCGATCATCGCGCTCAAATGGACGGTGCGCGAGATGGAAGAGCGCTACAAGAAAATGTCGAAGGTCGGCGTGCGCAACATCGACGGCTACAACGCCCGCGTCGCCGAGGCGCGCGAAAAGGGCCAGTCGATCACCCGCACGGTGCAGACCGGCTTCGACAAGGAAACGGGCGAGGCGGTTTACGAGCGCCAGGACATGGAGCTCGATCCGCTTCCCTTCGTCGTCGTGGTGGTCGACGAGATGGCCGACCTCATGATGGTCGCGGGCAAGGACATCGAGGGCGCGATCCAGCGGCTCGCGCAGATGGCGCGCGCCGCCGGCATCCATCTCGTCATGGCGACGCAGCGGCCCTCGGTCGACGTGATCACCGGCACGATCAAGGCAAATTTCCCGACCCGCGTCTCCTTCCAGGTCACCTCCAAGATCGACAGCCGCACGATCCTCGGCGAGCAGGGCGCGGAACAACTCCTCGGCCAGGGCGACATGCTCTACATGGCCGGCGGCGGCCGTATCAGCCGCGTGCACGGCCCCTTTGTTTCCGACCGCGAGGTCGAGCACGTCGTCGCGCATTTGAAGGAGCAGGGCGCGCCGGAATATCTCGAGGCCGTCACCGCCGAAGAGGAAGAAGGCGAGAACGGCGCCGTCTTCGACAACGGCGCCTTCGGCGAGGAGGGTGGCGCCGATCTTTACAAACAGGCCGTGCAAATCGTGCTCCGCGACCGCAAGGCCTCGACGAGCTACGTCCAGCGCCGCTTGCAGATCGGCTATAACCGCGCCGCCACCATCATCGAGCGGATGGAAAAAGAGGGAATCGTGGGTCCTGCCAATCATGCGGGCAAACGCGAGATCCTCGTCGAAGGTGCGAACGAACCCTATTGACCGAGGGGTCCTGGGGCCGCCAAATCGCCATAAGTTGCCGTTAGCCGAGTCGCGATCGGCAGGGGAACCATGACCAGCGTGTTCAAAAGCCTTCAGTTGGCGGCCATCGCCGCTTTTGTTGCGACCGCGGCCATCGCCACGCCGCCGACGCAGGAGATGCCGCCAAAGCCGCCGGCGGCGGTGTTCGAGCGCGATCAGCTCGCCCTCCTCGAGAAGGTCAACACCTATTTCAACTCGGTCACCACGCTCGTCGGCAAATTCGTTCAGGTCGGGCCCGACGGCGGCAAGTCCGAGGGCCAGTTCTACATGCAGAAGCCGGGCAAGATCCGCTTCGAGTACGACCCGCCGAGCAACATCGAATTGATCTCGAACGGCGAATCGGTCGCGGTGCGCGACCGCAAGCTGGTGACGCAGGACATCTATCCGCTGTCGCAGACGCCCTTGAAATTTCTCCTCTCCGACAAGCTTGACCTCCTGAAGGACACCAACGTCGTCGGCATCTATCAGGACGATCTGTTCGTCACCGTCGTGATCGAGGAAAAGAATATCATCGCCGGCACCAATCGCTTGATGATCATGTTCGGCAAGAAGGACATGCAGCTCAAGCAGTGGACGGTGACCGACCCGCAGGGTTACGACACCACCGTCGCGGTTTCCGATCTCGATACGAAACAAAAACCGGACCCGCAGCTTTTCAAGATCAATTTCGAGCGCATGCTGCAATAGCGCTTCTGCTTTCTTTCCTGTCCCGACAATCCATGCGCTTTGTCCTCGCCACATGGAACATCAATTCCGTGCGGTTGCGGCTGCCCTTGGTGAAACGCTTTCTCAAGCGTTACGCCCCGGACGTGCTTTGCCTGCAGGAAACGAAATGCCCCGACGACAAATTTCCGCGCAAGGCGTTCGTGGAGGCGGGCTATCCGCATGTCGAGATCTACGGCCAAAAAGGTTATCACGGCGTCGCCACGGTCTCGCGGCATCCGATCGAAACCGCGCAGCGGGAAAAATTCTGCCGCAAGGACGACTGCCGGCATCTCGCCATCGAACTCGGGGCCGCGGCGGGTTTTTCGCAGCCGATTACGATTCATAATTTCTATGTGCCTGCCGGCGGCGACATTCCCGATCCCGAACTGAACGAGAAGTTCGAGCACAAGCTCGCCTTCCTTGACGAGCTCGCCGCGCATGCCGTCACCAGCGACGCGAAAAACGGCGCGCGCTCGATTCTCGTCGGCGATTTGAACGTGGCGCCGCTCGAGCACGACGTCTGGAGCCACAAGCAGCTCCTCTCCGTCGTCAGCCACACGCCGATCGAGATCGAGAAATTCACGGCCTTTCAAGAAGCCGGCGGCTGGATCGATGTCATGCGCGCTTTCGTTCCGGCTTCCGAAAAGCTTTACACCTGGTGGAGCTACCGCGCCGCCGACTGGGAAGCGTCCGATCGCGGCCGCCGGCTCGATCACATCTGGGCAAGCCCCGCCCTCGGCAATGCCGCGCGCGAAATCAGCGTCATCCGCGCCGCGCGCAACTGGAAACAGCCATCCGACCACGTGCCGGTGATCGCGGCTTTTGAACTCTAGTGCACGTCTTCGCGCGTGTCTTCCGGGCTGTCGAAGAGCGGCAGCACGAGGTCGAGGTCGTCGACGATGCGCTTGACGCGCACGGCGATCAGACGGCGGAGCGCGGTCGCCGCCTGCGGCTCGCCTTCGAGAATGCGGACAAAGACGACCCGCGGAATGCGAAACAGAACCGACGACTCAAGCGCGACCGCGGTCGACGGCCGCACCGTCTCCACGATCATCGCCGTTTCCCCGATCAAGGAGCCGCGCCGCGCGGTGACCGAGCCGTCATCGGTGTGATTGCCCGCCTGCTGCAACACGACCGAGCCGTTGACGACCACGAAGCCGCCCTCCGCCGGCTGGCCTTCCTCGAACAGAATATCGCCGCGCGCGAGCCGGATGGTCTCGACGCTGATCCCGAGAATCCGCAGCGCATCCTTGCCGAGGAGATGCAGCGTCGGAATCCGGTCAAGAAATTCGATGTCGTCTTCGAGGGCCATGCTGCCGCTACGGCACGAGCTTGTAGCCGCCGGCTTCGGTCACCAACAGCGTCGCGTTCGCCGGATCCTTCTCGATTTTCTGCCGCAGCCGGTAGATGTGCGTTTCCAGCGTATGCGTCGTGACTCCGGAATTGTAGCCCCACACCTCCTGCAACAGCACCTCGCGCGAAACCGGCGTCTGTCCCGAGCGATACAAGTAGCGAAGGATCGCGGTTTCTTTTTCAGTAAGCCGCACTTTCGAGCCGCGTTCGTTCACCAAAAGCTTCGCGCCCGGGCGGAAGCTGTAGGGCCCGATCGGAAAGACGGCGTCTTCGCTCGCTTCGTGGCTCCTGAGTTGGGCGCGGATACGCGCGAGCAGCACGGCGAACCGAACGGGCTTGTTGACGTAGTCGTTGGCGCCGGCTTCGAGACCCAGGATCGTGTCGGAGTCGGCATCATGGCCGGTGAGCATGATCACCGGCGCCTTGAACCCGTTCTTGCGCAGGATTTTCACCGCCTCGCGCCCGTCAATGTCGGGAAGCCCGACATCCATGATCACGAGGTCAAAGTGGCCGCTCTTGGCCTGCTGCACCGCCGCCTGCGCGGTTCCGACCGTCTCGGTTTCGAATTCTTCATGCAAGGCAAGCTGTTCCGCGAGCGTCTGGCGGAATTCGTCATCGTCGTCGACGACCAGAATCTTCTTACGCGTAGTCGGCATGACACCCCCGGCTTTCCGCAAGTTTACATCATGGGCCGCCACCCATGCCAGACGAGGCGGGCGGAGCTAGACCGGCGGAATGATGCTAGGCAAGTGCGGCGATGCCGAAATCGAGACCCCTGATCTTCACGGTTACGCGAGCGCCCGGTGAACGTTCGCGCGGCGTCTTGCGCGGTCTGGGTTTAACCATTCCGGTCGCGCTCGGCCGCGCGGGGATTACGGCCAACAAGCGCGAAGGCGACGGCGCAACACCGCGCGGACGCTTTCGGCTTCGGCGCCTGTGGTGGCGGAACGACCGCATGCCGCGGCCGCAAACGGCGCTTCCGCTTCGTCCGATCCGGTCGGGCGACGCCTGGTGCGAGGACGCGGCCGACCGCCGTTACAATCAGCCGATCCGGCTTGCCGCCGACGCGCCGGGCGATCGGCTATGGCGCGAGGATCATCTTTACGATCTCATCATCGAGCTTGATCACAACACGCGCCCGCGGATTTCCGGTCGCGGCAGCGCCGTGTTCATTCATCTCGCGCGTCCGCAGTTTTTGCCGACGGCCGGCTGCGTGGCGTTGAAGGGCGAGGATTTGCACCACCTGCTCACGCGGCTTCGCAAGAACACCTTGATCGAGATTCGCTGAGTTCAGTCGCGGGCCCCGAAGATCGCGCTGCCCACCCGCACATGCGTGGCGCCAAAGGCGATCGCGCTTTGAAAATCGGCGCTCATGCCCATGGAGAGCCATGGCAACGCGTTGCGCTTCGCGATCTTCTGCAACAGCGCGAAATGCGGCGCCGGCGGCTCATCGAAAGGCGGAATGCACATCAAGCCCTGAATCGAGAGCCGGTATTGCTCACGGCACTCCCGAATGAAACCATCCGCCGCTTCCGGCAACACACCTGCTTTTTGCTCCTCGCCGCCCGTGTTCACCTCGACGAAGAGTTTTGGCGTCCGCTGCTGACGCGTGATTTCCTCGGCGATGGCCGCCGCGATCTTCGGCCGGTCGACGGTGTGGATCGCATCGAACAGCGCAACCGCTTCGCGCGCCTTGTTCGATTGCAACGGCCCGATCAGGTGCAGATCGAGATCGGGAAACCGCTCGCGCAGCGCCGGCCATTTCGTCTTCGCCTCCTGCACGCGGTTTTCGCCGAAGACGCGGTGACCGGCTTCAATCGCGGGCAGGATCGCCTCCGTTGGAAACGTTTTCGTCACCGCGACGAGCGTGACGCTCGCCGGATCGCGGCCGCCGCCGAGCGCCGCTTTTCTGATTTCGGCGCGGATAAAACCGAGCCGCTCGGCGGTATTCGCGGGCCTTTGTTTTTCGCGTGCTTCGGGCATGGCAAATCCTCGCGAGCCATTTATAGCCGCGGGGATTTTCGCGCAACGGAGCCTCCCGCAAGGCGTTGACCGCAAGGGATTTTTCGTGTCCTGTCGCCGGAATCCGCGTCAGGAAACGATGACAAGCGAGCGCTACAACGCCCGCGAGGCCGAGCCCCGCTGGCAGAAAATCTGGGACGAACGCGGCATTTTCCGCACGCGCAACGACGATCCGCGCCCGAAATACTACGTGCTCGAGATGTTTCCCTATCCGTCGGGACGCATCCACATGGGCCATGTGCGCAACTACACCATGGGCGACGTGGTCGCGCGCTACATGCGCGCCAAGGGCAACAACGTGTTGCATCCGATGGGATGGGACGCCTTCGGCATGCCGGCCGAAAACGCCGCCATGGCCAACAAGGTGCATCCGAAGAAATGGACCTACGAGAACATCGCGGCGATGAAGGCGCAGCTGAAGTCGATGGGCCTGTCGCTCGACTGGTCGCGCGAACTTGCGACCTGCGACCCCTCCTATTATCGCCATCAACAGAAACTCTTCCTCGATTTCCTCAAGGCCGAGCTCGTCGAGCGCAAGAGCTCGCCCGTCAACTGGGATCCGGTCGACCAGACGGTGCTCGCCAACGAGCAGGTGATCGACGGCCGCGGCTGGCGTTCGGGCGCCGTCGTCGAGATGCGCGAGCTCACCCAATGGTTTTTCAAGATCACCAAATATTCCGACGCGTTGTTGCAGGCGATCAACGGCCTCGATCGCTGGCCGGAAAAAGTGCGGCTGATGCAGAAGAACTGGATCGGGCGTTCGGAAGGCCTGCTCATGCGCTTCGCGCTCGCGCCGCAGAACACGCCGAAGAATTTCACCGAGATCGAAGTCTTCACCACGCGGCCCGACACGCTGTTCGGCGCTTCGTTCGTCGCGCTTGCGCCCGACCATCCGCTGGCAGCGGCGCTCGCCGAACGCGATCCGAAGTTGGCCGCCTTCATCGAAGAATGCCGCAAGATGGGCACGGCGCAGGAATTGATCGACAAGGCCGAGAAGAAAGGCTTCGACACCGGCCTCAAGGCCGTGCATCCGTTTGATTCCAAATGGGAATTGCCGGTCTACGTGGCGAACTTCATCTTGATGGAGTACGGCACCGGCGCGATCTTCGGCTGCCCGGCGCACGATCAGCGCGACCTCGACTTTGCGCGCAAGTACAAATTGCCGGTGACGGCGGTGGTGATTCCCGAGGACGCCGACCCGAAAACCTTCGAAATTCACGACAAGGCCTATGACGGCACGGGCAAGCTCGCGAATTCTCGATTCCTCGACGGGATGACAATCGAAGCCGCGAAGGAAGAGGTCGCGAAGCGCCTGGAAAAGGAAACCCGTGGCAATCGCGCCGTAGCACAACGCCAGGTTCACTACCGCCTGCGCGACTGGGGCATTTCACGCCAGCGCTATTGGGGCTGTCCAATCCCGGTGATCCACTGCAAGGATTGCGGCACACTTCCCGTGCCGGATAAAGATTTGCCGGTGGTCTTGCCCGAGGACGTTGACTTCGACCGCCCGGGCAATCCGCTCGACCGCCATCCGACCTGGAAACACGTTTCCTGCCCTCAGTGCGGGAAGGCGGCCGTGCGCGAGACCGACACGATGGATACCTTCGTGGATTCGTCCTGGTATTTCATCCGCTTTACCGCGCCCGATGCGCTGGCGCCGACGGACAAGGCGGCCGAGCGCTACTGGATGCCGGTCGATCAATACATCGGCGGCGTCGAACACGCGATCCTGCACCTTCTCTATTCGCGCTTCTTCACCCGCGCGATGAAAGCGACCGGCCACGTCGATATCGACGAGCCGTTCAAAGGCATGTTCACGCAGGGCATGGTGGTGCATGAGACCTACCGCAAGGCCGACGGCACCTATGTGGAGCCCGCGGCGGTAAAGCTTTCGGCCGAGGGCGGCGAGCGCCGCGCAACCCTTTCTGCCACAGGCGAAAAACTCGAGATCGGCGCCATCGAAAAGATGTCCAAATCCAAGCGCAATACAGTGGATCCGGACGACATTCTGTCGACCTTTGGGGCGGATACAGCGCGCTGGTTCATGCTTTCAGACTCACCCCCCGACCGTGACGTGATCTGGACCGAAGAAGGCGTGCAAGGCGCCTACCGGTTCGTGCAGCGCCTGTGGCGGCTTACGAACGAGCTCGCCGGGCTTGCCGCGCCTGCGAACGCCGCACGGCCGCCCGCTTTTTCTCCCGCCGCCGAAGGCGTCCGCAAGGCCGCGCACGGCGCGCTTGCCCATGTCAGCGAAGATATCGAACGGCTTCGTTTCAACCGTTGCGTTGCGCATATCTATGAGTTGGCGAATGCGCTCACGGCTGCGATCAACGACGCGGCCGCCGCCGGCAAGAAAATCTCCGCCGATCTCGCCTATGCCTTCCGCGAAGCCGGCGACATCCTCATCCGGCTGGCCGCGCCCATGATGCCGCATCTCGCCGAGGAATGCTGGGCGGCGCTCGCGCACAAGACGCTCATTGCCGAGGAGCCTTGGCCAGTGCTCGAACGCGCGCTCCTGATCGAAGAGACGATTACTTTACCCGTTCAGGTTAACGGCAAGAAGCGCGCGGACGTTACCGTTGCGCGCAATGCCGCGGACAAGGAGGTCGAGGCCGCGGTGCTTGCGCTTGAGCCCGTCCGGCGCGCCCTTGAAGGCCGGGCCCCGAAAAAGGTAATCGTCGTGCCGCAGAGGATCGTGAATGTCGTCGCCTGAACCGAGCGCATTTTGCGGCCGCCTCGCGGGCATCGCTTTGCTCGCCGGCATGCTCGCGGGCTGCTTCCAGCCCATGTATGCCGACCACTCGCTCGTCGGCGGCACCGGGCCCAATTTGCGCGACGCCATGCGCGACGTGGAAATCGCCAAGATCGACGGCCGGGTCGGACAGGAAATCCGCAACGACATCATTTTCGAATTGTCCGGCGGCCAGGGCAATCCGACCGGCGCGCCCTACAAGCTCAACATGCAGGTTGCGACCAACTCCTCGAGCACCCTCATCGATGCGCAGACCGGCCTGCCGGAAGACGAAACGGTCAGCCTCGACGTGACCTACAAATTGCATGACGTCGCCAACGACAAGATCGTCATGACCGACAAGGCGATCGCGCGCGTCACCATCGACCGCACCCAGCAGCGTTACGCCCGCGTGCGCGCCTTGCGCGAAGCCGAAAACCGCGCCGCCAAGGTGATCGCGGAACAGATCCGCGCCCGCGTCGCCTCGTACTTCCTCTTGCACACCTGACGGGCGTCAGGCCCGTGGTCGCCCTCCGCGTCGGCGAAATCGAAAGCTTCCTCGCCCGCCCCGATCCGCGACGTCGCGTTGTCTTGATTTACGGCCCCGATGCCGGGCTCGTCAGCGAACGCGCGGCGGCGATCCTGAGCGGCGCCGCAAGCGGCGATCCTTTCGCCGTCGTGCCGATCGAAGGCGATGCCATCGCTTCCGATCCCGGCCTTCTGCACGACGAGGTTCGTACTTTCGGCCTCTTCGGCGGCCGCCGAATCGTGCGCATCCGCGCCGGCGGCCGCAACTTCGCGCCGGCGCTCGAAGCCGTGCTCGCCGATCCGCCGGAGGCGCTCGTGCTGATCGAGGCGGGAGAACTCCGGCCCACGTCGCCGCTGCGCGCGCTCTGCGAGAAATCTCCGGCCGCCGCGGTCATTCCCTGCTACGCCGACGGCGAGCGGGATTTGCGGAACCTCATCGAGCGCGCGCTGAAAGACGCTCGCCTCAGCATCGACGCTGATGCGCGCGACGAACTGATGGCGCTCCTCGGCGCCGACCGCCTTGCTTCGCGTGCCGAGCTCGACAAACTCGTGCTTTACGCCGAAGGCGAGGGGAGGATCGGCGTCGAGGACGTGCGTGCCATCATAGCCGACGCTTCCGCCCTCGCGCTTGACGATTTGGTGGATGCGGCGGGCGCGGGCGAGGAGGAAACAGCACTGACGGCGCTCCGAAAAGCCCGTGCCGCCGGCGTTTCAGCCAGTGCCATCCTGAGCGCCGCCATCCGCCATGTGGCGCAGCTTCACCGGCTGCGTCTTTCGGTCGAGCACGGCGCACGGCCAGGCGAAGCGATCGACAACGCGAAGCCGAGGATTTTTTTCCGGCGCAAGCCCGCCTTTGAACGCGCGCTCGCGCGCTTCGATACGGGGCACCTTGAAGCCGCGATCATCTCGCTGTCGCTCGCGAGCCTCGAGGCGCGGCGCACCGCCGTGCTGGCCGACGCGACCGCCGAGCGTGCGCTCCTGAACCTTGCGCGCGGCGCGCGCCGGCGCGATTCAGTGGCGTCCGCCTAGCTTCTTGGAAAACGCCTCGAACTGCTCGAGCGTCTTGTAGCGGATGCGCACCTCGCCGCCGGAGCCGCGCGGGACGATATCGACCGCAAGCCCCAGCGCATCGGAAAGCTTCCGCTCCACGGCGCGAATGTCGGCGCTCTTCGACGGCTTGACCCTTCGCCGGGTCTGCTTGCCGCGCACCACCGGCCGCTCCTGCGCGCGCGCTTCCGCCTCGCGCACATTGAGGCCCTGCTCGACGATCATCTTCGCGAGACCTTCGGGGTCTTCGTGCGCGAGCAACGCGCGCGCGTGCCCGGCGGTCAATTTGCCCTCGGCGAGATAGCGCTTCACGCTGGGCGGCAACTTCTGCAGGCGCAAGGTGTTGGCGACATGGCTGCGGCTCTTGCCGACCGAGCGCGCAAGATCCGCTTGCGTGTATTTGAACTCGTCGATCAGCGAACCGTAACCCGCGGCTTCCTCGAGCGGGTTGAGGTCGGCGCGCTGCACGTTCTCGACGATCGCGATTTCCAGCGCCTCGCGATCGCTGATCTCCATGAACAGGACCGGCACCTCGCGGAGGCCCGCCTTCTGCGCGGCGCGCCAGCGCCGCTCGCCGGCGACGATCTCGTAGTGATTGGCCTTGCCGGCAACGCCGCGCACCAGGATCGGCTGCAAGATTCCCTTCTCGCCGATCGAGGCCGCGAGTTCCGAAAGCTCCTCCTCATGAAAGCTGCGCCGCGGGTTGCGCGGATTGGGCCGCAGGAACTCGATCGGCACCTTGCGCTGGCCGCCACGCGCGCGATCGAGCACCGCGGTTTCGTCGCCAACGTCGCCGATCAGCGCCGCCAAGCCCCGGCCGAGGCGCGAGCGTTCGGCGGTACTCATGGCCATACCCGCTCCGTCACCTGTCCGGTCATAGGAATATTTTCCATGGCGCGATTACGCCGCAAGCCCGCGCTCGCGCTGCACGACCTCGGAGGCGAGCTTCAGATACGCCTGGCTGCCGCTGCACTTGAAATCGTAGAGCAGCACCGGCTTGCCATAGGACGGCGCTTCCGAGACGCGGACGTTGCGCGGGATGATCGTCTCGTAAACCTTGTCGCCCATGAACTGCCTCACGTCGGCGACGACCTGATCGGAGAGATTGTTGCGCGCATCGTACATGGTGAGCACGATGCCATGGATCGTGAGCTTCGGATTGAGGTTCGTCTTCACCTGCTCGACCGTCTTCAGGAGCTGCGACAGGCCTTCGAGCGCGAAGAATTCGCATTGCAGCGGCACCAGGATCGAGTCGGACGCGGCCATCGCATTGATGGTGAGAAGATTGAGCGACGGCGGACAGTCGACGAGCACGTAGTCGAATCCGTCCGGCTCGCTCGCGGCCGGCAGCGACAACAGCGCGTTGCGCAGACGATAGTTGCGGTCGCGCTCGCTCGCGACTTCGAGCTCAAGGCCCGAGAGATCCAGTGTCGACGGCGCAATCGACAACCGCGGCACCGCCGTTTCGAGCACGATGTCGGCGAGCTTCGCCTCGCCCACGAGCACGTTGTAGGTAGAGCGCGTGCGGTTCTTGCGGTCGATGCCGAGCCCCGTCGAGGCGTTCCCCTGCGGATCGAGATCGACGATCAGCACCCGCTGGTTGATCGCGGCGAGCGCCGTTCCGAGGTTGATCGCCGTGGTGGTCTTGCCGACGCCGCCCTTTTGGTTGGCGAGGGCCAATACGCGAAGGTGCTTGGATCCGGTCATGGGCGGTTTCCTTCGCTCGCGGAGATGTTGCTGATTCGCGGCGAGGCGCGCTCGACAACGACAATCCTACCATGGGGTTGGGTGCGGCTTGGCACGATTGTCGACTGAATCTTCCAAGATTTAGTGGCCTCGGTCAATTCGTTATCAACATCTTGGCCCTTCGGAAAAATCCCCGGAATTTGCTTCGCCAGAAACGGAGCGGCGAGTTCAAGCAGCCCTGGAAGCGGCGCGAGCGCCCGCGCCGTCACCACATCCGATTCGGATACCAGTCGTTTCGCGGCCGATTCGATCCTTTCGGCATAAACTTTCGCCGGCGCATCGGTATCGCGGATCGCGGCGCGCAGGAACGCGGCCTTGCGCTGATCGCTTTCGACCAGATGCACGCAAGCACCCGGTGTTTGCGCAAGCGCCATCGCGATCACGAGCCCCGGAAATCCGCCGCCGCTGCCGAGATCAGTCCATCGCTTCGCGGCCGGCGCGAGCGCAATCAGCTGCAAACTATCGGCGATGTGGCGCGTCCAGAGCTTCGGGAGATCCGCGTTCGCGACGAGCGGCACCGCGCGCTCCCACTGTAACAACAGCGCAACGAACGCATCGATTCGTTCCAGCGTTTCACGTGAAACAGGAATCAATCGGAGCGCCGCCGCGCGATCGGCGTCGAGCGCGCTCCGCCTCATCCGGCGCGGCGCCGGGCATGCAGCGCGACAAGCGCCAGCGCCGCCGGCGTCATGCCGTCGATGCGATTGGCCTGGCCGAGCGTCGCCGGCCGCACCACGCCAAGCTTGTGACGAAGCTCGGCGGAAAGACCGGGAACGAATTCGTAGTCGAGCCAGTCCGGCAACGACATCGCTTCCTCGCGGCGGAAGCGCTCGACGTCGCTCGCCTGCCGGTCGAGATAGACCGCGTACTTCGCGTCGATCTCAAGCTGCTCGATGATCCTCGCTTCGAAGCGATGCAGCTCGGGCCAGATCCGCGCGAGCTCGTTCGCGTTCAAATTCGGATAGGACAAAAGCTCGAAGGCGCTCCGCCGCTGGCCGTCACGATTAAGCGCGATGCCGAAGCGATGCGCTTCATCCGGCGTGACCGACACCGCGCGCGCCCATTGGCGCGCTTCCTCGAGCCTGCCAAGCCTCGCCTGAAACCGATCGCGCCGCGCGCGCCCGACGGCACCGAGCGCGATCCCCTTCGGGGTCAGCCGCTGATCGGCGTTATCGGCGCGCAGCGACAACCGGTACTCGGCGCGCGAGGTGAACATGCGATAGGGCTCGGCGACCCCGCGCGTGACGAGATCGTCGATCATCACGCCGAGATAGGCTTCGGCGCGATCGAAGGTGATCGCCTCACCGCCGCCCGCGCACCGCGCCGCGTTGAGGCCGGCAACGAGGCCTTGCGCCGCGGCTTCTTCGTAGCCGGTGGTGCCGTTGATTTGGCCGGCGAGAAAAAGCCCCGCGGCTGCTTTCGTTTCGAGCGAGGGCTTGAGCGCGCGCGGATCGACATAGTCGTATTCGATCGCGTAGCCCGGCCGGATGATCGTCGCGCGTTCGAGACCGGGAATGGTCGCGACCAGCGCGCGCTGGACCTCTTCCGGCAGCGAGGTCGAAATGCCGTTGGGATAGATCGTCGGATCGTCGAGGCCTTCGGGCTCGAGAAAAATCTGATGCCCTTCGCGATCGCCGAAACGGACGATCTTGTCCTCGATCGAAGGGCAGTAGCGGGGGCCGCGGCTCTGGATCTGGCCGGAATACATCGGCGAGCGATGCACGTTCGCGCGAATGACCGCGTGCGTCGCCGCCGTTGTGCGGGTGATGCCGCAGGCGACTTGCGGATTTTCGATCGTGTCGGTCATCGCCGAGAACGGCTCCGGCGGATCGTCGGCGGCCTGCATCTCGAGGCCGGTCCAGTCGATGCTGCGGCCGTCAAGCCGCGGCGGCGTGCCGGTCTTCAACCGGCCGAGCGGGAGTTCGAGCCGCGCGAGCGTCTTCGAAAGGCCGAGGGCAGGGGCTTCGCCGACGCGGCCGGCGGGAATTTGCCGCTCGCCCATATGGATCAGGCCGGAGAGAAACGTACCGGTCGTAATCACCACGGCGCCGGCGGAAATTTCACGGCCATCGGCGAGCTTCACGCCCGCCACACGGCGTTCGCGGAGAACAAGATCATCGACCTCGGCCTCGATCACGTCGAGCGCCGCTGCGCGGATTTCCGCCTGCATCGCCGCCGCGTAAAGCTTGCGGTCCGCCTGCGCGCGCGGCCCGCGCACGGCCGGGCCTTTGCGGCGGTTGAGCACGCGAAACTGAATCCCGGCGCGGTCGGCGACGCGGCCCATGAGGCCGTCGAGCGCGTCGATCTCGCGCACGAGGTGGCCCTTGCCGAGCCCGCCGATCGCCGGATTGCAGGACATGGCGCCGATGCTCGCGAAGCGGTGCGTGATCAGCGCCGTGCGCGCGCCGAGGCGCGCGGCCGCGGCCGCTGCCTCGCAGCCCGCGTGGCCGCCGCCCACGACGATCACATCGAATGCACGCATCTCTTGCTCCGGGTGGCTGCGGTCTACTGAAGCTTTATGGAACGGTCAAAGCCGATGTTTCACGTGAATCATTCGGCCGCGCCGCGCGACCGCGGTTTCACGTGAAACCGCCGGCATTAACCTTTCATTTACCAATGCAGAAGTTTTTGAAGATTTCGCCGAGCACTTCCTCGACATCAACGCGGCCGGTGACGCGCCCGAGGGCGTTGGCGGCGAGCCGCAGCTCTTCGGCGATGAATTCTTCCGGCGCATTCGGCGCGGTCGAAACCGCATCGAGATGCTTTACCGCCTCGGCCAGCGCGTGGCGTTGGCGCGCATGCGTCACCAGCGCCGGCTCGCCGCCGAGCTTCGCCGCCTCGTTCGAAAGTCTCGCGATCAATTCGTCGACGCCCAATCCGGTCTTGGCGGAGACAACGAGGAAGCCCTTCTCGCGCAGGCCTTGTTGCGCCTTCGAATCGATCAAGTCCGCCTTGGTGCGCAGGCGCCACGTATTTCGGGAAAGGTTTCGCGGCACATCCGCCTGCGATTGATCGACGAGCCAAAGCACGAGATCCGCGGATTCGGCGCGCAGGCGCGCGCGACGCACGCCTTCCATCTCGATCGGATCGGCTGTCTCCCGCATGCCGGCGGTATCGACCAGCACCACCGGCACGCCGGCAAGATCGAGCGCGACCTCGATCGCATCGCGGGTGGTGCCGGCAATCGGCGAGACGATCGCGACATCGCGCGCGGCAAGCCGGTTGAGGAGCGTGGATTTACCCACATTCGGCGCGCCGGTGATGGCGACCGAAAAACCTTCGCGCAATCGCTCGCCGCGCTCGGCATCAGCGAGCACTGGCATGATCGCGGCGACAAGCTCGCTCGCAATCTTCGCGGCGTTCTGCGGAAGCTCGCCCCGCACATCGCCTTCGTCGGAAAAATCGATCGCCGCTTCGACGAGCGCCAGCGCATCGACGAGCCGCCCGCGCCAGGCTTCGACTTTTTCCGACAAGGCCCCGCGAAATTGCGCCAGCGCCTGCCGCCGCTGCGCTTCCGTTTCCGCGGCGACGAGATCGCCGAGTCCCTCGACGGCAGCGAGATCGAGCTTGCCATTCAGGAGCGCGCGGCGCGTGAACTCGCCGGCCTCAGCCGGGCGAAGTCCTTCGAGGCGGCCGAGCACGTGAAAGACATTGGCGAGGATCGCGCGGCCGCCATGCAGGTGCAGTTCGGCTATGTCCTCGCCGGTTTCGCTCGCGGGACCGGGAAACCACAGCACCAGGCCGTCGTCGATTGTTTCACGTGAATCATTGTCGCGAAAAATCGCGCGGACGGCGCGGCGTGGCGCGGGAATTTTCCCGGCGATCGTTTCGAGGGCGAATCGAGCGCGCGGCCCCGAGATGCGCACGACCGCGATCGCCGCCGGCACGCGCCCCGAGGAAAGGGCGAAGATCGTCTCCGGCTCTGGCCGCGATTTCGATTGCGTTGACGCCGGGCTCATCTATGACATCGCGCGGTGATCTCTCTTGCGATCCTTTTACGCCCTTCTGCGTTCAATCGACATGGCTTGCATCCGCCGCCGGCCGAAACGCGAGAGACCATCGGCCACAAGGCCGCGCGCGCGTCCGCCGGCCGTGTTGATGAAGCTAGGATTTAATTCCCAATTACGTAGTTGACACCACAAGGCCCAAGTGCTAGTGTTTAGGCCATTGGAGATACTTCCATGGCCAAAACGAAAAGCAAATTCGCCCAGAAACACTTCTCAGACGAGGAAGCGGCCCGTCAGTGGTTCGAGGCTGCCCGCTGGCCTAACGGCCCTGTGTGCCCTCACTGCAAGGGCGAGAAACACTATGCCACGAAAAAGATAGGCCGGTATCGCTGTGCCAATGCGAAATGCCGCCGCGACTTCACCGTCATGACTGGCACCGTCATGGAACGCAGCCATGCGGCGCTTACGCAGTGGGCCTATGCCTTCACCGCCGCCGCCGACGGCAAGAAAGGCTTTAGCGCCCATCAGCTGATGCGGCAGTTAGGCTGCCAGTACAACACCGCTTGGTTTTTGCATCACCGCGTCATGGAAGCGATGAAGCGCGGCGGCTTGGAACTCCCGCTCGGCGGTAAGGGAAAGATCGTTGAGGCCGACGAAACCTATTACGGCAACATCGAGCCGAAAAAAATCCGTGGCGCTCGTTGAGCGTGGCGGTGACGTTCGCACCTTCCACGTTGCGAGCGCCGATAAGGAAACCGTTGCGCACATCGTTACGCGCAATATCGCCAACGAAAGCCGCTTACATACGGATGAAAGCCGCCTCTATACCGAGGCTGGCATTTGGTTCGCTAAACATGAAACCGTAAAGCACTCAGCGGGCGAATACGTCCGGGATGACGTTCACACTAATTCGGCGGAAGGCTTCTTTTCGATTTTCAAACGCGGGATGCGCGGCGTGTACCAGCACTGCAAAGAGAAAAATTTGCACCGCTATCTCGCGGAATTTGAGTTCCGCTACAACACCCGAAAGATGAGTGACGGGGAACGGGTGGTGCTTGCCGTAAGGGCTGGCGAGGGCAAGCGCCTCACGTACCGGCAACCTCACTAAACCGGACTTTTCCTTTCAGGCTAAGCGGTTTTTGCGATGGCGGAAGAAGCGCGGCGCTTAGGCTTCTTTTTTCCGATTCGGCGGGACTCGCCGTTCTGTTTTGGAATATCCTTTAGAGGAGTCGGCGGCCCCGCAAAGCCCCCCTTTAGGATTGCTTGCAGCCGCTCTTGAACTTCCTTTTCGCTGAAATGGTTCTTTGCCATGACGGATAAACTCAAGTCTTTGTTATTTGATGAGAGGTTTCTCTGGTTTCTCGGGGCGTTTCATGGCGCTTGGTCGTCGTTAGAATTAGTGACATCTTACGGCATCAAGAAGTTTTTGAACATAAGTGATGAACAGGCGCACATCCTAACATCAGGGATGGAATTTGGCCGGAAGGCAATTTTGCTTAGAAATTTAGCATATAGGAGCGAAGACCCGAAACGTAAGACTATCATCCAGCTAGTCGCCAAACTACAAAACGAAAGCAAGCGAAACGTCTTTGCCCATGCGTTCATGATCTCAAACGAGAGCGCAGTCACATTCATCGACCGCACTAGAGGCGGTGATTACGAAGCAACAAAACACGTATTCACTCTGAAAGAATTTGCAGACCATGTAACCAGCGTCACCGCCACTGCAAAGGAACTTCACGCCGCGCTAGACCTAAATGATGAAATTCTTCATCGTTTCGCCATGGCTGCATTAAGCGCAAACACCAAATCAGCCAAATCGCCAACACCTCCCATTTCTAGCGCGTGATTATTTCGTGCGAGCCAACTCCGAAACGCGGTCTCCACTTCGTCCCAATCAACCGGACGCAAGCTATCTGGTAATGACCCGGGTGCGCCACCACCTTCGGACTCCTCCGAAGGGGCATTATCCCTACCAATGGGGTCATGTGGTGTCAACTACGTAATTGGGATTTAATTCCTGATGTCAGTGTCCGCCACCCCGCCGCCCGAAAACCGCCTCGCCGGCGCAACGAGCCCTTATCTCCTCCAGCACAAGAACAATCCGGTGGACTGGTGGCCGTGGGGGCCGGAAGCGCTCGCCGAAGCCAAGCGCGCAAACAAGCCGATCCTGCTCTCCATCGGCTACGCCGCCTGCCACTGGTGCCATGTGATGGCGCACGAAAGCTTCGAGGATCCGGCGGCGGCGGCGGTGATGAACGAGCTCTTCGTCAGCATCAAGGTCGACCGCGAGGAGCGCCCCGACATCGACGAGATTTACATGAGCGCCTTGCAGCATCTCGGCGAGCAGGGCGGCTGGCCGCTCACCATGTTTCTCACCGCCGCCGGCGAGCCGTTCTGGGGCGGCACCTATTTTCCCAATACCGCCCGCTACGGCCGGCCCGCTTTCGTCGATGTCCTGCGCGAGGTCGCCCGCGTCTATCGCGAGGAGCCGGACAAGATCGAGGTCAACCGCAAAAGCCTCGCGGCGCAGCTCGCCGCCCGCGCCAAGGCACAGGGCAAGATCACGCTTGGCCGCGCCGAGCTCGACGATATCGCAGAACGCACCGGCTCCCTCATGGATCCCGTGAACGGCGGCGTTCGCGGCGCGCCGAAATTCCCCCAATGCGCCATACTCGAATTCCTGTGGCGGGCCGGCGAGCGCACGGGAGAAGAGCGGTATTTCGCCATCGTCAGCACTACGCTCGATCGCATGAGCGAGGGCGGCATCTACGACCATCTCGGCGGCGGCTACTCGCGCTATTCGGTCGACGAGCGATGGCTGGTGCCTCATTTCGAGAAGATGCTTTACGACAACGCCCAGATCCTCGAATTGCTCGCGCTCGCCTTCGCCCGAACCGGCCGCGCCCTTTTCCGCGACCGCGCCGACGAAACCGTCGCGTGGCTCGCGCGCGAAATGCTCACCTCCGAAGGCGGCTTCGCCTCGAGCATCGACGCCGATTCCGAAGGCGAGGAGGGAAAATTCTACGTCTGGTCGCTCGACGAAGTGAAGGCCGTGCTCGGCGACGTGGATGCCGCCTTCTTCGCAGTGCCTTACGGGCTCTCGGCCGAAGGCAATTTCGAAGGGCGCAATATCCTGAATCGCTTGAATCACTTACCGCGCACCCAGGATAGCGAGGATCGGCTCAAAAACTTGCGCGCGAAGCTCCTGGCGGCGCGTGCGCGCTGCGTCCGCCCCGGCCTCGACGACAAGGTGCTCGCCGACTGGAACGGCCTCATGATCGCGGCGCTCGCCAACGCGGGCGCGCTCTTCGGCGAGGAGAAATGGATCGATCCCGGTGCCCGCGCCTTCCGTTTCGTCGCCGAAAAGATGAGCCGCGGCGACCGGCTCGGCCATTCGTGGCGGGAAGAGCGCCTCCTCTTTCCCGGCCTTTCGTCCGACTATGCGGCGATGATCCGCGCCGCGATTGCGCTGCATCAGGCAACGGGCGAGCAGGGCTATCTCGACCAGGCGGTGAAGTGGACGGCGGCGCTCGAAGCGCATCATGCGGATAGCGAAACCGGCGGCTATTTCCTCACCGCCGACGACGCCGAGGGCCTGATCGTGCGGCCGGCGCAAACCCGCGACGACGCGACGCCAAACCCCAATGCAGTGATGGCGCAAAACCTGATCCGGCTCTCGGTCTTGACCGGCGAGGACCGCTATCGCGAGCGCGCCGACCGGCTGTTCGAGGGGCTCTTGCCGCTCGCGGCCGAAAACCTCTTCGGCCACATGGCGCTTTTGTCGGCGCTCGATCTTCGGCTGCGGCATCGGGAGATCGTCGCGGTGGGAAAGCGCGCGAGCGAATTCGCGGAAGCCGCACTCCGGCTTCCGTTCCTCGACCGCACGGTTTTGCGCGTGAGCGATGTCGAAAAATTACCCGCGCACCATCCCGCGCGGGCCATGGCCGCTTCCGCGCCGGAGGCGGGCGCGGCCTTCATCTGTCAGGGGGAAACCTGCTCGCTGCCGATCACGGAGCCGGACAAGCTATCCGGCTCCGCTCCGGCTTAGGTATTCATCGATTCGAAAAACTCGGCGTTGTTCTTGGTCTGCCTGAGCTTGTCCAGCAGGAATTCGATCGCATCGACCGTGCCCATCGGGTTCAGGATCCGGCGGAGCACATACATCTTCTTGAGGATCTCCGGCGGCACCAGGAGCTCTTCCTTGCGGGTGCCGGAACGCGTGATGTCCATCGCCGGGAAGGTCCGCTTGTCGGAGACCTTGCGATCGAGGATCAGTTCCGAGTTACCGGTACCCTTGAACTCTTCGAAGATCACCTCGTCCATGCGGGAGCCCGTATCGATGAGCGCGGTGGCGATGATGGTGAGCGAGCCGCCTTCTTCGATGTTGCGCGCGGCGCCAAAGAAGCGCTTCGGCCGCTGCAGGGCATTGGCGTCGACGCCGCCCGTGAGCACCTTGCCGGATGACGGCACCACGGTGTTGTAGGCGCGGCCCAGCCGCGTGATCGAATCGAGCAAAATCACCACGTCGCGGCCGTGTTCGACCAGGCGCTTCGCCTTCTCGATCACCATTTCGGCGACCTGCACGTGGCGCGAGGCCGGCTCGTCGAAGGTCGAGGACACGACCTCGCCCTTCACCGAGCGCTGCATGTCGGTGACCTCTTCCGGCCGCTCGTCGATGAGCAACACGATCAGGTAGCACTCGGGATGATTGGCGGTGATCGAGTGGGCGATGTTCTGCAACAGCACCGTCTTGCCGGTGCGCGGCGGCGACACGATCAGTGCGCGCTGGCCCTTGCCGAGCGGCGCCACGATGTCGATCACCCGGGCGGAGAAGTCCTTCCGCGTCGGATCCTCGATCTCCATCTTGAACCGCTCATTGGGATAGAGCGGCGTCAGATTGTCGAAATGCACCTTGTGGCGGGTCTTTTCCGGGTCCTCGAAATTGATGGTGTTGACCTTGAGGAGGGCGAAGTAGCGCTCGCCGTCCTTGGGGCTCCGGATATGGCCTTCGATGGTGTCGCCGGAGCGCAGCGAGAAGCGGCGGATTTGCGAGGGCGAAATGTAGATGTCGTCCGGACCCGCGAGATAGTTCGCGTCCGGCGAGCGCAGGAAGCCGAAGCCGTCCTGCAGCACCTCGACGACGCCGCCGCCGACGATATCCACTTCTTTCGCGGCGAGCTGCTTGAGGATGGCGAACATCAGCTCTTGCTTGCGCATGGTCGAGGCGTTCTCGACCTGGTGCTCCTCGGCGAAGGCGAGGAGTTCGGTGGGGGTTTTGACCTTGAGGTCCTGTAATTTGATTTCCCGCATCGGGATGAGCCTCACGGGCGAAAGATAATGTCGCCCGCTTGTTAGGAGGGAAGGAAACGCAGGTCTGAAGAGCGCCAGGCTCTGCGCACGCATAACGACCAGGAGGGCCGTCTAGTTGCGTGGTGCCTGCGTTGGGAGGAGTGAACTCAACATAGGGAAAGACGGCGTAACGCGCAAGCCTCGCGAGGCCCCGCGTCAAAAAGACTTAACAATCGCCAACACGACAATCACGACCATCAACAGGGCAGGGGCCTCGTTCATGATGCGATAAAAGCGCGCGGTCCGCCGGTTGCGGTCGGCGGCGAAGGCCTTCACCCACCGCACGTTGAGCCCGTGCAGCGCCGAAAGCACGATCACGAGGACGAATTTCGCCTGCAACCAGCCCTCGCGGTAATGTTCGCCTTCGATCGCGAGCACCACCCCGAAGAACCAGGTCGCCATCATGGCCGGATTGGCGATGAAGAAGAGGAGCCGCTGCTCCATCACCTTGAACGTCTCGGACTGCTTCGAGCCCGGCTCCGCCCCACAGTGATAAACCATGAGCCGCGGCAGATAGAGGAGTGCTGCCATCCAGGCGATGACGGAAATGACGTGCAGCGCCTTGAGCCAGAGATAGACCATCAACCGCCTCGAACTTTTGCAATCATGCGTTCTACATTGGCAATTGGCGTTTGCGGCAGGATACCGTGTCCGAGATTGAAAATGTGCCGGGCGCCGCGGAAGTCCGCGAGAATCGCTTCGACCGCCTGGTCGAGCGCGGCGCCGCCCCCGACTAGAATATCCGGGTCGAGATTGCCTTGGATCGCACAAAGCGGCTGCAAATGCTTGCGGGCCAGAGCCCGGTTCACCTCCGGCCCGAGACTGATGGCGTCCGCCCTTGTTTCGCGCGCGAGCCGCTCCGCCCGTTCGATTGAAACGCCTTTGGGGAAAACGATTACGCGCGCATCCGGTTTCGCGCTGCGAACAAGGCGAACAATCTCCACGATCGGCGCCAAACACCACCGCTCGAAACCTTCGGCATCCAGCACCCCCGCCCATGTATCGAAAATCTGCACCACATCGGCGCCAGCGCTGAGCTGCCCCACCAGATGCTCCGCGGTTGCTGCCACTAACCGCGCGATGATTTCCGCGAAGAGTTCAGGATATTGCTTGGCAAGCGTGCGTGCTGCGGCGTGATCCTTGGTTGCCTTGCCGGCTACCCAGTAGGTCGCAATCGTCCACGGCGCACCGCAAAAACCGATCAACGCCTTGTCTCGGTCGAGACTTTCGCGCACCCGCGTGATTGCCTCATAAACCCGCACGCCAATACTTTGATTAAGGCTCGTATAAATTTTCGAAAATGCCTCTCGATCGCTGAGCGGCTCCAACCTTGGCCCTTCGCCTTCCTCGAACCAGAGCCGCGCGCCAAGCGCATGCGGAACAATCAGGATATCCGAAAAGATGATCGCGGCATCGAGATCAAAGCGCCGGACCGGTTGTAAAGTGACCTCGGCCGCCAAAGCGGGATCAAGACAAAGCTCCACGAACCCGCCTGCCTTGGCCCGCGCCTCGCGATATTCCGGCAGATAACGTCCGGCCTGCCGCATCATCCAGATCGGAGGAGGATCAACGGCCGCTCCGTTCAGGACGGACAAAAGGGAACTTTTCACCGGCTGGCGGATTGCTTCCTTCAATTCAAATCCTTTTCTAGATTCTTCCTTTATGTTTATTAGGTAGGCGGATTGCGGTATCCGCGGCTCTTCACATTCAATTCACAGCTTTGACCACAGGCAAGCTTTGCTTTTGTTCAAAATCATCAAGCGTTGGATGGCTCTATCACCAGACGCTCGATTCTCACCGCCCGCCACCCATTAAATTTCCCCGCACTCTATACTGTGGATGAAAGCGGCCGTCTTCCCCAGGCATGGCGGGAACGCCCGTGATAGAGTTGATGGTTGCGCGCTTATCCACATGGCGGTGGAAAACAGAGTGAGTCCGAAATCCCCAAAAGGCGAGAGCTTCTTCCATTTGCATCTGATCTCGGATGCGACCGGCGAGACGCTGCTTGCAGTGGGCCGCGCGGCGGCGGCGCAATACGCGACCGTCTCGCCGATCGAGCACGTATTTCCGCTGATCCGCACGCAAAAGCAGCTCAATCATGCGCTGGAGGAGATCGAGGCCAATCCCGGCATCGTTCTCTACACGCTTGTGGATAAGGAGCTCGCGGCGCGGCTCGAGGCGCGCTGCCGCGAACTCGGCCTTCCGTGTCTCTCCATCCTGGGTCCTGTTCTCGGCCTCTTCCAAAACTATCTCGGCGCCGAAACGACGCCGCGCGTGGGCGGCCAGCATACGCTGAACGCCGATTACTTCCGCCGCATCGACGCGCTGAACTTCACGATCCTGCACGACGACGGGCAACACGCCGAAGACCTTGAGCAGGCCGACGTGATCCTCGTCGGCGTCTCGCGCACGTCGAAGACGCCGACCAGCATTTATCTTGCTGGCCGCGGCATCAAGACCGCGAACATTCCGCTGGTGCCCGGCATCGATCCGCCGCCGCATCTTGCGACGGCGACGAATCCCCTTGTGGTAGGGCTTTACGCGAGCCCCGAGCGCATCGTGCAGATCCGGCAAAACCGGCTCTTGTCCCTCAACGCGCAACAGACCGACTCGTCCTATATCGACCGCCAGGCGGTCTCCGAGGAGATCGCGACCTCCAAGCGGCTTTGCGCCCAGCACGGCTGGCCGAGCATCGACGTGAGCCGGCGTTCGATCGAGGAAACGGCCGCGGCCATTATCGCGCTCCTGCATGAGCGCCGGCGCGAATCGGTCCATCCATGAGCCTTTGGCTGGCGGAGCCGCTGGTTCTTGCGTCGAAGAGCTCCGTCCGCCGGGCGCTCCTGCAAGCGGCCGGCATTCCCGTCGAGATCGATCCGGCCGCGATCGACGAACGCGCGGTCGAATCGTCGAAAGCCGCCGGCGCGAGCGCGGACCGCGTCGCCTCCTTGCTCGCCCGCGAAAAGGCGCTCGACGTCGCGCTGCGAAAACCGAAATCCACGGTGTTGGGCGCGGATCAAACGCTTGCGATCGGCGAGCGGCGATTTTCCAAGCCCGCGACCGCGGCCGCGGCGCGCGAGCAGCTGAAGGCGCTCGCCGGCAAGACCCATGCGTTGCACTCGGCGATCGCGCTCGCGCGCGGCGAAACGATTTTGTTCGAGACCGTCACGACCGCGCGCCTCACCATGCGCCCGCTTTCGGAAGCCTTCCTCGATGCTTATCTTGCGGCCGCCGGCGACCGGGTCTTGTCGAGCGTCGGCGGCTATCAGCTCGAGGGCTTGGGCGTGCATCTCTTCGAACGCATCGAAGGCGATCATTTCACCATCCTGGGGTTGCCGCTGTTGCCGCTGCTCGCCTACTTCCGCTCCGCCGGGCTCGCGGGATCGTGAGCATGCTTCGCGCCTGTATCATCGGCCATCCGGTTGCGCACTCCCGCTCGCCGCTCATTCACAATCACTGGCTTTCGGCCTATGGCATCGAGGGCGAATATGTGCGCGAGGATGTTTCGCCCGCCGCGATCGATGCTTTTCTGAAAGACTTCCCGCAGAGCGGCTATGTCGGCGGCAACGTCACGGTCCCGCACAAGGAGATCGCGTTTGATGCCGCGGCCATGCGCGATTCCGTCGCCGAAGCGCTTGGCGCCGTCAACACGCTCTGGCACGAGCATGGAAAGCTCTTCGGCGCCAACACCGACGTCTACGGTTTCCTCGCCAATCTCGATGAGTCCGCGCCCGGCTGGCGCGAGCGGACGAAGACCGCGTTGATCATGGGCGCCGGCGGCAGCGCGCGAGCGGCGATCCACGGCTTGCTCGAGCGCGACATCGAAACGATTCTGGTCGCGAACCGTACGCCGGCGCGGGCCGCGCATTTGGCCGATCATTTCGGCCGCCTCATCGTCCCGGTTCCGGTCAGCGACGTGCCGGCGCATCTCGCCGAGGCCGACCTCCTCGTGAATACGACGAGCCTCGGCATGAACGGCCAGCCGCCGCTCGAGATCGAGCTTTCCGCGCTGAAATCCGGCGCCATCGTCTATGACATCGTTTACGCCCCGCTCCTGACGCCGCTCCTCGCCGAGGCGCGCGCGCGCAGCCACCCGACCGTCGATGGCCTCGGCATGCTTTTGCATCAGGCGGTGCCGGCCTTCGAGCGCTGGTTCGGCGTGCGGCCGGAAGTGACCCGTGAACTGCGCGAAAAAGCCGTCGCGGACCTCGCGCGCGAGGGGCTCGCATGATCGTGCTCGGCCTCACGGGCTCGGTCGGCATGGGAAAATCGGCGACCGCCAAAATGTTCGCCGACGAGGGCGTGCCCGTCTTCGACGCCGACGCCGTCGTGCACCGCCTCTATGAAGGCGAGGCGGTGCCGCTGATCGCGGCGGCCTTTCCTGACGCCGTTGTCGGCGGCCGCGTGGACCGCGCGCGGCTATCCCGCGCGGTCGTCGGCAACAAGGAGGCTTTCGCCAGGCTCGAAGCCATCATCCATCCGCTCGTCCGCAAGGCGCGGCAAAAGTTCTTTGCCGCCGCCCGGGCGAAAGGGGCCAGGGTCGTCGTCGTCGACATTCCGCTTCTGTTCGAGACCGGCGGCGAGCGCGAAGTTGACAAAATTGTCGTGGTATCTGCGCCCGCGCCTGTGCAAAAGCGCCGTGTGCTTGCCCGCGAGAACATGACGGAAGAGAAATTTGGCGCCATTGTCGCAAGGCAAATGCCTGATTCGGAAAAACGCCGGCGCGCCGATTACGTGATCCACACCTCGCGGGGTTTCGAAGCCGCGCGCAAGGACGTACGGGCGCTCCTGCGCTCGCTTTCACGCCGGCGGAAAGGCAAGTAGGCTCATGCGCGAAATCGTCCTCGACACGGAAACCACCGGCCTGGATCCGTTTCTCGGCCATCGCATCGTCGAGATCGGCTGCATCGAGCTCGTCAACTGCATTCCGAGCAACGCCACCTTTCACGTCTATCTCAATCCCGAGCGCGATATGCCGCCGGAGGCGGAGGCGATCCACGGGCTTTCGTCCGCGTTTCTCGCCGACAAGCCGAAATTTGCCGACATCGCCGAAAGCTTCATCGAGTTTCTCGGCGACGCCAAGCTTGTCATTCACAACGCGGGCTTCGACCTTACCTTTCTCAATGCCGAGCTTGATCGCCTGAAACATCCGCCGATCGGCCGCGATCGCACCGTGGATACGCTCGCGCTCGCCCGCCGCCGCCATCCGGGCGCGCCCAACCGGCTCGATGATTTGTGCGCGCGTTACGGCATCGACAACAGCCGCCGCACCAAGCACGGCGCGCTGCTCGACGCCGAGTTGCTGGCCGAAGTCTATGCCGAGCTTGTCGGCGGACGGCAGGCGCGCTTGAGTCTCGATCAGGAACGCGCCGCTGTCCGCGCCGTCGCGGTCACCGCGGCCAAGACAAGACCGGCGCCGCTATCGCCGCGGCTCACCGCCGACGAGGAAGGCGCGCATCAAGCGCTGTTGACTACACTCGGGGCCGAAGCGGTCTGGCGCGATTACATCGCCGAGAAATAACGAGGCCGTGCCGCTTATTGCGGCGCCTGCGCCTGCTGGTAGCGTTCCCGGTAAAGCGCGGCAAAATCCACGGGATCGATCATCAAGGGCGGAAAGCCGCCATCGCGGATCGCATTGGCGATGATGTGGCGGGCGAAGGGAAACAGCATGCGCGGGCATTCGATCAGCACGATCTGCTGCGCGATGTCCTCCGGCACGTTTCCGACCCGGAAGACGCCGGCATAGACGAGCTCGATATTGAACAGCACCATCTCCTGGTGCTGGGCCTTGCCTTCGACCGCGAGCTCCACTTCGTAGTCGGTGCTCGAAAGGGGCTTGGCATTGACGTTGAACTGGATGTTGACCGACGGTTGCTGCGAGAGCGTCATCATCGATCGCGGCGCGTTCGGATTTTCGAACGACAGATCCTTGATGTACTGACCGAGAACACCGATCGCGGGCTGCGCCCCTTCCGGATCCGGCCCGCCATTCGTGTTCGCCATAATCGTCTCCAAAATCCCTTGCAAACTGCCGCAAAATGAGGCCGGCGTCGCTACCACGCTTCATAAGGAGGCACAAGAATGGCGCGGCGCGGGGCTTTTCTCATTCTTGGTTGGCGGCGGAAGCCGGATCGTTTAACGTCGCTTCGAAACAGCGCCGCGCGCACTTGGACGAAGGTCGCCGAGCGACCATATGTTTGGAACGGCGGACGAAAAGTCCCGCGGCGGCGCTGCGGTTTCGCCCTGAACGTGAGCGAATAGCAAAAGTGCTCGACCTCTACACCATCATTTTTCTCGCGCTCGCCATCTTCATTTTCGCGTGGCTGCGAAGCGTGCTCGGCCAGAGAACCGGGCGCGAGCGTCCGCCCTACGATCCTTATTCGGCGCGTGACGCGGCAAAACCGGTCACCAGCCCCGACAAGGTCGTGACCCTTGCGGACAAGACCGGCGAGAAGGCGCCGGTTCGCAAGGTGCAGCCGGAACAGCCCGCGGCCGACCGCTGGGCCGGAATCGCCGAAGCCGGCACGCCCGTCGCCGCCGGTCTCGACGCGTTGGCAAAGGCCGAGCCCGATTTCGACGCCCGTCATTTTATCGTCGGCGCCAAGAGCGCTTATGAAATGATCGTCACCGCCTTCGCCGAGGGCGACCGCAAGACGCTGAAGAACCTGCTCGCCAAGGACGTTTTTGACGGCTTCGCCCAATCGATCGCCGATCGCGAAAGCCGCGGCGAGACGATGGACTCGCGCTTTGTCGCGCTCGACAAGGCCGAGATCACCCACGCCGAACTGAAGGGGGGCACGGCGCAGGTCACCTTGCGCTTCGTCTCCCAGCTGATTTCCGCGACCCGCAACAAGGCGGGCGAGGTGGTCGCCGGAAGCCCCGATCAGGTCACCAATGTCACCGACGTCTGGACCTTCGCGCGCGAAGTTGGCGCGCGCGATCCGAACTGGAAACTGGTTTCCACCGAATCCGCCTGAGCAGACCGCGATCGATGGCGAAGCTGCGCGTGACCGCGATCCTGATCGCCGCTTCGCTGGCTGTAATTTTGTACGGCCGCGCCATCGCGGAGCCGCTGCAAATTCCCGACACGATGCTCGCGCCCGTGACGTTCGGCGCGCTCGAAGGCTGGGCCGGCGATGATCATGTCGCGGCGCTCAAGACGTTTCGCAACAGCTGCCAGCCGATCCTGAGAAAAAAAGCCCGCGTGCTGATGACGCGGCATTTCGAGGAGGCGCTGCGGCAAGTCTGCGAGCGCCTTGCCAAGCTTGAATCGCCGAACGAGGAGGCGGCCAGGCGCTTCTTCGAAGAAAACTTCCGGCCGGTGCGGATCGCGCGGCTCGGCGAGGAAAATGGATTTCTCACCGGCTACTACGAACCTGAAGTCGAAGGCAGCCGCACGGAGAAGAGCGATTTCAAGGCGCCGATTTACTGGCAGCCCGCCGGCGTCGCTACCAAGCTCCGCGCCTTTGCCAATAAGGTCCGCCAGCGCATCGGCCTGCGCGCGGTCTCCCTCGATCGCGCCGCGATCGAGGACGGCGCGCTCAAGGGCCGCGCCCTTGAAATTTGCTGGCTGAAGGATCCGGTCGACGCCTTTTTCATCCAGATCCAGGGCTCCGCCCGCGTGCGGCTCGACGACGGCAAGCTCCTGCGTATCAATTACGACACGAGCAACGGCCTTCCCTATACGCCGGTCGGCCGCATCCTGATCGAGCGCGGCATCATTCCGCGCGAACAGATGTCGATGGACGCGATCCGCACTTATTTTGCCGAGGAGCCGGAGGATGCGCGTGAGATCATGCGCCTGAACAAATCCTACGCTTTCTTTCGCGAGGTGACGGGGCTTTCGCCCGATGCCGAGCCCGCGGGCGCCCAAGGCATCAGCCTCGTGCGCGAGCGGAGCATTGCCGTCGACAAGGGAATCCACGTCTACGGCACGCCGTTCTGGATCGAAGCCGATCTGCCGATCGCGAGCGAACGGCACCCGACACCCTGGCGCCGGCTGATGGTCGCGCAGGACACGGGCGGCGCCATCATCGGGCCCGCGCGCGCCGACATTTATTTCGGTCCCGGCATCGATGCCGGCACCGTGTCCGGCCGCATCCGGCATTCGGGAAAATTCTACATGCTCGTCCCGAACGAAGCGGATCCTTCGAAACTCATCGATCCGGTGCCGCTGCCGGTCCCGCGGCCGCAGCCATGACGCGCGGTCGCGATAAGCGCGGCGTTGCCGACGATGCGCTGTGGGACGCGGTGAAAAAAACCATCAAGCCGCTGCGCAAATCGCCGCCGAAACCGGCGGCCGAAGACAGAGGCGATCCGCCGGCCATTACCGCCCGGGCGCAGAAGGAGAGGCCGCCGCGCGCGGCCCCCCCGCCTGCGCGCGCGGCCCCGGCACTGCCGCCGCTTTCCGCGATCGACCGCCGGGCGCGGCAGAAAATCGCCCGCGGAAAGCTCGAGATCGATGCGCGCATTGATCTCCACGGCCTGCGGCAAAGCGAGGCCAAGGAACGCCTCTCGGCGTTTTTGCATCGCGCGCAGGCGCGCGGCGCTTCGCTTGTCCTTGTCATTACCGGCAAGGGCACCGCGGCACCGGAAGGCGCGGAGCGAGGCGTCTTGCGCCGTGCCGTGCCGCTCTGGCTCGCGATGCCCGAACTGCGGCCGCTCGTGATCGGCTTCGAGGAAGCAGCCCCCGCCCATGGCGGCGCCGGCGCGCTTTACGTGCGTATCCGCAAAAGCCGCGCTTAAAGCGTGATCCCGAAAAGCGGGAGCCGGCTTTCGGAAAAGCATGCTTCCATTAGAGAATGTAGCGCGACAGATCCGTGTTCTTGGCGAGATCCGCGACGCGCGCTTGCACATAATTGCCGTCGATCTTGACGCGTTCGCCGGAACGGTCGGGCGCGGAGAAGCTGATCTCGTCGAGCACGCGTTCGATCACGGTTTGCAGCCGGCGGGCGCCGATATTCTCGAGCTTCGAGTTCACTTCGACCGCGACATCGGCAATGGCGTCGACGCCGTCGCCGGTGAATTCGAGATCGACGTTCTCGGTTTTGAGCAAGGCCACCGCCTGTTTGACGAGGCTCGCCTCGGTTTCCGTGAGAATCCGCCGGAAGTCGTCGCGCGTGAGCGGCGCGAGTTCCACCCGGATCGGCAGCCGCCCCTGCAATTCCGGCAAGAGATCGGAAGGCTTCGACACGTGGAAAGCGCCCGAGGCGATGAACAGAATATGGTCGGTCTTCACCGATCCGTGTTTGGTCGCGACAGTCGTGCCCTCGATCAAGGGCAGAAGGTCGCGCTGCACGCCTTCGCGGCTGACATCGGCGCCGATCCGCGTCCCTTCACGGGCGCAGATCTTGTCGATCTCGTCGAGGAACACGATGCCGTTGTTCTCGACCGCGCGGATCGCCTCGCGCGTGACCGCCTCCTGGTCGAGGAGCTTGTCGGATTCCTCGGTGAGTAACAGCGGATGCGCTTCGCCGACGCTCACCCGCCGCGAGCGCGGCCGGCCGAGCGCCTTGCCAAAAATATCGCCGAGCGAGATCGCGCCCATCTGCGCGCCAGGCATGCCGGGAATTTCGAACATCGGCATTTGCGGCGCTCCGCCGGAAAGCTCGATCTCGATTTCCTTGTCGTCGATCTCGCCCGCGCGCAGCCGGTGGCGGAAGCTTTCGCGTGTGCTCGCGGAAGCGTTCTTGCCGACGAGCGCATCCAACACCCGCTCCTCGGCGAGTTGATGCGCGCGCGCCTGCACGTCGCGCCGCTTCGTTTCGCGCACCATGGCGATGCCGATTTCAACGAGATCGCGGACGATCTGATCGACATCGCGGCCGACGTAGCCGACCTCGGTGAATTTGGTCGCCTCCACCTTCATGAACGGCGCGCCCGCGAGCTTCGCGAGCCGGCGGGAAATCTCGGTCTTGCCGACGCCGGTGGGGCCGATCATCAAAATGTTCTTCGGCAGCACCTCCTCGCGCAGGCTGCCTTCCAGCTGCAACCGGCGCCAGCGGTTGCGGAGCGCGATCGCGACCGCGCGCTTCGCGTCTTTTTGTCCGACGATGTAGCGGTCGAGCTCGGATACGATCTCGCGCGGCGAAAAATTGTTCATGCGCTAGTTCCCGATCGTCTCCACGACGATGTTGCGGTTGGTATAAACGCAAATGTCGGCGGCGATTTCGAGCGAACGCCGCACGATCGCTTCCGCATCGAGATTGCCGTCAATGAGCGCGCGCGCGGCGGCGAGCGCATAGGGACCGCCCGAGCCGATGCCGGCGACGCCGTTTTCGGGCTCCAACACGTCGCCGGTGCCGGCGAGGAGAAGGCTCACATCCTTGTCGGCGACGATCATCATGGCGTCGAGCCGGCGCAGATAGCGGTCGGTCCGCCAGTCCTTGGCGAGTTCGACGCAGGCGCGCGCGAGCTGCCCGCGGTGCTGCTCGAGCTTCTGCTCCAGCCGGTCGAAGAGCGTCAGCGCATCGGCGGTGGCGCCGGCGAATCCGCCGATCACCTCGCCATTGCCGAGCCGGCGCACCTTGCGGGCATTCGCCTTGACGACGGTATTGCCCATGGAAACCTGGCCGTCGCCGCCGATCGCGACCTTGTTTCCCTTGCGCACCGACAGGATCGTCGTGCCGTGAAAAACCTGCGACTCTTCGCTCATCGGGAACTCCCAGCGTCTCCTATTTAGGGATTGCTTACCGGAGCGCAAACCATAGCCGCTTTTCCGGCCCAGGCGGCGGTGGCGTCCCCTTTTCGATGCTGCTAGAAACCGCGCATTCCGGGGACCATTCGATGCGCGAAGGCAAAATCGCCCGCTCGACGAAGGAAACCGAGGTCGCCGTCAAGGTGAATCTCGACGGTTCCGGCCGCGCCGAGATTGCGACCGGCATCGGCTTTCTCGATCACATGCTCGATCTTCTGGCCCGCCATTCGCGCATGGATATCGCGGTCAAGGCGAAGGGCGATCTGCACATCGACCAGCATCACACCACGGAAGATGTCGGCATCGTGCTCGGTCAGGCGTTCAAGCAGGCGCTCGGTGAGTCGCGCGGCATCACGCGCTACGCCGACGTTCACATTCCGATGGACGAAGCGCTGACGCGCGTCGCCGTCGACATTTCCGGCCGCGCCGTGCTCGTCTTTCGCGTCGAATTCCCGCGCGACAAGATCGGCGATTTCGACGTCGATCTCGTGCGCGAGTTTTTCCAGGCCTTCGCCGCCAATGCCGGGATCACGCTGCATGTCGAAACGCTCTACGGCGATAACGCGCATCACGTCGCCGAAAGCTGCTTCAAGGCGCTCGCGCGCGCGCTGCGCGCGGCGGTGGCGCTCGATCCCGCGGCAAAAGGCGAAATCCCGTCGACGAAGGGCAGCCTCGGCTGAAGGAGGCGAAGCGTGAAGACCTATCTCGTATTCGAGCCGCAAGCGGTCACCCACACGCCGCAAACGGCGGATCGCGTCATCTTCCTGCGCGATAAATTCTCCTGGCCCGCGCTCGTGTTCGGGCCGCTGTGGCTGATCTGGCATCGCCTGTGGCTGGGCCTCGCATTTTGGTGCGCGGCCGTCGCGCTCATTGGTGCCGCCGCGGCGGTGCTGAAGCTCGGCGACTTCGTCGCCACTCTTGCCCTTGCGCTGCCGTCGCTGATCCTGGCCCTCGAGGCAACCCAGCTGCGGCAGCGGAAGCTCGATGCGGCCGGTTTTCGCGAGGCCGGCGTCGTGCTCGCCGAGGACATCGAAAGCGCGGAACGGCGTTTCTTCGATCGCTGGCTCGTGCGCGAAAAAGCGAAGCCCGCGCCGCCGCCGCCGGCTTCATTGCCGCCGCTCGCGCCGCTCGCGCAAAACCAGGTGATCGGCTTCTTCCCCGACCCGGGAGCGATTCGATGACGGTCGCGGTCATCGATTACGGCTCGGGAAATTTGCACTCCGCCGCGAAGGCGCTCGAGCGCGCCGCGCGCGAGAGCGGCGGCAACGAGCCGGTCAAGGTGACGAGCGACCCCGACGAAGTGCGGCGTGCCGAGCGCATCGTGCTTCCCGGCGTCGGCGCGTTCGCCGATTGCAAGCGCGGGCTCGTCGCGGTGCCGGGCATGGTCGCGGCCCTCGAAGAGGCCGTCCGCGAACGCGGCCGTCCGTTCTTCGGCATCTGCGTCGGCATGCAGCTGATGGCGGAACGCGGGCGCGAGAATGTCGTGACCGAGGGGCTCGGATGGATCGGCGGCGAGGTCGATCGCATCGCGCCCGCGGATGCCGCGCTCAAGATTCCGCACATGGGCTGGAACACGCTCGCGCCGAAACGCGGCCACGCGCTTCTCGACGGCATTTCACTCGGGCCCAAGGGCCTGCACGCCTATTTCGTGCATTCCTATGAGCTGAAGCCGACGAATGCGGCCGATCTCGTCCTCGCAACCGACTATGGCGGCCCGGTCACCGCCATGGTCGCGCGCGACAATCTCGCAGGCTCTCAATTCCATCCCGAGAAGAGCCAGCGGCTCGGGCTTGCGCTGCTCGCAAACTTCCTGCGCTGGAACCCGTGATCCTCTTTCCGGCAATCGATCTCAAGAACGGCGAGGTGGTGCGGCTCGAACGGGGCGACATGGCCCGCGCCACCGTCTTCAACCGCGATCCGGTGGCGCAGGCGAAGAGCTTCGAGGCGGCGGGCTTCGAATGGCTGCACCTCGTCGACCTCGACGGCGCCTTTGCCGGCAAGCCCGTGAACGCGCGCGTCGTCGCCGCGATCCGCAAGGCGATCAAGATTCCGGTGCAGCTCGGCGGCGGCATCCGCGACATCGCGACGGTCGAACGCTGGCTCGCCGAGGGCGTCACCCGCGTCGTGATCGGCACCGCCGCCGTGCGCGATCCGGATTTCGTGCGGGCCGCGGCGAAGAAATTTTCCGGCAAGATCGCGGTGGGCATCGACGCGCGGGCGGGCAAGGTCGCGATTTCCGGCTGGGCCGAGGAAACCCAGCTCGAGGCGATGGAGCTCGCGCGCATGTTCGAGGACAAGGGCGTCGCCGCCATCATCTACACCGATGTCGAGCGCGACGGCATGATGCAGGGCCTCAATTTGGATGCGACGATTGCGCTCGCCGAGAGCGTTTCCATTCCGGTGATCGCGTCCGGCGGCTTCGCGTCCATCGACGACGTGAAGGCGTTGCTGCAGCCGCGCGCGAAAAAACTCGAAGGCGCCATCGCCGGCCGCGCGCTTTATGACGGCCGGCTCGATCCGAAACAGGCCCTTGCCCTCGTGCGCGCCGCGCGGAACTGAAATGTTCAAGGTCCGCGTGATTCCCTGCCTCGATGTGAAGGACGGCCGCGTCGTCAAGGGCGTGCGCTTCGTCGAGTTGCGCGATGCCGGCGACCCGGTGGAGGCGGCGAAGGCGTATGACGCCGCCGGCGCCGACGAGCTTTGCTTTCTCGACATCACCGCGAGCCATGAGGAGCGCGCGATCCTTCTCGATGTCGTCCGCCGCACGGCGGAGGCCTGCTTCATGCCGCTCACGGTCGGCGGCGGCGTTCGCACCATCGAGGACGTGCGCACGCTTCTCGCCTCGGGCGCCGACAAGGTTTCGATCAACACCGCGGCGGTGCAGAACCGGCGCTTCATCGGCGAAGCGGCGGAAAAGTTCGGCGATCAGTGCATCGTGGTTGCAATCGACGCGAAGAAGGCGTCGGCGCCGGGCGCGCCCGCGCGCTGGGAGATCTTCACCCATGGCGGCCGCAATCCGACCGGCATCGACGCCGTGACCTATGCAAAAGAAGTGGTGGCGCTTGGCGCCGGCGAGATCTTGCTCACCTCCATGGACCGCGACGGCACCAGGCAAGGCTACGATATCGCGCTCACCCGCGCGGTCGCGGACGCCGTCTCCGTGCCGGTGATCGCCTCGGGCGGCGCGGGTACGCTCGATCATCTCGTGGCGGGCATTCGCGATGGCCACGCCACCGCGGCGCTCGCGGCCTCGATCTTCCATTTCGGCGAATTCACTATCCGCGAGGCCAAGCAGTACATGGCCAAAGCGGGCCTCCCGGTCCGGCTCGACCCGTGATAGGAGCATGATGCCGAAAAGTGGGAAGCGGTTTTCGGAAAAGATCATGCTCCAGGAAAGTGTCAGGGACGCACGGGCGATGCCGCCCGCAGCAGCAGTGTTCTAGCGGAGCGCTGATCCATGCCCGGTTTCGACCTCGACAAGCTCGCGGCCATTATCGCCGAGCGCGCGCGCACGGGCGGCGATCAGTCCTATACGCGGAAGCTCCTCGACGGAGGCATCGATAAGGCGGCGAAAAAGCTCGGCGAGGAAGCGACCGAAACCGTGATCGCCGCGCTTTCGGGCGATACCAAAGCAGTGATCGGCGAAAGCGCCGATCTCCTCTACCATCTCCTCGTTGTTCTCGAGGCGCGCGGCGTGAAGCTCGAGACGGTGTATGCCGAACTCGAACGGCGCACCGGCCAATCCGGCCTCGAAGAGAAGGCCGCGCGCAAGAAAGGTTGACGGCTAGGCTGGCGACGATGGAACAGCGGACCGAAGACGGCCTTTCGCCCTATCGGGTGTTCCCGCGCAAGGAGTGGGCGGCGCGGCGCGAAGACACGCCGATGACGTTGACCCGCAACGAGATCGCGGAGCTGCAGGCCTTCAACGACCGGCTTTCGATGAAGGAGGTCGAGGAAATTTACCTGCCGCTGTCGCGGCTCCTGTCGTTTTACGTCGGCGCCACGCAAAAGCTCTTTCGCGCGATGCAGCGCTTCCTCGGCACCGAGGACGCCAAGATGCCCTACATCATCGGCATTGGCGGGTCGGTCGCGGTCGGAAAGTCGACGACCGCCCGCGTGCTGCAGGCGTTGCTCTCGCGCTGGCCCAACACGCCGAAGGTCGACCTCATCACCACCGACGGATTCTTGCTGCCGAACGCCGTGCTCGAGCGCGAACGGCTGATGGAGAAGAAGGGCTTTCCCGAAAGTTATGACACCGAGACGCTGCTGCGCTTTCTCACTGACATCAAGGCCGGCTACCGTCCGGTGCGGGCGCCGGTCTACAGCCACCTCGTCTACGACGTGATCCCCGGCGAGAGCGTCGAGGTCGATCGCCCCGACATCCTAATCGTCGAGGGCCTGAACGTCCTGCAGCCGAATCGTGGCGCCAAGGAAAGCAAGGGAACGCCGTTCGTCTCCGACTTTTTCGACTTCTCCGTCTATATCGACGCCGAAGAAGAGGTGCTCGAGCGCTGGTATGTGGAGCGCTTCATGCGCCTGCGTGAGACCGCCTTTCGCGATCCCAAATCCTATTTCCACCGCTACGCCGCGGTGAGCGACGAGGAGGCACTGGAGACCGCGCTCTCCTTGTGGAACCGCATCAACCTCGTGAATTTGCGGGAGAACATCTTGCCGACGCGGCTCCGCGCGAGCCTGATCCTGCGCAAGGGCGCGGACCACCAGATCGAGACCGTGGCGTTGCGCAGGCTTTGACCGCAAACCAGCCGCGCTGGGTCACGCTGCCTGAGTTTTCTTGCCGCCTTTTGGCTTGCCGCGGAGCGCGGCGATCGCCTCGTCCAGCCGCTCGCGGTCGAAGGGCTTGACGATAAAGCCGTTCATGCCGGCGGCGCGGCAGGCCTCGCGGTCCTCGGCAAAAGCGTTCGAGGTCAGCGCGATGATGGGGACGTTGCCGCCGCCTTCGCCGAGCGCGCGAATGCGCCTTGTCGCCTCGAGCCCGTCCATGCCCGGAAGGTGCAGGTCCATGAGCACGAGATCATAGGGCGCGCCGATCGCCTGTGCGGTCGTGACCGCGGCGACGGCGGCGACGCCGTCGGTGACCACCGTCGGGATATGGCCGAGCTTGCCGAGCATCGCCTGCGCCAAAAGCGCATTGATCTCGTTGTCTTCCGCGACGAGGATCGCGAGCGCCTTCTGCTTGCGGCCGGGCCGTGCCTCGCTTTCCGCATCGAACGCGCTTTCCGCGTCGGTCTCGGATTCGGGGGCGTGCAGTCTTGCCGCGAGCGAGGCGGCGCGCACGGGCTTCACCAGATATCCGTCGAAGCCGGCGCGCTTGAAACCCGAAAGCTCGGAACGTTCCGACGGCGCGAGCAGAAGAATCCGCTGCTTCGCGTGGCGCGCGGCGGTGCGCACGAGCGAATGCGTCGCTTCTGCGCCGAAGGCGCGGTCGACAAGAAGATGATCCCATCGCCGCTCCGGCAAGAGCGCCGCGGCGATTTTCGCTTCCGAAGCAAGCGTCGCATGCGCACCCCATGCGGTGAGCCTGCGTTCCAGGAGCGGGCCGATCACGGGCGAGGGCGAGGCGATCAGAATCTCGCGGAACGAGAAATCGGGGCTTGCGGCCGGCGCACGGTCGTCCGCGATCGCCGGCAGCTCGACGCTGAAAGCGAAGCTCGAGCCGTGCTCCGGGCCGCTCGTCAGGCCGATCTCGCCGCCCATCCGCTCGACGATGCGCGAGGCAATCGCAAGCCCAAGGCCTGTTCCATCGTGCCGCCGCGCGAGCGTGCTGTCACCCTGTTCGAATTCGTTGAAAATGCGCGCCTGCACTTCGGGTTCGATGCCAGGACCCGTATCCTTGACCACGAAACGGACGCGGCCGGATTCGCCGGCTTCGACGAGAACCGAAACGCCGCCCTCGTCTGTGAACTTCACCGCGTTTCCCCCAAGGTTCAGAAGCACCTGGCGCAGGCGCGCCGCGTCGCCCGCGACCCGCGACGGGATGTGATCGTCGATATCGGCGGCGATCTCGATGCCCTTGGCTTGCGCGCGCGGCGCGAGCAATTCGACGACGTCGGTGACGAGCGCGGCAAGGTCGAACGGAATCGCCTCGAGGTCCAGCCGGCCCGCCTCGATCTTCGAAAAATCGAGAATTTCCGCAATCAGCGTGAGCAGCGCTTCGCCCGAGGTTTTCATCGCGCGGGCATAGGTCTGCTGTTCGGGGGAAAGCTTCGTCTCGAGGAGAAGATCGGCCATGCCGAGGATGCCGTTCAGCGGCGTGCGCACTTCGTGGCTGACCACGGCGAGAAAGCGCGATTTGGCGCGGCTCGCGGCTTCCGCCTTTTCGCTCGCGTCGGCGAGCGCCTTTTCGGCGGCGGCGCGCACGGTCATGTCGCGACCCACGCGCTGAATTTCGACGATGCGTCCAGCCTCGTCGCGAACCGTCACTTCTTTCCAGGCGATCCAGCGGGGGCCGTTTTCGGTCTCGATTTGCTGGTCGAAGGTGATCGAGCCGTCGGGCTGGGGAATGCGCGGGCTCTCCGCGCGCACGTGGAGCACGAGCGCGCGGCCGACGATTTCATCGCGGCGCTTTTGCACCAGCGCGCAAAGCATGTCGCTCGCATGCGTCACGCGCCCGGCCTCGTCCTCGCGCAGGACAAGGTCGCCTTGCGCGTCCGCGAGCTTGGTGGCGCGGGCGATCGCCTCTTCCAGCGCCCAGATTCGATCGTCACGGTTCTCGACGAAGGTTTCGAGCCGCGTGAGGCGTTCCGCCATCGCGTTAGTGCGGCGATGGCGCAACGCGAGGGTCGCGAGCGCGACGACGAGCAATCCGGCCAGCATGCCGGCGAAGCCGATATCGCCGCTTTCCGAGGGAGGCAGCGTATTGTCCTGCGCGCCGGCATTGCCGAGCTGCACGATCGCCATCGCAAGTCCGGCGAAGAACGGGGCAGCCAGCAAGCCGCGCGTGAGCCGTGACAAAGACGCCCGCAATCCGAACCCGTCTGTTCTGATCCGCGCCCTGGCTTCGGCCATGCGCACCCCCGGCTGTGTCTGGTTTGGCCGCAGGGTGCCACCGCGCGGATTAACAGGATGCGGGCGGAAAGGCGCAAGCGCGTGGATTCACACCGCTTGGTTGATGAATCGTTAGCGGAACCCGCCAGATTTTAACGATCAGGCCGCGGCCTGAAGCCTGTCGTGCAGCGCCCGATAGGCGAGTGCTTCCGCAAGATGCGGCCGGCCGATTGCCTCGGCGCCGTCGAGATCGGCGATGGTGCGCGCGACCCGGAGCACGCGATGATAGCCGCGGGCGGAAAGGCGCATGGCCTCGGCGGCATCGTGCAACAGCCGCTGGCTGGCGGCGTCGAGCGGCGCGATCGCTTCGAGGGTGGCGCCATGCGCTTCGGCGTTCACCCGCAGATCCGGCTTGCCCAGCGCCTTGAAGCGCTCGGCCTGCAATGTCCGCGCGGCGGCGACACGGGCGGCGACTTCGCGGCTTCCCTCCGACGGCGGCGGCAGCACGAGATCGGCGGCGTTGATCGCGGGCACTTCGATGTGGAGATCGACGCGGTCGAGCAGCGGCCCCGATAGCCGCGCCTGATAGTCGGCGATGCAGCGCGCGTTCGATCCGCGCTTGCAGCTGAATCCGGGATCATAGGCGCGGCCGCAGCGGCATGGATTCATCGCGGCCACGAGCTGGAAGCGCGCGGGGTAGGTGATCTTGTGATTGGCGCGCGCGATCGCAATCTCGCCGGTCTCGATCGGCTGCCGCAGCGAATCGAGCACCTGCGGCTGAAATTCGGGGAACTCGTCGAGGAAAAGCACGCCGCAATGGGCGAGCGAAATTTCGCCCGGCCGCGCGCGCAGGCCGCCGCCGACCATCGCCGCCATGCTCGCCGAGTGATGCGGATGGCGGAACGGCCGCCGGTTGGTGAGCGCGCCGTCCTGGATGACGCCGGCGACCGAGGCGATCATCGAGGTCTCTAACAATTCGCCGGGTGAAAGCGGCGGCAGGATCGACGGCAGCCGTGCGGCGAGCATCGACTTGCCCGCGCCCGGCGGCCCGATCATCAAGATGTTGTGGCTGCCTGCCGCGGCGATCTCGAGCGCGCGCTTCGCGCTTTCCTGTCCCTTGACCTCGGCAAGATCGAACGTCGCTTCGCCGGCTTCGCGGATTTTCGGCGCGGGGCGCGAGAGCACTTGCGTGCCGTGAAAATGATTGGCGAGCTGAATGAGCGAGGCCGGCGCGAGAATTTCCATCTCCGGGCTTGCCCAGGCAGCCTCCGGCCCGCAGGCGGCCGGACAAATCAGGCCGTGACCCTCCGCATTCGCCGCGATCGCGGCCGGGAGCACGCCGGCGACCGGCGCGAGCGAGCCGTCGAGGCCAAGCTCGCCGACAACGGTGAAGCCCTGCAGCGCGTCGGAAGGAATCGCGCCGATCGCCGCCATCAGGCCGAGCGCGATCGGCAGATCATAGTGGCTTCCTTCTTTCGGTAAATCGGCGGGCGCGAGGTTGATGGTGATCCGGCGCGCCGGCAGCGCGAGCCCCGAGGCGATCAGCGCCGCCCGCACGCGATCCTTGGCTTCGGAAACGGCCTTGTCCGCGAGGCCGACGATGGCGAAGGCCGGCAAGCCCGGCGCCACCTGCGCCTGCACGTCCACGGGCTTGGCCTCGACCCCTTCGAAGGCGACCGTCGCGACATGTTGGACCATGGAGATCCCCCGGTTCCCGCATCGAAATTAGCGGAAAGAGGTGGTAGGCGGCGTTTATATACTTGACAAACCACAACCGACTTGGTACTTTGGCTCTATAAGGAGCTAAGGCCATGTCAATTCTAGCAAAAAAGTACTTCCAAGACGAGAAATCCGCCTTCACTCACTTGGAAAGTATTCTGTGGCCCGAAGGGCCGGTGTGTCCTCATTGCGGAAATACTGATGTTAAGCGGATTACCCGCTTGAAAGGCGACGCGCACCGGATCGGCGTTCACAAGTGCAACGAGTGCCGGAAGCAGTTCACGGTGAAGGTCGGCACGGTGTTCGAGTCGGCCCACATACCGCTGCACAAGATGCTGCAAGCGGTTTACCTGATGAGCGCGAGCAAGAAGGGCATCAGCGCCCACCAGATGCACCGGACGTTGGAGATCACCTACAAGTCGGCTTGGTTCCTTTGCCATCGCATTCGCGAAGCGATGCGCGCTGGAAGCCTCGCGCCGATGGGCGGCGGCGGGAAGACTGTCGAGGCGGACGAGACTTTCATTGGCCGCTTGGAAGGCCAGCCGAAGAACGCCAAGGGCGGCTTCGCTCACAAAAACGTTGTGCTGACGCTCGTGGAGCGTGGCGGGTCAGCCCGCAGCTTCCACATTGGCAGTACGTCGGTGGCGGACATTGTGCCGATTGTGCGCGACAACATCGACCGCGAAAGCCATTTCCAGACCGACGAAGCCCGTCACTACATGGCGGTTGGCAAAGAATTTTTGAGCCATAAGGCGGTGACGCATATGGACGGCCAATATGCTCGCCCCGGCGCTCATGCAAACACGGTCGAGAATTATTATTCGATCTTCAAACGCGGCATGAAAGGCGTGTACCAGCATTGCAAAGAGAAGCATTTGCATCGCTATCTGAGCGAATTTGACTTCCGTTATTCGAATCGAATTGGGCTTGGGGTCAGTGACGAAAATAGGGCGGCGAGAGCCATGAAAGGAATTGTTGGGAAGCGCCTAACTTATCGTCCTTCCGTAAGTCTTTGAAAAAAGAGGGAAAATAGCCGACTCGCTGATAAGGCGGCGGCGCATACCGTAAGATTGAGCCGCAGTCAACAGTCCACTATATATCCTTGTCCAAGTGATTCTCGTGATCACAGAGGTGAATCTTGGACGAGCGTCTGCACTTCACGGTCAACGTGCCACGGGGCCTTCAGAGGTTCCGGGAACTGATTATTTATGTTGCGAAGCAGAGCCGTGACGATCCGTGGTTTGGCGCGGTTAAGCTCAACAAAATTCTATACCGCTCCGATTTTTTGGCATTCGAGCGATTTGGAGTGCCGTTGACTGGCCTTCGATACTTTCGGCTGAAGGCCGGCCCAGCTCCGCGCGCTATGATTCCGGTGCGCAGGGAATTGGAAGCCGAGGGGGCTATTCAAATCGAACATAAGCCGCTTGGGCCGCGCGATCAGCACCGTATCATCCCGCTACGTGAGCCAGTTCTAGAACATTTCACACAGGATGAGATACATCTTGTAGATGAGGTGATTCGCGAATTACGACCGATGAATGCGACAGAAGCGAGCAATGCGAGCCACGACATCCGGTGGCGGGTGCTCAATGATCGGGACGATCTTCCTTACGAGTTCGCCTTTCTGTCCGACGAACCTGTGACTGACGACGATGTCAAACGGACAAAGGAACTCGCACGGGAATGGAAATGGGCCACCTAGAGGCTGGCAAATCGTTGAAGAGCAGTCTTGGGACGTAGCCGTTGCCAATTGCGGGACACATCAATTTTTCGATGATGCGTTAGCGCCCATAGATTACGCACTGCATCGCAACCCGCTTGGCTTGCCGGTTGTACCAGGTTTCCCCAATCTCAGAATCGCGAAAACTAAATTGCGGTTCATAGGCGGCGAAATCATTCCGTCCTACCGCATCTGGGTGCGCCTAGATGAGCAGAACCGAGTAGTCTACAAGCTGTGGGTGGAAATAGCGCCGCCGGAAGATATGGGCCTATGGGACGAGGATGACGAAATCCCTTTCTAAGCGCCAGATTGAGAAATTCCGCGAGGCTGCCCGCGAGCATGAGGCCGATCAGGCCGAGGCTGAGTTTGATGAGGCACTCAAGAAAGTCGCCAAACACAAATCCGTCCCAGAGCGGATGGCTAAATCCCCTAAGGACACTTCAAGGCGGTAGTCGTTTTAAAGCTATCCCATTCGGGCTGACGCTGAAGGATCTGTAGATTAGCTGATACTTTGTTTAGCCAATTCAGTGCGCCGACATATTCGGCGCTGATCGATGGCATCCCCGAAAAATCATAACTGGGGCCATCCATATCTTGCAGTCTGGCAACCGCAGGAGCGCCCATATTGGAATTGACCCAGCCCGCCATTTCGCTGGCTAGACGGCCTTCCTCGACAGCCCACGCCGGGAATTGGTCTGGCGTAATTTTTCGATGCATCAGTTCCTGCGTCTTGGCGTAGAATCCTTGCAGATTTTGTCCAATAAACGCCTTTCGTTGGCTTTGGCCATCATTTGCCTGGGCGAGTAGACACTCAGCCCGCAAACGGCCTGAATGTTCGTCATCCCAAAGGCTGTAGATCGCAAATGGAAAACGAGCGCATAAAAGGGCAACTAGGATCACGAGTGCTGTTTTGCCGCTCGTAATGCCAGCGTGAGCAGCGGCTGAGTCGCGCAGGCGGTTACCAAATAAGCCCACAGCGGCCACCGCTAAAAATACGGCGGCCTGAGAGAGGCTAACGCTCTCCAAAAATGCCCGGACAAGGGCAGTAGAATAAAATTCCAACATCCCCATTTAGCAACCATGCTCCAAACAGGCATGGTTTGCAAAGTATATAATCCCCTGGTAGGCACAAGAACATTTAGGGAACAAAAGCACCCTGCTTGGCCGGCGGATTCTTCAGCCGCGCCAGGAGCTTTTCCAGATTCTCGTTGAAGACCGCGAATTCGAAATTCTGCGGATCGTCGTGCTTGTCGTAGATGCCTTCGTCGATCACCGCGTGAAAGGCGGGGATCAGCCAGTGGCCCGCGCGGCGGCTCGCGACGATGTAGACCAGCGCGAGCCGCTCATATTGCGCGGCGGAAAATCCCGGCGTCGGCGCCTGAAAATCATTGAGCCAGCCGTGGCTCGGCTCGCTCCGCCGCGGCTGGATCAATTCCACATGCACGAACAGCCCCTTCAGCGCCGAATCGAAATTGGTTGCCATCTCGAATTTGGTCGCCCGCCACGGCACGCTGAAGTCGTGGGCGAACAGCACCTCGCCGCTGCGATTGATGAACACATGCGCGCGCTCGATCTTGTTCGAGCAGACGTAGCGGGCAAGACTGTTGATTCCGGAATCGTGATCGATGTCGGGCGGAAAATCGCGCCGCGTGTAGTTCGGCGAACTCGTGTCGTGCATGACGAAGTAGCGCACGAAGGGCGAAAGCGGATCGTTGTCGCGCGCGCTCGCGAGGGGCGCCGCCAGCGCCGGCCCGAATTTGTCGTCGAGGCCGAAATCCTGAAGCAGCGTATGCACCTCTTCCTGTGTCGGAAGATCGGTCGCCTGTCCGACGCGTTTGGCAAAGTCGGCGGGGAGTTCGGCGCGCGGTCCGAGCTGGCCGAATTTCAGAACCGGCGTGGTGAGGCAGGCGGCCTGCTGGGCGGGATCGCCCGCGAAGCTTAGTTTTTCGAGATCGAATTCGCACGGCCCCATGTTCTTGAGGGTGATCGTTTTTTGCGGCCCGAACTTGCACTCGCCGTCGGCGAACGCCGCCTCCGGCACGAGCGAGAGAAAAACAAAGGCAATGCTCGTAAGAAACGCGTTCATGGGGGATCGATTGGCGCTAAAAACTCACACGCGCGGCTGCCGCTGGCGTTCGATCGCATCCCAAATCAATGCGGCGATGTCGGGGCCGCCGAGCTTTTTCACCGCGCGGATGCCGGTGGGCGAGGTGACGTTGATCTCGGTCAAGAGGCCGCCGATGACGTCGATGCCGGCAAAGAGAAGCCTGCGCTTTTTCAGCGCGGGCTTCAGCCGCTCGCAGATTTCGCGCTCGCGCGCGGTCAATTCGGTGGCCTTGGCGAGTCCGCCGCGTACCATGTTCGAGCGAAGGTCGTCCGCCGCCGGCACGCGATTGACGGCGCCCGCGAATTCGCCGTCGACGAGAATGATGCGCTTGTCGCCCTCCTTCACGGCGGCAAGGTACTTCTGCGTCACCCATGGCTCGCGGAAGATCTTGGCGAAAAGCTCGTAGAGCGAGCCGAAATTGACGTCTTCGCGGCCGACCCGGAACACCGCCTCGCCGCCATTGCCGTAGAGCGGCTTCATCACCACGTCGCCGTGTTCTGCGCGGAAAGCCTTGATTTCAGCGAGCTCGCGCGTGATCAGCGTCGGCGGCATGAGGTCCGCGAATTCGTTCACGAACATTTTTTCCGGCGCGTTCCGCACTTCGGCGGGGTCGTTGACGACAAGCGTCTTCGGCTGCACCCGCTCCAAAAGATGCGTCGCGGTGATGTAGTTCAAATCGAAGGGCGGATCTTGGCGCATCAAGACCACATCGAACGAGGAAAGCCCCACGCGCTTTCCTTCGCCGAGCGTAAAGTGGCTGCCTTCCTGGTCGCGCACCGAAAGCGGCTGTACCGTCGTGAACACGCGGCCATCGATCATCGCGAGCCGCTCGGGCGTGTAATAGGAGATCGCATGCCCGCGCCGCTCGCCCTCTAGAAGCAGCGCGAAGGTCGAATCGCCCGCGATGCGGATGCGCTCGATCGGGTCCATTTGAACGGCGACGCGAAGGCTCATCGATGCTCCTCAACAATCGGCTTCGAAGGCCGAAACAATATGCCGCGGCATCCGGCCCGGCGCGACCAGGATGGCGTCGAAGCGCATGTCGTATCCCGCATGTTGGGGGTGGGCCGCAAGCCAGGCTTCGGCCGCGGCGACGATGCGGCGGCGCTGCCGCGGGAGCATCGATTCCGCCGCTTCGTCGAAGCCTTTCCGCGCCTTCACCTCGACGAAGACGATCAGCCGCCCGCGCTTGACCACGAGATCGATCTCGCCGGCCGGGCTTTTCCAGCGCCGGGCGATGGTGCGGTAGCCCTTGGCGGCAAGGAAGATGGCGGCCGCGTTCTCCGCCGAAACACCGAGGCGAAAGGCGGCCTTGCGCTTGGCGTTGCCCGCGAATTCGCTCATCGGTTGCTTTCCGCGAGCGCGAGCGCCCGCGCGTACACTGCGCGCCGCTTCACGCCGGTCTCGCCGCTCACTTCGGCGACCGCATCCTTGAGCGAGCCGCGCGCGAGCGCGCGCTTCAACAGGCGGTCGAGCTCCTCGGAAGAAACGCTGTCCGCTTTATCGTCGGGCGGCGCGATGACGAGCACGATCTCGCCTTTCGGCGTCGCCGCCTTCGCATAGTGCGCGGCGAGTTCAGCGAGCGGCCCGCGGCGAACCTCCTCGAAAACTTTTGTGAGCTCGCGGCAGACGGCGGCCGCGCGTGGGCCGAGGATGCTCGCGAGATCAGCGAGACTTTCAGCGAGGCGTGGGCCGGTTTCATAGAGAACAAGCGTTGCGGGAATCTCCGCGAGCTCCGTGATCCGGCTCTGCCGTTGCCCCGCTTTTTGCGGCAGAAAGCCCTCGAAGTAGAACCGGTCGGTGGGCAGGCCCGCCGTGACCAGCGCCGAGAGCAGCGCCGAGGCCCCCGGCACGGGGTAAACCCGATGGCCGGCCGCAATGGCGGCGGCAACGAGTTTATAACCGGGATCGGAGATAAGTGGGGTTCCGGCGTCGGAGACGAGCACAATCGCCGCTCCCTCGGCGAGGCGTTGCAATATCTGCGGCCGGACCGTCGCCGCATTATGGTCGTGATAGGCAGCGAGGGATGGGGCGAGGCCATAGCGGTCGAGGAGTTTGCGCGTGACACGAGTGTCTTCACAAAGCACCAGGTCGGCGGCGGCGATCGTCGCAAGCGCGCGCAGGGTAATGTCGCCAAGATGACCGATGGGTGTCGCGACCACATGAAGCCCCGGAGCAAGGTCCACCGGATCAATGGCAAGCGGTATGGGAACGCGGGGCTTTCGTTTCGGCTTCTGGTCGGGCATGGCATCGTCGCCGGGTTCGATGCGAATGTTAGCGGGCGGGGCCCCATCCGCACAGCGTCCGCTTCGCTATGACCGCGCAGTCTTTATTCCTCCGTTTCCTGCCTGCTCCGCGGGTGCTCATGGCTTGCATGGGCATCGCATTGGGGGGCTGCTCGACGGTCTTGGGCCCGATCGGCAGCGGTCCGATCGACACGGCGCCCGCCGAGCCCGCCGCCGCGAATCCGGCCACCGCCGACCTGCCGCTCGGCCCGGGGATGGCAACGGGACCCGCGCGCGTCGCCCTGATCCTGCCTTTGGGCGCGGGCGGCAATGCGGGGGCTGCGGCGCAGTCGATGAAGAATGCCGCCGAGCTTGCGCTCGCGGAATTCTCCGGCCCCAACGTGCAGCTGATCGTCAAGGATGACGGCGGCACGTCGCAAGGCGCGCAGGCCGCGGCCCGTGCCGCGATCCAGGAAGGCGCCGAGATCGTGCTGGGGCCGTTGTTCAGCGGCTCGGTCGCCGCCGCGGGGCAAGTCACGAAAGCCCGCGGCATTCCGATGATCGCCTTTTCGACCGACACCAACGTGGCGGCGCCCGGCGTCTATCTCCTGAGCTTCTTGCCGGAGTCCGACGTCGAACGCATTGTTCGCTACGCGGTGGCGAACGGCAAGCGGTCGCTCGTCGCCCTTCTTCCCGATAACGCCTATGGCGCGGTGGTCGAGGCGCAGCTGCAACAGGCGGTCTCGCAAACCGGCGCGCGGATCATGACGCTCGAGCACTATGCGACCGACCAGACGAAATTTGCCGAGCCGGTGAAGCGCGTCGCGCTGGCATCCAAACAGGCCGATGCCGTTTTCATCGCCGACTCCTCCGACACCACATCCCTGATCGTGCAGATGCTCGAAAAGAACGGCGTGCAGCGAATGCAATTGATCGGCACGGGATTGTGGGACGATCCGAAACTCTTCGCCGATCCGAAGCTCGCCGGGGCCTGGTTCGCCGCCCCCGACTCCGCCGCCTATCGCGCCTTCTCCGATCGCTATAAAGCCCGCTACGGCCAGGAGCCGACGCGCACCGCGAGCCTTACCTACGATGCGGTTTCGCTCGTTGCCGCGCTTGTGAAAACGCAAGGTCCCAATCGTTTCACCGAAGCGACGCTCACCAATCCGTCGGGCTTTACCGGGATTGACGGTGTTTTTCGCTTTCGCACCGATGGCACCTGCGAGCGCGGCCTTGCGGTGATGGAAATGCGCGGGGGAACCGCGCGCGTGATCAGCCCGGCGCCGCGGGTATTCTCCAGCGCCGCACTTTAGCGCTTCACGCCGCAAGATCCGCGACGATCGCATCGAGCACCACGAAGCCCGATGCGGTGGCGCGCAGCCTTCCGCCCCTCGTCTCGACGAGACCTTCTTTTTCCAGCGCCGCGATCCGCGCGGGATCGAGCGCGCGGCCGGCGAGCGAAGCGTAACGCGCGAGCGCGATCCCTTCCCGCAGCCGCAAGCCCATGAGCAGCAACTCGTCCGCCTGCTCGCTTTCGCTCAAGGGATCATCGACAATCCGCCCGCGGCCGGTCCGCTCGACGAGCGCGAGCCATTGTTCGGGATTTTTCTCGGTCATGGTGGCGTGACGCGTCTTTCCTTTTCCGATCCTTCCGTGCGCGCCCGGCCCCACACCCACATAATCGCCGTAGCGCCAATAGACGAGATTGTGCCGGCACGCGGCCCCCGGTCTTGCATGGTTGGAGATTTCGTAGGCGGGCAATCCGCGCGCTTCGCACGTCTCTTGCGTCACGTCCCACAACGCCCGCGCCTGTTCTTCATTCGGAATTTTCAGGCGGCCGTTGCGATAAAGCGCGGAAAACGGCGTGTCGTCCTCGATCGTCAGCTGATAGAGCGATAAATGCTCGCTTTCCTCGGCCAGCGCGCGCGCGAGCTCCGCCCGCCATGCCGCCGGCGTCTGCCCGGGCCGCGCGTAGATCAGGTCGAACGAGATGCGCGGGAAGTTCGCGCGTGCAATCGAAACCGCGGCGAGCGCTTCCTCGGCGCTGTGCAGCCGCCCGAGGAATTTCAGCGCGTCGTTCTCCAGCGATTGCAGGCCGAGCGAAACGCGATTGACCCCGGCCGCGCGATAGCCGCGAAAGCGTTCGGCCTCGACGCTCGAAGGATTGGCTTCCAGCGTGATTTCGGCATCGGGCTCGAGCGGCCAGTGCCAGGCGATCGCGTCGAGGATCGCGCCGACGGTCGCGGGCTGCATCAAGGAAGGCGTGCCGCCGCCGAAAAAGATGCTGCGGACGGCGCGCCGGCCCGTCGTTGCGGCGGCGTCCGCGAGTTCGGCGTTGATCGCGCGGAGATACCGCGCTTCGTCGGGTTTTTCATGCCGCACGTGGCTGTTGAAGTCGCAATAGGGGCACTTCGACAGGCAGAACGGCCAATGCACGTAGATTCCGAAGCCGGGATCGTCGGCGTCGCCGTCGCCTTCTCTTCGCGCGAGGACGGCCGCTTTAGCCAAGGCAGTTCTCCGCGAGTTTCAAAAACGCGCGCGCGCGATGCGACAGGCCCCGCCCGCGCGGCGGCAGCCCATGTTTTTCCGCGGAACCCATCTCGCCGAAGGTGCGGTCGAAGCCATCGGGCAGGAAGATCGGGTCATAGCCGAATCCCTTGTCGCCGCGCGGCGGCCAGACGATCGTTCCGTCGACCCGGCCCTCGAAGGTGGCGATTTCGCCGTCGGGCCAGGCGAGACAGAGGGCGGCGATGAAGGCGCCGCGCCGCTTGCCCGGCGTGGTCGCGCCGATCGCCTGGAGCTTTTCCTCGACCGTCTTCATGGCGCGGCCAAAGTCCTTTTTCTCGCCGGCCCAGCGCGCGGAATAAATGCCGGGCTCGCCGCCAAGCGCCGCGACCGCAAGCCCCGAATCATCGGCGAGCGAAGGCAGCAGCGATGCGCCGGCCGCCGCGACAGCCTTGATCTTCGCGTTTTCGGCAAAGCTCGTCCCGGTTTCAGCGGGCTCCGCCAATCCAAGCTCAGCGGCCGAGACTGTTTCAATGCCGTGCGGCGCCAGCAGTTCCTGCATCTCTTTCAGCTTGCCGGGATTATGGGTCGCGATCACGACCTTGCCCATAAGCTTTCGCCGCATCAGCCGATCGCAAGCTTCTGCAATTCGATCAGCCGCGCCACGCCCTTGCGCGCGAGCGCAATCAGCGCCGCGAGTTCGGCGTCGGAGAACGGCGTCTTCTCGGCGGTGCCCTGGATTTCGACGATGCCGCTCTTGCCAGTCATGACGAAATTCATGTCGGTTTCGGCTTCCGAGTCCTCGGCGTAATCAAGGTCGAGCACCGGTTCGCCCTTGTAGATGCCGCAGGATATGGCGGCGACGTGATCCTTGAGCGGATGCTTGCTCACCATCGAGCGCTTCTTCATCCATTCGATGCAGTCGTGGAGCGCGATCCACGCGCCGGTGATCGCCGCCGTTCGCGTTCCGCCGTCGGCCTGAATGACATCGCAGTCGACGGTGATTTGCCGCTCGCCGAGCGCCACGAGATCGGTGATGGTGCGGAGCGAGCGCCCGATCAGGCGCTGGATTTCAAGCGTGCGGCCCGACGGCCGGCCGGTCGCGGCCTCGCGGCGCGTGCGCTCATGGGTCGCGCGCGGCAGCATGCCGTATTCGGCGGTGACCCAGCCGCGGCCCTGGTTCTTGAGCCAGGGCGGAAGCTTCTCTTCCAGCGTCGCGGTCACGAGCACATGGGTGTCGCCGAATTTGACGAGGCACGAGCCTTCCGCGTGGCGCGCGAGCCCACGTTCGAAACTGACCGGCCGCATTTCGTCGGGGCCACGCTTGCTCGGGCGCATGATTCCTCCGTTGATTAACCCTTCTAGAGCATGATCCCGAAAAGTGGGAACCGGTTTTCGGGTAACATCATGCTCCATAAAAGGGGCCTATGGAGGCAGCCAAGCCCGCGCTTGCGGCCTGTTCGGCAGCCGCCATATCGGCGTAAACTGCGCAATCGTCGCTTCTTGAAGAGAGGGCCGTGTCGGTCAACGCTCCCATCGGTTCGTCCCCGGTTACGCTGGCGCAGCTCGACGAGCGCTCGCGCGAGATTTTTCGCCAGATCGTGGAATCGTATCTCGCGACCGGCGAGCCGGTCGGCTCGCGCAACGTTGCCCGCCTCATTCCGATTACGCTGTCGCCGGCCTCGGTGCGCAATGTCATGGCCGATCTCGAGGCGCTGGGCCTTGTCTACGCGCCGCACACGAGCGCCGGACGCCTGCCGACCGAACTGGGCTTGCGCTTTTTCGTCGATGCGCTGCTCGAGATCGGCGATCTCTCCGGCGGCGACCGTCAGTCGATCGAAGCGCAAGTAAAGGCCGCCCGCGGCGGCAGCCTTGACGCGGTGCTCGCGGAAGCCTCGCAGCTCCTCTCGGGCCTTTCGCGCGGCGCCGGTGTCGTCACCGCCGCCACGACCAACCCGCGGCTGAAGCAAATCGAGTTCGTCCGCCTCGAGCCCGGCCGCGCGCTCGTCGTCCTCGTTTCCGAGGACGGCCAGATCGAAAATCGCCTGCTGACCTTGCCCGCGGACCTGCCGGCGTCCTCGCTCGTGGAAGCTAGCAATTTTCTCAACGCGCGCATTCGCGGCAAAACCTTGAACGAGGCAAGGGCGGAACTCGAACGGGCGCTTGCCGCCGCCCGCGCCGAACTCGATCAGCTCACGCAAAAAGTCGTCGCCGCGGGCCTTGCCAGCTGGTCCGGCGGCGAGGCGCCCGAGCGCAAACTGATTGTGCGCGGCCAGGCGAAGCTTCTCGAGGATCTGAAGGCGATGGAGGATCTCGAGCGCGTGCGCTTGCTCTTCGATGATCTCGAGACCAAGCGCGGCGTCGTCGAGCTTCTCGGCAAGGCCGAGGAGGCGGAGGGCCTGCGCATCTTCATCGGTTCTGAGAATAAGCTTTTTTCGCTCTCCGGCTCCTCCACCATCGTCGCCCCCTATCGCGACAGCGCCGGCCGCGTGGTGGGCGTGCTGGGCGTGATCGGGCCGACGCGGCTCAACTATGCGCGGGTGATCCCCATGGTCGATTACACCGCCAAGGTCGTGAGCCGGGTGCTGGGCCTTGCGGGCGACGCTTGATTTTTCGGGCTGATGACCTGATATCCCCGGCGATTGTCGAGCGATTGGGATCATGATGAGCGACGAACCGAAACGCGCGGAAGCCCAGGAAAACGGCGCGGTTGCGGACGCGCGGGATGCCGCCGGCGGAAACGACCAGGTCGCCGGGCTCGAAGCCCAGGTCGCGGAACTCCGCGATAAGTATCTCCGCGCCGTTGCCGAGATCGAGAACGTGCGCAAGCGCGCCGAACGCGAGGTCGCGGGCGAGCGCGCCTTCGGCATTACCGCATTCGCGCGCGATCTTTTGGGCGTTGCCGACAATCTCGCCCGCACGCTCGATGCGGTCGGCGCGGAAGCCCGCGCTTCCGCCGGTGGCCCGCTGAAGACGCTTCTCGACGGCGTTGAACTGACCGGCCGCGAATTGCAAAAGGCACTGGAAAAGAACGGCGTCCGCCGCATCGATCCGCGCGGCGAAAAATTCAATCCCCACTTTCATCAAGCGGTGTTCGAAGTTCCCGATGCCGATGTCCCGGCCGGCATGGTCGCCGAGGTCATCCAGCCGGGCTACGCCATCGGCGAACGGGTGTTGCGGCCGGCCATGGTCGGGGTCTCGAGCGGCCGTCCGAAGGCCGCGCCCGCGCAGGAAGATGCGCGGTCGGATTCGTAAGCCCCGCTTTCGCGGGATTGCGCCATGGGCGTTCGTTCGTTCCGAAAGGGCTTATTAACGCTGCAACCTTACGCTGCGCGGTCATCCGAACATGGGCATTGCCATGGGCGCGCAAGCCGTCGAAGGCGTTCAATACAGCATCGTGATCCCCGTCTTTAACGAAGAGGCGGTGTTGCCGGTTCTCTTGCGGCGGATCGACACGCTGCTGGACAATCTCGACGCGCCCGCCGAAGCGATTTTTGTCGACGACGGCAGCACCGACTGCAGCTCGATCGTGCTCGAGGCGAAAGCGAAGGACGATCCGCGCTACCGCTACATCAAGCTCGCGCGCAATTTCGGGCATCAAGCCGCGATCACCGCCGGCATGGATGCCTGCACCGGCAAGGCGATCATCGTGATGGATGCCGACCTTCAGGATCCGCCTGAAGTTGTCGGCGCCCTCGTCGAGCGCTGGAAAGAGGGCTACGACATCGTGCATGCGCGGCGGCTTTCGCGCGAAGGCGAGGGCACGTTCAAGCGCTGGACCGCGCGCGTCTTTTACAAATTGCTTGGCCGCATCTCGTCGATCGACATTCCAAGCGACGTCGGCGACTTCCGTCTGATCGACCGCAAGGTGCTCGACGCTTTCCGCGCGATGCCCGAGCAGGACCGCTTCGTGCGCGGCATGTTCGCCTGGCTTGGCTTCCGGCAGGCGGAAGTCGCTTTTCACCGGCCGCCGCGCGCCGCCGGCGAGACGAAATATCCGCTGTGGAAAATGATCCGGCTCGCGGTGAACGGCGTGCTCGGTTTTTCCGACGCGCCGCTTCGCCTCGCGATCTGGGTGGGGCTCGCCGTGTCCTGCCTCGCGGTACTTTACGGCATCTACGTCATCGGCCTTTGGTTCAGCCACAGCGCGCTGGTCGCGGGCTGGTCGTCGACCATCGTCATCATTTCGTTTCTCTGCGGCATCAACATGCTGATGACCGGCATCATCGGCCTCTACATCGGCCGCATCCACGCCGAAGTGAAACGGCGCCCGCTCTACGTCGTCGACAAGCGCGCGGGCTTTGAGCGCGAGCAGGCACCGGCGGAATATGGCAATGCCGGCGACCGCAAACGGATGCGGGCGCTATGATCTCTCGCCGCGATGATTGATCTCGGGCGGCTGAAATGAGCTTGATTGTCGGCGAGCCGCGATTGACGGGAAACCGGCGAGCTCTGCCCGCGTTTTTTGCGCACCTGCGGACGGCGCTGCCGCTGATCGCCGTCGTAATTGCGGCGATCGCGCTTCGGTTCTTCATTATCCTTACGGCCGATGTCAGCTGGCTGATCACCCTGGCCGAAAAAGTGCTGGATGGAAACAGGCTCTATATCGATTTCATCGAAACCAATCCGCCCGCCTCGATCCTGATTTATGCCCCCGCCGTCGCGCTCGCGCGCGCACTCGGGCTTGCGCCGGAGACCGTGGTCAACGCGTTCGTGTTCCTTGCGGCGGGCGTAAGCCTTTGGATCGCGAGCCGCATTCTCCTGCGAGCGCGGCTCCTCGACGGTGTGGACGGCTGGACCCTTGCCGCCTTCGCCGCGCTTTTGCTCCTCGTCTTTCCCGCCCAGTCATTCGCGCAGCGCGAGCACATTGCGGTCATCGTTTTATTGCCCGCGCTTGCCGTTTATGTCGCGCGTGCGCAAGGCATCGCTCCGGGCCTCGCCGCGGCGATCATCGCCGGCATCGGCATCGGCATCACAGTTTCGATCAAGCCGCATTTCGCGTTCGCGGTTCTGCTCGCTGCCGCTGCCAGTGCCTGGCATGCGAAATCCTGGCGGCCGCTTTTCGCGATCGAACATTGGATCGCAGGTATCATCGTTGCGATTTATGGCGCGAGCATCCTTGTCTTTTTCCCGCAATACGTCTCGGATGTTCTGCCGCTCCTGCAAGCGATCTATCTTCCAACACGGCAGCCTTGGTTCGTGCTTTTTACCAGCCTGCCGATCTTGCTCTGGCTGTTATCGGTCCTCCTGCTTGCGGGACAAAAGCAGTGGGCATTATGGGAGCCCCGCTTTTCCGTCCCATTGATGGCGTCTTGCGGATTCGTGCTCGCATATTTGGTGCAGGGCAAGGCGTGGTCGTACCAGACTTATCCCATGCTCGCGCTCTCGTTGCTTGCAGTCGTTATTCTTCTCAGCGAGCGCGTAGAAAAGACGCGGAATGAAAATGCGTCCACGAACCCGAGAGCCGCCAGGCTGCTTCTCTTCGTGACCGCGGCAGGCTTTTTCTTCGTCGGGTTTAATTGGATGCACGATGTGTCCGATTTCACTTCGCTCGCGGGGACGATTCGACAGAATGCTACACGGCCGAAAATGCTCGTCATCTCTGAAGAATGGGGGCTCGGCCATCCGCTTGTTCGCCAGGTCCGCGGCCAATGGGTCCAGCGCTTTGGCAGTCTTTGGATCACGGAATGCGCCGAATGGCTGCTCGCGCGCGAACGTTCGCCGGCCGGCCGCACGCGCCTCGAAAGCTATATGGCGCTCGATCGCGCCATGCTGCTTGAGGATATTCGCCGGCAACAGCCGGATATTATTTTGCTGGATTCGGATTGGGAGGCGAGGACGCGGGCGGACCCGGCCCTGTCGGAAGAATTGAAGGCCTATGACGAAGTGGGCCGCAAGGTCGTTGACGTGGGCCGCGCGCACGAGATTACAATTTTACGCCGCCAGAGCCGCGAAACGCCTCCGGCGGGGGTCGGCGGTCTCTAACCGTTAAATTCCTCCGCCCCCGCGGGCGGCCGGAGCCTTGCGGGTCCAAGGCCTCCCTCCTATATCAGCCGGCAGCCGCGATTTTTCGCGGCCATCCCCAAGCGCGGGGGTCGCGGGGGTGGCCGGGCGCAAGGCTTGGCCGCTCTTGACCGGGTGCTTTTCACGGGCCCGGGTGACCTGCCGCATAGAAGAGGTATGAACATGTCTAAGGTCATTGGCATCGACCTCGGCACCACCAATTCGTGCGTTGCCGTCATGGAGGGTTCGACCCCCAAAGTCATCGAGAACGCGGAGGGCATGCGCACCACGCCCTCGATCGTCGCCTTCACCGACGATGGCGAGCGGCTCGTCGGCCAGCCGGCCAAGCGCCAGGCGGTCACCAATCCGGAAAAGACCTTCTTCGCGGTGAAGCGCCTGATCGGCCGCCGCTACGACGACCCCATGGTCGAGAAGGACAAGAAGCTCGTCCCCTACGCCATCGTGCGCGCCGGCAACGGCGACGCCTGGGTGTCGGACGGCAAGGACCAGTATTCGCCCTCGCAAATTTCCGCTTTCGTCCTGCAAAAGATGAAGGAGACGGCGGAAGCCCATCTCGGCCAGAAGGTCGACAAGGCTGTCATCACCGTTCCCGCCTACTTCAACGACGCTCAGCGTCAGGCGACGAAAGACGCCGGCAAGATCGCGGGCCTTGAGGTCCTGCGCATCATCAACGAGCCGACGGCGGCGGCGCTCGCCTACGGCCTCGACAAACAGAAGGTGGGCACGATCGCCGTCTACGACCTCGGCGGCGGCACCTTCGATATCTCCATTCTCGAGATCGGCGATGGTGTCTTCGAGGTGAAGTCGACGAACGGCGACACCTTCCTCGGCGGCGAGGATTTCGACATGCGCCTCGTCAACTATCTCGCCGACGAATTCCAGAAAGAGCAGGGCATTGATCTGCGCAAGGACAAGCTTGCGCTCCAGCGTCTGAAAGAGGCCTCGGAGAAAGCGAAGATCGAGCTCTCGTCGGCTTCCCAAACCGAGATCAATCTGCCGTTCATCACCGCCGACAAGAACGGCCCCAAGCACATGACGATGAAATTGACGCGCGCCAAATTCGAGGCGCTCGTCGACGATCTCGTGCAGAAGACGGTCGAGCCGTGCAAGCGCGCGTTGAAGGACGCGGGGCTCTCGGCCGCCGAAATCAACGAAGTCGTCCTCGTCGGCGGCATGACCCGCATGCCGAAGGTGCAGGAAGTCGTCAAACAGCTCTTCGGCAAGGAGCCGCACAAGGGCGTGAACCCCGACGAGGTCGTCGCGGTGGGCGCCGCGATCCAGGCCGGCGTGTTGCAGGGCGACGTCAAGGACGTGCTCCTGCTCGACGTCACGCCGCTCTCGCTCGGCATCGAGACGCTCGGCGGCGTGTTCACGCGCCTGATCGAGCGCAACACCACGATCCCGACCAAGAAATCGCAGGTCTTCTCCACCGCCGAGGATAATCAGAACGCGGTGACGATCCGCGTCTTCCAGGGCGAGCGCGAGATGGCGGCCGATAACAAAATACTCGGCCAGTTCGATCTCGTCGGCATTCCGCCGGCGCCGCGTGGCGTGCCGCAGATCGAGGTCACCTTCGACATCGACGCCAACGGCATCGTCAACGTCAACGCCAAGGACAAGGGTACCGGCAAGGAGCAGCAGATCCGCATCCAGGCCTCCGGCGGCCTGTCCGAGGCCGACATCCAGCGCATGGTCAAGGACGCGGAAGCGCACGCGGCCGACGACAAGAAGCGCCGTGCTTTCGTGGAAGCGAAGAACCAGGCCGAAGCGCTCGTGCACCAGACCGAAAAGTCGCTCAAGGACTATGGCGACAAGGTTCAGGCGGCCGATCGCACAGCGATCGAGAACGCGCTCTCCGATCTCAAGGAAGCGCTGAAGGGCGAAGACGCAAGCGCGATCCAGGCAAAGGCCCAGTCGCTTGCCCAGGTGTCGATGAAGTTGGGCGAGGCGATGTACGCGGCGCAGCAGCAGGGCGGCCAGCCCGGCGGTGACGCCGGGGGCGCCGCCGGCGGCAAGAAGGAAGACGTGGTCGACGCCGAATTCACCGAAGTCGACGACGACAAGAAGAAGTCGGCCTGATGCTCCGCACGCTGCGGAAATTCGCTGAACGGGCTAAGACGGCTGCCTCCGGCGTTCTTCCGGGGGCGGCCTTTTAATGAGCGCTTCGAGCGCGGCGGGCGGGAGCGCAATGACGAAGCGGGACTATTACGAGGTGCTCGGCCTCACACGCTCGGCGAGCGAGGAGGACGTCAAGCTCGCCTTCCGCAAGCTCGCGATGAAGTGGCATCCCGACAAGAATCCGGGCGATACCGATTGCGAGCATCGCTTCAAGGAAATCAACGAGGCCTATGACGTGCTCAAGGACGGCACGCGCCGCGCCGCCTATGATCGCTTCGGTCACTCGGCCTTCGAACACGGCGGCGGCGCCGCCGGCTTCGGCACCGACTTCACATCCGCTTTTCACGACATCTTCGACGATCTCTTCGGCATGGGCGGCGGCCGCCGCGGCCGCGCCTCCGGCCGCGAGCGCGGCGCCGACCTCCGCTACAATCTCGAGATCACGCTGGAGGAAGCCTTCGTCGGCAAGACCGCGCAGGTGCGGCTGCCGACGAGCGTCACCTGCGAGACCTGCTCCGGCACCGGCGCCAAGCCCGGCACGCAGCCGAAGGCGTGCCGCAACTGCGGCGGCGCCGGCCGCATCCGTCACGCGCAAGGCTTCTTCACGCTCGAACGCACCTGCCCCGCCTGCCAGGGCCGCGGCTCGGTGATCGAAGAGCCTTGTGCCGCGTGCGGCGGCGCCGGCCGAATTACGCGCGAGCGCACGCTGGAGGTGCAGATTCCGGCGGGCGTCGAGGATGGAACGCGCATTCGGCTCGCGGGCGAGGGCGAAGCCGGCCTGCGCGGCGGTGCCGCGGGCGACCTTTACATTTTTCTCTCGATCATTCCGCACGCGATGTTTCAGCGCGAGGGCGCCGACCTTTTCTGCCGGGTGCCGATTTCGATGACGACCGCTTCGCTGGGCGGCGAGTTCGATGTGCCGATTGTCGACGGCGGCAAGACGCGCGTCAAAGTCCCCGAGGGCACGCAGAGCGGAAAACGCTTCCGCCTGCAGGCGAAGGGCATGCCGGTGCTGCGCTCGAAGACGCGCGGCGACATGTACGTGCAGGTCACGGTCGAAACGCCGCAGAAGCTCACCAGGCGCCAGAAGGAGCTCCTGAAGGAGTTCGAGAAGGAAAGTTCGAAGGACACCCACCCCGAATCGAGCGGTTTTTTCGCCAAGATGCGGGAACTTTTCGAATAACCGCTGCATCGCACCTTTGACGCGCTGGCGCGCGCCCAGAACTATGCGATAATCGCCCGGTTTTGACGGTGCCCCGCCGCCATGTCCCGTTCTTTTGTTGCCAAGAAGCCGAAGCTTCGCCTCGACGACGAGGTGCGCTTCCTTTCGTCGTGGCTGCAGAGTCCGCTCAAGACCGGCGCCGTCTCGCCGTCGAGCCCCGCGCTCGCCAAGGCCATGGCGGCGGTGATCGACCCGGCCATTCCCGGCCCCGTCGTCGAGATCGGCCCCGGCACCGGGCCGGTGACGGAGGCGATCCTCGCCCGCGGGATCGCGCCGGAGCGGCTCGTGCTCGTCGAATACAATCGCGAGTTCTGCGAGCTCCTGCGCCGGCGCTTTCCGGGCGTGCGCGTCGTCGAAGGCGACGGCTACGCGCTCGCTGATACGCTCAACGGCGCGGCCGACCGGCCGCTTGCCGCCATCGTTTCCAGCCTGCCGTTGATGACGCGGCCGATGCCGGTGCGGCTCCGCACGCTTGCCTCGGCGTTGCGGCTCCTGCACCACGGCGCCCCGTTCGTGCAGTTCACCTACGCGATGGCGGCGCCGATCCCGCCGCGCCCGAGCCGTTATTCGATCACCGCCTCGCCGCGCATCTGGCTGAACCTGCCGCCGGCGCGGGTCTGGGTCTATCGATCAGTCTGATCAATGGCGAAGCCGCGCATTCTGGTGTTTGCGGGCTCGATCCGCACGGGCGCCTTCAGCCAAAAGCTCGCGGCTTTCGCCGCCAAGGAGTTGTCGCTCCTCGATGCCGACACGAGCTTCATTTCGCTCGCCGATTATCCGATGCCGCTCTATGACGGCGACTATGAAGCGCGCGAAGGCGCGCCAGAGAACGCGCGCAAATTGCGGCGCATGATTCTGGCGCACCGCGGCGTCTTCATCGCGACGCCCGAATATAATGCGTCGACGCCGCCGCTTCTGAAGAACGCGCTCGACTGGGTTTCGCGCGCGAAGGAGCCCGCCGCCGATCCCTTCAAGGGCCGTTATTTCGCGATCGGCTCGACCTCGAACGGCCGCCTTGGCGGCTATCGCGCGCTCATCGCGCTCCGCCAGGTGCTGGAGTTGGGCCTCGGTGCGCTCGTGCTCCCCGAACAGGTGGCGGTGAGCGAGGCGGCCCAGGCCTTCGACGACGGCGGCGGGATGCGCGACGGCCGCGTGGCGGATTTCTTGCGCGCGGGGCTGAGAAGGCTTATCGCTCTGGCGGAATCCGAACTCTGAGGCTTTGGTGCCGACACCGCCCCGTGACCGCCTGATCGTCGCCCTCGACCTCGCCGATGTGGCGGCGGCGGAAGCGATGGTGGAGAAACTCGGCGAAGCGGTTTCCTTCTACAAGATCGGCTTTGAGTTGGCGCTCGCGGGCGGCATCCCGTTCGCCCAGGCACTCGCGCATTCCGGCAAGAAAGTCTTTCTCGATCTGAAACTGCACGACATTGCCAATACGGTCGCGCGCGCCACGGAGCGCGCGGCCGAGCTCGGCGCCACGTTCCTCACCGTCCACGCCTTTCCGCCGACCATGCAGGCCGCGGTCGAAGGCCGCGGCAACAGCGCGCTGAAGATCCTCGCCGTCACCGTGCTCACCTCCTGGGACGACGATGATCTCAAGGCCGCGGGCTACTCGCTGACGGTGAAGTACATGGTGGAGAGGCGCGCCCAGCAGGCGCGCGAGATCGGCGTCGACGGGATCGTCGCCTCCGCCGCCGAGGCCGCCGAGTTGCGGAAAGAAATCGGCGCGATGCTTCTGGTGACGCCCGGCATTCGCCCGGCGTGGAGCGAAGCCGGCGACCAGAAGCGCATCGTGACGCCGAAGGTCGCGATCAAGGCGGGCTCGGATTATCTTGTCGTCGGCCGGCCGATCACGGGCGCTGGCGATCCCAAGGCCGCCGCCGAGGCGATAGTGGGTGAAATCGCGCAAGCGCTAAAATAGATCAAAACGGGAGGAGCGAATGCCGAAGGGTTACTGGGTCGTGCGCATGGATGTCCATGACCCCGAAAAATACAAGGACTATGCGGCGGCCAATGCGGCCGCGTTCAAGAAATACGGTGCGCGATTCCTCGTGCGCGGCGGCAAGTTCGAAACGCTCGAAGGCTCGAGCCGTGCCAGGAACGTTGTGATCGAATTCCCGAACTTCCAGGCCGCGCTCGATTGCTGGCATTCGCCGGAATACAAGCGCGCGCTTGCGATTCGTGCGCCGATCTCGCAAGGCGACGTCGTCATCGTCGAGGGTTACGAAGGCCCGCAGCCCTCGTAAACCAAGCTTTTCGGTTCGCTTTCCCGCCGGCCGCCCGCGCGTTATATCCCGCGCGGAACTTGGAGATCGACATGGCCGACTTGCGCCTCCTGATCACCGGTGCGGCGGGCCGTATGGGCCGCACGCTCATCCGCGCGATCGCTGAAACCCCGGGCCTCATGCTCGCGGGCGCGGTCGAGCGCGTCGGCGCGTCCGAGCTCGGCGAGGACGCCGGAACGCTCGCCGGGCTCCCGCCGTTAGGCGTGCAGGTGGCGGGTGACCCGATGGCGCTGATTGCCAGGGCCGATGCGATCATCGACTTTTCCACGCCCGAGGCTTCCGTCGGCTTCGCGGGGGCGGCGGCAGAAAAGAAGATCGTGCATGTGATCGGCACCACGGGGTTCTCCGCCGCCGACGAGCAGAAGATCGAAGCCGCCGCCCGCCATACCGTCATCATCAAGTCCGGCAATATGAGCTTGGGCGTCAATTTGCTCGCGGCCCTCGTCAAGCGCGTCGCGAAAACACTCGGCGACGATTTCGACATCGAGATTCTGGAAATGCACCACAACCAGAAGGTCGATGCGCCCTCGGGCACGGCGCTCCTTCTCGGCAAGGCGGCCGCCGAAGGCCGCGGCATTGCGCTCGAAAAGAAAAAGGTGGGCGGCCGCGACGGCCATACTGGCGCGCGCAAGGCGGGCGACATCGGCTTCGCGGCGTTGCGCGGCGGCAGCGTCGTCGGCGACCATTCCGTGATTTTCGCCGGTCCCGCCGAACGCATCGAACTCACCCACCGCGCCGAGGACCGCATGATCTTCGCCCGCGGCGCGCTCGCCGCCGCCAAATGGGGCAAGGGCAGGAAGCCCGGCCTCTATTCCATGACCGATGTGCTCGGCCTTTCCGATATTTGACGGTGCGAAATGAGCGAGCGTCTCCTTGTCCTCGTCCGCCACGGCCAGAGCGAGTGGAACCTGAAGAACCTCTTCACCGGCTGGAAGGATGTTGATCTCACCCCGCAAGGCATCGCCGAGGCGAAGAAGGCGGGGGAGAAGCTGAAGGCGCGCGGCATCAAATTCGATGTCGCCTTCACCTCGGCGCTGAAGCGCGCGCAGAAGACGCTTGACCTCGTGCTCGCCGAAATGGGCGAGACGAAAATCCCGATCTTCAGGGACCAGGCGTTGAACGAACGCGACTATGGCGATCTCGTCGGCCTCAACAAGGACGATGCGCGCAAGAAATGGGGCGAGGAGCAGGTGCTGAAATGGCGCCGCTCCTACGATGTCGCGCCGCCCGGCGGCGAAAGCCTGAAGGACACCGTCGCCCGCGCGCTTCCCTATTTCGTGCAAGAAATCCTGCCGCGCGTCCTGCGCGGCGAGCGCACCATCGTATCGGCGCACGGCAACTCGCTGCGCGCGCTCGTCATGGTGCTGGAGCGATTGTCGCCGGAAGGAATTCTCAAACGCGAGCTCGCTACCGGCGTGCCGATCGTCTACCGGCTGAATGCCGATTCGACCGTCGCCGAAACCCTCGATCTCGCCGCATGAAGGCTTTCGCCGCCGTGACGATCGGCTTGTTGGCGGCCTCCACGTCGCCGGCTTGCGCCGTCGAGCGGCCGCCGCAATTCGTGGCGATCGCCTTCGACAATTGCACGGAGCTCGAGCGCTGGCAGGAGCTTTCGGATTTTGCCGGCGGATTGAACAGGGACGGCGACCGCATCCATTTCACCTTCTTCGTCAGCGGCATCAATTATCTCGCCGAGGAGAAGCGCGCCGCCTATGAGGGCCCGCACCAGCGGCGCGGCGCCTCCAACATCAATTTTGGCGGCAGCGTCGAGGATGTGAAAAAGCGCATCGCCTTCATCAATGACCTGCATGCGCGCGGACACGAGATCGCCTCGCACGCGGTCGGCCATTTCGACGGCCGCGGCTGGTCCGCCGCCGATTGGGACAAGGAATTTACGAGCTACGCCGACCTTCTCGACAACGCGCCGCGCCACAACGGCTTTTCCGACGGCACCAAGCTCGCTTTTCCCGCCGCCGCCGTGATCGGCTTTCGCGCGCCGTATATGTCGACGAGTCCCGGCCTTTACCCGGCGCTGCGCGCGCGCGGCTTTCGCTACGACACGAGCAGCACGAGCGAGGCATCGCTCTGGCCGGAACAGAAGGAGGGTGTCTGGCGCTTCAATCTCGCGGATCTGAAATTGCACCGCTCCAACCGCCACACGCTTTCGATGGATTATAATTTCTTCATCGTGCAGGCCTTCGGCCTCGACAATTCGGGAACGCGCGCGCAGCACCGCGACGAAATGCTCGAAACCTATGTCGATTACTTCAAGGCGAATTACGCCGGCGACCGCGCGCCGCTCAACATCGGCCACCACTTCTTCAACTATCATGGCGGCGCCTATAACGAGGCGCTGAAGGCTTTCGCGCGCGCGGTCTGCGGCCTGCCGGAGGTGCGGTGCGTGAGCTACGTGGAGCTTGCCGATTTCATGGACAAGCTCGACCCCGCGACGCTGGAAGCCTTTCGCAAGGGCGACTTCGAGCACCGCAAGGCGCCGGATATCGACATCTCCAACGCCTTCGCGCGCGCCGCCAAACCCTGATCGCTAAGCCGCGACCTGCGCTGCTTCCCAGCCGAGGATGGCGCGCTTGCGCGTCAATCCCCAGTGATAGCCGGTGAGGTCGCCGCTCTTTCCCACCACGCGGTGACACGGCACCACGAACGACACCGGATTCTTGCCGACGGCGGCGCCGACGGCGCGCGCGGCCAGGGGCTTGCCGAGTTTCTTCGCGATATCCGAATAGGTCGTGGCCTTCCCCAGCGGGATCGTGAGCAGCGTCTCCCACACGCGGATTTCGAAATCGGTGCCGATCAACACGACGCGTAACGGCGTATTGGGCTTCCACAGCTTCGCATCGAAAATCCGCTGCGCGTGCGCGACGGTCCTCGCGCTGTCCTCGACATAGCGCGCATTCGGCCAGCGGCCGCGCATGTCGGCGAGCGCCGCCGGCTCGCCGCCGCGATCGGCAAAGGCGAGGCCGCAGAGCCCGCGCTCGGTCGCCATCGTGAGTGCCGAGCCGAAGGGCGAGGGGTGGAAGCCGTAATAAACCGTGAGGCCCTCGCCGCCGGTCTTCCATTCGCCCGGCGACATCGCCTCGTGCACCACGAAAAGGTCGTGCAGCCGGCCGGGGCCGGAAAGGCCGACCTCGTAGGACGCCTCCAGAATGTTCGGGCTCTCGCGGAGGACACGCCGCGCATAGTCGAGGGTCACCGATTGCAGGAAGGATTTCGGCGACAGCCCGCACCAGCGGCGGAAAAGCGCGGTGAGCGCGCGCGTGTCGGTCCCGACCGCGGCCGCGATCGCCTCCACGTCCGGCTGCTCGCGGAAATGCTCGGTGACATAGGCGATCGCGCGTTGCACGATTTCATAGTCGCTCGCGGCGCCGTCGAATTCGACCGGGGTGAGTTTCGTGGGCATCGGGTTTTGAACGGCTAACATGGGTCATCTCCTCGATGCCCGGAAGATAGGGTCCGGCTCCGCCAAAACCACCCGATTTCGCGGGCGCTTTCAGCGCTTGGCTTCGGCCAATGCCGCGCCGAGGCGCTTTGCCAACTCGCCCTTGTAGAGCGGCGGCAGGAAGGCGCCGACGATCAGGAATATGCCGCGCGAGAGAAGCGCCACGCGGGTGACGCCATAGTGCTCGTCTTCGGTCTTTTCCAGCCGCACCCAGCGCGGATTGAACTCGGTCTCGCGCGCGGCACCCTTGGCCGAGACCTGGCGCACAAGCAGCTGGTTCGGCGTCATCCTGATGTCTTCGTAGGCGCGCGCATCGCGGTAGTTGACGCGGAAGGCGAGCCACACGAGCGCCACGTCGAGGCCGAAGAAGCCGAACACGGGCCAGGCGCCCATCATCAGGAACGTGACGCCGACGGTAAAGCTGATCGCGGCGAGCACGCTCATCAGGATGGTAAAGCCGGCGGTGCCGAGCGAGCGGTGTGGCGCGAGATGCGCCTCGAACAAGACGGGTTCCGGAAACGGGTTGCTTTCCTGCATCGGGGCTCATTATACGGGAAAGATGCCGGCGACAAAAAAGCAAAATCGCGGGAAACGCGCCGCGGGGGGAAAGAAGCGGCGCCCGAGCGCCGCTTCCAAGCCGTGGACCGCCGCCGAGATCGAGGAAGCCTTCGAGCGCTTCGCCAAGGCCAATCCCGAGCCCAAGGGCGAATTGCAGCACGTCGATCCCTACACGCTGCTCGTGGCGGTGGTGCTCTCCGCGCAGGCGACCGATGCCGGCGTGAACAAGGCGACGCCTGCACTCTTTGCCGTCGCCAACACCCCGGAAAAAATGGTGGCGCTCGGCGAGGAAAAGCTTCGCGGCTACATCAAGACGATCGGCCTCTACCGCGGCAAGGCGAAGAACATCATCGAGCTGTCGAAACGGATCGTCGCCGAACACGCCGGCAAGGTCCCCGGCGTCCGCGAGGCGCTGGAAAGCCTGCCGGGGGTCGGCCGCAAGACCGCGAATGTCGTGCTCAACGTCGCCTTTGGCGAGCCGACGATTGCCGTCGACACCCATCTCTTTCGCGTCGCCAACCGCACGGGGCTCGCGCCCGGCAGGAATCCGCTGGAAGTGGAGCTTGGGCTGCTCGCGCGCGTGCCCGAGCGCTTCAAGCGCCACGCGCATCACTGGCTCATTTTGCACGGGCGTTATGTGTGCAAGGCGCGCGCGCCCGAATGCCCGCGCTGCCTGATCAACGATCTCTGCCGCTGGCCGGAAAAGAGGATTTAGTCGGCCGGTCGCGCCGCGAGCTCCGGCCGCGCGAGGTTCTCGCGCGAAATCTTCTTGTGCATGCGCACCATGAAGGCGGTGGCGAATACGGGCGTGATCAGATTGAGGATGGGGATGATCACGATCACCGCGATCACGAGGCCGGCGAGAAAAATGCGAACCGCATTGGCGCGCCTGAGCGCCCGCGCTTCGTCGATCGGCCGGAAGCGCATCGCCGCCAGTTCGAAATATTCGCGGCCGAGAAGATAGCCGTTGGCGAAGAAGAAAACGGCGATGTTGACGCCCGGCAGAATGAGCAAAATCAGCGCGACGAGGTTGACGAGAAGCACGAGCCCGAAGAAGCGGAGCGACAGCAGCGCCGAGGTCGTGACCGGCAGCGCCATGCCGACGGGATCGGTGGGAAAGTTGCGGCGCTCGACCTCTTCGGCGATGTCGTCGAAAAAGAGCGAGGCGACGAGCGAAGTGATCGGCGGCATGAGATAAATCGCGCCGGCGACGATGCCGAGCGCGGTGAAGATCGCAAGCGCCATATCGAACGGATAGGGAAGCGTGACGAGGTGCGTGATCGCGCCCTGCAGAATCATGCCGAGAACGATCAAGAGCAGGAACGCGAGCCCGATCGACTTCACCAGGATTCGACGGAGCGGCGGCGAGAAGGTCTCGCCGAAGGCTTGCATCGCGGCATCAATCATAGGGGAGTTCCGGATTCGGTGGGTGAGACACCTAAGCAGCGAAAGATGGCATTGCAACTGTCGCGAAACGCGCGGCGCATGGTATGCAGTGCCTAATTGCCGGTCATGCCCACGATGCTTACCCGTAGAGGCGTTCTGAAAGCGGCCGCGGCGCTCGCCGCGGCACCCGCTTTCCCGGCGCGCGCGGCCTCGGGTGATTACGACGTCGCGATCATCGGTGCCGGTGCCGCCGGCATCGCCGCCGGCCGGCGCATCGCCCCATCGGGGCGAAGCTGCGTCATTCTCGAGGCGGCCGGCCGCGCCGGCGGCCGCATTGCCAGCGCAACGTTTGCTTCCGGCGCCGTCTATGACCGCGGCGCGCACCGGTTTTCGGCGCCTGCGAAGAACCCGCTGGTGGCGGTCGCCCGCGCCGAGCGGCTGAAGCTTTACGAGCCTTCGCCCGGGCGGCGGCTTTATATCGGCGTGCGCGAGGCGCGCGACGGCGAGTACGACGATTTCACCGCGGCGCTGCGGCGCGCGAACCGGACGATCGCGGCCGTGGCCGAGCTCGGCCGCGACATTGCAGCCACGCGCGCGTTGCCCGAGCTCGGCGATTGGCTCGGGACCGTCGCGTTCGTGCTGGGCCCGCTTACTTCCGCGAAGGATCTCGATGCCGTCTCCACGGTCGATCTGTCGCGCGCCGAGGACCGTCCCGACGACGTGATGGTGCGGGATGGAACGGCGGCGTTGCTCGCCGCCGCCACCAAGCCGCTCGCGATCGAATTGAACACGGCGGTGCAACGCGTCGACATCGGCGGCCGCGGCCGCATCGAGCTCGGCACGACGCACGGCACGCTCACCGCGCGCACGGTGATCGTCACCGCGTCGACCAATGTGCTTGCGTCCGACAGCCTTCGCTTTTCGCCGTCGCTTCCGGCGCAGACCATGACGGCGTTGACGAAGCTTTCGCTCGGCACTTACGAGCGGGCGATTTTCGAATTGCCCGGCAACCCGTTCCGCTTCGGCGCCGACGAGCGGATCATCTTCAAGACGAGCGACTCGAAGACCGTCATGCTGCACACCCGCGTCGGCGGCAGCGATCTCGTCTACGCCGATCTCGCGGGCAGTTTCGGCCGCGACCTGGCGAACGCCGGGGAGGCGGCGATCGCAAGCTTCGTCACCGACGAATTCGCGGCGCATTTCGGCGAAGGCGCAAAACAAGCGCTCGGCAAGATCGAGCTCACGCGCTGGAGCAAGGAGCCTTTTGTGCTGGGCGGCTTTTCGGCGGCCGCCCCCGGTGCCGCGGCGAGCCGCAGGGTTCTAATGCAGCCGATCGCCGATCGCGTGTTTATCGCGGGCGAGGCGGCGCATGAAACGCTGTGGGGCACGGTCGCCGGTGCCGCCCTTTCCGGCGAGCGGGCGGCGGACGCGGCCCTTCGGTATCTCGGGCCCGTTAATCCGCCGCCGCAGCCGCAACCGCCGCCGAAGCCCGGCAAGAGGGGCTGAACATGACCGCCAAAGCCTTGATCGCCTGGTCGAGCGGCAAGGACAGCGCCTGGGCGCTCTATGAAGCGCGGCGGAGCGGCGATTACGAAATCGTCGGCGCGCTCACGACGGTGAACGAAGCCTTCGGCCGCGTCGCCATGCACGGCGTGCGCGAGGCCCTGCTCAAGGCGCAGCTCGATGCCTTGGGTCTCGCGCCAAAAATCGTGCCGATCCCGTTTCCCTGTCCGAATGAAATTTATGAAGCGCGCATGGCGGCGGCGCTTTCGGAAGCAAGGGCCGAAGGCGTCACCCACGTGATCTTCGGCGATCTTTTTCTCGCGGACGTGCGCGGCTATCGCGAAGCGAAAATGGCCGGAACGGGGGTGGCGCCGGCCTTTCCGTTGTGGGGGCGCCCGACCGAAGCGCTCGCGCGCGAGATGATCGATGGCGGGCTGAAAACGCACATCGTCTGCGTCGATCTGAAGAAAGTGCCGAAAGCGTTTGCCGGGCGGACATTCGACGCCGCTCTCCTCGCCGATCTTCCGCAAGGCGTCGATCCTTGCGGCGAACGCGGCGAGTTTCACACCTGCGTGCTCGCGGGCCCGATGTTCAACCGCGCCATTGCGGCGGATGTCGGCGAGGTCGTCGAGCGCGACGGCTTTGCCTTCGCCGATCTCGTTCCCGCCGGCTGATCGCGTTCAGGCGCGGAGCACCGCACCCGTCCGCTTTTTCACTTCCTCGACGATCTTGCCCGCCACCGCCTCGATCTCGGCGTCGGTGAGCGTCTTCTCGCGCGGCTGCAAGGTCACCGCGATCGCGATCGATTTCTTGCCGGCCTCGATTTCCCCGCCTTCGTAGAGGTCGAAGACATCGACCGCGGCCACGAGATTCTTGTCGGCGTTTTCCGCCGCGCGGATGATGTCGGCCGCCGCCACCCTGCGGTCGACGAGGAAGGCGAAATCGCGCGATACCGGCTGGAACGGCGAAAGCAGAAGCGCGGGCTTGGCGCGGGTCGCTTTCGCCTTCGCTTCCGGAATGCGGTCGAGCACGATTTCGGCGATCGAAATCGGCCCTTCGACGTCGAGCGCTTCCAGCGCCGCCGGATGCAGCTCGCCGAAGACGCCAAGCACGAGCTTGGGCCCGAGCTGGATCGTCCCCGAACGGCCCGGATGCAAATAAGACGGTCCACCCGCCACGATTTGCAGCTTGCCGATCGGCGCGCCGCAGGCCGCGAGCGTCTCGATGGCATCGGCCTTGGCGTCGAACACATCGACGCCGCCCGCCGTGCCCGACCAATGGCGTCCGCTGCCGGAAACTTTCGCGGTACCGCGGCGGAGCGCCGTGGCGGCGGCCAGTTGATCCTGCGGCCGGTCGCCGAGGAAAATCTGGCCGACTTCGAAGAGCGCGATGTCGGGATAGCCGCGATCGGCGTTTCGTTGCGCGGCGAGCGCGAGCCCCGGCACGAGGCTCGGGCGCATGTCGGAAAGCTCGGCGGCGATGGGGTTCGCGAGCGCGAGCGAGGGCTCGCCGCCGCCGAAGAGCGTCGCCTCCTTCTTCGAAATGAACGACCAGGTCACCGCTTCCACGAGGCCGCTTGCGGCGAGCGCGCGTTTGGCCGCGCGCGTCCGCTTTTGCAAAATGGTGAGCACGGGACGCCGCGCGTTTTCGCCGCGCTCGAACGGCGTCGGCGGCACGCGCTCGACGCCGAGAATGCGCACGATCTCATCGACCAGATCCGCCTTGCCCTCGACATCGCCGCGCCAGCTGGGCACGGCGACCTTCACCGTTTCGCCCGAACCCGCGACGATGAAGCCGAGCGCGGTCAGCACGCGCTTGATCTCGCCGACCTTGGTTTCGAGCCCGGCGAGCCGCCGCGCCTCCGAAAGCGGAAAATCGATCACGCGGTTGCTGTCGGGGATTTCGCCCGCGAGCACGATCTCCGACGGCTTGCCGCCGCAGAGTTCGAGCACGAGCCCGGTGGCGAGCTCGAGACCCGGCACCGTGAAGGCGGGGTCGACGCCGCGTTCGAAGCGGAAGCGCGCGTCGGAGGCGATTCCGAGCTTGCGCCCGGTCTGCGCGATGTTGGCCGGATTCCACAGCGCCGACTCGATCAACACGTCGGTCGTCGCCTCCGAGCAGCCGCTCGCCTCGCCGCCCATGATGCCCGAAAGCGATTCGACGCCAGCCTCGTCGGCGATCACGCACGTCTCGCTGTCGAATTCGTAGGTGCGGCCGTCGAGCGCAAGCAACTTCTCGCCGTTCGCCGCCCGCCGCACGACGAGATTGCCCTTCACCTTCGCCGCGTCGAAGACGTGCAGGGGCCGCGCGCGGTCGAAGGTGACGAGGTTGGTGATGTCGACCAGCGCGTTGATCGGCCGGAGGCCGATCGCCCGCAGGCGGCGCTGCAGCCAGTCGGGTGAGGGGCCGTTCTTCACGCCGCGCACAAGGCGAAGGGCGAAGGCGGGGCAAAGCGCCGGCTCCTCGATCTTCACCGCGACCGGGCAGGGGAATTCGCCCTTGATTGGCTTGATCGCGTCCTCTTTCAGCTTGCCGACATGCGCCGCCGCCAGGTCGCGGGCAATGCCGTGCACGCCGAGACAATCGGCGCGGTTCGGCGTCACCGCCACATCGAGCACCGGATCGTCGAGGCCAAGAATCGCGGCGAACGGCTGGCCGAGCGGCGCGTTCGCCGGGAGCTCGATGATGCCCTGATGGTCCTCGGAAATTCCCATTTCGCGCGCGGAGACGAGCATGCCGCGGCTTTCCACGTCGCGGATCTTGCCGACCTTGAGGTCAAGCCCGGTGCCGGGAATATGCGTGCCCGGCCGCGCGAACACCGCCATCATGCCGGCGCGCGCATTGGGCGCCCCGCAGACGACCTGCACCGGCTGGCCGTCGCCGGCGTCGACCATGCAGACCCGGAGCTTGTCGGCATTCGGATGCTTCTCGGCGGAGATCACGCGCGCGACCGTGAACGGGGCGAGAGCCGAAGCCTTGTCCTCGATCTTCTCGACCTCGAGGCCGATCATGGTGAGCTTGTCGGCGATCGCGGCGAGCGGCTCGTCGGTCTGCAGATGATCCTTCAGCCAGGAGAGGGTGAACTTCATTCGCTCAATCCTCCGGCGAGCGTCGGAAAATCAAGCGGGCGGAAGCCGTAGTGCTCAAGCCAGCGCACGTCCGCCTCGAAGAACGGGCGGAGGTCGGGCATGCCGTATTTCAGCATCGCGATGCGGTCGATCCCCATGCCCCAGGCGAAGCCCTGATAGACGTTGGGATCGAGCTTGCAGTTCTTGAGCACGTTCGGGTGCACCATGCCGCAGCCGAGAATTTCGAGCCAGTCGGTGCCTTCGCCGAAGCGGACTTCGCCGCCGCGGCGGTCGCATTGAATGTCGACTTCGAGCGAAGGCTCGGTGAAGGGAAAGAACGACGGCCGGAAGCGCATCTTCACCGTCGGCACTTCGAAGAAGGCCTTGCAGAACTCCTCGAGGATCCATTTCAGGTGGCCGAGATGCGAGCCCTTGTCGATGACGAGGCCTTCGACCTGGTGGAACATCGGCGTGTGCGTCTGGTCGGAATCGCAGCGATACGTGCGGCCCGGCGTGATCACGCGGATCGGCGGCGGGACACTTTGCATGGTGCGGATCTGCACCGGCGAGGTATGGGTGCGAAGGAGCATCCGCTCGCCGTTCGGCTTCGGCTGGAAGAAGAACGTGTCGTGCATCTCGCGCGCGGGGTGATCGGCGGGGAAGTTGAGCGCGGTGAAGTTGTAGAAGTCGGTCTCGATGTCCGGCCCTTCGGCGACCGAGAAGCCCATGTCGGCGAAGATCGCGGTGACCTCGTCGATCACCTGGCTCACCGGATGAATGCGGCCGCGTTCGAGCGGGCTTTCGCGCAGGGGCAAAGTGACGTCGGCCTTGTCGGCGGCGAGCTGCTCGGCGATGGCCGATTGCTTCAGCGTCGCTTTCTTCGCCGCGATCGTCTCGCTCACCCGGTCGCGCAAGCCGTTGATCGCGGGACCCTGTTGCTTGCGCTCGTCCGGGCTCATGCCGCCGAGCGTTTTCAGGAGCTCGGAGATCGCCCCCTTCTTGCCGAGGGCGGCGACGCGCACGGCTTCGAGCGCGGCGTCGGTCTTGGCGGCGCCGATCGCCGCGATGAGTTCGTCTTCGAGTTTCTTCAGGTCGATCATGGAATCGCTGAATGCTGCAAATTACGGATTTACACGAACGAAAACGCCGCGGCACCGGTCGGCGCCCCGTGCAATCGGGCCTCGGAAGGCGGAATGCCGGCTCAGTGGAGCGCGGCGCGGGCCTGATCGACGAGCGCCTTGAAGGTCGCCGGTTCCCGCACCGCGAGATCGGCGAGCACCTTGCGATCGACCGCGACCCCGGCCTTGCCGAGGCCGTCGATAAATCGGCCGTAGGTGAGGCCTTGCTCGCGCGCCGCCGCGTTGATGCGCTGGATCCACAGCGCGCGGAAGGAGCGCTTGCGGTTCTTGCGGTCGCGATAGGCGTATTGGTTCGCCTTCTCGACCGCTTGCTTGGCGATGCGGATCGTGTTCTTGCGCCGGCCGTAATAGCCCTTGGCGGCTTTCAGCGTCTTCTTGTGCTTGGCGTGGGACGTAACGCCCCGTTTCACGCGGGCCATGATGATCTCTCCTGAAGGTTTCTATCAGCCGTACGGCATGAAGATCTTGCGGACGTGACGCGCATCGGCCTCGTGCATCACGGTGGTGCCGCGCTGCTGGCGAATCTGCTTCTTCGTCCGCTTGATCATCCCGTGCCGCTTGTTGGCCTGGGGAGCGATCACCTTGCCGCGCGCGGAGAGCTTGAATCGCTTCTTCGCGCCGGACTTCGTCTTCAGTTTGGGCATTTGGCTCGTCTCCGTGGGTGGGCGCGGCGGAAATCCGTGCGCCTCGACCGCTGGTTGGTTCGATGGAGCTTCACGAGCCGCCACGGCAGCCCTTTGGCCGGGCGGCTCGAAGGCCGCTTCGATACAAGACGCGGCCCGAAATGGCAACCTGAGCGAGCGAGCTTAGCGCGGCGCCAGAATCATCACGATTTGCCGGCCTTCGGACATGGGCTCCGCCTCGACCTTGGCGATGGTGCCGGTGTCCTCGCGCACGCGCTGCAAGAGCTTGTAGCCGAGCTCCTGATGCGCCATTTCGCGGCCGCGGAAGCGCAAAGTGACCTTCACCTTGTCGCCTTCCTCGAAGAAGCGCTTCATCGAGCGCATCTTCACGTCGTAATCGTGCTTGTCGATGCCGGGGCGAAGCTTGATTTCCTTGACCTCGACCGTCTTCTGCTTCTTGCGCGCCTCGGCCGCTTTCTTCTGCGCCTGATACTTGAACTTGCCGTAGTCGAGGATCTTGCAGACGGGCGGGTTGGTGTTGGGAGAAATCTCGACGAGGTCGAGACCGGATTCGCGGGCGAGCGCAATGGCATCGTTGATGGGGGTCACGCCACGGTTCGTTCCATCCTTGTCGATCAGCTGAACCTCGCGAACGCGGATATCTTCATTGACGCGCGGCCCGTCCTTCTGGACCGGCGCGGCGGCTCTCATAGGGCGACGAATGGCGGTGTGCTCCTCTCTTGTTGACACGGCGCTTCTGCGCAAGATCGGTACGCGGAAGCAAGGGCAGGATTGAAAGAATTGCGGTTGAAGTCAATGGACCCCAGGTATGGCTGAAGAGGCGTTATTCCACGTGGATGTTGGAACGGGCGCCGCCGCCCGCAGCATTGCCGTGCGCGCGCGCGGAGGGGCCGCCCCCGGCATTTTCTGGCTCGGCGGCTTCAAGTCCGACATGCGCGGCACCAAGGCGGAAGCGCTCGCGGCGCATGCCGCGGGTGCGGGGCGCGCCTGCACGCGCTTCGACTATTCCGGCCACGGTGAATCCGGCGGCGGCTTCGAAGCGGGAACGATTTCGCGCTGGCTTGAGGAGACGCTCGCCGTGTTCGAGCGCTTCGCCAAGAATCCGCAGATCGTGGTCGGCTCCTCCATGGGCGGCTGGATCGCGCTTTTGCTCGCGCGCGCGCTCGCGGCCAGCGGGAAAAACAATGCCGCGAGGATGGCGGGCCTCGTTCTGATCGCGCCGGCGCCCGATTTCACCGAGGCCCTGATGTGGAGCGCGATGTCGGAGGACGTCCGCCGCGAGATCGAGGAAAAAGGCTCGTGGCTCCGCCCGTCGCAATATGGCGACGGCCCCTATCCGATCACCCGCGCGCTGATCGAGGACGGCCGCAGGCATCTTCTCCTCGACCGTCCGATCGAGGTCGGTTGCCCCGTGCGCATCTTGCAGGGCGTGCTTGACCCGGACGTGCCGTGGCGGCACGCGTTGAAGCTCGTCTCGTGCCTCGCCCAGGACGACGTGGTGCTGACGTTGGTCAAGGACGGCGATCACCGGCTTTCGCGGCCGGAGGATATCGAGCGCCTACTCCGCATCGTCGACGAGCTAGCGGCCGAGGTCTAAGGCGCTCAAGTTCCCGCAAGGAGGTAACGGCAAGCTCGGCCAATAAGCCAGATCAGTACCGCTGGTATGAAGACAAAGGCCTCGAGAATATTATTTTCTGACTTAAAGCCCATCGCGTTGAACATTCCCAGAGCGATCACCACGACCGTTCCCAATGCGAGGAACGCGGCGATACAAGACGCAATCCAGTAGAGCGCTATTCCGACTCGTGCCAGCATTGAATTCTCCCAGCGCAAATTTTGATTACCTAAACACGTTATTCGTCTAGCTCCTGAGCCATATTCCATTCCTCGATCACCGTGCGGTCTTTTTCGCGCGGGCGGTGCGAGGCCGCGATTCTTTCAAAAGCCACGGGTTCCATGAGCCGCGATAAGGCCCACACAGCAGCGCCACGCACGAGGGGTGCCGCATCGTCGAGCCGCTCTTTCGCCACGGCCGCGAGCGCGGGCTCGCCGCTATTGCCGATAGCAATCAACACGTTACGCACGAAGCGGTCGCGGCCCGTGCGCTTGACCGGGCTTTTCGAAAAATGCGCACGGAAAGCCGCATCGTCGAGCCGCGCCAGCGTAGCGAGTTCCGGCGCGCGATTTTCCGCGCGCGCGGCGAGCCGCATTTCATGCCCGGTCTGCGCGAATTTGTTCCACGGACAGACCGCGAGACAATCGTCGCAGCCATAGATGCGATTGCCCATCTTCGCCCGCAATTCGCGCGGGATCGCGCCCTTGTGCTCGATGGTGAGATACGAAATGCACCGCCGCGCATCGAGCTTGTAAGGCGCGGGAAACGCCGCGGTCGGGCAGATGTCGAGGCAGGCGCGGCAGGAGCCGCAGTGATCGGTCTCGGCCGCGTCGATCGGCAGCTCGATCGTCGTGAAGATCGAGCCGAGGAACAGCCACGAGCCGAATTCGCGCGAAACGAGGTTCGTGTGCTTGCCCTGCCAGCCAAGACCGGCGGCGGCGGCAAGCGGCTTTTCCATCACCGGCGCGGTATCGACGAAGACCTTGATCTCGCCGCCGGCGGACGCAACGAGCCACTGGCCGATGCGCTTGAGCTTGCCCTTGATCAGCTCGTGATAGTCCTCGCCCTGCGCATAGACGGAGATCGCGCCGCGCTCGCGTTGCGCGAGCAGGGCAAGCGGATTTCCTTCCGGCCCGTAATTGAGGCCAAGGACGACGACACTTTTTGCGTCCGGCCAAAGGGTTTTCGGATCGGCGCGGCGCGCTTTCGTGCGCGCGAGCCAGTCCATGTCGCCATGCGCGCCTTCGGCGATCCAGCGCTCGAAATAAGGGCTGGCCGCGCCGAGCGCCTCGGGCGAGACGATTCCGAAAGCGTCGAACCCCTCGCTCCGCGCGCGCTCGCCCAACGCCGCCTTCAGCGTGGCGGGATTCAGAAATCGAGATCCGCGTAGACGGGCGCTGCCGGCAGCCCCACGACGCTTTCCGCGAGCAGCGGCCGGAAGCTCGGGCGCGACTTCACCCGCGCGTACCAGTTCTTGGCGGCCTCGTCTTCGTTCCACGGCACGTCACCCAGATAGTCGGCGGAAGAAAGGTGCGCGGCGGCGGCAAGATCGGCATAGGTGAGTTGATCACCGGCAAGCCATTTCCGCGCCTTCATCAACCAGCCGATATACTTCAGATGATAGCGGATATTGGAGCGCGCCGCATGAATGGCGGCCGAATCCGGCGGTCCGCCGCCCGCGGCCTCGGGCAGGCGGCGCTTCAGGATTTTTTCGCGCACGAGCATCTCGCTCACCTCGGCGAAAAACTTCTCGTGGAACCACAGCATGAGCCGCCGCGCCTCGGCGCGTTTCTTGGCGTCCATCGGCATCAGCCGGTTCGCCGCCGTCGGCCCCTGCACCTCATCGATGAATTCCGCAATGACCACGGCCCCCGAAGCCGTGAAATCACCATCGATGAGGACCGGCGTTGTCCCCGCCGGATTGAGTTCGAGGAATTCAGGCCGCCGTGCGAGCACGTTCTCTTCGATAAGCTCGGCGCCGATTCCGTATTCGCCGAAGACGAGCCGGATGAAACGCGAATGCGGGCAAAACGGATGATGAAAAAGTCGCATGGGTGAAACAATCGTGATGACAACGCCACCATGCCATGGATCAAGGCATTCGTGAGACTTTTGTCCTGCGCGTTCTAACCTATTGATTGCGTCGAAAGCCTCTGAAACAAGGGCAAGTGATTCGTCGTCAACGCGCGGGGGCCTTTCATGGCAGCGGATATCTGCACCCAGGGGTTGGATACCGGTTTCGTGGAACTCGGCTATGCCAAGGTCGCAGTCCTCGGCGTCCTGCAAGGCATCACCGAGCTTTTGCCGATTTCGTCCACCGCGCATATGCGCATCGTGCCCGCGCTCCTTGGCTGGCGCGATCCCGGTTCCGCTTTTTCCGCGGCAATGCAGCTCGCGGCGCTGGCCGCGGTCTTGAGCTACTTCTGGAGCGACGTGCGCACGCTTACCGTGGGCTCGATCTCGGCGCTCGTGAAGCTCGACTTCCGCGATTGGTATTTGCGCTTCGTGATCTGGATCGCGCTCGCGACCGTCCCGATCGTTTTATTCGGCATTGCGCTTTCTCCCGTTCTCAACGCCTGCAACTCGCCGCTCCGCGGCCTCGTGGTGATCGGCGTCGCCTCGATCGTCATGGCGGGCTTGCTCGCGCTCGCGGAACGCTACACGCGCCACGAGCGCAACATGGAAGAAGTGACCTTGAAGGATGCGCTGATCGTCGGCCTCGCCCAGGCCGGCGCGCTGATTCCCGGTGTTTCGCGTTCGGGTTCGACGCTCACCGCGGCGCTGTTCCTCGGCCTCAACCGCGAGGAGGCCGCGCGCTTTTCATTCCTGCTCGGCGTGCCGGCGATCGCGCTCGCGGGGCTGAAGGAACTTTACGAACTGCACAAGGCGCATCTTGAAATCCACGGCTGGCTGATCCTGATCTTCGGGCTGATCATCGCTTCGCTCTCGGCCTTTGTCGCGATCTGGGGCTTGTTGCGAATTCTCGAAAACTTCTCGTCCTGGCCGTTTGTGTTTTACCGGGCCTTCATCGGGATCGTGCTGCTTGTCGGCGTTGCGGTCGGCTGGCTCGCTTAGAGGCCCCGTTCAAGCCTCGCTGCGCGCATACTGACCGGTTTTGCGGAAGCGCCAGAGGTAGCTCGGCAGCACCGCTTCAAGCGTCGTCGGCGCAACGCCAAGGCCCTTCAGCGTGCGGCCGTCACGTTCGGCCTTGGCGGAGACGACATTGTCCTTCTCCAAAAGCAGAACCTGATCGCGCGTGAGCGGCGGGTTCGGCAGGAATTCCAAAAAGAACGCTTGCAGCCGCGCGAGCCCGAACGGCAGCGGCAGGAGCAAGCGCTCACGGCCGATTTCGCGGAGCATGAGCTGCATGAGCTCGCGGAACGTCTTCACCTCCGGCCCGCCGAGCTCATAGGTCGTGGCCGGCTTCGCGCGGCCCTCGACGGCGGCCGCGATCGCGGCCGCCACATCGCCGACAAAGATCGGCTGGAAGCGCGTCTCGCCGCCGCCGATCAAGGGCAGCGCCGGCAGGAAGCGGGCGAGCGCGGCAAAGCGGTTGAAGAAATCATCCTCCGGGCCGAACACGATCGAGGGCCGCAGGATCACGGCTTCCGGCACCGCCGAGGAGGCGGCTTTTTCGCCGAGCGCCTTGGTGCGCGCATAGTCCGATTCGGAGCGCGCATCGGCGCCGATCGCCGAAACATGCACGAGCCGCGCACCCGCTTCCGCCGCCGCCTTGGCGACGGCACCGGCGCCTTCCGCCTGCACCGCCTCGAAGGATTGCGGGCCGCGTTGATGCAAAATGCCGACGAGATTAACGATCGCCTCCGATCCTTCCGCCGCCCGCTTCACCGAATCCGGATAGCGGAGGTTTGCCTGCACCGCGTGGATCTGGCCGACGCGGCCGAGCGGCTGCAGATAGAACGCAAGATCCGGCCGCCGCACCGCCACCCGGATGCGCCATCCGCGCTGGGCAAGCGCCCGCACGAGATGGCGGCCGATGAAGCCCGAGCCCCCGTAAATCGTGACGAGACCGTCGGCTGGCGTTTCAGTCATCATGATGGATCGCGCGGGATACGAGGCGTGGCTGGGGCGAGCGATACTCGATGGTTGCGCTTGCGTAAAGCGTTCGAATTTCCGCCGGCTCAATTGACAAGCGGGAAGGCCGCGCCCTACCTAGCGCCCCAAGCCCAGGTGGCGGAATTGGTAGACGCGCTGGTTTCAGGTACCAGTGGTGAAAGCCGTGGAGGTTCGAGTCCTCTCCTGGGCACCAATTTCTTAACCGCGATGCGCTAGTTTCCGCGCGCATCTTCGTCCAACCGATCAATCTCGATGACCATCCGCTACCATCGCGGCGACCTGCCTGATCTGTCGGCCTACGGCGCCGTAGTTGCGATCGATACCGAGACGCTGGGGCTCAACCCCAGCCGCGATCGCCTGTGCGTGGTCCAGCTCTCGCCCGGCGACGGCTCCGCCGACATCGTGCAAATTCCGGCGGGGAAGGTCGCGAGCCCCAATCTCGTCCGGCTTCTGTCGGATCCGAACAAGTTGAAGCTCTTTCATTTCGCCCGCTTCGATCTCGCCGTGCTCTACACGGCCTACGGCGTCATGGCGGGTCCGGTCTATTGCACCAAGATCGCCTCCAAGCTTGTGCGCACCTACACCGACAAGCATGGCCTCAAGGATCTCGTGCGCGAACTCCTCGGCGTTGAGCTTTCCAAGCAGCAGCAGAGTTCGGATTGGGGCGCCCCGAACCTCACCGATGCGCAGCTCGCCTATGCCGCCGCCGACGTGATCCATCTTCACGCGTTGAAGGAGCGGCTCGACCTGATGCTTCAGCGCGAGAACCGCAAGCGTCTCGCCGAAGCCTGTTTTGGCTTTTTGCCGACGCGCGTTGAGCTCGACCTCGGCGGCTGGGCGGAAGAGGATATATTCGCCCATTGAAGCGGCTTGTGGCCCAGGGCGCTTCGCGCCATTGTCGAAATACACCGAAAATCGCGGAAATCGTGAGTCCGCCGGAAAGCCGCAATTGCCAGCCAAGCGAAGCCCGGATGGCGACCGTCCATGAGCCGACCTTCGACCGTGCATAATCTCGCCGAGGCGACCACCTTCGCCGAGGACCGGGATCTTTCGCTCCGTCGCAAGGCGGCGTTCGGGGTCGCGCTCCGTCACAGCCGGCGGGTGAATTTTCTGCGCAAGGCGCTTCCCATCCTGGCGGGCACCGGCCTTGTCCTTGTCGTCCTGTGGACCTGGATCGATCCCTTGCGCTTTACGAATGGGCTGCCGATCGAACTTGGCCGCGTCACGATCTCGGGCACGAAGCTCACGATGGACGCGCCCAAGCTCAAGGGCTTCAGCCGCGACGGGCGCCCCTACACGGTCAGCGCCGAAGGCGCTTCGCAGGATCTGACCAAGCCGAGCGTGATCGAGCTTTCGAAAATCGTCGGACAATTCGATCTCGGCGGCCGCGGCAACATGATCCTCAACGCGAAGTCGGGGGTCTATGACAGCAAGGCGGAGCAGATGCGGATCTTCGACGGCATCGATTTTCATTCGACCGACGGCCAGAGCGGCCAGTTGAGCGAGGCTCTGATCGAGCCGAAAAAAGGCCATCTGATTTCGGAAAGCCCCGTCGACCTTTTCTTCAAGGAAGGAAGCCTGCATGGAAATCGAATGGAAGTGTTCGACCAGGGCAAGCTCATCGTCTTTGACAGCGGCGTGACGATGATTTTGCGGGTGAACCAGGGCGCCGACAAAACGCCGGCAGCAACGCAATGATGAGATTCCGCACCCTTTGCTTGCAGCTCCTATGGGCGGGCCTTGTGCTCGCCGCATCCGCGCTCGCCGCCGCCGCGCAGACGAATCCGGCGCCGGCCGCGCAGGATTCGACCATGCCGAACGCCCTGCAAGGCTTTGCCCGCAATAAAAACGAGCCGGTGAAGATCGACGCCAATCGCCTCGAGGTTCACGACAAGGACAAGCTCGCGATCTTTTCCGGGAATGTCTACGTCCAGCAGGGCGACACCAACATGCGCTGTCCGGAGCTGAAGGTTTATTACGAAGGCGAAGTGAAGGACGCCTCCAAGAATTCGGGCGGTACCGCGAGCGACACGAAATCCGCGGCCGCGCCCAAGGCATCGACAACCGAAAATAATGTGCAGCAACGCATCCGCCGCCTCGAAGCGCTCGGCGGCGTCATCGTCATAAGCAAGGACCAGAAAGCCACCGGCGATCGCGCCGACTTCGACATGAAGCTGAACACGGTGACGCTGTTCGGCAACGTCGTCGTCTCACAAGGGCCGAATGTGATGAAGGGCGATCGGTTGATCGTCAATCTCAGCACGAGCCAGGCGCGCATGGAGGCGGGCAGCCAAGGAAAGCCAGGAAGGGTGCAGGGCCTATTCATCCCGAGCAGCGCCAAGGACAAGGACGCCGAGACAAAAAAGGGCAATTCGCAAAAGGGTCAAACGCAACAAACTCCGCCGCAATAGGCCTTCCCGCCCCGGCGTAACCAACAATTCATCCCATCATTGCCATAGGGTTTTGGAAGGACTATCTGGCGCTGGACCCAAGAGGCGCCGATTTGGAGCAGGCGTGCTGAAAGTTCTTTCCTGGTTCCGCTCGAAGCCGGCGCTGGACGCCGACACCTCTGCGTTGGCGGATCCATGGCGCCTCGACCAGGGCGTTCCGCCGCCGCGCCGGCGAACGCCGCCTCCGGAGCCGAGATCGAAATCCGCTGAGCCGCGGGGAAAACCGGAGTCCCGCTCGGTGCAGGAGATCCGGCAGCTTCTCGAACGAAGCAATTTCGTCGAGCCGGCTCCCGCCCGCGTCCACACGCACGCGCCCGAACTCCAGCCGCGGCCGCAACGCAGAACCAGCGCCCGCCGTCCGCAGACGCGCGCGGGCGTGCTTGCCGCGAGCCATCTCGAAAAAAGTTACGGCGCCCGCAAGGTTGTCAACGACGTGAGCCTCGACGTGGTGCGGGGAGAAGCCGTCGGCCTCCTCGGCCCCAACGGCGCCGGCAAGACCACGGTGTTTTACATGGTCATCGGTCTCGTCAAAGCCGATGCGGGTCTGATCAATCTCGACGGCGACGACGTCACCGCGCTTCCCATGTACCGGCGCGCGCGCCTTGGCATCGGCTACCTTCCGCAGGAAGCCTCGATTTTTCGCGGATTGACGGTCGAGGACAACATCAACGCGGTGCTCGAAATCGTCGAGCCCGATCGCGACCGCCGCAGGGAACATCTCGAATCGCTCCTCGACGAATTTGATATCGCCCGCGTGCGCCGGAGCCCCGCGCTCGCGCTTTCCGGCGGCGAGCGGCGGCGCGTGGAAATCGCGCGGGCGCTCGCAACGCGTCCCTCCTTCATGCTGCTCGACGAGCCTTTCGCCGGCATCGATCCGATCGCCGTCGGCGACATTCAGGAGCTGGTGCGGCATTTGAAAGAGCGCGGAATCGGCGTACTGATTACGGATCACAACGTGCGCGAGACGCTTGGTCTCGTCGACCGCGCCTATATCGTGCACTCTGGGACGATTCTGATGGAAGGCGGCCCCGACGAGATCGTCGAAAGCCGCGAGGTCCGCCGGCTCTATTTAGGTGAAGATTTCCGGCTGTGATCTGGGTTAAATTCCGTGTGCAACGTTAAACCGAAACGGAGCCGCAAACCCGGCAAGAGCTGATGGCGTTATCGCAGAAACTCGAGCTTCGACAGAGCCAAGCGCTCGTCATGACGCCGCAATTGATGCAGGCGATCAAGCTTCTGCAGCTCTCGAACCTCGACCTTGCCGCCTATGTCGAAGCCGAGCTCGAGCAAAATCCGCTGCTCGAGCGCATCGACGATCCGGAACGCCCCCGCGCCGGCGATGAGGCGAGCCCCGCCGCTGAATCATCGGAAGCGCCGGACGGCGCCCAGCCATCCGGCGACGACGAGCGTGCGGCGGAGCCGCTCGATGCCGATCCATCCGACCGCGGAAGCCAGCTCGAGAGCGGCTTCGAGGATTCGTTCTCCGACGACCCGGCCGAAGCGCCGCATCCGCCGCGCACGGAAAGCCCCGGCTATTCGGAATGGGCGGCCGTCGGAACGGGCGGTCGGCAGGATGACGACTATAATCTGGAGGCTTTCGTCTCGGCCGAGATCACGCTGGCCGATCATCTCGCGCGCCAGCTTATGCTTACGATCACCGATCCCGCGCGGCGCATGATCGGCCAGCATCTGATCGATTCGGTCGATGAGGCGGGATATTTGCGCGGCGACCTGCCGGGGGTCGCGGAAAAGCTCGGCGCGCCGCTTTCGGAGATCGGGGCGGTGCTCGAAATCCTGCAAACCTTCGATCCGGCCGGCGTCTGCGCCCGCGACCTCGCCGAGTGCCTCACGATCCAGCTCAAGGAGCGCGACCGCTACGACCCGGCCATGGCCTCGCTCGTGGCGAATCTGGACCTCCTGGCAAAGCGCGACTTCAGCGTCCTGAAGCGCATTACCGGCGTCGATGAGGAAGACCTCGCCGACATGATCGCCGAGCTTCGCCGCCTTAACCCGAAACCCGGCCTCGTCTTCGGCGGCGGGGTGGTGCAGCCGATCGTGCCGGACGTGTTCGTGAAACCCGCGCCCGACGGCTCCTGGAATGTCGAGCTCAACGCCG
>Ga0070734_10000412_pt1 | contig 93800 bp, 87 predicted proteins | sample Coa_R1_8_FD_66444 | JGI IMG/M metagenome (GOLD analysis project Ga0070734, IMG submission 66444) | Surface soil microbial communities from Centralia Pennsylvania, which are recovering from an underground coalmine fire - Coalmine... | ecosystem: Environmental > Terrestrial > Soil > Unclassified ...
AAGTATATTTTCGTTACGGGCGGCGTGGTGTCGTCGCTCGGCAAAGGCATCGCAGCCGCCTCCATCGGGTGCCTTCTGGAAAGCCGGGGCCTGCGCGTGACCTGCCAAAAGTTCGATCCCTATTTAAACGTAGATCCCGGCACGATGAGCCCCTTCCAGCACGGCGAGGTCTTTGTCACCGACGATGGGGCCGAAACCGACCTCGATCTGGGCCATTACGAGCGCTTCACCCACGCCAAGTTGACCCAGAGCAACAACTTGACTTCCGGCCGTATTTACGAACAGATCATCGCCCGCGAGCGGCGGGGCGATTACCTCGGCAAGACCGTTCAGGTAATCCCGCATGTGACCAATGAAATCAAGGCGGCCATGAAACGGGTGGCGCAGCAGGATGTGGACGTGGTGATTGTGGAGATTGGCGGCACGGTGGGCGATATCGAATCGCTGCCATTTCTGGAAGCCATCCGCCAGATGCGCCACGAGCAAGGCCGTGAAAACTGCATTTTCGTGCACGTGACTCTGGTCCCCTGGATTGCCGCCGCGCAGGAAATGAAGACCAAGCCTACGCAGCACAGCGTGAAGGAACTGCGCGCCATCGGTATTCAGCCCGATATCCTGCTGTGCCGCGCCGAGCGCTTCATCCCGCAGGATATGAAAGAGAAGATCGCGCTCTTTTGCGATGTGGATGTGCAGGCGGTAGTGACGGCGCGCGACGTGAAATCGGTCTACGAAGTTCCCGTGGTGTTCGCGGGTGAAGGGGTGGACGAAATCGTCCTGCGGTTACTGCACATCGATGCGCCGCAGCGCGACCTGAGCCGCTGGAGCGCGATGCTCGACCGCATGCAGCATCCGCGCGATGAAGTGAACATCGGACTGGTAGGCAAGTACGTGGAGTACGAGGATTCCTACAAGAGCCTGAAAGAGGCTCTACTCCATGGCGGCCTGGCGCATGAGCTGAAGGTGAATATTCACTGGATCGAGGCCGAAGGTGTGACGGGCGAAGACTGGGAGCGGCAATTGGAAGAGTACGATGGCATCCTGGTGCCGGGCGGCTTCGGCAAACGCGGCATCGACGGCATGCTGAACACCATCCGCTACGCGCGCGAGCAGAAAGTTCCTTACTTCGGGATCTGCCTGGGCATGCAGACACTGGTCATTGAGTACGCGCGCAACGTTTGCGGCCTGGCCGACGCCGATTCCACCGAGTTCAACCCCGGCACGCCGCACCGGGTCATCTTCAAACTGCGCGAGTTGAAAGGCGTGGACGAGTTAGGAGGCACCATGCGGCTGGGCGGTTGGCCCTGCCGGCTGGCGGAAAACAGCTTCGCGTACCGGGCGTACGGCGCCCGCGAAATCAACGAACGGCACCGGCACCGCTATGAATTCAATCGGGAATACGAAGACCAGTTGAAGGCGGCCGGGTTGCGCATCACCGGGCAAACCCCGGACGGCGTGTACGTCGAGATTTGCGAAATTGCGGATCATCCGTGGTTCCTGGGCTGCCAGTTCCATCCCGAATTCAAGTCCAAGCCCATGGAGCCGCACCCGCTGTTTAAAGCTTTCATCGGGGCTTCCTACGAGCATCGCCGCCGCCGGCTATCCGGGCGGATTTCCGAGGTGCAGGCGGAAGCTCAGTATTCCCGTGTCCTTTGACTACAGCGCCTTCCGACGGGCGGCCGGCGCGCCGCTAGTTTTGATCGCCGGTCCGTGCGTGATCGAAAGCGAAGAGCACGTCCATCGTATGGCGTGCGGCATCCGCGATGCCGTGGGCCCATTCGTCTTCAAGGCGTCGTTCGATAAGGCCAATCGCACGAGCGGCGCTGCGTATCGCGGGCCGGGTCTCCGCGAGGGGCTGCGCATTCTGGGAGAGATCAAGGCGAAAGGGTTTCCGATCCTGACGGACATCCACGACGCGTCTCAGGCGGAACCCGCCGCTGAAGTGGTGGATATTCTGCAAATCCCCGCCTTCCTATGCCGCCAGACCGACCTGCTGCTGGCCGCGGGCCGGACCGGCCGCATTGTGAACATTAAGAAGGGCCAGTTTGTGGCGCCGCACGATATCGCCCGCGCGGCCGAAAAGGTGGCCTCCACAGGCAACGCGCAAGTGGTGCTGACCGAACGCGGCTCGTCGTTCGGCTACAACAATCTGGTGGTGGACATGCGCGGCCTGAAAATCATGCGCGATGCCGGCTGGCCAGTGGTTTTCGATGCCACCCATAGCGTGCAACTGCCGGGTGGCGCGGGCACCGCTTCCGGGGGCCAGCCGCAATTCATCGAGCCCCTCGCCCGCGCTGCTGTCGCTGCCGGTGTAGACGGGATTTTCGTGGAGGTGCATGATCGCCCGGAGCAAGCGCTCTCCGACGGCCCGAATGCCCTGCGTCTGGATCTGCTGGCCGCCTTCTGGCGGCGATTGCAGAAGATTCATGCGGTGATGGAATCGGGGGAGTTCGCGTGACAAACGACGCTATTGTGGATACGGTCCGCCGGGCCCGCGAGAGTGAGGCTGCGAAACACGGCTTTGACATCAAATCGATAATTTCGGCAGCTAGGAAACGCCAACGACGGTCCGATTGAAGAGTTGTTTCGTTCGTTCGAAAGAAGCAACAACTGCCTGCTTGATCAAGGGCCGGCCCTGGCTGACTCGGAGTTTGCGGGCGGCTATCATGAATCGAATGCCCGATGAATGGCTCTCCGACACTGACCCTAAAGCTCGCGAGGTCTACTTGAACCTGTACCGTGAGATGGAACCGGGCGAGCGGCTGGCGCGGGTGTTTGCACTCTGCGACTTCCAGCAAGAGCTACAGATAGCCAATGTCCGCGCCATGTATCCCGAGGCGAGCGAACGGGAAGTGTTCCTTCGAGTGGCAGCCCGGCGCCTTGGCCGCGAATTCATGATCGCGGCCTATAATTGGGACCCGGATTTGCACCGTTGATCGGACTGGCGCAAGCATTCGAGCGAATTCTCGCTGCCCTGGATCGAATGGAAATCGCCTATCTGGTAGGTGGTTCCGTAGCGAGCGGTAGCTACGGGTTGCCGCGCCAGACTAACGACATCGATATCCTCGCCGACTTCCGCGGAGCGGACATCATGGCTTTCTGCGAATCCTTACAAGGTGACTTCTACCTCGATCCACAAGCGGCCGAAGCGGCTGTCCGGGAGGGCCGTCCCTTCAACGCGATCCATCTAAAAGGGGCGTTCAAGTTCGACTTCTTTCCAGCCGATGTCGAAGGTTTCGCGCAGTCGGAACTCGCCCGGCGACGCTACATTGTTTCCGCCACACCTGGGCTGGAGGACATTGAGTTCCCGATCGCCAGCCCGGAGGACACCATCCTGGCCAAACTGGCTTGGTTTCGCCGAGGCGGTGAGAGGTCGGACCGCCAGTGGCACGATATTCTCGGTGTTTTGAGCGTGCAGTCCGCGCGGTTGGATCTTGTTTACATGAAGCAGTGGGCGGCGTGGTTAGGGGTGAGCGATCTGCTTGAAAAAGCGCTCGCCGCGGTATAGGATTGCTCCACGTTTTGGGCCTCTGCCGCGTCATAAGATAGAAGTACCTGTATGCCGAATAATCGAAGACGCCGAGGGTTCTCCCTCATTGAGCTGTTGATCGTGATCGCGATCATCCTGATCATCGTCACCGTCGCGCTGCCCAAACTGAACAACGCCACCCGCTTTGCCCACGAAACCGCCGCCATTAAGGCCATCCAGACGATTCATACCGTGCAAGTGCAGTACAACTCGCAATACGGCCATTACGCCACCACCTTGGCGGAGCTCGGACCTCCGGCCACCGGCGGAGCCACGGCCTCGGCTGCGGACCTGATAGGCAACGACCTGGCGCAGGGGGAAAAGAGCGGCTACAAATTCACTATGACCGGCAGCCCCGGCGGGTACGTAATTAACGCCAATCCAGTGACATACGGCAGCAGCGGGAGCCGCACGTTCTTTTCCGATCAGAGCATGGTGATCCGCGAAAATTACGGGCCTGAGCCGGCCACAGCCTCGAGTAAAGAACTGCGCAGCAACTGAGCCGCCGCCCGATAGCCCCAAAGCGTCTGTAACTTTTCTTCGGTTTACGATACCTTTACATAAATACAACCACTTTCCGGAGCGTTTTTTTAGCATGGAACCTGTGAGGCAAGTAGCGGACTCCCGCGAATCCCCGGGCACCACCCGCCGGGGGTTTTATGGCGCCGCGATTTATGCGCTGGGAGGACTGATCACCGCCGCCCTGGGTCTGCCGGCGTTGGTCTACCTGTTCGTACCCCCGAAAATGCGTAAGCAGAGCGATTGGGTGGACGCCGGCGACGTCCGGCAGCTTTCCCTGAACAGTCCGGTGGAGATGGCATTTCGCCGCAACCGGACCGACGGTTGGAAGGTAACGAGCGAAAAGAATACCACCTGGGCCGTCCGGCTCTCAAACAACGAGGTGGTGGCCTATTCGCCGCAATGCACGCACGCCGGCTGCCCCTATCACTGGGATCAAGCCAAAAACGAGTTCGTTTGCCCCTGCCACAACTCGGTGTTCTCCATCGATGGCAAAGTGCAAGGCGGCCCGGCGCCCCGGCCGTTGGACCGGTACCAAACAAAGGTCGAAGGCAATAAGCTCCTGATTGGGCCGTTGCAGCAATCTTCCGGGCAGACCGCATGAAACGCACTTTAGGTCAACTGAACGACTGGCTGGATCACCGGACCGGCCTGCCGAGCGCCATGAGGAATTTCCTGTATGAGGAGATTCCGGCATCGAGCGGCTGGCACCAGATTTTCGGCAGCGTGGCAGTATTCCTGTTCCTCACCCAGGCCTTCACTGGCGCGATGCTGGCGTTTAACTACGCTCCCACGCCAGGCGACGCCTACAACAGTCTGCGCTATATCATCACCGAAGTTACGGCGGGCCGGTTGATGCGCGGCCTGCACCATTGGGGCGCGAGCATGATGATCGTGGTCGTGGTGCTCCATATGATCCAAGTGTTTCTGTACGGCGCCTACAAGAAGCCGCGCGAGACGACCTGGATGCTCGGCGTTGTGCTGCTGCTGCTCACACTGGCCTATGGGTTGACCGGCTATCTGCTGCCCTGGGACAACCGGGCCTATTGGGGAACAGTGGTGACGACGAAGCTCGCCGCCCAAGCCCCTCTGCTCGGCCCGTACCTAACGCGACTCCTCGGAGGCGAAGGGGCTATCGGCGTGGTGACCTTCGCCCGGTTTTATGGGCTGCACGTTCTTCTGCTGCCACCCACCACGGCTCTGCTCATCGGAATTCATATCTACCTGGTGCGCAAACACGGCGTGGCGCCGGCGCCCGGTGACGAACTGCTGCCCAAAAAGAAGTTCTATCCCGAGCAGGTTTTCAAAGACACCGTTGCCATTTTCATCGCGTTCGCGATCCTGTTCACCATGGCGGTGGTGGTCCGCGTGCCACTGGAGCAGTTGGCTGATCCGACCGATACCACTTACACTCCCAGGCCTGAGTGGTATTTTCTGTTCCTGTTCCAAACGCTGAAGGCGTTCACGGGTCCGCTGGAGGTGGTCGGCAGCGTTGTGCTGCCTGGCCTGGCGGTGCTGGCTCTCATTCTGGTGCCGTTCATCGACCGTGGGCAGATGATTCGCGTCACGCGCCGCACCTTTGCCGGCCTGTTCGCGTGCTTTGCGATTCTCGGATGGACCGGACTGACGGCAGCAGCCGTAATTGGCGACAAGAAGTTACCGCAAGAAGTCGCGGTCGATTACTCCGCTCCTACCGACTGGATGCAACTCACGCCGGAAGAGATGGCCGGCGTCGCCTATTTCAATGAAGAGAACTGCGCGAGCTGCCACGTCCCCGGCGGCGGGGGCGTCGGACCCGATCTGACGAATACCGGCGTCCACCGAACCGCTGCCTGGATGATCCAGCATTTCAAGAGCCCGTCCGGCGTGAGGCCGGGCACTTCCATGCCGCCCATTCAGCTCAGCGATTCGCAGCTCGCGGCTCTAGCGGCATTTCTGCTCAAGCTGAACCCGGATAACGCGAGCGCTCTCTCCAATGCGCCGCCGTTCGTGATGCAAGGCGCCCTGGTGTATCAGTCGAACGGCTGCGGCGATTGCCACAAGGTGAATGGCGGCGGGCAGGATGTCGGTCCGCCGTTGAACGGTCTTTCCAAGCGGCGCAGCCATAGTTGGGTGGAAGAACACTTCCTCGATCCGCCTAAACTCACGCCCGGCAGCATTATGCCGGCGTATAAATTCTCACAGAAAGATCTCGATAACCTGACGCAATATTTGTTTACGGTGCCGGACTCGTAGCCGACCCAAACGCGAAAAACATGCCGGCCTACGGCCGGTGCGCCGGATGGAAATCCGGCCCGCAGGGTGAAAGCCCGGCCCCACCAAATACATCTGCTACCTTGGCCCTCTTCGTGCATTCAGGAACAGCGGGTGACAGCTATGAAGAAGGCACTCGTTAGCGGGATCATATCGATGGGCATGCTTTTCGGGACGGCCGTGCCCGGGAACGCCTATTACCATTCGACGTACTATCGCCATAGCCGCGAGCATCACCGTTACGTAGAACACAAACGGCACGTGGCCACGGCCAAGCGAGTAGGAGTGGGCGCTGTCGGGGGCGCGGTAGTCGGAGGCTTAGTAGGAGGCGGTAAAGGCGCAGGCATCGGCGCACTCGCGGGAGCGGGCGCCGGGGCGCTCTACGATCGTCACGAAAAGCACACGGGACATTATTGATCTATGGATGAGAAAGACTTCAAAAAGCACCTGCGCGACTTAGCGCATGGCCATCATCATCCGGAAGAGCACGATTGGGAATCCGGAAATGCCAGCCGGCCCGCGGCGCCCCGCAAGGCTACCAAACGGGCACGGCCCAAGCGGCGAACGAAGTAGCTGCGCAACCGGGGGGCGGGCCGTTCGATTGCAAGAGGCAAGGTGCGGCCCATGCCCACCGGCGAGCAGATCATCGCCCTTTTCGTGCTTCCCATCTCCGTGGCTTCGATTGCCTGGACGGTGACGCACGAAGAAGTGTTCCGCGAATGGCGCGAGTGGTGTAACGAAAGAAGCGGGCATTGCCGGCGACTTTACCAGCGGAAATTTTTCTACCTCTTCACGTGCGAGTACTGTTTTAGTCACTGGGTGACTGCGCTACTGCTCCTCATCACTCGTTACAAACTACTTTTCCCCGATTGGCGGGGCTACTTCGTCGCTGGCTTTTCGATCGTTTGGATTGCCAACGTCTATATGAGCTTCTACGGCCGGCTGCGCCTCGAAATCAAGCGTGAACGCGTGGAAATTGAGGACAAGGAGAGCACCTCGCCTTAACGAGAAGCGCACGAGCTGGGGCTACCGCCGCGGGTCCACGTCAGTTGCCCGTAACATTTCTCTTGAGTCCTCGCCCAATCTCGGATCATAATGCTGTATCGAGTTTGGGGAGGGGTTCATGCGTACAGTCTTGGCCTTTGCTGCCGGCTTGGTTCTCAGCGTCACCATCTGGGCACAGGCCACATCGCAAATATCCGGAACCGTGCGCGATCAGAGCGGTTTGGCGGTTCCCGGCGCCGAAGTCAAAGTTACCCAGACCGCCACGGGCACGGTTCGGACGGCCACGGCGGGCGCGGACGGCGGCTACGTCCTTTCGAACCTGCCCATTGGACCGTACCTCCTGGAGGTCACCAAAGAAGGCTTCGTCAAATACGTGCAGTCGGGGATCGTCCTGCAGGTCGATAGTAATCCCACGATCGATGTGGCTCTAAAGATCGGCGCCGTCACCGAGCAGGTTACGGTCGAGGCCAATGCGGCCCAAGTCGAGACCCGGTCTACTGGTGTCGGCCAAGTGGTGGATAACCAACGCGTGTCCGAAATGCCTCTGAACGGCCGCCAGCCGATCGAACTGGTGTTCCTGGCCGGGATGGCATCGGCTCCGGGCGGCGGAGCGATCAACACGGTGCGCAACTATCCCACGGTGGTTGTTTCCGTGGCCGGCGGGCAAGGCAACGGCGTGGGGTATCAATTGGACGGGAGCATGTACCAGGATCCCTACAACAATCTGGCGCTGCCGCTTCCTTTTCCCGACGCGCTCCAGGAGTTCAAAGTCGAAACCAGCGCTCTGCCGGCGCAATACGGGTATCACTCCACGGCGACGGTCAATGCCGTGACGAAATCCGGCAGCAACGAATTTCACGGCGATCTTTTCGAGTTCCTCCGGAATACGGACCTGACGGCGCGCGATTTTTTCAATCCGACGCGCACGCAGCTCAACCGCAACCAGTTCGGCGGCGTTTTCGGAGGCCGCATCATCCGCGACAAGCTCTTTTTCTTCGGTGGATACCAGCGCACCACGCTGCGCTCGGTTTCGCCGCCCAGTTTCGAGTACGTTCCCACTCCGCAGATGCTAGCGGGCGACTTTACCACGTTCCTTTCGCCGGGCTGCCAGGGTTCTCAGAAGAACATGCCCGCCTCGCTTGGGTTTAGCAACAACAAGATCGATCCGGCGCGCCTCAACCCGGTTGCCGTGGCTTTCGCGAAGACCTTACCGACCCCCAATGACGGCTGTGGCACCACGCTGGTCAACTTCGTCTCCAACCTGGATGAGGATCTGCCGGTCGGGCGCATCGATTACAACCAGAGCGCGAAGCACACCATTTTCGGCCGATACGCCGCAGGAAACCTGAATACGCCTTCCACTTATGACGGCAAGAATCCGCTGACGATCAACACCTATGGCGTGCACGATCTCGATTACCAGCTCGCCCTGGGCGATACCTACCTGTTCACTCCCAACGTGGTGAACTCGTTGCGTATATCGGCGAGCCGAACCAACGTGGTCAAGATCCCGGATAACTATGCCAACTGGAAAACGTTCGGGGCCAACTACACGCCCTTGGGAGGGAACGTGGTGTCGACCACGATCAGCGGAGGCCTCGGTTTCAACGTCGGCACTTCCGCCTCCGTGCCGGGCGAATCGCACAACGGTCCGAACATTTCCGTGACCAATGACGTGAACTGGGTGAAAGGACAGCACCAGTTCGTCTTCGGCGGCAATGTTTATCACCAGGAGATGAACTACTGGTCGGGCCTCAACGCCGTGGGTAGCATGACCTTCAATGGCAGCGTGGCAGGCGGCACAGGCCTCGGCATGACCGACATGCTATTGGGCCTGGTGAGCGGGTTCAGCCAGGGGACCACATATGGCTTCTACAACCGCCAGTGGTATCTTTCCGGATACGCCCAGGACACTTGGAAAGCCAGCCACAAACTCACCATCAATTACGGTCTCCGTTGGGAGCCCTATACGTCGCAATACAGCAAGTACGGCCAGATTCACTATGTAGACTACTCGCTGTTCGCGCAGAACTATCACAGCCCTGTGTATACCAACGCTCCCGCCGGCGTGATCTTCCCCGGGGACCCGCATTACCCCTGCGGAAAGAGTTACCAGTGCAACGACTGGCATAAGTTCCTCCCGCGCGTGGGCCTCGCCTATGATCCGAAGGGCAACGGAAACATGGTGATCCGCGCCGGGTTCGGCATTTATGAAGACCGCAGCCACATGTTCTACCCGAACCAGATGTCGTTCGGCCCGCCGTTCGCCGACACGATCTCCGCGTTCGTCACCAATCTCTCGAACCTGTGGGGCCCGTTCGGCGGCATTCCCGGCATCTTACCGGCAGGGCAGGATCCCGCCCCCACCTTCTCGAGCCTGGCCGGCGTGGGCGCCGCGAGTAAAAACGCTCCGTTCCCCACCGGAGGCGGCTACATCGATTTCGCCAATCAGGGCTTCCATCCGATGTACACCAACCAGTGGAACCTGTCGATTGAAAAACAGATCGGGGCCTGGGTGTTCAAGGCCAACTACATTGGCAACAGCGCCATTCACCTGGTCACCTCCACTACCATCAATCCGGCGGTCTATCTGGGGCTCGGCCCATGTACGTTACAGGTGGTAAACGCCGCCGGACAGGTGGTCCCGCAGAGCTACTCCACGTGCTCCACCACGGCCAACCAGAACCAGCGCCGCTTACTGTACATGCAGAATCCGCTGCAAGGGCAATATTATGGCGGCATCGCGCAGGTGCTCGATAGCGGCACGCAGTCGTACGAAGGACTCTACCTAGTAGTGCAGAAGGCGCTCTCGAAGGGCGTGACCTTCAACGCGAATTACACCTGGTCGCATTGCATCGGCGACCCGTACGAGCAGCAGCCCGGCCTGGGCGGCGGCGCCACTCCGCCCTACAACCGGCGGGCCTATCGGGGCAACTGCGTCGGCATCGACCAGCGCCAGCAGTTCGTGCTCAACCTGGTCGCGACCTCACCGCGATTTGCAAATGCCTGGAAGCGCCGCCTGCTGAGCGACTGGCAGATCGCACCGATTCTACAGATCCACAGCGGCCAGTGGCTCACAGTGACCTCGGGGACCGATCGAGCCCTCACTACTGTCTCCGGCCAGACCGTCAACCAAGTGCTCCCGAATGCCTATGCTGCGAACAAAGGCTCGGCGAATGGCAACGCCACTCTCAACTGGCTGAACCCGGCGTCGTTTGCGATTCCGGCATTGGGTACCTATGGCACTACGGCGTATGGCATCGTCCAAGGCCCCGGCATGATTCAGTTGAACATGGCTCTGGCGCGTACCTTCCCCATCCGCGAAAAGGTAAATTTCCAGATTCGCGCGGAGGCCTTCAACCTACCGAACCTGCTGAACCCCGGAAATCCGACGACGGCGCTGAACTCCGCGCTGTATGGGGTCATCAACTCGGATCAAAGCGGCAATATTGGCGGCAGCCTGCAAGTGAACGCGGGGGATTATCGCATTGTGCAGGTAGCGGCGAAACTGGTGTTCTAAGTATTGCTGGGCAGACGGCAAGACCGTCCGCACCTCCTATACCGAATATGTCGGCGGCTTGATATTCCGGCTGCGCAGATACAGGTCGCTATACCCGCGCGTGTGGGCCGTGTGCACCAAGGCATTGAGCAGCGCACTCAGGCCGGTCATCGCCGGTCCGCGTCCGGCGCTCACCGGGTTCTTCAGATCCGCCGGGGTTAACTGCTTGACGACCCCGATGGACCAATCGAACACGTCGTTGAGGTATTTCACGGTCGTGGCCTTGCTGGTGTCGCCGCGTGGAGCTGCCGGCGCCGCGCCCTTGCCCAGGCGCCCCAGATAGAAGCCTTCCGCCTGGCCGATGTGCTGCATCAATTCCCCAAACGAACGGGCGCCATCTCCCGAGCGCACGCCCTCGGCCGCCGCGCCGCTGCCTTGAAACGGGCGGAAATTATAGCCGTCTTCCGGCATCGCCTCTGCGATCTGCATGGTGTACTTCTTGGAGCGCTCCCACCAACCGGCCCATTCGCTGATCTCATCGTCCGCGCCCAGGGCCAAAGGCGCCATCGCCGCGGTCACCGCAGCCATCGAGCCCATCGCTTTCCGTCTGTTCATGTTTTCGAGAAATCCTCCTCGCTATTGTACAAACGTGCAGGCGGATTCGCGGCTTACACCTTCGAAGCAGGCCGTGTGACCGCGGTCACTGCGTGTCCGTGGCATCCGAGCCAGAATCAGACCAGAAGGCGAAAGAATGAACGTGCATACGGCCGATCCGGTGAAAGCCGAAATCGCGCTACAGAAAATGGTGGCGGCTTACGTCGTAACAGGCCTGATCTTCCTGGTGCTTCCGGGAACATTTCTCGGCGTATGGAACCTGGTTTCCATCAGCAGCCGGCATTCTGTTGGGACGCTTTCGCCCGCGTGGATTCAGGCCCACGGGTTCGCGCAGATCTTCGGTTGGTTGGGAACGTTCATCATCGGGATTGGCTACTACTCGCTTTCGAAAATGGGGGCCGTTATGCCCTTCGCGGCCAGCCGTGGCTGGGTGAGTTGGGTTTTGTGGACTGCAGGTGTGGCACTCCGGTGGATCGCGAATGTAACGGAGTTCGATTGGCGGCTGCTTTTGCCGCTCTCGGCATCAATCCAACTGGCAGCTTTCGCGATCTTCTTCGCTACTGTGAGCCGCCACAAGCCATTGACGGCCTCCACGAAACGCAAGCCCATGGAGACCTGGATGAAGCTGGTCATCGTGTCCACGGTGGCATTCCTGCTGGCTCTCATTCTGAATCAGGTGGAAACCGTTGTCCTGGCGCTTACGGCGGCGCACCCGGAGATACCGCACTGGCTTGACCAGCGCTATCTGTTTCTCGCGGCCTGGGGTTTCCCGGTACTCGCAGTGTGGGGATTCAATGCGCGATGGCTGCCGGTTTTCCTCGGGCTTGGTGAATCCCAGGGCCGTGAATTGATGATAGCGATGGGTGGGCTTCTGGCCGGCCTCGCTGCCGCAGCGGCCGGGTATTTTAGAACTGCGGCTGTGCTGCTGCTGTACGCCACTGCCTTCGCCACTGACGCGCTCCGGATTTTCCGGCGAGCCCGCAAGCCGGCCAAGACTCTCGGTGTCTCTTCTCTATTCCCGTTCTTCGTGCGCGCGTCGTATGTTTGGCTCCTGATGGCCGCGGCTCTTGGTACATACGCCGCTTACGAAGATGTTCACGGTGGCATCTGGGGAGCTTCCCGTCATGCTCTCACTGTAGGGTTCTTGGCCACGATGGTTTTCGGCATCGGTCAGAGAGCGCTGCCGGCCTTCTGCGGGATGCGACTGCTGAGCAAGCGCCTAATGGGGGCTTCGCTGGTTCTTTTGAATGCCGGGTGTGCCTTGCGGGTTCTCTCAGAAATTCCAGCCTACGAGGCGAATCTCCCCGCCGCTTGGCTGGCGTTGCCAGTCTCTGCTATTGCGGAATTGGCCGCCGTCACGCTATTCGCCCTCAATATGACGATTACCCTAGTGTTGCCGCCTCCAGTGCCGCCGGTACACAAATCCGTTTCTCTGCCGGTGCTCTCCCAGATTCAGTGAAGCGCACTCCGTGCCGCAGATCTATTGAATCGTCCCTGAGGCCGGATTCGACCTGATCGACTCCGGAAAACCAGACGGTCCGGCGTAGAAAAACTTGCTGCCGGCGGGGGAGCCCGGACCTACTCCAATACGTGAATATGGCGCGCGGCGCACATCTGCTTCAGGACCTGCGGCCAGACGCTCACGCTCACTTCGCCCAAATGGGCTTTGCGCAAGAGCAGCATGTACGTGCGTGACTGGCCGACGCCGCCGCCGATACTGAGTGGGATTTGCTCCTCGACGATGGCCCGGTGATAAGGGTAATCGAGGAAGTGGAGTTGTCCGGTGCGTTCGAGCTGCTGGCGCAAGGTGTCGGCGTTCACCCGGATCCCCATCGAAGACAACTCGTGCCGGCGCCGGGTGACCGGATTCCATACGAGGATGTCGCCATTGAGGCCGTGAGTTCGCGGGCCGGTCGGCGTAACCCAATCGTCGTAATCGGCGGCGCGCATCTCGTGCGGGTAACCATCCTTCAACGTCCAGCCGATCCCAATGATAAAGATCGCGGGATACTTTTGCAGGATGGCGGTCTCGCGTTGTTTGCGTGGGAGGTCGGGGAACTGGTCGAGGATGTCTTCGGCGTGGAGGAAGGTGAGTTCCTGGGGTAGGTTGGGATAGCGCGGATCGTGGAGCTTGGGAAAAAGCTGCTGGACGTGATTCTCGGCCCCGACCAGCACGTCCCATATGGCCTTGACGGTAGCTTTCAGGAACTCCAGGTTACGCTGGGCGGGCACCATGACCTTCTCCCAATCCCACTGGTCGACATACACGCTGTGGTCGTGATCGAGGAAATAGTCTTTCCGAATGGCCCGCATGTCGGTACACAGACCTTCGCCGATCTCCATACCCAGACGCTTCAGGGCGATCCGTTTCCACTTGGTGGCAGCCTGCACCACCTGGGCCTCAATGGGGTGCCGGTTGTAATCGTTGCTGATGTGGAACTGAATGGGGGAGCGGGAGCCGTCGCGATCGAGGTAGTCGTTGACACCGCTCTCGGCGCTGACGATGAGCGGAACCGTCACCATCATCAAATTCAACTTCTTGCAAAGGTTCTCCTCGATGTAGTTCTTGACGGCGAAGATGGCGCGCTGCGTCTCCTTGGGATCGAGCAGGGAGCGGTATTCGCCGGGCAGCACCTTTTCGAGCTCGGCGTAGTCTCCGATTCCGGGACCGGCAAGATCGGCGACCTTATCAGCAACTGGCATGGAGTTCTCCTTATCAGATATTTGAGTCCGTTAGTATTCTAGCTTGCTTCATGCATGGCGAGGGCAGCGGCGGAAAAAAGGCCGGTGCTATCCTGCAATTTTCAATGGCGCCAATTCTGGAGTTGCGCAACCTGGTGAAGCATTATCCAGGCCAGCGGGCCGTGGATGGGATCACGGTAGCGATCCAGCCGGGCGGGTTCTTTTCGCTTCTAGGGCCATCGGGCTGCGGGAAGACGACGACGCTGCGGCTGATCGCGGGATTCGAGGAGCCGACAGCCGGCGAGGTGCTGCTACGCGGAGATGTGGTGAATGGGCGGAAGCCCTATGAGCGCAACGTCAGCACCGTATTTCAGAGCTACGCCCTATTTCCGCACCTTACGGCTCGCGAAAATGTCGAGTTCGGCCTGAAGCGGCGAAGGGCGCAGGATGTGGCACGGCGCGTGAATGAGATTCTGGGGCTGGTGAGCCTGGAAGGGAAGGAATCGCGCAAGCCGGCGCAACTTTCGGGCGGCGAGCGGCAGAGGGTCGCGCTGGCCCGGTCGCTGGTGTTAGAGCCGGACGTGCTGCTGCTGGATGAGCCGCTGGCGGCTCTCGATCCAAAACTGCGGCAGCAAATGCGTCTGGAATTGAAGGCCATGCAGCGGCGGGTGGGCATCACGTTTCTGCTGGTGACGCACGACCAGGAAGAGGCGCTGTCTCTCTCGGACCAATTGGCGGTGATGAACAGCGGCCGCATCGAACAAGTGGGGACGCCCGAGGAGGCGTACCTGCGGCCGAAGACCAAATTCGTGGCGGGATTTTTGGGCGAAGTGAATTGGATCGATGGAATTGGAGTGCGCCCCGCGGCCACGCGAGTGAGCCGGCAACCGGAAACGAATGGCGCGCGCTCCCGGCCAGCGGTGGTCAACGGAACCGTGTTCTACGGCGATTCGGTGCAGGTGCTGGCGCGGCTGGCCACGGGGGAATCGGCCGTAGCCGAGGTGCCACGGGCTCTGGGTGCATTTCAGGCCGGCGAAGCGGTGCATATTAGCTGGAACGCCGGAGACGAGATGCGGTTCGAGTAACGGCCCGTCCGGCAACGTGGTACCGTGTTGGTGAAATGCAGTTATCGAGGTTTTTGAGATTTCTAGCTCTGGGCATTACGGCTCTGAGCCTTTGGGCGCAAGCGCCGCCCCCGCCGCCGGCGGAAAGCCAGGGCGTGCCGCCGCGTGCCGCGCCCAGCGACTATCCTGCGCAGGCGAAAGCCGGGGATGTGACGATCGCGGCGGAATTCGCCGGACATGCGCTGCCGACACCGGAGGGGCCACTCGATGCGGACGATTACGTGGTAGTCGAAGTTGCTTTCTATGGCCCGGCGGGGACGCGGGCACCGATCGCCTTCAGCGATTTCTCGCTGCGCGTCAACGACAAGAAGACGCCCGTGCAAGCCGTATCGTACGAGCGGGTGTGGCAATCGGTAAAGGATCCGGAGTGGGTGCCGCCGGTAAAGGAAGAGAAATCAAAGGGCGGGCTTACCACGGGTGGCGGGAACGATAACAGCAGCGCCCCGCCCAGACCGCCGGCGGAGCTGCGGCGCGCGTGGGCACTGCGAGTCAAGAAGGCGGCGCTAGCCCCGGGCGATCTTCCGCTGCCGCGAGCGGGCCTGATCTACTTCCCGTACGGTGGCAAGGAGAAAGGGATCCGCTCGATGGAGTTGATTTACACGGGCCAGGCGGGAAGCGTCAGCCTGGAGTTGCACGCGGCCAACTGACCGATGGGTCGGCGCCCGCGCGGCGAATTGTTTAATTATTACTTCGTTTTAGAAGTTCGGTAACGTATTCCTTGCGGACCGCTCCCTGGGAAGCTGTGAAACATCCGATTTTTGCTGAGTTTTGCACAGGGTAACACATTGAAAACATTAGAGCGCAAAAATGTTTTGGGCGAATATTTCACAGCTTCTGCCGGTCGCGGCTCGGAAACACTTGCCTATCGAGCCGCGATCGTAGTTTCCTGACACGTGATCGGATTTATGAAAGCACCTACTTAGCCGTATGCAATTGGGCCGCTTGAATGCCTTCCGGCCGGACTTGGAACCCGAGAATGTAGTGCTGCATGGCGGTTTCGGCGGGATTCATACCGTCGGCGGCGGCTTCGGCAAGCGCCTGCGTGTTACTCCAGCGGTCGTGTGCAATCCGGTAACAGGCAATCACCGTGCCCGTGCGGTCTCTCCCCGCGCGGCAATGCACGAAAACGGGCTCGCCGGATTCGAGCACCGCCAGCGCGCGTGAAATCTCTTGTTCCTTGGGCTTGGCCCAGCCGTCCATGGGGATGCTGATGTAACGCATGCCTGCGGCCTCGACTGCCTCCCGCTCGGAACGCACGAAGTGTTCCTGCAGTTCCCCATCCGGCCGCAAATCCAGCACGACCCGAACGCCAAGGTTGGCCAGAGCATTCCAGCCTTCGGCAGACGGTTGCGCTCCGCGGTAGATGTGATCGTCGATTTGATGGAAATTTCCCACCTCGGCGGGCCATACTCCAGCCGCCCAGGCGGGGACGATGCATGCGGCCAGCGCCAGGACGGCAATGGTAGACAGCAGGCGCATGGATAGAGCGGAACGCTTATTTTTAAGAGTCATCAGGGGTTCACTCTGTTGGACGAGCAAGATCCCTGGATCGTTTCTCTGCGCCCTATACCGGCAAAACCGGCGGCGCTACGGGCGTGATCCGCTTTGCTGCTCCCGGGCGGCCCTGGAGGCCAGCTCATCGCAGCGATTGTTGTCGGCGTGCGAGGCGTGGCCTTTGGTCCACGACCAGGTGGCCTTGTGGCGCGCCACCTGCTCGTCGAGGTCCTGCCACAAATCCCGATTGATCACCGGTGTCTTGGCCGCGGTCATCCAATTGCGGCGTTTCCAGTTGTGGATCCAGGTCGTGATACCATTTTTGAGGTATTCGGAATCGGTCACGATTTCCACTTCGCAGTCTTCTTTTAACGCCCGGAGCCCTTCAATCGCGGCCCGCAACTCCATGCGGTTGTTGGTGGTATGGGGCTCATGGCCCCACAGTTCCTTCTTGTGCTCGTGGTAGCGCAGGATGCACGCCCAGCCGCCCGGTCCAGGATTGCCCAGGCATGCTCCGTCTGTAATCAGGTGGACTCGCTTCACTACGCGAGCACCGGTTCGGCTTGAAAGAACTCGTCCACCAGATCGAGAATGGCCGCGGCCTCGTGCTCATGATAGATCTGCGCCCGAAGCTGCGCGCCGTGCCTGACGCCGTGCGTGAAGTACGTGGCGAACTGCTTCATCTTGCCCACGATGTCCTTCTCGTCGCGCTCCATCAGCATGGCGTAATACTGGCGCATCATTTCGTAGCGGTCGCGCTGCGCGGGCGCATCGTATTTCCCGGTTTCGACGTACTGCCGGATCTGGCGGAAGATCCAGGGGTTCGACGAGGCCGTGCGGCCGATCATCACGGCATCACAGTTGGTCTCGCGCACCATGCGGACGGCGTCCTCCGGCGTCACAATATCGCCGTTGCCGATCACCGGGATCTTCACCGCAGCCTTCACTTCGGCAATGCGGGTCCAATCGGCTTTTCCGCTGTATCCTTGTTCGCGCGTCCGCGGGTGCAGGGCCACGGCTTGTAAACCGCAGTCTTCGGCCAGCTTAGCCATGCGGACGGTCACCAGTTCCGAATCGTTCCAACCGGCGCGGTATTTCATGGTGAACGGAATGGTGATGGCGCGGCGCACGTCGCGCAGCAGTCGCTCCACCAGGGGCAGGTCGCGCAGCAGGCCGGATCCGCCGTTGCATTTCACTACCTTATTGACCGGGCATCCGAAATTGATGTCCAGGATGTCGAACCCCAGATCCTGGCAGACCCGGGCAGCGTCGGCCATCACGGCCGGATCGGCGCCGAAAAGCTGGGCCGAAATGGGGTGTTCTTCCGGCTCGAAAGCCAGGTATTTCAACGTCCGGGTGGGCTTCCGGGTGTGCAGGGAGGCGGTCACGCCGTGCGAGCTGGTGAACTCCGTCATGATCAGGCCGCACCCGGTTAAGTTCCGGATAAAGCGCCGGAAAACCGTGTCGGTCACCCCCGCCATGGGGGCCAGGACCGTAGCCGGCGCAATTGGCACGGGACCGATTTGGAAAATGGCCGGGAAGGAGTGCATTGGCTTGATTTATCTTATTTTACTGGGTCTACGGATGGAAACGGAAACGGCCCCGGCAGCGTCTGATTGGCTTGAGGAGAAGGAACGTATGAAGCCCTTGCAAATTGCACTTCTGGTAGTAGCCGGCGCGGTGGGCGGCGCCGTTGTGATGAAGGTAAGCCAGCGGCCGCAAGCGGCGGCTCCAGCGCCAGCCGTGGCCCAAAACACCACACCAGCGCCGGCGGCCGTGCCGGAATCGCAAGCGGAGCCGGTCCCGGCAGCTCCGGCGAGCGAGCCCGAAGAGAAACCGGCGCCGTTCCCGGAGCGCCGCGCGGCCTCGAAACCGAAGCCCGTTCACCACTCCGCCGCTCCGAATCCAGAGCCTGTAGTGATTGCGCAGAACACCGCGCCCGCCCCGGTCGCCACGCCGGCTCCGGCGCCCGCCCCGGTGCAACCGCCGCAAGCAGCTCCCGATCCCGCCCCGCCCGCCCCTCGTGAACCGGAGGTAGTTGCACCGCCTCCTCCTCCGCCGCCCCGCCAGGTGACGCTGAACGCCGGTACGTTGCTATCGGTGCGCCTGATTGACGGGTTGACGACGGAGCGAAACAATCCCGGTGACACCTTCACCGGCACGTTGGATCAGCCGTTGGTAGTTGACGGCCTGGTCATCGCGGAGCGGGGCTCCCGGGTGGAAGGACGTGTAGCCGCGGCCGATCGCGGCGGCAAAGTATCCGGCGTGGCCATGCTTTCCGTGGAATTGACGCGCATCCACCTCTCCGATGGCCAGACGATTTCGGTTCACACCGACGCGTTTGAACGGCATGCCGATACCACTCACAAGACCGACGCGGCCAAAGTGGGTGGCGGAGCAGCACTGGGCGCGATCATTGGAGCGATCGCCGGCGGCGGCAAGGGCGCCGCGATCGGAGCAGGAATAGGCGGCGGCGCCGGAGCCGGCGATGTCCTGCTCACGCGCGGCAAAGCGGCCACCATCCCTTCGGAGACACGGCTGAGCTTCCGCATCAACCAGCCGGTCACCGTCACCGAGCGGAAATCGTAATACTCAAAGATCCGCTCCCTCGCCGAAGGTCTAGAGCGTTGCGCAGCCGCGGCTAACGCGGCGGGTCCCGGCAGGGTCAAGCCGGCTCAAGCCTAGCCGAGAGCAGACGGCAAGACCGTCTGCTCCACCTCAACGCGGAACGTTTTTCCAAAACCTCCCTTGTTTTTTCCGCATTACGAAGTGGAACAGGAGGAGGACACGATGGCTTTTCAAAAGTTGGCATGCACTACGCACATACTGGCCGGAACACTACTGCTTACACTGACGGCAGCCGTGAGTTCGGCACAATCCCTGGTGCGGTCTTACGGCTCGGGCGCCGGGACGGTGAACGGCATCTCGGTCATAGGATTGGGCAACAATCAAATCATCACCGCAATGGTCAACGGCAGCGGCAATCTGGAGCTGATCTGCTGGTGGAACGACCCCGTCGCCCACTCGTTAAGCCGGCAGGGTAGCTATGTCGGCGGACTGGTAGAGGCGAACCGCCCATTACCCTCGACGGGTTTCGTAGGCGCGTTTAACGTGCAGGAGGTGGCGCTGGCGGCTATTAACCAGAGCCAGTTCGTCACCGCAATCCGGGATTCCAATGGATTTCTGGAACTGATCGTGTTCGATGTGAACAACGCGGAGGGACAGATCATTCGCCAGGGAACGGCTTACACGGAGGGGGCGCCTTACTTTTCACAGATCGGCAGCCTGGCGCTTGCGGACCTGGACGCAAACCGGGTGGTTGCCGTGACGGCGGATTCCGTCGGTTCCACGGCGGCTGTTTCGATCTGGTCGGTAAACGGCTCGGGTAACATTTCCGAGCAAGGGTACACGCCATGGACCCTGACCACGGGAGGTGGCGCTGTCGGCGTCGTGGCGGTCAGCACGGACCTGATCGTGGTGGGGCAGACAGGCGCGTGCCCGTGCACGTATGGCGCCGGCAGCACTCACCCGTTGGCATTGACTTCCTTTTCCGTCAACACGAACGGCTGGCTCACCGAACTACAACAGGTGTTTCCGGGCGGCATGCCTGGCAGCGCACAGGACCTTTCGTTCCGAATGGCGAACCTCGGGGGCGGCAACTTCGTGTTGGCCTTTGTCAACGACTTCTACGAATCAATGAATTTGAGTGCCGGAGGCTATATGTCTGTCAGTGAGTGGCAGGACTCGAATGGCTATTTGACTTTATACGCCTCGACCCAACCATTCGTTGCCGATACGGTGGCGGTAGCGAGTATCGACGGCATCGCGTTCACGATTACCAGTGGCGACGTCTTCTGGTGGGGTAACTGGGGATCGATACTTTACCCCGAGGAAGCTTACCCGGAAGCGGTGGCCTGGTACGGACAGAACGCCGGAACTTATATGCCGGCTGCAGGCGTCGTGGACTCGCAGTTTACTTGCGTTTACCCCGAGTGGACGTATAACGAGGTCCCCCCTTCGGGGCTGCCGTGCTACGCGAGCGCCGCGAGCCTGCCGACAGGGCAAGCGGCTACCGCCATGTCCGATAGCTACGGTTATCTTCACGTCGATATCTGGAATTTCACAGGCCCGTATTGAGTTTCTCGGCCGGACGGTGGCCCCAGTGCACATCACCGAGGCCACCTCTTGGAAGCGGGACAAATTTGTTGCCAAGTCAACTATCTCTGCGGGATAATGGTATCGAACCTCACTCCCCAGGAAACCTGAATTAAAATGACCCGCGACCTCCAAGAAATCAAATTGGGCTTAGCCCAAGCCCGAGCAGCGTTGAACTTACTGGAAAAGTTCGTTGCCGAATACGAGGCCCGCATGGCCAACATCCTGCCGACCGAAGATGTGAAATTTCATACCGCTGCTGACGACGATGTGATCGCAGGCGACGGCCTCGGCGACCTGACCTCTCTCAATCAGTCGATTCATACAGCCGCCCAATCTCTCATTCAATCGTAGCCAGCGGCTCGCCGGCCGCGACGGTGGCGCCCTCGCGCGCGTGAATCACCGACACGCGGCCCGCGCGCGACGCTTTGAGTTCGTTCTGCATCTTCATCGCTTCCACGACCAGGAGTCCTTGCCCCGCTTCGACCGCATCTCCCGGGCTGACGAGCACCCTCACGACCTTCCCGGGCATGGGAGCAGAGAGGGTTTCCACGGCGCCCGCGCCTCGCGATCCGGATTGCCGGGACCAGCGACGCGGGTCCCGCACCTGAATCTCGAAACGATGGCCATCGATGACGACAACGGTGACGTCCGGCCTGTGTTCCACGGCGGCATCGTAGCTGCGCCCGTCGATCAGCACCGAATAGACGCCTGGCTCGGGCATCTCGACGTTCGCCTCGTGTTCGGTACCCTGCCAGCGGAAGCGGCAGACCGGCGGCTGTGAAAGAAGCTCAAGCTCTTCTTCTGCTCCGCCCACGATAAGCCGCAATTTCATCGCAGAAGCTCCGCGCGCCCGGCCGTGAGCCAAGGGCTGGCGCCATTGCCGGCTGCCGGTGCCTGGCTCGATTCGCGCCGGACATGATCGAGGGCCGCAGCTAAAGCGGCAATAGCGGCGAAATCAGGCGGAGCGTTCGGCGGGCGGTTCCGGGCAAAGAACTCTTCGATGAATCCCGTGTGCAGGTGCCCGGCACGGAATTCTTCGTCTTCCAGAATCTGGCGGAAGAATCCGATGTTGGTGCGGATGCCGCCGACATCGTACTCGCGCAACGCGCGGATCATGCGCGCGATGGTCTCCTCGCGCGTGCCGGCCCACACGGCCAGTTTCGCCAGCAGCGGATCGTATTCGAGCGGCACGGTCCAACCCGTGTACACGCAGCCATCCAGCCGGACTCCCGGTCCCATCGGCCGGTCCAGCCGGGTCAGCGTTCCCGGATAAGGAAGAAAGTTGTTGTACGGATCCTCGGCGTAGATGCGGCATTCGATCGCCGAGCCGCTCCAACGCACGTGATCCTGTGTGAACGGAAGCCGCCCGCCGGCCGCCACTTCGACCTGCAGCCGCACCAAGTCAAGGCCGGTGACCAACTCGGTGACCGGGTGCTCCACCTGCAAGCGGGTGTTCATCTCCAGGAAGTAAAAGCGCCGGTCCGGATCGACCAAAAACTCAATAGTGCCGGCATTGTAATAATCCACGGCCCGGGCCGCGCGAACGGCGGCTTCGCCCATGGCGCTGCGCATTTCCGGATGCAGGGCCACCAGCGGCGAGGGCGATTCCTCGACTACCTTTTGATGCCGCCGCTGGATCGAGCACTCGCGCTCGCCCAGGTGGACCATGTTGCCATGGCGGTCCCCGATGAGCTGAATTTCGATGTGCCGCGGCCGCTCGATCAGCTTCTCCACGTAGATCTCGGAATTGCGAAAAGCGCGCTCGGCTTCGCTAGCGGCATTGCGGTAAGCGGATTCCAACTCGGCTGCGCGGTACACGCTGCGCATGCCTTTGCCGCCGCCGCCCGCGACTGCCTTCAGCAGCAGGGGATAACCGTGCTCGCGGCCGAACTCGACGGCTTCCGCCAAGCTGATGGCGTGGTCGGTGCCCGGCACGACCGGAGTACCGGCAGCAATGGCGTTACGCCGCGCGTCGGTCTTCGATCCCATGGCGCGTATGGAGGCTGCCGAAGGCCCGATGAAGACCACTCCAGCGTCTTCGCACGCCGCCGCGAACTCGGCATTCTCACTTAGAAATCCGTAGCCGGGATGAATCGCCTCCGCGCCATGCTTTTTGGCGGCGTCGAGAATCTTATCGATCCACAGATAGCTCTCGGAAGATGCGGAGGGGCCCACGTGCTCGGCTTCGTCCGCCATGCGGACGTGCAACGAAGTGCGGTCCGCATCCGAGTAGACCGCCACCGAGCCAATTCCCATCTCCCTCAGAGTGCGAATGACCCGCACCGCGATTTCGCCGCGGTTGGCAATCAGAATCTTGCGAAACATTCCAGCAGGAATTGTAGCAGGGGGGCGTTAGGGACTACGCCGGCCGCAAGGCTTTCGGCCCCACATCAGCGAGCGGCTACTTCCGCCTGCTCCAGGCGCGCGAGTTCGGTGGCGTAGCGCTTGAGGTCGTCGGGAAGCACGATGACCAGTTCCTTTTCCAGGTCTTCGCCCGTTTCGATCAAGTGCCGCAAGTGCAAGGCTGCCAGGCGGGCGCACCAGGGATCGTCCATCTGCCGTCCCGTTTCCCGGCTCACGCGCAGCAGATCCGCATGGGGAAGCGCGAGGGTTTTTTCGGAGCGTTCGCCGCTCTCCTCCGTGAGGACAAACTTCACGTCGACCGTATCGGAATGGCGGATGGAGATGGCCGTCTGCAGCCACTTGAAAAGGACATGGAACTTGCGGCCGAACGGATCCGGCCCAGCGTCGAACTCGCGGTAGGTGAACATTAGTTTGAGTATAGCGGGCAGGAATCAGTGATCAGTAATCAGTCATCAGTTTTCGTTCGGTCGCGCAGGATGTTATACCGGTGGTCGTGCAGGATTTCCGCGAGCTCAAGGTGTGGCAGAAGGCGCACGCGTTGACGTTGGCCGTCTATCAGGCAACTAAATCGTTCCCACGCGAAGAACTCTACGGGTGGACCGGTCAATTGCGGCGTTCGTGCGCATCCATTCCCGCCAATCTGGCTGAAGGGTGTGGGAGAGTTGGCAATGCCGAACTCGCGCGTTTCTGCGGTATTGGGATGGGCTCGGCCAGCGAATTGGGGTACTATCTCTTGCTCGCCAGAGATTTAAAACTGCTCAAATCCGTTGAACACGGTGAACTCGCGCAGCGAGCAACCGAATTGAAGCGGATGCTGACGGCACTCTGGAAAAGCTGAAAGCCGCAAGCTGATCACTGATCACTGATTACTATTCGACTTTCCTCAACACGATCGCTGAATTTTTGCTGCCGAACGCGATGCAGTTTGCTACGGCGTGCTCAATCGCGAGCCGGCGGCCCGTTTCGGGGATGTAATCCAGATCGCATTCCGGGTCGGGCTCGTCGACATTGATGGTGGGCGGTACGACGCCGTCGCGCATGGCCAGCAGGGTGGCGGCCATGCCCGCGGCTCCACAAGCGCCCTGCGGGTGGCCGATCAGGCTTTTCAAAGACGATCCAGCCAGCTTATAGGCATGCCCGTTGAAGGCCAACTTTACGGCGCGCGTTTCGATACGGTCGTTCAGCTCGGTGGAGGTGCCGTGATAATTGATGTACTCGACCGCGGAAGGAGGGATCTTCGCTTCTTCGAGCGCCAGGCCCATGGCGCGCGCCGGTTCTTCGCCGCATTCTTCCAGGCGGACCCGATGGTACGCTTCGCAGGTAGAACCGTAGCCGCGGATTTCGCCATATACGTGCGCGCCGCGGGAGCGGGCATGTTCCAGTTCTTCGATCACGAAGAACCAGGCCCCCTCCGCCAGGACGAAGCCATCGCGGTCGCGCGAAAACGGGCGCGATGCTCGTTCCGGAGCATGGTTCCAGCGCGTGCTCATGATACGCATCAATTGGAATCCGCGTAGGATCAGGGGCGCGATCGGCGAATCCACTCCGCCGGCGATTACGGTGTCCAGTACGCCGGCCTGGATATTGCGGAAGGCATAGCCGATGGCGTCCGTGGACGACGTGCAGCCAGTGGAAACAATATGGCTGAGGCCGCGGAAACCGAAGCGCATGGAGACTTCACTGGCCAGCGTCCCAATGGTGCTGGTGGGAATGGTGTAGACGCTGCACTGCTTCTGGTGGCCGGTATAGAAGAGGCGGTACTGCTCCTCGGTGAAATCCTGGCTTCCGCCGCCCGATCCGACAATCACGCCGATCCCGCGGAGTTCGTCGCGGGTCATCGAATCGCTCTCGAGCCCGGCATCTTCCAGGGCTTCGCTGACGCTCGCCACAGCCATCGGCACGGCGCGGGAAACATGCGGCCGGTCTTTGGCGGTCACGTAGCGCATCTCATCGAACTCAGGGGGCACTTCCCCGGCCACCTGGACCTGAAAAGGGGCGGGGTCGAACCGGCTAATCCGGCGCACCCCACTCCGGCCACTGCGTGTGGCCGCCCAAAAGCATTCCCGCCCGATCCCATTCGGGCTCACTGCTCCGATTCCGGTGATGACGGCACGCCGCATACAGTAAACTTTGCGTTTGATCTCACCGTCAGTATAGGCTGAAACGTATGGCAGTATCCATCCCGCGATCCGGTATTTCCCGCTTCGCCGCCCCTTTGGCAGGACTGCAGGCGGGAATGGTGGCTGCTTTATGGATGCTTGCCTGGCTGGGATTTGCCGCCGGCTGGCAGCGCCGCAGCTTCTGGACGGCAGAGAACCTGCTGGCCAGTGTGTTCTATGGAAGCGGCGCCATCCGGGGCACATTTTCCAGCCGCACGGTCTCCGGCCTCGCTTTGTACCTGTTGGTCTACAGCCTGCTGGGCTGCGCGTTCGGCGCGACGTTTCGACGCAACCTCGCACGAGCGCGGCTGGCGCTGGCAGGGATGCTGATCGCTTTAGGCTGGTATTATCTGTCCTTTCACCTGATTTGGCCGGCCCTTAGCCCACTGATCCCCCTGCTCTACGCTACGCAGGCGACGGTGCTCGGGCACGTGATCTATGGCGGGTTACTGGCGCGATATCCAAGCTACCTGCCGCGGGAGGAGAAGACGCCGGAACCGGAGATGGTGCCTGTACTGGCGGTCGAGGAGACGGCCCAAGCCGACTCTCTTCCTCCGGCTCCCGGCGATTCTTAACGGCGCTGCAAGTCGATCCGCAGGCGAAACCGCCTGCGCCACCCGAACATAGCGCTATTCAGTCTGCCACGGCCTCTTCCAGACGTGTTAGGCGAGAGCCGTCTTGTATAAGACGACCAATTTGCCCCAGGCGCGTTCGGCATCCGGCTTGTTGTAGATGGGCATGCCATTCTGCGCCGGCATATCGGGGACGCACCAGCCGTGCTGGCTCTCTTTGTAGACTTCGATCTCGGCCGGGTTGCCCGCCGCCTCGAAAGCTTCCTTCAGTTTCACTTTGTCGTCAGGACTCCGCATATCGTCGTTGGCGGCGATGCCGAAATACATCTTCGCCTTGATCTTCGGCGCCAGCAGATGCGGACTGTTAAGGGTGTTGTTAACGAGATTCCCTCCGTGGAAGGAGCCGCCCGCGCCGACCCGGTCCGGCACCGCGGCCGCGGTCCTCACCACCAGCGCTCCGCCCATGCAGTAGCCCTGGGTGCCGATCTTCTTCGATTTGTTGACCTGCTTCTGGGCGTCCAGGAACTGGATGTAAGCGACGGCGTCTTTTTCGGCGGCGCCGGGTGCTCCTACCGAAGCCATCAGCGGGTTAATTTTGTCGCGCTCTTTGGCGAAGTCCACTTTGGAAGCGTCCTCCCAAATCGGCGCTTTGGCAACCCGATAGAACGGGTTCGGCACCAGGACGGAATACCCCTCCGCCGCGATGCGCTTTCCGATCTCGCGCATTGAGGGGCGCAGCCCGAACGCGTCCGTCCAGATCACCACGCCCGGATGAGAGCCGGATGTAGGGTGAATGAAGGCTGCATCGCACATGCCATCGGGAGTTTTGATTTGCACGTCGGTCTCGACCACTTTCATGGCAGCGGAAAGCGATCCGGCGGCACCCAAGCCAGCCGCTACCGACAATGCCACAAAGTCACGCCGCGCTAAGTCCGGCGATTCGGGATTGTTCTTGGACTCGTTACTGTCGTCCGGCATGATTTTCTCCTCCGAGACAGTGTATCGCTTCCGGCGCGGCGTTCGGGGCAGGGTTTTTGTGACGGTGGGCTCATGGGCATTCAAATTGCGCAAGCGTGTCGCATGGACGAACAGAACGACTCGACGATTGTAGGCGCCGCGAAGGCCATCGGAAAGGCGGCCGGCAAACTGGCGAAGCTGACGGGTGCTGTTTCTCACGAAACGGAGCCCCATACATCACGACCCCGGCAGGCGAAAGGGAAACTGCCGAAGAAGAATAAAGCCCGCTTGCCGCGCCGGCAGAAAAAGGCGCGGAAAAAATCGCCGCAAGCTGCTTGAAAGCTACGGCTGCAACGATGCGGCGTAGGCCGCGATGGCGATCATATCGTCTTCGCTTAGTTTCTCGACCACCTGCTTCATCTGGGCGGCGGCGGTGCTGCTATTGGCGTCCGACTGGATGTCGTAAAGCTGGCGGACGATGTAGATGGGGTGAATGCCGGCTAACCGGGGTACGTCACCCAAACCTTTCAAGCCTTCACCATGGCAGATGGCGCAGGCCACCGTTTTCCCGGAGCCACCCGTTTTTACCAGGTCTTCCCCACGCTTTAGGCTGCCCGGCGGAACGTAAGCAATAAAGCCGATATGTGGATCGCGTTCTTCGATTCGCTCGGGATCCTGCGGCATGGTAATGATGCGGTTGCCCAGAGGCTCCGTCCCTCCCGAGGCCAGTGGCAGGCGCATACGGCCGCCATTTACCCACGATTTGGGCACGGTCCGCGCTTCCTCGACCTTGTACCACGGGAGCGGCTTTAAAGCCGCGAACCATTCGATGGCCTTGCGCATCTCTTCATCCGGCAGACCGGCGGCGATGATATTCATGCGCGACGCGCGCAGGGACGCCTCATGGACTTTGGGATCTTTCCGAAGGCCCGCCTTAAAATCCTCCATCTGCCGCAGCATATAAGCTACCGGCAGGCCGGCCAGCGTGGCGGATTCCGGATGTCCCATGCCGGACATGAGATGACACGAGCCGCACGCCTGCGCCTGGATGCCTTTCTGGACGACGGTGGGAACTGGGCCATGCTCGTCCGGGAACCAATCCGGCGGATTGAACTGATCGTCGATCTGCGCCTGCGTGTAGGAACGCGAACTGCCGGGCAGCTTCTTTTGAGGCGCATTGGATGCGGCGGGTGCCGGTGCCGGATCGGGAACCGGAAATGCCCAGACCAGATCCCTGCCCGACCCCGCGGCTTGCGCCCAGATTGCCGAGGTGCCAAGTACGAAGCACGCCAGAGTTTTCATGAAACCTCCAGAGCAGGCAAATATATCACGATCGGTAGCGCCGACTATCTTGTTACCGGTGCGTTCACCGCCGGTAAGACCGGCGGCGCTACTCCTAATACCCCTGCTCCCGAAGCTTTTCGACCGTCAGCGGCGTCTTCACTTCCAGCTTGCGGAGCAACTTTTCAACGTGTTTGGCGAGGATGTCGCACTCCAGGTTCACGCGCGAGCCGGCGCGATATCCGCCCAGGGTCGTATTGCGGTAGGTATGCGGAATGATGGTCACCGAGAGAACGTCGCCCTCCAGAGCGGCAATCGTCAGGCTGATGCCATCGATGGCAATAGAACCCTTATAGACGAGGAAAGAGTCGAGTTCCGCCGGAATACGCACTCTGAGCCACCAGTTCTCATCGCCTAAAGCGTCGAGCGAAAGGAATTCGCCCGTTCCGTCTACGTGCCCCTGCACGATATGGCCGCTCAACCGCGCGTTGGGAGTGAGCGGACGTTCCAGGTTCACACGGGAGCCAGCGCGCAAATCACCCAGGTTGGACCGGCGCAAGGTTTCGGGGGCGAGATCGGCGGAAAAAGAATCACGCTGTGGGTTGATGGCCGTTAAACAGACGCCATTCACGGCGATACTGGCGCCCTCCCGCAGGTCGTCCAGCACGGTGAAGCAGCGGACGGTCAGCCGCGAACCGGCGGAACGGCTCTCGACGGAAGCGACAGTCCCCAGTTCCTCAATGATCCCGGTAAACATCCACGTATCCTTCCACGGCAAACTCGTCCGGTGGAATCTGGTGAATGGTGATGCTGTGAAGGCGAATCGCGTCGGCGCGCCGGCGCCGCCCGATGCCACCGGCCAGCGGCAGGGCCTCCAGCCCGCCCAGAATTTTAGGGCCGTAGTAGAAGAAAATGCGATCCACACAGCCGGTTTCGAGCGCCGTCCAGTTCACTTTGCTACCGGCCTCAATCATCAAAGAGAGATAGCGTTCTTTCCCCAGCCAGTTGATGAGCTCGCGCAGGTCCGCGCGGCCGCCCGGACCATCCATCACCAGCGATCGAACGCCGCGGCCCTCCAGTGCTTTTCGGCGCTCCGGAGAAGAAGCGGAGGTGGTGACCACCAGGAGATCGTCCTGCGCGCTGCGCGCTAACCTGGAATCCAGGGGAAGCCGGAGTTGGGAATCCAACACAATGCGTAGCAGCGGCCGGCGCCGCGCCAGCCCGGACCGGTCGTTCAACAGCGGATCATCCGCCAGGACGGTCCCGATGCCGGTTAGGATGGCGTCGTGGTCGTGGCGGAGTTGCTGCACGTGCGCGCGGGCACGCTCACTGGTGATCCAGCCGCGATTGTCATCGGGCGCGGAAATCTTGCCATCCAGCGTAATGGCGGTTTTGAGCGTCACCAATGGGCGCCCGGTCCGCATGAAATGCAAAAAGGGCTCGTTGAGTTTCTCGGCCTCGGCGGCGAACTCGGAAGCGAGCTCCACGGCGACTCCGGCATCGCGCAATTTTCGGAAGCTTTCGCCGGCCACCAGCGGGTTGGGGTCTTGCAGCGCCGCCACCACTCGCACGACTCCCGCCGCGAGAACGGTATCGACGCAGGGTGGCGTGCGGCCCTGATGCGCGCACGGCTCCAGATTGAGATAGAGCGTAGCGCCGCGCGCCAGATCGCCGGCCTCGGCCAGAGCGATGGCCTCCGCATGCCGCAGACCCTCATACGTGTGGAAGCCGCGCCCGACCACCTGGTTGTCGCGCACCACCACAGCCCCGACCATCGGGTTTGGGCTGGTTAAGCCGCGGCCGCGGCGCGCCAGTTCCAGCGCCTCGCGCATGAACTCAGGATTCATTTCTCGAACAGCGAATCGATGAAGGCCGCCGGATCGAAGGGAAGCAAGTCGCTGGCCTTCTCCCCCACGCCCACGTAGCGGATGGGCAAATTCAACTCGCGCGCGATGGCTATCACGATTCCACCCTTGGCTGTGCCATCGAGCTTGGTCAGCACGATTCCCGTCACGCCGGAGGTCTCGGTGAACTTGCGCGCCTGCTCCAGGCCATTCTGCCCGGTGGTGGCGTCGAGCACGAGGAGCACTTCATGGGGCGCATCGGGAATAACCTTTTTGGCAGTGCGGCCCATCTTCTGCAACTCGGCCATGAGGTTTTCCTTGGTTTGCAGGCGCCCGGCGGTGTCGACGATCACGTAATCCACTTTCGCGGCGCGGGCTGCGTGCAGCGCATCGAAAAGCACCGCGCTGGGATCGCTGCCGCCACTTTGCCGGATTACGCGCGAGCCGGTCCGCTGGCCCCAAATCTCTAGCTGCTCAATGGCGGCGGCGCGAAAAGTATCGGCTGCGCACAGGTAGACCGAGCGCTGCTCGGTCTTGAAGCGTTCAGCCAACTTGCCAATCGTGGTGGTTTTTCCCGAGCCATTGACTCCGACTACCAGGATGACCGCCGGCGGCTCCGCCACTCGTGCCGGGGCGCGTTCGCTGGCCGCCAGGATCTCGAACAATTGCTCCCGAATGAGCCCCTTCAATTCCGACGCATCATTCAACTGGTGGCGCTCCACGCGGCCGCGGATGGTTTCGAGAATCTCATCCGTCGTGCGCACGCCGATATCGGCCGAGATCAGCGTAAATTCCAACTCATCGAGCAGGTCCGCGTTGATCTCGCGTTTACCCTGCAGGGCATCTTCCAGCGCTGAAACGAGTCCCGCGCGCGTTTTCTGCACGCCGCTCTTCAGCTTTTCCAGCAGGGACGGCTCTTGTTCGACCGAGCCGAATAGCGTTTGGATCATGGTTTCCCTTATTCTAACAATCGAGGTGGAAAAGGCGGCGATTTTCGGGGCAGCGGGCACCATCGGCTCTATCGTAGCCGCCGAACTGGACTGCCGCGGGATACCGTTTCGCGTGGTCGGACGCTCGCGCGCAAAACTGGAAGGCTTTGGCCATCTTACTCATGCGGAGATTTTCGATGCGGATATTGGCGACCTGCGGGCCGCCAGCGCCGCGGCGCGCGGCGTGGACACCATCATCTATACGGTGGGTCTCCCATACCCTTCGCATCATCTGCACCCGGTGTTGATGCGCACCACGGTGGAAGCCGCGGTAGCGATGCAAGTGCGCCGCCTCGTCCTGGTCTCAAGCGTCTACGGCTACGGCGTGCCGCGCACCTCTCGCGTTGCTGAAACGCATCCCCGCTTGCCGGAAACACACAAGGGGCAGTTTCGAAAAGAGCAGGAGGATATTGCGCTGGAGGCGCAAAAGAAAGGACAGCTCGATAGCCTCGTCGTCCGGCTACCCGATTTCTATGGCCCTGGCGCGCAGAACAGCCTGGCACACCAGATCTTTTCCGCCGCGCTCGCCGGCAAAACGGCCAACTGGATCGGGCCTGTAAACACGGCTCATGAATTCGTTTTCGTGCCCGACACCGGCCCGGTCATCGTGGATTTGGCACAGTGCAATGACTGCTACGGAGAAGCCTGGAACTTTGGCGGTCCGGGCGCGATCAATACGCTGGATTTCATTACGCGCGTCTACCGGGCAGTGGGGCGCGCGCCGAAATACCGATCCGTGGGCCGCGGCTTGCTGAAGATGATCGGGTGGTTCAGCCCATTGATGCGCGAACTGCCCGAGATGCTGTATCTGCAGGAGACGCCGGTCATCCTGGACGATAGCAAGCTGCTCGCGAAATTTCCACACACACGCAAAACGCCTTACGACGAAGGCATCCGTGAGACGCTCGACTGGATGCGCAGCCATCAGAAGTAGGCGGCCGCACAAGAAGTTTCAGTGGTTGCCGGCGTGAGCTTCGCTGACCACCCCTTCCAGTTCGAGGTCGCCTAGCAAGTCTTTCTTGGTGAACATGCGAACCTCGGAGAAACGTCCTTCTCGAACTTTTCTGACCCAGTGCGGATCCCCGATTTGGCCCCTTCCGACGGAAATGAGGTCAAATTCCCGGTTGTTAAAGCGGCGGAGCAATTCGCGCAGACCGGCTTCGCCAGTGGAGTTGGCCTCTTTCCCGAAGAAGTTGTCCATCACGTCCGTATCCAGGCCAACGCTGCCTACCGCGATGACCGGCGCATCCGTCATTGACTTGGTCCAACCCGCGAGGCCCCAATCCGATCCTTCCCATTCCGGAACCCAAAAATAACGAGCTGAGGCGTGGAAGATATCGGCGCCAGCGGCGCGAATGGCGTGGAGCATCACTCGCAGGTCCTGGGGAGCCGGTGCAATCCGGGCGTGATAGTTGACCTCCTTCCATTGAGAAAAACGGAAAGAGATGAGGAAATCCGGCCCCACGGCGGACCGGATCGCACTCACAATCTCTGCCGGGAATCGAACGCGGGCGGCCATCTCTTCGCCGCCGTATCCATCCGTGCGCCGATTCGTCTCGGCCCATAAGAATTGATCGAGCAGGTAGCCGTGGCAGGCATGCACCTCGACTCCGCAAGCGCCGACTTCCCGCGCGGCCAGAGCACCCTTCACGAAAGCGGCCTTGATCGCTTCCATCTCGTCCAGTGTTGCGGCGCGCCCGTTGGGCTTCCCAGCATGGGCCAAGCCTGAGGGACTCAGAGTCGGATATTTCGAATAGGGGCCGTCGCCGCCCTCTTTGCGGATGGCGCCTTCGTGCCATAACTGCATCAACATCCGCCCGCCGGCACCGTTAACGGCATGGAAGCAGCGCGCCCAAGCCTCCATGGTGGCATCCGTAATGCGGCAAAAGACGGGAGTCTGTGTGGCGGAGGTGTGATCGACCGCGCAGGACTCCGTGATGATGAGACCCACCCCTCCTTCCACCCGCTCGCGATAGTAGTCCGCCAGGCGCGGTAAGGGTGTGCCGTTATCGCACCACATCCGCTGCATGCCTGGCATCACGAAGCGATTAGGCAACGTGATCCCCTTAATCGGGAAAGGCTCAAATAAGGGCGATGAGTCGATGGCAGGCAAGGGCCCTAATATTCTAGCGCTCGGTCCGTTCGCTATCGATACCAACCGGGCTTCCGCATGGAATCGAGAGATTCCGGCGTATCAAAATTCCCATCATCACGGTAGCAGCCAGCGTCAACGCGCCGGTGGCGGCGTGGATCATGGTGGTCAAAATGACGACTCGCGGATCGAGATCCATAAATCCCATCGAGAACAACGCCAGACCTAGGAAAACCTGCACCGATGCAATCGTGAGAAAGATCCGGGCGGCCAAGTGCAAAGAACTGAGTTCAGGCCGGTAAATCACAGGCAAGCCGAGGCCGAGAATGAAGAACGCAACCAGGAAGGCGCCGATCAAGTGCGGTCCCACTCCCATGGCCCCGTGGCGGAATAATACGCCGAGAGCCACCTGCGCCAGCACCACCAAAGGAACGCAGTTTGCCAGCAGAAGTAATGCGGAAGGCCCTGCGACAGGTTTGGGCGCGGTCCTCCATCTGGCCGATGTGAAAAAGCAAAACGCAACCGCCAGCGGGATGAAGAGCAAGGCTACAAAGACGTGAGCGATCCGCACCGCCGGAGCTTGGGGCAATGGTTGCAGACCCAAAAGGGCTTGCACGGCCACGGCCGCCAATGCCAACCATCCCCATTTTCCCTGCAGCGAAGTATTCCAACGCATGCTGAGGATCAGCACGATTGCCAAAACCGCCATGGCCGCCCCTAACCAGAGGTGGCTCTGCCCTACCGAGTAGAACGGGCGCTCCTCATTGGTAGTAACGGCCGTGCCAGAGAGCACGCACAAAAAGGCGGCGGCGGCCAACAGGATCGCACAACGATGCGGCCACGGACTATTCATCGTTATTGCTCCGGCACTCCGGTCTCGGCTGCTTGCAGGTTGAGGCTGACACGCTCTCCATTGATCAGCACGAAGCTTCCGTCGATCAACTGCTGGCCGGTGGAATCGAAATCGGCATAGAGGCGGAGCAGTTTCAGCGGAACAATGAATTCAACCGCCACGGCACCCGGACTCTGTTCGGACGCGAGTCGCACGGTGGTGCTGAAATCGATGCCATCGAAATCCCCGCTCTCTTTGAAATAGGCCAGCACTGGACGGATGAGATGCGCTATGTGCTGGTCGAACGCGAGCGCCGCAACACGATACTGGGAGCCCCCTGCGGCCGGCAACGCGGTCGTCACCGGGACCTGCAGGTACAGACCGTTGTGGAAAGCGATGAACGCCGGAGGCGCGTAACGGATGAAGTGTGCTTGCCCGTCTAGTTCCCTCTCCATCCGCTCGAGGACTTCCTGATATGACTTCTGAATTGTCCGAACGGCGTCCTCCGAACCGTCGCGGGCCGGATCGGAAGGCGCGGGAACAACTTTCGCAATTACTGCGGGAGGGCCGGCGCCCTTCGCCATGCGCCCGAGAACCGCTGGCTCCGGAGGCGTTAGCGCAGGTGCGGCAGCCTGCTGCGCCGCCGGTTCTGCCGCACGGGGCCAAAACGAAATTGGCTCGGCATTCAGATATGCCTCCCCCTCCTGCAGAGCTACCTCTTGAACATGGGGATCCCCGGAGGCTGCCAAGCGTTGAGCCGAGGTTTTGGGAATCACCAGCACCAGGTTTTCGACGCCCTCGGACGAAACACCCATGACCTTCTTGCGCACGTGATGCGAAATCTCGAAGGCAAACGCCTGCGGCACGTCCGCTCTTTCAAATTCGCGAATGGCGGCCCGCAATAGGGGGAGTATCACGCTTTCATAGGTGGTCCGGGCGCGATCTTCAGGTTTCATCAGCTCGGCGGAATACGACACAAAATAGTTCCCAGTGACCTTGACCACCAGGCGGCCCTGGTAGCGGTCGAATTGAATCGAGCGCTGGTCGCTGCGCTTCTGGTCTTTCTCTTCGAGATCGAGACCGCGGCTGAAGTAGAAATGGTAGGGAAGATTCTGTACTGCTGCGGCGGTGGCGATGAGCTTCAACTCGGCCCGGTACTTCTGCTGCAGCGCGCGTAGTTGGGGATCACGGATTTCCTCGGGGGCCAATACCTGCGCCCGCCCCGCCACAGCGGCCAGCAATACCGGCAAAATAGCATGAGTTGCTCGCATAGAACACACTGCGGCGATCGGCGGCCTCCATTACTTCGCCAGCGTGAAATCGACCGTTCCCTCCCCGCCCACCGAAACCGGCTTCGATTGGTTCTTGTAGCCTTCGTGCCAGGCGGTCACCGTGTAACTGCCGTCAGGAACATTGGCGATCTTGAAGTTGCCGGCTTCGTCAGTCTGCGCGTAATAGGGCGTCGGAGTGACCACAACGTACCCCGACATCTCGCTATGAACGTTGCACAGTAACGGCACCACACCGGCCGTCTCGAAAAGAAAACTGCGGGTCTGGCCCTTGGGCCAAGTTCCCAGGTTGTGCGCCAACTTCTTGTTGCCGCTGATGGCCGGCCAGAAGATGTTGTGCTGCACGTTGTCGCTGTTTAGGAACTCCACGGTCGCGCCCACGGGCACAACCAGAATGTGCGGCTGAAACAGGAGCGATCTCTGGTCCATGGTGAGAGGCTTGTCGGGCTTGGGAACCGTTTTGCCGGCGGCCGCTTCCACCCAAACCACCGAAACGCCTTTTCCGGCGGCCACCTTACCCGTGATGCTGCCGGCGTCCATGGCCATAGCGCAGAACACTGTCAGTGCGAGAATCATTCGAAGTCTGAACATGATGAAGATCGGCTCCTTTCGCGATCAGTACACAAACTCGAGGCCAAAGAGCGCCGTCTTTACCCGGAACGGATTGGCTGCGATCAACTTACCGGTAAGCGGATCGGTTTCAATCACTACCGACTGTTCCGGCCGGATCTGGTATTCAAACGAGAATTTGATATTCGGATGGATCAGAAACTGGAGCCCAGGTGTGAACCGGTTCCGCGTGGAGTGGACCGGCGCGAAGAACGGCGTGTTGGCCGCCAGTGCCAACCCGTTGATGCGGTCGGCCGTCGAATTGACTCCGTCCCAGCGCATAATCGCCATCACCCAGGGATGCAGCATCAAATCCGCCTGCACGAATCCGCCGTCAAACTGCGCCGGGACGCTCTTGATGAAGTTCACCGGCAGAGGGGAACTCGAAGTGAGAGGCAACGAGATTAGCGCATCTGTGTTGTCAACGGGCAGCAGGTTCTGGTCGCGTCCGTACATGAAGACGCCGTACATATTGAAGCGGCGGTAGTTGAAATTGAAGTCGCCGCCTGCACGGTAGTACGGTTCCTGCACGCGCAGAAGTTCGTTCATTCCGGCAAATTGCTGGAGCGATTTCCCGTAAAGATAGAACGAGCCGACGGCCAAGTAAGAGTGGTCGCGCGGCCCGGCCGGTCCGGCGGCCTGAATGTCGTGCCGGCTCTCCGAGTCGCGCTCCAGGTTGAAGCGGTAGGACAGGCGGCCGTAGACATTCTTGAAATCCGCCGTCGAACCGAAGCCCACTCCGCCGTTGGCGCCCCCGGTTGCGGATGGGACGTAGGGAGTGGTATTGGACGACTGGTCAACGCCGGTTGTGTTCTGATCGAAGACTGCGACCGAGTAATGGTACCCGCCATATTGATGACCGCCGGTCAGTTCGATTCCCCTGGCGGGATTGGAGAACGTAAATTGGTTAGAAACGTTCTGCTGCAAGGCGACCATGGAATTCATGGCGCCAATGTTGGCTTCCTGGTAAATGTCATACGGACTCAGGTTGTAACTGCGCGCCTGCGTGATCGGAAGATCCAGCTCGAACTGCCCCACGCGCACCGCCAAGGAGTCCTTGGGGAGCTTGAGAAACCGGCTGACATTGACGAATTTCAGATACGCATCGCCCAGACCACCTGCTCCGTTGACGCCCGCCACGCTGATGTCGTCATCGACCCAGAACGCGATACCGCTACCGAAGTTTCCGGCCGTAAAGATGCTAAACAGCCCGCTGGCGAAATCGGTGGCGGGAATGATCTGGGGGACGCCGGGCGCGGCGAGCGGATCGAATCGGTTCCGGCTCGATCCGGTCGCCTGGAAAAACGAATTGAACCGCAGTCCGATAGGCGGCATACCGGGGATCGTGCCCGGCCAGACCGACTTGGGAAAGGCCTGCTTCTGCGCCTCCGCTCCGAGCATCACCGGTGCGACCTTCAGGTATGTCTCATCCTCTTTTGGAAACTGAAACCCCGCGTCCTTGAATGCCTTACCGAAGTCGTTCAGCTTCGGAAAATCGATGTGACACGTCACGCACGACGTGGCGTATTGGCGTGAGAACGCCGGAATCGCATTTGCTTGCCGCGTCAGCAGGGGTACACTCAGTGCCAGCGCTGCCAGCGCGAGAGAGCCCTTCAACGCGGTCCGCACTCAATGACTCCCTTCGCGAATCTCCCGATTTCGAGGCGCATCTTCGTTCCGGGCAGCATGCACCTGAACAGCCAGCATTGAGGACAATTTGCATCTTCTTGAGAATGTTCGGCTTCGGGTAAGGTCGTTCCACGTGAGAATGCCGGATGTGGGGGACAACCCGCACGCTTGGCAGTGATGCTTGCGTCAAAACCCCCAAATCATACTTTCAGATCTGCTTAATCAAAGCGAAATCTGGGCGTACACACCTTTTGCGCAGTTGGCATTCTTCGTGCATGGGTGAGCACACGCATGCGGAGGTGACTGAGTATGACGGCATCGAGATCGGCGCTGGTGATCGCTTCTGGTTGGATGATCTTCTGCCCGGCCCTACTCGCGCATCACTCGTTTTTGGTCGAATTTGACCAGAACAAGCCGATGACCGTGACGGGCGTGGTGACGAAGGTCGAGTGGATGAACCCCCACTCCTATTTCTATGTCGATGTGCAGGATTCCAGCGGCAAAGTCGTGAAGTGGTCGTTCGAAACTGCCAGCCCGAGCGCCTTAGCGATGCGCGGATGGAATCGCGACACCGTCAGAGTCGGAGACAAGGTCACCGTGCAGGGTTACCGAACCAAACGGGAATCGAATCTAGCGGCGGCCCGCCTTGTTTCACTGCCCGACGGCCGGCAGGTTTACTCTGGCACCATGGACGATGGCGGACCCAACCAGTAGTTCAATACTTTCCTCCTGTTGATTCTGCTGAGCGGTTAATGGCCACCCGATGACATCCCTTTAAACGTCAGTTTCTGCATACCAGCACTGGTCTGCGCGATATACAAATTCCCCTTCGAGTCGGTCGCGATCTCATGGCCGGGTCCAATGATCCCGGGAGGCTTGATTTGGCCGAGTATCTCGAGCGTTTGGCGATCGAGAACGTCAATGCCATTGCCGCCGCCGACATAGAGGAATTGCTGATTGGCATCCGGAGACAGAGCCAGGTCGCGCGCAAATGGCTCGCCCGTTCGGACCACTTGCTTCAGGAATTTGCCTTCCTTGGTGAACATCTGCACGCGCCGGTATTCCCGGTCGGCAATGTACACCGTGCCGTCCTTGGCCACGCGAATGGCGTGCACGATGCTCAATTGCTGCGGACCCGGATCGGAGAAGCTCTTCGGCGTGACGATCCCGCAGTGGTCATCGTCCATAGGCTTTTCCCCGAATGCGCCCCACATGCGCTTGAACTTTCCGGTGTCGGCGTCGAAGACGGCCACGCGGTGGTTGCCGTACCCGTCGGCTACGAATAACTCATTCGTGGGAGGGTGGACCCATTCATCGGCCGGGCGATGCAAGTTCTGTGTATCGGCGTTGCCCTTGCTCTGATTGCTGCGGCCAATCTGCATAACGAACTTGCCATCCGGCGTGAACTTCAGCAGTTGATCGTCGGCGACTGGTTTGAGGCCGGGCAGTCCATTGGCCGGACAATTATTTCCGCCGATCCACACGAAACCCTTATAGTCGACGTGGATGCCATGCTCCCTCTGGGGCCATTCATAGCCCTTGCCGTCCCCACCCCAGGCCTTGATGTAATTCCCGGCAGGATCGAAAACAATCACCGGCGGCCCAGCTTTGGCTGCGTCCTGCGGCTTGAGGGTTCGCGGCCGGTGCAGTACCCAGACATTGTCGCGCGCATCGATTGCGATGCTCGAAGGATCGCCGAGCTTCCATTGAGGCGGTACTTTGGGCCACGCTCGATCCACCTCAAACACCGGTAAACTGCGGGTTTGGGAATCAGCCGCGCGTGTTCCGAATGCCGTGGCCGCGCCCAGTAAAACCAGCCAGCCAATGCGATTGCAATCCATCGATACCTTCCCGTCCGTCGCGGAGCCGACCGACTCATTGTATGCCGATCGAGGCAGGAACGGCGGCGCGGCCTCCTTGTGCTGCGGGAGAAATTATTGAGAGCTGACTTGCAGGTTATCGACGACTTGGCTCACTTTGGGAACGCTTTGGGCGATGGATTCGGCCTTGCTCTTAGTAGCGGCCGTATCCACCTGACCGGAAAGGGTCACCACCCCATTGGTGGAATTGACGGAGATGTTGGGTACGGTGGAGAGCCCTAGATCGGAGGCCAGTTTGGTCTTCACCTGGGCTGTGATCTGCAGATCATCGACCTGCTTCTCCGGAGATTCGTTGGTTCGGCACCCGATCAGCAACAGCCCACCGAGGAGGAATAGATACAAGGCCCGCATACAACCTCGCCGATGAGATTGCACGTTGGTCCGCATTGTGAGGAGCCTGACGCCTGAGGTTACGGAAATAGGGGGGCAGCCGCGTCCGGCGAGCACCAGGACGCGGCTTTCGCCGCATGTCCCTAACAGGCGTTCTTATTCGGCGATAATTTTGATTTCGCCCACGCCGCCGCTCACGTCCAGGTGAATCTGAGTCTTGGCTGATTGATAGGAATCGCTCTCCCAGTGGCTACCCACTTTGCGCAGACCGGTTACTTCCACCCCGCCGATCCCGCCGGCGGCAGTGGCATAGATTCCCGCAGTGGCCGGCACGTAAATGGTCGCTTCTCCGACGCCGCCCCGGACATGAACGTCATAGTCATGTTTGGGGTTGCCGCGGAGGTCCATTTTCATCTCTCCCACTCCCATCTGCAAATCGACGCTGCGCAGGTCAAGCATCCCCAGATCCATACGCGCTTCGCCGGCGCCCAACTGCATCGATAGATCGATGGGGACGTCGTCGTTGAAACGGAGGTCCCAGGTGTTCTTGGCATTACCGTGAGCGCCTCCTTTCGGTTGATCCAGTGTTAGATTCCCGCGCCCTCCGACATTGGTATAGCGCACGTCGGGCTTCCAGGCGGCAACGTTGTAGGCGAAGTCCGCGGTCATCAGGTTGGGCGCCCCGCCGCTCACGCGCAATTCCCCAGCGCTCATATGCAGATCCGCGTGGACCCGTTCGGCATTGTCCTTGTCGATGGAACGGGTCTCGTGTTCCATGGGACCGGTCGCGGCCCTGTTCCCGATATTCACCACGCAGCCGCACAGCGCCAGGGCCGCGAGCAGCGGAAAGTATCTCCGTTTCATGCCAGCTCCTCGAAAAGCAGTACGATTCGATCCCGCCGGATGTTCCGTATTTGGAACCTACGCTACCGGATTTCGCAGCACTCCGATGCCTTCGACTTCCACTTCCACGGAATCGCCGGCCTTCAGACGGCGGGTAGCGCCCGGAGTACCCGTAAAGATAATGTCGCCCGGCAGCAGCGTCACCCAGCCGGCGATCCAACTGATAAAGGTGGCGCAATCGAAGATAAAGTCGGATGTGCGCTCCTGCTGCACCACTTCGCCGTTGACGCGCGTGGTGAGCAGGAGGTTGTCGTAATCCAAGCCCGTGACAATAGCCGGGCCGCACGGGGCGAAGGTATCAGACCCCTTGGCGCGCCACCACTGCACGTCTTTGAGCTCACCATACTGCCAGTTGCGGTCGGTGACGTCATTCCCGCAGGTGGCGCCGAAGATGGCGCCAAGTGCTTGTTCGGGTGAAATCGACTTGATTTGCTTACCGATTACGATAACTAGTTCGCCTTCGTAGTGCACGTCGGTGGCGTCGCGCGGTATGACGATGGGGCCGTCCGGGTCCTGCAATGAAGTCAGGGGCTTGTAGAAGATCTCGGGATGTTTGGGAAACGTACGGTTCCCCAGGTGGCTGCGATAATTCCGCCCCACCGCCACAATCTTGGTGGGCTGGCACGGATTTAATAACTGCAATCCGGCGAGAGGCCGGGTGGCGCCGGTCTCGCGGTACTGTTCCAGGATGTTGCCTTCGATCTCGCGAACGGTGTCGCCGTCGAGGATGCCATAGGAAGAAGAGGAGCCATTGCGATAGCGGATGAATTTGGGCACGTTCTGGCTATTGTAAACCGAGTCAGCCGATCCGCACCGCTTCTTCTTCCACGCGGTCGCGGGCCTCGCCGCGGAAGACGGTCTTCAGAATGGGCGGGGCGAGCAAAGTGGTCGCCATGGACATGAACACGATGATCCCGTAGACGCTTTGCGGCATCACCCCGAGGCTCAATCCGATCTGCGCCACGACCATGCCGACTTCGCCGTGGGGGATCATGCCGACTCCCACGCGAAGGGCGTCCGCGCGGCCCATGCGGAACGCTCCCAGGCTGCACGCGACGAACTTCGCCACCATCGCGGCCACAACAATGGTGCAAGCCAGCGCCATCACTCGCGGGGTGGCGAAGACCGAAACATCAAAGCGGAGCCCGATGCCCACCAGGAAGAACGGCACGAGGAGCTCCCGGACGCCGCCGGTCAGTTCATGAACCCGGTGATCAACCGTTTCGCCCAGCGCCATTCCCGCCAAAAAGGCGCCCACGATGGCAGCGACGCCGGCGTACACAGCGAGCAGCGAGAGCCCGAAAAGCAGAGTCATCGCCAGGGCGAACTCGCCTTCGGCCAGCCTGACGCGCGCTTGGACATGCGGCAGCACCTTTTCTACGGTGCGCGTGCCGAATGTGGCCACGAAATAGGTGAAGGCGGCGGCAATGGCGCCGGTCAAGGCGATATCCAAGTAGTTGATGGGACCTTTAGCGACACTGCTTACGACCGAAAGCACGATGAGGCCGAGCACATCGTCTACCACGGCGGCAGCGAGGATCACGCGGGCGGCGCGCGTCTGCAGTAGCCGGCGCGAAGCCAAGACCTGGGCGGTGATGCCGACGCTGGTCGCCACCATGGCCGCTCCGGTGAAGATTCCCTCGATGCGCGGGGCGCCCCAAACGGTCGAAACGCCCCAGCCGGCAAAGAACGAGAGCGCCACGCCTGCGACGGCCACCATCACGGCCGTGCCGCCGACGCGCATCAGCTCGGAGGCCCGCACCTCTAGGCCCACGCCGAACAGGAGAAACATCACTCCCAAATCCGACAGGATGCGCAGCACATCGTTGGGCGTCATCCAACCGAGCACCTGCGGCCCGATCAGGATACCGGCCAGAATTTCCCCGACAATCCCCGGTTGCCCCAGCCGTTCGAAAATCTCGGAGAGCAGCTTGGCCGAGGCGAACACTACCAACATGGAAAGAGGCACTTGGGCCGCGGCTGGCATGCCTCCATTATGAAAGGAAGGCTGTTCTGGTGCGAGTTGCAGCAGGGGCGCGACGTCTGATTCGCAACGCCGCGCGTGGCGGGATGCGTTATCCGCGGCCCAAGGCCGCAACGATCACAGGCGTGCTGGTAGGCGCCTGCGCGCCCCCGGCATTCTCCAGCGTCACGGCGACGGCGCTCGTGGCGTTCAAGTCGATGGCACCCCGGCGCACGTATAAGGCCGTTCCGTCCGTCTCGGATTGGAATAAACCGGCCGGAACCGGGTTGCCCTTCTTGGGCAGGAGCCACATCTCATACGTCTTGCCGGATTGCGCCTGCGGCAAGTTCGACGCGAACAGAACCACGCCCTGCGACGGATTGACGAAGACTTTGCCCTTCGGAGGCTGCGCCTGCCCCGCCCCGAAAGAAGTCACCGTGGTCTCCGGCCCGTTCAGAATGGCGAATGCTTCGTTGAGCCGCGTCAATTGGATGTCTTGATTCCGTTCGTACGCACGCGCATTGGCCAGTTGTTCGGCAAATTCCTTTTCCCGGCCGCTGAAATAGGCAGCCGCAAAGATCGACATGACCGCAGCCACGGCCCAGAAGGGAGCCCACCACCCCAGCCGGCGAGGTTCCACCCCCACCGAGGCGAGAATGCGCCTCCGCAATTTGCCGGAGGGCTGTGCCTCCGCGGCCGCACCGCTTAACAGCGTCGTCAATTCCCGTGCCTGTCTGAATTCAGCCATACATACCTCGCATCCCCGCTTCAGGTGGGCGCGGATTTCGGCGCGCTCCGGTTCCTCCGCCAAACCGAGGGCATACTGTTCGTAATGGTCCCGTAGCTCCTCGCAGCTCATATGGCCACCGCCGCGTCCAACTCCTCGCGCAGGTTCTTCAATGCCGTGCGCACCCAGGTCTTCACGGTTCCGAGCGGCTCGCCCATGCGCTCGGCCATCTCGCTTTGGGAGAGCCCCTCAAAGTACGCCAGCTCGATCACCTCGCGTTGCTTGGGCGAAAGCTTCTGTAAGGCGGCCTTAACCCGGCGCGCTTTGTCTGACAGCAGGAGATCCTTCTCCATGTCGCTGTAGAGGGCGGGATGCTCGGCGGCTTCGAGTTCCAGGGAATTGCGTGCGCGGCCGGTGGTAGAGCGCAGGTAATCGATGGCACGGTTGCGCGCCACTGCGAGTAACCACGGTCCGACTGCGCCCCGCTCGGCATCGAACCCCTGGACGCGGTTCCACACGCGCAGGAAGGTTTCCTGCACGAGGTCCTCGGCTACGCCGGTATCGCGCACTACACGCAAGATGAGCGAGTACGCGAGCCGGCCGTACCGATCGTAGAGCTCGGCAAGGGCCTGGGGGTCGCGGCGCTGCAAGCGCGCGATCAAGTCTGCCTCTTCTTTCACATCGAGCGCCAGCAGAAGGGGGAATAGAGTCATGGGGAGCAAGCGTCCATAGTATATACGAGCGTTTCGAGCACGAGGATGTGGCGCGCGGAAGCGAAGAAGCGCGCGCGAAGGGGAGTGCTGGCGAGACGATTGCAACCCGAAAGACGCCGAAAGAGAACGCACACTGCATTTTTTTCTTGACTTTCAGCGCGAACAACCTTATATATGAATCACATTGCGATTTTCCAATCGCAAAATTTGATGTTAGGGAGAATCAATCGATGAAGAGCGCAACCAAGAAGGCTGCCCCGAAGAAAAAAGCTGCTCCGAAGAAGAAGAAGTAGCTTGGGGACGCCCTGAGCAAGGGCAGACGAATTCCACTCCGAGGCCCCGGTTTCCGGGGCCTTTTTCATTATTACGGGCTTTTCCCTCCGATTTATTCCTCCGGCAACTCCCCCGTATCTTCCGCCCGGTTCTCGAACTTGGTCTGTGCGTGCAGGAACACCAGATTGACGGTGCCCACCGGGCCGTTGCGCTGCTTGGCGACGATCAGCTCCGCCAAACCGCGCAGATCTTCCCGCTCGCGGCGGTAAACTTCTTCGCGGAAGATGAAACCGACCAGGTCGGCGTCCTGCTCGATGGAGCCCGACTCGCGGAGATCGCTCAACTGCGGACGATGGTCGCCCTGCCTCGTCTCTACCGCGCGGCTCAACTGCGAAAGGACCAGCATGGGAACATTCATTTCCTTGGCCAGCAGCTTCATGCCGCGGGAAAGCGCGCTGACTTCCTGGTTGCGGTTTTCGAAGCGGCCGCGCCCCGTCATCAACTGGAGGTAATCCACAATGACCAATTGCGGCGGCCGCTCCAGGCGCCGGAGTTTGGCGTGCATGTCCATCAAATGAAGACCCGCGGTGTCATCGATGTATAAAGGCGATTCCACCAGCTCGTGCAGAGCATGGTTCAGCTTGCGCCGCTCTTCCTGGTTGAGATACCCGGCGCGGAATTTCTGGCTGTCGACGCGCGCCGCCGCGCACACCATGCGGGTGAGGAGCGATTCCTTGGACATTTCCAGGGAGAAAATGGCGACGGTCTGCTTCAGCTTGAGCGCCACGTGCTGCGCCATGTTCAGGGCCAGAGCGGTTTTACCCATGGACGGCCGGGCGGCCAGAATGACGAGGTCGCCGCCATGCAATCCCCCGGTCATTTCATCGAACTTGGTGAAACCGGTGCTGATGCCTTTGATCCGCTTGCTGGGGTCGAGGAAGGCGCTAATGCCGCCATCGTACGTTTTCAGGATCTGCTCCGGGTTGAGCAGGCCCTCTTTGACGCGGGCGGCGCCGAGCTTCAGCAGCGATTCCTCGGCGCCGGCCAGGATCTGGTCGGGATCTTCTTCCCCGATCAGCGCCCGGTTCATCATGTGCTGCGACGTGTTGATAATGCGGCGCAGGACCGATTTGTCTTTGACGATCCGGATATAACTGTCGATGTTGGGAATGTGTGGCAGGCCGTCATCCAGCGAAACGAGGTAGCTGACGCCGTCGCACGATTCCAGCTCGTTGAATTTCATCAACTCGTTGGCGACGGTGACGCGGTCCACCTTCTCGCCGCGTTCGTGGAGGTCGGTCATGCGACGGAAGATCTTCCGGTGCTTCTCCAGGCTGAAATCGTCCGGCTCCAGGGTGCCGGCTGCCTGAACGTAGAGCATGTCGTCGAGCAGGATGGAGCCGAGGACGAACCGCTCGGCATCGAGATTGGTGGGGAGTCCTTTTTCGGTTGCAGTGGCGGCGGACATGGTAACGAATGACCTAGCTTAGCCCTCGCGGGGTTCAACGGCACGAACAAAGTTCATCCCGTGTTCTGAGCGGTTTACCTTTCGGATAAACCATGGCCCAAGTGCTCCGCCCCAACCTACGAACAAGTGCTTTCGATTCAGCTTGGGCGGATGCTCACCGGGCAGGTTTCCACAAAATTCCACAATCCTTCCACAAGCCGCCAAAAACAGCAGCCAATAGTTCTGTTTTACGGCATCTCCCTCCACAGCGCCAGAACTTTCCTGGCGGACCCATGGAATCCGGCGATAATTCTCCTTTGGAGGAAATTCGCCGATGGCTGGTTGGATCGTTTCGCACCGAATGTGGGGCGATATTTTCGTTCTGGGGGCGCCTCTTATCGAGAAGGTGCTGCGGCCCGCCGTAGTTTATGTGTTTTTGGTAATTCTGCTGCGCATCTTCGGCAAGCGCGAGCTGGCCCAACTCAATCCCTTTGACCTGGTGGTGCTCCTATCGCTCTCCAACACAGTACAGAATGCCATTATCGGGAACGACAATTCCCTCACTGGCGGGCTGGTCGGCGCTTTCACGCTGCTGGCAATCAATTACGTGATTGTCCGGTACCTGTTCCGGCACCGCCGTCTCGACCAGCTCCTGGAAGGCAAGCCCACGGTCCTCATCCACGAGGGGCGGGTCATCAAGAAGCACCTCGCGAAGGAGCTGCTGACGCGGTCTGAGCTCATGACGATCCTGCACCGCCAGGGCTTCTACTCCATCAATGAAGTGGAGCAATGCATTCTCGAGCCGGGAGGCGGGTTCGCGATCAAACGGAAGGAGCCGGCTGCCGACGAAGTCCGTTATACCGAATTGCTGCGCCGCCTGGACTCGCTGGATGGCAAGGTGACCCGCCTGCTGGAAACCAATGGGTAGAGATCGGCTACCATTGGAGAGGAGGAATGGCCGAGCGGTCGAAGGCGGCGGTCTTGAAAACCGTTAGTGGGGTGACTCACTCGGGGGTTCGAATCCCTCTTCCTCCGCCAGAAATTCGTTTCGACTCAGCCAGGTTTCCGGCGGTTCTACGATTCACAAGCTGCGGAAGACGGTGTTTGAAAGCCTAATGCGCAGACGGCAAGACCGTCCGCGCCGCGGGCTTTTTCTGCAGCTTTATTAACTCTCGGTCAGAGATTGGAGCGCAGCGCCGACTTCGGGACCTCCGGGTAGGGCGATGCGAAACACGGTCTCCAGGATTTCGCGGAGTTCCGCGGAACTGGCCACCGCCCGGGTTTCCGTGTCGCCATCCAGCGGATGCACGGTGAAGCGGTTGTTGTGCAAAGCATAGCGGCGCCCGCAATCTGGCCGGGCGGCCATGAGCGAGGTTATAAACGGCGAAGCCGGGTGGTTGGACAGATACCAACTGCTTACTTCGTAGTCCACCAGGAACTGCTCTTGGAGGTCGAAGCGGTACAGCGGCTTCCACGTGGCGGCGATCTGGGCCTCCATCACGAATCCGTCGCCCGCAGTCCGGAGGCGGAACGGTTCGTGTGGCGTGGGTTGTTCAATATCGACCTCCAAACGAAGGGGACTCGTTAGGGTCAAGCCACCGAAGCCGACATCGGCGACGTAGCGCGTACCATCGACCCTGATCAGCAGGAGCATGTGACTGCGCGGCCGGACCAGGCCTTCGGGGATCTTCCAGAGGACACGCGCCGCCAAGCCCGTGATGTCAAATCCCAATTCCTTCAAGACATGACCGAGCAGGAGATTGTGCTCATAACAATAGCCGCCCCGCTGGCCTTCGACGAGCTTGCGATGGAGCGACACGGCGTCCAGTAACACGGGTCTTCTCAAGAAGGGGTCGAGATTCTCAAAGGGGATGGCTTGCGGATGAAGCCGGTGAATGGATATGAGCGTCTCAGGCGAGGGGGCGCCGGAACCTTCGTACCCGATGCGCGCGAAGTAAGAGTCAAGATCGAAAGCAGACGGCATATCCGTCTGCCCATTTGACCACATGCCGGCAGCGTGGCGTCCTTCAGGATTAGTTGACCGCCGCGCTTACTGCCATAGTCACATTGGCCTGAGTCGTCTTGCCGCCGACGTTCAGTACCATAGGAATTGCCGATCCTGGATCTGTCCCGGCGGGAACGCGGACGTTAACCTGGAATACGCCCGCAACCAGCCCCGGCACTCCGCCGGCATAGAGGACCGGCGCATCGAGTGCTCCAATCGTCGCGGTAACCGGCTGCGTCACGGGCATGGGCGCCGGATAAGAATTGGGCCTCCCATCCACGCCGCTGGGATTGGTCTGGCCCTCCCCCCTTCGCGAACACGAGCATCACCGACCCGGCCGGCGCCGGGTTCGACGCCGAGTTGATTGTGCCATCCTGATTGACGATCGCACCCTGACCCTTGCCGGAACTATCGGCGGTGAGAATACCGAATAATGCGGCGTCCACAGGTACGGAAACGGTGTTGGAGCCCAGGCCCTGGTAGACCACCTGCACGTTGGTCGAATTGTTCCCGGTAACCTCGTATGGCACGATGGTGCTCACCTGGTCGGTGCGCGTATAGATAAGAGGTGCGGCGACTCCATCGAATAAGACCTGCGTTCCGGCCAAGTTCGTGGAGGCGTAGCCGCGGCTGTCAGTTTGTAGGCTCGCCAGCGAGCTGGGCCCCATGCCCGATCCGAAGAGGACCACCATCTCGCCCGGCGCAACCCCCCCATTTGTGTAGCTCGCCGCGTTGCCAATGCTGCTGAGCGTGACCGTACGGGCGGGTGCATTAATAGTAATGGAGAGCGTGCTCGTGGCGGTGACGTTCGCGGTATCGGTGACCAGCACCGTGAAGGTGTAGGTTCCCGGCGTGGTTGGAGTGCCGCTGAGCAATCCCGGCGCGACGCCGCTAATGGCCGAAAGCGAGATGCCCGGAGGCAGGCTGCCGCTCGCGATCGACCAACCCTTGTAGGGCGTGGTTCCGCCCGTTGCGGCCAGAGCGGAGGGAGTAAGGGGTGCCCACTGTGCCGACGGGCAGCGGAGAGTTGGTGATTACGGAGAGATTGCTTACGGCGGGGCTAACCGAAATGATTGCCAGGTCCCCCCGGCCATGACCACCGAGACAAAGTAGGTTCCCGGGGTTGCGATGACGCTTGCCGGTACAGACACAATGAGCGTCCCCGCGGTAGCGGTAGCCGGATCCGGCGTAAGAGTCGTCTTTGGGCCCCCGGCCGAAGTGATCTGTACGGTTGCATCGGAACTGAAAGCCGTGCCAATCACCCATAGGGTGAAACCAGCGCTTCCCGCCACCACGGAACTCGGATTCAAAGAAGTGATCTGGGGAGGAGGGCCGACGTAATACGGACCCAAATTTTGAACCAGTTCCAGCAGACGGATTCTGTACCTCAATCTGAATCCATCCCGGAGCCGCCGTTAGGCTAGCGGGAAGAAACGCCATTAGTTGAGTCGAACTGATGAACGTGGTTTTCAGTTGTACACCTGATATCCAGACGATCGCATCTAGGGCGAATCCGCTGCCGTTAATTGTTAAGGTGAGACCCGGGCTGCCGACAATGGCGGAGCCTGGGCTCACCGAAGTCCATTGAGGAGGAACCAAGACGCTAAAGGTCAGGCTGTTGGAAACATGGCCGCCGGATAGGACGGTTATCTTCGCCGCGACCGGGGACGCGTAGAGCGTCGCGGGTATCATAGCCGTCAATTGTGTGGTGCTCCCCGCGCTGGTAACCAGCGGGCTTCCTTCCACTGCACCACCGAACCGGCAGTGAACCCGCTTCCATTCACCTGTAGGGGTATTGAAGGAAACGGGTTGCCGATCTGAGTCCCACTCGGATTCAGGCTGGTGATGATCGGGACGGGAGCGTTGACTGTAAAGGAAATCAGGTTCGAAACCAAATTCCCGCGTTAACAACTGACACCAGCGGAGTTCCCGGAGCGGCCACCAGGATGGCAGGAACGAACGCCGTGACCTGAGCCGGACTGAAGAACGTTGTCGCCAACGTCGAACCGGCGAACTGCACGGCGGCGCCGGCTACGAAGCCGCTTCCGTTGACGGTCAAGGTAAACGCAGCACCTCCCGCAGTGACAGCGCTGGGTGAGAGCGAATTAATGACTGGAGTGACAGCAGCCGAAACGAGCAATGGGGCGGCAAGGGCTGCACGCAGGACAGCAACAGGTAAGCGCACTCGATCTCCAGAACATGAGCTAGCAGCAGGATCGATTATACGCTGTTCGGGTGGATTGAATGTACTGCTATGGGTGGGCAGGTCGGAAACCTGCCCCGCGGAATCGTCTTAGTCGCCGAAGCTGCCGACTTCTTCCTGCTCTTCAATAGGCTTGGGGGCGGGCTGGATGCCGCCGATCTGGACCAGTTCGGGGCCGGGCTCTTCCTTCAGCACATGCTGGCGGTAGAGCTTCATCATGCGCTCGTTTTCCTGCTGCTCTTTCAGCTTGGCGTCGCGGGCGCGGATCTTCTCTTCGCGCGCGGTCTTGGCAATGCCTAGGCGGTCGAGGTCGTGCTGCACTTCGTTGGTGATAATCTCCTCGCGCAAGACGAGCGAGTGATCCTTGGCTTTCAGCGGCACGTGCTTGCCGCCGGCGAAGATTTCGTGCCGGCCGTGCTCTTCGTACCACTTCGTGAGCGAAGCGGTCATGTGCATCTTCTCGATGATGTTACGCCAGCCGACGCCGGTGTTATAGGCGCAGAAGGAGATCTCGCCTTCCTGGGTCGCGTAGGGGATGATGCACTGCTCGGTGCGGCGGAAATCGTAGTTGAACAGATCCTGGAACCACATGCCGGCAATGAACAGGAAGTTCCAGCGGTCGCGACGACGCTTCTCGATATCCTCCATGGTGCGGTCTTTGCCCACGTTGCCATAGCTCTTGCCGGTTGCCCCGAAGGTTTTGTCGAGCTTCTGGTACCAATGCGACAGCTTGAAGTGAGTCGGCGACTGGAAGGGATCGTAGTTGCGCGCTGCCGCCAGGGCCATGCCGATGATCGACAGCCACTTGCCGCGAGCCGCGTCATTGATTTTCGCCACGTCGCGGGCTAACTGGTCGGCATTGATGAACTGCGTCACCGGCACTTTTTCGCCGGTTTCTTTGTCTACCATGACCGCCATGCCGACGCCGCAATTGGGGTGGCAACCGCAGCTTAACTGGCCCCAGCCGTATTGCGGGCCATGTACCAGGTCGCTCCAGTCGGAGAAGGTAGAGATAAAGGAGATCGGGAACCAGTCGCGCGCGGGCTCGCCGAGGCCGGTCTGGTTTTTGACGTCGTGCGCCAAGTGCGAAAGAGTGTAGCGCTGGGCGGCGCGGCGCTCATCGGTCACTTCTTCGTCACGGCCGGTGAAGGATACCGGCTGGAACGAGAGGAATGGAATTTTCTTGGGATTATCCAGCGCGAACTGCACGATCCGGCCGACCTGCTCGTTGTTGATTCCATTGACAATCGTGATGACCGGGATGATATCGACACCGTTGGCATACAGGTTCTCGATGGCCCGGAGCTTCACATCGAAGAGGTTGCCGATTTTGCGGTGGGAATTGGCTGCATTGCCGATGCCATCGAACTGCAGATACGCATAGCGCAGGCCGGCATCAGCAGCTTTCTTGCAGAATTCGGGGCTCTTGGCGAACTCGATGCCGTTGGTGGCCGCCTGCACGGAGGTGTAGCCGACTTCGCGGGCGTAGCGGACGGCGTCCAGGAAGAACGGGGAGAGCGTCGGCTCGCCGCCGGAGAACTGCACGGACATCTGGCGCTTGGGCTTGATGGTGATGGCGTTATCGAGCAGGGTCTTGATGTCGTCCCAGGTGAGCTCATGCACGAAACCAACCTGGTTGGCATCCATAAAGCAGGGGTCGCACATCATGTTGCAGCGGTTGGTGAGGTCGATCGTGAGGACCGAACCGCGGCCGTGGGTGATGGTGCTGGAGCCGTGCTTGTGGAGCGTGGAATCGTTGTGGGCCCGGATGTCGCGGCCGGGAAATACGTCTTCCAGGTGCTTGAAGAACTTGGTGTCGATGGCCATGACGTCTTCGAAGTGGCCGTGTATGGGGCAGTCCTTCACCATGAGGATCTTGCCGTCGCGCTCGATGACCTGAGCCTTGATCTCGCCCGGGCGCTGGTTGTAGAGGACTTCGAGAGGAGTCTTCCCGTCGAGGATCTGCTGGCGGATTTCGGGCACACAGCGCGGGCACAGCGAATCGGTTTCGCGCGGCCAGCCGAGAGGTGGCTTGGTCTTTTCCCACGATTTGAGCAGGGGCTTATCCGACCAAGCTGGCTTAAAGCCGGGGTTCTGCTTGATTTGATTGAGCTTGTCGAAAACCACCCAAGCCGCACCGGCGGCGTACGTGAGCGCTTTTTCCGCGTATTTAATAGGCTTGTGCATGCTATCGGACTCCGGTCACAGATATGAACCCACGCCACAACACTTCGGAGACAAAGGTGTGCGCTTGCAGCAAGTATAGGGAAAGGCGGAGCGCAGGCCTACGGGTTGGCATTAAACTGTTGAATTTATTGGTTGTACGGCGAGTGGCGGGGTTGAATGGGGCAGTCACCCAAGTAGCGGTAGGCCGCTGCTACTCGTATGAAAGGGAACGGTTTAGCTCAAGTTGTGGGGGTTCTCAGCAAGTAAGGTAGCGATCTCACGATAAAGGCGATCGGTCAATTCCTGACGGTCCGAGAGTTTGAGACTAGCGGTTGGAATCGGGCAGCCGGCGCGCAGGAGGACCCGGCCGCTGCGGATGTGGTAGGAGTGCATAGGGAGCAGTTCCCGCATGCCGACGATGGCCACCGGCACGACCGGAACCCCCGCCTTGATCGCCATGTAGGCGGCACCCTCTTTGAACTCGCGCAGGCCTTCTGGGGAGCGGCCTCCTTCCGGAAAGACCAGCATCGAGACGCGCTTTTCGGCGATGGCGCGAGCGCCATCATGCATGCTGCGCAGGCGGTTGCGGGCGTTGGAACGGTCTACGGGGAGGTGGCCGGCCCACTGTAAATGCCAGCCGAGAAACGGAATGCTAAAGAGGCCTTTCTTGGCGAAAAAGCGGAATTGCTGGGGAAAGCGCGAGAGGATGGCGGGGATATCCATGTAGCTGGCGTGGTTGGCTGCGAAGACATAGCTGCCGGTGGGGTCCAGTTTTTCCACGCCGATGGCGCGCACGCGGATGAAGCTCACGGCCAACAGAGTCTTGCCCCAAAACCGGGCGACGCGATGGGCGGTGTTGCCGGTGCGATCGATAAACGAAGCCACCAGTGAGATCAAGCCCAGGACGATGCTGGACAGGATGATGAGCGGTATGGAGAAAAGGACTGAGCGGAGGTAGCTCACACCTGCGCCCCATTTTTTCGGAGAAGCAGAGAGCGAGCTTCGCCAACCAGGTAGAGCGAGCCGGTGATGAAGATGACATCGTTGGGGCCGGCGCCGCGCAGCAGTTCGAGTGCTTCGCGGAGCGAGGGCGCGGCTTGCAGGTTAGGGTGGTCAGCGAGTTGTTGGATGGCTTGCGGGTGAAGGGCACGGGGCTGGTCGGGCGCTGTGGCAATGACCTGGTTCGCGCGCGGAAAAAGGATCGCACAGACTTCTTCGACGGCCTTATCGCGCATGGCGCCATAGATTAAGCACACGTTCCGGCCGGAATAGAAGCGGTCAATGTAAGCCGCGAGTGCACGGGCGCCCGCGGGATTGTGAGCGCCGTCGAGGATGATTTCGGGTGATTGGGAGACTCGTTCGAGGCGGCCGGGCCACACAGCGCGAGCGATCCCTTGCTCGATGGCGGAATCGGACACACCGATGCAGGCGAGCGCGACGGCGGCGGTTCGGGCGTTTTCCACCTGGTGCTCGCCAGGAAGCGGGCAGCGGAGGCGCAGGTTTCGAGCGCCCGAAAGCTGGAAATGGCTGCCTCTCGGGTCAAGGGAGAGGCCGGATATAGGCCAGTCGTCCGCATGAAACACGGGGACGCCGAGTTCCCGCGCGCGCCCGTCGAGAACCGGCTCGACGTCGGGCCGCTGCCCCGCGAAAACCGCCGGGGCACCCGGCTTGAGAATGCCTGCCTTTTCACCCGCAATCGCCTCCAGGCTGCGCCCCAGCCAAGCTTCATGGTCAAAGTCGATCGGGGTGATGACCGACAATTCCGGATGAATGACGTTGGTCGCATCCAGGCGGCCGCCCAGACCGACCTCCAAGACGACCATGTCGGGCTGAGCTTCGGCAAAGATCAGAAATGCCATAGCCGTAACGGTCTCGAAATAGGTGGTGTGCAGGTCGATGGTTCCCCGATCCAGCAGGGCCTCCACCGTGTTATGAACGCGGTTGAACGCTTCCGTGAAAACATCGACGGCGACAGGTGTGCCGTTGATGGCGATGCGCTCGGTGGGCTCGCAAAGGTGAGGCGAGATAAACAAGCCGGTGCTCCAGCCGAAGCTGCGCAGCGCAGATTCGATCATGGCGCAGGTAGAGCCTTTCCCGTTGGTGCCGGCCACGTGGACGAAGCGGCAGCGGTCTTGCGGGTTCCCGAAGGCGGCGAGAACGCTGGTGATGCGCTCCAGGCCGAGTTTGGCGGTCTTGACCTCATTGCCGAGAGCGTAGAGGAAGTGGACGGAATCGGGGTAGTTCACTGAGACGCTCTGAATTCACCCGACAAAGAACTTGAGCGCCTTGGAAATGTAGGTTTTCATTTCCAGACGCGGGACGACGGCGTCGAGCATGCCATGTTTCAGCAGGAACTCACTGCGCTGGAAGCCCTCGGGCAGTTTCTGGCGGATGGTTTGCTCGATAACTCGCGGGCCGGCGAAGCCGATGAGCGCCCCCGGTTCGGCGATGTTGAGATCGCCCAACATGGCGTAGCTGGCGGTGACGCCGCCGGTGGTGGGGTCCGTAAGGACACTGATATAGGGCAGGCGGGCTTCATCCAGCCGCATCAGGGTAGCGGAGATTTTGGCCATCTGCATCAAGCTGATGGCACCCTCCTGCATGCGGGCGCCGCCGGAAGCCGACACGATGATGAGAGGATTGCGCTGGCTGATGGCGCGCTCGATGGCGCGGGCGATCTTTTCGCCCACCACGCAGCCCATGCTGCCTCCGATGAAACGAGCCTCCATGGAGCAGATCTGGACGGGGCGGCCTTCGAGTTTACCGGCCGCGGAGATCATCGCATCGGAAAGTTGGGTCGCGTCCTGCATGGATTGCAGCCGTTCGCGGTAGGACTTGCTATCGACAAAACCGAGGGGGTCGGAAGAGGTCAGATCCCTGTCGAACTCTTCGTAAACGCCCTCATCCAGCAGGAGCTTGAGGCGGGTAATGGCGTCGATGCGCGAATGGTAGCCGCACTTAGGGCAGACATTCCACTGGGTGTCGAATTCCTTCTTCCAGATGATCTGGCGGCAACCTTCGCACTTCTGCCAAAGCCCTTCGGTGCGGATGCGGCGCTCGCTCTCCTCGCGTTTGGGGAGCTTCTCGGCGCTTGGTTGGTCTCTGCGGAACCAAGACATGCAATGACAACGTTAGCGCGGGTAGGGATGGCCCCGCAACGAGGCGAAGGCGCGATAGATCTGCTCGGCGAGCATGGCGCGGGCCAGTTCGTGGGGAAAAGTCATCGTGGAAAGGGACAGGAGCAGGTCGGCGCGGCTGGCCCAACCTGCGGGGAGGCCGTCGTGGCCGCCAATGAGGAACACGAGATCACGGGCTTCCCGTTCGGCATGTGCGATCAGATCCCGAAACCCGTTAGAATAGAGCGGCTTACCCGCGGGGTCGCAGAAGATTTTTCGGGCGGTTGGGTGGCGGGCCCACAGATCGAAGCGGTCGGGGCGGATTTCGCGCATCTCGGTGGCGGCGTAGCGGCCGGCGCGCGAGATGAAATCGGCAGCCAAAGCGTTGGCGTGCGGATCTTTGGGACGGCCGATGAAGTAGAGGTAGATCTTCACAGAAGGAATCTCTAAAATGCCATAATCCGGGTATGCGCACGCGCACGCTGGTTTCGGTGGAGGAGTATCTTTCTACGGTGTACGAACCGGATTGCGATTATGTGGATGGCGAGTTGATTGATCGTAACGTGGGAGAGAAAGGGCACAGCAAGTTACAAATGGTTTTGGCCGCGGCGCTTTTCAATCAGCGGTCAGCTTTAGGCATACACGTTTTCCCCGAACTGCGCATGCGCGTAGCGGGGCGGCGGTTTCGCGTCCCGGATATCTGCGTGGTCGTGGGCGAAGAACCTGCCGAAGAAGTCCTTACTTCACCGCCGTTTCTCTGCATCGAGATTCTATCTCCGGAAGACCGGGCATCCCGGGTCCAGGTGAAAGTGGCCGATTACCTTGCTTTCGGTGTCCCGAACGTTTGGGTAATCGATCCCTGGGAACGCAGCGCGGTTATCTACACGGCTTCGGGCATGCGGCAAGCCCACGAATTTCTCGAGACTGAGCCGGCCAAATTGAAGGTGCGGCTGGCGGATCTTTTCGAATAGCCTAAGTTTCAGGCCGCTGGTATGGCGACGGTTTTGGCGCTCCGCCAGAGCCGTTCCAAGTCGTAATAATCGCGGGCTTTCGGCGAAAAAATGTGGACCAGCAGGTCGCCGTAATCGGCCAGCACCCACTCCGCCTGGTTGTATCCTTCCAAACTAATCGGCAGTTCACCAGCTTGTTGTTTCAGTTGCATACCGACCTCGTCAGTGATCGCCTGAATCTGGCGCTGGTTGGAGCCGGTGCAGATCACAAAGAAGTCGGCGAAGGAAGTAATGCCGGTGAGATCCAGCACTTTAATGTCGCTGGCTTTCTTGGATTCGGCGGCGCGCACGGCAATGAGCCAACTGGGGTCGGGGGTATGGGTTTCGCGAGGCTCCGTGAGGTCGGCCTTTCTCAGAACACGCTCCTGACCGTATCGTACTACAATGGAAGTTCATGCGTGTTTGTCTGTGGGCCACCTGTCTGCTCGTTTTGTGTGCCAGCGTGTTTTACGCGGAAACGCAAGCCGAAGATCCTCAAATTACCAACGCCAAAGCGCGGCTGGACCAACTGGAAAAGCTGGTAGAAGTAGGGGCCGCGCCGCGCGCGCAGTTGACCCGGGCGCAGGAAGATCTGGCCGATGCGGAAGACGCAGCCGTGCTCCGCAAAACCATTTACGGACAGGACTTAACCGACGCGCAATCGGACGAGATGATTGCCGCGGCCCAGCGGCGCTATGAGAGACGCAAGGAAGCATTCGACCGGGCCAAGAAACTGGTGGATTTGGGCGTGGCTACCCAGAATTCTCTGGAAGCGGTCCAGGAAGACATGAACATGGCGAGTAAGGAATGCGAACTGGCCGAGGAGCGCGCTAAGACCGTTCACGATCTCACAGTAATGGCCCAGCAGGAAGAAGAATTGCAGCAGCGCCTCGCCACGGCGCCGGCCACCGCTCCCCAGGTCGCTGAGGAGTATGACGGCAACGGAAAGTTCACACCGCAAGTGTTCGCCAAGGTGGAATCTGCATTCGAGGGCCGGTTTGGCAAGCCTCTGCCCGTGAGCGCCATGGGCGAAACCGCGGTCCATCGCGCGATGGGCTTTGATCATACCGGCCGTGTGGACGTTGCCATCCACCCGGACCAACCGGAAGGCGTTTGGCTGCGCGAATACCTGACGGAGAATCACATTCCGTATTTCGCTTTCCGGCAAGCCGTGCCCGGCAAAGCGACCGGTGCGCATATCCACCTCGGGCCACAGAGCACACGTTTAGCGCACGGCGGATAACGGTGACCGACTCCAATCTCCGCGTGCTCCTCGCGTCTGACCAGATCCAAGCGCGCATTCGCGAGATGGGTGAGCAAATTTCGCGAGATTATCCGGATGGAACTTTGCACCTGATCTGCATCCTGAAAGGCGCATGTTTCTTTCTCACAGACCTCGCACGGGCCATCCAGCGCGACGTTTTTGTGGACTTCATGGGCATTTCCACCTATGGAAAGGGTAAGAGCAGCTCCGGAGAAGTGAGGGTCACGAAGGACCTCGACATCTCGGTGGAAGGGGCGGATGTTCTCATCGTCGAAGACATCGTGGATAGCGGCGTTACGTTGAATTACCTTTTTCACCTGTTGCAACAGCGTAGGCCCCGGACTTTGCGGATCGCTACCCTGCTGGACAAGCCCGAACGGCGGCAGAGGCCCGTGGAGGTGACTTACGTGGGGTTCCGCATTCCAGATAAATTCGTCGTAGGCTACGGCCTGGATTTCGCGGAAAAGTACCGCAACCTGGACGATATCTGCATTCTGGAAGAAGCGGGCGAGACTGCAACGGCTTCATAGCGCGGCGCTTACGCGGATAATAGTTCTCCACACAAGTACCAGTACATAGACCCTTGACCATTCCCCATTTTGGACCTTATAGTCTTAATAGTCGGTGGAGACTGACCAGTAGAATTGCGGAGGATCCATGCGTTCCTGGATGTATGTGGCAACCGCTCTGGCGATGTTGCTCCCGGCGACGGTCGTCGCGCAGCCCAGCATCTGCGACAATCTCGCCGGGAATCTTCTTATCGATTGCGGATTGGAAACGGGAGATTTCACGGGCTGGTCGGGTTCGGCGGTTTTGGATCCGTTCAACAGTGTGGTCAGCGGAAGTTTCAACGGATTCTCGGCTAACAGCGGGGCATACTTCGCGGTTTTGGGTCCGACCGTCGAAGAACAACTCGCTCAGACGGTGAATACGGTGGCCGGCGGCCTGTACACAATCTCGTGGTATCTAGGTTCCGACGGAGTGGCGCCGAACGATTTTTCTGTGAGTTGGGATGGTGTGCAGATCTTCTCCCAAACCGGTCTGCCATCTACAAACTCCGCATACACCTTCTATAGTTTTACCAACCCCGCCTCCGGCGGTTCGACGGACCTGACCTTTTCGTTTCAGGATGATAATGGGTTTTTGTACTTAGACGACGCTGCGGTCGTGGCAGCTTCGCCGATCCCCGAGCCGGGGTACGCTGCAATGCTGGCGATTGCGGGGGTAGCCTTGCTGCTACGCTACGCCTTTATCCAGCGGCTCGCACGCGGATAAACGCGCCTGGCGTTCGCTGAATAGATGCGATCCTTATCGGCGCTGCTGAGCTTCGAGTCATCGACATAGCGGCGCGTATTGTCGTAGTGGTCGTTGGTTTCCTCGCTGACCACACCCGGGAAGGCCCCGTCACATTCCGAGCCGAACAGAATACTTTCCAGTGGCACTGTATTGAAAAGCGTCTGCATGTTCATTTGGTTGTACATGCAGGTATCCACGAAAACATTCCCATTGGCCAGGATCTCGTCCGGAGAGGCCCAGTCGTTGTACTTGGCTATGGCGCGCCAGCGCCCGATCTGGCAGGGCAGCGCGCCGCCGCCATGCGGCACTAGAAATCGCAGGCGCGGGAAATCGCGAAACAGGTCCTTCGCCATCATGAGCTGGACGAACCCCGTTATGTCGGCCACCAGATATTGAACAGCGGTGTGCGGAAAGTTCTTGTTGATGGACTCGCTGCCATGCAGCACGAGCGGCACATCTAAAGCCTGCGCCGCTTCGAACACGGGGTAATTGTGCTTGCCGGTGAACGGCGGGTTCTGCCAGCGGCCGCCGGTGCCATCGGGATCAAAATTGAAGGCGACGAAACCTTCGTTGGCCCATCGTTCCAGTTGTTTCGCAACCTGCTGCGACGGGCAGGTGGGATGCTGTCCCAACATGCCGACCGGCGCAAAACGTCCCGGATTCAGTTTGCAGGCGCGCAAGACGAGGCCATCATTGAGATCGGCCCAGATGGCGTTCTGCTCCGCCGTGCCATCGTGCGTAGCCATAGCTTTAGCGCGCGGAGAAGCGAACGCCATATCGATCTTCCGCGAATCCATCAGGCTGACGACCTGCTGCAACGTCTTCGCGATATCGGCATCGGAAAGGTCCGGGAGCGTCTCGGGGTTCTTTCCCGAAAGTTGCGCTTCGCGAAAGCCCTCCACTTCCGGGTGCTTGGCGAGACGGACAAAGTGCTGGTGGGAGTCGATGATCATGTCTGGGCTCGAATAAAGATGATAGCAGCGGCCCAGACCGCTCCCTCGCGGTCGCGGCTCAGCAACTTCTCCGGGCTACTTGCTCTGCTTTTTATCCTGGACGGCGAGACCGCCGGTGATGCCATCCACCTGGTAGCCGGTTTGGATCTTGCGGATCTTGGCGATCTCGGCGGGCGTCGCGGTCTTGGGATCCACGTTGGCGATACTGCAGGTGAATCCGCGCAAGGTGCATTCGGAGGTAGTGTGTTTGATGCCGCGCTTCTTCATCTCATCGGTCATCAGCTTTACCACGTCCTCATGCATAATGACCGCGTTATTGGGCACGAACGTCCCAACGCCAATAGCATAGTCGATGGGCTGGAGGGGCTCGACGCTCGAACCGAAGGCTCCGTCGTTCTTTTTCCCGAGATCATGTGCGTCGAGATCCGCGCCTTTGTCGATGAGGTAGCGAACGATGTTGATGTCCCCGAGGTTGGCCGCCGCCATCAGCGGTGTAATGCCGTAACCATCCGCATGATTGACATCTTCCCCGAGATCGACCATCAGTTTCACGACTTCCAACCTCTCGGCCGAGGGTCTTTGGCGGTGATACCCGTTAATGAATGCCAACCCGCAGGCGGCGGCGAGGGTGGTCTCCCGGTCGCTGGATTGGATGTGCGGGTCGGCGCCGTGGGCCAGTAGCAGCTTCACGAGTTCGATATCGCCCGCGAAGGCCGCGCGCATGAGCGCCGTTGCAAAGACGATGCGCGGCGAACCCTCGCGCATACGCGCCCTGGGGGTGTTATTCACCAGCGCGTTGGGGTTGGCTCCGGCATCCAGAAGCTTCTTGATGAGCGGAAGCGGGTCGGTGGTCACCATCCACGGGAAATTGGGCGCGGTTTCCATGTTGCGGCGATCCACCGCCCAGAACAACGGCGTGAACCGCTGCGCATCGGCGTGGTTTACGTCAGCATGGCTATCGATCAGCAGGTTCGCCACGGCGTAGCTGCCGTCGAAGAGGGCCAGGGCCAGCGCGCCCTTGCCATCCGCTCCCACCGCATTCACATCGGCTCCCGCCTGGACGAGAATGCGCGCCGATTCAAGATCGTCTTCGCGTGCGGCGAACATGAGCGGCGTCAGCCAACCGCTGGCAAACTCCTCGGGAGTCTGGCCGGACTTGGCCGCAACGGGAGCAGTTCCTTCGAATCCGCGACCCGAAGCCGATGGTACGAAGTTGGATTTGGCGTTTACGTCGGCGCCGCGCTCGACCAGCAGTTTGACCACTTCCGGATGGCGCTCCGAAACGGCCCACATCAGGGCCGTTGTGCCGCCCCAGTTCTCCTTCGTGTTTACTTTTGCGCCATGGTCGAGGAGCACGCGTACGGCATCTACCATACCGGTACGAGCGGCCATCATCAGGGCGGTATCCCCGGTTTCGGTGACCGGGGCATTGGGATCGGCGCCCGCTTGGAGCAGGCGCTCGAGAATGGCGGCGTTGCCATTGGTAGCGGCTAGGAGCATCGGAGTAGCGCCCGACTGATTGGCTGCCGAAGCGCTAGCCCCAGCCTTCAGCAGCATCTCCGTCATTTCTAAATCGTTGGCCCGAACGGCCCAGTGGAGAGCGGTGGTGCCATCTACCTGGGCTGCATTCACGTCGGCTTTCTTTTCGAGCAGGCTGCGAAGGGCAGAACGGTCACCGTGCATCGCAGCATCGGCCACTTCGCTCGGAGCCGCGGCACAGAGGCCCGGAGCCAACAACAGGACGATCGCAAGGGTGGCTTTTGGCGTTCTCATTTGTCCTCGTTTGTTCCCCACACGCGGGTCATCCACTCGACGAGCTGCTCCAGTTCCTGGTCCGAAATCTGGGCTCCGCGTTCGCGCATATCCACGAGTGTGACGCGCCAGGCTTCAGCCGCTTTCCGGACGTTTTCCACATGGTCGAGCCCGTGGCATCGCGTACACGCCCGGTTGAGCAGCCGGAAAGCTTCGGGATCGGTGAAGTACGTGGTGATTTCCTTGGGAACGTAGGTTCGCGGGAAGGGCTTCGTGCCAGGTCCGAACTTCGATACTAACCAGTCCAGCACAAGATTTCGGTCGGCCTCGGACAAATCAGCTTCTCCCGATTTATGCTTGTCCGCGATCAGTTTCTGCCAGGCCGCCCGGTCCTGGGCGTAGAAAGCGTAGTCGTCAATGCCGTGACAGGCCGTGCAATGTTGGCGCAGGACATCCCAAACCGGGCCGTCGGGGCGTTGCACTTTGGGACGCGTGGCACGGCCGCCGACTTGGGCAGACAAATGGGCTGCAAGAAGCAGGAGAGTTGCGGTGGCCAGGGCAAGCCAGGAGGCCTGTCCCACCGGTCTCACGGAGCGGGTCATAGCGATAAGGGTTTGGTGCTGGAGCCGAAGCTGTCGATCTCGCCTACCTGGCGGCCGCTGGCATCGTACTTCGGAAACTTTTCGATGCCGTACTTGTGCGCCAGGGCCAGCAGCATGTTCGAGGTGCGTTCGGTATTGTCGGGGAACACGATATGGCGGTTGCCCTTGAATTTGCCGTCCAACCCGCCCAGCAAAATCACCGGCACCTTTACATGGGCGTGGCGATGCGAGTTGCCCATGTTGCTTCCTTTGTAGATCAGGATATGGTCGAGCAGTGTACCATCGCCATCGGGTGTCTTGCTGAGCTTCTCCGCGAAATACGCGAGATTCTGGACATGGTAGCGATTCATCTTCGCGTAATTGGCCACGTTCTCGGGTTTGTCGCCGTGGTGAGAGGATCCGTGCCAGGGGCCGTTGAAACCCGAGTCGGGGAAATTGGCGCCTGACAGATCTTTGCCCAACATGTAGGTAGCGGACCGGGTCAGATCGCCTTCGAAAGCCAATGCGAGGAGGTCATACATCAGGCGGTAATGCACATTCTTGTTTTCGGGCAGGCCGAAGGGGATTTCCTCGGAAGGTTCCTGGACGGAACTCTCCATTGCGATCCGGATGCGGCGCTCGATTTCCCGGATGTTTTCCAGATAGGTATCGAGGCGCGCGCGATCAACCGCGCCGAGCGGTTTCTTGAAATAGGAAATCTGCTGCGCCACGGAATCCAGGATGCTGGCGTTCTGCTTGCGCCCCAGCTTACGCTCCTCGGAATTGGTTCCATCGCCAAACAGACGCTCGAAGGCCACACGCGGATTCACTTCGGTGGGCAGCGGCTGGACCGGCGAAGTCCAGGAGATCGAGTTCGTATAGGCGCAACTGTAGCCCCAGTTACAATTGCCATAGTTGCCATCCTGCTCGACCCCGAGCTGGATCGATTCCAGGATGGTATCGCGGCCGTATTTCTTGGCGACGAGCTGATCGAGGGTAACTCCGAGGTAGGGACTGACGGCGTTGCGCCGCGGACGGCAGGCGGAAAGCAATACCGCGCCACGAGCGTGGTCGCCGCCGGGTTCCTCGGTGGTAGCCATGGCTTCCGGCATATCCATCCCGCTGATCAGCGTGACGTATTTGCGGAACGGCTCCAGAGGCTTGGTGATGAACGAGAATTCGAAGTTGGCGCCTTCCTGCAGCGGGCTCCAGTAGCCCGGCGCGGCGCCGTGGGGATGCCAGATGCCCATGAACCGCCGGACCGGTACCGCGGCAGTCTGGTTCTGAGGAGTTTGGGCCGGGACCATCGAGTCGAGAAAAGGTAGACCCAAGACCACACCCGCGCCGCGAATGAACGTGCGCCGGGGGATGAATTTCTTTTCGATAAAGTTCATTTGACCTCCTTGGCAACAGGCGTGGCTAGGGCCACTTCCTCGTCGATTTCTTTCGTGCGCATCTGGAATGGTGCGCTCTTCACAATACCCATCAGAATCGATACGAACCGGTCGTTATCGCGGTCAGCGTCGCGAACGATGGAACGGATTACCGGCATATCTTCATATTCGACCCCACGGCCTAGGGCGAACGTCATCAGCTTTTCGGTAATTGTCCGGACGAACTGCGGCGAATAGTAAAGCAGGTGCTGCCGGAGCTCATTGGGACCGCTGACCTTGGTGCCGTCCCACAACACGGCCGAGGTATCCAGGGGGACTCCGCCGTCGCCGCCTTGCTTGGTCCGGTATTTGGCATCCGCATCGAAATTTTCGAGAGCGAAGCCGATGGGGTCCATTAGCTTGTGGCAGCCAGCGCACGGCTCGTTCTTGCGGTGCATGGTCATCTGCTCCCGCAGCGTCATGATCTTGTTGTCGCCCTTGGTGTCTTCGAGAGGCGGCACATTGGGAGGTGGCTCGGGCGGCGGAGTGCCCAGAATATTCTCCAGCACCCAGACGCCACGCTTTACTGGCGAAGTCCGGAAGTTCTGGACCCAGGTAAGCGCGAGCACGCTCCCCTGCCCCAGTAAACCGCGGCGGTATGCGAGATCCGGCCCCAAGGTGACGCGCCGGAATTGTGAGCCGTAAATATTCGGAATACCGTAATGCTTGGCCAGCCGTTCGTTGAGGAATGTGTAGTCCGCCGTTAACAGATCCACAACGCTGCGATTCTCCTGGATGATGCTTTGGAACAGCAGTTCGGTTTCGCGGCGGAAGCCCTTGCGTAACTCGTCATCCCAATCCGGGTAGTACACGCCATCCGGTGAGGTTGCAGGCAGGTTCCGCAGATACAGCAACTGATCCCCGAAATTCTCCACTAAGGCATCCGCCTTGGGGTCGGCGAGCATGCGTCGCACTTGTTGCTCGAGGACCGGCGTGAGGTGCAATCGATTTTGGCTGGCCACCTGGATGAGTTCGTCGTCCGGGATGCTGCTCCAGATCAGGAACGACAAGCGGGAGGCCAGTTCGAGGTCCGTAATACGGTACGGCTTGCCCGCGGGTATGTTGGCGGGTTCCTGCTCAGCACGCACAAGGAACGGCGGGCTGGCCAGGATGCGGCGCAGTCCCAGTTCGATTCCGTCGCGGAACGTGCCTTCGCGCCGCCCTTCCAAATAAAAGGCCTGCACCCATTCCCAATCTGCATCGGTGATCGGCCGGCGGTACGCACGGCGCATCAGAGTGCCGAGGATCTCCTTGGCGCAGGCGCTTTCCTGAGCTTCGCTCTCGGGGTGGCACGTGAACACTTTGCGGAGCGATGGCGAATCCTGCGGCTCTTTCGGGTTGAACGGCCCTTGGATTCGCAAAATACCCACGGCGGGATGATATTCCAACTGCGGGATGGGGTTGTCTTCGAGCGATTTGCGCTCATATTGCCGAATCAGATCCAAGGAGGGCGCATAGTTCGAGGCCAGGAAGGTGACGCCGACCACGTGGGACCCGGATTTAACCGGGATGGTGACGTCGATCTCGCCATCACGGTCCGAAGAATTGTTGGCACTCAGCCCGACACCCTTGTAGTCGCGTACGGCTGCCCGTTGATTGTCGATGAGGAATTCCAGTTTCTCGCCGGGAATGAACTTGCCGATCCCAAGGTTGGTGACCGAGAATTTATACTCGCCATCTGACGGGAACGTGTGGCGCACGGCCATTCCGCCGCGCGTGCCAAAAGGCAGGCCTTCGATATGCTCGTTTTGCGACGAATCGGGCGGCGCAATGTATGCCGCCGCGGTGGGGGACTTCCAATAACCGACCGCGGTGCGCGCAATCCGGGTGGCGGCGGTTGTGTAGGCTTCCAGCAGGGTGGGCGAGATGGTCAGCGAACCCGCCACATTATCGAAACCGCGGGCGGAATCGTCCGGCGGCAGAAGCGTGGCCACATCCACCTGCAGATCGAGCAGATCGCGGATGGCATTGGCGTATTCGGTGCGGTTCAAGCGGTGCAGCACAACCGAGCCGGGGTTCGGATGGAGCGCCGCCTTGCGGTCGATTTCGGCCTCCAGCCAATCCCGCAGACGTTCGTATTGGGCCAATGGCGGCCTGGGCATGCCGGGAGGGGGCATCATGCCGGCGCGGAGCTTGCGGATCACCTGCTCCCAAATTTCGGGGTGGTCGGCCACAGTGGTCAGATCCAGGTTTTGAAGCGAGAGATTGGCCGTCTTCACCTTGTCGTTGTGACAAGTCACGCAGTATTTATCCAGCAGGGCTCGCTGGGTGGCCGCCGAGCCAGGAGCCGGCGCGGGCGCGTTGGTGGACGCAGTCTGGCCGGATGCCGGACCGTAAGCCATCACCAGGATGAAAACCACCAAGCCGCCCAGGACGGCGATTCTTGCGATCGGCTTCTTCAAGTGGTTATCCCTCCTCGGATGCTGGGTCATATTTTACGCCTCCGCGCGGCGCCGCGCCATGATCCGTTTGGATTATCCGCCCTGTTTTGTGCGCGCTGGCGGGAAACGGGCAATCAGAAGACAAACTTCATCGCGAGCTGAATGATGCGCGGATCACCCGCATCCAAGCCGTTGTTCCCGCTGATATCGCTGAGGATCTGCCCGAATGTGGAGGAACTCAGCGAACCCGACGGCACGGATGGATTCAGATGATTCGGCAGGTTGAACGACTCGGCGCGGACCTGGATGGTCTTGCGTTCCCGAATCGCGAACGTTCGGGACAGAGCCATGTTGAACTGAAAGACGCCGGGACCTTTGATGTTATTTTGGCCGAGATTGCCATAGGTGCCGAGCGCGGGCAGGGCGAACGCCGAAGGATTCAGCCAGTGCGATAGACCCTGACCGCTCGGATACACCTGGTCCGGGCTGACGAGATATCCGGTTTGGGCTGGGGCGGTGGTAAGGGCGCGATCGGTGCCGGGGGTGATGGTGAAGAACTGCGCCGACTTGATCTGGAGAATCGGTGCGACCTGCCAGTTGCTCGCGAGCAAGCGCAGCGCCTTGCCGGAGAATCGAGGTGTTTGCGCAACAGCGTTCAACGTGAAAAGCTGGCGCTGATCCGCGCCGAGGCAATTCGATTTCGCGGCGTTGCGGTTTTGGTAGGGCGAGACACCGCCGGAACCGGTCTGCTGGTCGTAGATGTCGCTGATGCAGTGCGAAACGGTGTAATTGGCGGTGAGCACCAGCCCATGGCTCAATCTCTTGTTGGCCGAGAGATATACCCCGTTATAAGTGCCCGTACCGCCCGGATCGTAAGCTCCAATACCGGCATAGTATTGACCAGCGAGCGGGTTCTGCAAATAGAATACGCGGCGCTGGTTCTGGTTCGCCGTGGTCGAGCAAGTGGGATAGCTGGTGGGGGCCACCTGACCAGCACTGTTCACCACGTTGAGAGTACAGGGACCGAGTCCCAGGAACACCGCCGGGTTCAGTGGTTCCGAAGTGCCCAGGTGAATCGAGCTATTACCAAGGTAATTCACCGAGAACAGCCAGTTGCCGAACTGCTTCTGAACGCTCAGGTTCCACGCGTTGACATACATCGGGTGGTAGTCGCTGAGGTTGAAAGTCACATACTGGCCCGCAGTGGGGAAAGCGCACGTATGGCTGGCGTGACCGATTGGATTGCAAACCGCCAGTGTCGGCACCGGATTGCCGCCGGGGAAGCTGGCCCATGGATCGGAAAGATTCACATTGGACAGGCCCACGTTGCTTCCGAAGGGAGGGCCAAACCCCATCTGATTGGGAAAGAACTGGTGTAACCGGTCGCCGAACATCCCGTACGAAGCGCGTACCGACATGGTGCCATCACCAGTCGGATCCCAGACCAATCCGACGCGCGGGAAGAATTTATCCCAGGTGTTACAGTTGTAACCTTTGCCGCAGTTATACTGCGGGTCTCCAGCAAATGCGAGGCCCACCGGGCCGGAAGTGAAGACACTGCTGTGAAAGCCCTGGGCAAACAGGGTGGGATCGAAGTGATCGAGCTGTCCGTATTTGTTCTGGTTGGAAAGATAGGGCTCCCACCGTACGCCGTAATTCAGGGAGACGCGGCGCGACAGCTTCCAGGAGTCCTGAACGTACAGGGAAGCGTAATACTGATACAGGTACATACCGTAATTCGTGCCTTGGGCAAAAGAGATTGCGTTTCCGGTGAGGAAATCTCCGAGGGCGAGACCGGTGACCGTTCCATTGAAGCTGATACTGCCGACGGCATTGACTCCCGACCAGTAATTCATGATGCGCTTGTAAACGTTCCCGCCGAACTGAATCTGGTGGGTTCCTTTTACCCAGCTCACATCTTCGGAGATCGACGGGTTGGCGCCGGTGTGGGCTTGTCCGGGAACCGAAGCAGTGGAACCGATCGCGAAGCCGCCGCCCACGCCCGCCACTGTCATATCGATAACATGGCCGCCAAGAGGCGTGTAGTTAGCGCCAAAATCCGCCAGAGACTTATAGGGATCCGGTAGTTTCACTACATTCGTACGGCTGGCCGAAAGACGAAGCGAACTAACGATATTGCTGGTGATGAGGTAGGTATCGCCGATGGCGAACTGGTAATTCAAGTCGTTCACCCCAAAGTTATTGATGGAAAGAGGATTCTTGCCGTCGAAAGTGGAGTGATTATTTAGATAGCCTACCGAGTAACGGCCGAAAATCGTGTTCTTGGGACTTTTTTGGTAATCGATCCGGACCACGCCGAGCGTTTCGTCGAGCCCGGCATCATAACCATATAGAGTGCGACCGCACGGATCCGCTGAAACCGGCATAGTCTTATCGATGTTGAGCGCAACCGGGTTCAGGCGGGCTACGGGAATCTGGTTATTCACGAATCCGGCCGCGCCGCTGAGATTGATCTGTTTGCCGCCTTCACACGCGGGGGAAGCTACCGCAGTGAAATCGCCCGCCAACATCTGGGCCGTGGGGACAAACGCCGTGAGGGCATTGGGATCGGACCGCTGGGACGTGTGCTGCAGTCCCGCGAAGAAGAATAGCTTATCTTTTTTGACAGGGCCGCCGATGACCCCTCCGTACTGGTTGCGTTTCAAGGTATCGCGATGCGCGGCAAAGAAGTCGCGCGCATTGAAATCGCCGTTGCGGACGAATTCGAAGAGGTCGCCATGAAATTCGTTCGTCCCGGATTTGGTCACTGCATTCACGGCCGCGCCGGAGTGATATCCATACTGGGCCGGCAAGGCGCTGGTTTCCACTTTGAATTCCTGCAGAGCGTCAGGGAAGGGTAATGGGAGAGTGAGGTTGTTGTACGGGTCCTCATAGAGAGCGCCATCCAAGAGGTATGTCGCGCTATTGCCGCCTTGGCCGCCGGCGACCGAAATTACAATCGTCGGGTAATTGCGAACATTATTGATCGCTCCGGGACCGGGCAAGGTCGCCATGCCGTTGAGTAAAACCAGTTCCAACGGGTTCCGGCCATTCAACGGCATCTCGACGACGCGCTGGTTATCCACTACATTGCCGACTCCCGTGCTGTGCGTCTCGACCTGGCCGGCCTCCGCCTGCACCTGCACTTGCTCGTTCACCGACCCGACTTTCATCGGCACATCGATCGATGGGTTGGCATCCACCTGCAACACGATGCCGGTCTGGACGAACTTACTGAATCCTTCTTTGCTCACTTCTAATGTGTAGGGGCCGACGGGCAGATTGGCGAGCACGTAACTGCCATCGGTTCCGCTAACCACATTGCGGACGGCGCCGGTGGCGGCCTGCGTGGCTTTCACCTCTGCGCCGGGAATGGCGGCGCCGCTCTCGTCTTTGATGGTTCCGCTGATTTGCGCGGTCGAAGTCTGCGCCATGGCGGCGTAAGACGCAAATAGAATACAGACCAACCCTCTCGTTATGTGACGCATGAGACTCACCCTCCGGGGCAGAAATGTGGGTGGAGTTTATCACCGGTCCCGACCGCGAGCAATGATCCATTCGGATCATGCCAGCAACGTTTGGAGCGACTCGACGAATGCCGGCCTCGCCGACATGGGGCAGGCCGGGAGATCTGTCCCACTGTAAAATATGGGGCGAAAGATGCGGGTCAGGATCAGCGCGTTGCTGTTGCTGGAGGGGTGCCTGGTAAGTGCCTATGCATTGAATCCCGGCAAGTCCCTGACGCAATACTCCATGCGGGTTTGGGATCAGCAGCAGGGGTTGCCGCAGGACACCATCCGAGCGATCACGCAGACCACCGACGGGTTTCTGTGGCTGGGCACCGATGAAGGGCTGGCGCGCTTCGATGGTTATGAGTTTCTTGCGTTCGGCAAAGCCCCCGGCGGGCTACCTTCCAACTCGATCACGGTGCTGGCCGCCGGGCGCGATGGGTCACTTTGGATCGGGACTCCCAACGGCCTGACCCGGTATGCTCAGGGCCGCTTTCAGACATTCACGCAAAAGGACGGACTGCCGGGGAATGCCGTTTCGGCCCTGTTCGTCGATCATGCCGGCAAGTTATGGGTGGTCAGCGGCGGTAGCCTAAGCCGGTTGGATGGATCGCGGTTCACCAACTTTATCCGCGGGCAGGATATTCCGCTGCGCGTGGTGAGAGGAGTTTGGGAGGACAGCGAACACACTCTCTATGTGGCCGGCACCAGCTCCGTTGTCCGGCTGGAGCACGGGAGGTTTCGCGACATCTTTGAACCTTCCGAATTAGCGGGCGATTTCCCTGGGACGGTATTGAAGGATCATCAGGGGCGGCTGTGGATTCTCGGTTTCCGCGGACTGGTTCAAAGATCGCCAGATGGCCGCATTTCCCGTTATGGAGCCCGTGAAGGTTTGACTGACCCGTTTGAACTGCGGGCCATGACAGAGGATCGGGATGGCAATCTCTGGGTGGCGACCAACAGCGGCCTGGCTCGGCTGCAAGGAGACCGCTTTCGCACCCTGGCGGAGGGTCCGGCGGAGGATGGCGTTCGCTGCCTCTTTGAGGACCGCGATGGCAACTTATGGGCGGGCACGAATCGCGGCTTGATGCGGCTCCGGGATGATGTCTTTACGATCTTTGGCAGAGATGAAGGATTGCCCAGCGACGCGCCGAATGCGATTTACGAAGATCGCAGCGGCAAAGTCTGGGTGGGCTTTCTGGATGCCGGGCTGGAAAGCTTCACGCCACGCGATCCGTTCCATGCCCTTCCGGTCGGGCCGGGCAAAACGCACGTCTACTCGATCCGGGAAACGCGGGCCGGCGAATTGCTGGTTTCCGCGCGCGAAGGCCTGGAGATTTGGAATCGCGGGACTATGCGGACTTTCAGTCCTCCCGATCCGCAAGGCCGCAAACGCGTATTTGATGCGCTGGAAGATTCTTCCGGACGGATCTGGTTAGCGGTGCCCAACGGTTTGGGACAACTCCGTGGAAACGAGTTCCGCACGGTGATTCCGGCCGCCAGCCCCTCCATGCTGGAGGGCGCCTTCGTCACGCTCGCGGAAGGGGCCGATCATTCGCTTTGGGCCGGCACCATACAGAACGGCCTCTGGCACATCACTTCCACCGGAAACCGCTTGTATTCGACCGCCGATGGGTTGGGCAGTGATCAGATCCGCTCTTTGTATCCGGATCGCGATGGCACTCTGTGGATTGGAAGCTTAGGTGGTGGTTTGAACGCGATCCGCGACGGGCATCTACGCAGGTTTAGCCAGCGCGATGGCTTATTGAGCGATAACATTTCACATATCGCGGATGACGGCGAAGCGTTGTGGCTCAATACTACGCGCGGCATCTGCCGCATCTCCAAACAGCAGCTTCGCGAGTTTGCGAATGGCGCCAGACCGCATCTTGATCCGGTGAATTATGGTTCGGCGGACGGCTTGCGCAGCGTCCAGCCGCCACCGGACTTCGGAATGGGCGGCGGGCGCCACTCGGACGGTAGCCTCTGGTTTGCTACAGCGCGCGGGATCGCAGTGTACCGGCCGGAATTGGTTCGGCGCTCCCCGGAGCCGTTGCCCATCTACCTCCCGGAAATGACGGCTGATGGCCGCCGGATCGACGGCTCTTCGCATCCGCGGGTCGCGCCGGGTCGCGGCCGCCTCGAAATCCGCTATGCCGCGATCGATTTGAGCGGCCCCGAGCGCGTCCGATACTCCTATAAGCTCGACGGATTGGATTCGGACTGGATTTCCGCGGGCACCCGCCGGTCCGTCACCTATAACAATCTCGGCCACGGAGAGTATCGTTTTCGCCTCCGAGCCGAACTGCCCGGCACTTCTCCAAGTGAGGCGTCTTTTGAATTAGAGCTGCTGCCGCATTATTATGAAACCGGCTGGTTCCGCGCGCTATGCGCGGGCCTTTTGGCGTTCGCTTGCTGGATGCTCTACCAGGTTCGCGTGCGCCAGATCCGTTTGCGGTTCGCGGCGGTCTTGAAAGAACGCCTGCGCCTGGCGCGTGAAATTCATGACACCTTGGCCCAGGCCTTTGTAGGCATCTCTTCGCAACTGGACGCGCTCGAAACCTGCCTTCCGGAAAACTGGCGGCCGGCGCGTATTTACCTGGATCTGGCGCGGCGCATGGCGGCCCACAGCTTGACCGAGGCGCGCCGCTCGGTGATGGATCTGCGTTCCGCGGCGTTGAGCAATCGGGATCTGGCCATGGCCCTCGAATCCGGCGCGCGCAACTGGACGGAAGGGTCAGGCGTGCAAGTTGACGTCCAGGTCTCCGGTGGATTCGAAAATCTGCCGGAAGAGATGGAGCATAACCTTCTGCGGATCGCGCAGGAAGCGGTTACGAATGCGCTGAAACACGCCCAAGCCCACAAGATCGAAGTGAAACTCGAGCGCACCGGAAAAGCAGTGAACCTGAAAGTGACCGACGATGGATGCGGATTTCAGGCCGACGATGCGTTCGCGGGAATGGGCGGCCACTTCGGTTTGATCGGAATCCGCGAACGGGCGGAGCGCATCAGCGGGGAATTTCGCCTGGAGAGCCAGCCGGGTGCGGGAACCGAGGTGGAAGTGATGGTGCCGCTGCCTTGAGTGAGAAAATCCGTATCCTGGTTGCCGAGGACCACCTCGTAGCCCGCGTGGGCGTGACAGCCATCCTCAACCGTCAGCCGGATATGCTGGTGGTGGCCGAGGCGAGCAATGGCCGCCAGGCCGTGGAGCGCTACCGGAAGCATCTCCCGGATATCACTCTGCTGGACCTCCGGATGCCGCTGATGTCCGGCGTGGAAGTGGCGCTCGCGATCCGGAAGGAATTTCCAGATGCCCGGCTAATCGCCCTCACATCGTATGGAGGCGATGAAGATATCCGGCGGGCTTTGGCGGCGGGCGTTCAGGCCTATCTGACGAAAGACGTGCTTCGCAACGAATTGCTGCAAACCGTTCGAAAAGTCCATGCCGGCGGCACCCACCTTCCGCCTCCGTTGGCGGCAGCTTTGGAGGCACAGGGCGATTCCCCAACCCTGAGCAAACGCGAAATCGAAGTCTTGGAACTCGTGGCTCGCGGCTTAAGTAACAAGCAGATCGCTTACACCTTGGATATTACCGAAACGACCGCGAAGAATCACGTGCAGCACATTCTCCATAAGTTGGGGGCGCAGGACCGTACGCAGGCCGCTACGGCCGCGATTCAACGGGGCATCATCCATCTATAGCGGTGCGCGGTGATAGAATTCTTCCCCGAGGGTCCGGCGCTCGTTACCGCGACTGGAGGGGAAGGATTTTCCATGAGAAGACACTTAAGCCGTCTGCGATTACCACTGGTGTTGGCGGGGCTTGCCCTAGCCGTTTCCGCGCAATCTCCTAAGCCGCCTGCATCAAAAAATCTGCGGCTCTACGTCTTCGATTGCGGCATCCTGGACAACGCCGATATTTCGCGGTACTCCCTAAAACGCCAGGAAGTCGGGACGCACCTGATGTCCGTGCCGGCGTTCCTAATCGTCCACCCCAAGGGCACCCTGATCTGGGATACCGGATTCGTCCCCGACTCCAACTTCAAAGCGGATGGGCTCCCGGCTACCCTGCAATATGGCACCTCGCTCAAGCCGCTCCGGGAGCAATTGGCGGAGATAGGCTATCAGGCTTCGGACATCACCTATTTATCCTTCTCGCACTTTCATTGGGATCACGTAGGGAACGGGAACGAGTTTGCGTCCTCCACGTGGCTGGTGCGGCAAGGCGAGCGCGACATCATGTTCGCCGACCCGCCCTCCACGCGAACTATGCCTGCCAACTATAGCGAGCTGAAGAACAGCAAAACCGTCATTATTAAGGACGACGAATATGACGTGTTCGGGGATGGCAGCGTCATCATCAAATCGGCGCCGGGCCACTCGCCCGACCACCAGGTGCTTTTCCTCAAACTGGCTAAGACGGGGCCCGTGGTGCTGAGTGGCGATCTCTGGCACTATCCCGAAGAGCGCAAGCTCAACCGCCTCCCCACCACCGAGTTCAACAAGGATCAGACCGCTGCTTCGCGCGCGCGGATCGACGCCTTCATCAAGAAGACCGGCGCCCAACTCTGGATCCAGCACGATTACCTGGCGAACCTGAAGTTGAAGAAGGCACCGGCGTTTTACGAATAGAGCGTTTCGACCAATCGGCACGCGGCTGCCGCCGTCAGAGCGTTCCCACTCCTTATAGTAACTGGATGCGAGGAAGCCAAAGAAGGTGTTACTCTGTCGAGCTATGAAGCCGACGATTTCAGTGTTTTTTGCGTTGGGTGTCCTGGTCAGGGCCGCTGATCTGCCGATTCCGTCGAACCTCCATGCCGATGGGTTCCCGCCGATCCCAGCTTCGATCGCGGAAGAGAGCGCGCCCTTCGACGAGTTCCGGACGGCAACGCTGTTCTCCTGGCATCCCACGCGGCACGCGATGCTGATTGGAACACGGTTCGCCGATACGGTTCAAGTTCATAGAGTCGTCGCACCGGGCGGGGCCCGAACGCAACTGACGTTCTTTCCCGACCGGATTGCCGGCGCCCAGTATTCGCCGGTTTCCGCGGACACATTCGTGTTTACGAAAGATATCGGAGGAAATGAGTTCTATCAGCTCTTTCGTTATGACCTGAAGACCGGCAAGTCGACCCTTTTGACCGACGGAAAATCGCGCAACGGAGGGATGGTATGGTCGCCCAAGGGCACACAGATCGCGTTTACTTCGACGCGGCGCAACGGCAGGGACACGGATATCTGGCTCATGGACCCGATGCGGCCCGAATCCGCGCGGATGTTGGCGCAGACCGCGGAATCCGGCTGGCAGCCGGCATCCTGGTCGCCGGATGAAAAGACGCTGCTGGCCACCCGCCGGATTTCAGCCGAAGAAAGTGAGATTTACCGGATCGACACGGCCACCGGCATGCGTACCGCCGTGACCAAGAGAACTCCTCAGACCGAATATGGGGAGCCGCGGTTTTCGCCGGACGGCAAGGGCTTCTGGCTCCTCACGACCGAAAACTCGGATTTCGAGCGGCTTGCCTGGATGGATCTCGCTTCCGGGAGACTCATGATCGCAACTCCGGAGATCAATTGGGACGTCGAAGACTTCAGTCTTTCGAAGGATGGCCGTTACCTCGCTTATATCGTGAACGAGGATGCGCGGGGCGTCCTGCATATTATGGACACATCCTCTCGCAAGGATATTCCGCTGCCCGCCGGCATGCCGCCTGGAACGGTTACCTAAGTGATGTGGCATCCCGACAGCACGGTACTGGGATTTACGGTAGCTTCCTCCCAGACGCCTTCGGATATCTACTCTCTAGACACGAGCGCAGGCAAGATCCAGCGATGGACTTACAGCGAAACCGGCGGGGTGAACACATCCGAATTTCGCGAATCGGAGATCATCCACTGGAAATCGTTCGACGGGCTTACCATCTCCGGCCTGTATTACCGGCCGCCGGCGCGCTTTAGCGGGCCTCGCCCGGTGATCCTCAACATTCACGGCGGCCCGGAAGGCGAGGCGCGCCCGGGCTATCTCGGTTCAAACAATTACCTCATTAATGAACTCGGCATCGCAATGATCTATCCCAATGTGCGCGGCTCCACCGGGTTCGGAAAGAAGTATCTGAGCCTCGACAACGGGGTGAAGCGGGAAGATTCGGTCAAAGACATCGGGGCGCTGCTTGACTGGATTGGCACGCAAAAGGATCTTGCCGCCAGCCGCGTAATGGTAATGGGCGGCAGTTACGGCGGCTATATGACGCTGGCCAGCATGACGCACTTCAACGATCGCCTGCGCTGCGCCATCGACGTGGTCGGGATTTCCAACTGGGTCACCTTTCTCGAACACACGGAGTCTTACCGCCGGGACCTGCGCAGGGTGGAGTATGGCGATGAGCGTGACCCGAAGATGCGCGATTTCCTGGCCACGATCTCGCCGCAGGCGAACGCTAAAAAAATAACGAAGCCCATGATGATCGTAGCCGGGAAGAACGATCCCCGTGTTCCCTACACCGAGGGCGCTCAGATGACCGCCACCATCCGGTCGAACGCAGGAACGGTCTCCTATCTGCTGGCAGACGATGAAGGGCACGGATACGCCAAGAAGGCCAACCGGGATTTTCAGTTTTTCGCCAGCGTGGCATTCATACGCCAATACCTGCTCGACCGGTGAGGCGAGATAATCGTTTGGCAGCGGACGCCCAGGCTGGCGCGAACGCCGAGGCTGGCGCGAACGCTGCCATTCCCGGCCGCTGGAAGGATATACTCGCGCGCCCGCTGGCGGAGCGCCGGGATTTGGACTGGGTACACACCCGCTCACGGATAGCCCGGATCACATCGATGGCGCGCCGGTTGATCTGTTCGGGGGGAAACAGCTTCGGTTCTCCTGGCCAGAATTTCCATACCAGTACGGTGACAGGCTTTCAGATCCTTGACTCTTTTTGGAAGTGCAGTTACTATTCCTTTATTGCCGATACTCTCGAGCGATCGATAGAGGCGTACTCTGCCCTCTTGTCCACCTTGGCTCAAAGGCTTGGATAGCCGCTCCACGGCAGATGGGGCGATCGATCCAGAAAGTGAATAGCGATGAAAATCCTCCATCTATCCGTCTTTGCCGCGGCAGTGCTGGCCGTTAGCCTGCCTGCAACGGCTGCCAGCAAAGGCAGGCGGGGATCGCCGGTATCTCCATTTGTGAACGTTGGACCACAAGCGACTATGTCAGATGCGGCCGGCCCTAATTATGGCCTGTTCACCTGCCAGGTAGTTGGCCTAAACCCGGGCACGACTTGTTATGACCCGTTTCAGGTCCGGCACGCGTACAATACCGACGCGTTGATTCAAGCTGGTTTCGATGGCCATGGAAAGACGATCGTCATTATCGATGCTTTCCAGTCGCCAAACATCGTGCAGCAGCTCAATTACTACAACAGCTTTTATGGCCTGCCCAGTTTGAACGGACTGGGTGGTTCCAATAACTCCAGCCTCGGCACCTTCACACAAGTCGCGCCGGATGGCCTCACTCCTTTTGTCGTCGGCGACCCGAATATGGCGGGATGGGCGGAGGAAATCTCGCTCGATGTCTTATGGGCGCACGCCATTGCCCCCGGCGCGAATATCGTGCTCGTTCTGGCGAAATCGAACAGCGATGCCGACATGTTGAGCGCGACCAAGTACGCAGTGGACAATAGCCTCGGCGACGTCATTTCGCAGAGCTTTGGCGAAAACGAGAGCTGTATGGACCCAACTCTACTGGCGCAGGAACACCAGGTATTTGCGAATGCCACCATGAAGAACATCACGCTTTTCGCTTCGGCGGGTGACTTCGGATCGGGGCAGCCCACCTGCGATGGTTCGTCCCTGGTGGAAGCGGTTTCATCCCCGGCGAGTGACCCCCTGGTTTCCGCCGTGGGCGGCACCGAACTGCACGCGGCCCGCTACTGCCTGACGTCGCGCGGTTGCGATCCCTCGGTCAACCCGGCTCCCGGGACTTACCAGGGTGAGATTGTCTGGAACGAAGGAGCGTCCGGTTTCGGAGCGACTGGCGGCGGGTTCAGCGTGGTCTACGACGAGCCCTCGTACCAGCAAGGAACCATCCATGGCGGCAAGCAACGTGGGGCGGCCGATGTTTCCTACAGCGCCGCCGTGTTCCACGGCCTGCTGACCTACATCAACATCCCCGGCGTGCCCGTGGGAATGTATCTGTTCGGCGGCACCAGCGCCGGCTCACCGCAGTGGGCGGCCCTGACGGCCATCGCCGACCAGAAGGCCGGATACGATCTGGGTTACATCAATACGGCGCTCTATCACATCGGTCAGGCCCAAAGCCATTATTCGGCCTCGTTCTTCGATGTTACGAGCGGCAATAACGTGCTTTCCCCCGTGCCCGGTTTCAGTGCCGGAGTGGGCTGGGATCCGCCAACCGGCCTTGGTTCTCCTTCCGCCGGGCAGGTACTCAATTATCTGATCCAGCTTGTATCGCCCGGTGATGGCACCGCGGCGATCGCCGGCTCGAAGCCGCATACCAACGGCAAGGCGTCCGCTCCGGGACAGGTGCGGCCTCATTAGATCAAGCGGTTCACCATGCAACGCGGCGCGTGCGGAGGCGATCCACATGCGCCGCGTTAGGGACACTACTTCACGACTCCATTCGACCTGCGATAGAATGATTCAAATTCACACGCTCATGGCACACGGGGGCCAGACCGCGTAACGCTTGTGCGGAGGTTATGATTGTGAAGCTACCCCGGATGTGCCGCGGGACGGCGCGATCGGCGCGCCTCGCCAGCGCCTTGGGAATTTTATGTGCCGCCGGTCCGCTGGCGCTTGCGCAGAATTCCAGCGGTGTGGAAGCCCTGAAAATTCGGCCGGACTTTTATATGATCGCCGGAGCCGGCGGCAATATCGGCGTGCAAATCGGCTCGGACGGCGTTTTGCTCGTAGATGCCGGCACGCAGGGTGCTTCGGACCAGGTGATCGCGGCCATCAAAAAGATTACGGATCAGCCGATCCGCTTCATCCTGAACACCAACGCCGACAGCGACCATGTCGGTGGTAATGCCGCCGTGGCCAAAGCCGGGGAGAGCATTTTTCCTGTCTCAGCGAATGCCAACGAGTTCGCCAAGGCTATGACTAACGGGGGGGCGGCCTCCATCCTCGCTCCCGAAAAGGTGCTGATGCGCATGAGCGCGCCGACCGGCGCCAAGGCAGAGTTCCCGTCCGACGCCTGGCCCACGGAGGCCTTCTACACCGAAAGAAAGGCAATCTATTTCAATGGTGAGGGGATCGAGATCCTGCACCAGCCATCCGCGCATACTGATGCCGATAGCATGATTTTCTTCCGGCGGTCCGACGTCGTGGCCGCCGGCGACGTGCTCGATACCACCCGCTTTCCCGTCATCGATGTCGCGAGGGGCGGCAGCATTCAAGGCGAGGTTGCCGCGCTGAACCACCTCATTGACCTCGCGATTCCGGCCGGCCCTTTCATTTACGAACCCGGCGGAACTTATGTGATGCCAGGGCACGGGCGCATCTGTTCGCAGTTCGACGTGGTGGAATACCGGGACATGGTGGTGACGATCCGCGACATCATCGATGACATGGTTCATCAGGGCATGACGCTCGATCAGATCAAGGCTGCCGATCCGGCGAAGGCTTACCGGCCGGAATACGGGGCCGACTCCGGATCGTGGACCACCAATATGTTTGTGGAGGCCGTGTACAAGAGCCTCACTGGAAAGAAATAGGATCGACCATGAGGCACTGCAATTTTCTTAGTATGCCTTTTCCCGACCGCTCCCTAACGGTCGTAGCTCTGATCGGCGCGGCCTTGCTGGCGCCAGCGAGTGTATATGCCCAAGGCGGAGGACGCGGCGGCCCGCCAGCCACCGCCAAAGCATCGGCGCCCATCGATATGACCGGTTACTGGGTGTCGGTCATCACCGAAGACTGGCGGTACCGCATGGTCACCCCGACTAAGGGCGATTACCAGAGCGTGCCTATGACGCCTGCGTCGCGCCGCATCGCCGATATGTGGGACCCGGCGAAGGACGAGTCGGCGGGCGAGCAGTGCAAAGCCTATGGAGCGGCCGTCATTCTACGGCTGCCGGAACGCTTGCATGTTACGTGGCAGGACGATGAGACTCTCAAAATGGAAGTGGATGCCGGAACGCAATCCCGGCTGTTTCATTTCGGCAACTGGACCTCTCCGGGCGGCGCGGCCACATGGCAAGGCGATTCCGTGGCGCAATGGGAGATGCCGGGCCGGGGAAGAGGGGGGAATGCCGGCACCGCTAAGTCCGGAAATTTGAAAGTTACGACCACGCACCTGCGCGCCGGCTACCTCCGGAAAAACGGCGTGCCCTACAGCGAGGACGCCAAGGTGACCGAATACTTCGACATGGCGCACGAGCGCAACGGCATCCAATGGCTGGTGGTGACGACCGTGGTGGATGACCCCAAATATCTCACGCAATCGTTTGTGACGAGCTCGCAATTCAAGAAACAGGCTGATGGCACGGGTTGGGATCCGACGCCGTGTTCGTCCCGTTGGTAAGGAGGAACAGATGAACCGAATCGCCCCATACGCCATCCTGGTGCTCGCCGGTGTTCCGGCATTCGCCCAAATCGACCTTTCCGGGTCGTGGCAATCGATCAACCATGAAGATGCCCTGGAGCGGGGAGGCGGCCCGTACACCGTGGATTACGCCGGCCTGCCGTTCAACGAAAGCGGGCGCGCGCGGGCCTTGCTGTACCGGCAGTCACAGCTTTCGATGCCGGAACGCATCTGCGCCTTTTACACGCCGTTCCATATGATGTTGGGACCCTTCGGTATCAAGATCTGGAACGAAACAGAGCCGCTCAATGGCCGCACCATCGCCTGGAAGATCGGCGCCTGGGAGGATCGCGACACCACAACCATTTGGATGGACGGGCGGGCGGAACCCTCTAAATACGCGCCGCACGAGAAGGGTGGCTTCACGACCGGGGAATGGGATGGAGACGTGCTGACCTCCGTCACGACGCACATGCCCGCGGGATACATCCGGCGCAACGGTTCCCCGAGCAGCGACCAGGCGGTCATGACGCTGCACTTCTTCCGGCACGGCGACCTGCTGACTGTGGCCGGGATGCTGGAAGATCCGGTGTATCTGGCGGAGCCCTACATCATAACGCGCTCTTACCAGCTCAGTACCAACAACATCACGCCCGCCGCCGCCCCCTGCATAGTGGGCGACGAAGGGGTACCGGAGGGGTCTGTTCCGCACTTCCTGCCGGGGAAGAACCCGTTCGTCGACGAGTTGACGAAGCTATACGGCATTCCCGCCGAAGCGGCTCTAGGCGGACCGGAAACAATGTATCCCGACTTCCGCAAGAAGATCAAGGATAAGTTCGTGCTGCCGGCGAAATGCACGCAGAATTGCGGCGGTGGCCGGGGCGGTGCGGGTGGTGGCGGCGCGCCCGCCCCGCCCCCCGCGGGCGCCGCGCCGCCACCACCGCCACCAGCCCGCTAGGCGAAGGCGCCCAGAGTATTCGTTGGCGCGGAGGGGACGGCCGCGCAGATACTGGCGGCGGCTCCGGAAGCTTGACTCACCCTGACGCGCGCTCTACTTCCTCTAAACGCCGCTGCAAATACCGCCGCTCGCTCTCGTTCGTGACCAACTCCAGGGCCTGCCCGTAGCTGGCTGCCGCTTCGGCGCGGAAGCCCATGCGGCGCAGCAGATGGGCGCGGGCGGCATGGAACAGATGGTAGCTCTCCAATTCGCCGGCGGTACGCAGTCCGTCCATCATCGCCAGCCCCGCCCTAGGACCGTATGCCATGGCTGCGGCGACGGCGCGGTTCAGGGCAACTACCGGCGAAGGTTGCAGACGTTCCAACTCCGAGTAAAGGCGCTCGATGCGCCGCCAATCCGTATCCGAAGCACGCGCGGCCTTGGCATGCTCGGCCGCAATCGCCGCCTGCAGGCTGTACGGGCCGTGGCCTTCCCGCAAGGATTCTTCTACCAGGGGCAGCGCCTCGGCGATCTGCGCCTGATTCCAGCGGCTGCGATCCTGCTCTTCGAGCACGACCAGGTCGCCGGCATCGTTCGTGCGCGATTCGCGGCGCGCGTCGTGCAGCAGCATGAGTGCTAGCAGAGCCGTGGCTTCCGGCGGCACGGGCGATAGCAGGCTCCGGAGCAATCGGGCCAGCCGGATGGCTTCCGCGGAAAGATCGGTGCGGATGAGGCGTTCGCCTCGGGTGGCGGTGTACCCCTCATTGAAAACCAGATAGATCACGGTCAACACGGCGTCCAGTCGCTCCATCATCTGGCTGGCCCCGGGCACCACGTAAGGAATTTTGGCGTCGCGGATCTTGCGTTTGGCGCGGACCAGCCTTTGGGCCATGGTCGGTACCGGCACTAGGAAGGCCCGCGCGATCTCATCGGTTTCCAGGCCGCACAAGGTGCGCAGCGTGAGTGCGATCTGGGCGTCGCGCGCCAGCGAGGGGTGGCAACAGGTGAAGATCAGGCGCAAGCGCTCATCCGGGATTTCTCCGGCTTCCTCGATCGGTTCCGGCATGGGCTGCGTGAGGTCATGAATCAGTTGTGCCTGGATCTTCTCCGAGAACAATGCCTGGCGCCGCAGACGGTCAATGGCCTTATGCCGCGCGGTTTGCACGATCCAGGCTCCTGGGAATTCCGGGATGCCCGCAATGGGCCATTGGTCCAGTGCGGCTGCAAAGGCTTCTTGTGCGTATTCTTCCGCCAGGTCAAAGTCGCCCAGCAGCCGGATGAGCGTGGCCACAATCCGGCCCCAGTCGGAGCGGTACAATTCCTCGACGGCTTGGGCGATATCCACGACGGGCATCTTCAAATTTTCTCGCGGGCGGCTGTCGATTTGGGAACAGGCCGTTCGATCAACAGATGGAGGCAGAGAGATGAAGTACATGATGCTGATTTACCTGGAGGAGAATGGGCTGAGCGAGGCCGAGCGGGCGAAATGTTATCAAGAGTCCGCAGCCTATGCCCAGCAACTGCATGACGGGGGAAAGTACCTGCTGGCCGCACCGTTGCATCCCACGTCGACGGCCACCAGCCTGCGCGTGCGCGAGGGCAAGCAAGTCATTACCGACGGGCCGTTTGCCGAGACGCGGGAACAACTGGGCGGCTTTTTCCTGGTGGAGGCGGCCAACCTGGATCAGGCCATCGAAATCGCTGGACAGATTCCGGCGGGCAAATGGGGCACGGTGGAGATTCGGCCGGTGATGGAGATCAGCGGGCTTCCCGCTGCGTAACGAAAAGAGGGGAAAATCATGACGCCAACAAAACACTCATCCAAAGGCCTGCTGTGGACGGGCCGCATCCTTTCCGGTCTGATGACCGCATTTCTGCTCATGGACGCCGTCATGCATATCGCGCAGCCGGCGGCGGTCGTTGAGGCATTTGCGCGACTGGGCTTTCCGCTTCGCTTCGCGGCCGGCCTTGGCCTGATAGAGCTTGCCTGCGTTCTCGTTTACGTTTATCCGCGCACGGCGGTTCTCGGCGCGATCCTGCTCACCGGTTACCTGGGTGGCGCGGTGGCCATGCACCTGCGCGTGGGCAGCGCGCTATTCGCGGAGATGCTCTTCCCGGTGTATGTGGGCGTGTTGCTTTGGGCGGGGCTCTATCTGCGGGAGCCGAGGCTAAGCGCGTTACTGCCCTGGACGCGAGCCGCGAAGTCGCGGGAATCGGCTCCTCAAGCCTATGCTCGGGCCCGCGTGGCGCAACAGTAGTCATTCCAACAAGGAGAACCCGATATGACATCGAAGAAAATGACACGCGTGGGATGGACCGTCAGTGCGGTGGCGGCGTTTTTCATCCTCATGGCTGCTATTCCCAAGCTGATGCAAGTACCGGCAGTCATTCAAGGATTCCAGCAGGCCGGGTGGCCGGCACAAACCGTAGTGCCTGTCGGAATCATCGAGTTTCTGTCTGTCCTGCTGTATTTGTTCCCGGGAACGCGCGTTCTGGGTGCAATCCTTTTAACCGGCGTGATGGGCGGCGCGATCGCCACCAATCTGCGAGTCGGGAATCCTGCTTTGGTTATGACGTTCCTGCTAGGCGCGTTAGTTTGGGTCGGGCTGTACCTGCGCGATGAGCGACTGCGGGCTCTGATTCCGCTGCGCAGCTAAACAGAGCAAGGAATCCACGGCCCGCTCCCTTGCGTTGCTGAGCCGCGACCAGTAGCGGTCGAATCGAGGAAAACTTATGCAAAAGATTACCCCATTCCTCTGGTTTAACGATCAGGCCGAAGAGGCCGCCAACTTTTACGTATCGATCTTCAAGAACTCCAAAATGGGAACGGTCCGGCACTATGGCGACGCCGGTCCGGGGCCGAAAGGCTCGGTCATGACCGTGACGTTCCAAATCGAAGGGCAGGAATTTTACGCGCTCAACGGAGGTCCGGTTTTCCACTTCACGCCGGCCATCTCATTCTTCGTGGACTGCGCGACGCAGGAAGAGGTGGATGAGCTTTGGGAAAAACTCGCGGCCGGCGGACGGAAAGACCGCTGCGGGTGGCTGCAGGACAAGTACGGTGTGTCCTGGCAAATCATCCCCAGGGCACTGATGCAGTTGCTCGGGGATCCCGATCCAGACAAGGCGACGCGCGCCATGCAAGCCATGCTTCAGATGGACAAAATTGATGTGAAGAAATTGCAGGAGGCGTCGGGGCAGGCCTGACCCTGCCCCCTATTTAAATCTCAAGCATGCCCGTGCTGTCGCCGAATTTGTCCTGGTGGACCCCATGCTTATCGAGGAGCGCGAGCATCAGGTTGGACATGGGGGTGTGGGCGGGCGTCGTGATGTGGCGGCCGCCTTTCAATTGGCCGGAGGCGCCACCCGCCACCACGATGGGCAGCGGGTCATGATCGTGCTGGTTCCCATTGCTCATGCTGCTGCCGTAGAGCACCGTGGCGTGGTCGAGCAGGTTGCCATCGCCATCGGGCGTCGCGTGGAGCTTATCCAGAAAATAGGCTAGCGTCTGGACATGGTAGCGGTTGATCTGCGCGAAGGTGTCCATCTTGGCGCGAACATTGGAGTGGTGCGAAGCGGTATGGAAGCCGTCGCGCACACCGCTGCCCGGATAGGTGGCGCCGCTTGTGTCGCGCGCGTACATCAACGTGGAAATGCGGGTGATCTCGGCGCGGTAGGCCAGCACCTGAAGATCGAACATGAGCTTGATGTGGTCGTCGAAAGCCTCGGGGATGCCCACAGGCGCCTCGGGAACGTTTAACTCGGTGGCGGACTGCTCGGTGGCTTTCTGGATGCGGCGCTCGATCTCGCGGATGTCATCGAGATACTCGGTGAGGCGGACACGGTCGCTGGGATCGAGCTTGCCCTCTAGCCGCGCGACCTTGTCGGTTACCGAATCCAGAATGCTGCGGTCCTGCTGCTTGCGCGAGAGGCGCAGGGCGGCGTTATTGCCATCGCCGAAGAGGCGCTCGAACACCACCTGCGGGCTGTTTTCCATGGGCAGCGGCAGAGTCGGAGTGCGCCAGGAGATGGTATTGAAATAGGCGCAGCCGTAGCCCGACCCGCAGTTCAAACCGACTTCCTCGATCGCCAATTCGATGGAGGGCAGCGGCGTATCCTGCCCGACGTGCTCAGCCAGGACTTGATCGATGCTCATGCCGGCATGCACGGAGCCTTTCTCCGGATGCGCGCCCGTCAGGAACACGGCGGCGGAGCGGGCATGATCCGCGCCGGCATCGGAGCCCACGCCGCTGGCCGAGGGATGCGCCGTGTTGGTGACCACGCAGACGCGATCGCGCAGTTTTTCCAAAGGCTTCAGACTTTCAGTGAAGGTGAACCCGGAGCCTTCCTGCATTGGAGTCCATTTGTCCATGGTGGCGCCGTGCGGAACGTAGATGCCGCAGAAGCGGCTCTTCGGAACGGCCGCGGTGTTGCGCAATGGGGTCTGCGCGGGGACCATGGAGTCCAGCAGCGGCAGGGCCAGGCTGACACCTACACCGCGGAGGAACGTGCGGCGGCGGAGATGGGTTTTGGAGATGAAGTTCATGGAGTGACTCCTTCCGCTCCCTGACGGTCGCGGCTCTGTTTCGTGGCGGTTTGAACGGACGATTGCGGTTGTTTGAGGCGCATCTGGAATGCCGGGGTTTTGACGACGCCCAAAACTAAATCGGAGAAGCGGTACCGGTTCGTAGCGGCTTCGTGCATCACGGCGCGGACGGCCGGCATGTCGGAATACTTCGTTTCGCGGCCCACTCCGTACATCAGCAGTTTTTCCGTCAAGGTGCCGACGAAAGCTTCGGGGCGATCGAGCAACGCCTGGCGCAGGCTGGCGGGCCCATTGAGCTTCGTGCCATCGACCAGTTGGCCGGAAGCATCGATGGGGAAGCCCGAATCCATCGTTCGGTATTGGCCCACGCCATCGAAGTTCTCCAGCGCGAGGCCGATGGGGTCCATGATCTTATGGCATCCGGCGCAGACGGGGTTGGCGCGGTGCTCCTCCATGCGCTCACGGACGGAAGTGGCGGCGGTATCGCCGGAGTTTTCCTTGAGCGGCGGAACGTTGGGTGGCGGCAGAGGCGGCGGGCTGCCGAGCAAGTTCTCCAGAATCCATTTGCCGCGCTGCACAGGCGAGGTCCGGTTCGCGTTCGAAGTCACCAGCAGCATGCTGCCTTGGCCCAGTAGCCCGCGGCGCGCATCGATCGGTACCGGTACCCGGCGGAAGTCCGGGCCATAGACTCCGGGGATGCCGTAGTGTTTGGCCAGCCGCTCGTTGACGAAGGTGTAATCGGCATCGAGGAGGTCGAGGACCGAGCGGTCTTCGCGCAGGATGCTCTCGAACAGCATCTCCGTTTCGCGCTGGAAGGCCTGGCGGAGGTTGTCGTCGAAATCGGGGAACTCGCGTCCGTCGGGGTTGGCGCTCTTCAAGTCCCGCAGGTAGAGCCACTGGCCGGCAAAGTTGATGACGAGGGCGCGCGCGCGCCGGTCGCCGAGCATGCGGCGGGTCTGCTGCTCCAGGACGCCCGGTTCGTGCAATTTGCCCGCGATGGCGAGGTTCAGCAACTCGTCATCGGGGATGCTGGACCATAAAAAGAAGGACAGGCGGGAAGCCAGTTCCGTGTCGCTGATCCGGTACGCGCTCCCGGCCGGAACATTGGCGGGCGAAGGCTCGAAACGGAACACAAATTCGGGGTCGGCCAGGATGCGGCGCAGCGCCATTTCGATGCCGGTATCGAAGTTGCCGGTGCGCGTGCGCTCCTGCTGGTAAAAGCTGAGCAGCGTTTCCAAGTCGCCATCCGTGGGAGCGCGGCGGAAGGCGCGTCGGACGAGATTGGAAATGATCTGGCGCGCGCAGGGGATCTCGTCGGCCGTGGTCGCCGGGTGACAAATAAAAATGCGCCGGCGGCTGGGTGTATCGCCGGGGCCGGTGGCATTGTAAGGACCGGTGATATCGACGCGAGCCAGGTGCGGCACACTGGTGTAGCCGTACTGCATGCCGATGTTGGAATCCTTCATGCTCGCCATAGGACGATGCACGAGATCTTCGTTGGCTTCGTAGCTCTTCTGCAGGAAGTCGACCCCAAGCGTTTGCGGGCCGGCCTGGACCTTCAAGCGAAATTCCAGCTTGATATCGGGGCTCATGCGGACGCGCTCTTCTTTGGGATCGCTGAGCGGTTCTAGCGGCCATTTTTCGCCCGGCTTTTCGCGCATGAAAAACATGGGCACGTCATCGAGCTTGTAGAGCTTGACGCGCTCGCCGTTGAGAGTGACTTCGAGTTCCTGGCCTGGCGCGCCTTCGCCGAAAACCTGGCCGAAGCTGAGCTTGGCCAGTGAGAGCTTGATCAGGTATTCGCCATCGAGCGGGAAGGTGTGCCGGATGACTGAGCCGCCGCTAGTTCCCGGCGGCAGGCCATCCAGAGTTTCATCCTGGGAGAGATCGCCCTTGAGGGTATAAGTAATGTCGAGCGGAGCGGTTTCCGGATCGCCCACGGCGAGGCGGCTGATCTTGGCGGCGGCAGAAACATAGCGCTCCAGCAGGGCGGGCGAAACGCCGAGGACATCGGCGATGTTGTCGAAGCCGCCGGAGGAATCGTCGGCGGGCAGCAGCGTCGTCGGGTCCACGTCTACGGCGAGCAGATCCCGGATCGCATTGGCATACTCGCCGCGATTCATCCGGTGCAGCGGAGCCCGGCCGGGGTTGGAATGAGCGGCTGCCGCGGTATCGAGCGCGGTTTCTACGTAGGCCGCAAACCCGTCGAGGGTTTTGCGGTCGGGCCGCCTTGCGCCGGCGGGTGGCATCATGCCCGCGCGCAGCTTGCGCGCCACCTTTTCCCAGGTCTCGGCATTGGCGGAAACGTGGTTCAGATCGATTTTGTCGAGTTCCAGGCCGCCGGTCTTTAGTTTTTCGTTATGGCAGGTGATGCAGTATTGCTTCAAGACTGCCTGCTGCGGATCGGGCGCGGATTGCTGGCCGTACGCCGCGATCGCCAGCAGCGCCGCGGCAAGGAGACACTTCATTCCTGCTCACCCAATTTCTTGAGCAATGCGACGGCTTTGGGCTTGGCTTCTGGAGGCCGGATCGCCAGGAAGATACCCTTTGCGAAAATCAGAGGCGTGCGGCCCCCGATATCCTTCACGTCAAGCTTCGCGCCGTGGTCGGCCAGGATCTGGATAATTGATTCCCAGCCGCGATTCGCTGCCCCGTGGATGGCGGTCATCCCGAGTGAGTTGGCGGCGTTGACGTCAGCGCCGCGTTCCAGGCAGAGTTTCACCGCTTCCACGTATTCCGCTTCGCTATGGCTGTAGGTTTGGCCCGGAATCCAGTTAATGCCGGCAGCGGCCATCAGCGCGGTGGTCCCCTGCTTCGTGGCGATGTTCGGGTCGGCACCAGCGGCGAGCAGCAGCCGCAGCACTTCTATATCGCCGGAGAGCGCGGCGCGCACGAACGGCGTCTGGCCGTCAAAGTTCACCCACGAGCCATCGAACTGCATCAGACCGTGCACCGGGACCGTGTCGGTGCGCAGGTTGGGATCTGCGCCTTTCTTTAATAGGGCTTTGATGAGATCGAGGGGATCGCGGCCGTCGGTAGGGAGATCGCCGTACTTCTCATGATTGAAATTGCGAAGGTCGATGGCGGCGAAGAGGGCGGCGCGGTGATAGTCATCGGCAGCGTTGGGATCGGCGCCGCGCGCGAGCAACTCGGTGGCGAGTCCCACCTGGCCGTTGAGGAGAGCGATGATCAGAGGCGAAGTATGGTTGCCCGAGGACTGATTGATATCCGCGCCATGCTCCAACAGCAGGCGTACCATTTCGGTATTGCCGTCGCGAACCGCAAAGAGCAGCGGCGTCATGCCGCCATCGGCAGTGGGCAGGGCGCGCTGCCGGATGATGCCGGTACCCGACGCGCCACCGGCTTTCGCGGGCACGTATTCGCCCTTGGGGATGGTGACGGTGGTGCGGGCGTTGATCTCGGCGCCGTGCGCGAGCAGCAGTTTGACCATCTCCGGATGATTCTCGATTACGGCCCACATCAATGCAGTCTGCGCGTGCGCAGTATCCTTGGCATTGACATTCGCGCCGCGATCCAGGAGCAACTGAACGGCATCCACCTTCCCCGTTCGCGCGGCGGTCATCAGCGCGGTTTCCCCGCCGGGATTGGCGGAGTTGGCGTCGGCGCCGGCATCCAGCAGTTTGCGCAGCATGGCTGCACTCCCATTCGTCGCGGCGAGTGCCATTGGAGTGACGCCGTAACGGTTGGCGGCCTTTACGTCGGCGCCGGCATGGATGAGAGCATCGGCCGTCGCGAGGTCGTTATGGCGCGCGGCCCAGTGCAGAGCAGTTGTGCCGTCGCGTTGCGGCGTGTTGCTGTCGGCATGCGAGGCCAACAGGTCGCGGACGGCTGCTTTGTCCGCGTTCATCGCAGCGTCAGCAACGCGTGCGTCGCCGGTCGGAGCGGAAAACGCTGAAAACGCCAGCGGCAGAGCGAGGAGGAGACAGTTCCGCAGGGGTGCCATCTTAAGGTGAGTATATAAAAAGCAAAACCGAAAAGGGTACGGGCCCGTTTCCGGGTCGAGATGAGGTACGTGGCCACGGTGCCATCCGGCTGAGGGTCAACCCAGTAGAGGGCAGGTGACGTCCGGTGTGTCAGCGGATCGACATCTCCTTGAGCTTCCCCAGCAGGATTTCAGCATCGTGCCTGCGGCTTCCCCGCGCATACGCGTGCGCCAGGTGAGCCAGGGTGAGCGGAGATTCGCTGAGCCGGTTGGCTGTCTCGAATTCGGCCGTGGCATGGCTCCAGTCGTTCTTCAGTTCGTAGACCCATGCGATGGAGAAATGATTCGGCCAGAAGGTGGAATCCATGGCTAAGGTCTTACGGCAGAACTCCAGGTACTCATCGTAGCGGCGTGCGATGAAGAGCGGCAGTCCCTCGTTTCGGGCAATAATCGGCGAGAGCGGTCTAGTTCCCTGGCCCGCTGGAACTCGACCTTCGATTCCTCGATCCGTCCCACCCAGAGCATACACTCGCCGTACCATTGGTGGGCAGTGGGATAGCTGGGGTTCAGGGCAATAGCGCGCCGGAACTCGGCTTCGGCCGCCGCCAAATCCCAATCGAATTCGCAGAGGCTGGCAGCCAGCGTGGCGTGCCCCTCGGCACTGTGCAATTACAGCGGCAACACCGCGGTGGCGATTGCGAACCTCCACTGCCAGACCCCGGCCCGAACGCTGCGGAGGAGCCTCGAATCGGGGCAGTGATTCCGCGACCCTTACCAGAACTGAAGCTTCAACATCCTCGACGCGTGCGCTCGTCTCGACCGGACCGATGAAACGATATCCCCGTCCGGGAAGAGTTTCGATGAAGCGCGGTTTCTCGGCGGTATCCCCCAGCCAGACGCGAAGCCGGTTCACGGCCGCGTTGAGCGCATGGTCGAAATCCACGAAAACGCCGTCGGGCCAGAGCTTTCGGCGGAGTTCTTCACGCGTGACTAGTTGCCCGGGCTGCTGCAAGAGAAAGAGCAGGATTTCCGCGCTCTGCTTTTGCAGGCGGATCCTGGTCCCGGCCTTGCGCAGTTCTCCAGTGAGGACGTCGACCCCGAACGGTCCAAACCGGAAGCTTTGCGGTCGCATACCCGCTGGGATCTTTCCGGCAAGCATACGTTTTACCGGGGAGAGTTGTCAAGACGCCGTGACGGTTCAATAACTTAGCCGGTGATGTACTGGTGACACTCTGGTGCGGCGCTCGGCATTGCTTGCCGGGCCTCGCTGCGCGCAGAATCGAGATCCTGGACCGGTGGCAAACGATGCCAGGTGTCGCGCCAACCTGGGTCCAACCAGGCAAGAAGGAATCGAGAGCTGTTCTGCGCACCCCTGCCCTTCCCGAACCGGGTTCGACGGAGGCAGACGGAGGCAGCAGGGCTGAGATCGGAGGTGGACTATGGAGCAAGGGACGATATTGCGAATAGCGGCGGGACTCCTACTCGGAAGCCTGCCCGCATGTGCTGATCTGCTGATATCTCCGAATAACATCTGCTCGAACAATCTTGACGGCAGCGGCAGTTTCGCCGCTTGCGGGAATAATTCGCCCATAAATCAGGCTTATGGCGATACTGCGGCTGTCAACGTCACCTACATGGACAAGATCCACCAGGGGGATTCCCTGCGATGGTGGGGTATCGGTTACAGTAATTTGCCTTCTGCTGTCTGGGGAGGAATTGACGACGCCACGGGAGACTCGTGGGACCGGATTGAACTCGATCCACTGGGTGGGCTTTCGGTTACCCTCGACAGCTTTGATTTGGGAACGTTCCCATTTTGCCCAGAGGATCACGCATCTACAGATTCTGGATGCCCGGACGAATGCCGTGCTGTTGGATTACGGCGCCCCGCTCATTGGCTCCGCCGGGGTGGCGGCACACTTCACGCCCGCCGTCAGTTCCGTGGATGGAATCGCCATCGAATGGAAGGATACCGGCTTTGACGTTGGAATCAACAATATTTCCTTTGCGGCTGCGGCTCCGAGTACGGTACCGGAGCCGGGCGCGTTTTCGCCTGCCGCATTGCTGCTAGGCGCACTGGCCATTTGGATCCGCCGCCAGAACGCGCTGAAGCGAGTCTGCTGATACGGAGGATGCAACGATGCCTGTCGATCTGTTTACGCGAATGCGGCGTTTCGCCGTGCTGGGTTTGGGCGCGCTCGTTTTTCTGGCCGTCCGGTCTGCTCGAGCAGACATCGTCCAGATCGTGGCTGCTTGTCAATGGAACACTAGCATCATCTCCGGTTCCTGCCCGCCACCCTGATGATGCTCTTCAGGAACAAGCTTGGGAGACGCCGGGAACCGGTGTGATTACCCAGGACCTTTTGCCCCAAATCCCGGCGCCCGGCGATACTTCAGCAACCGCGTTTGCGGCTGCCGCTGCCGGCCGGTTGGGTAATGTCGGGCTCTATGTCGCGGATTTCTCCAATTCAGACACTATGGCCGAGGCCGACGTCAGAATCGTCAGTGATGAGTTCCGGAATCGAACCCGCTTCACGCAGGAGGCCTTCTCCAACGTCGTAATCGATGGCGGAATGCTCAGGATTTCTCAAGGACAACGCATCCCCAACTCGTATATCGACTACATGTACTCGTTGGACGCCGCTGGACAGGTATTTTGCTCCAGTGGTGTGCTGCGTACGGATGCAACCGGCACCCAGGTTTCATTCGACGCGCATACAGTGTACGGGCCCGACAACCCGGACGGCTGCGGCAACGATGGCCCGAGCCAACAGTTTGTCGATCTGCATGCGACGTTCAATCCGGCAACCTGGACCGTTACGATCCCAACCTCCTTGCAAACATTCGATCTGGGCGCGCTCGCGCCCGGCGATTCGATGAAACTTGACTATGAATTCAATTTCACTTTGCGCCACGGTCCGCAGAACGGGCAGGCCTCGGAGCTGTCCGCCGAATTCTGCGATCCGTTTCATCTCTCGGGGAATCCAGCCCTGGGGACGATCTCCTTGGAACCGCCAGTCTCAACTCCGCCAGAACCGGGATTCTTCGTCCTGTGCGCTTTCGGGCTTGCGTGGATTGGCGCGATTCGTTTTGCCAGCCATTGGAGGCGGTCAGCCGCAGCGCGCCATCTCGGGGTCCTGGGCCTGTGCGCAGTTGCCTCGATCACGGCAAAGCTTGCGCAGGCGGATGTTGTTGAAACATCTGAGGTTTCGCAGAAAGTTGGGGGTGTCACGATTCAGTCCGGCTCAGCTCAGACGCAAGGGACCAGCTCGATCACAAACGATATCCGCGGAGATTCCAAAGGCTGGCGACACTTCCGCGACGGCTGCGGCATCAGCCTCCATAGGCAGGTTTGGAGACGTCGGTTTGGTAGCAGCGGACTTCTCCAACGTGGTTTCCGAGACATCCGCCGTCGTGACCATAGATAACAACGGATTCCTGAACACACTCGGCATTCCAGAAACGGTCCTCTCGAACGTCGTGATCGATGGCGGAATGCTCAAGATTTCTCAAGGGCAGCGCATCCCGAACTCGCGTATCGACTATACGTACCGCGTGAGCGCTTCTTCCAGATCGTTCCCCACCCAGGTCTTTTGCTCAAGCGGAGAACTGGCCACCGACTCGACCGGTATCAATGTCTCTTTCGACCCCCGAGGCGGCGGAGGTTGCAACGGGGGCTACAGCTTCGTCGATCTGCACGCCTCTTTCAGTCCCAGCACCTGGACCCTTACCATTCCAACGTCCTTCCAAACATTCGATTTCGGTGTTTTGACACCCCACGATTCCATGTCTGTCACTTACGCCTTCGATTTTGATTTGCACCACGGCGCTCAAGCTGGGTAAGCCTCCGAACTGTACGCTCAGTTCAGCGACCCGCTCCACCTCTCGGGGAACCCGGCTCTGGGAACGGTATCGTTCGAGCCAGTGGTGTCCACCGCACCCGAACCGGCGGTATTGATTCCATGCGGCATCGGTTTGCTGTCGATAATAGGCCTTTCCTTTCGGCGGCGCCAGGGGTGAGCGCCACCGGCACACCGCCGCCAATCCTGCCCGCGCTCTTCCCTTTACTGAGCCGCGACCGCAACGGAGCGGGCCATTGGAACCATGAGTGACAGCCCTTCCCCAAAAATCGCCCCTTTCCCATCAACGATTTACCGCTAACCAGCTCCGGTTACCCGATATCCCCGTGCTACACGTGGTCTTAGGAGAGGACCTGCGGCGAAAGCCGCGGCTCATTTCCCAATTTCACCAAAGGATCATACAGTGCCACACATCGATACAACAGCATCCGAGACCACCGCCGAAGGCGCCCCTAATTACAAAGGAGGACCTCGTACCGAAGCTGGAAAAATCCGTTCCTCCCGGAATTCTTGGAAGCACGGCCTCACCGCTCGTACCCTCCTCATTCCTTCCGAGGACAGGGAAGCCTTCGAGGAGTTCAGCCAAAAGCTCTACGAC
>Ga0070734_10000414_pt1 | contig 93670 bp, 78 predicted proteins | sample Coa_R1_8_FD_66444 | JGI IMG/M metagenome (GOLD analysis project Ga0070734, IMG submission 66444) | Surface soil microbial communities from Centralia Pennsylvania, which are recovering from an underground coalmine fire - Coalmine... | ecosystem: Environmental > Terrestrial > Soil > Unclassified ...
TGCCACCCGTGACGCTGACCTATCCGACGGATGGGCTGCCGCAGGCCGAGGCTCAGGCGATGCAGGCGATGTGGCAGCGCACGCTGGGGGTGAGCGTGAATCTGGCTCCTGTGGAACCCTCTACCTATGAGCGCGAGTTTGATGCGGGCCAGGTGCAGCTTGGGGTGGTGAACTGGACGCCGGAGATTGTTGATCCCTGGAATCTGTTGAGTTTGAACCTGCATACCGGCGCACCTGATAACGTTGGCGTCTGGACGAATAAGCAGTTTGATCAATTGGTCGATCAGGCTGATCTGCTGTTCAATGATGCTGCGCAGCGGGTGGTGCTCTATCAGCAGGCGGAGCAGCTAGCGCTGAGCGATGGCGCGTGGATTCCGCTCGACCACCCCAAATACACCGCGTTTGTTGCTGCATATGTGCATGGATTGGTCGTGACGCCGCTGGGGTTGATGGCCCCTGACTGGTCGAAGGTGACGGTAGGCGCGCATTAGCATGATGATTAGTTGAACGGTTCCAGGTAGGGGCGTTCGGCTTCCCAGAGTTCATCGAAGAGCGCGCTGAGTTCGGCGGGTGAGGCAACCGCCGCGCTGAGCGGGTCGAGCAGCAGAGCGGCACGGGCGGCTTCTCTATCGCGCGTCTTCAGCGCTTCGACCATCAGCGTGTGCACCGCCATGTGGCTGCGGTTGAGCGCGGCCAGCGGCTCGGGCAGCGGGCCAAAATGGGTGGGTTGGATGCCGTTCTGGTCGACCAGGCAGGCGACTTCGACGCAGCCATCGGGCAGGTTATCGATCAGGCCAGTGTTGCGCACGTTGCCGTAGATGATGGTCGGGCGGTGGAGGGTGACCGCTTCGATGACGGAGGAGCCATATTCGGCGCTGCGGTAATAGGGCAAGTCTTGTTCGCCCGCGAGCATGGAGCGCAGGCTGGCGTCGTTTTCTTCGCGCCAGCGCGGCCAGTTGTTGGCGTAGAACCCCGATTCCCCGAGATATCCGGCGCGGCAGTAGCGCTCGATGAGGTCTGGGCGTTTGCGGAAGTAGGGCACGTATTCGGAGAAATGCCCGCTGCTTTCGGTGACGAACGCGCCGAAGTGCTTGACCATTTCAAAGCGTACCGGGTCGCGCTCGTAGAGGTCCGGGTCGGCAATGCGTTCCAGCAGGCGTGGATATTGGTCCTGGCCGTGGTGGTGCAGGAGGGTAAACCAGGCATTATGATTGAGGCCAGCGCAGCGCCACTCTAATTCGGCATAGGGCACGCCCAGATAGTCGGCAAGCTGGCGCGAACTGTGCTGGACGCTGTGGCAGAGGCCAATTGTTTGCATGGTGGTCTGCGTGAGGGCGGCCAGCGTGAGGATGGACATGGGGTTGGTGTAGTTGAGCACCAGCGCAGAGGGGCAAATGTGCTCGGCATCGCGTAGGATGTCGAGCCAGGCGGGACCGGTGCGCAGCGCCTTGAAGATGCCGCCAGGGCCGATGGTGTCGCCAATGCACTGATCGATGCCGTAACGTTTAGGGATATCGTAGTCGTGGCGCACGTTGGCAAGGCCGCCGACTTCGATGGTGTTGATGAGGAAATCGGTGCCAGGCAGTACCTCCAGGCGCTGGGTGGAAGCAACCACCTGCCAGGCTTTGCCGCTTTTCTGAGTAAGGCGCTCGGCAATTTGCCTGGTCAGGTCCAGCCGGATGGGGTCAATATCGACCAGGGCGAAGACGCCGGTGTCCAGGCCCTCGATGTGCAGGATGTCGGTGATAAGCTGGCGCGCGAAGACGCCGCTGCCCGCGCCGATGAAGATGATTTTTGGCGCTGCCATCTGTGCTTCCCTCGTCTTGGTGAGCGCTGCCGCTGCGCGCTGCTCTGATTACCTGGATACTGGTTCGGCGGAGGAGCGATAGGTCCCAAACGGCAGTATAGCATAGGCTTCCTGGCGCTGGAGCACATCCACGACGGCTCTGGCGGTGTCGAGCGAGGTAAAGCAGGGTATCTGGTTTTCGGCGGCGGCGCGGCGAATCTCGAAACCATCCTGAATTTCGCGCCCTTCGCGGATGCGGCTGGGTCCGCCGCTGAGCGTGTTCATCACGACGTTGACCTGGCGCTGGACGATCAATGTTGGGATGCTGGTATCGCCTTCGCTGATTTTGCCCACGACCTCGGCCTGTAAGCCATGCTGCTTGAGAAATTGAGCGGTTCCGGCGGTGGCGTAGAGGGAGTAGCCGCATGTGGCGAGTCCCTGCACGATGGGCAGCGCTTCGGCTTTGTCGCGGTCAGCGATGGAGATGAGCGCGGCTCCGGTTTCTGGCAAACGCGCGCCCGCGGCGATCAAGGCTTTGGTGAGGGCAGCATGATAGGTGTAGTCGATGCCCATGACCTCGCCGGTAGATTTCATCTCCGGCCCCAACGCGGTTTCGGCTCCGGGCAGTTTGCCCATAGAGAAGACGGGCGCTTTGATGGCGACCAGAGGCTGATTGGGATGCAGCCCGCCACCATAGCCTTCCTGCTGTAAGCTGCTGCCAAGCATGATTCTGGTCGCCAGGGTGACCATGGGCACACCGGTTGCTTTGCTGAGAAATGGGACGGTGCGTGAACTGCGCGGATTGACCTCCAGCACGAAGACGTTGGGGGCCGATTGTGCGGAGGAGTGATTATCCTCGTTGCCGGATAGTTCGGTGATGACGAACTGGGCGTTCATCAGGCCGCGAATGTTGAGGGCCAGGGCGATATGTGTCGTATAGTCAACAATGGTGGCGATTTCTGCATCGGAGAGACGCCGGGCAGGATAGACGGCGATGCTGTCGCCGGAATGGACTCCGGCGCGCTCGATGTGCTCCATGATGCCAGGAATGAAAACCTCGGTGCCGTCGCAGATGGCATCGACCTCGACTTCTTTGCCCTTCAAATAGCGGTCAATGAGGATGGGGCGTTCGCCGTAGTGGGCCACGGCCTGAGAGACGTAGCGCTCCAATTCGGCGGCTGTGTAGACGATTTCCATCGCGCGCCCGCCCAGGACATAAGAGGGCCGGACGACGACGGGGTAGCCGATGCGCTCCGCTGCTGTCATGGCGTCTGCTTTGGTGGTGACGGCGCTGCCCTGCGGGCGCGGGATGCGCAGGTGCTCCAACAGGTCATCGAAGCGGCGTCGATCTTCGGCAAGGTCGATGGCCTCCACCGACGTGCCCAGAATATCAATCTGCTGGCGCGCCAGCGGTGCAGCCAGGTTGATGGCGGTTTGCCCGCCAAATTGGGCAATCGTGCCGGGCTGGCCCTCGTTTTCCAGGACGGCGAGCACGCTCTCTTCATCCAGCGGCTCGAAGTAGAGGCGGTCGGAAAGGTCAAAGTCGGTGCTGACCGTTTCGGGGTTGCTATTGACGAGGATGCTCTGGATGCCGGTTTCGTGCAGGGTGGTGGCCGAGCGCACGCTGCAATAGTCAAACTCGATGCCCTGGCCGATGCGGATGGGGCCGGAACCCAGCACCAGCGCGCTTTGGCTGCCCAGCGGCGCGGCCTCGTTTTCTTGCTCGTAGGTGCTGTAGAAGTAGGGCGTCTGGGCTTCAAACTCTGCGGCGCAGGTGTCCACCATTTTGAAAACCGGACGAATGCCCCACTTCTGGCGGAGACTGCGCATGGCATCGGCGGATGTGCCCGCGCAGGAGGCGATTTGCTTATCGCTGAAGCCCAGGCGTTTGGCGGCGCGCAGTAATCCTTCTGATACTGCTTCGGTTTTGAGGCGTGTTTCCATCAGCACCAGATTGCGCAGCTTGTAGAGGAAAAAGATGTCGATGCCGGTTTCTTCCTGAAGCTTCTGGAGCATGGCGTCGGATGGATCGCGCCGGAGCAGGTTGATGATTTGCCAGAGCCGTGTGTCGGTTGGCGCGAGCGTATGGGTGAAGTCGCACTCGGCCTGGTCAACGCCCGACTGTTCCCAGAAGCTGGAACTGCCAAGTTCCAGTGAGCGGATGGCTTTCTGAAGGGCTGCCTCGAAGCAGCGATCAATCGCCATGACTTCGCCGGTGGCTTTCATCTGCGTGCCCAGACGGCGCTCGGCGGCGGGGAACTTGTCGAACGGCCAGCGCGGAATCTTCACGACGACGTAATCGAGCGCTGGCTCGAAGGCCGCTGAGGTCTGGCCGGTGATGGGATTAGGAATCTCTTCGAGCCGCCGCCCGATGGCAATCTTGGTGGCGACGCGGGCGATGGGGTAGCCGGTGGCTTTGGAGGCCAGCGCCGAGGAGCGGCTGACGCGCGGGTTGACCTCGATGACATGATACTGCGCGGAAAGCGGGTCGAGCGCGAACTGGACGTTGCAGCCGCCTTCGATGCCGAGCGAGCGAATAATATGGATGGCGGCGTCGCGCAGCATTTGATAGTCTTTGTCGGAAAGCGTCTGGCTGGGCGCGACTACGATGCTGTCGCCGGTATGGATGCCCATCGGGTCGATGTTTTCCATGTTGCAGACGACAATGCAGGTGTCGGCGCTGTCGCGGATGACCTCGTATTCCAGTTCTTTCCAGCCCTTGAGATACTGCTCGATCAAGACCTGATGGATGGGGCTGGCGGCAAGTCCGCCGCTGACCACGCGCTCTAGCTCGGCGGGCGTGAAGGCGATGCCGCCGCCGGTGCCGCCGAGGGTAAAGGCGGGGCGAATGACGACCGGATAGCCGTTACTTTCGGCAAAGGCGCGGGCGTCGGCCAGGGTGGTCACGGTCAGGCTGGGCGGCACCGGCTCGCCGATGCGCTGAAGCAGGCGCTTGAACTCTTCGCGGTCTTCGGCCTGGCGAATGGTCTCCAGTTGCGTGCCCAGCAGCCTGACGTTGTGGCGCTCCAGCACTCCGGCATCGGCCAGGGCAATCGCCAGGTTCAGGCCAGTTTGTCCGCCCAGGGTTGCCAGCAGGCCGTCCGGGCGCTCGCGGGCGATGATGCGCTCCAGCGCTTCGACGGTGAGCGGTTCGATATAGGTGATGTCGGCGACGCCTTCGTCGGTCATGATGGTCGCCGGATTGGAGTTGACGAGCACCGAGGTGATGCCCTCTTCGCGCAGGGCGCGGCATGCCTGGGTGCCCGCGTAGTCGAATTCAGCGGCCTGGCCGATGATGATCGGACCGGAACCGATGACCAGCACTTTCTTGATGTCGGGAAGCCGCGTCATGCTGCACCTGCCAGCTTCCGCTCGGTGATGAGGCTGGCGAAGTGCTCGAAGAGATAGCGGTTGTCGTGCGGGCCAGGTGACGCCTCGGGGTGGTATTGCACGGAGAAGACCGGCAGCGTCTCGTGGGCCAGTCCTTCGACTGAGTCATCCGATAGGTTGAGGTGGCTGACGTAAAAGCCGCTTTCCGGCGGGAGCGAGGCGGCCTCGACCTGGAAGTTGTGATTCTGCGAGGTGATGGTGACGCGGCCTGTGCGCACCTCGCGCACGGGGTGGTTCGCGCCGTGATGGCCGAAGGGCAGGCGGCTGGTGCGCGCGCCGACGGCGAGGCCCAGCACCTGATGCCCCAGGCAGATGCCCATGAGCGGGATGCTAGTTTTGAGCAGCGTGCGGCAGACCTCGATGAGCGAGGCCACGGTTTCGGGATCGCCGGGTCCGTTCGCCAGCAGGACACCATTCGGCTGGAGTGTCAGCAGTTCGCTGGTGGTGATATGCGCGGGAGCCAGGATGGTTTCCAGTCCACAGGTGCTCAGGCAGCGTGCGATTTGTTCTTTGTAGCCGGTGTCGATGAGCACGACGCGCTTATTGCCGCTGCTGGATTGGCTAGCCGAGGCGGCGTAGAGCGGGCTGCTGGCAGCCAGCGCAGGACGCCAGGGGCGGATGTCGTCGAGCGTGACCTCTTCAACGACATCGAGGTCCGAGACGGTTTTGACGCTCCGGGCGGCGGCGAGGAGTTCTTGCAGCGCGGGTTTCTGGCCCGGCTGATAGGCGCGCAGGACGCCGCGCAAAGTGCCAGCGGAGCGCAGGCGGCGGGTGAGGGCGCGGGTATCGATGCCCTGAAGGCCAGGGATTCCTGCCCGCGCCAGATAGGCGCCCAGCGATTCGCGCCCGCGCCAGTGATGATACTCGTCGCTGCATTCGCGCACGATGAGCGCAGAAAGCCAGGGACGGCGCGATTCAACATCTTCTGGGTTGACGCCATAGTTGCCGATCAGCGGATAGGTGAGCACAACCATCTGGCCGCGATAGGAGGGGTCGGTGCAAATCTCCTGATAGCCGGTCATGCCTGTGGCAAAGACAACCTCGCCTTTGCGTTCGTTCGAGAGGAGCGGTTCAAGCGCGCCAAACGCTTGCCCCTCGTAGGATGAGCCATCCTCCAGTACCAGCACTGCCTGTGTTTCCATGCGCATCAAGTTCTTTCTATCTCTACTCACCGCCCGCCTGCAATCAACAACAGTGCTAGCGAGTGGTGGCTAACGCCTGATCGACCACCCCTGCCTCATAGACCATCCTGCCGCCCAGGATGGTGTAGCGCACCCGGCCCTTGAGGGTCAGCCCGGCCAGCGGCGTGTTCTTGCCCTTGGAAGCGAAGCGCGCCGGATTGACGCTCCAGCGCTCGTGTGGGTCGAAGATAGTAATGTCGGCGGCAGCCCCTGGGCGCAGCGTGCCTGCCGAAAGCGAGAAAGCTTGCGCGGGGCGCACGGTGAGCGCCGCTACCAGGGTTGCCAGCGGCACTTTCCCGGCGTGGACGAGCGCCAGCAGCGCGCCCAGGGCCGTTTCCAGGCCGGAGATACCGAAAGCCGCTTCGTCATATTCGCAGGCTTTGTCGACGACGGTATGGGGCGCGTGGTCGGTGGCGATGGCATCGATGGTGCCATCGAGCAGCCCCTCGATTAAGGCATCAGCGTCGGCCTGCGTGCGCAGTGGCGGATTGACTTTGGTCGCTGTGTCATAAGGATGCCCCTGGGTTGGAGCATCCTGGCCGAGCAGGCCCGCGCGTTGACCTGCTACCCAGGCGTCAGTCAGCAGCAGGTGATGCGGCGTGACCTCCGCAGTGATAGGCAGCCCCTCGGTCTTGGCGCGCCGAATGAGTTCAACCGAACCGGCGGTGCTGATATGCGCGGCATGGTAGCGCCCGCCGGTGAGGCGCACCAGCAACAGATCGCGGGCCAGCATGATCTCTTCTGCCGCGGCGGGCCAGCCCTTCAGGCCAAGCCTGGTGGCTATCGCGCCTTCGTTCATCACGCCGCCAGCCGCCAGCCCTTCGTCTTCGCAGTGCTCGACGATGGGCCGGTCCAGCATAGTGGCATATTCGAGGGCCGAGCGCATCAGTTTGCTGTTGCTGACCGGGCGGCCATCGTCGGAAAAGGCGACTGCGCCCGCTTCGGCGAGTTCGGCCATTTCGCTGAGTTCCGCGCCTTTTTCGCCTTTGCTGATGGCGGCAATGGGTCGCACCCGCGCCGAAACGTTGCTGGCCGCGCGGGCGACAAATTCGAGCGTGGCCTGCGAATCGAGCACCGGTTTGGTGTTGGGCATGCAGCAAATGGTGGTGAAGCCGCCGCGCGCGGCTGCCTCTGCGCCGGTCTGGATGGTTTCTTTGTCCTCGAAGCCTGGCTCGCGCAGATGCACATGCAGGTCTACCAAGCCGGGGGCAACGATCAACCCTGGCGGAAGATCGATAGGTTGCAGCCCATGGCCGCTTTGTATCACCTTGCCGATGTGTGGTTGGACTTCACTGGTTGGTCCGACAGCGATGATCTGTCCATCGGCGATGAGCAGGTCGCCAGGTCCATCCAGATTTTGCGAGGGATCGATAATCCGCTCGCCGCGCAGCAGCAAGGCGTTGGTGTGTTCCCGCTCGTTCATTGATGTGTCCATGGCCGCCTCTTATGTTTCTTCTTTATTCTTCGTACACTTCATCAAGGTGTTCTCCTCCAGCGCTTGTCTTACACACGCTGCCGTGCCTGGGAGAGCGCGTAGAGCACGGCCATACGCACCGCCAGGCCATTGGTGACCTGTTCTTCGATGACAGAGGCGTCGCTGTAGGCGACATCGTGCGCAATCTCTACGCCTTCGTTCATCGGCCCAGGGTGCATAACCAGCGCGTCCGGTTTCGCTGCTGCCAGCCGCTGCGTGGTCAGGCCAAAGCGCGCAATGTATTCGCGCAGGGAGGGCAGCAGCCCGGCATCCTGGCGCTCTTTCTGGAGGCGCAGGGCCATGACCACATCAGCGCCCTCCAGCGCGCGCTCGATTTGATATTCGACGCGCAGGCGTCGGCATGTAGTTTGATCTGATGAGGCCAGGCTTGTCAGGATATTGGGAGGCATCAGCGTCGGCGGGCCGCACAGCACAACTTCAGCGCCCAGCGTGGTCAGCGACCAGATATTGGAGCGTGCGACGCGGCTGTGCAGGATGTCGCCCAGGATGACGACCTTGCGACCCGACACCGACCCTAGATGCTCTTCCATGGTGAAGAGGTCAAGCAGCGCCTGCGTGGGGTGGGCGTGCCAGCCGTCGCCTGCATTGATGACGGAGCCGCGAATCTGCTGCGCCACCAGGTAAGGTGCGCCGGATTGGCTGTGACGCATAATCACGAAATCTGCGCCCAGGGCTTGAAGGGTGCGCACGGTGTCGATCAAGGATTCGCCTTTGGCAACGCTGCTGCCGGAGGCAGTGACGTTGACGACATCGGCGGAGAGGTTTTTGGCGGCAAGCTCGAAGGAGATGCGGGTGCGCGTGCTGTTTTCGTAGAAGAGATTGACGACGGTGCTGCCCTGGAGCGCCGGAACCTTGCGCACTGGCCGCGCCAGCACTGCTTTCATGGCCTGGGTTGTCTGGAGCAGCAGGCGCAGCTCGTCGGCGCTGAAGTCGTCCAGATCGAGCAGGTGGCGTCGCTGAAAGATGGATTGAATCTGCTCGCGATCTGGCATGGCCGTCTGCTGCGCATGAGCAGCGGGATAAGACGGTCTTGGTTCTTGATTTTGTTCGACCGGGCTAGTATAGACAGGTGCTTGCTCCATTGGTTGCTCCTTATCAATAGTCATTCTTTGTTTCGGCTTGCCGGTGCTGAAAGAGATGCTCATGGCTGGTGGCTCAGCAGCACTGCGTCGAAGCCATCGGATTCAGCCAGACGGACCAGAATGCTTTCTTCACGGGCCGTTGGGACGTTTTTGCCGACGTAATCGGCGCGGATAGGTAGTTCGCGATGTCCACGGTCAATTAAGACGGCCAACTGCACTTTATGCGGGCGGCCATGATCGAGCAGGGCATCCAGCGCGGCGCGGGCGGTGCGTCCGGTGTAAAGAACGTCATCGACCAGCACCACAATGCGATCATTGATGTCGGTAGGGAGTTCGGTTGGACGCACCTTGAGCTGCGCGCCGCGCGAACGCAGGTCGTCGCGGTAGAGAGTGGCGTCAAGCTGGCCGACGGGCACGCTGAGATGTTCCAGCGCGCTGATTTTGGCGGCCAGGCGTTGGGCCAGCGGCACGCCGCGCGAACGGATGCCTACCAACACCAGGTCGGCGGCGCCAGCGTTGCGTTCAAGAATTTCGTGGGCCATGCGCGAAATCGCCCGACGCATCTCGTCTTCGTTCAGGATGCTTTTGGCTTCTTCATCGTGGTCAGGGGCCTGGCTCATTCCTCGGCGCTCCTTCGCGGCTTCAGGTGTGCCGCCGCTTCGCTCTGACATAGAGCATAAAAAAAGACCCTTACACCCACCGCTTCGTGGGCGCAAAGGCCAGGGACACATGGTCCGGGGCATATTGCGTTGCGCGGCCAACTGGGCCGCTTGCAGGCAGCATTCATCGCGAACTCCTTGCCAGCCTCACAGGGCTGGATTTAAAGGATTTCCTAACGGAAAAGTATAACATCCCTTCTGGCAAGTTGCAAGCTCTGGCGTAGACCAGCCTTTGCTCTGGACATCAAGCCAGGTGCCTTCAGGGAAGAGGAGCAGCGAGAGACTGACTAGATGTCCCTGGGGCGCGAGGGAATGCGGCTGCCGATGCCCGGCAGTTCCATCTTATGGTTTGGCCCGGAAGCTTTGGAGGGATTGATGGGCAGCGAGACGGTGAAGGTGCTGCCTTCGCCGGGGGTGCTTTCAACGCTGATGCTGCCATGATGTCGCTCGACAATGGTTTTGACGATTGCCAGGCCAAGGCCCTGGCCCCCGCGCGAACCCTGGCCGCGCGCCACTTGATAGAAGCGCTCGAAGATGCGCGGCAGATGTTCCGGGGAGATGCCGCGTCCTGTGTCGCGTATCGCCAGTTCGATCTGGTTATGGCGGACGTCGCCGCTGAGGGTGACCTGCCCGCCTTCCGGTGTAAACTTGATGGCGTTGGTCAGCAGGTTGCGCACGACCTGTTTGAGCCGTCCTTCGTCGCCTGGGAATGGTGGCAGATCAGGCGCAAGATGCACCACCAGATTGACTTTGGCATCGGCAGCCAACAATTCGATTTCCTCCATCGCGCCTTTGATGATGGCGTTCAGATGGGCCTGGCCGATGTTCAGGCGGAATTGTCCGGCGTCGGCCCGCGAAATCAGCAGCAAGTCATCCACAAGATCGGTCAGGTGCTCGCTGCTCGACCGGGCGCGGCGCACAAACTCGTGCAGGCGCTCGTTGAGTTCACCGGCCACGCCCTCCAACGCCAGATCAAGATAGCCATTGATCGCGTTGAGAGGGGTGCGCAGTTCGTGCGTGACCATCGAGATGAAGTTGGCTTTCATGCGATCCATCTCGCGTTGGGGTGTGGTGTCGCGAGCGATGACCAGGGCTTGATAGCCGCGATCAGCCAGCACAGGGGTGATGCTCAAGGCGACCTGGCGACGCTGCAACTGCGGATGTTGTCCTCTAGTCGGGTGGGTGTTGCCTGGCGGCGTGAATTCGATCTCGGCCATAGGCACGACCCGATGATATTGCAGGGCGGCCAGCACCATGCAGCCCTCGCGGCAAAGGGTGTGGCCGTTGGGATTGCTGCAATGCAGCAGTTCGCGGCAGAGCAGGTTCTCGCGGCGGGGATGGCGCTGGATAGCGTAAAACGCCTGATTGGCTTCAACGATGCGCTGATTTTGATCGATAAGGGCGATGCCATCTGAACTGCTGGCGAAGATGGCGGCGAGCCGTTCTTGTTCCGCCTTCACGGCTTGATAGAGTCCGGCGTTTTCCAGTGCGGTGGCGACGATGTTGCTCAGGTTGAGCATGGCGCGTAGATCGCCGGAATCAAAGGGATAGGGACGCGCCAGGGTGACGACACCGCGCAGGCGCTCTTTCGACATCAGCGGCACGGAGAGCAAGGCCAGATCATCACCGGCCAGAAAGGCTTCGGTCACCTGGCCTACGCCGCTGTGTTCGCCGGGCGCATGCAGCAGCGGGCGGCGCTTCTGGGCAACCCAGGCAGCGATGGACTGGCTATCGCTTACATGAATGCGCACATCCGAGAGGCGCGCGCTGCGCAGCCCCATGCCAGCAACGATGCGCAGTTCCTGTTCGCCTTCGTCATAGCCAAAGATCATGGCATCGTCGCAGCGCACCAGACGGCGAATGCCAGCGACGATGGCGCGAAAAATCTGGCGCGCATCCAGGGTGCTGGTCATGGCGCGCGAGACATCTAGCAATGCCGCTAGCTGGCCGGTCTGCTGGAGGGCTTCGGCCATCTGGCGCACTTTGGAGATGGCAAAAACGGCCTGCTCGGCGAACATCTGAAGGATTTTCAGGCTCTGGTCGTTGAAAGCATTCAGTTCTGAGCTAGAGGCGGTGATGGTGCCAAGCAACTGCTGCCCCGACATCAGCGGGGCGCAGATCATGGAACCAATGGAATAGGGGCCGAGCGCCTTAAAACGCGAGTCGATGGAGACATCATCGATGATGGCGGGGGAGAGATTGGCGGCGACCCACCCGGCGACCCCTTCATTGAGATGGAAGCGCGCGCGCCGCTGGCCTTTGGGTGGGGCTTGTACTGAGACGATGGTGACCAGGGTGCTATTGGTGGGTTCCATCATCGCCAGCGAGCAGTTCCGCACCTTGAGCAGTTCTGCTGCATTGGCGACGACGCGGTTGAGGGCGTCGGCCAGGTCATCGGCCATACTGGGACCGCTGCTGGTCTGGATTGGATGGGAGATGCCGTTTTCGCTGCTTTTACTCGTCTCCCGTGCATTTCCTTCATCTGTCGCCGGTTTTGGAAGGCCCATGCCTCTTCTCCCTGCTATCGGGCGCCAGTTTGAGAGGTTCTGGTTAAGAGTACCATCCTCACGCTCGTGACCTGATTTGTATGGAATTTCGCGCCTAGTATAACATGGGCGCGCAGCCTCGTCAAAACCCCCTCTGGTTTTCACCACGCATGGGGCGTTTCTGCGGTTGCTGGGGCCGTGGCTATTGCGCCTGCCGCATGTTCTATGATATACTCTCTTGGCGCGCGGGGCAGATTGAGAGAAGCAAAAAGCACCTCACAGGAATGAGTAGTCGCACAGGCGCACCTGATGGCAGGCGCCCCGCTGGGAGAAATGTTGTGAAGAAATATAAGTTGAAAACGCATAAGGGCACCGCCAAGCGCATTAAGTTTACCGGCTCTGGCCTGGCGCTGCGCGAGAACGCTGCCCGCACGAAGTATCGCCGCAAGAAGCGCGGCGAGATTGTGCGTGGGCTGAAGCGCCAGACGCGCGTGGCTGCGGGTGATGTGGGCAATGTACGTCGCCTTCTTCCCTATGGGTAGGCGTTGCCCCACTGTGATTATGTAAAAGAAAAGCGAGGCAACCGATGCCCAGAGTAAAACGGGGCGTTCCCGCCCATAAAAAGCACAAGAAAGTGCTTGAATTGACCGAAGGCCATCGTGGCGCAAAACGTTTGCTCTTCCGCCCGGCAAACGAGTCCATGATGAAGTCCCTGGCGTATGCCTTTCGGGACCGCCGCGCGCGCAAGCGCGATATGCGCCGCCTGTGGATTACGCGCATCAATGCGGCGGCTCGCTTGCACAATGTCAGCTATAGCAAGTTGATGCAGGGTTTGCACGCCGCCAATATCGAGATTGACCGCAAGGTGTTGGCCGATATGGCTGTGCGCGATGAAGCGGTCTTTGCCGAGATTGTCTCGCGCGCTTCGGCGGCGCTGGAGGCCAGGGCGTAGCCGGGCAATCTGGCTGCGTTTTGGTCTGGCGCTATGATTACCAGCCCTTCCAATCCCAAAGTGGCGCTGCTTCGCTCGTTACAGACCCCCAAAGGGCGAGCCGAGGCAGGCGCTTTTCTTGTGGAAGGGCCACATGTTGTGGGCGCGGCACTAGCAGCTGGCATATCCCCTTTTCTGCTGCTCTATGACGCTGACGCTCTGGAGCGCACCGAAGAGGGCCGCGCGCTGCGCGATGTCTTTACCCAGGCGGGCGATACCGGCGAGATCGAGGTGCTAGAAGCCAACGCTCGTGCCCTGGCGCACGCCTGCGATACGCAGACGCCGCAGGGCGTGGCTGGCGCGGTGGCATTGGGGGATGTTGCGCCTGAACGGCTGCGCGTGCGGCGGCGTGGGCGCTTTCGCCCGCTGCTGGTGGTGCTGGATGCGCTGAGTGACCCCGGCAACCTGGGCACGATTCTGCGTTCGGCGCTGGCGGCTGATGTGGATGAGGTCTTGCTGACACGTCGCTGTGTCGATCCCTATAACCCCAAGGTGGTGCGCGCGGCCAGTGGCGCGCATTTTCATTTGCCTATCGCTGTGCAGCAAAGCTGGGAACAGATTGCCCAACGGCTGGCTGGCGCGCCAAAGACGGCGCAGATTGTGTTGGCCGAAGCCAGCGCAGAGCGTCCCTATTATGAGATCGACCTGACGCAGCGCACCGCGCTGATCATCGGGAACGAAGCGCATGGGCCATCGGCTGAGGCGCGGCGGCTGGCAACGGAGCGTGTGAGCATCCCGATGTGGAATGGCGTGGAATCGCTGAACGCTGCTATTGCTGCTAGCCTTTTCCTCTTCGAGGCGGCTCGCCAGCAGCGCAGCGTGTAGCTTTTGCAGAAACGATACGCTGCGATGGACCGGATAGAAATACCCCTTGGCGCTCACATAACAGCCGAAACGCTGCCAGCGTCTATTGAAGCGTGCATGGTCAGCTCTGGCTTGAAGATGCGGATGCGTGGGACGCTGCACACGTATCCTGGTTCGCTGCACTGGCATTTTGAGAAACCCGGCGAGCGCGGCACACTTGAAGTGACGCTCTGGCCTGCCAGGCAAAGGCTCTGGCTTTCGGTGCAGGCTGGTCGGCGCGCCAGATGGATTGAGGATGCCTTGCCCCACATCAAAGCGCAATTGGAGCAGATTGCTGCTCATGAATAATGCTTCGTCATGAATAATTCTTTGTAACGTAGAGGAGTGTGCCATGCACCTGCGATTGGCCGTGATTGGCTTTGGCAATGTGGGCCGCAACTTTGCCGGTCTGCTGCAAGAGAAGGCGGATGAACTAGCCAGCCGCTATGATCTGACCTGCGCGATTACCGGCGTTGCCACGCGCAGGCGGGGTGGTTTTATCGCGGCGGAGGGGGAGGCGCTGAACCTGAGCGAAGCCGGGCTGCCCGCCGATGGGATGCCGCCCGGCGCGGCACAGCACGTGCCGGATACGCTGGCGTTTCTGCGCGCCTGCCCGGCGGATGTGGTAATCGAAATCTCGACGCTTTCGCCGCTGGACGGCCAGCCAGCCACCGACCATATTCGGGCCGCGCTGGAGGGTGGTCGCCATGTGATTACGGCCAATAAGGGGCCAATCGCCAATACGTATCATGACCTGCGCGATCTGGCCCGCGTGCGCGGCCTGGCGCTGCGCTTTGAATCGACGGTGATGGATGGCACGCCCATTCTCAATCTGGCGGAGTTTTGTTTGCCCGCCAGCCGCATCGCGGGCTTTCGAGGCATTGTCAATGGCACCACGAATGTGGTGCTGACGGCGATGGAGGAGGGCCAAACGCTGGAAGAGGGCATCGCCCAGGCGCAGCGTCTAGGCATTGCCGAGGCTGATCCTTCTTTCGATCTGGATGGCTGGGATGCGTCGGCCAAGGCGTCGGTGCTGGCGACGGTGCTGATGGATGCTCCTGTGACGCCTGCCCAGGTGGAGCGGTTGGAGGTGGGGGCCGAGGCGATGCGACGGTTGATGAGCGGGCTGCCGTCCGGGCGTGTGCTGCGCCAGGTCGCCGAGGGCAAACGTGTTGGCGAGCAGGTGCGCTGCACGGTGCGCCTGGAAACGCTGCCCGGTTCGCATTTGTTTGCGCAGATTCGGGGGACGAAGAGCATTCTGGCGCTGCAGACCGATACGATGAACGAGGTAACGATTATCGAAGATGAAAGCGGTCCGCGTCAGACGGCTTTTGGGCTGCTCAGCGATCTGGTGGCGATTGCGCGCCAATACCGATGACGGCCATAGCGCAGATGATATGGCTGAGCTAATATCGCATCAGTAGCTCAAGCGCTCTTGCATAGCGAGCCACCAATCACTATACTTGGCAGGGCGAATATGGTGATTGAAAGGGCAGGTGAGACCGCTATGCTGCTTGATATTCTGATTGTGCTCTTGCTTATCGGAGGCGTGGCTTTTGGCTTTTGGCGCGGGCTGCTGAATCTGGCCCTGGCGATTGTGGGGGTCTATCTGGGCGCGCTGCTGGGGCGCTTTGTCTATGAGCCAATTGCCCAGGTGGTAGCATCGGTTATTTCGCTTGACCTGCGCCTTACCCAACTCATGGTCTTTTTATTGTTGATCATTGCGGTGACAGTGCTGTTATCGATCGGGGCGCATGCCCTGTGGGGGTCGCTCAAACTGCCTTACCGCTGGGGGCAGACTGATCTGATTGGCGGCATGCTGTTGGGCGCGGTGCTGGGCTTGCTGGCCGCTCTGTTCCTGGTACTGACGTTTGGGTTCCTGGTGACCACCGCGCATGTGAACAGCAACGCGGCCAATTACCCGCTCTTCAATCAAATTCAAGCCGCCTGGTCTAGCTCGCTGCTGCGCGCGCCGATGGTGCAGGTCGGCCATGTGCTCTACTATAGCCTGCTGCCGAATGTGGGGAAAAGTAATCCTGACATCTTGAAAGTATTTGCGCCTCAGTGACGTTTTGGCACTCGAGGTCTGCATTTGACAACAGCCAGGATTTGGGGCGATAATATCATTACAGTCTTTGTAATACCGGAGAAATCTCTTCTGGGGAGAGCATCGTACTTCTGGCTGGTGCGCGTTCCCTTGTGTATTTGCTCCGGTGGTGACACGACTGGTGTTGCTTTGCTTGGCCTGATCCCTATTTTCTGTACAGGGATGGACCGGCCTGCCACAAAGGAGAGTTGACCAATGGCGTCAATCTTTAACCCTTTTGACCGCACCGCTCAAGGGGGCGCCAGTAGTATGGCGAGTCCCTCAGGTGTTATTCCAGGTGTGTTTGAGCAAACCCCCCGGGGCGAGCGTAGCATGGATATTTATTCGCGCCTGTTGAGGGAGCGTATTGTCTTTATCGGCACGCCGATTGATGACCAGGTGGCAAACGCGGTTGTCGCTCAGTTGCTCTTTTTGCAGAGTGACGATGCCACCAAGGACATCAGTGTTTATATCAACAGCCCGGGTGGCAGCATCTACGCTGGATTGGCGATCTACGACACGATGCAGTATCTCAAGCCGGATGTCTCGACGTTCTGCGTGGGCATGGCGATGAGTATGGGCGCGGTGCTGCTGTGCGCGGGCGCCAAGGGCAAGCGCTATTGCCTGCCCAACTCGACGGTGCTGATCCACCAGCCGCTGGGTGGCGCGGAAGGCCAGGCGGCGGATATCGAGATTACGGCCAAGGAGATTCTGCGGCTGCGCAATAGCATTTATGAGATTCTGGCGAAGCATACCGGTCAGACGATTGATCGCATCAAGGCCGATTCTGACCGCAACTTCTACATGTCGGCTGAAGAGGCGGTGAAGTATGGCATCGTCGATGAACTGCTTACTCACCAGGAAGAGGCCGCGTTGACAAGCTAAGGTGTGCCTGTGGTGAAGCGGTGAGACATCGGCAATCCCTCACTGCTTCACCTGGCTTGCGCCACGCTTCCTCTTGTTTCCTCCTCATGCTGATCCGCCCGCTTTGTCGGCAACCTCATTAGTGCCGCGCCTGCGACGGCGCGTGCCTGCGCCTCCGCTGTTGTATTCGCCTCCGCTCCAGTGATCTTGCGATGGTCTCCTGTGGCCTCCCCGTTGTGGTGATAGATTTCTCTTGGGTTCTGGTCATTTCTTGCCCGAAGGTTCTCTGGAGGAAAACTGATGAGTGCGCAAGCGCGGCTGCGTCGCGGCCTGTTTGAACTCCTCTATAAAAATCGCCTTTTGTATTGGTTTGCCAGCACGATTCCCTTTGCCGGGCAGTGGCGTGTCTGGCAGCGCCTGGCCTTGCCGCGCCTGCGTGGGCACGATGTGCTGGAGGTTGGCTGTGGTATCGGTGATCTGCTGGTGGATATGGCCGAGGCGGGCTATCGCTGCCAGGCGATTGACCGCTCGCCGCAGATGGTCGCGGCAGCGCGCAAGAAACTAGCCCAGAAGGGGCTGGCCGGGCAGGTCGAAGTGATGCAGGGCAATGTTCGCGAATTGCCCTTTGGTGACGCGACGTTCGACAGCGTGGTAAGCACCTTTCCCACTGAGTATATTGCTGACCCGGCAGCGCTGCGCGAGATTGCGCGCGTGCTGCGGCCTGGCGGGCGGCTGATCGTGGTGGTGGGAGCAAACCTGCTGCCGATTGGTCCGCTGCATTTTCTGCTGATTTTATTCCACGCCCTGGTGTATGGCGGCAGCCCGCGCCCGGCACTGCGCCAGGCTGAGCGCATCAGAAGGCAACGCCAGAGCGGCGGCGCTGATGGCGCGTCCAGCGACAAGACCGAGCAGGCAGAGCGTACCGTAACTTCGGCTGGCCCCCGTATTCCGCTGGAGGCGGCAGGCTTGCGCCGCGTGGAAGAGCGCGTGGGGAATCGCGCCTGGGAAGCGTTTATTATTCTCGGCGAGAAAGCCGAAGAGCGAAAGGAAACAAGCCAGCGACTGCTGCATTGAGCCGCTGGCTTTTAGATTTGAAAGATATGCACGAGAAGAGTTTACAGACGCTGGAATACCCGAAAATTCTGGAGCGCCTTGCGCACGAAGCGGCGTTTTCGGCCAGCAAAGAACTGGCGCTGGCGCTTCAGCCCGCTACCGATCTCGGTGAGGTGGAGCGTCGCCAGGCGCATACCACCGAGGCGCGACGGCTGCTGGAGGTGCGGCCCGACGCGGGCATACGCGGGGCGCGCGATATTCGCCCGCTGGTGGTGCGCGCCGAGCGCGGCGCGATGCTTTCGCCTTCCGAGTTGTTGGATGTGCTGAGCACGGTGCGCAGCGCGATCTATGTGGCGCGCCTGCTGGGGCGGCTGGATGATGATTTTCCTTTGCTGAAAGCGTTGGGAGCAGATTTGCCCCAGCGCCCCAAACTGGCAGAGCGCATCGAGGAGAGCATCAGCGAGGAAGGCGAGGTGCTTGATTCCGCCAGCCCGACGCTGCGACGGCTGCGCGCCGAGATTCGCGCGGCGCAGCAGCGTCTGCAAGAGAAGCTGCAATCGCTGGTCAATGATTACCGCTCGTCCTTGCAGGAGCCGATTATTACGCTGCGCGCCGACCGCTATGTCTTGCCGGTGCGCGCCGAGGCGCGCGGCCAGGTGCGCGGCATTGTCCACGATCAATCAGCCAGCGGGGCAACGATTTTTATCGAGCCGCTGGTGGTGGTGGAAATGAATAACCGCCTGCGCGAGCTACATCTATCCGAGCGGCAGGAGGTCGAGCGCATTCTGATGGAGATTTCTGAGGCTGTTGGCAGCGAGGCGCTGGCGCTGAATCTGGACGTGGAACTGCTGGCCGAAATCGATCTGCATCTGGCGAAGGCGCGCTACAGCCAGATTACCGAAAGCACTCCGCCGCGCCTGAACGATCAGGGACGGCTGAAGCTGATGGCGGCGCGGCATCCGCTGCTGACCGGCAAGGTGGTGCCGACTGATTTTCGGCTGGGCGAGGATTTCTCGATGGTCGTCATCACCGGACCTAATACGGGCGGTAAGACGGTGGCGCTTAAGACGGTGGGCCTGCTGACACTGATGGCCCAGGCCGGGATGCATATTCCGGCAGATGATCGCTCGGAAATCACTATCTTTACGGATGTCTTTGCCGATATTGGCGATGAGCAGAGCATTGAGCAGAGCCTGAGCACGTTTTCGTCGCACCTGAGCCGGATTATCGATATTCTTCAGCGGGCCAACGCGCAAAGCCTGGTGCTGCTGGATGAGTTGGGCGCGGGCACCGACCCCAGCGAAGGCTCGGCGCTGGCGCGGGCGATCTTGATGTATCTGCTTGAGCGGCAAGTCGCGGTGGTGGCGACGACGCACTACAGCGAACTGAAGGCATTTGCGCATGATACGGCTGGTGTTGCCAACGCTTCGGTGGAGTTCAATGTGGAGACGCTTTCGCCCACGTATCGCCTTCAGATTGGCTTGCCAGGACGCAGCAACGCGCTGGCGATTGCCGCGCGGCTGGGGCTGTTGCCTGAGATTATCGAGCAGGCGCGTCAACTCCTGGGCACGACGGGTGTGCAGATGGAAAGTTTGCTGGAGGGGCTGCAAGAGGACCGGCGCGTAGCCGCTGACGAGCGCTATCACCTGAGTATGGAGCGCGCCGAGGCGGAGCACCTGCGCAAGCAATTGGAGACGGAGCGTGCGCGTTTTGAAGAGGAGCGTGCGCGTATCCTCAATGATGCGCGCACGCAGGCGCGGCGGGAACTGGAGCAGGTGCAGGCGCAGTTGGCCCGCATCAGAGTCGATATGGGGAGGCAGCGGCTGACCCAGGAGAAGCTGGACCGCATGCGTGCGCAGGTGCGCGGCATGGAGGGTCGCGCCCAGCCTGTTCCTGAGCCGCGCCGTCGCGCGCCAGAGCCAACGCCTGTTGAAACAGAGGCCGGACCGCTGCAAGTGGGCGATTCGGTGCGGGTGCGCAGCTTTAACCAGGTGGGTGAACTGGTGAGCCTGCCGGACGCGAAGGGCGAGGTGGAAGTGGAGTTGGGGCTGATCAAGGTGCGCGTGGCGGCTGAAAATATCGAGCGGCTGAGCAGACGCCAGGCCAAAAGCGAGGCGGCTGCAAGCGGCGATGGCGTGCGCGGCGTTTCGCTGCCGAGCATTACCGAGCGCGAAATGCCCGATATGCAGCTTGATCTGCGCGGCCAGCGCGTGGAAGAGGTGTTGCCCGCGGTTGACCGCTATATCCACGATGCGTACATGGCAGGCATGCCCTTTGTGCGCATACTCCACGGCAAAGGGACGGGCGCGCTGCGTCAGGCGATCCGCGATCAACTGGCGCATCACCCGCTGGTGCGCGAATATGCTCCCGCCGCCGCCAATGACGGCGGCGAGGGCGTGACGGTGGTGGTGCTTTCGCCATCGTGAGCCTGCGTGTAAACGTGCGCAATGTTGACGCAGTCGAGAGAAGCCGCTGGCGGACTATATTTCAGTCCGCCAGCGGCTTCTCTCTGGGGTGAAAATCGGCAGAGCGCCTTTAAGGTTTCTTGATTGTGAGACTGGTAAGCCACTGCTGGGTGGCGCGCGGCGAACGGAAGCGCGCGATGGTCAGGTGCGCGTGCTCTGGCCTGGCGAAGAGTTGGGGGTATTCCCGGCGATAGCGTTTATGGGTTTGCAACGCCCAGAAAAAGAGGGAATTACTGCTGAAGAAGGTGCCGCGCCAGGTTTCGCGGTTGCCGTTCCAGAGTTGAGGGTGTCTGGTGATGCGCCAGAGGGTTCGCCACCAGAGCCTCCAGAGGATCAGCGGCAGGGGATAATCGAGCCAGATGAGGGTATCGGCGCGCGGCCAGAGAATGTCGCGGATGACAGAATAGTTGCCATCCACGACCCAGCCAGCGCCATCAAGCGCGTGGTTCACTCGTGTGCGCAGGACATCAGGTGGCGCGGGTGTCCAGTTGGGTTCCCAATGGAGCGCGTCCAGTTCCACATGCAGCAGCCCCTGGCATGCGGCAAGCTGGCTCGCCAGGGTGGTCTTGCCGGAGCCGGTGACGCCAACAACAACGATGCGTTGGCCGACCTGAACCGGAGCCGAGAGAGATGTATCCGTAGCCATAGGGCAGGGATTATACCACGTTAGCTGAGTGTGAGCAAGGAAATTCGCCCCAGTTTGCCATTCCAGAAGACTTCGATGGTATAGCTGCCGCTTGCCAATGGGCCAAACTGGAACCAGAAATAGCTGCTGCCCCCGCCAATCCTGGCCGATTGGTTTGCGCTGGCGGTTGTGGAACCCTGGCGCACAATCGAGAGGGTGGCTGCGCCCCCGTAGGAGATGGCCTGGGCGTTGAAACAGACGGTGATGTAAAAGCTGCGTCCGGCTGGCAGCGCTGCGCCATTGGGATTGATTTGGCAAGCGTTATCGATGCTGAGCGCGGCGCTGACTCTGGCGATGGCTGCGGCAGCCTGCGGGTCGATGATGGGTCCGCTTGGTGTGGGGCTGGGCGAGGGTGTTGCCGTTGCTATGGGAGAGGGCGTGGCTGTGGCCGTGGGGGTGGGTGTCGGTTGGCTGGCGACACTGAGCGAGGTATTGCGCCCGTTACCCTGTGCAGGTGCGGACACAGCTAGCAAGGTGATGGCGAGGCTGAGGAAGAGCGCCAGGCACATGGCGCTGATACCGGCGATTCCCTGGGCGACGGGAGCGCCCATAGTGCGTTCTATCCATTGACCGGGCTGCGATTTGCCGACCATCCGATGCGCCAGTCGGAAGACACTGAGGCCAATCATGTTGACCAGGGAGACCCTTTCGGCGATGACAGGCCCGTTTTCTGGCAGCGCTGGTGGCTCTGTCAGGGAGCGCAATTTTCTCGGAAAGTTGAAGATGTGTGCTCCCCTGGCCCCGGCCAGCGCGCCAGGCAACCTTCCAGGCTTCAAGGAGGCTTTCGCCATCTGGTGTGCCCCTTCTGAGCCGCGCTGATTGCCTTGTCCGGCCTGGCCGCCCATGCGCGAGGGCGCGCCTTTGGGAGCCTGAGCGTCTTCTTCGGTGTCGTCATCATCGATGATATTCAGATCTTCCAGGGACAAATGCAGGCGATGATCCCGCTCTTTGGTGTCGCGGTACGGTTCCAGGGCACGCGCCAGCGCCTCGGCGCTTTCGTAGCGCTCGCCTGGCTGTTTTGCCAGTGCCCGCGACACAATGCGAGCTAGCTCGCGTGGGACAGATGGGTTAAAGCCGCGAATATAGGGCGGTGGCTCGTGCAGTTGCTTGCTCAGTGTCATGGCCGCCGAAGGGCCGGAGAAGGCGGGTTTTCCGGCCAGCGCCTCGAAGAGCAGCGCGCCCAGGGCGTATACGTCGGTGCGTGCCGTCGGCTCTAAGCCTTCGATCTGCTCAGGGGCCAGATAGGCTGGCGCGCCAATGGGCAGCCCGGTTTGCGCCTGATATTCTGGCTGAAAAAGCTGGCTGAGACTGAAGTCGGTGAGCAGCAAATGGGAGGCGTTTTCCTGATCGATGAGGATATTTTCTGGTCGCACGTCCAGGTGCAACACGCCGCGCTGGTGCGCGTGGTGCAGCGCGCGCGCAAGCTGGATGATAGGGGTAACGGCTTCGGAGACTCCTATGGGCTTGCCCAGGCGTTGTCTGAAATTGCCCCCCGTCACGCTCTGCATGACGATATAGGGCAGCCCCTGTTCTTCGCCAAAATCATAGATGGAAACGATATTGGGATGATTGAGTTGGGCAATCGTCTGCGCAATTTGCTCGAATTGCTCGAGGAAGCCCCGCTGGTCTTGATCGCTGATATGCAGCGCTTTGATGGCAACGTAGCGCCGCAAGCGCGGCTGGAACGCTTGATAGACATAGCCATATGTTCCCTGGCCCAGTTCTGTGAGCACTTCATACTGCCCCACTTGTTGACCGACCAGATGATCCCATTCCATTCGCCTGCCCTCCGTTTATGTGTGGTATCTCTGGCGAACAGTATGCCGCCGTATGATATTGTTTGCAGAGGCCATCAATGCTTTTGCCCCCTGGCTGGCCTTCCCTCGCTGTCGCAATTCTCTTGCCGATTGCTGGGGTTTCGCCGACGACTTTCGCTATGCCCCTGGACTGCTGACCTGTAAGTTGCTGAATCCGGCTTCCATGTCTGCTCCCTCCACCAGCAAGCCTATCCAGCCGCTGCTGTAGCCGCTGAAGGTATCGGTGACGACTTCTATCTGCTGCCCATTGATGAACAAGGTAAAGGTATTATCGCTGGCGATGACCATCAAGGTGTTGGTCGCACCTTTGCCAGTGTGAATGGCGCTCGAACTGGTCCAGGGCGTGGCGCTGAGGTCGTTCCAGCCGTTGTTGATGAAGCCGCCGTCGTCGTGGCGAGCGAAGTCATAGGTTCCGGCTGGGCTGACAAAGAAGACATATTTGTTGGCGGGCGTATTCGGGTCGGCTCGCAGGATCAAGCCGTAGGCATAAGGCACATCGGAGTCAGGATTGGCATCGGTGTACGTGGTGACGGTGACCTGGACTTTGAAGTTATCGAAAACCTGCTGTTGGTAATAAGCATCAAGCGTTGTTGCCGGATTGGGGTCATGCAGGTGATACTGGCCGTTGGCAAAAAAAGCGGTAGCGCCGTTTTGGGTCCAGCCATTGGTGTTGCTTGCCAACGAATCGGTGAAGAGGGGCACGCTGGCGGTAGCGCTGGCCTGCGCTGCCGCAGTGGAGGTTGCACTCTGGCGGGCATCGGCGGTGGCCGTGGCGCGCGCTGTGGTCAGACCCTTCTTATAGGCATTGTAGCCCAACATGCTCAAGCTCACCAGTAAGATGAGCAGCAGCAGCAGACCCGCCAGCGCGCTCAAGCGGCCCGCCAGTGGGCGTCTGGACCTGGAAGCGATCGTGACAGAGATGGGCCTTGCCGGTTTCGCCGGGGCGAGTGGCGCTGTGGGCGCATCTGTAATGCTGGGCAGCGGCGGCTCTTCAGCGGCGGGTGTGCTGGCGGGAGGCGAATTGCTGGCCGGGGTGTCACTCTGGAGGAGGATGGTCGTTGGAAGGCTCAGCGATGATGGCGCCGGCAGCACGATGTTGCCGCGCGTGCCATAGCGCCCATAAAAGGCGGTCTGTGGCCGGAGTAGCTGGGCGTTTGCCGCGCTTTGATCTGTCTGTGTGAACTCGCCAGCGCCACGGGGCGCGTCAGATGATGCGCTGGCGGGCGACGTTGGCGCGGCGGTGGCAGCGCCACAGACCATGCAAAAGGCGCTGCCAGGAGACAGAGCAGCTCCACAATTAGCGCATTTCATCGGATGCCCTCTTCTTTGCCCAGAACTTGCCTTGTTCAACCACTTGTTCTGCTAATGCTTTTGATTCCGGTGTCCAGTCCCAATCGTAGATTAATCGCTTGATGAGTCTCGGTTCATAGACCAGTTCAACCCGCCAGTCTTCCAGCCAGGCCGCATGGGTGATAGTGGTGATTGGCCGGTGTGAGCTGCGGTGATGCACGGTTACCTGTACTCGCTCGTACCCATCTCCCCATTTGGGTGGATGGCCGTAGACTTTGGCTCCCGGAGCAATATTACCAGTTCCCCGCTTGATCTCTTGCCCTCCGGGTCCAAATGGATGCTCTTGTGCCATGTTTGCTACTGGACACCAGATGGGATGGCTGGCTAACATCTGTGCGGTTACCTGGTGGTTCAAATCGCTTTGGCGGACAGGTTCTATCGTGTCGCCGACCAGCACATATATCTGTATTGGGCGATAGCTAGCAAACAAGCTCCAGGCCACCGCAAAAAAATGTATATCATCATAGGGGATGGAAGCAAATGCAGTCTCCTGGTCTCCCATACCCCAGGAGAGAAAATAGTAATGCTCCTGTTGTATTCTCATTCTCACTGTATAGCGGATGTCGCCAAAATGGTGAGTAATGAGGTAATCTCCATTCTCCACTCTGGTAGAGGTGCTTTTCATGTGTTTGTTCCCTGGCGCAAAGGAGAAAGATATTCTCATCCATTATAACGAAATGAGAGGCGTTCCGTCTGCCCTTCAAAGGCGCCCGAGAAAAACGATGGCTGGCGTAGACGCTTGATCGTCTACGCCAGCCATTTTTCCTATCTTCTCCTGTGGTATGAGTGTGCTCAGGGCAGTTCCATCTGCTGAAGTTTCCAGGTGGAAATGAGAATGCCACCAACCAGCACCAGCGCCAGGACGATGAGGCTGGCTGAACCGCTGATGTCGACGGAAATGCTGCTTGTCAAGGCTGACGCGCTCAAGTTCGCGTTCAGCGCGCCCTCGATATAACGGCGCACGGAGAAGGCTGCCAGCCCGGTGGAAAGCTGTGACAGGATGCCTTCCCAGAGCAGGACATAGAGAAACCCGACCAGCAGTCCCCGGCGCGGCAGCCACAGGCCCACCAGCAGAAACAGACTGGAATAGGCCAGGCAGCCAACCAATCCAGCCAGCAGAATTGCGCCGAAGTTCTGCGCTGTGCCGTCGCCTTGTGTGCCGATGAGATAGGTTGCGGCCAGCGAGATTTCGACGAGGATGGTGGTAATCACGGCTGAGGCCAGCAGCTTGGCGGCAATCACCGTCAGCCGCGAGACCGGCCTGAGGATGAGATAGACGAGGGTGCGGTCTTCGACCTCGCCGCCCAGCGCGCTGGTGGCGAAGATCAGCGCCGTCAGCGGCAGCAGGATGGGCAGCACCAGTTGCACGAACAACTGAATGACAAAGCTTTCGCCGCCGCTCTTGCCTTCGCTTGCCACATAGATCAGCGCCAACAAGACCGGAACGCAAAGCAAGGCGATGACCGCCAGCGAGCGGCGGTTGCGGGCCAGCGCTCGCAATGTGAGCGTAAAGATGGGTTGCATATGCTGACTCCCTTAGTTGACGAGATAGCGGAAGACGCTTTCCAGGTCTTCGTCCAGCCCTTCGATGCCATAAAGATGCGCTCCGGCGGACTGGGCGGCCTGCGGCACGGCCAGATGAAACTCCAGCGGCGCGGCGGTTTCGACGATGGCTGAGTCCTTCTCCACATGGATGCTGCGCGTTCCCGGCAGCGAGACCAGGAAAGCCGAGACGGTGCGCGGGTCGGAGCAGGTGACGCGCACGCGACGGGGCCGGTCATCCATCAGCGCGCGGATGGCGTGGAAGTCTCCTTCGGCAGCGAGCTTGCCGTTGACCATGACCAACACGTTCGACCCCATGCGCTCGACTTCGTAGAGGATGTGGGACGAGATCAGGATGGTCTTGCCGGTTTCGCCCAGGCGCGTGAAGACTTCCATCATTGCCAGGCGTTGGCGCGGGTCAGCGCCGCTGAGCGGCTCATCGAGGATAAGGATTTCAGGATCATGCACCAGACCCTGCGCGATTTTGGCGCGCTGACGCATGCCTTTGGAGCATTGGCCGAGTGGCCGGTCGGCGACCTCAAACAACTCCACGATGCGCAGGGCGGCATTGGCGGCCTCGCGCACGTTTGAGAGGTGATGTAGACGAGCGGCGAGTTCGACGAATTGGCGAATGCTCAGGAAGGGATAGAGGCCCTCCTGCTCGGGCACCAGACCGATGCGCCGATAGAGTTTCGGGTTATTTACGACTGATTGGCCCAGCACCTGCACCTGCCCACGACTGGGCCGCAGCAGGCCGGTGAGCAGTTTGATGGTGGTCGATTTGCCCGCGCCGTTGGGGCCGAGCAGCGCCGTCACGCCAGGCCCAAGGGCAAAGGAAAGGTCGGAAACGGCCACTTTGTCGCCGTACCATTTGCTGACGTTTTGCACTTCAATGGTGGTGGGCTGTCCGCGATATGCCCGGCCAGAGGGATTGGTGTGTGGGTTCGCCATCGCAGCCTGCGCGATGGGCGTCCCGGTCATGTCTGCACTCATCAGTCACTCACCTTCAGATAGCGCCAGGCCACCAGGGCCAGGCTGATGACGATTACCGCGAGCGAACCCCAGAGATAGGCCACGCCATCTAGCGGAAGCTCTGCGGTCTTGCCAAGGAGCCAGTTCGTGGCATTGATTGGCAGGTTGAACAAGTCGATCAGGCTGAACCACTCATGCCCGCTGAAGTGTTGCAGCCTGGGGGAAGCGAGGAGTCCCCCAGCGATGCCGGTCACCAGCACCAGCCCCAGGAAGCCGCCCGTGGCGTAGGTTCTGCGGTCGGTGAAGGAAGCCACCGCCATTGCCAGTGTGCCATAGAAGAAGGCGATCAGCGTTCCGCCAAGCAGCACGCTGCGCAGGTCAGTCCAGTTGTTGCTGACAAACGTCGCGAAGGCGGGAGCCAGCAGGGCCTGGCCGAAGAACAGGATGACGTAGGGCAGCAGGGTGAGCAGGAGCAAGAGCAGCACCAGCCCGATGACCTGCGCCGCAACGTAGAGCAGGCGGGTAATTGGCGCGGAAAAGTACAACGAAATGACCCGCTCGCGGCGGTCTGCGCAGATCAGGTCTGCCGCGACCAATCCGGCGAACAGGATGAAGACCACGTCAATTCGTGGGTAGAGGCGCGCGTAAGGGGATGCCAGCGCCTGACCCACGATGATTTGAATGCCCAGGATGACGACGGGCGGCAGAAAGCCGATAATGATCAGCAGCCAGGGCATGATCTTGTTGCGGAAGTTGCGGCGCAGACCCAGCCCGCGCAGCAGCGCAGCCCGCAGCATGACCCACTCGCTGTGCCCCTGCCCCAGCCGTACCCCATCATAGTGCTGATAGCCGCGATCAATGATGCGCGCGTTGGCGCTCGCGTTGTTTTCAATCATACTGTTTTACCTCTGGTTTGCCGATGGCTGGCCGTTCTGCTGCGCTTGCGCAGGGCTGTTTTCCTGTCCGGCCAGGTAGATGTCTTCCAGCGAGAGGATGCGCCGCTTGAGGTGGACAATGGCGGCTTTGGTTTCGACGGCGGCATCGCGGATGGCATCGTAGGTTGCTTCGGAGCGATACTCTACCTGCACCTCGCTGCCGTTGGCTTCCACGCCATAGCCGCGCTTGTGCAGCGCCTCAACCAGCAGCGCGGGTGTTTCGCGGGTGCGCACGGTGACGGCGGGCGTTGCCTGCATCAGTTCGCGCAGCGTGCCCTGAGCGATGATGCGGCCACTGTTGAGGATGACGACGCTGTCGGCTACGCGCTCGATGTCGATGAGCAGATGCGACGAGAGGATGACGTTGATGCCCATCTCGTGGGCGATGCGCCCGATGAGGGCCAGCATCTCGTCGCGGCCCGCCGGGTCAAGGCCATTTGTGGGTTCGTCTAGCAGCATGACCTGCGGGTCGTGGACCAGCGCCTGGGCCAGCTTGACGCGCTGCTTCATGCCAGTGGAAAAGCCGCCGATGGCGCGATAGCGCTCTTCGCCCAGGCCAACGTGATAGAGCGTGTCGCTGGCGCGCTGAATGGCGGTGCGCGTGGGCAGGCCGTGGAGTTCGCCCATGTAGCGCACAAAGTCCTGCGCCAGCCAGTCGGTGGGCAGGCAATCGTGTTCGGGCATATAGCCGACCAGTTTGCGCAGTTCCAGCGGCTGGGTGCGCACATCGCATCCGGCGATAGTGGCTTCGCCCTGGTCCGGCTTGAGCAGACCCAGCAGGAGCTTTATCAGCGTGCTTTTGCCCGCGCCGTTTGGCCCCAGCAGGCCGGTGCAGCCGGGCGCGATGGTGAAGGTGGCACGGTCAAGGGCCACAATTTTGCCATAATGTTTGCTCAGGTCTTTCGTCTGGACGACGAGATGATCCTGGGTGAGTTGGGGTTCCTGCAACATGGCATTCATGTCCAGCACCTCATACTTTCTTGCCTCCAATCAGCTTATCCAGAATATCTGGTGTTTGAGAACATCTGGCGCATGATAGATAGGTTCGCTCCCGCACCTTCTGTTCTGCGACCACTGTCAAGAATACGCGGGTGCTGTCAGCAAGTTATCGCTTAATTGTCGCAACTTTGTCGCAAATCAAGCGCTGGTCTCTTTCATGCTTGTAAGGGTGTTTGTGAGGTCTGTGCGAGAGGTTATAATGGGGATGAGCAAATGTATGCTGACGCACATTCCCTCGCCAGAACGAGCGAGGCATTTCATCTTGACATCGAGGAGCATTCCTGTATGGCTGTCCGATTCGGCGTTTTTGTCCCGCAGGGCTGGCGGATGGATTTGGTCGAGATTGCTGATCCGGTTGAGCAATATGAGGCAATGACGCGCGTGGCTCAGGCGGCTGATGGCCTTGCCGCCTATGATTCGATCTGGGTCTATGATCACTTTCATCCGGTGCCCGTTCCGGTACAGGAAACGGTGTTTGAATGCTGGACGATTACCGCCGCGCTGGCCCGCGATACAAAACGTGTGAACGTCGGGCAGATGGTGACCTGCAACGGCTATCGCAACCCGGCGCTGCTTGCCAAGATGGCGTCTACCGTCGATGTGATGAGCCATGGGCGGCTCTACTTTGGCCTGGGCGGCGGCTGGTATGAGCATGAATGGCGCGCCTATGGCTATGGCTTTCCTGAAACGGGAGACCGCATGCGCGCTTTTACAGAGGCGTGCGAGATTGTCAGCCGCATGTGGACGGAGGAAGCGCCGACCTTCCAGGGCAAATACTATTCCATCGATGCGCCGATCAATATGCCCAGGGGCGTGCGCCAGCCGCATCCTTCGTTCTGGATTGGCGGCGGCGGCGAGCGTGTGACGCTCAAGTTGGTGGCGAAGTGGGCCGATGCCTGTAATATCAGTGGCGACCCGGAGATGCTGCGCCACAAGTACGCGGTGCTGCGGGAGCACTGCGAGACGCTGGGACGCGATTACAACAGCATTATCCGCTCGACCAGCCTGGAAGACCTGGTGCTGCTCAAGCCAGGCGAAGACCCCGAAGCCGCGACTGCCAAGGCGCGGCAGGCATGGGATATGGATTATGCCGAGTATGCCGCCCGTGCGCATATCGGCAATGTGGACCAGACGATTGAGCGCGTGCAGCGTTATGTCGATGCGGGAGCCAATTATATCCTGGTGTCTTTCCCGCGCGTTGCCTATGACCAGGAGCCGCTGTATCGGTTTGCTGAAGAGGTGATTCCGCGCATTCGGTCCTGAAAGAGAAGCGAGTCAGGTGATGCCGACTATTCTGTTGGTGGAGGATGCCCGCGATCTGGCGCAGGTCATCGCGCGCGAATTAGAGGCGGCAGGCTATCGCACGCTCCATGTAATCGATGGGCTGAGCGCGCTGGAGGCCCACGCGCGCGAGCAGCCGGATATGGTGATTCTGGATTGGATGCTGCCCCGGATGGATGGGCTGGAGGTGCTGCGTCGGCTGCGCCAGTCTGCGCCGACGCCCGTCTTGATGCTGACGGCGCGCAGCGAAGAGACGGACCGGGTGGTTGGCCTGGAAGTGGGCGCCGATGATTATCTGACCAAGCCCTTCAGCATGCGCGAACTGGTGGCCCGCGTGCGGGCGCTGCTGCGGCGCGCGGAACTGATTCGCCAGACGCTGACCGCTGATCGCAGCGACGCGGGCGAGGTACTTTGCCGGGGCGCGTTGCAACTTGACCCGCAGGCGCACGTAGCAACATTGAACAGCGAACCGCTGGACCTGAGCCCGACAGAGTTCGCGCTGCTGCATCTGCTGCTGCGCAGCCCTGGGCGGGCCTTCAGCCGGGCATATCTGCTGGATACGATCTGGCGTGAAAGCTATGTAGGTGGTGATCGCTCGGTGGACAACGCGGTGCTGCGGCTGCGCAAGAAGTTGGGAGCGCTGGGCGAGGCTATCGAAACGGTCTGGGGTGTCGGCTATCGGTTGCGGCCAGAACGCTGAGTTATGAGAGGGAGCGAGTAAGCGCTATGAGTTCAAAATTGCCAGAGGTCGTTGTTTTTGGCGGAGGCGTTTTGTGGCTGGCGGCTCAACTCCTGATTTTTGCCTGGCTAGAAAAGTCGAGGTTCCTGGCCCTTGGCTCCAAATGGCGCATTGGGACGAAAGGAGGCATGCAACTGCACCTGTTTCAACGTTGGCCCTGGCTGCGCGCCTCGATGGTACGCGCGATGGTTGAGACGCTTGTCTTGCAACTTGGGCTGACCGCGAGCTTGCTCGCTCTGGCGTTCTCTCTCCCGGCCACTGAATCCTGGCAGACGATCTCAAGCCTCCTGATCCTGGATGGTCCCTGTTGTATTCTCTGGTGCGCTCTGCGTTTGCGCCTGCCTGCTGGTGCCTGGTGGCGCAAGCTGCTGTATGAAAGCGTGGTTGCCTGTGTGCAGGGGCTGCTGCTGCTGCCGCTGCTGGTCCTTGCTGCATTCACTATTTTGTTGATGAAGCCTGACGCCCCGGTTGTCCTGGAAAGCGTTCACTCCCTTCCGGCTCTGCTCGCGCGAGGGCTGGAGCATTCCGATCAGGTGCTGCGCGTGCTGCAATCGATCTCCATCGGGGCGGTGGTGCTGTTTCTGGTCTTTCGCATCGGGGTTCGGCTGGGAGTGCGCTGGAACCAGATGCGGCGCACACGCCTGCGCTGGGCGCTCACGCATGCGCACCTGGTGGTGGTGGTGATAGGGGCGGCGTTGCTGGGTGTGCTGCTGGTGGGCATTGATGCCTTGACTTCAAGCGGGTTCCCCTTTGCACTGCTCTCTATCATGCTGGCGCTGGTGATCTTTACGGGGATTGCTCTGGCAATCGTGCTGCCGCCATCGGCGCTTTTTTCGTATCTCTTCTCGCGCAGGCTGACGCGCCGCATCGAGGGACTTGCCAGGGCGACGAGCGCGCTGCGCCGGGGAAATTATGGTATTCGCGTGCCGGTGAGTGGTGAAGATGAAATTGCCCGGCTTCAGGCGGACTTTAACGCGATGGCCGCCGACCTGGAACGCACGATGCGGGAACTTCAGGAAGAGCGTGATGCCGTTGCCACACTGCTCAAGTCGCGGCGGGAACTGATCGCCAGCGTTTCCCACGAATTGCGCACGCCCATTGCCACGCTGCGGGGCTATCTCGAATCCACCCGTACGCATTGGGACGCAACCCCACCACCTACGCTGCGCCAGGATTTACAGATAATGGAGCAAGAGACGATTCGCCTCCAGACATTGATTGATGATTTGTTTGCGCTCTCGCGGGCGGAAGTGGGCAAGCTGGAACTGCGCTGCCAGACAGTTGACGCCGGAGCGCTGGCCCGGCGAGTGGCGGCAACGATGGCTCCGCTGGCGTGGCGTGGCAGGCGGGTGGAAGTGATTGCCGACGTAGCCTGCGAAACGTCGCTGATTTTCGTTGACCCGTGCCGATTGGAACAGGCGCTGCAAAACCTGGCGCACAATGCGGTCCGGTATACGCCGCCTGGCGGCATTGTGGCGCTTCTGGTGCAGGTGGATGCTGATCTGGTTACGCTTCAGGTGAGGGATACCGGTGAGGGGATCGCGGCGGCTGACCTGCCGCGCATCTGGGAGCGTTTTTATCGCGCGGAGAGCAGCAGGACACAGCCAGACAGCGGCAGCGGCCTGGGGCTGGCGCTCGTCAAAGAACTGACCGAGGCGATGGGCGGGACGGTGGGCGTCGAGAGTGTGCCGGGCGAGGGGAGCTGCTTTACGCTGCGCTTCCCGCTCGTCGCCGTTCGCCAGGCCCCTGACATGCCAAACGAAGTAGAACAGAAGCCTCTGCCGTTGGCTCGCAAGGTGGAGGAATCGGCGGTTTCCGTGGCGTAGGGCTATAATCGCGGTCGCCTCTTGCTCCGAATGAGCGGCGAGTTGAAAAGATGTCATATAATGAAGGGTATGAGCGGTCTTCAGGCTTCGTAGGCGCTGCAATGTACAGTGGCCTCTGAGCCAGTTGCGAAGAGCGTCTCTCAAAGCGTTTCATGGTCTGGCGGCAACGCTTGTGGGCCGCGTGCGTATATGCAGGAGCAAGAGCAGCAATGGGTAAGCTGATTGACACCCTACAGCGGGTAGGGAAATCGTCCGGCGGTGGCATGGGGTTTTCGGGGAAGAATCAGGCGCAAACTAAGGCAAAAGCTGCCGGGATTCTGGTAGCGCTCAGCCAGGCAGATGCCGGAGCCGTGGAAGCCGTTGCCAAGGCGGGCGCGGATGGCGTGATCTTCGTGCTGCAAAATGGCAAGTCGGCCAGCAAGGGGCTGTCACTGGAGACGTATCGGAAGGCGGCGGAGCCGCTGCGCGCGGCAAACCGGCCCTGGGGGCTTGATCTGGTTGAGATTGCTGACACGCTGCCAGCGGATTCCCTGAAGGGGCTGCGCGAGGATGGCGCGGATTTCGCCTCTTTCCCATTGGATGCTCCCGCGCGGTTGCTTCAGGAGCGCCCTGAAGGGCTGGACCGGATTATTACGCTCCGGCAGCAAGATGGGAATGACGACGAGCACTACCTGCGGCTGGTGCGTTCGCTCAACCTGCTTTCGGTGCAGGTGGTGCATTTGCTTGCCAATCTGACGGCTGGGCGTCTGCATGATATGCGCATCGAGGAACTGCTCCAGTTTCGGGTGGTGCGCGAGCAGCTTCGTTTTCCGGTGCTGGCAAATGTGTCGGGCAACCTGGGGAACGAGGAGGCGCGTATCCTGGTCAAGCTGGGGATTTCGGCAGTGATGCTTCAGGCTGCCGAGGGTGAGAGCGCGTCGGCGCTGGCAAGCAGAGTGAGCGCTCTGCGCGAGGAATTGGAGCGCGTGCCTGCCCCTGGCGCTGAGGATGAGGATATGCCTAGCGTGGCGTTTACACCTGGCTCGGCTGCGAAAAGTGAGGAGCCAGGCCCCCAGCGCTGAATACGGTACGAACGTCAAGAGTCGAGGATGCTGGTCTTTGCTGCGCTTCCGCAGTGGGCCGTTCTCGACTCTTGTTGTGCCTGAAAGTAGGATATCAAAGGAGAAAAGTAGGAAGTTATGAGTGATTTGACCACACGGATTGAGGCGTTGCAGCGCCGCGTATATGAAATGCTGGTGCGACTTTGACCTCGCTGAGAAAGAACGCGAGATAGGGGGGCTCGAAGAAGAGAGCATGGCCCCGGACTTTTATGCTGACCGTCGCCACGCGCAGGCGACGATGCAGCGGCTGACGGCGCTGCGCAACGAGGTCGAAACCTGGAAAGGGCTGGAGACGCGCCTCTCTGATCTGCACGAGATGGGGCAGTTGTTGGAGGTCGAGCCGGATGAGGGGCTGGCTGCTGAGGTCGAGCATTCGGCAGATGAGATCGAGCAGCAGCTTGAAAAGCTCCGTTTTTCGCTGATGCTGAACGGCGAGCACGACCAGCGCGACGCCATTCTGTCGATTCACGCGGGCAGCGGTGGCACTGATGCCCAGGATTGGGCGGAGATGCTGCTGCGTATGTATTTGCGCTGGGCGCAGTTGCGCGGCTTCAAGGCGGAACTGCTCGATCAGCTTGAGGGCGAAGAGGCTGGCATCAAGAGCGCGACGCTCGAAATCTCCGGGCCATATGCCTATGGCTATCTGCGCTCGGAGTCGGGGGTGCATCGGTTGGTGCGCCTGTCGCGCTTCGACGCGGCCCATCGGCGGCATACGTCGTTTGCCAAGGTCGAGGTGATGCCCGACATCGAGGACACGATTGATATCGTGATTCGCCCCGAAGACCTGGAGGTGGATACGTATCGCTCGACGGGCGCTGGCGGCCAGCACGTTAACAAGACCGATTCGGCGGTGCGCATGCGCCATATCCCCACCGGCATTGTGGTGACCTGCCAGAACGAGCGCTCGCAGATTCAAAACCGCGAGGTGGCGCTGCGCATCCTCAAGGCGCGTTTGTATGAGCGCGAACTGAAAGAGCGCGAGCGCCAGCAGGCGGCGCTGAAGGGTGAGCATGTGGAGGCCGATTTCGGCAACCAGATTCGCTCGGTAGTGGAGCATCCCTATCAAATGGTGAAAGATCACCGCACCGGCCTTGAAACGAGCGACACCACGGGCTATCTCGATGGCGAGATCGACCCCTTCATGGAGGCGTATTTGCAAAGCCAGGCGGTGGGCGTCTAAAGGGCAGAACCGCTCGGAGGCGAACAGCTTTCGCGCAGTAGAGCTTTACTGTGCTGGTGTGCGGGGCGCTGCCTGAACGGCTGGCGCCCTCACTGCTTCCAGGGGATGTTTGCCGTTCAGGTTCGTGAGAAATCCGGCGATGTCAGTGAGGACAATCGTCGAGTTCTTTTCCACTGCAATCTCGGTGAGCGTTTGCAGGTAGCGCAGTTGCAGCGCAGCCGGTTGGCTGGCAATGACGGAGGCAGCCTGCGCCAGCGTGGCCGCTGCCTGGGCCTCGCCCTGGGCGTGAATGACTTTGGCCCGTTTTTCGCGTTCGGCTTCGGCCTGCTTTGCCATCGCCCGCTGCATGGTGGTCGGCAATTCGATGTCCTTGATCTCCACCACAGTGACTTTGACGCCCCAGGTTTCGGTGTGGCCGTCAATGATGATTTGCAGCTTGCGGTTCACCTGCTCGCGCGCGGCGAGCAGTTCATCCAGTTCGGACTGACCCATCACGTTGCGCAGCGTGGTCTGGGCAATCTGCGCGGTGGCCTGATAATAGTTGGCGACTTGTACCACGACGCGCGCGGGATCGATGACGTAGAAGTAGACGACGGCGGTGACCCGGATGGTCACGTTGTCGCGGGTGATGACCTCTTGCGGTGGCACTTCCAGTGTGATGAGGCGCAGATCGACGCGCTGAATGCGGTTGATGAAGGGCCAGACCCAGAACAACCCTGGCCCCTTCGCACCTACCAGACGCCCCAGCACAAAGATGACGCCACGTTCGTATTGATTGACGACACGCAAGCCAGCCCAGATAAAGATCAGCAGAAAGAACCCGACTACGGCGGCCAGAACCACAAGTAGAGTGGGCATCGACGCATCTCCTTTTTGCTCTGAATAGACAGTGCAGCCCAATCTCGCTGTCACTTCTACCTCCATTGTCTGCATTGCCTGTTAATTGAATATAAATGTAGTGTTAAGCAAGTGTTTTCAGGCGGGGAAAGAGAGCGAACTGTGACGAGGTTCACAAAAATCCGGCGCTGCTCTTGACGGATTAGAACGGGCGTGCTATGGTGTGCAGCACTGGCAAGGAACACAGCCAGCATCTTTCAAGAGACGAAAAGCAGCACGAAGATGCAGAACGATGGCAGCGAACCGGCCCAGGGGCAGCTTTTGCGCCGCGCCTATGCCTGGCTGACGGAGCGTGGCGGACCCCAGGCATCTGAGGAATTGGTGCGGCATCTCTTCGGCGCTTCAGCAGCCGGACAAACAGGCCAATTCTGGCTGGGGCTTCTGGAGCAGGCGCTGCGCGGTTCACCGCTTTTTGAGCAGCAACCTGATGGCCTCTGGCGGCTGCGGTCCTGGAGTGCGGCGCAAACGCGCCTGACCGATCTGGAGTATGTGGTGGTGGATGTGGAGACGACGGGGCTGGTCGCTGGCCGCCACCGGCTGATCGAGGTGGCCGGGCTGCGCGTGCGCGGCGGTATGGTGGTTGACGCCTTTCAGCAGTTGATTAATCCCCAACATCGCCTGCCGCGCTTTATTAGCGCCTTTACCGGCATTACTCAAGCGATGGTCAATGCCGCCTCATCGGTGGATGAGGTGCTGCCCGCCTTCTTTGCGTTTCTGGATGACGCGCCGATTGTGGGCCATAACGTCGGCTTTGATCTGGGGTTTCTGGGCTATGAGGCGGTGCGCCTGGGCTATCCGCTGGCGACCGATGGACTGGATACGATCAGACTGGCCCGTCGCCTGATTCCCGGCATCCGCCACCTGAAGCTGGATACGTTGGCGCGGCAGGTGGGTGTAGTGGTGCGCGACAGGCACCGGGCGCTGGGCGATGCGCGCATCACGCAGGAAGTCTTTCAGCACCTGCTGGCGCTGGCTGCCGAGCAGGGGATTGAGACGCTGGCGCAGCTACGCGAGATTATGCAGCAGCGTTCGAGTTCGACTCGCAGGGCGCTGCCGGGCGCAACGCTGCTGGACCGGCCCACCGGCAGCATTTATCTGAACCCGGCCTGGCGGCGTGAGTTTCCGGCGCAGCCTGGCGTCTATCTGATGAAGGACGACCGGGGCGAGGTGATCTATGTGGGCAAGGCCAAATCGCTGAAAGAGCGGCTAGCTTCGTATTATCACCAGCCACTGGGCTATACGCGCAAGATGGATGGCTTGCTGGAGTTGGTGCAGGAGATTGAGACCCGCGTATTGGGGTCCGAACTAGAAGCCCTGCTGGTTGAATCTCAACTGATTAAACAGCTTCAGCCGCGCTTTAATGTGCAACTGCGCAACTATGAGGCGTATCCCTTTATCAAGATCGATGGCCGCCCCTATCTACGAGTGTATGCCACCCGCGAGGTTCACGCCGACGGCGCGCGCTATTTTGGCCCTTTCCAGAGTCAGCGCGTGGTGGAAGCGGCGCTGGAGGTGGTGCATAAGCTTTTCCCCATTCGCACGTGTACGCGCGGCCTGCCGCCCCACGCGCCGCCCTCCGAGCCGTGCATGCGCTATCATATGCACCGCTGTCTCGCGCCCTGCCGGGGCGATGTGGACCCGGGGGCCTATGATGAGATGATGGAGCCGATCATCGCGTTTTTGGGCGGGGAGCGCGAGGATTTGCTAGACCGGCTGCGCCAGGAGATGTGGGCAGCGTCGGCGCGCAACGATTTTGAGCGCGCGGCGTCGCTGCGCGATGCGCTCAAGAGCATCAGTCAGGTGCTGGTGGGACAGCGTTTGATGACCGGCGCGGTCGAGGCGAATAATCTGTTGATCGCCTATCCTTCCGCAGAAGCTGGGCAAGGAGAAATCTTTCTGGTGCGGCATGGTCGGCTGGTGGAGCAGCGTCGCCTGCCGCTGGATGGTGAGGGTTTGCTGACTGGCCTGCGCGCGCTGGTGGAACTGGCGGCCTCGCTGCCTGCCCCTCCTAAACGGGTCGGCAAGGAGGAGGTTGACCAGATCAATATTATCGCCCGTTGGATTCATCGCCACAGCGACGAACACGAGCGCGCCTTCTTTTCGCTTCCGACGGATTTGCAGGACGCAGAGCAGATCGAACAGTTTGTGGGACAGATCGTGCTTGCCCTGAGTCAGCCGCTGGAGCAGGCAGAGGGATAATGCGCGCATTCCGCCTCTGCCTGCTGTGTTGGCTTGTGGTGTTAATCGCGGAAGGGTTTGATGACGCTGCGCTGCTCTTCATCGGTGGTCATGACTTCGATGAAGTTGATACGCGACCAGGGAAACATAAAAGAGCGCACGCCGGGTGTGGCCCAGCCGACGTTTTTCTCATCGCGCAAGCGAGGATTGGTAAAGGTGACAAAGGCTGAGTTTTCGTTAGGCAGCATCTCCATATCTGCCACGATGGGGTCCTGGTTCAGCAGGTGAATAATAACTGTTCGCGCCATCTGCGCTTGCCTCCTGGTTCATCTAGTTATGTGCCGAGAATGTGCGGAAGAGCTTCACGTCTCGCCTACAGCAGCACTTTCACGATCATTGCGCCCAGGCGGAGATAATCGCCATCGTGCAGCGGATATAACTGCCCTGGGAACAGGCGTGAGGCATTGAGCAATGTTTCGTTGAGGCTCTTCAAATCCTCAATATAATAACGTCCCTGCTTCAGGGTAATCTGCGCGTGCTGTCGACCTACGCCCTGTTCTACCCCCCCATAGGGCGTCAGGTCAACATCCGGCGACTGGTCGGGGTCCTTTCGGCCAATGATGATGCTTTCGCGGGAGCCAAGGTCGAACGTGACCCCAGCCTGGACCAGTTGCAGCCGCAGGTGAGGGGGCTTGTCGGGTGTTTCCTCATCAACTGGCGCTGCTGCGTTGCGCTCAGTGTTCTGGGGACGCGCAGGCGGGTCAGGCGCTCTGCTGGTTGCTACCGGATGCGTGGTAGTTGGTTTAGGCAGGCGACGGCCACAGGATTCGCAGTAGAGCGCACCGGCAATATAATTTTCCTGGCAATATGGGCATTTCGGCATACAACTCTCTGAACAATGCGAGAACAAGCCGCCGTTGACGACTCCTTTCGGCGCAGCGGGGCATCAACGTCTTGTGTATCCTATCATGATAGGCAGCTTTGTCAAGGAGGAACGAGAGCAAGACGGCCTTTTGGTATATGTAATAAGCTGGCGACTTGATACAGCCGCCAGCTTATTTTACCACAGGCTGCCGGAAGCAGAAGGCGTCAGGTGGTGGCCGTTCTGGCCGTTTTGCGCCTCTTGCTTGAATTCTTCGGAGCGCTGCAACAATTCTTCCGCGTTGCGGCGCGAGGTATCAGTGAGTGCGCCGCCAAGCATCTGCCCAATCTCGATGGTGCGCTGCTCATAGGCCAGCGAGCGCACCTGGGTCATGGTGCGGTCGCCATGCACCTCTTTGGCGACGTTAAAGTGTTCGTCGCCCATGGCGGCAATTTGCGGCAAGTGGGTGACACAGATGACCTGATGGTTGCCGGTCAGATTCCAGAGCTTTTCGCCCACGACCTGGCCGCTGCGCCCGCTGATGCCGCTGTCGATCTCGTCGAAGATCAGGGTTGGTGTCGCGTCGGCGGCGGAGAGGATAGATTTCAGCGCCAGCATCAGGCGCGAGGTCTCGCCGCCGGAGGCAATCTTGCCGAGCGGTTTGAATGGCTCGCCAGGGTTGGGGGCGATCAAGAACTCGACCCGATCAATGCCGGTGCCGCTGAAGGCATAATATTCGGTTGGGCCATCGGGCGTGAGTTGGGCGGGCGCGCCATCGGAGGAATACTGCTGCTGAATATCCACCTTGAAACGCGCGCGTTTCATATTCAGGTCGTTGAGCTGGCTTTCCATCGCTTCAGCCAGTTGCACGGCGGCGGCGCTGCGGGCCTGGGAAAGCCGCCCGGCAAGCTGGCCGATCTGGCCGCGCAAGGCTTCGTCGCGGGCTTGCAGTTCGGCCAGGCGCTCTTCACGGTGCTGATAGCGGTCCAGCTCGGCGGCGGAGTCCTCGGCATATTTCAGAATCTCTTCAACGGTGTTGCCATATTTGCGACGGAACTTGGCGATCAGGTCCAGCCGTTCTTCAATTTCGGCCAGGCGCATGGGGTCGGCTTCCACGCTCTCTTGATACGAGCGCACCGACATGGCAACATCTTCCAGCCGATAGATAATTTCTTCCATGGCGGTGTTATATTCCTGCATGGAGGGGTCCAGGCGCGTTAATTCCTCCATGTCGTGCCTGGCACCTTTGAGCAAATCGCCTGCCGCCTGGCCGTCTTCGCCGCCGCTGAGCGCGCCGTAGATGCCCGCGCAAAGCTGCGCTAGCCGCTCGGCGTTGTTGAGGACGCGGCGCTCGCGCTCCATCTCTTCGACTTCATTGGGCTGAAGCTTGGCTTGCTCGATCTCTTCGACCTGGAAGCGCAAGAGTTCGACGCGCCGCTCCAGGTCGCGCTCGTTCTGCTGAAGCTCAGACAGTTCACGCCGGGCAGCGCGCCATTCGGTGACCAGTGCTGTTACCTGATTGCGCAGCGGCAGCACTTCGGCATAGCGGTCCAGATAGTTGACATGCTGCTCGGGTCTCAGGATGGTGAGGTGTTCGCTCTGGCCGTGAATGTCGATGAGCAGGCTGCCGACTTGCTGCAAGACCTGGGTCGGCACGGGCCGCTGATTGATGCGCGCGGTGCTGCGCCCGGATTTATGAATCTCGCGGCCCAGGATGAGTTCGCCGTTCTCTGCTTCCAGGCCATATTCACTGAGCAGCCGGGCGAGCGTGAGCCGCGCGTCGGGCTGCTCGTCTTGCGTGCCAGCATCATCGCGTGCCTCGGCGCTGGCTGTTTCTGCTGCGTCAGTGGTTGCGCCATTGGTTCCGTTGTGTGGCTGGCTGACGGTGGGGAGGGTTCCGACGGCGAAGGTGCCATAGACGGTGGCGCGTTCGGCGCCGCTGCGCACCACTTCGGTGCCCATTTTCCCACCGATGACGGCGCTGACCGCGTCGATGATGATGGATTTGCCCGCGCCGGTTTCGCCGGTGAAGACGTTAAAGCGCGAGTTCAGGCGCAGGTCCAGCCGGTCAATGATGGCAAAGTCAGTAATCGTGAGTTCTGTAAGCATGGCTGGTTGTTACACTTCGCTTTGCAACTTGCGGGTCAATATCTGATAAAAATACGTGGGTGGGCGACGACGCAGGAAGCGCGTCGTATGCGGGCTGTTGGTGACGCTCACCAGCGCCCCATCATTAAGATTCCGATTGATCTGTCCGTCGGCGGAAAGCACGCCGTCTTGCCCATCAGTAAAGATTTGCAGCTTGATCGTTGCGTCCGGGTCTAGAATCAGGGAGCGATCAGCGGCCAGATGCGGGGCAATGGGGGTGATGACACTGCCGCGCACCTCAGGATAGAGTACCGGCCCTCCGGCTGCCAGATTATAGGCGGTTGAGCCGGTCGCGGTTGAGACGATCATGCCATCGGCAATGGTGGTGTTATAGAAATGCCCATCTACCAGCACTTTGATGCGCACTACCCGTGGCAGCGCGCCCCGCACGACGACAATATCATTGAGTGCCAGGAACTCTTCTGAGTCGCCATTGGCCTCCAGCACGGCGCGCAGCATCGCTCGCTCGTCGACCCAACAGTCACCCTCCAGATACAGGGGAAGCTGCTTTTCAACTTCATGGGGTTCCAACTCGGTGAGAAAGCCGACGCGACCAAAATTGACGCCAAGCAGGGGGACGTCAAACAAGGCGGCGTTGCGGGCTACCGAAAGAATGGTGCCATCGCCGCCAAGCACCAGGACGAGTTCGACTTGCTCCAGGCGCTGGCGTAATTCATCGGTTGCATGCGAGGCAAGCGACCAGACGTTCAAGCGCTCGCTAAGTCGGGCTGTGAGATGCACGGCCATTTCAGCCGCGTTGAGCGAACGTTCCTGGTAGACGATGCCCAGATTCTTCACCGCCAGCAGTGTCCCCTTTCTGTGGCCCTGCCCCATGCCAACTGGTTCCTGTGTCATGTATCGAGCATACGCCCCTTTCTGCTTCCAATGGCACAGTGCGCTGGCCGATTTTCACCCTTACATCATATGCGAACCTGCCGCCGATGTCAACGCCTCAGGCAGCCAATGTCGAACGAACATTCTAGGTTTATCTGGCAAGGAGCGCCAATCGGCGCGGCTTCGTTCGGCCTCCAATGCTATAATACTACGAGCAGTCCTGAGGCATCACAACAACCAGTAAAAGAGGTTCTTCATGGCAACGACGCGGGCAGAGATGCTGCCGGAGATGCTGCCGACGCGGGTGACGGCGCTGCTGGGTATTCGCTATCCCATCGTGCAGGGCGGGTTAGCCCATCTTTCTTATGGCGACCTGGCGGCAGCCGTTTCGGAGGCAGGCGGTTTGGGACAGGTGGGCGTGGCCTGCTTTGAAACGGCGGATGAGTTGCGCGCCGAAATCGCCAAAGTGCGGAGGCTGACCAGCCACCCCTTTGGAGTGAATTTTCCGATTGGGCATAGCCCGGTCGATCATTTTCTGGACGTGGCGCTGGAAGAAGCTGTGCCGGTGCTGACGATTACCGGCGGCAACCCAGAGACGCTGCTGCGGCGCATCCAGGCGCACAAGCCGACGCCGCGCACGATGGTGCTGGTGGCCGGGACACGCGCGGCGCGCAAGGCCGAGGATTTAGGAGCAGACGCGGTGATCGCGGTGGGCTTCGAGGGCGGCGGCCATCTGGGCCGCGATGATATTGGGACGATGGTGCTGGTGCCGCGCGTGGTGGAGGCGGTGAAGATTCCGGTGTTGGCGAGTGGGGGCATTGCCGATGGGCGCGGGTTGGCGGCTGCGCTGGCGCTGGGCGCTGAGGGGGTGGAACTGGGCACGCGCTTTATCGCGGTGGAAGAAAATGTGGCGCACCAGCGCTATAAAGAGGCGCTGGTGCAGGCGCAGGAAACCGATACGGTGGTGATCGAGCGCACGTTGGGTCGCCCGGCGCGGGTGCTGAAGGGACCGCTGCCCGACAAGATATTGGAGATCGAGCGTGACCTGGAGCAGCGCAACGCCTCGCGCGAAGAAAGTCTGGCGGCGCTGCTGCCGTTCATCCTGGGGACGGTGAATAAGCGCGCCGCGCGTGAGGGGGTGCTGGAGGAAGGGTTTGTCTGGGCGGGGCAGGTGACCGGACTGATTCAGGATATTCCCGCGGCGGGCGATCTGGTGCGCCGCATGGTCCTGGAGGCGGCGATCATTACGCAGCGCGTGGCGCGTCTCTTCGAGGGAGCGCCTCTGCCTGTCAAAGAAGCGGGCGATTAAGATCACGAGCGATGTGCTGACGAGAGAGGAAACAGGCCGATGCCCAGAGCGATTGATTTTCATGTCCATCTGCCGATTGCGGAGTTTATGGATGTGGCGCTTGGCCCATACCGGGCGGCGGCAGAGCGCTTTTTTCGCAGCGAGGTGAAGCTGCGTGATGTGGAGGAGATTGCCGCCTATTATCACGAACAGGATATGGTGGGCGTCTTGCTGGCCTGGGACGCCGAAACGGCGACGAAGCAGCCGCCGCTGCGCAACGACACGGTGGCAGAGATCGTGCGCCGCTACCCCAGGCAGTTTATCGGCTTCGCCAGCGTGGACCCGCACAAGGGCCAGGCGGCCATTGTGGAGGCTGAGCGAGCCGTGAAAGAGTTGGGGCTGGCGGGTATGAAGTTTCACCCGGGGGTGCAGGCGTTTTACCCCAATGATCGGGCGTTTTATCCGCTTTTTGAAAAGATCGCGGAATTGGGTGTGCCCGCGCTCTTTCACACCGGCACCAGCGGGCTGGGCGCGAATACGCCGGGCGGCTCTGGCATCAAACTCGATTATACGCGCCCGATCTATCTGGATAGCCTGGCGGCAGATTTCCCCACGCTGACGATTATTGGCGCGCATCCCTCCTGGCCCTGGCACGAGGAGATGGCGGCGATTGTGCAGCACAAGAGCAACGTGTACAACGATCTTTCCGGATGGTCGCCCAAATATATTCCGCCGTCGCTGCTGCGCGAGGCTGCCGGGCGTCTGAACGAGAAGTTTCTGTTCGGGTCGGATTATCCCTTTATTCCGCCAGACCGCTGGCTGCGCGACTTCGAGAAGCTGGAGGGTTGGACCGATGAAGCGCGCGCCAGACTGCTCTATGGCAATGGGCAGCGCGTGTTGGCGCATACGCCTGTGGCACAGATGACCTTTTCAGGCTAAGCGCTGCCTGGCCCTGGCTCAATCTGGTGTGGCCTCCAGCTTCGCGGCCAATTGTTGGGCGATCTGGCGAAAAGCGGCTGCCTGGGCTGATTGGGGATGCGCGACGAGCAGCGGGTGGGCGCGGTCTCCAGACTGACTTACCAGCGGGTCCAGCGGGATCGCGCCGAGCTTCTCTACATCCATCGTCCAGATGGCGCGAGCCTCAGAGACGCGCGCAAAGATGTCCACCGGCTGGCCGCAGTGCGGGCAGAGGAAGCCGCTCATATTTTCGATGGCGCCCAGGATAGGCACATCGGCGCGGCGGTAGTATTGCAGCGCTTTCTTGCCATCCAGGTGGGCGACATCCTGTGGCGTGACGATGAGGACGACGCCCGATAGCTGGAGGTCTTGCAGCAGATTTTGCTGGAGGTCGGCGGTGCCAGGCGGCAGGTCGATGATGAGATAGTCTGGATTGCCCCAGGCCACCTGATGGGTCAGTTGCATGAGCAGCGCCCGCACAATCTGCGCTTCAAGAATCATAGGCTGGTCTTCGCCAAGCAGGAAACCTGCGGACATGATCTTGAGACCATAGCGCTCCACTGGCTGAATGACTGGCTGCGGCCCTTTGCGTGCCAGCGTCCAGTTACCTGTCCACTCTTTGCGGGTGAGGCCAACCATCAGCGGGATATTGGGTCCATACAGGTCGGCATCAAGCAGGCCAACCGTCTTCCCATTTTCAGCCAGCGCCAACGCCAGATTCAGGCTGACCGTCGATTTGCCCACGCCACCCTTGCCGCTGCCCACAGCGATGATGAAACGCGCGGGCGGCGTGTGTCTGGCATCCCGCGGCTCGGGGTTATTGGAAGATGGATGAAGCCATGATGGCTTGTTCATAGATTCTGCTAAGGGTGATCGAGGTTGGCCGGGCCAGAAGCCACGCTCTGTATCATCGGCTGCTTGGCCGGTCTGGCATCTTCCATGACTTTGACGACGATGGCGGTGATGTTATCGACGCCGCCGTTCTCGTTTGCCATGTCCACCAGCGTGTTGGTGGCCTGCCGCAGATCATCCTGGCGCAGCACCTGCTCAATATCGGGATCGCGGACCATTTCCCAGAGGCCATCGCAGCAGAGCAGCAGCTTATCACCGGGGGTCAGCCGCTGGCGGAAGAGGTCGATCTCGGCGGCTTCTTTTTCGCCCAGGCTGCGATAAATCTGGTTGCGCTTGGGGTGGGTATAGACATCATCTTTTTGGATGACGCCCGCCGCCACCAGGCTTTCGACAATGGAGTGGTCGGTGGTGACCCGCTGAAGGTGTTCGTTGGGGTTGAGCAGATAGGTGCGGCTGTCGCCGACATTGCAAATATGCGCTTCGTTGCCAGTGATCAGCGCGGCAGTCATGGTGCAGCCCATATCTGCGTGGTCTTTCTGGTTTTGTTGAAAGATCATCTGGTTGGCGTGTTGAATGGCGTCTTGCAGCAAGTTGCCGAGCGCCTCGTCAGGGGCATCTTGCCTGGGCATCGCTTCGGCCAAATGTTGATAGATCGTCTCTACGGCGATGCGGCTGGCGTCTTGCCCGTTGGCGTGGCCGCCCATGCCGTCGGCGATGACGAAGAGGCCAAAGGGCTGAAGCTGGCCGTTGTGCTGCCAGGTGCCGGTGACGGCCAGGAAGTTATCTTCATTGTCTTTGCGTCTGCGCCCGGGGTCGGTTTTTGTGCTGACCTTGACCCCCAACGGCTGCCGCTGTCGCCCGCGCACGATCATGGTTGGTTCCTCTTGTTTGCCCGAGACGACGGTGGGCATGTTGGGCAGGGTGGTATCGCTGTCTGCGTTGCTGCTGCCCTGATGCTGAAAAATCATCGTAGGTACCTCCGCAATATCGGGCGCTGGGGCTGGCGGTGGATGAAGCGGCGGCAGACTTAAAGGTGCCGGGCCACCAGAGGTTGACCGGCCAAGGCTGCGACCCGAGCCGCTGCTTCCCATCATGCCTTGAGGCAGATCAAGACCACAGTTGGCGCAAGTGCTGGAGCCAGGATTGTTCTGCCAGCCGCAGCGAGGGCAGATAATCGTGCGCCGCACGGGGGCATTGGGTGGCACTGTTTCAAATGGGGCGGTTGCTCCTGCTGGTGGAGGTGCTGCATAGCCGCCAGAGAGAAGTTGCCCACCAGCCTTGCCGCGCTGCGGGAACGCGAGGGCTGGGGCTTTCTGGCTCTGTACATCTCTGCGCTGGCGGGCGCGCACTTGAAGCAGGAAGGTCATGATGAACACCAGCACGACCAGAATCCCCAGGACACCCAGCGCAATATAGGTGGTAGGAATGCCAAAGAGCGTCGTGGGCAGGAAGCTGCCTGAACTTGACGTGCTGCTGACCGATGTTGTCTTGGGGGGAGTGGTAGGCACTGCTGTAGGTACCAGCGTTGCTATATCTTTTGGCGTGGCAGTGGGCGAAGGAGTTGGGGTGACAGTCGGGGTATGGGTCGGGGTCGGAGTCACCGCTTTGCCTGCAAGGGGCTGCGCTCCTCGGGGTGCCGGGCCAGTCAGGCTCGCGGCGCTGACAGCCGAAGCGAGGACAAAGAGCATGCCGAGCGCCAGGCAGAACGCCAGCAGGCCAGAAAGCAATGATCGCCGTTGGATGCGCAAGGGCTGTTGCATGACTGGTCCCTCCCTCAGATACGTCGTCCCGGTCCCATCGCCCAGTTGGTCAGAAGTCGATACTGGTTTAGTGTGTTGTCCCTGGCCCACCAGCGCCTCCCAGATTGCCTGTGGCTGCCCGCGCACGCAGACGTTGCAGGGTAGCCTGCGCTTGCGTATCGGCAGGATTCAGCCGCACGGCTGCCTCACATTCGCGTAGGGCATCGGGCAGGCGGCCCTCGCGCTCGTAGACCTGGCTGAGCAGATGGCGGGCTGCCGCGCTTCCAGCGTCGATGCGCAGCGCTTCGACAAACGCGCGCTCGGCATCCGAAAGCCGGTTCAGGCGCAGGCAAAGCTGGCCGATATTCATCTGTACTGCCAGGTTGCGCGTTAGCAGGCGCGCCGCTTCGCGGTATTCGACCAGCGCTGGCTCAAGCTGGTTGGTTTGCTCCAGGCACTGGCCGAGCAGGCGATGGGCCTCACCGTCGTTGGGGTTATGGCGCAGGGCATTTTGATAGGCTGCAATGCCTTCTGCCGGGCGGCGCTGCAAAAACAAATAGACGTCACCGATGAGACGGTGTGTTTCGGCATCATTGGGGTTGAGTTGGAGCGCGCTCTGGTAGGCCGCCAGCGCGTTGGTGGTATCTGGCGGCTGGCTGCGCGCGTGAATCATACCCAGGACTTTATAGACCTGCGGGTTGCGCTGGTCAAATTGCAACGCTTGCCGAGCGGTGTTGAGTGCTTCGATAAAGCGCCGCTGCTCCAGGAACGCGCGCGCCTGGTTAATGTAGCCGGCTGCCGGTCCAGAAAGCGTTTGGATGGGCGGCTGATAGGTAGGCGCCATCCCTGGTGGCCCGCTTTGTGGGCCAAGGGGAGGACGCGCGCCCATGGGTGGTGGTCCCATGGGGCCAGGCTGTGGCAGCAGCGGCGGCAGGCGCACAATGGCCTGCTCCATCTCGCCCGCGCTGGGCCAGCGCGCCATCGGGTCTTTTTGCAGGGCGCGGCCAATGATCTGATCGAAGGCAGGGCTGATCTCTGGACGCAGGCTGCGGATGGTGGGGAAATCGAAGATCGATGGTTTGTTATTGGTGGCTTCATGGCGTGTCAGCAGCCGATGGAGGGTTGCGCCCAGGGCATAGATATCGCTTTTCGGCAGGGGTTTGCCTTCCAACTGTTCCGGTGGCGCGTAGCCCAGGGTCATGATGACGGTAGCCTGGCGTCCGCTCTGGAACGAACGGGCAATGCCGAAGTCGATCAACTTCACTTTGTCATCACTGGTGACCATAATATTGGAGGGCTTCAGGTCACGAAAGATGACGGGCGGATTCTGGCTATGGAGATAGGCCAGCACGCTGCACATCTGCGCGGCCCAACTGCGCACGCGCGCTTCGGGTAAGCCGCGCGTCTGGCCTTCTTGCTCCAGCACTTCGGCCAGCGTCTTGCCGTCCACGAACTCCATGACCAGATAGTTGTGCCCGTTTTCGGCAAAGAAATCGAAGACTTTGGGGATGGCAGCATGGTGCAGGTCCAACAGCATATGTGCTTCGCGCTCGAACCATTGCAGCGATTGTTCGCGGTCTTCTTCATTGCTGAAGTTATCCAGCATTTCTTTGATAGCGCAGGCCCGCTTGAAATGCTGATCATAGCCTTTATAGACAGCGCCCATGCCACCTTTCGCCACGGCTTTTTCGACGCGATAGCGCTGATGTTGTAGCTCTGTGCCAGCCGTCAGCCGCCTGGGGCCTTTATCGCCCCCGCGTTTGGGGTCGCTATTCGGCTCGTCATCCGACGGCGGCGGGCTAGAAATAGGCTCGCGCGCCTCTTTGGCGTTTCCCAAAGGTTCATGGCATTTCACGCATAGTTGTGCGTCATCATCGTTTGCTGTATGGCAATTGGTGCATTCGATCACAGCCGCTGCTCCATCCAACCCGCCTCACGAGCGGTGGTCACTGCCCGGGACCGCGCCGGTTCCTGCCATCATAGCATTCTCTCGGTGGGGCGGTCAATATATGTTCAGTGCATTCAAGGCATCACACGGTTTCACACGATTTAACACAGCCCATCTACTGGCTCATTATAGCATATCCTCTTGTTCCCAATAGCCTAGCCACATATGGCATAGCTGTCAAGGCCCTTTGCCATATGTGGAGGCTGTGGCTGCAAGCTATCAGTCCTGTTTCTTTGTCGGAATCTGTGGGCTATGCTATAATGAGAAACGGCATAACAAGCAAAGCGCAGGCCGCTCAGCCGTGCTGGCAGCGTCGCTGCCACTCATCTCCAGCCCATCTGAGACGGCCTTTCTGGAGGTATCTGTGGCAAATATCGGCTATTTATATGCACTCCTCTATTTTCTTGTGGGATGCATGTTAGTGACGGTGGGCCTGATCGCTGCCAGGGTGGTCGGTCGCTTTACCATTAAAAAACACGCGTCGAGCAGCAAAAATCTCATCTATGAATCTGGTGAGACGGCGCGCGGCAGCGCCTGGGTCCAATATCCACTCGCCTTTTATGTCTTTGCCCTGCTTTTTGTGGCCTTTGATGTGGATATTGTCTTTTTGATCTCCTGGGCGGTGGTGTTCCAGCAATTAAGCTGGTTTGGCTTTGTCGAGATCATCTTCTTTATTGTCGTGCTGGCGCTGGGACTGGTCTACGCCTGGCGTAAAGGAGTGATTCGATGGATATAACCCCGCGCTCGTCGCAGCTTGGTCCGTCATCGGCCAGAACGCCGCTGGCGTTCCAACCCGATCATGTTGCTGAATTGACCCGCGCGCTGCATGGCGTGGAGGGTCTGGTAGGCCATCCGGTATTGATGGGCGGTGGTGGGGTGGGCATCGAGGTGGAGCGTGCCAGGCTGGTGCAGATCAGCCGCGCGCTGCGTGATGATCTGGGCTTTGAAATGCTGACCTCGGTATCGGGCGTGGACATGCGCGATCACCTGGAGGTGGTCTATCATCTGCGCTCGCTGTCGCGCAACTGGCTGCTGCAAATGAAGGTGGCGCTGGAGCCGGGCAATCCTCAGGTGGATAGCCTGGTGGGCGTGTGGCTGTCGGCGAACTGGCTGGAACGCGAGACCTATGACCTCTTTGGCAGTATCTTTGTTGGGCATCCTGATCTGCGCCGCATTTTGCTGGACGACGAGTTTGAAGGCTATCCGCTGCTGAAGAGTTTCCATCAGACGCCGATGACGGTGCATGATCGCGCGACGACCCAGGTTGCGCCGGAGGAGGCGCTTTCTGGGGAGGCGCAGCGCGGGGTGGAGCGCGTGGTATCCAAACGGCTGGGCCAGGGCACCATGGAGCGTTTGCATCCCGGCACGCCGACCTTTGGCGACGCGCACTATCCTGACCAGCCTGGCGTTCCCGAATCAGAGGGCGTGGACTAACCCCCGCCTTAAGAGGAGCAAAGAGCTATGGCTATCGATGCAGAGAATCAACAAGTGACCCCTGAATATATCGAGGGCGCTGAAGGTTTTCGCTCTGAGGAAATGGTCCTGAATATGGGACCGCAGCACCCTTCTACCCATGGCGTGCTGCGCCTGGTGTTGACTCTCGACGGCGAGACGGTGGTCCATTGCACGCCGGTCATCGGCTATCTTCATCGGGGCATTGAAAAAATCCTGGAAAATCGGCCCTATATGGGCGGCATCCGTTATATGGATAATGCCGACTACCTCTCCCCTATGCTGAATGAAACGGCATATGCTGGCGCTGTCGAGCAATTGATGGGATTGGAGCCACCGCGCCGCGCGCAGTATATTCGGCTGATGACCAATGAGATGCAGCGCATTGCCAGCCATATGGTTGCCATCGGCACGTATCTGCTGGACCTGGGCGCGATGACACCGGTGCTGTATTGCTTCCGCGACCGCGAAGGCATTATGGATTTGTTCGAGGCGCTGGGCGGCAGCCGCTTCAATGTCAACTATCTGCGCGTCGGCGGGGTGCTGCACGATTTCCCCAAGGGCTGGCTGAGTCGGCTGGAGCAGTGGTGCAATACGTTCGATGATTCGTTAAAAGAATTAGAGAACCTGGTGGCGGGCAATGAAATCTTCGAGGCGCGCACCCAGGGCGTGGGCTATATTGACCCGCAGCAGGCGGTCGCCTATGGCCTGACCGGCCCGAACTTGCGCGGGTCGGGCGTCAGCTTCGATTTGCGGGTGGATCGCCCGTATATGGCCTATCGCGAGGTCGCGGTGAATCCGGCGGTGCGCCAGGAGGGCGATGCTTTTGCGCGCTTCCGCTGTCGCCTGGATGAATGCTATGAGAGCCTGCGGCTGATTCGCGTGGCGATGGATCAACTGCCTGGCGGGCCGATTTCGACGCGCACGCCGATTGCTTTGCGCCCACCACGCGGCGAGACCTACTTTGCGGTGGAGAGCAGCAAGGGTGAGCAAGGGATTTACCTGATTAGCGATGGCTCGGAATATCCCTATCGTGCCAAGATTCGTGGCCCATCGTTTGTGAATCTGCAAATCTTGCCGGAACTGCTGCGCGGCCACAAGATGGGCGATGTGGTGGCAATTCTGGGGAGTATTGATCTGGTTCTTGGTGAGGTGGATCGATGATACCGGAAATTTGGCAAGAAGTTATTCACTTCTTTATTACGCTGATCTTTACGCTGCTCTTTGTGCCGGTGATTCCGCTGGTGGGCACTTATCTGGACCGTAAGATTCTCGGCTTGATGCAGGACCGCCTTGGGCCAACCTATGTTGGGCCGTTTGGCTCGCTGCAAAGCGTCGTGGATATGGTGAAGCTGCTTTCCAAAGAGGACATCAAAGCCAGCGCGACGGATAATATCGTCTTTACGCTGGCTCCGGTGGTTTTTCTGGCTCCGGTCATCACTGCGTTTGTGATCTTGCCGTTCTCGCCCTATATGACGGTCAGCGCGCTGCCGACGGGCATCATCTTATATGTGGCGCTCAGTTCGCTGGACGTAATCGGCGTCTTTATGGCAGGCTGGGGTTCCAATAACAAATATGCGCTGATGGGCGGCTTGCGCTCGGCGGCACAGATGATCTCCTATGAACTGCCGCTGGTGCTCTCGCTGATTCCCGTGATCATGCTCACCAGCGCGTTGGGCAAGGGCGGCATTGGCTCTATCTCGCTGAGCGATATCATCAGGGCGCAGATGAATCCCTGGTGGCTCTGGTTTGTGCTGATTCAGCCGCTGGGCCTGCTGATTTACTATACCTGTGGGCTGGCCGAGACCAACCGCGCCCCGTTTGACTTACCCGAAGCGGAATCAGAACTGGTCGCGGGCTATCTGACCGAGTACAGCGGCCTGCGCTGGGCGATGTTCTTCCTGGGCGAGTATGCCAATATGGTGATCGTCTCGGTGATTACAACGGCTCTGTTCCTGGGCGGCTGGTCTGGCCCTGGAGCCAATGAGGGCTTCTGGGTGGGCCTGCTCGGCGGAATAGGCGGCGGCATCGTCTTTAACATCATTGCGGTCTTCTGGTTCATGGTCAAGCTGTGGGCCGTGATCTTCCTCTTTGTCTGGATTCGCGCAACGCTGCCACGCCTGCGCGCCGACCAGTTGATGCGTTTTGCCTGGCTGGTGCTGATGCCGATCACGCTGGCGAATATTCTGATTAGCGGGTTCATCCTGCTGATTGTGCCTGAATTGATGGGCACGGTGACGGTGCTTCAGGTGCCGGTGCAAGTCTGGATTCTCGGCGCGGTGAACTGGGTGATGTTCTTCGTCTATGTCTTCCTGCTGGGTCGGCTAACGGGCGTCTCTGTGACTGGCAAGACGCCGCGCTGGATGAAACGGCGAGTACTGGCACAGGCAAAGGCACAACCAGCCCAGCCAGCCGCGCAGCCCGCGGCGCTGGCCCAGGCGCAGAAATAACGGGAAGCGCCAGGTGCATACAAACGAGAGAGGTCGTCGCGTGTATGCACCTGGCGCTTCAGCTTGTGGAGCGTTACGATGGCAAACGAAGGTGGCGCGAAAAAACACAGATGGATTCCGCTGGCACTTGGCGCGGCTGGCCTGGCAACCGGTCTGGTGATTGGAGGGGCGCGCGCTGTGAAGGAGATAGAAATCTCCAGCGAGTGGGAAATTGACGCGCCAGCGGAACAGGTCTTTGAGATGCTGCTGGATACGCGCAATTATGCCGAGTGGTGGCCTGAGATAGCCGGGCATGCCAATACCGCTGGCCCGTTCATCACCGCCCGCACCGTTGCCCGCTGTGCGGCGCGTGTGCCGGTCTCGTTCCTTCCTTTCTTGCCAGCGCTGCATATGACGCTTCATTTTCCGCAGATCGAGCGCAACCAGCGCATTCGCGCTCGCCTGACGGGCGATGTCAGCGGCATTGCTGAATGGGTGATTGTGCCACACGGCGCAGGCGTGGTGCTCAAGAATAACACGCGGCTGCGCTTGACCCACCCGCTGCTCAATCTGGCCGCGCTGGTCTTGCCGGAAGCCTCCTGGCGTTTGAATCTGGAGCGGATGCTGCTGGAGGCGCGCGTCGGGCTGCGGCGCACGCTGGAGTTTCCTGAGGCCGAGTTGGCGCTCGCCAGGCCCTGACGGACGTGGATGATTTCCTGCCCGTTGCTCTGGTCCATTTGCGCGAAGCCGAGATTGTGCGTCTGTGCGGCCTGGCGCGAGCGGCACGCGGGCAGGAATATGGGCGACTTGGCCGCGTTCACCAGGCAGAACGCACGGCGGGCACGCTGCGCGCCACAGTGTTGGATGGCGAAACCAGTAGATCGGTCACAGCGCGCTTTTCCGACAGCGGGCTGGAGTCTTCGGCGTGTACATGCAGCCCGGCTCAGCCGGACCAGGAGCCTCAGGTTTCTGGCGTCCATCCCCTTTGCGAGCATGTGGCCGCGCTCCTGACGCTCTGGGTGCGCGAGCCGGAGCAGTTCCGCGCTGCCTCGATGGCTTCTCAATCTTCTTCGGCTGATGTGTCCCCCGCTGCTCTTGATGATGTCCCTGCCTTCCTTGACATGCCAATGCCAGCAGCGCCAGAAGCCTCAGCCGCTGCTGCTTCCCCTGCGCCTGCCATGACGCCAGCCGAGGCGCTGGCGAGCCTGGAACACCTCGACCGGGAGATACGCCATTTTCTGAACTTGCTGGCGCTGGCAGGTGGAAGTGTCACCGAACACGAGGCGCAGCAGCTTTTTCTGCGCTTTGATCTGGGCGAGCCAGAGGCCGCACTGGCTGCTCTGGAACGCTTGCAGCAGCATGGCCTGGCGCGGCCTGTGTTTACGGCTGGCAGTGCAGCCAGGGGCGTGGCGGCGGATAGCCCTGCCGGGTGGTCTATTCCTGCTGCGCTGCTGGAGCGCCTTCCGCGTGTGGTGCCACTTACGCCCCTCGTAACTGCTTCCGAAGCAACGGAGCAGAAGCAAGAGCTTGGGGAAAAAACCGAGACCGCGCCGGTATCCCGTGCGCGGCAGCCGGAAGCGCTGCCAGCAGAAGCGGGTCTGCACGAAGCACGGGCCGAGGGAACGTTGCCGATGCTGCTGTTGCTGGTGGCGGCGCAGGCGATTGACATCAGCATGCCTCCTCTGATCGCGGCCACATCACAGAAACCGGCCTCGCGTTCTACGCTCGATCTTGATGCCGCGCTGGCTCAGCAGTGGGCGAAACAGCTTCAGGCTGCTCCGGAGCAGATACGTTTTTGCCTGGCGCTGCTGCGCCTGGTGGGGCTGCTCCCACCGCCCGCGCCGTTTCGCGCTGCCACGTCATCAGCCCCCGCAAAAGACTTCACGGGCCAGGTTGTGACAACTGCTGCGCGCGCTCGCGCGATGGTCGCACCTGAACGCGCCAGGGAAGCGCTGTTGTCCACCTATCGTTTGCTATTTGCCCGACCTGAAGCTGAGGTGGCGCGTGATCTCTTCACGCATTGGCTGCACGCGCATTCGGCGAGCGAACTGCTGGAACTGCGCGATGCTGGGGTGCGCGTTGCCTGGCTGAGACAGCGCGAGCAGGCCGATATCGCTGCTGAGAATCAGGCGGCGCGCCAGTTCATTATCGATGTGTTACGCTCTGTGCCTGTGGGGCCTTGGTGGAGCTTTAGCTCGCTGGTGGAGTTTGTCTGGCGCTTCCAGCCCGCCTTCTTGCGGGGTCGCCAGCAGACGTTTTTGCGCCCGCAGTGGTGGCTGGAGCGCTTGCCAGACGGAGAGCCGCTTTCGCTGGATGTGCGCGCTGAGTGGCGGCAGGCTGAAGGGCGCTATATCGCGCTGCTGATGCGTCGCGCGCTTCACTGGCTGGGGGCGGTGGACCTGGCGCTTGACGCGCAGGGGCGGCTGAAGGGCTTTCGGGTGACTCGACTTGGGGCGTTTCTGCTGGGTGCTCAGGCGCCGGATGCTGCGCCTGAGCCTACGGCCTTGCCGCCTGCACTGCTTCAGCTACAGGAGGATGGGGCGCTGCTTGCGCCGCTTGCTGCTTTGCAAGATGAGCGGCTGGATATGCTGTTGTGGTGGTGCGAACCCTCGGGCGCGACGGCGGAGGCGCTGCGCTTCCGGCCCAGCGCCGAGCGAATGGCCGCCGCGCTGGATGCCGGGCAAGAGCTTGTCGCCTGGCTTGGCTGGCTGGAGCGGCTGCCCCCGAGCGCGGCGCTTGCCGATCTCATTGCCCAGGCGCGGCGCTGGGCCGGACAATATGGGCAGGTGCGCCTGACCGCATCCGCGACGGTGTTGGAAGTTGGCGACCCGGCGCTGCTGCGCGAGTTGGAGATGACGCTTGACCTTTCGGAGCGCTATGTCGATCATGCGCTGGCGTCGGGCCTGGCGGTGCTGCGCGCGGATGCTGTCGAGACGCTGGTGGAGGAGATGCGGCGGCGTGGCTATGCTCCCTGGATTCTTGAAGATGAAACCACTGACGGACCTTGAACTCTTGCGTGGTGTGCCTTCCGGCCACCTGCGCGATATTGCCGAAATGCGACGCCTCACGCTGCCGGGTCCAGCGAGCGCTGGCAGCCTGGACCTGGAGGAGATAGCGAGGCGCTTCTTTCACGAGCCTTCGCTGCGCGAGGCGCTGCGCGGGCTAAGCCAGCCCCAATGGGCGATCTTGCGCGAATTGGCGCGCTGCGGCGGGCAGGCTCCCAATTTTGACCTGCGCGCCTATCTTATCGCGGCGGGATGGATTCCAGGCAGTGGCCGCGCTCCAGATGCGCAAATCAACCTCTATGAACTGGCGCTCAATCGGCTGCTTGGGCTGGGTCTGGTGTTCTGGGGGCGGCTGGATGCTCTTGGCTCGCGCGAATATGCCAGCGGCGCGCACGAAGGCGTGCTGGCCGTGCCGCCTGCGGTCCTGCCTTTGCTGGCGACAACGGACCAGACGAGCCAGGAAGCTGAAGCTGCTCCGCTCTGGCAGCCGCGCGCGCCGCGCTTTGGCTCGGCAGAACGTTTTCAACGCGACCTCTATCTGTATTGGAATGTGGTACGTGAACAATCTGCCGGGCTGCCGCTGCTGGCAACTGGGCAGCTTTCCAAAGCGGTGCTGCGCCCCTTGAACGCGGCGCTCGGCGTGAAGACCGAGCTTGACGGCATCAGAACGGAACAGGAAGCGGGACGGCTGTATTTTCTGCGGCTGCTCGCGCAGGCGCTGGGCTTGCTGGAGATGCGCAGCGAGACGCTGTATGCGGTAGACGCTTCCGCCTTTTTTGTGCAATCGCTGGCCGAACGCACCCGTCGCTCTTTTACCGCCTGGCTTGCTGGCGTGTTCTGGAACGAACTGCTGCACCTGCCTGGCGTGACGCTGCGCCCAACTCCGCCGGAGAGCGCGCACCCGGAGGTGCTGCGGGCGCGGCGGGCGGCGCTTGCCCTGCTGGGTGATGAGGCGGCTGCCGGATGGATAAGTCGCAGCGCTTTGCTGGCGCTGGCTCGGCTGCGCCAGCCGCACTTGCTCTTTCCGGCTCGGGCCAAGGGGCAGGTTGATCGCTATTTGGCTGGAGGGAACGTGTTTGGGCTGGATTTCCGCCCGCGAGGCGGCTGGATTTCGCCGCATGAAAACTGGCTGCGCGTGGAGGGCGCTTTTCTGGCAGCGGTGCTTGATGGACCACTTGCCTGGCTGGGCGCGCTGGATGTGGATGATACACCCGACGGGGAGACAGCCGCCTACTGTGTTTCTGCGGTTGGGCGCGCACTGCTGGGCAAAGGCGACTGGCCGCCTGCCCTGACCGAGACGGAAAGCGGGCGATTGGTGATTCAGCCCAACTTTGAGGCCTTGGCGCTGCCGCCGCTGCGCGAATCACTGCTCTGTTTCCTCGATCAGTGCGCTGAGCGCCAGTCGCTCGATCAGGTGGCACTCTATCATCTGACGCGCGAACGCTGGCTGCGCGCACTTCGTGCCGGAACGAGCGCGGCCAATTTGATCGAGCGTCTGGAACAGATGGCAGCCGCGCCGCTGCCCCAGAATATGCGCTATTCACTGCTGGAGTGGGAACGCCAGGCGCAGCGTATTCGCCTCTATCGTGGGGTGGCGCTGCTTGAAGTACAGGATGCGGCGCTGCTCGATTCCTTGCTGGCTGACGCTGCGCTTGCCACGCTGATTCTCCGCCGTCTCACGCCAACTGCGGCGCTGGTTGATCGCCAACAGTTGCCACGCCTCTATCGGGCGCTGCTTGGGCGTGGGCATCTGCCTCAGAGGATGCCGCCCCTGTGAACTCCCCGACGTATTACTTTTAGGGAAGATGATGCTTTCTCCATCTGCCCGTATGTGGGGCCAGAAAATACACTGCAAGAGAAGGTAGTTCTGGCCCTGGCATGGTCTATGCGTGAGATATGTTACTATTTGCTTCAATTCTTGAAGTAACTTTCCTGGGAACTGTACGTATTACCTATGGAAGAAGGATATGATTGACCGCGTTATTGAGTGGAACCCACCAGGGATGGTTCAGAGCGCAGATGGTCCTCTTCGTGCGGCTTATTCGAGCGTGAACCAAAGATCGATTAAATACCTTAGATTGTCTCAGGTGATTACCGGATGCCGCACACATGCCTGGTTGGGTATACTGGACACAGATGATACGGATAGTTTACAAAGGCCGTGCACATGACTGTCCAGGCATTGGGCGTGACGAACCAAACGCACCGTTTCGACTCAATGCGCCTTTGATCTGCTGATTGATCGAAGTCTAGGACATAGGAGGGGCCACCATGCACACACCGGTGCAAAAGACCCGCGAAGAACTGATCTGGGAGGAAGGCACGACTGATGACCTTGCTCCCCTGCCGGGCACCCCAGAGTCTGACGAGGTTGAGGAAACAGATGCGGCTGATCGGATGGCTGTGGAGATGGTTGATCTGTCGACACTTGAGGCCCTCAATATCGCTCTTCCCCCAGGGATGGATTTAGCCGCGTTGCAGGAAGCGTTTGCCGTCACGGAGATAGCCGAGCCAGGTCCAGATGAAGCCAGCGATACCGCTGAAGAGTTGCCAGACCTGGATATGGATGATCTGGCGCTTGAGGCGCTGTATGAAGGGCGCACCCGCCGTACGTTCCAGGGGGCGGATGGGTCCGAAGATGCGTTCCAGAGCTATCTACATGACATTCGTGGCCTGTCGCTGATTTCGCACGAAGAAGAATTAATGTTGGCCCGGCGCGCCGCCGCGGGGGATACGCGGGCGCGGCGTCGGCTGGTGGAAGCGAACTTACGGCTGGTGATTGCCATCGCGCGCCGCTATGTCAACAGCGGTGTGCCCCTCATCGATCTGATTCAAGAAGGCAATATGGGGTTGATGCGCGCCGCCGAGAAGTTCGATTATAAGCGCGGCACGCATTTTGGCACCTACGCGACCTGGTGGATTCGCCAGGCCGTCAGCCGGGCCGCTGGCGAGCAATCGCGCCTGATTCACCTGCCTGAGCATGTGGCGACGCGGCTGCGCAAGGTGCGGCGCGTTGCGGCGCAGATTTCCCAGGAGAGCGGCAACGATCCGCTGCCGGAGCAGATTGCCGAGGCGGCAGGCATGCCTCTGGAAGAGGTGGATGATCTGCTGCATGTGACCGAGCAGCCGGTTTCATTGGATGCCCCCGCTGATACAGAGAATCGCTATTCTTTAGCTGATACATTGGAAGATCGGTCCTCGCAGGCTCCGGCGGATATCGCGTCGCGGCATCTGGTGGGCGAGGAATTACATCGCGCGCTGTCCACGCTGACCTCGCGCGAGCGCGCGGTGGTGACGCTGCGCTACGGCATCGGTGATGGCCGCAGCCGCACACTGCTGGAGGTAGGGCGCGAGTTGAATATCTCGCGCGAGCGTGTGCGCCAGTTAGAGATGGTCGCGTTGATGAAACTGCGCCACGCCAGCAGCGCCTATAAGCTGCGCGAGTGCGTGTGAGCCGTCTATAGTTTGCGCTTTCAGAAGAGATACGTGAGCGTCTGGGTTCTCGCTGGTTGAGAGATATCTGCCAGGAGCAAGACAGACGCTCGCTCTCTGTTCGGACTTATTTATTCAGACGAGGCTGGTCCAAACGCCTCCAGCAGCGCGTCCGAAGTCACCACCAGCGCCTGGCGCGGAAAGACCTTTTGGGTGAGGACTCGATGCACCTCCTCGTCACCATCGGCGCAGCAGTCCTCGACGACTATCAGGTCATAGTCCATATCAGCCGCCCATCGGACGGTGGATAGGACCACTCCGCTGGTGGCAATGCCCAACAAGATGAGGGTCGTTCGCTCCTGAGCGCGGAGAATCGTTTCAAGATCAGTGGTGCTGAATGCGCCTGTGCGCCGCTTGGAGACGACGACATCGCCTGGCCTGGGCGCAACCTGGGGATGAATTTCTGTGGCAGGATCGCCTTCCTGCATCGAGCCAATCTTCCCAATCTGGGCAAAAACGCGGTTGCGTGGGCTGATTTCGGGATAGCCTTCACGGAACCGCACGACGATATAGATAATCGGCACCCCTGCGCTGCGCGCTGCTGCCAGGACCGAGGCTGCCCTGTCGAGCAGCCCAGGATGCGCGCCACCAAAGCGGGTAACCGCCACATTCTGATAATCCATAATCAGGAGCGCGGTATGCGCTCTATCCAGCGTGAGTGGACTTGCCATCGGTGCTCTTTGCCTTCTTTCAGATGCTGTTGTGAGAGATTGTATCTACGGGAAACCTATGCTACACTGAGCAAAAGCTACTCAAATGCTACTACTTTGGCGGCAGGCCATGCGTATAGTGCATAGATACTGTGTATATAGATATTATCATGCGTAATGGAGAGAAGACGGGCGAGATGGTTCTATCCATAGCGCGCTCGTGCGCAATGACATCGAACAGGGAGACGGAAGCATGACAACTTGTTCCTGTGGTTTTGCGTTGCAACCTCACCAAAAGTTTTGCCCCAATTGTGGGGCACAGGTGGCATCTGCCCAGTCGCCGACGGTGTATCCACAATATCAGGCGGCTCCAGACGCCAACAGCCCTACGACCTACACGCAGTATGCTTCAGCCCCTGCGGGGAGTTCAACCGCGCCTGGCATTTCGCGCTGCTCACATTGTGGCGGCGATGTGAATGGCAATGCGCCGTTTTGCATGCACTGTGGCACCCCGCTGGCGGCGGCCACCGCGCAGGCTGCCCCCAGCAGTGCGCCATCAAGCTGCCCAAGTTGTGGCTCGGCAGTGAAGCCCAATGCGCCGTTCTGCGAGATGTGCGGTGCGCATATCACCGGCCAGGCTGCGGCAGCCCCGGCGGTCGCGGCCTGCCCAAGCTGCGGCCAGGCGACGAATGGCAACGCGCCGTTCTGCATGCACTGTGGCGCGCGCCTCCAGGGGGCGGGCAACCCGACGATGGCGCAAACCGGGCAACGGCCTTCCAATTGTACACAGTGCGGCTATCCGATGCAGGCAGGCGCAGCGTTTTGTACTCACTGTGGCGCGCATTATGGTCCGCCAGTCCAGCCGGGCATGCAGCAGCCCATGATGGGTATGCCTCAGCAGGTGATGCGCTGTCCCACGTGCATGGGCGCGGTGCCAGCGGGTACGAGCTTCTGCACGCAGTGCGGCACGAGCCTGGCTGGCGTGCCAACACCGGCAGGTGTTCAGGGGCAGCCGGGTGGCTTCTTCCAGAATCTGATGAGCAGCAACGCCGGAAAGATTGGCCTGGGCGTGGCCGGTGGCCTGGCAGCGGGATTTATTGGCGAAGAGTTGATTCGTGATTTTGAGGGTGGCGATGGTTATGACGAGTATGGCAACCCCTTCCGCCGCCATCACCGCGGCTTGATGGGCGAAATCATCCGCGATATTCTCTAAGCTGAATCTGAAGGAAAAGCAGGAGCAGGGAACGACATGACTGCGCAACTCTGGGCCGTGTTTGCGGCGGCCTTTCTGGCTTCGGCAGTGGAATTTGTCGAGGCGTTTACCATCGTGCTGGTGGTGGGGGTTACGATCAACTGGCGAAGCTCGCTGGCGGGCACGGCCCTGGCGGTTGTGGCGCTGGCGCTGCTGGTCGGCATTTTTGGCACGGCGCTGGTGCAGTTTGTGCCCATTGAAGCGCTGCGGCTGGTGGTGGGCTTGTTCCTGGTCTTGTTCGGCCTGAAGTGGCTGAAGAAGGCGATCTTGCGCTATGCGCGGCTGAAGGCGCTGCACGACGAAGAAGCGATCTATGAGGAGCAGCAGGCGGAATTGCGCGCGAAAGGCGTGGCCGCGGCCAGCCGCATCGACCCCTTTGGCCTGGTAACGTCCTTTAAGAGCGTGTTGTTGGAAGGGCTGGAGGTCGCGTTCATCGTGATTACCTTCGGCGTACAGGCCAACAGCGAGTCAACGGCCAACGGCATCTTGATTGCAGCGCTGGGCGCGGCGGGAGCGTTGCTGGTGATTGTTGGACTGGGGGCGCTGGTGCGCGCTCCGTTGCAGCGTGTGCCCGAAAATACGCTCAAGTTCACGGTTGGAATTATGCTTGCCAGCTTCGGCACGTTCTGGGGTGGCGAGGGTCTGGGTATCTGGCATGATGATTTCTTACTGCTGGTGATGATTGCCTTCTATTTGGCGGTGGCTGGCGCGCTTATTCTCTGGCTGCGGCAATACGCGCCCCCGCGCAAAGCGAATCTGGCTGGGCCGGTGGAATTGCCCTCCGAGGAGGTAGTGGGATGACGCGCGTGGTGAAGGTCTTAAAGGCCATTTATCTTTTCTTTGCTGGCGATGCGATTCTGTTGATAGCGGTGCTGCTGGCGTTTGGGCTGGCTGCACTACTTGGCAAGGTGGCGCAGGCGCCTAACCTGGTGGTGGGCATCATCTTTGTCGCGCTGATTGTCGGCGGCCTGGCGCTGACGCTGAGCCGGGAACTGCGCGGCAGGCCACGCGGGGGCTGAGAGATTTTGCCGAAGCGAACACAACAGCGGGCAGGTTTTCAGCCTGCCCGCTGTTGTGTTCGCTTTCTATCTCAGTAGACGCTGATGTCTGCGCCGTAGCTTTCCAGGCGCTGCTTGACGATGCTCAGGAAACGCGCCGCGCCTAGACCATCGTTGATGCGGTGGTCAAATGAAAGGCTGATGAACATCATCGAGCGGATGGCAATGGCGTCACCCTCGATGACGACGGGACGCTTGACGGCTGCATCCATGCTGAGAATGCCCGCGTGCGGCTGGTTGATGATGGGCACGGAGATGATGGTGCCAAAGACGCCCGGGTTGTTGACGGTAAAGGTTGACCCTTGCATATCTTGCAGGGTCAACTTGTTTGCGCGCGCCCGCGCGGCCAGGTCGCTGACGGCACGCGCCAGTCCAGCCAGATTCCTGGTGTCGGCGTCATGGACGACAGGCACCATCAGCCCGGCATCAGTGGAGACGGCCACACCCATATGGATGCGTCTTTTCAGGATGATTTGATCGTTGACCCAGGAGGCGTTCATGGTGGGCACTTCTTTGAGCGCCTCAACGGCGGCTTTCATGACAAAAGGCACGAAGGTGATGCTGTATCCTTCGCGTCGCTTGAACTGGTCTTTGGTGCGTTCAATCCAGCGGGCGATGTTGGTAACATCGACTTCGACCATGGTGGTGGCGTGCGGCGAGGTGTGCTTGCTGCGCACCATATGCTCGGCAATCGCCCGGCGAATGGGCGAGACCGAGACGATCTCTTCATCCACGCCTGGCGTATAGGGCGCGGCGGGCGCGGTGAAGGATGGTTGGCTGGGCGCTGCGGTTATGGCTGCTGGCGCTTGCTCGCGGCTCGCCAGGAACGCTACAATATCATCTTTGCGTACCCGGCCACCTTCGCCAGTTCCGCTGATGGCTTCCAGGTCGAGCTGATGCTCTGCCGCCATGCGCCGCGCCAGCGGCGAGATGCGATGACGCTGGCCGTTGACCGCTGCCTGTCGCGGCGTGGGGGCCGAAAAGGGGGCTGTGGGTTGGGAGACGCTGGCCGCGGCAGTGGCGACCGGCGCGGCGGCTGGCTCGCTGGTTCTGGCGGGCGCGGCTGGCTGAACGGCTGCCGCTTCCTCGATCTGCGCGATTTCAGCGCCGACTTTGACGGTCTGGTCTGGCTGGACGGAGATTTTGAGCAGGCGGCCAGCAACAGGTGAGGGCATCTCCTGGGTGATTTTATCGGTGACGATCTCCACCAATGGCTCGTCAAGTTCAATATCGTCGCCCTCTTGCTTGAGCCAGCGCCCGACGGTTCCTTCGGCCACCGACTCACCAAGCTTCGGCATGGTTACCTTCGTTGGCATTGCATCACTCCTTTGTGTTTGAGACGACTCTCATGCTAGCATGTGCGGGCGGCGGCTGTCAAGAAACAGCCGAGCTAATTTCCCTGGAACTGCGGTTTGCGCTTTTGCAGGAAAGCCATCATACCCTCGCGTACATCTTCGGTGGTGAAGCACATCTTGATGCTGGTCAGTTCCAGTTGCAGCATGGTGCGCAGGTCGAGGTCTGGACTTTGCGCCAGCAGGCGCTTGGCAAGCGTCTGGGCAATAGGTGGACCACTGGCAAGCTCGGCGGCGTAGCTGGCGACGGCTTCTTGAAAGCTCTCTGAGGGAAGAACGCGGCTGACCAGGCCAATGCGCTCCGCTTCATTCGCATCGATGTCGCGGGCGGTCAGAATCAACTCGGCGGCGCGCGATGCGCCTACCAGGCGCGGCAGGAAATAGGCCATACCTCCATCGGGGACCAATCCACGTCGCAAATAGCCGGTGGTGATGCGTGTCCCCGCCGCCATCAGGCGAATATCGGCGGCCAGCGCCAGCGAAAGACCCGCGCCCGCTGCCGCGCCGTTGATCGCCGCGATGATGAGTTTATCGCAGGTGGTCAGTGTAAGCGCCTGGCGACCAATCCAGCCGAGCGCATCCAGTTTCGTGTGACGATCTTGCCCATCCAGCGGTGCTGAGCCGCCGCCATCGGTCAGGTCCAGCCCGGCGCAGAAGCCGCGCCCGGCTCCGGTCAGCACAATGACCCGCACATCGTCATCGGAGGAGGCTTCGGCAACGGCGGCCTGAATGGATTCAGCCAGCGCGGTATTCAAGGCGTTCAGCCGATCAGGCCGGTTGAGGGTGATCGTGCGAACTCCCTGTGTCGTCTGGACCAGCAGTTCCTGATTCTGCGCGATGCTCATGGCGGGCGATGCTCCTTCTCTTCACGAAGCGTGCCGTTTGGGCGACCGGGCCTTGATGCCTGGTGTGATTTGCGCTGAGCGGTGGCACGCAAGCTGATATAGCGATCTCTGAATTAAGCATAACGGAAAGGGATACAGAGCGCAAGCATGAGGCAGCGTACAGAGCGAGCAGCGAGGAGGGCGCTATGCTGACCTATATCGTCCGGCGGCTGCTCATCGCTATTCCCGTGTTTCTGGGGATTACGGTGCTGCTGTATGTTCTGGTGAGCATCACCCCCGCTGGCGGTCCGCTGGCGGCCTATCTTGGCCCCGGCAAACATATTTCCGCGCAGCAGTTGGCGGTGCTGCGCGCGAAGTTTGGGCTTGACCAGCCCATCCCGGTGCGCTATGTGAAGTGGCTTGGCGCGCTGGTGCGCGGCGATCTGGGCTATTCCACGCAGACGGGTGCGCCAGTCCTCCAGGAGATCGAAAACCGGCTTCCGGCGACGATCTTGCTGATTGGGACTGCGTTTCTGGTGCAAGAGTTGATCGCCATTCCGCTAGGTGTCTTCTCGGCCTTGCGCCGTTATTCCCTCTTTGACCAGGTGTTTACGGTTCTCAACTATATGCTCTACTCCTTGCCAACCTTCTGGTATGGCTTGATGCTGATTATTCTTTTTGGTGTGGTCATCAGGGTGCCCGATCCGGACAACCCAGGCTACACCAGAGGTTTGCTGCCGTTCTCCGGCATGGTGAACTTACGCGAATCACCGCCGTTTGGCACTGCTGATTATGGAGCGTACTTTGCGGCGCATCCCTTCACGGCACTGGGCGATCTGGCTGCGCATCTGGCGCTGCCGGTGCTGGTGCTGGCGACAGTAGGTGTCGCCGCTGATAGCCGCTTTATGCGCGCCAGCATGCTGGATGTCATCAACATGGACTATATCCGCACGGCGCGCGCCAAGGGCTTGCCGGAACGGGTAGTCATCTGGAAGCATGCCATGTGTAATGCCATTTTGCCGGTCATCACCAATATTGGCCTGCAACTGCCGATCTTGCTGGGTGGGGCGATTGTGACCGAGCAGATTTTCTCCTGGCCGGGCATGGGGTCGTTCTACGTGCAGGCGGCCAGCGCTGGCGATTATCCGGTGGTCGTGGCCTATACCAGCCTGCTCGCGGCGGCGACCATCCTTGCCAACCTGCTGACCGACCTGTCGTATGCGTTTGTGGACCCACGCATCCGTTATAGCTGACGTGCCCGGTTGCCACTCGGGAGGAAGCAATGCCCGATACCCAGAGTCCCGCTCCAGAAACAGATGCTCCTATTATCCCTGGTGTCCCTGGCACGGGTGCGGGCGGCGTTGGTGGCCCGCTTGGCGCCAGCGCCACTGAGCGTGATCTGGCGTCTGGAATCGTCGAGCCAGGACTGCGCCTCGAGTACCAGGATGAAGGTGCAGCCGTCCAGCACCTGTCGCAGATGAAGCTGGTCTGGAGCCGGTTTCGCCGCCACCGCCTCGCGCTCGTCGGCACGGTTATCCTGAGTGTGATCGTTTTTCTGGCGGTGTTTGCGCCTTTTCTGACGCATACCGCGCCGGATACGGCGCACCTGGAGTGGGTTGATTTCCAGACCGGCGCCACTGGCCCAACGCTGGCGAACTTTCCTGATCGCATCATGGGGGTCGATACGATTGGGCACAGCGTCTGGTCTGGAGTCATTTATGGGGCGCGTGTCTCGCTGCTGATTGGGGTTGTCGCCTCGCTGCTGACGGTGGTGATTGGCACGATGCTAGGCGCGATCAGCGGCTATTTTGGTGGCGCCGTGGATTTGCTGCTTCAGCGCCTGACGGATATGGTGTTGTCGATTCCGTTCTTGCCCCTGATGATTGCGCTTTCGGCGATTGTGCTCCATAATCCGGCGCTGCATCAAAATGTCGGCTTCATCGTGACGTTTGTCATTCTGGCATTTACTGGGCTTGGTTGGCCGGGTGTCACGCGCATAGTGCGCACCTATTACTTGACCCTGCGCGAGCAGCAATTTGTTGAGGCTGCCAGAGCGTTGGGAACAAGTGATCTGCACATCATATTCCGCCACATTCTCCCGAACGCGCTCAGCCCAATCATGGTGCTGTTCACGTTGTATGCCGCGTCCTTTATGACGCTGGAGGCGACGCTGGATTTCCTGGGGCTGGGGATCGCGTTCCCGCCCACGCCAACCTGGGGCAATATGCTGACCAACGCCCAGGATGAATTGCTCATCGGCCATTGGTGGTGGGCCACGTTTCCTGGTCTGTTGCTGCTGCTGACGGTGCTGGCGATCAACTGGATTGGCGATGGCCTGCGTGACGCGCTGGATGTGCGCGATCAGGGGTAAGATGTTGTCGCTTCTCTTGCTCCACAAAAGTTGAGGGCTTGCAAAAAAGCCGTCGGTGAAACGCTTGACATTCCCGCGCCAGTGCGGTATGCTTATTAGGCGAGAAATATGGGTGCTCTCGCTGCCTGTGCCCGTAGCTCAGTGGATAGAGCGTTGGCCTGCGGAGCCAAAGGCCGCTGGTTCGAATCCAGTCGGGCACGCCGTCGCCTACAAAATGGGTAATTCCATTCTGTAGGCTTTTTTGTTTCTTAACTTTGGTTGTGTCGCTGCCATTGTGTAGTAAACAGCATTCCAGGAGTTTCTTGACGCCCTACCACTCCCCTCGCTAGGCGTAAAACTGGTAACCAGACTAAGCGTGGCTTGATCGCCGCTATCATCTTGTGTTCCAAATCATAATATAGGCCCCCAGCTTCCAGGAGCAAGGTCACCATCTCACGCCGTTCTTCTGGCGTGGCGAACTCCCACAAGGCTGCTATCCCTGGCAAGCGTTCACCAGCCTCCAAGATAGCCTCCAAACTCAGCCCGTCTTGGGTGGAGAGACTAAGCCGCCCTAACGCCAGCTCTACGGCGGCAACCTCTGCCCGCATTTCTTCATCATCTATAAACCCTTCGCGATGTTGCTTCAATATACGTGTGCGTTTGAGTCGTAGCCGTTCTCGCTCACGTGCAATATCAACACGCTCGACTCCAGCCAGTTCCATCACGGTCACTACCCGACGGCGTACCTCTTCCCTCCAAGAATCAGCTAGATTGAGGGCGGCAAGCCATTCTCCAAACTGGCGCTGTACTAAATCCACACGTACCGTCAGGTATCCGCCTGCTGGACAAGGAAGCTTGCGCAGTTTGGCAACATCCTTGTAGTACCAATACTGCCCAATCTTCCCTACACCACGTAAGGTCAGCCCACAGTGGATGTCAACAATATAGCCAGCGAATTCATAGAAATGTCTGGCTTGTTCGGCCCGATGCGGTGCAGAATAATTTAACCGAGTAAGCTCACGTATCTTCTGCCATTCGTCCATCGTGAAAGCCGCTGAGTGCGGTCCCCGATGCCGCTGACCGTGATAGAGGACCGTTCCCCGGTCATCATCAGGAGCAAAAGCGGCGTAGAACTCATTGCGCAAGATGAGATTGATCGTGTCCTTGGTAAAGAGTCGTGCTTTATTCTGTTTCCCTCCGGTTCGATAGCCAGCCGCATTGATCTGCTCAGCGATCCGCTCAGCTCCTAGCCCCTGCATCCGTAGCTCGCCCATCAGCCGCAATCCTGGAAATGTGTCTGGATCGTGCTCCGGAGATAATTTCGGACCGGTCGCCCGATAGCCAAAGGGAATGTCACCGTTGTACAGTCCCTGGGCTGCTCGTTCGGATTTGCCCTTGCTGATATGTTTGGCGATCATATCAGAGAAATAGGCGGCAAAAGCGGCCAGGATGGTCAGTTGCAGCTTGCCCTCTGGTGTCGAGTAATCAATATGTTCGGTGAGGGAAACAAACGCGCAGTGCTTTTCAACCAGGATGCGGAAGGTCTGAAGAGTGACCATCACGTTGCGCGACCAGCGATCCAGGGTATGGACAATGATCATCTGCACCCGTCCCACTTCCACTTCCTCTAAGAGGCGCCGGAAGGCAGGACGTTTGGCAATCTGTTCTCCACGAGCTGAAAGCTCATCATCTTCAAAGAAGATCGGTTCCGATAGACCTCGCCGCTGGCATTCTTCCCGAATTGCGCGCTTTTGTGCATCGATGCTGAAGTTGTCTTTCTGCATGTGGCTTGAGCGGCGTACGTAGCCAGCAACTACCATAGCTAGTTGAGGATGCTGGCCGCAAGTATTCAGCGGTCGCTTCCATGATATCTTGATCATCCTGGACCACCAGGATGCCTATCGCTGCCATTCGCTGACGAAACCCTCCTGTCAACTGGTGTTGGTGTCCATATGGTTGTTTTGGATTGTAACACAGGACCAAGCTGCTTGGCTTGTTTGTTCACCTGCTACCAAGCAATAGACCGGAGTGCCCACAGACGCTCAAGCAGAGGAATGGCGAATATGATACCGGCAAATGAAACCACCGCTCTGGATTACTTGGACGATCGCGCCATCAGGTTCGAGCATCTGGCAAACGAAGATAGACGGGCAGATCCAGGTGGCCAGGATGATCGCGAGCAAGCGCCGCTAAAAGCTCTGTTGTCATCCATTCGATGCCCTGAGTATTGGTCAGCACGTAACCAGCTCCAATGCGGCTATGTGTTCGAGACACTGAAGTCAGTTTTGCGAGACGATCTAAAGCGTGCACCTCAAGGCTGCAAGCTGCTGACGCCAAGCCTCGCAGAGGCTCCCTACCCAGGCGGGCGCGGCGTTCTTTCTGGCCCCGGATGGGATTGTGGGCTGGAGGCTCTCTAGAGGCGCGCCTAAAGCGCACCTGTCGAAAAGTCTTGCGTATGACGCTTGGGCATCCGCCGAGCCGCTTTCCCTAATCGGCATTGAGCCGCAGCGTCTGCCCAAGCGAGGGTCGCGAGACGACCCGTGCCATCAGCCCAATGGCCAACGCGCAGATGACCACCAGCGCCGCAAAGACTACCAGGAGCAGACTGGGAACCACGATCTGGGTCGGCAACAGCTGCTGAAGGTTGTAGAACGAGCCGCTGGTGGTGGTACTCGCCTCATTCGGCGCCCCGGTAAAGACGAGCGCTGGTACCATCGTCCCGGCGAGGACCGCGCCAAACGCTGCCCCCAGAACGATAGCCGTTGCGTACACAACACCTTGCTCCCACGTCAACATACTGGCGAGCTGGCCTGGCGTAGTGCCTAACGCGCGGAGGACCGCAAAATTCGTCAGGCGGGTGCGCGCACTGAGCCAGGACGCGAGCAAGTCGCCTACGAGCGCCAGCAGCAGCGTCGCGGCTGTTCCCAGAATCAAAACATCCAGCAGCGCCAGATAGAGCGGGTCTTGCTCCAGGGTGTGCAGGTTGGCCCGCCGATCAAGGAGGGGATTGAGCGCCAGCGGGCCACTGGTCAATGCGGCACGTATCTTCGTCAGCACTGCCGGGTCATCGCTGGTCCGCAGCCAGACAGTATTCACCGGGAGCCTCGCTGTCCCCAGGTTGAGCGGGAAGACAGACGCCAGGCTTGGATAATCGATCAGCACGCCTCCAGGCACCGTCGTGTCGCTGCTACTCCCGGTATCCAGGCTATCTGCCACGCCAGGCAAGTGGGTGGCCTCTGCCACTGCGCGGAACGAAACCTCGCTGCCATTGACTCCGAGCAGAAAGTCCATCCCCATATGGAGATGAAACCGTTGCCACGTCAGTTGATCCACCACTGCCGGAATGGTCCCACTTCCGATGGCGGACGAGCGCCCGGCGATCAAGGGCTGCAGCAGCGCTGACACCGGCTGGCTGGAGTCCTGATCGGTCCAGATGGCGGTCTGCGCGTAGGTGGCAGCGTCGACGGCCTGAATCGACACTGTATACTGCCCGGAGGTATCTGAGCCATTGGTCACATAGCCCAGCGTCGCCGAGGTGACGCCTGGAATGGCCCGATAGGCAGCCGTCTGTTTTGCCAGCGAGAACGCATCACCTGCTTGCACAGGTATGCCGCTGAAGTCCGCGCCCACCTCATAGGCGGCAACCGCTTGCAGGTGCTGGGTCTCTGAGGTCATGAAGATGAGGGCAAAGCTGGCAAAGCCGCTGGAGAGCGCTAGCAGCAAGATCATCTGCACCGCCAGGCGTGGCGCGCGGGCGATCTGTGCCACCGCCAGCATGGGGGCTGCCGCAGGACGTCGGCTCGTGATTCGGACAATGCTCTCCAAGAGGCGTGGGAAGAAGCGCAGAAAGAGCAGCAGCCCGGCAATTACCAGAAAGGTGGGTGCCACCAGCGCCAGCGGATTGGCAACCACTACCGCCGTCTGGGTATCCGACTCAGCAGTGTTCACGTAGAGCGAGAAGAGAAACCCGGTGAGCGCGATGATCACCGCAATCACATCGAGGTATAGGCGCTGCCAGAACGGTTGACGGGTTGAGCGTGTCGCTTCCCGCCGCATCTCCAGCACATTGCGGCTGGTCGATCTCCAGATGGAGAGCAACATCGCACCCACCACGCACACTGCCGCCACCAGTGTGTAGGCTCCCACTGGAAGTGCGCTCATCAGCGGATGCTGCGCGAGGACATTCTGCGCCTGCTGATCGGCGGGGCTGAGGGTCCCTTTGACCAGCAAGCTGGCCGTCAGCAGCGCCAACCACGGTCCCACCAGGACGGACAGCCCCGCGAGGGCGACACCTTGCGCGGCAAACACCCCAAAGATGTGGCGATGGCTGGCTCCGCGACTGCGCAGCAGCGCAATGACCTCAGCCTGGCGCTCCACCAGCAGGCTCGCCATCATGCTCACGAAGAAGAGGATCAGCCCCCCTACTTGCAGCAGCAGCAGTGTCACTGGAATGGTGACCACCGAGAGACGGGACTGAAACTGGTCCAATAAGCCCGTCCCTGGCCAGTTCCCCAGGACAGCGCCAGAAAACTGGATGTTAGCCACGTCGCCGTCGGTTGGGCTGGCGTCAAGTTGGGCCTGCGTCGCCTGGATGCGCCCAATGAGATCATCCAACTGAGGAGTCCCAATCGCTGAGACATTCAGATGATAGTGCCAGTACAGCAGGGGTCCTGCATAGTCGATGAAAGGAGTCCCAGCTCGCACGACACCAGTGGCGCTCAGCTGCTGCATCTGATACAGAAATCCATCCGTAGCCATAAGCGCTGAAAAAGCAGAAGGCGCCTTTCCTTGCGCTCCTGTTGGATCAAGTTGTTGACCGTCCCAAAACGCATCGCTCTGGTTGGGGACGATGATACCCGCTATTTGCAACGGCATCTCTACGCGCAATTGCTCGCCTTCTGGGGTGACGGGGTTGACAAAAAAGAGGTCCACCGTGACCTGCGCCCCCACATCGACGTGGAGATAGGTAGCCGTCTGCTGGGTGATGGCAATCTGTAAGATGGGACTCTGCGCCTGGGGCAGCCGCCCGCGCACCAGTTGGAGGTGCTGTGTCGCCTCCTGTATTGGCGCTCCATAGACTGAGAGTTCAGCGCTTCTATCTACGCTTGGGGCCGCAATATTGAGCTGCGACAGGTGGATAAAGAGGTCGCTCCTGGGCTGAAGATACGCGCCGAGCTGCTGCTGCATGACGGCATTCAACTCTTGATAGTCCCGATCCACTGTGTCAGGATAGACGACATGCCCATACCCCTGGATGGTGAGTTCCGCGCTCTGCGGCGTGGCGTTGAGCGTCCCACGCAGCCCGGCGGTCAGAGCGATCTCGGAATAGAGCGGCACCGTGCAGACCACCGTCACGGCGGCGAGCATGCCAATCCCGGTCAGGACCAGCAGACCCCAGGTGCGCCGGATGCGCCAGCGGGCGAGGATCATCATAGAAGCAAACGCTGATTGGGTGCGGGAACGGGCGGGCGTACGGGATACCTGGGCCATTTTGACCTCCTCAAGAGAGCAGTGCATTTCCTTTCCACCAAACACGACTGCATCCAGGCAGGGTTCACCGAGAGCAGCCGTCACCTGGCCTGTTCGCGCTCTTAGAACGCTTCACAAGACCGGCGTACGCCGAGTGCCGGCCATTCGTAGTACCATGCGCGCCAGGATTTTGTGAGGCACGCTTTGCCAGCACCGGCATGCGCTTGGGGGGCTTGGCGGCCAGCGAATTGTTGACCAGTCCACCATCGTCACGCCTGGCACCTGGCCTGTCGCTTGCACATACCTGATCGCGCCGGTGCCCACACACAGGTGGCTGCGTGGGATGACAGAGAGCGACCCCTTCATAGCTTTCCAAGGTCAGAAGAGCGATCCGCTTGGTTTGAACTGACCTATTTGCTCGCCTCCTGTTCAGCTGACCCCAGTGATCTGGATGGCCGTCATTGGTCCCTCTGGTAACACGGCGAGGCGGCTTGATCCCGGCATATGAGTGACTAATCGATGCACTGTTGCTTGTAAATCGGGAGCGGGGGTGAGCAGTGCTGCCTCGACGAGCGGGTCTGGGAGGCTCGAATGGAGAAACACCTGCGCCCGTTGTTGCACCAGGGCTTGCTTTTGGACTTGCCACTGATCGGGAAGTGTGACCTTAGAAGAATGCAGGTGTTCCATCAGAAGTTGGGGACTGGTGGCGGCTCGTAACAGGTGTTCGTAATGACTGTGTGCTGGCAACCCATCGCGGCATTCGGCCACTAGCACAATCGCGCCCCCCGGACGGACCAACCGCGCCGCAGCCGTCATGCCCTTGACGCTTTGATAGAGATTCTGATCCAGCGGATAGCCAGCATTACTGGTCACGACCACATCAAACCCACCTGCATTAACGCCTGAGGCCGTTGATGCGAGTACGTCACATCCAGCGCGATGGGCCTGGAGGTAGTGGCCCGCGAAGATACCAGTAATCTGGTGCTCTGGGTTGAGGGTCACGTTGATCAAAAATTCTGGCGGACAGAGCGCCACTGCGGTGCAAATGCCTTGATGGATGGGATTCTCATCGAGAGCCATCCACGTCGAACCGGGATGATCGATGAGGGGCGCGCTATGGAGGGCCTGAATGGTTGATAGTCCTGCTAGCCCTGGGATGACGCCTTTGGGGCCGCCAGAATAGCCAGCAAAGAAATGTGGTTCAATAAACCCGATCACAATGCGCACCTGCGCCAGAAGATACCGGCGATTGACCCAGACAGGCACTCCCGCAGCCGTGGTGCCTACGAGGGCCAGGCTCGACGCATCCGCTGCATCGTGATTGCTGATCGCTATCGTTTCGACCACCTCGTCCCCAAGCAGCGCCTGCAACTCTTCGCGGGTCATCGCTCGATGGGAGCCGGTTCCCACGAGAATCACGATCTGTTCACGTGGGATATTCGCCAGCGCCTTGAGCAGCCAGGGCACGAGCAGATGGTTAGGAGTAGGGCGGGTGCCATCAGAGATAACAATGACGACCTGATCCTTCGGACCAACCAAGTCCACCAGCGCTGGCGTGCCGATGGGGTGCTCGATAGCAGTATCAAAGGACGCATGTGGATCAGCGAGCGCGGCTAATGGCTGTGAACGCACCACGACGGTGTCATCGGGAACCGTCACGATACGTGTTTGGGTGCCATACGGCAATGCAACCTCCATGACGCCTTCCTTCTTTTTTTGTCCTATGGTGCTTTTACAGCAGCGCGTGAGCAGGACTTATTTGGCCGTCCAGCCGCCATCAATCACCAGCAGCGAGCCGGTGACAAAGGAAGCCTCATCTGAGGCCAGATAGAGCGCGGCAGCAGCAATTTCCTCAGGACGGCCCATGCGACCAATAGGCTGGCGGGCGTGTAACTGCTGGCGTACTTCTTCTTCACGGCCAGGGAAATTGCGTGCCAGATAGCCGGCGACGAAGGGCGTATCAACGGTCCCGGGACAGATGGCATTGCAGCGGATGCCCTGCGTGACATAATCGATGGCAATGGCCCGCGTCAGACTGATGACCGCGCCTTTGCTCGTGCTATACGGCAGGCGACGTTCGACGCCAATCAGGCCAGCCGTTGAGGCCATGTTGACGATCACCCCACCCTGCGGCTCCTGGGCTAGCATCTGCCGCACGGCCTCACGCGCGCACAGGAACACGCCAAACGCATTGACGCGCATCACCCGCTCCCAGTCTGCCGTGCTGGTTTCCAGCAGGTTGCCAACGTGGCTGATGCCAGCGTTATTCACCACAATATCCAACCGACCATAGGTCATCCTGATCTGCTGCATCGTAGCGCTCACCTGAGTTTCGTCGGTGACGTCCAGTTGCCAGGCGTGGGCCATACCGTCTGCTTCATGAATGGCCGCGCTAACCGATTCAGCTGCCTCGCCGCGCACATCACCTACCAGCACCTGCGCGCCCTGGCTGGCGTACAGCCGTGCGATAGCTTCGCCGATGCCTGAGCCGCCTCCAGTGACCAGAGCCACTTTTCCATCCAGACGCATCATCAGTTTGAGGTCCTCCTTACCGTTTGTTAATGGGACCAGCGCAGTAGTAAAGCTCACTCGTACCAGGTTGCGCTGTCTCATCCTGAGGCTGAGGCCGGACAGTAAGGATAGCTCCTCAGAGTCCGACCTCAGCCTCAGGAAGGGAGGGCAAGAGGAGGTATGCTTCTCCTGGGAGACCCTATCGATAAACTATGCTGCCCCTTTGCTGCTCCTGGACTCCAGCGTTGATGGAGAGGGTTGGGAGGTGATGGAGCGATCATCAGCCGGGTCAAAGAGGTGCAAGTGGCGCACATCGAAGAACAACTCGATCTCGTCTCCTGGGCGCAGTACTGTTCGCGCATCTACCCGCGCTAACACCTGCTTGTCTGCTAGCAGACCGTACACCATTTGCTCATTGCCCAGATGCTCCACGACTTCCACCTGCACTGGCAGCGCCTGTCCAGTCAGCACGGTTGCGACTTCGACTCCCTGTCGCCGCCTGGCCGCCTGCCCCTCTTCCAGATGCTCTGGTCGGATGCCTGCTGTCACCTGTCGCCCGATATACCGCTCTGCCCGTGCCGCTACCTCCTCTGGCAGCATGAGCGCCACCCCCTCGGCAAGACGCAGCCAGACTCTGCCTTCCTGCTGCTCCAGGCGCCCGTTCTCAAAGAAGTTCATCGCGGGACTACCAATGAACCCGGCAACAAACTTGTTAGCTGGATGCTCATAGAGTTCGCCAGGCGTGCCCAATTGTTGAATAATCCCTGCGTTGAGGACCGCGATATGGTCCCCCATCGTCATCGCTTCGGTCTGGTCATGGGTCACATACACAAAGGTCGTCTGCACCCGCTGATGCAAGCGCGCAATCTCCGCCCGCATCTGCACGCGCAGTTTGGCATCCAGATTAGACAACGGTTCATCCATCAAGAAGACCTGGGGATCGCGCACAATGGCCCGGCCCAGGGCTACGCGCTGGCGCTGCCCGCCGGAAAGCTCTTTGGGCTTGCGCTTCAGCAAGAGGCCCAGCCCCAGAATCTCGGCAGCGTTCTGCACGCGCTGACTGATCTCTCGCTTGGGGGTGCCGCGCAACTTCAAGCCAAAGGCCATGTTGTCGTAGACGTTCATGTGCGGGTAGAGGGCATAGTTCTGGAAGACCATCGCAATATCGCGGTCCTTGGGGGGCAGGTTGTTCACCATTCGCTCGCCGATCTTGATCTTCCCTTCGGTAGCTTCTTCCAGCCCGGCAATCATGCGCAGGCAGGTCGATTTGCCGCAACCGGAGGGTCCCACCAGCACCAGGAACTCTTGATCGCAAATCTGGATGGTGATGTCGTGCACCACCTCCACCTTGTTGAACCGTTTGGAGACGTGCTCGAAACTGACTGAAGCCATCGCGTTCCTCCCTTGACTGATGAGGTCCTGTGCCGTGAGGGTACCATTACGGAGCGTGGCATCCTCGTCTGCGACGAGCATATCGAGCGTGCTCTTGCCCCTGCACAGAGCACGCTCGATATGCTCGTCACGGATGGCTCTGGTGCCGTGCCTGGCTGGCTACACTGACTCGTTCACCGATGGAACCGCCCTCGCCTGCGGCCCACTGGGCTTCGAACCCCAAGCCTGGTTCGGTGGGGGCATGGACCAGCCCATGCTCGTCGACACAACTCTCACGAACCACCGGATTACTCATCACGAGCGATTCGTAATAGGTGTTATTGTTAATAGCCATACAGAGGTGTTGGTGAATTAGCCCCGGTCCATGGACCTCGGCGCGCAGCCGGAAGGCATCGGCGAGATGGGCGACACGCAGTGCTCCCGTGATGCCTCCCTTGAAGTTCCAACTCGTGCGGACAAAGGTCGCGCATCCGGAAACGATGTAATCCGCCGTGTTCATATGGGACCCATCGGAGGTTTCGGCCACATTCAACGGGACAGTGACCGCCTGGGCTAACTGCTTATAGGCGCTGATACTAAATTCACGCATGGGTTCTTCATACCAGAGATAGTCAGCGGCGGCGAGCGCATGTCCCAGATAGATGGCATCGGGGAGATCGAAGGCAGCCGAGCCATCATACATCAAGGGAACCTCAGTACCAACGTGTTCGCGCACCGCCTCACACAAGCGCGCGTCCCGTCGCGCATCCCCCCACGCATGCAGTTTGATCGCGGGATACCCAAGCGACAGACACTGATCGACGACATCCAGGTATTCGGCAACTGAGTCAAAGGTCACCGTGCTCGCATAGGCGGGAATACTGGTGCGATAGGTTCCAAGCAGTCGATGGAGGGGCTGCCCAACCTGTTTGCCGGCGATATCCCACAGTGCAGCATCAACCAACCCCTGAATATAAATGGGAAACTCTTCGACCCGATCGATCTCCCAGAGGCGGTGCCAGATCCATTCGCGCCGCAGCGGGTCCTGACCGACCAATTCAGCACGCAGGCGCCGTTCGACGAGGTCGGCTACAATCGGCCCGCGAACGGCAGGGACAACACCTTCAATGCCCTCGTCGGTCTGAATGCGCAAGATGCCACTGATACCGGGGCCGTCTGAACCCGGCAGACCATCACGCCAGCGAAATGGCGGGGAAACCGCAGCGATTGGCACGAGATCGACCTGGACCTGACGAATACGCATGAAGGCTCCTTTCAGATGAAAAAGGGAACACGATTCCACCTTCCCGCACAGGCGCGGGAAGGGAAGTGAGTCGCTGAGCAGCAAGGGAAGATTACGGGGTAAACAAATCGCTATTCATGCGACGGCGTACTTCCAGCAAATAATTCTTCAACGTGGTCTGAATATGTTCTTGCATGCCGAGGGCAGCCGCATCAGGGTTACCATCGCGGATCGCCTGAAAGATCTTCAGATGTTGGTCCGCTGCGATATAGGGACTGCCTGGTGCGCCCCCATCGCTCCCCATGACGCTGTCTCCCGCCCAGAAGTTCACGCGCACCACGGTAGAGACAGCCGAGAGCAAGTATTCATTGCCCGTTGCTTCAGCGATGCCCATATGAAAGGCGGCATCGGCTCTGGCGCGGGCTTCGTGGTTTTCAGCATTGGTCTGGGTACCAAGGGCGGCTTCCTCAATCGCCCGAAGCTGGCGAGGGGTGACACGCTCTGCTGCCAAACGGGCAGTTTGCATTTCAAGGGTCATGCGAAATTCGCAGAGTTGCTCCACCTGACGTGGGTCCCCTCGCACAGTAACGTCGATGATTCCCGTGGCGGTGGGTGGGGAGGTGCGCGTCACATAAATGCCACTTCCCTGGCGTGGCTGAAGCACCCCTGAAACTTCTAACGCCTTCACGGCCTGGCTGATTGTGTGACGACTCGCACCAAGTGTGTTCACCAGTTCACGCTCAGTTGGCAAGCGGTCACCTGGCTGGAGGCCCGTCTCTGCGATCAACTGCACAATGCGCGAGGCAATGGTCTGATAGTTCTGCCGTTCCAAACGCGTCTCGGTTGCCATAAGAAAACCTCGTTCCCGCATTCGTGCCTGATCTTTCAGGGAAGACGCATACCCAATTGCCGCTATTGCTCCCCCGAGCACATGGCGTTTGTTGGAAACAATCATGCCATATTCTCATCCCTTTGTCAAGAGTGATCGGGGAATTTGGTCATAAGAACCCTTAAATTGAACGGACAATTATGCAAAAATAAGGGCGTTTTCGCTTCTTCGTCCGCTCGAACAGAGAGCAAGGAAGAATGGGATAATGCTAAAATTCAGGAATTGTGCGAATTATCATAAGATTCATCCGTGAACACAATATAACTCATCCCACTTGACAAGCAAAAATTTCCCTGGTAATATTGCGCTCATAAGTTTGAAAGTTAGCAGATAACTCACTGCTGCGTCACTTCCAGAGGTCCATCCATTTGGGAAAGGAGGAACGTTTGCCCCATTTCGGTCAGCCACATCTCACGCATCACGCATTGTCGCGCGCTCCAAATTGAACGTCCCCACTTCCAGTGGGCTGAGGAAGGAGTTCTTGTAATGCAACGCTTTTCCTCCAGGCAAGCCGATCTCTCGAAGGTTAGTATCTCCGCTATCCTCTCCCTGGTTGTCCTTTGTACCTGGGCACTCGCCGGATGTGGCAGCAGTAGTCCAACAACAAACAGCAATGCTCCTATCACCGTCTGGGTGGACGCCGACCGGATGAAGGCGGTTGATGAATTTAAACAAGCGTTCCCAGCCGATGCCTCGCTCATCCATGCAGTCGTGGTTGATCGGACCACGTTTCCCTCCAAGGTGCTGCTCGAAAACAACATCAACAGTGGCTGGCCCGATGTGGTCTTTGCCGAGCCTGATCTCGTCGCGCAGGTTTCCGATGCCGCGCATCACTTCCCCCTTGATCTGACCCCCTACGTCTCATCTCAGATCCAGAACAACTTTGACGGCCTGGATTCGTGCAAGATAGGTGGGAAACTGGTGTGCCTGCGCAACGACCTGGCGCAGTATGTCCTCTATTACAATGCGCCCTTGATGCAGCAGTTCGGCTATACGGTGCCGACGACCTGGGAGGAATATGAGGCGCTTGGGCTGAAGGTTGCCAAGGAACACCCCGGCTATATCATTGGTGAGTTCGCCGATGCCTTCCCACTCGATGAATACTACTGGGCTGGGCAGTGCCCCATCCACCAGGTGGTCGGTGATACGCTCTACTCGAATCTTTCCGACCCCAAGTGCGCGCGCATGACCAGCCTGCTGGATACTCTGATCCCAACCGGTGTCCTCTCCACCAAAGCTGGCTATTTCGACCCAGGGATGACCACGCTGGGCAACAATAATAAGATTTTGATGCTGCCTGGCGCTTCCTGGATGGGCGATTTCCTGTTCAAGGGTGGCCTCTACAAAACCAACGATCATCAGCTCGGCGTAGCCCCACCCCTCAAGTGGGCGGCTGACAGTCAGCCATATACCGGCGCGCTGGGCGGAGCCGCCTGGACGGTCTCCAACCACACGAAGAATCCAGACCTCGCAGCAAAGTTCGTGCTGTGGGTGACCACGGACCCCACCTACCTCGGTCACGAGGCCAATTACCCGGCTTATAAGCCCACAGCTCAAATCTGGGGTCAGACCCTTGCCAGTGATCCGATTTACGCCAGTGATCCCTTCGCTGTGTTCCAACAGGCGGCAGCCGATCTTGATACCACCTACAGCTATGTCCGGTTCGATGATCGAACAATCTTCGGGACATCCGTGACCACGCCAGTGGTCACCACTGGGGCAACGGTGGCCTCGAAGATTGGGGACTACCAACAGCAGTTGATAGCGCTGGCCCAGGCGCAAGGGTACCAGATCACAAACACCGCCCCTTAGCTTATATGCCATGGTGATGGCGTCCGCTGCTCGCCAGAGCAGCGGACGCACATCATGTATGTGTGGCGATACACTACCTGGCACGACTACTCCAGTGATGGCATTCATGCGGTGAACGAGGAGGTTCCCTATGGCAACTCAGACGGTACTCAAGCCGAGTGCGCTGCCGACTACGAAAACGCTCAGGAAAACAGGTGTACGCCGCTGGTTGCCCACCACAGCGGACCTGCTCGTCCTGCCCTATGTGCTCTTTTTGCTAGTCTTTGGGATTCTACCAGGCATCTATGCCCTGGTGTTGAGCTTTGCCTCGTTCCCCCTCGGCACGCCCGAATACTTCAAAGCTGGCTTGCAGAATTATGTGACCGCCCTTCATGATTTCCGCTTTGGCCCAGCCTTTGTCAATATCTTTCAGTTCCTGATCATTTCGGTCCCATTTGGGGTCATCGGTGTCACCGGCCTCGCTTTACTCTTGCATGCGCGCAACGGGTGGTTCTCGAACCTGATGCGCACCATCTACTTCATCCCTGGCGCGGTGGCTGGCCCGACCTCCGTCTTGATCGCCCTGTTCATGCTCGAACCGCAGACCAGCCCGTTTCGGGGAATATTCCAACTGCTCCACATGCAAGACCTCGTCGACGTGATTCAACCCAGCCACCTCCCCTTGATCTTTACCTTGCTGGGGTTCTTTGTCGGGGCTGGTGGGTGGATTGCCATTCTCTATGGTGGGCTAAAGGGCGTCTCAACCGATCTCCTCGAAGCGGCTGCCATCGATGGCGCCAATGTCTGGCAAACAACGCTTTACATCAAGCTTCCGATGATCTGGCGATATGTGATTTACCTCTTCATGCTCACATTTGCCGGCAATATCCAGCTCTTTACGGAGCCGCAAATCATCAGCCAGAGCTTTTCCTTTGCTGGCATCGCGACCGTCAGCCCAACCTGGTCGCCCAACCAGCTCAGCTACTATTTTGCCTTTAACTATGGCAACTTTGGCGCGGCGGCGGCGATTTCGCTGCTGATGGTGGCAATCGGCCTGGTCGGCGCGTTCGCGATCATTCGGTTCACCGGATTCTTCCGCACCGATGCTTCGGCGGCTTGAGAAAGGGGTAGTAGTGATGGCTCGTTCCATGTCGTCAACAGTGGCATGGTCCTCATGGTTCACTCGCTGGCGTCGTACAGGTACGCCTCTCAACCAGGGAACCATCGGCCCGGTGGGCACACTCATTCGCCTGGTCGTCTTACTCCTGTTCGGAATCTTCTTTGGTCTTCCGCTGGTGTGGCTGATCCTCGCCACCACCAAAACAGATACCCAACTCTCGCAAGATTTTCCACTTTCCATCGGGTCGTTGAGCAAAATTGGCACGGATTGGCAGCATCTGCTCATCTTCGATGATGGGGTCATTACCCAATGGTACCTCAACTCGGTACTCTACGCGCTCGCTACACTGGTCCTGGCCCTGGCAATTTCGCTGCCAGCCGGGTACGCGCTGGCAACCGCCAAACCCAAGGCGCGATCACTACTTCTCTGGCTGACGCTGGTTGCTATGCTCTTGCCCATTTCGGCGCTCGTTCTGCCGCTCTTCCTGGAGATGAATGTCGTCCATCTCGTCGATACTCCCTGGGCCGTCATCCTCCCCACCGCCTTTTTCCCCTTTGGGGTCTATCTCGCCTTTGTCTATTTCGCGGTGAGCCTCCCCAAAGATCTGCTGGCGGCAGCGCGCATCGATGGCGCGAGCGAGTGGCAGCTTTTCTGGCATATAGGCATTCCGCTTGCCCGTCCGCTGTTGGGGTTGCTTGTCTTTCTCAACTTCACCGCCACCTGGAACAACTACTTTTTACCCTTTGTCATGCTGCAAGACACCAACGTGTACAACCTCCCTGTAGGCTTGCAGGCACTGATTTCTTGCACCCCCGCGTTGACCCCGGCATGCGCAGGAGCAGATCTCCCCATTTACAAGGCTGAACTCTCACTGGCTGGGGTCATTATCGTCTTGCCCGTGGCGATCATCTTCATGTTTTCACAGCGCTTTGTGACCAGTGGTGTCCTCACCGGCAGTATCAAGGATTAACCGGCACGCAAGTACCGCTTCAGGGCTGCACCACACGGTGCAGCCTTATAGCGGGGAGCAAAAGGATTGAGTCTCTAGTCGCACTCGGACTATCGCTCCGGAGCGGCCTCGCTACCGAGAAAATTTTCTAAATTGCTCAATGTTAGGGGTCACCGCTATAGTTCTGTGTGTCCTCAAAGGGTTTTTGGTAAGATGACAATCTTCAAGTGCTGGGCTCCATACCAGCACCTATCAAGTTGATTCCGGTGAGACTGGCTGGGTGAACCTTGATTTCCTCCAAGCGCGTCACCTCATCCGATTTGGCCGTTCTCTCTGCCTGCATCCTCCCAGGTTAGAGGCAAGGGCAAAACAGTGAGAGCTTCTTTAGGCCATCCTCGTGATGGACCACGCCAAGCAAGAAGCACGCTGGAACAAAGCGGAAGATTTCAAGACCAGCCAAAACGATCTCGCCCATGTCATCATTTCTTTCTTCTTCTAACCAAAGCAAGGTTGGCCCATGTTCGCAACTTCGTCAGGGCACGTAACGGTATCAACGATACGGACGGGCCAAAGAGGCCATATTGGGCTGACGGCGCAGCGAGAGCGCTCAAAACGGTGAGGCCTGGTACTGAAGGCGACCATTTCAGTACCAGGCCTCACCGCGAGGAGGGGAGCACGAGACCAGGAGGGATTGCCTGTTATAAGGAGCCTGATTTAGTCGGTAAAATTCGCACAGGTCGGGTTGAGCAACGCCTGTGTCGCTGGATCATTGAAGTTTGCCTTCGTGACGAGCGTAACACCGGTGTCCTCGTTCTGAGCCTTCACCCCGTTGCGGAGTTGGTCCACCATCGCTTTGAGGCTGTCATAGCCCATCTTAAAGGGGTTCTGAACCACCAGAGCGTCAACCGTTCCATCCTGCAGGCCTGCGGTCAAGGGGTCTGACGCATCGAACGAAATCAAGCGGACCTTCCCTCCCAGCGAGGCAGCCTTGAGGGCCTGCTCGGCGCCTTCACCACCTTGTTGGTTGGCAGCGTAGATGCCGTTGAGATCAGGATGCGCGCTCAGGATATTTTGGGTGATGCTTAACGCCTTGGCGGAATCACTGCCATCCGCTTGGTCGGCAACGATCTGAATGTTGGGATACTTGGCTTGCAATTCTTGCTTGAAGCCGTTCACCCGCTGGTCGTTGGTGGCAGAACCAGGAACGAATTCCAGGATCGCGATCTTGCCGGTTCCATTCAGCTCTGTCCCCAGCTGATCAGCCGCTTTGGCTGCCGCAGCTGTGTTACTGGTGGCAAAGAGCGGGATCGTTTGTGGGTCCGTTCCCGAATCAAAATTGAAGATCGGAATGTTCGCGCTCGCCGCCTGCTGATTGACCGAAGCAAGCGCTTTGGCGTCGGTGGCGGCGTAGAGAATGCCGTCAGGCTTCTGGCTGATATAGTTCTGGATGAGCGAAATCTGGTCCGAAACCTGGGTATCGGTTTGCACGCCATCCCAGACCACATTGACATTCGGCACCTTGGATGCGTAGCACTTGAGGCCATTTTCCACAATGGTCCAATAGCTGCTGGCGAGCGATTTGGGAATACCAATGATTTTCAACGCTTTTGGCCCACTCGATGGGGTAGAGCCGCCACCACAAGCCGCAACTCCCAACATCAGGAAAACGGCCAGGATTGTAGCGAATGCGCGATAAGACCTTGTGTGTTTGAACATGTTGCCCTCACCTTTTCAAAAGATGTTACCAACAATCTTGCGGCCACCAGCGCGTACCAGGAGTGGTTCTCCCACTCACGATAGCAATGAGAATAGGTGCTGATGCATCACCTCCTTTTGAGAAAGAGCGCATGTGTTCCCTATGGGCAAAGGAAGAAAGTCTCAAATCTTCTGTTGAGAGCACCCCTTGCCCAGGCAAACCATTTAGGCCATGCCAACGGGTGAGATTGATGTGATCGACGCAGCTTGCGTTAGGAAGAGAGCGAGGAAATTCGCCGCCGCCGGAATTGATCCCAAAGGACAGCCAGCCAAATGACGACGCCGATAATGACGTTTTGCCAGAAGGAGTTAATGTCGAGGAGCACCGAGCCGTCGCGGATCACCCCGATGAGAAACACCCCGATGAGGGTGCCAACAATGGTTCCCTGTCCACCGAAGAGGCTGGCCCCGCCAACCACCGTCGCGGCAATGACATCCAGTTCCAAGCCGATCCCAAAGTTGGGTTCGGCGATGCTCAGGCGTGAAACGGCGATCACGCCCGCCAAACCAGTCAGCAGGCCCAGGATGACATAGACCAGCAACAAATATCTTTTGACGGGAATACCCGAGAGGCGCGCTGCTTCCTGATTGGAGCCAATCGCGTAGGTATAGCGGCCCAGGCGGGTGTGGCTCAAGAGAAAATAGGCCAGAGCTGACAGCACCACCAGGATGATCAGCGCGACGGGGATACCAGACAGTTTTCCTAAGCCGATCACCCCAAAGTTCTGTGGCCCTAATTCGCTCTCTGGCCCGACCACGACGACCGCATTGGTGTAGACATCGGTGAGGCCGCGCACGACGGTCATCATGCCAAGCGTGGTAATAAAAGGATTCAAGTTGGTAACGCTGATGAGCACGCCATTTACCAAACCAACAACTCCACCCGCGAGTACGGCAATGAGCATAGCCTGCGGCCAGTGCCATCCATGCGCAACCAGTTCAACTCCCACCACGCCGGTCATCGCAGCAGTCGAGCCGACCGACAAATCGATGCCTGCGGTGATGATGACAAAGGTCATGCCAAGCGCGATGGTAGCCGTGACCGCATTTTGTTCGATGATATTGATTAAGTTATCCGTGGTCAGAAAGACCGGCGAGGCAAAGGAGAGAAAGATAAACACCACAATCAATGCGGCGGCGGCTGTCGCCTGCCCAATAAAGTCTCCCAGCCGTTCTCTCGCCCGCTGCACCACCATCCGCTGCCAGGCTTTCGGCTCTCCGTGAGGTGCCGCTTCGGCTCCGATCACCTCGTTTGTCGACTGGATGGCATCTTTCATAGCGTCTCTCCTTCACTGGCTCCCGTAGCCAGCGCCATAACGCGCTCCTCGGTGAACTCGCTGCGCTGAAGTTCGCCGGCGATGCGTCCTTCGCGCATGACGACCAGGCGGTCGCACATATTCAACAGTTCTGGCAAGTACGAGGAAATCATCACGATTGCGCGCCCCTCACTCGCCAGGGAGCCGATGAGTTCAAATATCTCTGCCTTGGCATTCACATCGATGCCACGCGAGGGTTCATCGAAAAAGAGCACACGTGCCTGGGTTTCCAGCCACCGCGCGACGATGACTTTTTGTTGGTTGCCGCCAGATAAGACCGTCACTTTTCGATGAAGCGATGGGGTGCGTATTTTGAGGCGGTCACGGGCGCGCACCGCAATGCGCTCTTCCTTGCCCAGATCAATCCATGAGGCAACGGTTGGTAAATTGGTCAAGGTGATATTCTGCGCAATATCTAAGGTCATCGCCAAACCATCTCTTTTTCGGTCCTCGGTCAGGTAGCCAATGCCAGCGGCTATGGCACTGGCAGGGGACTGGATAGAGAGGCGCTTTCCTTCCAGCCAGATACTTCCCGCGTCGATAGGGTCCGCCCCAAAGACAGCGCGCGCCAGCTCCGTTCGCCCCGACCCGACCAGCCCAGCAAAACCAAGAATTTCTCCGGCGCGGACTTCAAAGGAACACTGGTGAAGCACCCCACGTCGGGTGATTCCCTCAACGCGCAGCATCACCGGGCCAATCTTGGGTTCAGGTTTGGGATAGAGATTGTGGATGTCGCGCCCCACCATCAAACGGATGAGCTTCTGCTGATCAACCTCACTGCGCGGGAGTGTGGCAACGACTTTCCCATCGCGCATCACGGTCACGCGGTCAGCAATCTGGAAAATCTCATCCAGGCGGTGGGAGATGTAGAGAACGGCGATACCTTGATCCGTCAACCCACGAATGACAGCAAAGAGGTGGGCGATTTCCCTCTCTGTCAAGGTCGCTGTTGGTTCATCCATGATGACTAATTTCGCCTCAACATCCAGCGCCTTGGCAATTTCGACCATCTGCTGTTCCGCAACCGACAGAGTTGAGACGAGGCGCTTTGGGTCGATGTGCAATCCCACCCGTTGGAGGAGTTGGCGCGCTTGCTCGACCTCAGCGCGGTGATTGATGGCCCCGAACCGGGTACTTTCGCGGCCAAGAACAATGTTCTGCGCTATGGTGAGATGCGGCGCCAGGGCAAATTCTTGATACACCATCGAAATGCCCAGCCGTTGGGCATGTTGCGGATTGACAAAGTGTACTTCCTGCCCGTTCAGCACTACCGTCCCAGAGGTGGGCCGCTCGACCTGGGAAAGCAACTTCATCAGCGTCGATTTGCCAGCGCCGTTCTCCCCAGCGACGACATGCACCTCGCCAGGAAAGATATCAAGCGAGACAGTATTGACCGCCAGCACACCTGGGAACTTTTTTGAAATGTTGACCAGTTGGATGAGGGGCGATTGCTGTGATAATGCCATATCTGCTCTCCTGTTGTCTGCTATGACGTTCCCGCTCGAAGCCTCGGTTGGCTACTTCGTTCCCTCGGGCAGAAGCGAGAAAGGAGATACGTTGCATGCAGAATGAAGGTATCGTGTCCTGAAGACTTCCTCCCCAGGAGTTGGGAGATATATAACATAATAAGTATCACTCTGTCAATAGAAATGAGTATGATTTTTAAAAAAATATCCATTTCAGAAATGTGTGGCGACACGGTCTTTTCTCTCCGTAAAATTCTGTCCCTGAAAACCCACCGTCTCTCCAAACGAGAATACATATGCTCTTGACGTCAGATACTTCAGAAGAGAGGGGTTGAAAAATTCTGATAAGTATGCTAAAGTAAGCGATAACATCCTTCGCTCTTCTGATAAATGAGTATGCAATGACTCGAGATGAATAATACTTCTAGGAAATACAAGCGGAGCAAGGTAGTACACACATCGGCTAGGGGGATATCTTCATGGAAAAAGAAAAATCGCCGGGCTATCGTCCACAATATGAGCGCATCGCTGAGTTGATTGCGGAGTATATTGCCGAGCAACACCTCAGCCCCGGTGATCGCTTGCCGACAGAGCAGGAATTTGCCGAACAGTTTGGGGTCAGTCGCACCATCGTACGCGATGCGATCAAAATGTTGACACCCTCCGGGTTAGTACGTCCCCGCAGAGGAAGTGGCATTTTTGTTGGTGAAGAAGAGCAGCAGCCACCACAAATTTCTCGCTTGCATCTGGCTTCCCCCACAGCGCCAGAGCGCATTGGCGATTTATTTGAGTTTCGCTCCATCCAGGAGATGCATACGGCCCGCCTTGCGGCACGACATGTCACGGTTGCGGAATTACGCACCATCGAACATTTTTTATCGATGAATCAAGAAGCGGCGAAATCAGAAGACCGAGAAACATTCCTCAGAAGCGACGATGAATTTCATCGCAGTATTGCCATTGCCTCACACAATGTCTTTTTTGTGGAATCAGTGACTTCCATTCTTCAACTCCAAAGATGGGCTATCAATATCTTAACGGGAGGCGCGCCAGGGTCATCCTTATTAGCGGTGGAGCAGCACACGAGGCTGTTCGAAGCGATACGGGATGGAAAACCAGAGCAAGCTGCCGAGGCAGCTCGCGCCCATGTCGAATTTGTCTTTACCTCTTATCAACGAGAGGTCAGGCGTCGGCTGATGGGCGATGAGGATATTCTGTCTTGAACCACGCTTGCTTATAACATAAGGTACTCCTTCGTACTCACCCTCTCAAGCTCCTGGATAGCATCCGTGGAGTGGGGACTTTTTGTGTCCAAAAGGAGTGTGTATCTCATGCCCGATCCACTATCGCTTCATCCACTAGGAGCCACCAAATTACAGATACCTTCCCTGTGTGTTGGCTGCGCCGCGCTTGGCGACATGCCAGGAACATTTGCATACTCGGTTGAGGAAGTGCAGGCCCTCACAACCATCCGTGCTATCTTTGTGGGTCCGATTCCCTTTGCCGACACGGCAGCCTCCTATGGTGACGGAGAAAGCGAGCGACGCATCGGTGTGGTGCTGCGGGAGCGCGGCGGGCTTCCCCCTGGATTTGTCCTGTCGACCAAAGCTGATCGTAATCTGCAAACAGGCGATTTCAGCGGCGACCAGATGAGCCGGAGTGTCGAGCGCAGCCTGAAGTTGCTCGGGGTTGATCGCCTGCAAATCTGTTACCTCCATGACCCAGAACATGTAGGTTTCGCGGCGGCTATGGCGCCGGGTGGCCCGGTAGAGGTGCTCCAGCGCTTCCATGAGACGGGAGTCATTCAGCATCTTGGGGTTGCCGGTGGCCCTATCGATCTGATGACTCGATTTGTCGAAACCGATCAGTTTACGGTGGCGATTTCCCATAACCGCTATACGCTGCTGAACCAGGAAGCTGACCCGTTTTGGGAGGTGTGTCAGCAGCATGAGGTAGCGGCAATCAACGGCGCCCCCTATGGTTCTGGAATCCTCGCCAAGGGAGCCAGCGCCTATCCGAGATATATGTATGGTCAGGCATCTGATGCTTATCTCCAGCGAGCCTTTGCCCTCGAAGCGCTCTGTCAGCGCTATCAGGTGCCATTGGCAGCCGTAGCCTTGCAGTTCTCCTTGCGTGACCCGCGGATTGCTTCCACTATCGTTGGGATCACCAGGCCGGAGCGCATCCAGGAAACTGTGGGGCTGGCACAGCTGCCCATCCCGGAGGAGATATGGGGGGACATTGCAGCGCTTCCCTGACAATGATGACTTTACCATTGGGATGCTCTCCATCACAAGAGCAGGCCGGATTATGACAAGTGGGCAGCGAATTTCTTGTAAGTAATCCTGCGTGTACAAAGAAAGGACCACGAGATGCGTGCGCTCAGCCTTGATGCTCCTGGGAAGCTACGAATGGTTGCTCTTGCTGATCCCTCGGAGCCTGGACCAGCAGAGGTACTCATCCGCGTCAGGCAGGTTGGCATCTGCGGAACTGACTACCACGCATTTCATGGCAATCAGCCTTTTTTTACTTATCCCCGTGTTCTGGGGCACGAACTCAGCGTAGAAGTTGTGGAGGTTGGGAGCGAGGTCCAGCATCTTGTGAAGGGCGATCAGTGCGCCGTTCGTCCCTATCTCGCTTGCGGTTTTTGTCCAGCCTGTATGCGGGGTAAGCCGAATTGCTGCCTCTCTCTGCAAGTGTTTGGCGTGCATGTTGACGGCGGCTTGCGTGAGTTTGCGGTGCTGCCCGCTGCCTATTTGCACCCTGCCAGGACGCTTACCTTTGAGCAGCTTGCCCTGGTCGAACCCCTGGCTATCGGTGCCCATGCAGTTGCAAGGGCAGCGATTGCGGAAGATGAGCGCGTCCTTGTCGTCGGAGTAGGCCCGATTGGCCTGGCTGTCACACAATTCGCACTGTTGGCCGGAGCACAGGTGCTAGTGACAGACATCAACCAGCAGCGACTCGCCTTCTGCCAGGACCTTTGGCCTTCTGTCGGCTGTATTGATGGACGTGAGCCTCTCATCCAGACCCTGGAGAAATTCGTTGGAGATGATCTTCCTACGGTCGTCTTTGATGCGACGGGAAACGCCAAATCGATGCAAGCGAGCTTCACCTATGTAGGGTTTGGAGGACGCGTGGTCTTTGTTGGATTATCCCAAAGCGATATTACCTTCTCTGACCCGCTTTTTCACAGCCGCGAAGTAACTCTACTCGCTAGCCGGAATGCCCTGGCCGCCGATTTCAACTCTATCATCGCTGCCCTTGAATCGGACATGTTCAGCCTTGCCCCCTGGATGACCCATCACGCCACCCTCGAAACAGCTGCGGATGCGTTTGCACAATGGAGCGCGGCGAATAGCCTCGTGATTAAAGGCCTGATCAGCATCGAATAGTCACTTTATGCAGTTCAGGCATTCCCCGCGATGAGGGAAAGGAGACATACCATGGAAACGCAGTTGAGCGACAGCATGCACCAGATGTTTACAGAGTTGCACATCTACCCTTCATCAGTCACCCAGCATAGGGAGTTGACCTATGCGCTCGGGGAGCCGAAGCTGGGAACGAGACGGCTGGTCATTCTTGCGCCCTCTGCATCCACGGCGTTAGAGCAGTTTACAGGGGAGGCAAGCGTTGTCGGTGACGAAACGTTGCTGATTGGCCCGCTCGAACATCACAATGCCACAGCGCTGCGCAGCCAGCTTTCCTGGTTGAATCCGGTTACGCTGGGACTGCGAACGAGCGCCGGTTTGGGGGATCGCCTTGGGATCGCCACGCCAGGGCATCTGCGTGCGGTCCGAGAGGCAGGCGGGCATATCGCGCCGATTCCTGCCCAGCAATCCATCCGCGAGATGATCCGGACTGGGCGAAGCCCACAACAGGTCTTCGACGACGCCATGTGGGGCGTCTTTACCGAGGGCTGGCGTGCTGGCTTTGCCGCGGATGCTGATCACCTCAAGTCCACTGAAGATATTGACCGCTGTATGGCGGCTGGCTACACCTTCTATACCTTTGACCCTGGGGAGCATGTCGATCACACCGCAGATACAGCGCCGCGCGCTGTGCTGCAAGATAAGTTCGAAGCGCTCCCCTGGACCGCCCTGGAAGATTCCTCTTCGGAGCTGTTGGCGCGGTATCATGTTGCTCAGGATTTTGAGGGACACGTGCTCCAGTTCGATGGAGAAACCCTCATGCGGGCCAGCGTCAAGTATGGGCGCGCTCTTGCGCATGTGGCCCGGCTCTATCGCCATCTTGCGAGCGTTGCCACGGGGCATGCCTGGGAGGTGGAAATCTCCGTAGATGAGACGGAGACGCCCACGACCCACGCCGAACACGTGTATTTCGTCACCGAGCTGCGCCGACTCGGGGTGCAGTGGGTAAGTCTCGCGCCGCGTTACGTTGGCCGCTTCGAGAAGGGGGTGGACTACATTGGTGATCTGGACGGATTCACCGCGGACTTCGCCCTCCACGCTGCCATTGCGCGCACCCTGGGTCCGTATAAGCTGAGCTTGCACTCGGGTTCGGATAAATTCAGCATCTACGAGATCGCGGCGCGAGAAACCCAGGGCCTGGTGCATCTGAAGACGGCGGGCACCAGCTACCTGGAAGCGTTACGGACAGTCGCGCAGGTGCAGCCCGATCTCCTGCGCGACATCTATGCCTTCGCATTGGAGCGCTATGAAACCGATCGCGCTAGCTATCATGTCTCTGCCGAGCTGAAGCGTGCGCCCGTTGCTACAGGCCTGGCAGATAACGCCGTTCCCGCGCTGCTGGACCAGTTCGATGCACGCCAGGTCCTGCATGTCACCTTTGGCTCGGTCTTGACGGCGCAAGATGCCACTGGGAGCAGGTATTTCTATGGCCGGATGATGGAGGTCTTGAATGCCCATCCTGGAGCCTATGCGGTCAATCTCACAGCACATTTCCTCCGCCACCTGCGCCCGTTCGCAGCCTACAGCAAAGAAGCAACGGAGTAGACGTTAAAAGGGGAGGCGTCGAAGATGTCTTTCCCTGCTTCTCGTGAGCGCTAGCATCGACGGACTGATTGGAGTGTCACGCATGTATGTCAGCGAACTGTTCGACCTGCATGGGAGGACCGCCCTTGTTACGGGTGGCAGCGGCGTGTTGGGCAGCGTCATGGCGCGTGGGCTGGCTCAGGCAGGTGCCCGTGTCGCCATCCTGGGACGACGAGAAGAACCTGTCCTGGCTGTCGCAGCCACGATTCGAGCAGCAGGAGGAGAAGCGATGGGTGTCGCTGCCGACGTCCTCGACCGCTCTGCGCTGGAAAAAGCCAACGAAACCATCACAGCTGCCTTGGGACCGGTCGATATCCTCATCAACGGGGCTGGTGGCAATCAGCCTCAAGCGACCACCGGACCAGATCGCCCGTTCCATCAGCTCGAGCTGATGGCAATCCGACAGGTCTTCGATGCAAATGTCACCGGAGCGATCGTGTGCAGCCAGGTGTTTGGCCGTGTCATGGCCAAGCGACGCCAGGGGTGCATTATCAACATCGCTTCGATGGCGGGTATCCGCCCGTTGACACACGTCGTCATCTATAGTACGGCCAAGGCAGCCTTGACCAATTTTACGCAATGGCTCGCCGTGCATATGGCCCAGGAATATAGTCCCGCTATCCGGGTGAATGCCATCGCACCTGGCTTCTTTCTTACTGAACAGAATCGCTTTCTGCTGCTTGATAGCCAAAGTGGCGCTTGGACCGACCGAGGCTCAGCCATTGTGAAGCATACCCCGATGGGGCGTCTGGGGGAACCGGAAGATCTCATCGGCATCTTGATCTGGCTCGCCAGCCCAGCCTCGACCTTTGTCACAGGTGCCGTGATCCCGGTGGATGGCGGATTCGCCTCCTTTAGCGGCGTCTAGAAGGGAGAGGCACAGCATGGTGATTGGCAAAGGGTCAACGACCGCAGCAATGGCCACTGAGGAGATACAAGAACTGTTCGCCTCCGTAGATGCAGCCTTGCTCATGGGAGCGGGACTGGCCCCGGTTCACAAGCGAGTGTTAGTGATCATCCCCGATTGGACAGGCACCGCGCCAATCCCTCTCTTCTTTCGCCTGCTTTATGAGCAATTTGGGTACCGAGCAGCCCAGCTGGATTACCTGATTGCCCTGGGCACACAACAGCCCCTGTCGCCAGCCGCTATTGACCACCTGGCCGGTGCGACAGATGCCGAGCGAGCGGCAATCTGCCCAATGTGCACATTTTTAACCATGCCTGGGACGACCCGCAGATGCTCCAGACAGCCGAACTGACTGGAGGACTGCTCGCCGCTGACATTCCAGTGACACTGAATCGGCTGATCTTTGACTATGATCTTGTGCTGGTCTGTGGCCCGGTCTTCCCACATGAGGTCGCTGGATTCTCCGGGGGAGCAAAATATCTCTTTCCTGGCATCGCTGGGCCAGATATCATTAACTTCACCCACTGGTTAGGGGTACTGGTGACCAGCATGCACACTATCTGGAAGAGCACACCTTTTGACCGCATACGTATTCAGGAGGAAACAGATCATGGGAGAGCGAAAGTTCGTAGATGCCCATTTCCATCTCTGGAACCCCCAACACTTCAGCATGCCCTGGTTAGATGACGCGCCGGCCCTCAACAAACCGTTTGGGCTTGCCGACTATCCGCGCCAGAGTGCAGGCCCCATCATTGAGGCTCTTGTCTATGTCGAGGTGGACGTTGCGCCCCATTATGCCCTGCTGGAAGCGCGGTGGGCAGCCGATCAAGCGGTGCATGATACCCGCTTGCAGGGGTGGCGGCAGCGCCGGTAGAGTATGGGAACGGACACGCGCATACCTTGCTGCCTTGCAGGCGACCGGCCCACTTATCAAGGGGGTGCTCCGCAACCTACAGAATGGCAAGATGCGGCCTTTTGCCTGCAAGATGATTTTGTGCAAGGCGTGCAGATCCTCTCAACATATGGCTTCTCGTTTGATCTGTGCATTCGGCACTGGCAACTTCCAGCGGTGACTGTACTGGTGCGGCGGTGCCCTGATATACTGTTTATTCTCGATCATCTGGGGAAACCCGCCATCCAAGCGCAGGTGCTGGACCCTTGGCGCGAACAGGTGGATCAGCTCGCGTCCTTGCCCAATGTCTGGTGTAAGGTCAGCGGGCTGGTGACTGAAGCCGATCATCAACACTGGACGCCGGAAGACCTGGCCCCCTACGTCGCGCATGCTCTGCCCACGGGATGCGCAACGAGGTTGAGGGGCCGTAAGAACTGGTCCGGTCAATCGCTCTGAAGGGCGCGTATGGAGGAAAGCGAGCGAAGAAAGCAAGAGAGAGAGAGAGAAAGGGGATGAGCAAAAGGAGAAAAACGAGAGCGCGCAAAAAGAAGAGGCCGTCCGAGGCAGAAAAGAAGCCATAATGACCGAGCCGATGAGAGCAATTG